>Ga0307514_10000013_pt1 | contig 462987 bp, 394 predicted proteins | sample 16_EM_MG_FD_203088 | JGI IMG/M metagenome (GOLD analysis project Ga0307514, IMG submission 203088) | Populus trichocarpa ectomycorrhiza microbial communities from riparian zone in the Pacific Northwest, United States - 16_EM | ecosystem: Host-associated > Plants > Roots > Unclassified...
GCTTCGACTTTTGTCTTGTTTTGTCTTGTCTTGACTTCCTCGAAACGAACCTCAAGCCCTGTCCGCCCCGCTTTCGAAATTACATTATTGTTACCAATATCACCTACATTCGACCCTGCCCGTTACATTGAGAAGAAATAGGGAAAATCATCCTGAGACACTGGGACTCAGAAAATTTCGTGTGCCAGTCAATTTACCATCTCTGATATGGCAGGAATGACTCCTGATCCGGCATGTAATTACCCCGATCAAACATCCTCGCAACCCAATATGGCAAGTTTTACTTCTGATTTCCCATATGCGCGTGTATCCTCCACATCGTTCTCATCTCCATCCCCCATCTCTCTCTTTCGCTCCTACAACTCTAGCATCATCACAGCACACAAAGTGAGGTCATCCCTGTCTATCTCTCCATGCCAAGAATATGAGTTGACACTGAGTACACTATACACTGAGTACAGCATATTCTGAGTACAGCACACACCGCATACAGCATACACCTAGTATAGAATCCACCCAGGATTATTTGTCTTCCCTTTATTCTCCTGGTTATGAGTTGACCCCTAAATGTAGCTTCAGCTTCCAGTGTGCCTCCCTACAAGAGTGATTGCCATCAGCCAGCTTGTGATGAGAGCTCAAAGATGATGTGACCATGTTATATTCCCATGTTTGCCAGTCAACTAACTGATGAATAGTGTCTCAGCACATGGCGCGCCATCCATTGACCGCCTCCAAGTACTCGTCAAATGTCTCTCAATTGTGGCCTCCAGGTTTGCATGCTCATGGCCTTCAAGCGCATCTCCATACTCACTCAACTACGATCTCTGAGTTCTTCTCTAAGTTCACTCGATTACGGCTTGCAAGTGTACCTCCAAACTCCCTCAAGTTCCACCTCCAACTGCATCTCCGAAGTCGCTTGATCACAGCCTCCAAGTCAATCTCCAAACTTGCTCAATTACGGCCTCCATGTTTGCATGATGATGGCCTCTAAGCATATCTCCAAAGTCACTTGATCATAGCCTCAAAGTGTATCTCCAAACTCGAGTGATTACGGCACGCAAGTGCACACAACCTTGGCCTCTCTGTCTATCTCCAGGTGCATTCAATCACGGGCTCCAAGTGTATCTCCAAATACACTCACATACTGCCTCCAAGTGCATTTGCAAACCCGTTTGGTTACATTCTCTGAGTGTATCTCTGAGTCAACTCAATCCTCATGTTCAGGCACACATCGAATTGCTCTCAAACACCATCTGCATCGAGTCCAGATATACTGTGTGTGGATGGGTAGCAATATAGATAGATAGCTGAGAATACAAACTGAATTCATCAGATTTATACATCGTTGAACGATAAGTAGTAGCTCTGTTCTTCAGGCGCACCAGAAACGTTTCCAAAGAAGTTGTTGTTTTTCCGAGACTGCGTTAATGAGATTTGATGTGCTCAGAGGCTTGTCGTTGGCACATCCAGCTATGTTGTCGGTGCGCCCTGACTCGTTGTTGGTGTTCCCAGTCTTGTCGAGGTCACTTGCAGGGATGAAGTCGGCACTCGCAAGCTTGCCGCCGGCGCTCCCAAGCGCTCCCAGGTGCACCCAAAGATATCTCTGGTGCTCCGAGGTGTTCTCGAACCTATTACAATCTCTCAGATAGTATTCCTGCACCCAGACTGGATCTTGCTGGTTGGTTTAGAAGATATTGGAGAATATATCACCTGTCGACATCTTTGGAATCCCAGCAGAGCTCACTCTCATGTAGTGCAACACCTTGGATTCAGGCATTATGGATGGCTTTGATGCGCTGTGGGATGACCCTGAAAGTCATTGTGAGTATTTGGTACTTAGCTTTCGCTGCCCTGGCAGTCTTAACAGATCAGGTAAAGTGCTCCTGCAGTGTCAGGTGTATGTCGATCCAATTATGCTGCCAGGGTGTTGCTTCTTTGTTGAAATGTCTAGAGCCATCTCTGAGTGTTTAACTTTGCTGTCAGCTTAGGCTGGAGGTACATCAGGTGGCCTTATCTACATGTGAAGAGTGGCTCCTCCATGTTTGCTGTATTATACTGCAGCTCTTGCCAAGTCACCCATTCAATGCTGTATGCAGTGCATCTGTTCAGTTTTATCCCAATCTGATTGCCATTCCTTCCAGTCGCCACCCAGTCTAGGTTATCTATGCAGCTATATTATGCATGCTGGGCAATCTACAGAATATGTATTATGAAGTTCGTAAATTCCTTGTAGTTTGAATTGATTATGTTCCAGAATATGTCACTGTTTTATATTGTGTGCTCCTTAATTATCAACCGATATTGCAATTTGAAATACCTTCATGACTATGCTTATGTAAGCTTCTATAAATATACTGCTAATCCTTCTAGTTGAGTATTGTTACATCTCCCTGGTGATCTCTGAGAGCAATATCTCAAATGTTTGAATTACACCTATGGTAGGCAATTTTATGACCTCATATGGTCCTTGGCATTGGTAAATGCCTCGATAGAACATGGTCTAAAAGTGGTGGGCAGCTGCCCGCACACTAGGTAGTAATAAATTTGTAATGACTTACTTCGCCCCGAGACTCTGACCGTTCAATGCTAAGTCATACTTATCAGTATGTGTTGGTATTGTACGGCTATCATTATCTGGTGCGACAGCAAAGAGTATCTCTATCCCCACGCATTTCAGAACTCTCGCGATTTAGCTCTTGTTCTGTCAGTATTTTGAAATATGCGTCAGCACTGACCCAAATGGGGCCATATATGTTTTTCATTTGACCCAATTCAATGTCACTCTCGCAACGTTCAGTACAAACTTTTACTGCCTAGTATGGGTATGTACTGGCTTGTATCTGTGGCTGAGCCATGTTCATTTCGCGGAACAGTCCATGGTCCATCAAGTGTGATACTCCAACTTGTGTGTACCACCTATTATCGTGTTGATTTCATCTGTACTCATTAGTATCTGATCGTGTGTTGAGTTCATTTCACACAAGTACAGAGTCTATCGCAGAAAGTAGTTGGGTTTATATTCATACTACTCAATACTGTGCAGTACTAATCTGTACAACGCTGTATTTAACACTTCATTGAGTTCACACCCGGCCCCATGTGATGTATATCGCATTGATTTCTTTTGTAGCACCCGTTACTGTCCAGTATTGGTGTGTATTGACCATTATCAATATATTGTCTGGGTTCATTCGATTTATTCTCAGCCTTTCAGCCAGAACAAATAAAAGTTTTCCCATACTTCATGATACCGCACAGTACTCAAAAGCACGGGCCTGCTCTAGAGCGAGAAACCGAAAACATCAGAACGAGCAAGAGTTTGAGCGTGAGCTAGAGCGAGAGCTTTTTGCCAGAGCTCGGAGCTTGAGCGTGGGCTAGAGCATGAGCCAGAGCTGGAGGGTTTGGCGCCAGAGCCTAAGGAAGGGAGCCAAGTAAGCAATGATACCACCGGTCAGGGTTTAGTCCAGTCCAGTCGAAGAGATTTTTGGACTGGCATCGGAAGACTCCAAATTTCCACTGGACTGGTACGGACTGGGACTGGACCAGTCCACTCGGATGGAATTAGCCCGATGTCACTGGGAGTCAGCCATACACAGAGTCACTGAATCGTGACATACCAGAGTAGTCATGTTCGTGAGAAAGAGCGGTTCTGGCTCGATGAGCATAGGAAGAGGTCGAGAGGACATGATAGACTACCAGGTTATGACGAACCACAAAAATTGGGTGAATCGATAATGGCTCGGAAAGATTGTGTGAGGGACCACATAAATTGCGTGGATCTATGAAGGCTCGGCAAGAGTGCTTGAGGAACCACACGAATTGCGTGGATCTATCAAACCTAGGCAAGAGTGGTTGCGACCAAGAACTCTGAAGGATACAGTGTGTATTTCGTTGTTTGATGAGATGATGTCTATTTACCCTGGGGTCTCCCAAATTTACACTCCCTGTTGCGATAGTGAAGGGGAGAACCGTGTGTATTGGCTATGGTGCAAGAACTAGGTACTGGACTAAAGTTCCAAGATGCGTAGGGAATGGACGAGTACTGTGAAGTCTAAAAGAGCAGTCACGAACCTAAGGCTCTATTAACACTCCTTGTCGCTCATTCCATCTCCACTATCCCTGTATCTCCATACGCCCCCCACCGGCTTCCCCCTGCCAAACTGAGTGGTCGTGGTGGTGAGAAACGGATTTTCCCGCCATGTCACCCGCATGGACCGGTCCATACTGAGCACGTCCAGTCCAAGACTGGCAGTCCGCGGTCCAGTCCAGTCCAGCCATTCTGTTGGACTGGACTGGACTGAACCCTATCTCGCACTAAGATTGTCCGGACTGGTGGAATCATTGGAAGTAAGGAGGCCAGGAGGGAGGGAAGAGATATATAAGAGGAGTGGAGCGGCAGTGGTTAAGGCAAAGCAGTGCATTCAGCTTCAAAAAACCCACCCACCCACATCCCTACATATACCGAGGGAAGCTCTGTATGTTTTTCAACTCTACACCCAGTGAAATGGCTTCTGGCCAGGAATGGGAGAGTACAGGTGGAGCGCCGGCACCTCTGTTTACGTGTCGTGTATTGTTTTTGTTCTGGTCTTTTGTTTTTCGTAACCATTCTAGTGTGGGATAGTTTTCTGTATATGAGTGAATAAAGCACATACGAAGGGAAGAGCAAGTCCACTAGGTAGTAGTGGTCAGTACTAACATATACATCTTCAACTCAACCTTGGCAATGTTATTGAGTTGTAATATTTGGATTTATATAGTGCTTTACTTGTCAGTATCTTCCAGTATTGTCTAATGACTCAAGCGTGCTGTATTCAGGATCCGTTTTCGCTGTCTCTGATAGCGCTTTTTCCTTCATTGACAATTACTTTCAGCCGTTTCCTGCTTGTAACCATCAACAAATGATGTATCCTTCCCGAGTTCAACAAAACCCTACGCCATCACTCGAGTGACGTTGAATTTTTTAAGTACTTAGCTACATCTACTGGGACCTACACCTCTCACCCCGGCTTGATCACTTTTTGACCTCGCAACACTTCACAGAATCTCTCCCACAATGCATACACCCCCAAGCTCTCCGCTGTGTGAATCTGGCCGTTCCTTTCGGCCTTATTTAGCTCGTTTATCCTCTCCAAACTGCTTCGTCAACAAGGATGGCAATGCCCACATCCTTGAGCTTTTGACTGTGATGGACCGGTGTTTGTCAAGGGCTGTTAGCGGTCTACTGCACGATAATGAGGCCGACAACGATAATGAGGTGGATACTGGTGAGGTGGTGGACAAATCTGCTGATGAGGCGGATAGTGAAGCCGTTGAGAGGCTTGTTGATTCACAAGTCGATGACCGCGCTAATGAGGTAGACCATGTGGCCAGCGAAGGAGGTAATGTGGAGTCTCTGAGTGTTGACGGAGACACCGATGGGAGTGATGACTGTCTTGCGGCCACAAGCAGCCCTCCTCCTACACATCGATGAAAAAAGTCACGAGCTGGTACTACAAACCACTCCGCTATGACATGGTCAATAGTCGTAAGTACTCGCCCCAACTGGCTCCAACGCTCTGATAATGTGATTTTATCCATTATCAGCACGAGTACTTTAACAATGGCATGGTTTACGCCAAGGGAAACGCAGAAGATATTCAGACTGTCAGTCGGCTGACTAACCTTACAATTGAGCTAGTAAAGGTCAGTATCAGCAAGTACTAAACGGGAATCTCTGGTACTAAAGTAATGACTTCCCCTAGCAATGCATGGCCAACGAGCGGAAGCAGTACAAAAGCCGTCCACGTCTACTGAAGAAGATTGCAGCAACTGCAGAGATTTCCAAGAAGGTAGATGAGCTAAGGGAGGCTTTGGAGGAATGCATCTCTGCCGGCGAGCTACCTGGAGATGGTATCATCGATGATGATTTACGATATCTGGCAAAGACTTCGGTATGATTCCTTATATCTTCACGAATAGTAGGGACTGAGCCATGTTAGGATACGGTATTGGCGTTCCCCCTCACAAAGTGAAATTTGTCAATCTCTGTACCTATTCCTTCATCTACTTCTCGTGATCAGATAGCCGTCTGCTTAGCAGCATTGAAGTTGATAGCTTGAAAACAAATCTAAGAGCCTGTCTATTGTATACAACTGGGAGACCCTTTAGATGTGGTTGGCAGGAGACTAGCGGAGGATTATACGGAGTTCTGCAGCCGCACCAGCGAGGCAGAAGCACTTGTAAACAAGGCCTTTACAAAGGCTAATACGAAGAAAGGCAAAGGCAAGAGGTGAAAGGCGGTAGGCAGGTAAAGAAGGATAACAGCAATAGCAGTGGTAAGTGTAGTGATGAAAATGACGATGATAATGTTAATGGCAATGCCGATGCCGATAGTGATGGTAATAAGGTCGTACAGCCAAAAAACCCAACAAAGAGGCTCGTAAAGAAGTAGAAAAGGAAGGTGGAGAAGTAGGGGGAAATTTGGGCATATTGTTGTAGAGATGACGAAAAACATCATGTGCAAAATGGTACTATTGTATACTGACAGGTATTGTGAAGTATTGATTTGTATTGAAGTGTAACAGAGCGTGTTGATAATTCTTTCAGCTGACGAAGTGATACAAAAGAAAACCAGTCAGTCCTTCCAAGTACTACTCACTACTGTCACACTAAGCTCGAACTAAGTATATTTATTTGTTTATCATTGGGAAGCGTAGTGAACTATACCGAAGTATACCAGCCAATACTAGTTAGTACTCATTGACCTAATTGCTTGTATTGAGAGTAGCAACAGAACTATAGATTACAAGTGCTTAAATGGTAGAACAGTGCCAATCATCCCACCAAACCTTAACATTTTACGTTCCCTAAGAGACCGTTCCACATAAGCAACACTCTCCTTATCGACAGAGATTCCCAAGGCCTCCAGAGTAGTGACACCCTCATCGACATTCGGTTCAAGAAAGCAATGAACAATGCGCTTGACATGCTTGGCAAGCATCTCAGTCTCAGCATCCTCTTCTGGAACATCTCCAAGACCTCGCGGCATGTTCACATGGTATTGCTGATATTGGTCTATTGAAATCCATCATAGTTAGTTCTGCCACTAATGCATGAATGAAACAAGACTTACATTGAGTTTCTCGCGGCAAGCAATTGAACTCTCCGGAAGTTTACAGGCGAGGTATAGCCCCTCCAAGAGTTGCTTGTTCTTCATACCATGAAGTCCTTTATCCCAAGCGTACTCAATGATATTCTCGACTTCTTCTTTGCCAATCACATAGTTCTGTTTCTTTGTAAGTATAAAGACATTGAAAGTAGGAGAAGTTATTCAAACCTTTCCACTCAACTCTTCAATGCGGATACGTCTGTCAACCTCGGCGGGGTCGACTTCGGTTCCCTCATTAACTACAGCGGTAAGGATGTGAGATCTAATCTTGTCGCGAAGTATTTTTTCAGCCTTGCTGAGGGTCTCTGTAGGGTTCTGTGCAACAGAGTGCACGATATATGCAGTATTTATCATTAGCGATCAGTACCAGTTAGTATCTGCAGGTAGCAATGTACTTGTACTTTTGGCATGCTGGTTCTGATTCGTTGATCGTCTTTGAAAGTTCGGTAGCCAGGCTGATATGCAGGAGAACGTTCCGTAGCGCAGCTTTAAATGATTGGTACTGCTGGGTTAGCATGCCAGGCATCGTCAATTGACATCAGAACCCCTTGAACCACAACCGACCAGCCTGTGTAAATACACACACCAACGACAACAACAACAGGATGTGCCTCACCAGCTCCCCGCGGTCGGCGGCAGAGATCTTACAGCAACCCGTACTCCCCTGCACAGCCAAGTACTGCGACACGCTTGCCGCAACAATTATCGAGTGGGGTGGCGAATACACGGAAAATGATGTTCAGGATGCTCACAAGAAGTTGGAGGTTTTGCCAAGGGATACCATACGGGTACGTGAGATATTAACCTTTTGAAAACTTATAGGCTCACCAGTAGGCAGTCATGGCTTGTTGCACGCGTTCATGTTCTGGAACCCTTCAGGTGTTACGGGGGTACTAAACCCAAAGTAACTATACTTATTCTTCCAAGTACGTACTTGGGCGTGTGGCCGTAGATCCTATTTCCTGTCTTTCAGGTATTCCGAAATTGTATTCTTAGGAATACACTGAAGGTATTTCCTTTGTCCTGTAGTCAATGGCTTTGCCGGGATCTTTCCAGAACTCGTTCGGGATAGCTGATCCTTCTTCTGCTTATTAAATGCTTTCCCTTCCTTCCGTGACTTGGCCAGGAAAACCTTAATTGGTACTACTGGTCGGGGATCTTTATTCGTATCATTCAGATCCAGATCGCTAATATCGAAGTTCGTATTATTGATCTGTTCTTTCCGTTCGGGGTGAATCCAACTTTCTTCGGGACTAGGTCGTGGATCCCCTTGAATATCCCTAGGCGTGGGGGATACAGTTCTTCCAACGCTTGGAATCTTTTCCGGGCGATTCTCGGCGTGGAGTCGAGATTGTATATTATCGATATGATTGACCAGCCCTTGTTCTAATCCAATAATCGAGGCAAGCCACCAAATGCACTGCGCCACAAAGATTTGTTGAGACCTTCTGGCGTAAGCTATAACTTTCTCGAGGGCATATATTATAATGTCGTTATCGTTCTCAAAGGTTAGTGCCATAAGCTTATTCGGATAACAATGGTACGGGGCTGCCGCTACATAAAGCTAATAGATTCTAGGTATAAATATAATACGTATAGGTATCATAAAAACGCAATAATAAATAAGGATATTTCTCCGCTGGTAGGTGTTGATTTCTCTCTAGCTGTTCGAGCTTCTTCTTCATTGCCGGAACAATGTGATCTCTTTATAGTTCGTGCCCTACTACCTTAGGCTCAAGTCCTTGACACATCGCTATGATTAAATCCCTCAATAATAGCCACTTATCTGTGGGACTTATTGGCAATGCCCGGTAGATATCCTTGCGGCTTATTTGTTGGCGCCTGTCGGAAGTGCTCGCGCGTCCCCATAGGAGACACGTATCATTCAGCTCTTTAATCAGACCATAACTTCAACTTTGACATCTCGCAATCTTTAGGTGGTAGTCGGTAGTTGGAACGTGCCCCACTGGCGCCACGTCTCTGCCTTTGATATCATCTCTGACAGCTCATAGACTTATGCCGGTCATTAAACGGTGCTATGCCAACGTAGAATCACATGCGCGTTAATCTAGAGGCCGAAGCCCCGGATTAACCATTGCAGAGCCTGCTCCTCAACTCAATGCCGGATGTCCGCTTTAGGCAGCTTGCCAACGCCATATTCTCTCAGTCATATGTGCGTAGGTGTTCATTAACCCGGGCGTGCCGCACATCCAATTAAGGAAACTGCAGAACCCTTTTAATCACGACTGCCGTGTACTTCGTACAACCGCATAGTATCCAAGAATGAATCTGGTCGGAAACAACAAGCACGACTGGAGTGTTCCTGGCTGTTGCTGCATCATCAAATCAGCTGCCGCAGCAATATGCTTTCAATGAATCCGCCAAGCCCCATGCTTGTCCAATCGAGATGTGCTTAGCATGACCGTAGCTAATGGTCACACCGCATGGTGATAACCTTTCGGTTTTACCCTAACCATTAACACTGCTAAGGGAGAACCCCTAACATCAGGTCATCCCACGACAGTAACGGCTTATCATCCCACCCCGGTTCACAGCTGCCATCTCCTCTCTCCCAGGCTCCGATGGGCCCGCTTCGATTCCAATCACGACACCGAAAATGGTCTATGAAGTACAAACGCTGATACCAGCAACAGGTGTCAAGATCAAGATGTGAGCTTCGATATCGGCAACAGGAATCAAGACGACGATGCGACCTTCAATATCGGCAATGGGAATCAAAGCATGGATGCGAGCTTCGATATCAGCAACGGGAATCAAGACGACGATGCACGCATTATTATTGGCAACGGCAATCAACGCAGAGACACGAGTTTCAATGTACGCGACGTAATTTAGAATGGCAGGGATGCCATTGATGGAGTTGATGCCGAGGTTTTGGAGCTCGCTCGAGAGTTTCAGAGTCTCGGTACTGAAGGAATTTTTGAATTAATATGTAGCTATACTGCTCTCTACTCGATACATATTAATTGCTTTCTAGATGTTGGCTGCATACCGAAGTACGTTCCCTAAGCAGAAAGGGTAGAAAGTGATACTCCTGGACGCAAATGACTTGCCAGTACATCAGTTGGAAGAGTGGAAGAGAAAGGGGGAAAAGAAAAAGGAGCTCTCGGAGAAACGCAACGAAAAGGCAAAGTGAAGGTCTCAGAACACTCAGCAGCAGGACGATTGCCCTCGCCTCAGACGTGAGAGGAAGAACTTGGGTAGCAAGTTGGGGTTTTACTGGGCTCTTTCATAGAGATTTATGCGAGGATTTACACCCTGTATTTTTAGCACACTGGGAGTTGGTGTATTCTTTGCGAGCCGTATACCATAATACTACTTTGGAAATTATATGTCGAGTAACTGCCATTACTGTTCATTATCTTTTTGTATTGGATACCTAGAAATCGAAATTATATGTCGAGTAACTGCCATTTCTGTTCAGTATCTTTTTGTATTGGATAGCTAGAAATCGACAAACCAGTGCAATAAAGAAAACGCTGGTGTATACCATACAATACAAGCGGATACCGGTTAGTATTTGTCAGTACCTAGCTACTGCCTCTCTGTGGTACAATCTCTCTATTCTGTTCCAGATGCACGAGCCATATAATACCCATTCCGCCTGTCTACCTGACTCCTTAAGGAAGTAATCACAGGCGAAAGTTACCACAGCTGAAAATAATTTAACCATTTTTGGCCGATCACATGAAGGCGCAGGCAAATTGTCGGTGATGCACAGCCTCCAATTCAAGCCCTCTCATGGGGTATACTCATAGTCTCATGGATTTATGGAGGCGTACAAGCCGTATTGGAGCAATGTTAGCGGTAGAACTTCTTTGAGCAGCTGGAATCTTCAGGTAATATGTTCAAGTATGCAACTCTCTCTGTTTAGGTCAACTACCACTTGCAGGTGGCATGCAAAGCCATAATATGTAACCCATATACTCGCATCAGGCTTATATGTTCTTTCAAGAACTGATCGAAGCCTCCATTTCAAACTTTAAATGCATAGCAACAACAATATCTACAATCACACACGGAACACAGACTCAGTCAATGAATAGTCTACAATTCGTACTCAAACCCCTGGACCAGACTGTTTAATATATCCGGGAGTTAAACTAGGTTTTATTGCGCCTATAGTCAATGCCGGCATTCTCTGGGTACATTGACCGCAATTCTCACCAAGGCTTGAATTCGGTTGAAATCGGTCAAACTCTAAACAGAGGTTTGACACAGTCTGAGAGCTATTAACCTCAAAAATAATGCTCAGCAGAGTATGTGTAGCTTTAAAGAAGGGTATTAGAGTGTACGCAGCAAGCTAGTGACAGTATTTCAGAGAGCGTTTTCAAGCCGTTACAGCCATGTGATTTTGCCATCTTCGCAATGAGTGATAGCAGCGTGGCCATTCTATATTGGTATTGGAGGGTATTGGCCACTACCATCACATACTTATTGGTATATGCCTAACAACTAACAAGGTTATACATCATTCGTTCCCATGTGTCTTGTCCATCTGAGCTATTCTTCAAGCTCCATTCTCTGGTGTTCCTCCTCCTCCTCCTCCTCCTCCTCCTTCTTCTCCTCGATGCCATCACCCTCTTCGTCGTGTAACGCCACTGCCCATTTACGCTCTAGATCTTCCATGATTTTTGCAGCCAGCTCTTCATCTATCTGGCGATAGTCACTTTCACCGTCTCCATCATCTGCCAAACCACCACCGACGGCATCAATATCATCCGGTCACGCAACACTTTGCATGGTATCTAAGATTCGTAACCTGAGTCCTCCGGTAGGTTGGTACTTGCAAGAATGATTTTATAGCAGTGGAATACCTTTGAGGCTTCTCCGTTGATCGAGCGGAAATACGAAATCGTGCTATATAGCAACAAGAGAGCGCATATTTTGGAAGCGATGAAGGAGGAGCTCTTTGAGATGATGGCTATCCATCCTCATTTCGCGGTGGAGGAGGTTGAGAAGCACATTTCCTTGATGTTTGAGCCATTTAATCAGCCTTTGGGAATGCAATTGCACTATCCTGCTCTCCTCAACGACCCGTTGTTGTACGAAGTACCACTGTATACCATCCCAAACATACTGGTATACAGCCCAATCAGAAATTGACATAAGCCTTTCAATATCCCATATCTCATCGGATTCTATACCATTCTCTCGAATATCTTTTGCGGATAATTGCCTCAAGTTCGCATCGCCAACTTTGCGAATCTCCGCGTTGTATTTCATCACCAAGTTGTCAAGCTGCTTCCATCTTCCATCAATTTTCGCAATGATCTTCTTTGCCTTCTTGTGGCCTCTGACTCCCTTGTGAAGCACGTCAACTTCCACTCGCCTCTCTGTCACTATCTTGATGAGCTCTGCCTGTAGGTAACGAAGCTGTTTCAATGCATGGGCACATTGATGGCCCAAGAAGAGCTCCCCATTCCTTTTCCACTCTTCGCGTGTCAAGCCTGTCAACGTGAGGAGTCTCGTCACCCTCGGATCTCGTCTTTGTAACCGTTCTTTCTCTAGTAGAAGCTCAAAGATCTCATCATTATTGGATTTTTGAGGCACCCTGTAGTAGATCAGAAATTATCGATGTTGCGTGGTATATTCCAGTACTCACCGGTATTGAGTATAGTACCTGACTTGATCTTCTGATTGCTCCACCAGGTAATCTAATGTAATCCTTCTCCATGGATGCAAGCGCCCTGATTTATCGATTCGCTCTGCTACCACCATAGTAGTTATCTGTGCAAGAGTTTCCATTGCTTCTTTTGCCATTTCAACCATGTTTGTCCAGCGGCGTTCCAGGTTATTGCCCATGTCTTCTCTAGAATGTTGAGCATTGTACAGCCCTGTAAGAGGATTCCATTAGCATTGTATTGAATCTAGTTATATTGGCCAGTACCTACCAAAAGAGTCTATCTTCTGCGTTCGGCAGGAACTTGATGAAACTCTTCCCGACCAGATGAGATGTTGCATCATATACCATAGATGCTCGGGCTCTTCACCAACCATGAGACCGTAATTTGCTGTGTGAAGAAGGTTGTACAAGACTTGGCACCGGTACTGATGCCCATATATATGAAACCTCCCAATTCGTGCTTCAACTACCTCCATCCAGTCCGGATTGTAGCTGTACAGAGCACTCTTAAACACACAAGCAACGTCATAACACAACTTCAGCTCGGTGAAGTGGGGAACCTCATGCAACACAGCTTCTATCAGTCTGATACTGTGGCTCTGCCGCTCACCACCACCGTAGATATTCAGAAACCTCAAATTTACGTTATAAAAGCATGTAATCCCAACAACGCCACTTTCATCTAACGCCTTCTTTGTAGCGGTAATGGTTTCGGGTCTATTCCATCCGTCGGTGGCCTTAAATTTGTGGCTGCAGGCGATTGAGGGGATGATGGCGTTGATCTGCTCATTCGCGCTCGTTGCCAAGTCAAACTTCTTCCTGCCATAGTCTACAAAGAGTTTTGGTTCGAACATCTCAAAGTCCCACAGTGTATGCCTATTCAGTCGTGCATGCTGCATATTCCCGTCCATTGTTATCCATATGGTACGGTCTTCATCTTCACCGGAGAAGTTAAAGCAGCGTGGACACACATTCACAAGTTGTTCCTCCTTCCACAGAGTCCCCTTGGTCAGCTTTCGCAAGTGCTGATGCTATCATTGTATCTACCTGATATTTTGTGGCAACCCAATGATGGTAGGCATCTCGAAGCTGAATAACCGTATATATCAGTATTGAAGAGTATTAGACAATATCTGGGCATACCGGGCATGAAAAGTCTGGCAGAACCATCTTGTCATCTGCTTCAAAAGCTGCTCGAAGGCCTCCAGCCTGAGCCTCTTTGGAGCTAGAACCCCTGGTAAACTGTTCATGTAGAGTGCGAAGCAGTTTTAGTGAGAACACAGTACGAGGCTTTTTTGGGCTCGACGGGAAGAATCCGGAGAATATGAGGCTGCTTGCTGAAGTTGCGCACTGGCAATACGGAACGTCTATCCAAGTATAGCCCTCCATGGTGATGTGGCTAATATTGACGACATCTCGATGGATGCATTCACAGGCCCTTTCCGACCTGCTGTAGATAGCCTCCGACAAAATCTTTTCAATTTCTCGCCAGTATTGAGCAAGCTTTTGCCTCTCACTGAGCCGTGACCTCCTCTGACTGATTGTAGTGCCGATAATCTCGTCAACCCAATGTATACCGTCGTTTCGAACATAAGGTTCATCATCCGGCTGGTTACCAAGCTGCGCTTGCTCGTAGTCAAGCTGAAGGGGCAGGAAACGATTTCGGTCTCCTCCGCTGGGGCCATTTCTTCCTCTTCCAATCAGATTTGGAGCTTGAAGTTGGATCCTCCTCTCTTCTTTCCATATATCCATCATCCGCGCCTTTGAGCCACCATATCCACGCAATGCAACCATCTCAAAAACAGCTGTTTTGCACTTCCTAGCCATGATATCTGAGTATGAGAACGTCGAGGGTATGGCGATTAGGCATAGATCGGCAAAAGTGTGACCTGCAATAACACATGCAACGTGGTAAATGAAATGGTGTGGTAGGTGTCGATATGGTGGGGTGAATATGGAACTGAGGTGTCGAGGTGATGAACGTGAGATGGAGGTTAGCCTGCAGATGAGGCTCTGCAGGACCCTGAACTGAAGCCCTACAGACACCAACAGGTTATTTCACCCTGTAGTCTTTACGTATTTACTTGCAACTATAGTTCAATCTTTCTTGATTGAGGCGGAACATAGTTCAACACATTTAGTATGATGCATTTAGTACTTGATTATACTGAACTATACCAATGAGTATTGGTTGATACCAATTGAAACCTCGGAGTCCACAGTAATGTGACTAAATTTGGAGTATACGATAATACTTGCGAGTATGAAGCAGTACTGCACTGTAGTTAAGAATTGTTGCCTGTCCTGTTATTATCACTCATTGATTCGGATACCAAGCAGTACCATTCAATTATATATAAGTAAGCACTATCAATTAGAATGGTTGCGCTTTATTGTAATGCGGTGGTAGTTTACCCAATGTACACTTTATTCTATGATATCCTCTTTGCATGGATGTCATAAACGGACCAGCTTCAACTCATTCAGTTCACCTTTCACGGCATCGTATGGGATTATAAGCTGTTCCAGCCGAGCAGAGGGAATGGTGTCGTAGATTCTCTCCTGAGTACCACCCAACTCGGCACTCCAATGCTCGGGTGCATGCCATTTGAGCTTCCTAGCAGTCAGAATGCTCTGCAGCCTGTGACGGGGAAGCTTCTGAAATTGCTCTATACCATTCGGGGTCTTCGCATCTGTACATTGCGGTGTGAATCAGTGTAATTTCAGCCATGTCATCATGGGCTACTTACTGATGATTGCAAGAAATGCAGAAGAAACTAACATCCTGAGTTTATCTCTCCCTGCTGTTCCTTCAAACGTCTGAGGTACCGAGAGCAGTTTGCTTGCTTGATGGCGTAAATCCGAGCCATTGCAAATAGTTTTAAACTATTCAAGACTTTGTCCGCTGTCGAGGATAAGCTTATAGTAGGCTGCTCTATAGCCGGCACTGTTCACAGCTCTTGCAGGAATCTTGGTCGGTATAACAAGCAGGACTGTATGTACGCCGTGGTTCCCGACGTATGCCACCTGCTTGGTCAGTACTGTATATCTTCATATTTGAGTATCAAGAGACTTGTGGTTTCTCGCAAAACCTTCACTCCCTTGGTTTTCGCTCTTTTCAGGCCCTCCACAGTGCCTACGTGGCCCTCTTCATTCATCTCCTTTACATTCTCTTTGTAGGACTCCCTCTTCTCCTCATAGACAGTCGCAACCTCCTTTGCGTACTCTCCCGTGAACCCAAGCCACCCCTTATATCCAAACCCTGCGTTGGGTCTGCGTAGATTGGCGGAAACTGATTCCTTTTCCTCCCTCATTGCAAGGTTCCATGCGATCATCTTGTTACAGTGCAACCGAGATACTTTAGAAGTGGTCACAGCCCTCGCACACTCAAGGATCTGCATAGTGGTATACTTGGTCGTCGTTCTGGCAAGATCTTATGCCATCGCAAGTACTTGGTCAGCTAAGTCCTTGAAGATACCATCGTCTTTATCTCCGGCAAGACCAGATGCTTCGTTGACATCCGGGTCTTCTTCATCATTCACATCCAGTACGAATCAGTTACTATAGATAGCAGTAAGGAATGGAAAGTCGAACTTGAGAACTCTTTGTTACTCTCGATCTCCTCTTCATAGGTTGTTTCTTGCTCCCTTGCCGAGGCGCTGGCGGATCACTTTCTTGTTCATCCTCTTCATCCCCATCTTCCTCCGCTTCTTCTCCGCCATGCTCTTCATCATCCGCATGCTATACCTGTCAGTATTAATGGGTACAAAGAAGTAATGAGGGGTCTAACCCAGGACCTCCTGTTCGCAACCATCCGAGGCTCCTTTGCTCTCATGTTCGAGGGCTCCGACTGAGTTCCACTCTCTGGGTCAGTTGCAGCTCTAACCAGGCGTCTTCCTCGATTGCCATTCATTTCCAAGTTGTGACGAGTGTCCATAGCGTCATGTAGATACCCACTGTCATCATCATCATCATCATCATCATCATCAACATCATCATCAACATTGGCGGCATCGCCATCGCCATCGTCGTAGTCATCACTTGGCGAAAACCTGAAGCTGCCTGTGCCAACTAAATCGAATGATGGATCCCTCTATAGAACCGTGCAAGAATAAGTAGAGATAAGTTGTGTAATGTCAAACGTGAGATTTCTTTGCAAGTATGATGTTCGAGTTCCTTGGTGACTCCTCCAAATCACTATCACCATCATCACCATCACGAAAGCTTTGTTGGCGAGCGTCGAACATAAGATAGTCCTGATCAACGGGGTGAGGCCTGTAGGTAAGCTGCACTTGCTGTTTCAGCCGACAGTGAGCGTCGACAGAGGGCAGATGGCCGGTTTTCGTGGTGGGGCACATAGTGTTGAGATGTGAGTAGATGTAGACGAGCTTTGAGAGTCGAAGTGATTGTGGGAGGACGTATAGAGGGGTAACTGCGTGGTGTTCACAATTAGGGCAAAGCCCAGCATACGATGTCGCTCACCATGCTCGCAGGTAAAATGGTCATTGTAAAACGTACCGACGAGAATGATTGCACAGAACACTTCCAGATCATGAAGCAGGTTGAAAAGTCAAACACGAAAGGTCTATCAATCTCTTATAATAATGTTATTGAGATATGCAGTACAGTCAAATATTGACAAGTACTTGTTAGGATTTTCCATTACAGGCTTACTTGGAGGGTACACTGGACATGGTATTGTCATAAGTTCACAGGAAAGAAAATACTGGCGGGTACAGAGCTACACAGTCAGGTATTCCAGAATACCTGTATATAAGTCCGACTGAAATCAAGTCAAAAATCTCTGAGGCCGCCGGCGCGAGAAGACCTGGTATCAATAAGTATAGAGCCATACATTGAAGTACTGAACGATACCGGTGGCCCTGTCAAACTTGAACCAAGCGAAAGATTTCTTTAAAGGTGGAGGTTCCGAAATCAAGGAGTATCTATTGGTATATAGCTATACAAAGCAGTATTTTCAAATACAATAGTGCTGTTCAAACTCCAACCAAGCCAAAGACATCTTTAGATGCACTGGATAGAGAAAAGCTGGTATTTATAAGTACAATGCTATACAGAGCAGTATATGAAGATACCATCAAACGAATTAAGCCCAACTGAGCAAAGGATTTCTTTGAAGGAGGACAGTTCCAAAATGGATGTATCAGCGTGTATAGCGCCATACAGAGCAGTATTTGGAAATACAATACTATCAGTCAAACTTGAACCAAGCCATGGATTGCTTTAAAAGCAGTTGATTGAGAAAGGGACCGTTACTCATAAGTATGGCACAATACAGCACAGTATTGAAAGTACACTGAGTTTCATCATTTTTCAACAGAGCTAATGATCTCTTTCAATGCTGTTGCAGTAGGGACGATTCCGGTATCATTGGGTACAGGTTTCCATTGAGTGGTATTGTCATGTATTTCGAAGCACACCAGCGGGAGAATGATGATGGTTCAAAATCGTGATAGATACTGACGCATACCGCGCTGTATGGATGAGTAGTCCATTATACTCATAATACAAGGTCAGTGCGAGCAGTATGTATGACGATTGAATTCTGAAGACACTACAGGAAGTGCTGAGAACGGGAAACATATATGGCCCCATACGGGTCTGTACTGACGAATATTTGAAAATACTGACAGAACAAGAGCTAAATAGCAAGAGTTCTAAATGCGCGGAGAGATAATTATTGCTGTCGCACAACAAAATCATGGCCGAACAATACCGACAGGTACTGATTAGTATGGCTTAGTATTGAAAAGTCGCAGTCTCTGCTCGGAGTCAGTCATTACAAATTTATTACTACCTAGCGTGCGGGCAACTGCCCGCCACTTCTAGACCATGTTCTATGGAGGCATTTACCAATGCCAAGGACCATATGAGGTCATAAAATTGCCTACCATAGGTGTTGAATTATGTGTTCTTACAATTTATGACTCTCCAGAAGAAATGTCTTTCTACAATATCATACCCTATGATCTTTAACAGTTTGTTCTGTCAGCATTATCATGCTGAGGTTTCTGTATTCATCAATATGTCGCAAAACATCATGTGGAAATGTCTTAGTCTTAGCATCAGTGACGTTATGGAAATGGGTTGATTGTAATATACAAACAGGCTAAGAACAATCATATGTATGTGTTCCACTCGATTTTGAACATTTTGAACAACCTATTCTACTGTTGTCAGATTGTATCTTCCTTTTCAGAAACATCTCCAATACGTGTAGTAATTATACATACTGCCCCATTTGATTTTCCTTGTTAAAACTCTACTTTGTAATCAAAACAGAACAATCATTTGGACCTTTAGCATTAGGTCAATTGAAAGTGTTGTTGTAATACAATTGTCATGATATTAATAGTTGGTGAGTACCTGGAGTTGATGTAATACCCTATAAAACCAAGAGCTCAATTAATCCAATAAATTTGTGATAGCCTTCAATACTTTGTGGTAAGTATTATGATAAGGTTCTGTAAGACAGAGTGTCTTTGACTGATATACCGCTGTAAGTAAATTATCTTTATTACCATAGTATTATATAATTTTCTGTGCAAATATAATCAGAACCATCCCTTAGTAATAACATCTGTGGCTATTCAAATGGCAATGCACTGGAGGTGAGTTAAACATATACACATATATTTCAAACTTTGTCCATTACCGCTTTGCTTTTCTAAATAGTTAATCTTTATTTGTAATCCATGTTAATGGTTCTATCCTCTGACTTCTAAGAAATCAAAAGATAATATCAATGTAATACTCTCAGAAGTACAATATTATTAAATCAAGATTGAATTAATGATTTACTGCGAACATTTCTTGGCTCCAGTTATATATCAATACTATCTGATGTGGATTCATATACATTGCAATTGTTGATACAATCACTCCTAGATACTTTACTATATCCTTACAAAGTCTGTACTTTTCATTATATAGAAATAAGCTATCTTTCAATGATGATTCTAATATCTCATTACTGAATTGAATGAATTCCTCTGTATAGTTGCTATATGTCCTAAATTAATGCAACAGTATAGAAGTCATATCATCATTTGCCATCCAAATATTATTGTGGTTGCACAGCGTACCATCACAATAGGGAATATAACTTCTGAGCTGCATCAATTTAGGTTTGAGTGAGTTATATTTGATTTGAAAATCCAACTATGGTACATTTGGTTGTTTAATTAAAAGTAGATTATAAACTTCTCCAATGATACATTTAATGTATTTCAATACTACTTAGAAGTAACCTGCAGTTTTATAATTCAAGAGGAGTGAATATCTGTATTTTGTAGTTGCAATCTTGGTATGCCCAAAATAGATGTAGAATGATAGTCCCCGTTTGTATTTTACAAAAATCTGGCATGGGAAAAGAAAACAATAACTGATATACAAAGCTATTCAATTTATTCATCTGATATCACTCTTCAATAAGTACCATCGCTGTGCAATATCTTGAAAACAATTGTCTTCAAATATATGTTGTCCATTATTAATCTGAATTCTACCAGCAACTACAGACTAATCTAGGGGCACTAGATATATGAAACTCTTTTTTAACAAAGGTCAAACCAGATTGTATTACTTTGAAATCACAGCTTTAAAATGTTATACTGGAAAATATTTTGTCTTAGTAACCATGTTGATATTATACCATGATCATTTAAACACTATTAGGAATTTAGTACATACTGACTGGTGATACAAGTTTCAGTGTAAACAATAGTAGATCACCTGAAAAGATTCATCATAAGCAAATCATGTAAATGGGTTAGTAGTAGTGGGAGCAATGGTTCTGGACTGTCCTATTGGGTCTGCATATGAGTCAGAATTGAACCATTGGCCAATTTGGAGACCTGGTTTTCAATACACCCAATCAGTCAATTCTGGTACAGTTTTATGGAAATCTCACAATCAGTTTGAATTGGGTGAGGTGTCAGTGGATGGTCCAGTGGGTCCATCTGTAGATTCTTACAACGGTCTAATTTTTGCTTTTCCATATGTATATCTTATCAAAACCGCTTAATCAACATCCAGTAATCAGTAAATGTATGTGATACAGTTTGCAATTTCGATTATTTTGGAATTTGTGTTTTTCCTTCTATATTTTGTACGTTTGCCTATGTTGGTAATCAATTGTTGTATGATGTGCTGAAACTTTGGTGCAATGCATTGATTATGCAAGATACCAGACCAACATTCATTGACGCTCTTTTGATACTTATATTCAGGATGGGACAGGTAGTATGCCGCTTTTGTTTTTGCAGCTACAGGCAGCCAATATCTCATTTATGGTTGTCTGCATCCAGTCACCGCTTAGATAACCAAAAATGCAAAGTCAAAAATTGTTGACACTCTGTTGATGCTCAATTTTCTAAAATAGGATAGTGACCATGTCGCTTCCTCTTTTGCCTATAAAGACTGCTAATGCGTTGGTTGTGCATAACAGCAACCAAGTCAATCTCCAATTACCTTACCGACAACACCAGAATTGTTCACCCACTATTTATGTTACATTTCAGAATAGGGCTGTAATGAATACAGCAATCATTCACTGCTCTACCAAGGTCAGTATCAGGGCTTTAACAATTTCTTGAAACTCAGAATTTCTAAGTTCTCTTTGGTAAATCTTGTCCCATAGCTGACAACTTGTTGATTATAGTATTGCGCTCTTGTCGCAATCTTAGACTCTTCCCAATGTCTGTGCTTTCATTCCCTGCCAATTGCTGATGGTGCTCTTGGGGTTTCCAAGACTTGGTGTATCCTTTTACACTGAAACTGCTCACAACTGCACCTAAACCATTCAATATGATGTGCCACATGAATGGTATGTCATTGCACAATTCAGCCCACTTGGATTGGAAAGACTCCAGGGTTGATTGTAGTTTCCGAGTCATGGAGTAATTTCATGTTAGAGGTTATCTCTTAATGGTGTCTATGGTTCTTGAAAAACTCAATGTGTACATGGCACAGAGTTACTCCAGATCTAGTCACATGATATGCATGACACCTACCCAGAGGAGTATCTCCACACAGGCCAGTCACAATAACCTTCAGCGGGGTTGGTGTGGGACACTTCTATATTGAATAAACAAATGCATTTAGCAGATTCACATAAGATGATCCAGCAACACTGCCAGATCAAACAAAGCTTGCTTCCGACGAGTGTGGTATTTTCAACGTGATTCTCTTCCAGAAAGTAGCAGGGGATATTGTCTAAGCATATTGAGAATTACCTCGACCTGCACACTAGGTAGTCGTTAGCCAATATGCGATTAAGTGGGACTCCAGGTCTTAGCCTTAGGCGACAGGAACAACCTGGGTACTCCCCGGTCAAAGAGGATTGTCTCGGCCTAAGCATGGTGTGACTGAGGGAATTATGACGTTGGCTGTTGAAATGAGGCCTGAAGCAACCCTGCTCATTGGTGTGAGTTAGTATGCATTGCAACATCAGCCTTGAGTACAATAATCAAGCTGACGCATCAAATTCTACTTTGGCATAATGTCGGTTGGTCACTGATTAAATCTATGACGCAAGCTGAATAGCCGCAAAGGTGAGCCATTAATTTGCGGAAGCCACTGTCCCACTATGATTGGCAGATGTTCCAATAACCGAACCATACATGTCGCAAGATGTCCAAGTTGAAGTTATGACCTGATATAGTGTCTGATACAATATCCTACGATGGATGGCCTGATTCTTATCAGGAACGTAACACTTTGAAACCACATGTGTATGATACGATAAGCATTGGGATGCATGGCAATTTAATGTACGACGCTTTATGTAAATGTACGATGCAGATGCATTAGTGCTATCAAGAAGCAATTTAATCATAGTTGGAATAGAGAGACGAAGACTAGAGAGGGATACAGATAAGCTCACCTCATAGTTGGAGACCTGACTATAAACAGATCAGGTTGCTCTGACAATGAAAAAGATAAGCTCGAGCAGCAAACATTCAGAAATACCTCCCAGCGAAAGAACGATCTGAAATATCATCGTGTTTTTATGATACCTATATGCGTTATTATATATATACAAATCTATTCCCTTTGTGTAGTGGTAGCCCCGCACCTTCAAAAGATGAAGTGGTACTTGTTACAATACTGTGGGTGTGGTAGCTCTCCGCGATAATCGAATGATCACCAGCATCAGTCTTCAATCTGAATGCTGAACGATTTCCCTCCGAGCTGGTAGTCTTTAATGAGACAAATATTAATGATCATTAATACGGATCTCCATTTGAACATAGAAATGACAATTACCTTCCAATTGGATAAAGACATTATTCTTTATGCTTTCGACAGAATCATCACCTGCTGTGGAGAAAAGAAATATCTGTTTGCAGTACAGTGTGTATGGTGGTTAGCCTCCATTATTGGATTACAGCAAGGATTTGTCATACATATTGATAACCTACATCTACAAGCCACAATCGGTAATCATAATATTAGAGAAATATTATCAACACCGTGAGATATTGCTGGAACCATGGAGAACTCAGATATTCCATGAGCAGATCGAATATTGGAATATGCAGAAAATTACCAGCAAAAGTCCGAGCAAGCTCAAAAGGATTATGTTAGTGATCTATTACGGCGTACACGACAAGGCCAAGCTAATCCATAATCTCAATCCAAGAAAGGGCGTACGATCTCTCCGCCAACAACTAGGAAAAAGAAAGCTAGAGTAAAAGCTGAGGCTGATGATTTTGAAAAACTGACCAATACAAGAGAATCCATTATTATGAAATGTATCTAAGAGATAGATATCCGAGTTACAAATAGTGAACATATCTACGGCCATACATAAGTACTCGTACCTTGAACCTAAGCACCCCCCTAACATTTGGAGAAGCATTATCAGTTGTGAGTCCCTGTATGCTGCCATTGTGAAGCCCAACACGAACAAGAACTTCTTTCACATGTAGGGCTAGCTTTGCTCAAGTGAGTTGACCTGTGACGTATCAACCTGAATTGACGTTCGAAATAGAAAATAAACAGTCTATCAACATCATCAGATGGAATTTGAATTACACGCAATGCCCAATTTTGATCGGTATAGTAAGCAATAACCAATGTTATGGCTAATTCGTTCATTCATATCCACTCATCTACACTAAAGCTAACTATATTGCTTGATGGCAATTGCTTCTTAAGTGCATCTACAGTCAGTGAGTATTCCTGCCGGCAAATGTTGCTGTGTGTGCTGGCAGACGCAAGTACCAGCTCTTTGCGTAATGCACTATATGATCATCATCACTCTAGGTTTGATATATGGTTCCATGCAATAAGATAAAAAGCAAATCCTGACATGAGATAGCGATTCCAGGTGTCTTGGTGAAATTCAGCACGTACAAAGTCCTTAGTAGCCTGTTTGGAGCATTTCATCTGTCAATTTGATTCATGTAGGTACAATCTAAACGTCAAATATGAATTTCCTTTGCTGACTTTCTATTGAAATTCCTACACTTCCATGTCTCTTCAGTATGGCCAATGCTGATTCATCAACCATTGTTCTTGCCGGTTAAAGATGTTCTGACTTTGGTAATTCGAATAACTTTCCAATGCGCGTATTTACCACCAAGTGTTTTGACATTGAGCTGGTCGAAGGTTCTGATGGATGGCAAAGAACTTAATGACAAATGATAAATGTGATGCCAGGGCTGCTGGTCTCCCCAATTCCGCAGTGCACGTAGAAACACCATGAAGATGCACCACCAGAATTGTTCCAAACAATAGATCGCTTCGAGTCCACATTCATTAAAACCCTGCAAGCATTCAATATGATTTGTAAAGTATGGTTGCTCAAATCATAAACATAGTCTCATTGATTTTTGGAATATATCAGATCATCTAGGAAGGAGGTATTTACAGATTTCAAAACTGACAGTGGTAGGAACTTGAAAACAGGGTAATTCAAGGTGGGACATTATCCAAAGTTGCGTTGTTGTTGAGTAGACAGCTGGTTTTTAACTATTGACTGTAGAGCAACAAGCTAGAAAAATGTATGACCTGTGAGACATTCCCTGCATAGTTGTAATGTTGTATACAAGGACATATTGAGAAGACTTACAATTTAAAACTGAATTAAAAAATGGTGCAAGGTAGTCCGCTGCTGTGGAGCGTACTGCGCCCCACAAATACTATCGATGCTCCATTGACGCATATTTTAGGAGGTGGTTGCCACATTGTTTCTAGCATTGTTGCTGATAGAGGTGGAGAATACATTGATAATGGGTTAAGGAAGTTGTGCAGCCCTTTGATTATCCAAGATGCTATACCAGAAAACTTGACACTCCATCGACAGTGATGTTCAGGAGATGGAAGCAGTATCGTCAGTATCAGTATTGCCCATAAAGATAGCTATGACTTTGATTGTGGGTTAATGATGATGCACAGCGCTTGCATTATCCAACTTGCAAGACTGAAAATCATTGACGCTCCATTGACGCTCATTTTTGGGAGACAGTAACGTTGTTGTCACCAGCATTTTTGCCTAGCAAGGCAGCCAATACTTTGATTATTGGTTAATATCATTGCACATCCTTTGGATTATACAAGATGCAAGGGCAAAAACGATTGACACTCCATTGATGCTCATTTTTATGATGTGGGAACATGCTTGTAGCATTGATTTTGGCAGATACAGAGGGCCAATACTTTTTGTGTGGAAGGATGTCACTATGCAGTCCTTTGTTTGGCAATAGTGTAAGCCAAAAAATCGTTGAGGCACCTTGGATGATCACATTCAACACATTCTAACAGTCATTGTGTGGGCAATAACTGTATGCAACAAAGCATATAGCGATTATTAACAACCTATATACCATGTCTATGTATAATCATTTGCATTCAGAAGCATCGTGGCCGGTAAATTCCGATCCATCTCTTTTGAAGGTATCGACGTGATGGATAACATAGCCCTATCAGATTCCTGCGCTTTCGGCCGGCAATTGGCAGCATGAAGATCTTTCCACAGGCTGTTGATTTACATAAGCCGACTTCTTCACCGGTCGTTATCCAGCTCCTTCCCATCAGACTCCAGGACCTACTCTAAGCACTTTTCAATATCTCAACCATGTGCACCAGGTCTGAGCAGTGTGTTATGCAGTAGAAACCATAAATGAATGCAGCATCAAGGTCGACATTGCGACAGGTTTGTATCGCGAATTGACCGCTACTTTTATGAATCATATAATACCACTCACTTTCACTTGGTTGGTAAAGTTCGTCACTGATTGAGCTTTGGCTTTCTCACTTAACAGCAACGGGCATAATGATACCGAGTATATTGGTCATCTTGCAGCCTGATTTGCAGTCTCATACTTTTGCATGGTGCGTACGACTCTTGCACATGCACAGACAAATTGTAATGTCTCACAATTTGGCCACAGGAAGTATAAACCAGCTGACACAGAGCAAAAGCTGTACACCAATCGCTTTTCGAATTGATTGGATGTCAAGAATAGTAAATTGCATTCGTATTGCTCATGCGACAAACAGGCTGTCACCATTATTTCATCTGTATCCGATTGCGATTTTGCGATTACGTTGGGAGGCAATAAGTAGGGCTGAAAGTTTTCATGTTCATCATGCTTCCATGTCTGAATCAGGAATGAATCAGTCTCAGTGTCAGGTGGTAGCGACGCTATGAGTTTTCGTGACTGTGGCTTCCCAGAACCTAGCCTTATATGACAACCTCTTGATCAAGATGTCACTTATGGCATTTGCGATATTCCAGGAATAATATTCAGAGACTCCATACTCTCTCCAAATGTTATTTATGCCGTTCCGGCTGCTACTTCATCAGTTTGCAGTTTAACAAGTGCTGAGCCCTCCATTCAGTCGTGGCATTCTGCATATTGCTTTCATCGATGCAGTCCGCCACGTCCCCCCAGCACAGTTGAGTTAATTTTTTACGCTTCAGCTATTTCTGCCAAAATCCCTCTATATGCTGTTGCACTGTTTTGGAGATTGCGCCTAACACCCCGCCAGGTACTTCATCTTTGCTCAGCTTGCTCAACTCTGTATGTTCAGCATCCTCGTCGTCCCCATCCTGCTGATTATCGGAATATGCAAGATCGCTCAGACTGTCACCAACAGCAATCACGATCACCTGGAATGTTATCTCTGGCTCTCCAGTTATCAATTCCCCAGTGTCAGCTTGCCTCATGTCTTCCGGCTGCTGTTTAATCGCTGTCTCTGCATCTTCAACTGGCATTCTTGCCACAGCAGTTTCTCTCTCAACATAATCTTCAAACCATATCTTATTCTCTTCATTTCGTCAATAGTACATTTCTTGTCTTTTACCTGTTGCAGGCTTCTGATTTGATCGCAAGTTGTGCAATGCCACTGGGGCTCGGACCCTTTCTGCATCCAATCCACACTTGTCTTCATTTGCTTGATGATGGCTTTGTGTGGAATGCTGTGTCACTGGGCCGAGTTTACACGCCGGAAGTGGCGAAATGTGTTCGTCGGCGCAATGATTATGTTAGTTGTGTTGACTTTGTTGCATAGCGAGATGTTGGAGGTTGCAAGATATGGATGATATTGAGGTAAGCTGAATCTGTGATGGCAAGGTTGGTATGTTTGATTAAGGTGAACAAAGCACAATCTGCGTTTTAACCATCACTAAGATGGAAATAGTTATGCTAACCATACAACATGACTTGATTTTGAGTAGCAGTTGTATGTACAATCCGTTTGAGTGCATGACACATACATTAACAGACGTCCTATTCGTCGAGAAAGTTCTGGTTTATTTCAGACGATCACTTGCTTTAGGCAGTAATAAACCTCAATGTTTCCCTGTATATATACAAACAACATTGGACTGACTTACTGCAATTTGCAGGATGGTGGGAGACCCAAGCAATCTGCAGCCATAGGTAGCATGATTCATCTTCAGTAGAACGTGCAAGTTGGCTGTTACTTATTCCATTTTGACTTGAAGCTAACTATGTATTCTTCAGAACTTCCCAATTCTTTTGGTTATTATCATTCTGTCCTAATCTGCACCATCAAATCATAGCTACAGAAGCCCAGCGGCAATGTAATAGCAGATCATAGTGAAGCCGATCGGCGGATGGTTCATCCAATACAACACCCAATGGCACTCAGCAACAATGTAGACACCTGTTTGTCCACCGTGACGTTGCCAATGCTGCCACCAAAATTGTTGTCCAGGATGCAATTTTAACATCGTCCATCAAAGCAGAAGCAGCAAGAATACAATGCAGTATGCAATTAGATGTACGCAAATCCATATCATGGTAAATGGTGGTCAAATAACCACATAATGTACAGCTGGTATACATAGTGATCTACATGACTACTTGATAGCTGCCCATAATGGGAATCATCTATGGTTGACCAAGCCATTCATCAATGCAGTCCACAAAACAGTACATCACAATGTTGTCAGTTCTGCGATTTTTGCTGATGAATTTCGGCATAAACGTCCCCGCAAATGGACCAAACAGGCTTGAATCACTCTAGAGGAGGGTACAGAAGCATATATCGTGGAGGTTATACAGATGTCACATTTTTAAATGCAGCAACTCACTTCCTGTGGGTGGTAAACATGTCTGCGACTGTCGTAAAGCAACAATTTCGGGTACACCTAGCACAGTCCGACATGCGCGTTGTCTTTAATATGGCCAAAATTGCCAAACTAGTATTTTCGTGCACCACAACGGAAGAAACAGAATATCTATTCATCAAGCCTTATGCGGACGTTTGAATAGAGAAGAAGTGGAGAGTTGAGTTTCCTGGGTATAGCAAGGTGAAAGCTGCGATGGAAAGACACCCTGCTATGCTTCATGACAACCACACATACAGCTACTTTCCTTGCAACAATCCGACACCAAAGAGTCTGCAGATATAAAGGAGACGCAAAGGAACAGGTGAACCTCAAACAGACTGACACAGACAACCAACCGCAGCTTTGACGCCACCTCTGCCCAAAATGCCACCGGTGCCACCTGGTAACTAAGAGGGAGCTCGAAGTTCCCAAATCTACAATGTACCACCTGGATATGCATTTTCACCTCCTGCTCTTCCCCACACACAATTTTTCAATTTTGATGCATATGCCAAGAATAACAAGCCTGATAAAGACTTTATTCCAGATTAGCTGACTGATAAGAGAACATCCACTGGTTAGTACACTATCTGCTGTGTCGTAATGCAGGTGACATCCATTATGCAGATGGAAACAGCCGATTGAGCGAACCACCAATTGATGACGAGCAGTAATCGCAAGGAATGAGATTTTTGAGTGTATTATTATCAACAATTTGTGGACACTTGAACATATATTTTGACGGATATATTGATTTGTATTGTTAAGGAACAATGTAATAATCAAGGAGAATGTACATGAAAATAATAAAAGGCGGTGAAATGACTGTGAATGATAATCTATGCCAAATCAGATGATTGCATATTGTGGATACGCCCGTCGCAAAATGAGTATTAATGGAGTATTAACAATTGTAGGTTTTCTATGTTAGATAATTAATAGTTAATTTGGTCATGGTTATATATAATCAAAAATTGGTCATGTCTATACGCAATAATGATAGCGACATACTACCTACCACATCTTAAACATGACCTTCAACTCAGTGTCAACGATTTTTGGTCACGCATCTGTCTTAATCTAAATGGTGATTAGTTGTAGGCAGTCATAAATGAAGTATTGGCAACGTTTATAGAAATAAGAAAAAGTGACATACTCCCTGCACTATCTTGAAAATGAGTGTCAATGGAGCATCAATGAGGTTTGTTTATCTGTCTTTGGTAACATCAGTGGCGCTTGATCACAAGTCCCCACAAAGAAGACATTGGCAGTCTTCAAACACAGCTATGCAAGTGATATTCCTGCAACAGCCTCCCAGACAGTAACCACTTATTTCACTTCCAAAGCTGCAACTGAGTGTTCAGAAGTGTTTTTGCCTACACAAATGGTCACAACATTGTATATCAACAATAACGCCCACATTGCGCTTTGATCAACGACGATGTAAGGCCAAAGTTTGTTGAGGCTCCATTGATGCTTATTTTCAGAATGGGGCCGGGAGAGTTTCAATTTCTCATTTTCCTATAAACACGGCGAATACTACATTTGTGACTGTCTGCTACTTGTTGCAATTCAGAATACCCAGTAAGCAACAGCAAATATTGTTCACACTCTTTTGATTTTCATTCTCAATTTGGGGCTGGGTACATCCATCTGTTTGTTTTGATTATTCAGGCAGCCAATACATCAAAAGATGATAATGACGTACCAACAGGAATATATTGCGATTAGCAGTAGAATATCTGAATGCAACCATACATAGAAAGGCTCGAAACACAGACCCAGAGATTGGAACTGATCGGTCTAGCCACACTCAGTAAAACCAGCTGGTTGAGAGGTATGAGTCGGGGTTTGCCCCACTAAGAGGCACAGGGTGGGGTATTACGACTAGTCTTGGACCAAATCAACACATGTCCGCAGTGCAAATAAACTCTGCAGGGAGGTTACGCGGACCTGTTGCTAAGAGGAGACAGTAGTTAGCATCACCACGCTCTCAAACTCTGAATTGCCATATGTACCCTCCCTGGTGATTTCATATATACCTGGACTGACTTAAATACAATTCATCTGCTTTCATATACTTCAGGCATACATTTACATTCTTGTTAATTGTTTTCAATTTGTGAAATTGAACGTATGAAAAGAGTTGTGTGTGGGAAGTTATTTTTAGAATGTCATAAATTGAAGAATTTAGGTAGATAAAGTTTGGGAGCTCCTGGAACTGTGACATTTATATAAATAACCAGTTTGGTATACTTTGAATCTGGACCCAGAGAGTCTGAGTGATAATATTGTTAACTATATCTAATACTACATTTCACGAAACTTTCTAATAGATGAACTGCTGATTCAGGAATTTGATTTAGTTTACTGTCTAGTAGATATATATATTTGCATACTGATTAGTGAATCATATACTATTGTTGTCTGTTAAAGGCTGCAATCTCTTTCAAAAGATGTGGTAGACTAACTATAGTTCCAATGGATACAATGAATCTCATATTCGTCAGTTTGACAAAGTAGATACACCAGTAAATACACTCAGTCCAATCTTAATAATTGTTGTATTTTGTAGAAACATGACTATGTAATCATACATTTATAGAGGTAATACATAATGTAGAGTCTTGTAGGATGTGATAGAACATGTAAATAAAGGTTTCCTGGCTAGAAGAGCTTACTCCAATTGGGGGAACACATTCAGTCGTGTTCAGCTATAGCCCCTTGCCAGAAACGATATAACTTATTCACACAACGTGGTACTGAGGATATTTTGTTCAGATATCATTTAATGCTCACTGATATTATGAACTTCAAATATTATTCCTTCCCAGGTATTGATATACTCTACCATGTGAACAACTTACACATACTCATTCCAGGTAGGACAGTGAAATGATATGTCTGAATGCAGATGTGCATTGTGGAAAATTATATATGTACTGTCTCTGGGTATATCTGATACATATCCAAGCATGAAGTAACTAACTTCATATCCTCAGTCAATGTTAATATTCTTCCAGAGTAATTCCCCAAAGTTGAGAAATCTGATATTTCATAATATAAGTTAGAGTAATGTTAATTTGACACTCTGTGAGCATACATTTCTCACAAATGACATACCAGTTATAATTCAACATTGGAAATATTGCATATCACAAAAATTCTACCTAGGTAAAAGATGGACTTAAAGAGTATTTTTCCACTTATTGGTAGTAGACAGCTAGTGGAAAACTTTACTTTATATGTAATATTCAAGCCTTGAAGTATAAAACATAACAGTATTTTCACCATATTGTCAAAACTGGTAAAGCTGTTATTATGGTTGAGAGACTTTCAAATGTAATTGACTTTATTGCTAGATTGATATACAGCATTAACATTGCCAATATGTATCCATTCACAGCTTTGTGTTATCAAATTACCACCAGATTCCATTTTCTAAACCAACCCTCTAATATGTCATACACTGTACAATTATTTTGCAGAGTTTCGTAACACTGATTGTCTCTTACTAAGCTTCAAATCCAATGATGTAGATATATAAGTCCTAGTAGATCTGGTGCTGCTGATGGGAGGTAATCCCATATAGTTCACCATCTAGATAATTAGAGATACAATTTTTAAATGAATACTTTCAATTATAGCTTTAGTTTGTATATCTAATAGACAGATCTAAAATTCAATATAGTTTGCTGTTGTCATACTTACTATTCTGCAGTTCTCATTTGGAGACTCATTTTCCAGTGATTCTAGTAGTTGGGTAAATATACTTTTTGGTTAGAATCCCTGATTTCTAACCTCCTATACTATTTTGTTTGTATAATGTTATACTAACATCAGAATAAGTTGGAAATTCAAATATGTTATTGAATGCGTAGTGCACCCTATTTCCTCTTTGACAGTCTGTTGATCAGTATCTGACCATTTGGTTTCCACTTGTTGGCCTCTATTCATGGGTACATTGAATTGTCCATATATTGTTGTTATATTTCTTTCCATGTCATACATTTCAATAACCAATAAAGTAATGCATGTGTTGGAATTTGTTTCTGTAACTGATCAAACTGTACTGTTAGTTGTTCATTCACTCTGACCTATACAGATTTCAATATTTTGTGTACTTGAGAATTACCTGCCTTCAGGTGAAATTGCTTAAGTGTACTTTCCAGTGCATTGAAGTATAGCAGAGGTTAATTATGATGGGTAACAAGTAGAGGGAGTTTGTATAATGCTGATACCATTTCAATCACATTTTTATTAAATATTTCTTCGGTAACCCATTTTGTCTCATTGTCTAACACCGGGAACAATGACCTTACGTGATGCGTAACTCATGGAGAAGCTGTTATTGGGCCGGTAATCTGTAGCAAATTTGAAGCATCGCATTTTTACGTGCTATGGACCTGCGAATTGACTAGGTCACTGATAGGCACGCGATTATGGGCGCTTGATACTTGCTGCATTCAATATAACTGGCAAATGCACTTCATTGCACGATCCCAAATAAGCTCTGATGTACACTCCTAATTACACTCCCAGCCTGCTTGACTTACGCTTCCAAGTAAGCTCTCTAGACACTCCCAAGTACACTCAGTGTACTCTTCCAGGTACACCGAGTACATTCTCATGTACACTCCCGGACATTCTCTCATGGACGCTCCCAAATGCACTCGATGGTACACTCTTAGCCTCCTTGACTGACGCACTCAAGTAAGCTCTCAAGACACTCCGAAGTACACTCCGAGTACGTTTTCACATACACTCCCAGGCATGCTCTCAAAGACGCTCCCAATTGTGCTCGGTGGCACACTCCCAGCCTGCTTGACTATACACTCCCAAGTAAGCTGTCAAGACACTCGTAAGTACACTCTGAGTACGCTCCCAACTACACCTCCGAGTACCTTCCCAAATACACTGCCGGGCATGCTCCCAAGGACGCTCCCAAATGCACTCGATGGCGCACTCCCAGCCTGCTTGACTATAGACTCCCCAGTAAGCTCTCAAGACACTCCCAAGTACACTCCGAGTACACTCCTAAGTACACCTCCCAGTATTTTCTCAAGTACACTCCCGGGCATGCTCCCAAGGACGCTCTCAGTTGTACTTGATCGCACACACCCAGCCGGCTTGACTGTACGCTCCCACACCAGCTCTCAAGAAGCTCTGAAGCACACTTCCGAGCACGCTCTCAAGTACACTCCCAATTGCACTCGATGACACACTCCCAGCCTGCTTGACTATACGCTCCCAAGTAAGCTCACAAGATGCTCCCAAGTACACTCTGAGTACGTTCTCAAGTACACTCCCGGGCATGCTCTCACGGACGCTCCTAATTGCACTCGATTGCACACTCCTAGCCTGCTTGGCTCTACGCTCCGATGTACACTCTCAAGAGGCAAGACACTCCCTATTACATTTGACTATATGCTTCCATGTATGTTGTCGGGTGCTCCATCCAGAGACTTGCTGAGTTGCAGGAGCCGGGCAACAGGAGGTGGGTGGTGGGTGGCCGATGATGTTTTGTGTAAGGTGGCTGAAATCATGATGTCGGTCAATATCATAGTCTTAACCTTATCTTTAGCGTGCACACAGAGCCGAAATCTGACAATGCCTCATGACCATGGTGTTGACCATTGTAGCCTTAGATTCTGTAGAAATGGTAGACAATTGGATCTTGGGGAGAGCAGATCTCCATCTCAGACTTTCCAGCGGAATCTGCTGCTTGCTGCCCGTGGATTGTGAGTGTATGTGTGCGCATTTCGGTTGGGGCTGATGGTGATGATCGCGATGGTGATGATGGTGATGGTGATGATTGCGATGGTGATGATAGCGATAGATATGGTGTTGATGATGGTGATCATAGTACCAGAAGCACATAGACAAGAAGGTTGGCTACGTCAACGATAGCATCAAAGCTTCTACCGACTTAGAGCCTTCTTGTAGCAAAAGCTTCCACAGACCTAGAGCCTTCCATTAGCCAAAGCTTCCAGACTTAGAGCCGTCCATTAGCCAAAGCTTCCATGGACTTAGAGGCTTCTATTAGCCAAAGCTTCGACAACCTCAGAGTTTGCCATTGGCCAAAGGCTTCCAGTGGAGGAAAACTCTACTCCTCCCAAAGCCCGGCTCCCTCAAGCAGACTATTAAGCAGGCTCTCAAGTAGGCTCTCAAGTAGGCTCTAGAGCAGGCTCTCAATCACCAGCGGGCTCTCATGCAGACTCGCAGCGATAGTGTGCACAGTACCGGTATATCAGCAGGCAGTAAAGACAATTATAGGTCTCTCTGTGGCTGGCAGCTGTATATGGTTTCATAGTCCCATGCGCACATTGCTATAAATCGACTATAGATGACTGTAGGCTGCGTGTTGCACAGAGGTCCACAGAAACCTTGCTATGAGCTGCACATGGACGCATCTGCACATAGCGCAACCCATAGTGGATTTGCACTTTTGCCGATGAACCATATTAGAATCATGTCAATTGTAGCTAGTTTTTTCCATTATACCCCAGAATTTGTTTTTTCCGTCCAGGTATAACTTCTCAATAAATCACACAGTTTACAGATATCTTGGAGACCCAGCTGCCATGGTAGAACTGAAAATTAGCTATTAAACTGATCATTGATATTTTTAGCTTTCTGGCATTAGAGTATTCAGTTCAATTAATACTTAACACTAATGCCAGATAACACTAAAGCAATATATCAGACAGCCAAAGCTATTAAACATTCAACAGAAAGTAAGATAAAAACTAAATGCAGATTGGGTGAATGTCTAGAGTGTGCAGAGCATTAATATTAGATTCTATCAGCAGCAACAACTGAATATACTCATCTCTTGTATTATCCAGTAATTGATGAGTTTAATTTCCCATCTGTACACCAGGGGGAAATTGATACTTCAGGTATAAGCTCCATGATGGTTCAATAGGTATCACTTGCTTCAGACAATTCTTGAACAAACTCTTTTTAAATGGTAATTCTGTCACTGGAATCCATCATAACAATCCCATTACTAGATGGAAATAGTAGTTATACTATTTACATTATTAGAATAGCACTGTTTCAACAGCATCACATCTGGAAAAAGGTATTATGTTATGTGTAATCAACCATAGGCCCTATGGCCCAGCATAACCACCTGTAACACCAATAAGACCAAATAATACATACAACCCCAGAGCAATTTCCTGTAACCCCCAGTAATACACCCGGAAATTGCCCATAGCACCACTGAAATATCACTGAAATTGAACCGTAACACATGTATAACATACCGCATTTCATGGAATATACTTTGTATTCATCACAATTACTTATTAATTTGCTACTCTGACATCTCCTGTGGCATGTTGGATAAGAACTTATTTGACTCTCATATGCTCGCATGGACAAATCTGTCAAGTACACACCCTGAGTTTCATGACACTCACAAGCTTGCTCCAACAACTCTGACATGCTCAATTTCACTACTCTGAGAACCTTGCACCCACATCTTGAATATGCTCACTCTTACAATGCTAACAAGCTCACTCCCACCTCTCTGACATCCTCTCTTTTACACTTAATATGGTTGCTTACACAACTGTGACATACTCACTTTTACAGCTCTAACATGCTAGGCTTCACCACTCCGACGTGCTCACTCTCACCACTCTGACAATCTGGCATCGCTGGGAGCAAGCTGGTAGTGGTGGATCTGTCTTCGCTGGTAGGGGTGAAACAGGCTTTGTAGGGTACATGTTCGTAGTGGTGAATCCGCCTACATTGGTAGGGGTATTACTGGCTTTGCTGGTAGCACTTGATCCAGCTTAGCAGTTTGGGGTTAAACTAGCTGGGCAGGTAGCACTGGAACTGAACACACCAGAAGTCTACTGGAAGGGGTGGATGTGGCATTGTGCGTAGCGAAGAATGTGAATGTACTATGAGCTTGCAATAACCGTTGAATCAGGCATTGCCGGAAGCATGCAGGTAGCAGAGGATTTGGCCGTGCTCCCACAGCTATAACATGCTTGTGCTTGTTTTGACTACCCTGCCATGCTCACTTTCACCTCTCGGACAACCTGGCATTCCTGGGAGCAAGCTGGTAGCTGTGGATCTGGCTTTGCTGGTAGGGGTGAATCGGGCTTTGCTGGTAGCAGTGGAACTGGACTTACTGGAAGCATACTGGTAGCAGTGGATGTAGCTTCGCTGGTAGCAGCGAAGCTGGATTTGCTATGAGCTGGCGATAAACTTTGGATCAGACTTCACTTGGAATAAGCTGGTAGCAGTGGATCTGTTCTTGCTTCCACCATTCTGACATGCTCATGCTTGGCCTCACCACTCTCACATATTTAGTCTCACAGCTCACATCATCTGGCCTGGCTGGGAGCACGCTGCTAGCTGTGGATCTGGCTGCGCATGTAGTGGTAGATGTGGCATTGCATGTACTCGTGGAAGGGGCTTTGCTAGTAGGGGTGGACCTGGCTTCACTGACTGGAGTGGATTGCAGTGGGCATGGAAGCAAGCAAGAAGCATTGGATTTTGGGGATGTGGCTTCGCTGATAGGAGTGGATCTTAGCTTACTTGTATGGAAGGATTTGGCTTTGCTGGTATCAGTGGATCTGTATTTGCTAGAACAAAGTTGTTAAGAGTGAAATTGACTGCGCTTTTCCCAGCATATGGGACATCTAATGATGTAGTGAATCTGGCATCGGAGCTGGAAGTAGATCCGGCTTCACCCGTTGTAGTGCATCTGCCTTTCAATATAGTAGTGGATCTGGGTTTGCTTGAAATTGGGTGGGGGGATACTATACACAGCTTATGAAGGGATGATCCAAGAGTCAAATTGTTGTGACAAACCAGTTGAGACGTTTGATTGATTGAGTCTAAGTCTAAGATGACAGGTAGCCTATATAGTCACTGCCGGCCCAAACCAACAGCCACATGATGATGTACTCTACAAAGACTCAGTCTAACATAAATGCCCAGGGGTAGTGAGGGTGATAGTGGTGATGCTGGTGGTGGCAGTGATAGTGATGCTGGGAATGATGGTGGCAATGGTGATGGTGGTGATGGTGATGGTAGTGATGCTGGAGATTCAAAAAAGGAGGTGATGAAAAGACATACATTATGGGAAATATATGTCATTCTGTAAATAGTTATCACACACTATGATATATGCTAACATTCGCATAACACTTCCATCAGATTTCAAATGTACAAAATGGCACAATTCGCTGAGGTAGGGTACTGGCAATTCAGCGGTAACTGACATATAATATTTTGCTTCTGGTAGCGCAGGAACATTTTCCAACAGAAGCCATAGTGTGCCAGTATAGTTGGCAACCTATCGACTAAATGTGATAAGTTGACCATGAACCGTGGTGTAGTGTGTAATAGTGAGGTGGACATTTTCTTGCATATTAACAATGGTAAGAGTAGTTTGGTATACTAAATGCATAAAAGATTGGTCTAGTATCTCTTGTGGAATACACACCTATCTGGCAAAGTAAATACTCAACACAATGTAATGCTGCATGTCCTACCACCAATTGAATGTAGTTATTTCGCTGTATATTTAACAACTCTAGAAGTCTGCAATACATACAAGTATACAATCAATACATGCCAGCAATGGGAAATGTATTAAAAGCACATAAACAGGTTTGAAAAGATCCTCAGAGTATAATATTTTGAAAATATGTAAATTATCATAAAGTTTGCCAATTATCACCAGGCTCAAAATTGTCTTTATACAGGAGCTTCTGCATGGCATCTGCTTTGTGAAATTATTCAACTTTGACACCTACCAGCCCACACATGTGGAGAGAGAGAAAACGTTAACATAAGTTGCGGCTTCATGGAGTGCACAGGCAAGAAAGGGGAACATGTGTATTCATGCATTAGAGAGGATCAGCAAGGGAATTGGAATTGCTCGCGGAGACATAGAATAGACTATCATCACTTGGGAATAGTCAATTGCTAGCAACAATTTTCGATTTCTTTCTGCTGTTTGTTTGAGGTGTGAGAGCCCAATTTGTTTTGAGGAACAGCAGTTAACATAATTACAGAGGACTTTCCAACAGCGGAAAAGATGAATTTTGCCCCAATGAAACACGACTACAACAAACATGATACCTACTGTGGTGGGCCTTCACTCCACATGAGGTCGTATGGACATTGGCTTAGAAGTGACACATGTAGTGACAGCTCCCAGTGCAAGCACCGTCTTCTGAGATGTGCAGCAAGTGGGGTTCATTGTCCCCAAACGGCGGTTGGATTACAACTAAGCCCACCATGAGGGGATCATACATCGCCCTCTAGTAGTTGTACAGGAGGACATCCCCAACCGCATTGCAAATTGTTACACGTACTTCAGGATCAGTACTTCAAAGAAGTCAATGATCAAATCTAGATGTTTTTCAAAGATGATCAGTAACAGGATGCAGTTGCAGGTAAACTTGACAATTCACAGATGCAACTGGATGACAGACCGCAATGCCTTGTAGCAAACCTGGCTGAATATGACTGATTTGCACAATATGCATCCGACTGAATCATGACATTGCAGAGCCACTCCTCACTTATGATGAAGACACATACAGAATGGTGAAGGTGAAACATGACATTACTGTAGAGAATCTACTCAGTAAGTTGATTCAAGCCAAACTGGGCTCAGCCTGACAGAATGTTAAAGAAACAAAGAAATCATTGCAAATCACTGAAGACAAGGAATATATGATCAGTGAACAGCTGAAGTTGGCCATGATGGAACTGAATGTTAAAAATGCGGCCATGATTAGAGTAAAGGCTATCTTGGCACTCATCAGCACTTTACAACCTAACTCCAGCAATCCCATATACAATGTCCAGTCAACCAGATTGCTGACTTACTATGGTACAAGATCCCTGGACACTGTCGCCTGCTTCCTATCCACCCTGCACCGCCACATTGGACCTTATGCCCAGAACTTAGGCTTCACAGATCAGTATAGTATTTCATTGACAAATGGTTGGGCCAGTAAGTTACAGCTTCAGTTTGGACGTAGAACTAGTTCCTGGCAGAAGAAACAGTCAGCACAGCTTCGGAAGACCTTACAGCTACAGTCAATGCGGCCTTTATCCCTCCTGATTCTGTAACCAGGTTGAAACAAGATTCCAAGTCACAATCAATTAAGAGTGGCAAGCATGAATCAACTTTTCACACAAGGTTTCAAGTGCTTAGTTAACAGCGAAAACCTGATGTGCCACTCTCTGATGAATGTCTTCATGACGCATTCCAGTTCAATTTTCAGAGCAATGCAGAAATGTTGGAAGCTGTAATTCAGAAATTATGAAGTCAGCAGACAGCATCGTTTGAAGACATTATGGAGCATGTCCCTTGAGTGGATGTTATATTTAATGCCACGAAGCAACTGACGCAAGGGACTGTGAAATGAATGGAACCCAAACTGAGAGAAGGTGATGTGAGGGGAAGAACCAACAAGTGCAGTTACACATGTTGAGAAGTGGGTCACCCTACATGCACAAGCCCACACAAGGAGGAGGCCTTGGCAGCATGGAAAGAAAACAAAGCAGCCCCAAACAAAGGAACAGAGAAGGAACAGACAGTGCAGGTGGAGAGGCATACAGGTCTCTGAGATTCTTCCAAGAGATGTGGCAATGCAGGTGGAGGTGGAGGAAGTCAACAGAGCCTCCGTTGAGTGCATACCTCGGGAGGATAACATCATAATACCAAGGTTCCTCTAGTGCAGGAATTATCCAAAGCACCAACAATGACATAGCTGGTTCAGATGATCCAGGCTCAGCAAATTACGGTCGGAGTGACGAGGTGCTATTATACTCCCTATAGCTAAAACTACTACTGTGTTTCTAACGAAATGGTTTACTCGTTATCATCATCTCCGAGGCCATCATACCAATACCATAGATCATCTCTGTTTCGATGAATATCTTCAGTTGAACAAGACAAATACTACATATGGTTGATTAGCCGCCAAAACAGCTGTAGCCGATGGGGTATCACAGAATAATGTTAGAAGAGAGACTAGGAACAAGATCAAAAATAAATGTACAGTGTGCGAAATGAAAGATGGTGGCTGGATAACCATGGAGCTGGCAAATGACCTGGTCAAAAACAGTATTGAGTGCCAGCAACAGGTGTGCCTGAATCTCAAATAGGGGGATAGCTGCTACTCACATACAGGGTGGTTCACAGTGTAAAATGTAATATAATTCAATGTCGCCCTCAGGATGTGCTGAGTCTGCAATGTAAATGGAGTGAATCATATTCATTGGTGAACAAATGCACTGTGGATAATTGAACGCAATATCTGATCACATGACAGTAATTTGGCGGTGCATATTAATTACATCTGTGGCCCTCAGCTCGGCAGTGCAATAGACAAACTCACCATCAAAGAATCAGCCACAATTACAGGCATCAAAATTATTGGCAAGTGACAACCCAATTGCATTGAACATGAAGTAATGCCTAGTCCATTTACAGTTCGAAAATTGTTGTATAAACTTCAGTTTGCACTACTAGCAGACTATGTTCAATGCATGTTCTGCTACTTTGAACAGTGTGGTGAAATCACAGAACAGACATACAATAGCATGCATCATACAGTGCAATTCGAAATTGACATCTCAGCAGACAATGATATGCAGCCAGCATACTGATCACCATACCGCATGTTTCACAAAGACAAGGTGAAGTTGCAAATATAATTGGAGATGGCCTTAAATAATGTCTGGAAAAAATATAACAGCAGCTATTATGACTCACCGGTCAATTTTGTGTCAAAGTTACATTGCAGCATGTGCGTTAGCATCAATGATTGGGCAGTTAACCGCATAACTGGGGAGGACCAGGATTCTTTATGTCGCATCGAAGAGCTTGTCCAATCTCTGGGGGGTTTGAACTGGTTTAAGCAAGAGAGATTCAGCCTTGTGTGATCATCAAATTGGATTAAATGCTAATGATCGCAAAAATGCTACTTTCATAATGAGACATGGGGTGTATGTGTGGACTGTGCATCCTTTTGGACCAACCAGTGCTTGTTGTCAATTCATTTGAGCTATGAACGATCTCCTGGCATCGAATCCCAGCTTACAAAAATTCTTGGCCATGTATTCTGATGGTTAATTTACCCATATTTCGACAAGAGGGGAGCATTTGGATCACCAAAAGAATTTGCTGAAGTGTACCAAGACACCATACCATATATTCAGTATAGAACTCCTAGAAATTTGGAACGCAGTGGTGAATTGGCCCTACAACCTTGATTTGGACAGATATCTTATGGTTGATTTGGATCATGCCTTGGGTAGAGCCATACTGATATAACTTCGACTCACAGCACCAGATATGGAGTACTAAGCTACTTTATGAAATTATTCACACAACATCCAGCAATGCCCAGGCACAAGAATTCATGCAGCTGGTGGACTGACAAGATGTCTGGCCATTACTTGGATACTGTGTCATGCCTTCCAGTATCAACTAACACTGTTGGTAGTTGAGAACTTGACAGAGTGGTTATGAGATGTCACTGCTGAACTAAAGGATGACAGCTGGAGTAATGATATGGTACAAGTACTAGTGACCAAGGATAGCTAAGATCACCCACCAAAGCCTTCTGCTCTGGCCTTGGTAAGAAAGGCATGGGCTTGCAGCCACCATTGCCCTCCTGATGACAGCCTGCTTTACCTAGACCATTCCAGGCAGGAACCAGAACAACAAACAGACTAGCTCTGTCAGTGGTACATTCTGACACCCCTGAGAAACAGAATCTTCTGAGAAGCCCATGACGTTGAGGTGGGAGAACTTTTCAGAGCACCAAAAACATATATGGTGGTGAGACAGCACGTCTGCTGGCGAAGGGTATGGAAAGCAGTGCAAGTCTACACAATAGGCTGAGCTATGTGAGTGCAGGTTAATCAATGGGCTCGAAAGGTAGTGGACTGGTTAAAATGATCACCAGTTGCACAAGGTCACTGGGAATCTGTGGGAGTAGATTTCATTCCAGACGTGCCTATATCTTTAAGTGGAAACAATAGCAGTGTGATCTTGGTGGACGATTTCTCCAAATAAGCGCAATGGATGCCCTGCACTAAGACAATCAATGTTGCAGAATTTGCACAGTGATTCTTGGAGGCTATCGTATGATGTTATAGTGTCCCCGAAGAGATTGTGAGTGACAGAGGCATGCACTTTAAATTAGATCTCTGGGTGGAAGTGAGTAAGAAATTCCAGATTAAGCTGCTTATGTCAACGGGAGTTCACCCACACACAGACAGGCTGTCAGAGATCTCAAATAAGCAGCTCATATGGCATCTACAACCTCACACTACTCATCATCTAGAGCAGTAGGACACCATGCTTCTACTTGTGAAATATGTATTAAGCACATCTACGCACTCATCTACCCATCGAATTCAGTTTGAATTGGCCCAAGGAGAGACGACATCTCGTCAATTCGGCTTTGAAGGTGGCTACCGGCAGTGTGATAAAATGCAGAGCGTCCAAGGTTTGGTGTTCATTGAACATTTCCAGTGCTTGGTGCTTGACAACCAGAACGGCCTCTGGGATGCACTGGTCAGTAATATGTCGGAAGGAAACAGGAGCTGAAGGACATGCTGCCTTAAAGTTGGAGACTACATGATGATGAGTACTCGAGACCTGCGAATAACATACATGAACCAACTCTATTCTCCATATAAGCTGCAACACCAGTGTGCCAGTTGCAAAAAGATCAATATGTTCTGTTGGCCAAATGCAGTCAGATTGGAATTACAAGCAAATCAGATGATTCATGATCCCGTCCACATCAGTTGACTCAACCAGTACATGGTGAGTCGAGCACAATACGAGCCTCTTCCGTCTCCGGTCCGAATTGTAAGAAGTTAAAATGGGAGAATTCGGTGTGTGTATTGTACAGAAGCGATTAGTTCGCATAAGCATACCTTGGGCATCAAAGGTATGAACCCATAATACAGCAAATGAGAAGGCGACATCGATGAGAAAGCAACCTGGGAACAAGCCATCAATGCCACCAAAGCAATGCTCGATAACTACAAAATACAGTACAGATTGACAGAATTTCAGGTCAAGCTGAATTGAAAGGACTCAGGCCACAGAGTCAATGGCTATTGGTTATTTGGTTATTCTTTGTAGTGGGGTCAATCACAAGTATGGTTAACCTTTTGTTATGGAGAAATATGCTGTCCTGTTAAGGAGGAATGTAATGTGAAGTGAGAGGAAAGATGGACCTGAGGTGCGGCTCTGCAAAGTGCATTGGCTAGAATGGGGAATGAATATATCCATGCAGTTAAGTGCATCAGTAGAAGGACAGATATCACTCGCTTAGACAGAGAATAGACTATCATCACTTCATAGTACTATGACATGAGAAAGGTAATTCTTCAAGTGTTTTGCTTGGATGGCTGTATTAATATGTCTGATACAAGTTCTGTGAGACAAAATAGATGCAATGAATTCAATCGCACTGAGTACTTGGGATGGTTCATGGATCATTCTGTTTCTGTGTTGTACACTGTCCAACACACAATTTCCAAAGCAATCACCATTTCATAAGACCCAACCTTCATTTGGTCTGGTGCATATATTATAGTGGTAATATGTAATACAGTCTGGAAGCCATATACAAACCACATAAACACAGCTGCCAATATTACTGGCACACCTAAGAGATTTCAAGCAATGTCTGACATGTCTAAAGCCAAAACGTGTGCAGTTAGATACTGCGATAGCAGTCACAGATACTTCTGAATGCACCTGCCGTTTTGGTGTTATAGTCATGATGGGATAATATTAACTTATAGAATTCCCCAACTTCAAAACACCTGACACCTATGTGTTGGTCTGCTGGAGAATATCAAACTTGGTTCTATTTTCTCATACTATTGGTTTTAGGGCCCCAGCAGCCATTTTGTCCATCTTACTAGCCATTCTCAGATATCTGTTTTATATTCCGAAGAAGATTTATTAAAGTATAATTCGGCATGTATTCTCTAGCTAAGATTAACTCTCCACATCCAGACAGTTGATCACAAAGTGGATGCTGAAGGTGGGCCACCAATGAATTTCCACAAGTTGGCGATTGAGTGACATTAGTGATACATAGTGTTCGCAATGGTTCCAAAACTGCAGGTCGGTTCTGGGTCCGGATCTGACCCTGAACTAAACTGGTGGAATAGGTCTTACTACACGAAAACCCGGACCGTTGCAATTGGGCCGGGTTTACCCCTAAAATCCCAGCATTTCAACATCACAAGTGTAGCTCAAATTAAGTATCTGAGTTCTGATCGTATCGTGACATGATCAATACGTAAATTGTCCAGTTTTATGCGCTCTTTCACTTCCCACTTTCAGATTTGCAATCCGACCAATATTTGTTGAGTCGCGATCGAAAACCCACGATTTTCTCTTGAAAATTGGCCTAATTTCACAGCAATTCAACGAATATTGGTCGAATTGCAAATCGGACAGCGGGAGGCAAAACAGCGCAAAGAACTGCACAATTTGCGGATTGATCATGTCACAATACGATCAGAACTCAGATACTTCATTGGGACCAAAGTTGAGGCAATGTGGCAGGAACCTTAAAATTGAACCACGGTGCGGTTCTAGCCGGGCCAAAAACCTCCTGGTTTATGTCTGGTCGGGGTAATATCCCGGCGCTAGTCAGCCGGTTCGTGTACCCTGGCGGTGTCTGATCCAAAGCGGGGCCTCTGGTTTGGTTCCAACCCCGACCGGAGCTGGGTAACCTGGAACCATTTCTAACACTAGTAATTCACTCAGTGGTTGACATTGATTGAATTCTGAATCAACAATTGGTGGCTACAATAGAGAACTTTCAGATATCCACTTGCAGGATATAATCAAGTGAGAGTAAAGAGTCACTTGGAGACTGGGTTGGAGTAACTTTCACAATACACTTTGAAGGCCATAAACAAGGTAACTACAAAATGCACCAGAATGCTACAAAGGTGTAAGATTGGAAATGCACTTGGAGGCCATAATCGACTGAACATGAAGATGTTCTTGGAGGATACAATCAATCAAACTAAGAAATACCCTTTGGAGATCCCTTTGGTGTTACTTTAGAATTGTACTTGAAGGCCAAGATCAAGTCAGTTTAGAAATATACTGTAAGGCTTTAATGGAGTGAGTTTGAGCATGGATGTGGAGGCCAATATGGAGTCACATTGGAGATTCATTTAGAGGGTATGATAGTGTCAACATGGAGGTGTATTTGGAGGCAGTCCATTGGAAGTGAAAAATGGCAGGCATTCTCATAATGTGTGCAACATACAGAAAGTGAACCACATTACAGAGTGCAAAGAACTATGTGAAGTGATGGCTACAAAGTGAAAGACAGCTGATCTTGGATGAACAATGTACCCAGATTGAACTAATTATTGAAGTATCACAGGTAGGGCAAGATGACTTAATATCATTAATTGCATTATTGGTAGAGTTGTGAACAACAGAGTGTAGAATGGAGAAAGGAAATCAGATAGATATAAGTGGAAGAGAGACATCTGAGTAGACCTGGCAGATCAAGTATGTCTATGCAATAGCAGTGATTTTGCTAACCTGATTGTGAGTTATACCTCCTGTACCCAATTCTGGAATTGACTGCAGCACATCAAAGTCTTTCAAGTTCCTGTTACTTATCATAATTTCTCCAATTTCTTTAACTATCATATCCTTTCTCATGTACAACTGTACTATATCAGTAGAATATACAGTAAAGTCCTCACTTTAAATCTCTCCAGCTTATGAGTATTCGCTGTTACTGAGGAATGTAACCACCCAGGACTGACTATATCGCAGCCAGTCTTCCTGGATTTCCGAGATTACAAGACATCCGCATAATTTCGCCTTCTGCCTTGGGAACCTGATTCGCTGTTGGACAATTTCTAGCTAGCTTGGAATGAAGAGGGTTTAAAGTAAAGTCAACATTTGTAACCATTCCACAGATATTAGTTACAGATTCAAGCGACTGTCAGTTCCAATTTCACAATCCTATCTGTCAACCACCTCCAGATTGAATACATTCAGGCACACATTTACGTTCACTCAATTACTACCTTCAACGTTGCACTATCACTGCCTCCAACTAGATTTCTAAGATAACTGAGTCACTGCCTCAATACCCATCTCCCCAATGATTTAACTGCCCCTCAAAGTCCTTCTCAAAGTGTATACGATTATACCATCCATGTGAATCTCAAGATTAACTTAATTTCAATCTCAAGATGCATGTCCAACTTCAATTAACACCCTGCCCCTGCGAACTTGAATACCTTTGGAGTAGATTGATAGATACATTGATTGATTAATCTATTGATGCGTGAATGAAAACACAAACTGAATAATAGAATTTAACATCATTTACCAATATGCAGTCACTATGACTTGCAGGTGCACCAGCAGAGTTCCAAATGTATAAGCTGTTAATCCCGGGCTATGTATAATGCACTATAGTGTGTTATATATACACTGTGGCACATTTGTGACTGTAAGCTGTCCGGGTATATTCTTGCAGAATCATTCTCAGCCCTTCCAAGTGCATCTGACTGTGATTTAATTGGTTTTGTTACCACTGGAATCTGTTACAAGCACACCAAGGTGGAACTGAAGACCAATGTATTAGTAGAGTCAATTTCAAGATTTAACTGCTCAGTAATTCTGGTCAGACAACTCTCACACAACTCCAGTGGCTTCCATGGAGAGATTTACATAATGCTACTCCAGATTAGGCATCCAGAAGTGTATAGATTCCATGTCTGACATACTATCAGACCTTGGTGCAAGTGATGAAATGTCTATAGGGAGATCATTTGTTAACTAGCTTATTAATAGCCAATTTGGTATACAAGTTAAGATCTATTCATGCTGACTTTAAGTGATATAAACCTGTGGGTGGTAGTATCCAGTATTGTAATAGCTTGTCATTTATCAATATTGAGGGATAATATTGATGGCAAGTTTCTCATCTGATTATATTGAATAAATTCTGTTGCCAGATACATTGTTGAATCTGAATTCATAGAGTATTAACTAAATTCAATCAATTGTGAGTAAATTGATTATCCTAAATCAAAACTCATCATCAGAGTGCCAGATTGTTATTTGTTTATACCCTCTTGGAGTTTCAGTTGAAAGTAAGCTATGTGAAATTAGTGTATCAGCTTTATAGCAATATTGCACCAAGCTAAATATAATCGAGGGGTAAAACAACATCATCTTATAATCTGTGTTGTTTCTAAACTAAGATACATACATCATGTCTTATATGATAATGAAATATGTTCTCTACTGAAAATTGTTTGAAAGAAGCAAAATGTTTCTTTTGTCATCACTGCAGTATACTCGTATTTACAGTTCATCAGATAGTATGTCAATTGCCACTATAGGACTGGTCATATTACATTTACTTGATAAGTTGTATATTATACTTGTACTTGAGTCAAGATCAGCTGTTATTACAGATAGCCTACTTCAATACAATAATTTGGTCAGCTTCCAGGGTAGCTGTAAATGTACTACAGAGTAATATTGACTACAGTAACTGATTCATTGGGCAGTTGTGTGATAATCCTGCAGCAGTATATCGATTCTAAAAAAAAAACTAAGTTTATTCAAGAAGCTTGGTAGGCAGTCACCACAACTGCTGCATGACTCACACACCATCCATCAAATTCAGTTTCAAGTCATAAATAACATTGTTATATATATTATTCCTTGTTGTATATACTCTAATACTCATCCTTGCTCCAATTGATTTCTTATAAATATCATATTATGTCCCTTCTAGGACAATTACTGAAACCAACTGTGTTACTGTGAACTGAAATTCAAGATCCTCATATACCAATTCATGTACATAAGAAAACATAGTCAGTAGGGATCAAAGCATTTTTTTTGAGGCCAGATTTGATCGGTTAACAGAACAGTAAAATGCGACAGTTTGTGAAAACGTAATGCAATATAAGAACCAATCTTTCTGCTCAGTGGGAGTGCTAACTTCAGTAAAGTTGTCTGTACTTTAATTTATTTCGAATTACATATTTGTTTTAAGTTCCATTCTCATTTACTTGTTTTTGTAGAATTTCAACAGATGGGTCTCTAATGGAGGCACCAAATATGGCTCCAACATGAGGCTTCAGTGACTGTTAACAATATTCAGATAACGATTTGGGATTTTCAAATCTGAATACTTGAAAAGCACCAAACCAAGTCACTTCATTGGAATAATCCACTATCTACCTATGGGTAATTGGCTTCATAGCAACCATATTCGGGTACTCTCTAGTTTTACCACTGTATCTAACTTTGCTTGAAGCCATATATGCAATCAGGCAGTGGTGCATGCAAAGCATGTTCATGTTATGGGCAACAGTACTGCAGAATTGAACTCCCCAGATGCAGTTGTGGTACACCTCAAGTGTTGTCCTCAAATTAGTTTCCCAACTAGGTTAATTATTCACTGGTGTACCTCCAGTACCCTAGTCACATTGGAGAAACATTCCAGTTGTTTGAATTAAATCATTCAATTCCACACAAGCTGCACATCATTGTCGTAACCCATTGAGACATACCACAACTCAGTCACAGAAATGAGTTCCACTAGCATCTGAACCACATGTAATTAATGTGGTAGGTAGCATTCAGTAGCAACTATTACTAGAGTGTAATTTGGATGAGAATGATGTAGTTAAGGACAGTGGTAGCATATCAGACTTGTACCATGCCAGGCTCAATGCCCCAAGCTGGTTGAATCAACCTGACTTCAACTTATTATAGTCTGCCTGAAGGATTGGTCAACTCTAATTTTGTGTCTTCAATAAGTGAACAACAGTATAGGTGACTGGATATGTGGACAAAAAGCATTGGACTATTGTCAAGGGACAGAAACATTTGAAATAGAGGTAAGATAAATTGCTATATTAACAGACAGTGGTTACAAGTCCCTTAGTGAGATTTAGAAAGTGGCTGGGATTTGACAGCAAAACAATTTATGAATCATTTTGGTAGTAGTGAATGGATATGTTGATGAATCAATCAATATGTTAGATGCCAATGGCAAGGAAGAAGTGTAAGTGGGGCACCAAGTGACTTGCAATTAATCTGGGAGAGACCCAAGTAAATATTAGAGCAGTAACCTCCAACCATTATTAGATTTGAACAAGAAGGTTGTGACTTACTGGATACAGAATAATGATGATAACCATCTATATTGAAAGCAACTGAATGTCACATGTACAGAAGAAATGAATTTGGCAAAGCTGATTCATTTTATTCAAAAGATATTGCTCCAACAGAACAATACTGTAAGCCAGTGATGTGCAAATCCACCATTGTGGAGAAACAAGTGGACTCAGAGTACATGGAATTAAATACAACTGGTCAAATGATGAATGCATACATCTTTAGTCTTACTTTATAAACTTGTTTCCAATTAAATACCTTCAAGTTGAAACTGGAGAAATGATTTGGAAAGTGTTTGGCGGAAACAATCATCGTTGGAAAAACTGGAAAGGTGGAGCAAGCAGGTAGAGCAGCCAGGGAACACCTTACCGGTGCTGCTGTTGATAGATATACCAAGTCGCAAATTATTCAGTATACAATTCAATTTACAGTGCGGAGCATTAAAGACTAGAGAATAAGGAGGATGATGATGAAGAGAATGGTATTAGTGAGAATGTAAGTTCTGATTGAAAGATTAGAATTGATTATATTCCACAAATATTTATTGCTTTAAATGTGGGTCTGCGAAATACACTGATATCACAATTGATGTCAAAAGTGCCAAAATATGCAAAAACAAGATCACCTTACCTCGGAACAAGTGAAAGGATTCCCTGAAAACACCATGGAAATATAATCCGATGTAAGTCATATCCGGCAGAACTTACATTGCAGTGACATTATCAACCCAGAATAGTCCAGCGCAGATTGGAATGTAATTCTGAAGACAGTCTTGAATGAATTCAAATATGAGAATTGCAATGTGGTGGTTACTATGCTGCGTCCAAACCCAATTTGGCTTTTACAACATGCTAGACTATATGCTTGCACTTATTCCATTGCAGACCTCACTGGAACCAAGTTCCCAGTGTATAACTTTTGGAAAATCTGGTGCATAGTAAGAAGAGTGGCAGATAACTATCAGCTCAACGTAATACGGTTTGAACCAAAGAACTAACAATCCCAGCAACTCTCAACAACCACTCTGATCCTTTCCGGTGCACCCTGATGTTATCATCTAAGCTGAATGTGAATTCAATTGCTCTGAGGTACTGTGAGACTACTTTCAGGTGCTCTGCAATGGGGCTGCAGTGGTAGAACAGAATACCAGAAAATCGTAAAGAGTGTATCTCAGTCTTTAGAGTTCATCAAGAGCAAACCAAAACAATGTTCAAATGTCAGAGCAATTGCAAGTATTAGCCACATAGGAAGGACTATTGCGATGCACATACTTCCCCAAACCATCCACTTGGGAAATGATTTACATATTGTTAATACAAAACAGTACAATGGGATATACTATCTGGCCTTGACTCCTGCACCCCTTGATTCAGGAATTCGAAAGGACATACAGTCCAGGAGATAGGTAATCAAAATGATTATATAGAAGCCATATGTTATCAATTCTGCCTAAAGCCGGAATCTGTTGCACTATATGTGCCAGTCTAAATATTGCTCCAGAGGGAAGTACATATATCTTGTTAGTCAGTTTGACAACATCAATGAAACTACCAACACAGTTAGCACAAGCATGGGGAATATTGTACTCTGTTAGAATCACCTCTGTTTCATCTATAGATTGAAGACGTAATATTAATTGTTGAATTGTATACAGCTTAGAGCAGGTTGATATCATGGGTCCAATGAGCATGCACTTGCAGCTTGGAGGATCTGGTTTGGAGGAGTCAAGCCAAAATGGAATACCTGAACAGAAAATACTCAGACTTAGAAGATGTTATCAATGGTAATCTGTTTACTTGCTGTATACTATATCTGGATGTTATAACATTTCAGTGTGAACCAATTGTTGGCTTTTAAATATTCTACCATGCAATCAAGTTCCAGATGCTCAATAGAAGTATGGCAGTGCAATTTTTGAAGGTAGTACAACAGTCTGTTGTGAAGTTTAAGATCTTAACTGTCTAGGAGTACATTCTGATCATATTGCAGCACCAATCCAGTGACTTGATGTCCCCAGTTATTATCCATTGGAGTGTGGAATAGGTATTCAAATTTGGAGATTCTGATATCTACAAATTGATCTCTGAGTTATGATAATTTCCTACATTTCCATACTCTGCGAATGTGTATTTGTTTCAAATGACATTTCTGTGTTAATACAGAGCAGAATAAATGCTCTTCCTGACCATGTTGGTGACATACATGATAGACTATACATGAATTATGCTCTATATCAGGAGTGGAAAGTAAGTTGAAAACTATCGCTGAGACAATAGTGTTGAAGCGTTCAAGGACAACGTATAATAGTAACTTCTCTGTATAATTCAAACTAGTACACCAGTCATGATACCTGAGCCTCTGTGGAATATAATTGACTCAGTCACAAGATGGATTGGCATATGTCACAATGCTAACATGTAGCCATTTACAAATCCGATTAGTAAAACTGTCACCTGAATGTATTAGCCAATTGAGTCCAACATAAGGGTCACAAGATGCATTTTAAGATATCCAAAATGCGTTACCTGCTGCTTAATCATTCACCGGAGCTCAATACTTGTGATTGCCCACCACCATGATACCAACTCTACTGGGTACAAAGATAATTACTTATTTAGCCTTGTCTGGTGGTTTGAGGTACATCCGGAAAATGTAAATCAGTCCGGAAGCAACACGCAATCCACCCAGACACTCTGGGCGCCATCAGGAGTGATTCTATGTACTGCTAGATACGTCCAGACCCCCCTGAAGCTAACCACAGTGGTCTCAGACTCTGCAAGAGCATTCTCAGGATGCTTTGAGATTTGATTTATAGAATAGTCAAATTTTGGAGCTCCTGAGACCTCTCCGCTGATCGTCAGGGAAATTCAAGAGAAACTGAGACCGCTGCGCAGTGCTGCGGGATACTTTGTGAGCAGCTGAGTGAGGGGTCGCGAGAAGGTTGAGTCTATTCGCTAGCTAGCGCTGCGGAGGTCGATCGTGCCAGCGCTGGGTAACCCGGTCAGTGCGCTGCAGCAGAGCCGCACAGAGCCGCACCTTATGTACACGTCCAAACCTCCCACAACTACCTCCGCTCCAAGAAAACCAGCGCCAGCCCCCAAAACGAAACACACAAAACGAAAATACAGCTAAAACCCCGACAATCCCGCCTCCTATGTGTCAACAGCTCTATGAAGCGCCAAAATCCCATTGATCAGCCTTCCAACATCCATCTATAGACTAAGAGACCCATTTTCCGAGGGTAATCTCGCAGCAAATCTCTGCAGCCGCCTTTCAAATTGGCCAACGGTTGGCAATCCGGTTCAGGATATCCGAGCCGCTTTACCTTGTACTGTAGGGTTTTGGCCGAAGTGCCCTGATGCTCAAGAATGGCTTCAACCACATACTCCGGATCCTTGTCGGTCATCGTGCGCAACGGTGGTGGTGGAGGATAATCTCGGCCGTAATCCACACGATCTCGTTTCAGACGGGAGACGTTAAAGACATTGGGCATTTTCCAGTGAGCTGGGGAGTTCAACATGAAAGCGTTGGCACCGATGGGTTCGGTGATGCGAAACGGCCCACAAAAAGGCTGCTGAAACTTTCTGGAATTAAGACTTGCTGACTTCAATTTAGTAAGATTTGCATAGCCGATCGGGAGGAGCCTGGTGTCGAGAAAAACTGAATCTCCCACCTTGAAATCGTGCGGGCGGCAAGACTTATTAGCTTCCAAAATCATCTTTGTTTGCGCTTCCTCCAGCCGCTCTCTCAACATACCGAGATCTGACATCATCTGTTCGGCAAACTCGTCTGCGTCGAGGCTGACTTTCGGCATCCAGTCGGCACTCGGGACTGGTACCAGCAGATCAATCGGCATCCTCGGCACGAATTCCACCTCGGCCCGAAACGGAGAAGTCTTGAGGGACTTATGGTACGCTGGATTGTAGGTGAACTCAGCCAATGGTAGCAGACGGTCCCACTCTTTCGGGCGCTGAGCCACTTATGCCTTCAAATATCGCTCGACGACTGCATTCAGGTTCTCCGCTTGGCCGTCTGTTTGCGGATGATAGGCGGTGCTGTGACGGCGTTTGATTCCCAACTGGGCCGTCAGGGATCCCCAGAAATCTGACATAAACCGCGTATCCCTATCGGAGATAATATCATCCGGAATTCCCCTTTTTCGAACCCACATGTCAATAAACTCTCTGGCGAACACCTCTGCAGTTAGATCCTTGTCCCTTGCTGCTTTCCGCCGCACTCTCTTAGGTAGTAGATCGACAATTGTAATTATGCAGTCGTAGCCGTCTCTGGTGGTAGCTGGTAATTTAGTAATAAAATCGATAAAAACCCTTGAAGCCCGTGTCTCCGGAATTGGCAGCGGTTGCAGCAAGCCATACGGGAGTTGGTTGGAATGTTTGACACGGTGGCAAACGTCGCGACCTCAAACCCACGCCCGTACAGTCTGAGTTCAATGGGGCCAATAACATCATGACGCAATGGCAGCCGCCGTTTTTTCAGCTCCTTGGTGGCCGCCACCAAGCGGAGAGTCATGAGCTTCCAAGATAACATCACTCCGCATGTCCGTCGGGATGCAGAGTGCACCAGTATCCCTGCGAAAAGGCAGGCCGCAATCCAGTCGGAACAGTCTTGATCACACCATGTTTTTCCGATGGTGCTTTTCTTTCAAACGCTGCGACCACTCCTCAGATACCTCGGCTTCCTTGCGAAGGAGGTTGACAATTGGGCCGAAATATGCGCCTTCCACCAGTAACTCACACACCTCCTGCTTCCATTCCTCTGCGCCTATGATTTGGAGTTCCATGGTATTTATGCTGATGGTGGCTGCTGGGGTAGTTGACACTGGATGGTGAATTCTGCTCAACGTATCTGCTATCAGATTGGCCGCCCCTGGGAAGTACTTGATTGAACAGTCGAACTGCTGTAGTTTATCCAGGTGTCGCCATTGGCGGCCAGAAAGCTTCTGCTGGCTCAGAATATGCTGGTGCAACGCATGGTCCGTATACACTGACGTATGTCGATTGCTAAGGTAAGGCTCCCAGTGCATCAAATTGTCGTGGATCGCGAACAATTCTCGGTCGTACGCAGCGTAGCGTGTCTCGACGTCATGTAATTTTTGGGAAAAGAAGCCCAGCGGACGTTCCACCAGCCGGCCCTCCGGTCCCCAGGGTTGCTTTTGAGCCAGAACGCCTCCAATCAACACGTCTGAAGCATCGGTGCGCAGGATGTAATCGCGGTCAGGATCGCGAAGTGCCAGCACCGGAGCAGACGCCAGAGCTCTCCGAAAATTGTCAAACTCCGCCTGATGTTTCCGAAGCCATCGAACGGCGCTTTTATCGGCTCTCAATGCGTATAGCTGTGTGGTCCGGTGCGCGAACTTGTGCACAAATTTCCTATAGTAGCCTGCCAACCCCAGGAACGACCGAAGCTGGGCTGTGCTCGCCGGTACTGGCCAGTCATTTATGGCTGCTATCTTCCTGTCCTGCGTGTGAATTCCACCCAAATTGACCTTGAAACCAACGAATGACGTCTCAGTGGCTCCAAACACGCATTTTCGCTCATTCAATCGGAGATGAGCTGCCCTAATTGCCAGCAGGATAGTGTCGACATGCATCTTATGTTCGGCCAAACTGCGAGAGAAAATTAGCACATCATCCAGGTATGCAATTGCAAACTTCTTGTATGGGCCCAAAATGCGATGCATGGCGCGCATAAACGCTGACGGTGCGTTAGCCAGACCAAACGGAAACACTGTCCACTTATAAAAGCCATCCGGAGCGACAAACGCCGTCTTGTGCCTGTCATCCGGGTGTATGCGTAACTGATGATAACCACTGGCTAGGTCGAGCTTGGTAAGCACCCTGCACCCATGTAGTCGATCAATGAGATCCTGTATGTACGGGAGTGGATACCGGTCTCTGGTGGTGATTGCGTTTAGGCCTCTGTAATCGACGCACATTCGCAGTCCAGAGCCATCCGGTTTTTTAACAAAGATCACTGGTGCTGCGAATGGAGATTGGCTGTCAGTAACCCTGCCATTGGCCAGTAACTTGGCAATGTGGGTTTCGAACTCTAGGCGCTCCGAATCCGACATCCGATGCGGCTTGCGATGAGGCGGCTCTGCTGTTGGATCGGTGTCAATGCGAAAGTGATGTTTCGAAGCTGGAGGGAGTCCCGTTGGCGGTTCGAAGAGATCTGGAAACGCCTTCCTGACGCATAGCCGCCATGTTTCGAGGTCTGCTGGCTTGTGTGCCGTGGCCTCCTCCTCCTCCTCCATTATCTTGTCGATACGTTCCTGAATATTGACAATAAAGATTTCTGAAGACTTGCACTTGGCGACAAAGGACGTGGAGACCAAATTGATCGCTGATCTACGGGCCACTGTCTTGCAATGAGCCCGCACTTCCCTCATTCGTCCTTGGTGAGGTCGCAGACCTACAAGTGATGTCGTGACGATTGTTGACGGAAGGCGGGAGCCTTGCTGCAAATCAGACCAATCGGGCTCCAGCATATGCAGAGTATTAGTTTTATGATCGATGATATGCAGATTGGCTGCCATCCAATCTTTCCCCACAATTAGGTCATAGATGCCTCCCAAGTCAAAAATAGTGTACCACCCGGAGATGTCGATGCGATTGCCGGTGACGCCTCTTACCGACGCCTTCAGCGAAACCTGCCATCTATCCTCCTCCGCCTTCTCTTCTCCTGCGACAGAGACTCCCATGCGCCTGCAAGTCGACGTTTCAAGCCCAAAGAATTGGCGTAGGCAGTGTCCACGTAACAATGGGAGGCGCCGCAATCAAACAAGGAATACGCTGAACGAATTTTATTATTGGAGGTTGAAACGGAAGCGTTAAAACGCAGCAAGTCAGAATTTGGCACACTAGGAGGAGCAGAAGTCTCATTATCAGTTAGGCTGCTCAAGTACAATTTCGCATGCCATACGCGTGCGTTGCCTTCTCCCAATTCCTTACGCTGCACCGTTTTCGCTTTTCCAATAATATTCTGGGTAGTAGGACGTTCCACCACTACTCCCAATTGCCATTTCCCTGGCCGTCCTCCTCATCCCCAACCTCCTGCTCCACTGCCGAATCCTCTACCTCATCCTTCACACTTGTTAAAATGCGCAACTTCTCCAACCCCTCTGGAATACCGTAGCGCGCGGATCTCCTTTCGAACAGCGGTAATAGAGACTTCTGGGACGAAATGATGGCAAAAGGCGGACTCGAAAAGCGGCCACGTCACCGGTGCATAAGAGCCGTCTGCAGGAGGAATGACCGTGACACCTTGCTGACGAATCCAGTGTGCGAACCAATTCTACGCCTCAGGGTCCATGAATCGCCAGGCCGAATCGATGCGCATGTCCGACTCTGTGGTACCCATGGCCGCTCCGCCTTGGCGTACCCAGTGCTCCACCTTGCGAATGCACAGATTGACAGTCTCCAACTTGAGGTCCCCGGTAAACAATGGAGGCTGATGCTGTTTAAGGTGGGATTTTGAAAAAGACCCTCCTCCACCACCATTGCCACCCGCGCCGAGACTAGCCGTCATTTGAAAAAACGTATCAAATCAGCCATGCCAAGTTTCCACCTCTGCCAGCGCGTCGTCTCGTGTGGTAGTGACCGTGCGAAGCTGGGCCTCCAGTGACTGTACGCGATGGATCAGGCGTCGGAGGTCGTTGGTTTGGGAGGAGTAGGACTGGTAGATTGTTGCGTAGAAATCGGTAAGTGCTTGGCGGCTGATCGCCGTAATGTCGGCATCGGCCGCATTCTGAGGCGTGCGAGCCGTTCCTTGAAAATATTGAATCATGCCGTCATCATTGGCAACTCCTGGGAGAGGCCAGCCGAAGCACTCCTCGTCCATTCTGATTAGTGACGGTTCTTACAGCAACTTTGAAAGGTTACTCCCAACAAGGCCGGAACACAGCGCCAGCCAACCCGAATACTTAGCGTAAAGCTTGCAGTTTGTACAACACGAAGTTCAACTGTTTCTGATAGTAGGCGCGGGATTTGAACGTCGCTTTGTCTTTGCAGTCGTACACGCACAATTTTCGTCGCGTCGAGTTTTACCGAGAAACAACGCCTAGTGAACGTTCTGGCACACCTCTCTGTCGCAAGATCACGGGATTTGAGAGCTGCTGAGTGTCAAATGACCGAAAGAAAGAAGAATTGAGAAGTTGCTACCAATTGAGGGGTTGCGAGATGGTTAGGTCTGTTCGCTAGCTAGCGGCGCGGAGGTCGATCGTGCCAGCGCCGGGTAACCCGGTCAGTGCGCTGCAGCAGAGCCGCACAGAGCCGCACCTTATGTACACGTCCAAACCTCCCACACTGAGACTGCTACAGGATACTTTGAGAGCAGCAGAGACTGCTGTGCAGCTCTGCAGGAGAATTGGTGCTGTATTTTCACAGCAGTGGTTCATACATAAACACAAGACATTTCGTCATATCATATTCGTCTGTTACTGTCACAAGATTCGCTACATCATAATATGGCATGCATTATTCAAGTGTCTCTATAAATATACATACAGTCAATCTGGCTGCAGATGGTACTGGTGCATAATTGGAGGAGCATCTGGACACACCCATTGAGAGAACTTGAAGATGCACCACTTGGAGGCCGTTGTGGTGAAACGATGGGGCGAGAATGCAGAGAGCCCACTATCAACACTCCTCCGCACCTCTCGTAATATCCAAACGGAATTCATAAGAAAGAGCGGTTCTGGTTCGAGTGTGTGTCGCAATCGGGCGAGAAGATATGAATCTACCCGGAATTGAGGTTCAATGAAATTGGATGGATCCACGAAATCTCGGACAGAACGAGTGAGACCAAAAGTTGGCAAAGATAGAGTGTGTATTTTCATTGTATGACATGATGAAATGGAAATGAGACAATGTCTATCTACTCTGGAGTCTGCGGAATATATACTCCCTATCACTCGGTCCACGTCCAATGCCCCTCTATCTCTATACAACTACTGTCGCACCATAGAGATGTACTGGGAGGCCATGATTAAACATGGTTGGAGATGCACTTGGGGACTGATATCGAGTGAACTCAGAGATGCACTTGGAGACCAAGAGATTGAGTGAACTCAGAGATGCACTTGGTGGCCGTTGTGGTGAAACGATGGAGCGAGAATGCAGAGAGTCCACTAACAACACTCTGCCGCACCTCTTGCAACATCCAAATGGAATTTATATCAAAGAGCGGTTCTGGTTTGAGGTGCGTCGCAATCGGGTGAGAAGATATGATACTACCCGGCGTTGAGGATCCATGCAATTGGATGAATCGACGAAATCTCGAACAGGGCAAGTGAGACCAAAAGTTGGGAAAGATAGATGGTGCATTTTCATTGTATGATAAGATGAAATGGAAATAAGACGATGTCGATCTACTCCGGAGTGTGCTGAATATATACTCCCCAGCACTCTGTCCATCTCCAATACCCCTGTATCTCCATACAACTACCGTCGCCATATGGAGATGTACTAGGAGGTCATGATTGAGCATGGTTGGAGATCCACTTGGAGACTGGGATCGAGTGAACTCAGAGATCCACTTGGAGACCGAGAGATTGAGTGAACTCAGAGATGCAATTGGAGACTGTGATTGAGCGAGTTTGGAGATTCAATTAGAGGCCGAGATTGAGTGAATTCAAAGATGCACTAGCAAGCGGTGATTGAGCGAATTGGGAGATACACTTGGAGGCCGAGATCAAGTGAACTTTCAGATGCACTTTGAAGCAGTAATTGGGCATGTTGGGACGTACACTTGGAGGGGATGATATATCAAGATTGGAGGAGTACTTGGAGGCAGTTTATCTGGAGGCGATTGATCTGAAGGCAGTCAACCTGGAGGTAGTGAATTTGGAGGCACAGAATCTGGAGGCGGTAGATCGGGAGGCATGTGTGATGGAAGCCGAGACTCTATTCATTGGTTAACTTGTAATAGTGGAAATGTAGAGAATTGAGTACAACAAAGTTCGCAGAGAGCTGAGAGACTGGCTGGGAGCGGGAGACAGTCAATCTTGGCATGATGCAGTACACGGTGTATGCAGTGCTCAGTATCTGTTGTACTCAGTGTATGCTGCACTCGGTGTTAACTCTTGATCATGGCATGGAGAGATAGAGAGGGATGGCTCAACTTCTTGTTCCTAGGTCACTGTAGAGTTGAGGATGAGAATGTGAGAGATGAGAACTGATGCGGCAAATCATCATGAGAAAATGAGACTTGGAGAATTTCGTGTGCGAGTCAATTTACCATCCGCGATACGGCAGGTATGAGTCCTGATCCGGTGTGTAATGAAACCGATATATGGTCTTCCCAACCCAAATAGGCATGTTGTACCCCTGATTTCTCAAATCTGCTCGTATCCTCCACATCGTTCACATCTTCATTGCCAATCTCTCTCTTTTTCGTCCACAACTCTAACATCATCATAGAACACTAAGTTGAGTCATCCTTCTTTATCTCTCCATGCCATGATCATGAGTTGACACCGAGTACAGCATACACCAAGCACAACATACACCGAGTACAGCTTACACCGAGTACAGCATACACCGAGTACTGCATCCACCCATGATTGTTTGTCTTCCCTTCATTTTCATGATTATGAGTTGACCCCTGAATGTAGCTTCCGCTTCCGGTGTGCATTTGTACACGATCGACCGCCATCACCCAGCTTGCCATGAGAGCTCAAAGGTAAAGTTACCTTGTCACTTTCCCACGTGTGCAAGTCACCTAACTGATGAACAGGGTCTCAGCACCCAGCACGCCATCCTGCGACCGCCTCCAAGTAGTCGTCCAATCTCGCTCAATCACGGCCTCCAATGTAAATCACCAAACTCACTCGATTACAGCCTTCAACTCTGCACGATCATGGCCTCCAAGTTCATCTCAAATGTCGCTCGATTATGGCCTCCAAGTATATCGTGACTTACTCATTTACGGCCTGCAAGTTTGCATTATCACCACCATCAACTGTATCTCCAAACTCGCCAGATCACGATCACGGAATGCATCTGCAAGTTCACTCGATCACAGCCACTAAGTGTGTCTCCAACTACGCTAGATTCCCGCCTCTCAATGCATCTCCAAACTCGCTCAATTACGGCCTGTCAGTTTGCATCATCATGGTCTCCAAGTGCATCTCGACACTGGCTCGATCCTGTCCTTGGAGTGTAGCTGTGAGTTCACTCGATCGTTGTTTTGAGACAGACCTCCAATTGCTTTCAAGCACTGCCTGAAGCCAGTCCAGTCATACTGTGTGTAGATGGGTAGCTATATAGATAGATAAATGAGAATACAAACTGAATACCTGAGTTTTAAAAATCGTTGAACAATAAGTAGTGACAATGATTTCCAGGCATACCCGCTGAGTTCCCAAAGAAGAGGTTGTTTTTCGCAGACTGCTTTACAGTGATTCGAGGTGCTCCCAGACTTGTCGCTGGCGCTCCCAGGTGCTCCCAGGCATGTTGTTGGCACACCCAGACTTGCCGGCGCACCCAGACTTATCATCGACGCACCCAGACTTGTCGTCGCTCTCGCAGACATGTAGTCGGTGATTCGAGACTTGTCTTCGGCTCTCCCAGTCCTGTCATCGGCGCTCCCAGACTTGTCGTCGGCACTCCCAGTCTTGTCGTCGGCGCTCCCAGACTTGTTGTCGGCACTCCCAGACTTGTCGTCAGCGCTCCCAAGCTGGTCGCTGGCGCTCTCAGACATGTCGCTGGCACTCCCAGGTGCTCCCAGATGCACCCAATGTTCCCTCTGGCGCTCCGAGGTGTTCCCAAACTTATCACAATCACTCCCATGGTACTCCTCTACCAGTTATCAGAGATCCCAGTTACTCTGAAGGCCAGCCGGAATGCCCTCCTAGGGTGTGATACCCCCCTGAAATTGACGAATCTAAGTTTGCACTCCACATCCTCTCTGAGACTCCTGGAGGCTTCCAGTGACTAAAATACATTTTGCTGATGAAGCACAGCATTACACCAAGTGCAGCATACACCAAGTGAAGTGTACACCTAGCACAGCATACACCAAAGATTGTCTGTCCTCCAGTCATGTTGACAATTCCAAGTTGACCTCTGAGTGTAGCTTCAGCTTCCAGTGTACCTCTCTACAGATCAAACACCACCAGCCAGCTCTCCATACAAACTTCACAGGTAAAGGCACCTTGTCACATTCTCATAGTTGCAAGTTACTGAGTCTGACTGATGAATAGAGTTTTGAAACCCAGCACACCTCCCAACGATCACGTTGAAGCACTCCTCCAATCTCGCTCAATCATGGCCTCTAATGGTCTCTCCTCGCTCACTGGGTCACGGCGTCTTAGTGTATCTGTTAGTTAACTCAATCTTGGCCTCTATATTCATCTCTGAGGATACACGATTGTCATCTTCAGGTGTACCTGGAATTGCTCTTAAGCATCACCAGCAGCCAGTCCAAATATACTGCGGGTAGATTCGGTTGCTATATTGATACATCAAACTCTAGATACATGGATGAGAATGAAGATGCTGTGTTTCCCAGACTGCTGTACAGTGATTGGAGGTGCTTCCAGACTTGTCCCTGGGGCTCGAAGGATTCACACCAGGGTTCCAAGGCTTGTCGCAGGGGCTCGCAGGCTTCTCTTTGGCATTCCCACTCATGTCGCAAGTACTCACAGGCGCTCCCAGGATGGTTGTCAGAGCTCCCAGGCATGTCGTTGGTGCTCCCAGGCTTATTGTCAGTGGTTGCAGGTTTGTCGTTAGTGTTTACAGGCATGTCGTCAATGCTCACAGACTTCAGATCGGTGCTCCCAGACTTGTCGCCAGCGCTTCCATCAGCAAAATGTATTTTAGTCACTGGAAGACTCCAGGACTGTCTGAGAGGATGTGGAGTGTAAACTGAGATGCGTCAATGTCAGGAGAGTATCAGACCCTAGGAGGGCATTCCGGCCGGCCTTCAGAGTAACTGGGATCTCTGATGACTGCTACAGCAGTACCATGGGAGTGATTGTGATAGGTTTGGGAACACCTCGGAGCGACGGAGAGAACTTTGGGTGCACTTGGGAGCACCTGGGAGCACTGGCGAAAGGCCTGGAAGCGCGGACCACAAGCCTGGGAGTACCCAGGAGTGCCGGCGACAAGTCTGGGTAAGCCGGCAACAAGTCTGGGTGCGCCGGCAACAAGTCTGGGTGCGCCGGCGACAAGTCTGGGTGCTCCGGCGACAAGTCTGGGTGCTCCGGTGACAAGTCTGGGTGCGCCGACGACAAGCCTTGGAATGCCAGCGACAAGTCTGGGAGCACCTCAATGTACAGTAGAACAGTCTGGGAAATACAACATCTTCTTTGGAAACGCTGGTGGTGAGCCTGGAAATCATAGCTACTACATATCGATCAACAATTGTTAAAACTCAAGTATTCTGTTTGTATTCTCATCTATGTATCAATATAGCTACCAATCTGCACACAGTAAATCTGGATTGGATGCAGGGGGCACTTGAGAGCAATTTGAGATGCACCTGAAAATGACGATCGAGTGAACTTACAGATACACTCAGAGGCTGTAATCGAGTGACTTTGGAGATGCACATGGCGGCGGTAATCGAGCGTATTTGGAGATATACTTGAAGGCCGTGATTGAGTGAACTTAGAGATGCACTCCGACATCGTGATCAAAGGCGTTTGGATATGCACTTGTGAAGGTTGTAATGATGCGCGTTTGGAGATACACTGGGAGGCCGTGATCGAGCGAGTTTGGTGATCTGCATTTGGAGGCCTTGATCGTGCAAACTTGCAGGCCGTAATCGAGCGAGTTTGAAGATGCACTTGGAGTCCGTGATCGAGCAAGATTGGAGGCTGTAATCCAGCACGTTTGGAGATACACTTAGAGGCCGTGATGGAGCAAGTTTGGAGGCAGTAATAGAGCGAGTTTGGAGATGCACTGGGAAGCCATAATCCAGTGAGTTTGGAGATACACTTGGAGGCCATGATCGGGCGAACTTGGAGGCCGTTATCGAGCGAGTTTGGACGAGTAGTTAGAGGCGGTCGATGGACGGCGCACTGGGTGCTGAGACTCTATTCATCAGTTAGTTAACTCGCAACTGTGGGAATTTGAAATGGTGACTTTATCTTTGCGCTCTCATGGAGAGCTGGCTGATGGCGGTCGATCGTGTAGAGAGGCACGCCGGAAGATGAAGCTACATTCAAGGGTCAACTCGTAATGATGGGAATGAAGGGAAAACAAACAATCTTGCCTACTCGGTGTATACTGTACTCAGTGTCAACTCATGATCATGACATGGGGAGATAGAGAGGGATAACCTAACATTGTGTTCTGAAATGATGTTAGAGTTGTGGACAAGAAAGAGAGAGATGGGGAATGAAGATGAGAACGATGTGGAGAATACAAGCGGATATGTGAAACCAGGGATATGAATTGCCTGATTGGGTTGGGAATTCCTCGTATCGGTGTAATTACAGGCCGGATCGGGACTGGTACCGGCTGTATCGGGGATGGTAAGTTGACTCGCACACGAAATTCTCCTATGTCTCAGTTTCTGATGATAATTTCCCCCATCTTCTCTCAGATCTCTTTCTGCTTCTCAAGTCTACCGTCACCCAAGAACATGAAGTTAAGTCATCGCTCTCTATCTCTCCATGCCATGATCAAGAGTTAACACTGAGTACAGCATACACCGAGTACAGCATACACCGAGTACAGCATACACCGAGTACAGTATACACCGAGTACTGCATACATCTAGTACAGCATACACTAAGTACAGCATTCACCGAGTAAAGCATACATTCAGTACTGCGTACACTGCATACTGCATCATCCTAAAATTGACTGTCTCCCGCTCCCGGCCAGTTTCTCATCTCTTGGCAGACCATGTTGTACTCAATTCTCTACATTCCCACAATCACAAGTTAACCAATGAATAGAGTCTCAGCTTCTGTGGCGCCTCCCTCCCGAAATACCGCCTCCAGATGCACCCCCTCCAAGTACTCCTTCAATCTCTCTTGATCATGGCCTCCAAGTGCATCTCTACACTCGCTCGATCATAGTCGCCACATGTATCTCTGAACTCGCTCAATTCTGGCCTTCAAGTTCGCTCGATCACAGCCTCCAAGTTCGCTTGATCACCGACTCCAAGTGTATCCCTAAACTCGCATGATTACTGCCTCCAAGTACATCTCCAAACTCGCATGTTCACAGCCTCCAAGTACATCATTTAGGAGCGCTGGCGGGTGTACGGTGCTCCAGGCAGAACGGATGTTGAAAGGGTGACTGGGAGTATATATTCAGTAGACTGCCGAGTAGATAGGCATCATCTTATCATACAATAACAATACACACACTGTCTTTCCCAACTTTCGGTCTCACCCGCTCTGTCCACGATATCATACATCCACGCAATTGTGTGCGTTCCTCAACACTGGATGGTACTATATCATCTCACCCGATTGCTACACTCTTCAAACTAGAACCGCTCCTTCTGATGAATTCCGCTTGGATATCGCGAGAGGTGTGGCGGAGTGTTGATGGTGGGCTCTCTGCCTTCTACCTCCATTGTTTCACTGCAACGGCCTCCAAATGTTGCATCTCCAAAAGTTTTCTCCAAGGGCATGGCCTGGTGCTGCTCGGATTATGCTCGACTACCATCTGCGGTGAGATTCACCGTATGTATATATAGAAAGAGATTGAAATAATAGCCATATTATGATGTAGCGAATCTTGTGACTGTAACAAAGATGAATATGATAAGACGAAATGCCTTGTGGTTATGTAACAACCACTGCTGTGAGAATACGGCATCAACTCTCCGGCAGAGCTGCGCAGCAGTCTCGGCCGGTCTCGAAGTATCCCACAGAGCTGTGCAGTGGTCTCAGTTTCTCGTAGTGTCCTGCAGATCTGCGCCGAGTTCCCAGGAGCTTCAATGTTTGACCATTCTCGATGAAGCATCCTGAATGCACCTCCATAACTGCAGGTGCTTTCAGGAACACCTGAGAATGCTCTTGCAGAGTCTGAGAGCACTTTGCTTTGCTCAAGGGGGGTCTGGGAGCATCTGGAAGTACTTTGAAGCACTGGTGATGTCTCCCGGAGTGTCTGGGAGGATTGCATGTGGCTTCCAGACCGAATTATATATTGCTGATATCCAGGTCCTCCGCTGGTTTCCAGCGAACCTCCAATGTCCTGCCAAGATTTCACCAGAGCTCCCAGGTGTATCGGAAGGTCACTGGACTGGTCCGAGTCCTGAAGGCCACTGCATCCGCTGAGTCAACTCGGGGAAGTGAGCACCTTGGGATTCTGGTTCAAATAATCCCAAACACTCCCAGAGACCGAAATACAGTGGGATGATTTACATATACCGCATTAACAGATATCGCCACAATCATTAGTAATTCTTCCCCTGAACCCCCTTCACCTGAGAAACTGATATATCTCAGCAGTAATTTCTTCTGGAATGGCCATGTCCGAACATTAACACATGCTGCAGAGATTGCTGCTCGAGAGCTTACCCCCAAAGGCCAAGCTGACATCAAGCTCAAGATCTAAGCCTGATTCAGGGACATTACTGATCCCACGAACACTCATGTCACAAGGATATCAAGCTTCGCTGAGAGATTCCTTCATATGAAGACGGTATTTTACAAGTTAATCAGTCTCTAACTACGGACCCTTGAATGCTACTGTAATACAGCAGACATGATTGAATATTATCACTCTGCCAAGGAGATGTAGTCATAGGCAACAAAGATCAGGGGAGATCTTTCACACTGCTATCCTGAATTCAACAAAATCATATACTGTTTCAACTTATGTATAGTATGACTGTGACTAACTCTACTCACTAGCCAACTTCTACAGATCACAAGTTAAGAAATAGGTGCACTCATCTTGTGGAGGGCCACTGTAACACCGAGCAGAACCGCAAGTGGAAAGTCACCGTCCCATATTCTTTGGGGCATTTCTGGGTGGCCAACATGTTGTTAGATAACCGCTGCCCACACCTGCAAGAATGGATCCGCTCTGATACTATCTGCGTGGAATATGACTGCGGGTTAGTTAGTCCACTGACTTATTACCCAGGCATACATGACTGCAATGAAACCAATTGACTGTGTACCATCTCACCATCAATACTGCCTACCAGCCATGAGATACCCAGAACATCAATATCTTCCAATAAGTACAAAATGTGTGTACCACCTACTCAACCAAACAACAAAATGTGATAGGTAATGGCAACAGATGGAAGTGCCAATGGCAAGGATTTGTTTGATCTGGCCAATGGAGAGTCTGTAGATTGGAGCTTTCACTGCCACACAAGAATAGGCCAGTATAATCCCTCCAGCTCCCACTGAGGCAGATGCCAGTACAAGTCCTCTAACTCCCACAGGGACAGATGGTAGTACAATTCTGCCAACGTCCAGCAAAAGCAAAAGTTTGAAATCACACCTTATGTCACTGCAAATAAGGCAGGTACTACTGGCAGTGATGTTTACCACTCCCAAGCAGAAGTGTAGCCACTTTCATTGCATGCTATTCTCTCCCAGCGGCGACAGTCCCAGGTCCAATGCTGATACCAAGATTGCAGAATATGTAAGCTGCTTCTGAGATTAGCTCGGCCTTGACCCACACTGCAACAGACCATTGGCGAGAAAAACCAGGATGTTGGCACACCATGTACCACAAATGGCAAACCAGTGAGCCCATCTTCCAACCAGTGATATACGCAAACCCGGAGGTATTTATAGATGCCATGGCACAGTGTTCCGCAGCTAGATAGAAGATGTGTAATGCAATAGTGAAATTCAATTCTCGGTTTCGCAATACCACATTGATTGGATGAGACCATGGGAACAGGACTCATCATATGGAGGGTAGTAGGAATATACAGTTATACAAGGAGTGGAAGCCTATATGGTATTCTTTTCAGTTTATGTTATTCCATCAGCATTATAGAATATTTATATTCCTTCAGGGGTAAGGAAAAAGTGATATGGGATGAGAGGGGAGAGGTGTGCTTTGCACCAAGGGCCAGGGAGGAGTTGTGGGAGCGCATTGTATTGTTCACTACCAATGCCACACAGATTGGTAGGTGCGATCCCGCTGAGGGCAAATGGCGATACAGAAATATCTGGGATGGACTGAGCAACTGGGAGTATACTTTTGGGAGAGCATAGGGTAGATTGTCATCATCTTACCGTTCAACAAAATACACACACTGTCTTTCCCAGCGCTTGGTTATACTTACTATTTTTGAGGTGTATAAAACCATGAAATTTGTGTTGTTCGTTATGGCTTTGTATCAAACTATATGATTTCACTCTCCACCTATACTGGACATGCCAGAACAACTCGGACTTGCAAATTCTCCTTCGATTCTGCAAGCAGTACAGCAAGGTGTTACCAGTCGGCCATTGGCCCTCTGGCACCTCTCTTGTGTAATAATGATAGTCATACAAATGATGTATGAGGCAATAGTTTGATTCAATGCTTGGCTTTGAAACATCCAATTCTTTGCAACGGACAATGTAGAATGGAAGGCAGATATAGAGTATTGCAGTTACAAGCTGGTGCACACAAACTGAAAGCCTACATGTTTCTCCATTGAGTTGTTGTTTTTTCATTTGAGATAGCAATCTTCCTTTGGGTGTATGGTATTTGAAGGTGCATTTGGGTTTGACTTAAACATTCTATCAGATGAGGAAAATATGGAGAGCTCTATTCGCAAGGCCAGGGTGGAGTTGTAACGGAGAAGTTCATTTCTCACTGCGACTGCTCTCCTTCACAGGAGATGTCAGTAGGTGGTGCATAGACAACACTGGATAATAGAAGTGGACTGGGTGTTGGGGAGCATATATATTTGGAAACCCCAGGGTATATAGACACCAAATTACCATCCAACAAAATCGAAACTCTCTGTCCCAGCTCATTGTTATGTACACTGTTGGGGTATTGTTATAGATCCACACAATCTGCATGCATCTCAATGACTGGGCTATCTATCATATCCTCACACCCTCTTCCTTCCAACCTTGTTACAAATTACCTTTGCATGTGATGAGTCGTACTGAGGAGTGTTGACTATTGACTCCCAGCCTTCTTGTGCTACCATTCCGCCACTGCATCATGTCTAAGTCACCTTGTCAGAGCCACCTTGGCAGAGCCATTATATCAGAGTCACATTATTCAAGCCTCCTTGACAATGTGCCCTGTCAGTGTAATCTTGCCAGAGCCTCGTTGTGTTTGATTAGCATCAGTTGCCAACAACTGGGAAATGTAAATAATGAACATGGTTGAATCAATATTGCAGAAAGATTGAAGTTGACAATATGGCCTTGTGAGTTGCTATATATGTCAATGTCACAGAGCGATTGGTGTTACCATTGCAGGGATACTTTGTTACCTCTGCTGAGTTCGCCACTTTGTGTTGAAAGTGTGTAGTATATATGTAGCTCATGAAGTTCTTTGAGAGCACAACCACAGACACTAGAATTATTACTTCTGTGTAGTATAGATTTTAATTCTCAACATACACTGCTTATTCCCTAACTACACTACTATATACACAACAACTATTGATTCATTCCAAAGCCTGGCGCAGTACTAGTTGAATAATAATCAGTCAGATAATAAGATGAACAGCAGGGTGGCTACTCCAATTTTCAGCTGTTCAGCCCTACTGATCAAATATATGCTAAGTAACAATTATATTCGAAATTATGAATGGTTTCCTATTTTGCATTACTCCAGTCTGTCATATCTATAAAGTGAAAATAAACTAACAACAAACATGATCTTAGAAGCTGCATACCCTGGATATCTGGTTGAATATGACAGTTGAATATTAGTATGTAATGACTGCAACAGTTTTTGGCTTCCAAGGCTGACACAGATCATATCTAGGGCTGGCTAGCTGCCACTTGATATTGTTGGCTTGTGGAGAGCCTTAGCTACCTAACAATAATCACACTACACATCTTCACCTATAATCACTCAACTCTATATTTGCAACCAACTCCTCTGTATTATCATGGATATGTGTATGAAGTTGAGTGGGGGCACTCATGCCATTGCACAACACTGTACTTTTTTTTTATATCATTTGGTCAACTGGTGTTAGTCTATGCGTTTATGGATTCTAACGGATACTGGTTTCGATTGATATTGCAGTGTCAGTTCGATTTCAATTGAGTAACTACCAAAACAATCATTCATTGTAGCCTTTACTGTAGGGTAATAGCAGTGCTATTTGCAGGCAGAGTACATGTTAGTAGCAATTTGCATAATTTTATGATGAAGACAATTGTTCACAGAGCATGGTAATGGCAATTTTTTTAGATAACTGCACACAGAGTTTGTCAGATTATTGTCAAAGTTGTTGCCAGAGGGCTGAATTCAAAGAGCTTCTGTCAAAGTAGCTGCTGTCAGCAGGCTGCTGTCTGACTGCCTGCAATCAAAGTGTCTACTGTCTAGATATCTGTAATGAAAGTAGTTGCTATCAGTGTGGATACTGTCAGAGGAGAAGTTAGGCAGGTTGCTAGTTAAAATCAGCAACCAAATTACTACATTCATTAATACAAGTATTCCATACCACTTAATATCTTCCAAACGGCCGAAACTTTGTGATACCTCAACAGTGATCCAATATCCACCGGAGCGAATCCTGAAACACAAACAGACCATAATTCGGAAGAGAGCGGTTCCAGAAACGAAAATTATTTTTGAAACTCAAAATAACTAATCTCAAATCCAAACAAATGTCAAAACAGTTAATCCACAACTGAACCCACCAACCCCAGAACAAATCCACAAGCAAATAATTGCAGACTGAATTGCAGAAGGTATAGAACGATTTCAAACCAGAAAAAACCATTCCATTATTATACTAACCAATTACAGCTGAGCAAAGTGGCTATAGTCAAATGATTCCAATCATGGTATTACATACTGGATGAGCTTCAAAATTACAATTCTCCCATTGAGCAAAATGTAGGGCTTCTAGCATGTAAATGATTAATCATTGCTTCATTAGCTGGGTGCTTTCAGAGTGACTGTAGATTGTGCTGAGGTAAACCAATTGAGTTGTCTGTTGTGTTTGGTATTGGCCAATCCACCAGACGAACAATTATGTCTCATATTCCATCACGTATTGTTCAACCTGTTTGACAAAGATGGAGATTAGGCAATTAAAATATCACTTAAATATCAGCAAAATGTAACATGATTTGGAAGTCACAGCTGAACAACTCAGCAACTCTGAACAGCTACACCGATCCTTCCAGATGCTCCCAGATGCTTCCAGACCGGCTCAGAGCAAATCTATAAGCTGTTAAAAGCTCCAAGACAACTTTACTGGTGCCCCTAATATTCTGGAATTTGTGGAACAGAGTACAAGCATATCCTGATGAATGTATAGCTGTCTTCGAAATGCTACAAAATGAAACTATTAGAATGTGCACATTTCAGACCTATTGGGAGTATTGGGCACATCTTCAAGTCAATTCTGATGCAGCTCAAACCTGGAGCCATACTCTCTGGGAGTGATTATTATAATGTTTATATCAAATAGTACAATTCAATTAACTATCTTTCCCCTACACACCTTGATTCAGGCATTGTTACTTAATATGCAGTCCAGTACGTATCTAAATCCACATGATGATTTGCAAGCAATATGCAATCGATCCTATCTGATGCAGCATTCTGTCACACCAAATGTGCTGGTCCAACAATTTCTCCAATCGGTTCATTAAGCATCATATCACTCTGTTTAATAACTCCGATGAACCCATCAACACAATTCGCCCATCCATGTGGATCTTTGTACTGTGTTGGAATCACCGCTGCATATTCCTAAACTTGCAGATGTAATATCCATTGTTAGGTTTTCTTGCATTATTTTGAAATGGTCAGTATTGTTTTTCCGATGGGCAAGCAGTCCTGAAATTGGAGGATCCGATCCGGGGGAATCTAGCTCGAGTATAACACAGGAAAAGAAGGAACTCGGCCTCGGAAGGTGTTCTCGAGTTCACTTTCTGTATATTGGACCCAGATGTTGTGAGATTCAGACCCAATCCCTTGGTTGGCATCGGTAGATTGTACGTTGCAATCAAGTCCCAGATGCTCAACAGATGTATGGGAGTGAAATCCTTGATGATAGTATGACAGCCCATTCAGAAGTTTACTAAATATATTGTCAAGGAATACATTCTGATCAAATCCGAGCACCAGTCCACTAACTTCGTGTCCCCAGTCTTCTTACATTTGAGCACTGAATTGCTGTCCAAAGTTGGGAATTCCGATATGTTCTGATGCATCTCTGAGTGAGGTAAATTTGATACTTATGTACACTCCGTAGACAGAAGTTTCTCTCCCATAAAGTACCTGTGGTGGCATGGGGCGGGAAAATGGCTCGTCTTGACAATGCTGGTGGCTTAAATAATGGGCTCTGCATGCACTTCGCGGTGTATCGGAAGTTAATAGTAGGTTGAAAATATTTGCAGAGTCAATATCGTACCAGCCTTGCGGTGCAAAACATGAGAGTGATTCTTCCATTTAGTCAAGGCCAGTACTCTGGTCATTGTACTTGAGCATCTGTTGAATGAAATTGACGTTGTTGGTAGATTGATATGAGACTTTCACATTGGCGATATGTAACCATTCAAAGAAATTGTTGGTGAAATTGTTGCCCGAACTGATTAGTCGAATTCAATCTGATATATGGCTCATGAGATGCATCTTTTGACATCGAAAATGGATTGCACCCGTTTGAATAGTGTTCAAGACCTCGGGACAGCCGATTGCCTGCCACCAGGCTTCAAATTCGATCACGCAGATTGATAAATCTTTCTTGAACTGCATCTGCTCCTTTGATGTGATACCATAAATCTCACTCGGTACTTGACTCACAATGCGGTCTGTATAAGCGATACTTCAAGTGGTGGCTTCAGTCCCAGCATCAGAAAGAGGGACCTGAAATTCCAAATGCTTGTCGGCGGTCATGTTTACTTCCCCATAAACCTCATCTTCTGCAGCCGTCTACATTTCAGCATGTTGTTTGGCAAATGTGCTGCTGGGACCGGTTACCTGAGTCCTGACATCATGTAATAGTTGTCGCTCATGATGTTAGAATAGAATCATTTCTTCAAAAGCTTCCGGTTGTCAGGTCTCATCTGATGGATTTCGCACTCCAATCGCACAATTGCCCTCTCCCAATCAGCGTCTGACCATTTGGGTGCCACTTGTCAGGCTCTGCTCAGGGGCACCTGAAATTGCCTTCGTTTTAATGTAGTAATCTGTTCAGCCCTGTACACTTCAACCGCCATTGCAGCATGGATTTTGTCAATCTTTGATTCTCATAACTGATTGGATTCTCTTGCTAACTGTTCATTCACTCCCAGTGTTCTGATTACGCCCCGGATTTCTTTTCACTGCCGGAGCTGCTTTTCATTGAATCAAATGGTTTAGAAAAGCGCTGGAGGCCCAGATATCGTGGTTCTGATGCAAATCGATTGTCAAATTGATCCTTGACATTTGTAGCTTTCAGGTATTTGAGCAGCCAGTGCAATAAGTCTTTAACTAAACCCAAGAGCAACTAATGTAATTCATCAGGCTGCCAAAGCTGAGAAACATAGAAGAGAGGGAGTTGCCAGAACTGGTTGCAGATTGGCTGAACATGAAGAATGTGTAGAACATCATTATTAGTTTCATCCAGAAGCTCCGAGTAAACATGCTGAGCTCTTGAGTTAGCGAGTGCTTGACAAGTTGAATGCCCTGTCAGCAAACATTGTGGAATATCACAAATTGGGCATCAGCCATCTGTAACTTGAGCAATCATGACGTGTTCTGGATAATCCCTAACCGAGACAGCCAAAATAGGATTACATTGTCTCCCGAATCTATCAGAACAATTCCATATCCAGCTGGGACTAGTTATGTCAAAATAACAAAGTGGGGACACCACAGAGCCAATTGCGGAATGCCATGCGTCGTCAGTATTTTTGCCAACTTGTGGTGAACATTGAATCAGCCTAACGAGAATCCAGGCACGCATTTTAGGTATCTGGCGGATAACTTTTCGAATCGTACCAATTGTGAGATACAGCGGCCAGGCATGCTGGTTGCCTGAAAAGTTAATCAACTGAGTACTGTCAGGTGCACAAATGACTGACACAATTGTCGCTTCTGCAGGTAGCAGATTTTGCGTATTCCACCACCAGTGACAAGTATTCATTGCACTGTATATTCTGCGACTTTCCGAGTCTACAAGGCTCCCTGGTTCAAAATCGAGGACAGCCTGCATTGCAAGATGTGCGAAAACGAACTGAATAGATTTGAAAATTTCCCTGTAGTAAAATGTTCCAAAGGTAGGTGAATGATCTTCGATCCAACTATCATCGCTGAGCATGAAATTGATTTCAGCGAGGAGCATTCTCGGAGTATTTGCTCATTCAAATGATTCGATTGTGAAGTTGTCCAGTCCACACCTCAGATTCTGATCTATATACCTTTTCATTTGCTGGGTAAATGATTGAGCTTGTTGAAAGTCGTGTGCTAACTGAAATGGATTCCGTGGATTCCATTGTTCTGAGTAGTTGTGATGCTTGTAGTACATTCCTGTTGCTTTGCCATATACTTTCCCCCCCGCAATTTCCACTCCAACTACCAGTCTATGAGCCCTCATCTTTGTTGGATCAGGATTACATGTGGGATAAGCTTTCTTGGGGTCTATTGTTTCGTCATTGGGAGTATTTTCAGGTTGTGGTGCATCAGGTATGTCGTGACTGGATAGATTATTAGTTGACTAGCTCATCGATGGCCAATCAGGTGCGCTAACTGAAGTTGAACTATGATGGCTCGGGTTGATCCCATCCTGCATGTAGTACGATCCCATCAGGTATTAGCCCTTCATTCATTGATATTGGGGGATATTGTTAATACTGAGCCCTGAGTCAGTTCTTGTCGAATAGTTTCTTGTTGAAGATAAAGTAGTTAACATGTCTCTGGCGAGTGTTGACCATATTAAAGGGATTGTAAGTGAATATGCATTCTAATGTATCTCGATGATGCTTCAGGGGGTAATTTGGAGCCTTAGAGATATTGGTTAGCATATGATATTCACAGCCGCATCGCACCCCACCAAATACACTGCAAAGGTAAAATATAATCACCTTATGATCAGGTATCGTCATGAAGGAGAATATATACATCATATCCGACACAATAATGATGCATATCGTCTGCTGAACATCTGTACGACAGAAGAGATGGTTTGTGTTGTCATCACAGCATTCACCACCATACGCCTTATACTACGTGATTGCGGCGTTGTGAGTTATACCTGGGCTCCAGCCCCCGAGCAGCTGATAATGAAGGTAGCTTGTCTGAATGCAATCAATCGGGGAGTTTCCTTGATTGCTGTATGCCCACGCAATACTCATCAAAAACTGGCAGGCTGGTAGCATGGTTGCTTCAGTCACGATCCTTGACTGGAGTGTGGATCCTGAGGAGAACAATATTGTTAGACAGAAAGCTCAATAGAACGCATCACTTGTTGCTGCTGGACTCACAGGCCTCTTATTGAATGAGGTTGCAAGGTCATACATGCACAACTTTTGAATAATATCCCTTCTCATACTAAACTTCTTACCGGACATAGTTCTTGTTCGGTTCCTGGAGATATCATCTCATATCATGTCAATGACCTTTGCACTCATGCCAGGGTATGAAGGTGAGCATCTATCCAATATCCTGGTATCTGAATTCGAGCATATAACAAAGACAGGCGGGATGTGTCTGATTAAGGTTTCATTTTCTCAAGCCCAGGTTGGTTTCATGGATCAAAGGTGGTGTAAGACACCACAGTTCGTGACAACAGAATGGCATATAAGAAGCTCTACATTCCGCTGAAGGTCACTGCTACCTGCAACATACTCAATCATACTCCGATTTATTCTACATCACATCATGCTTCTATAGTAGTTGATCACCATGTTTGTTCACAGAGCATGTCCACAAAGGGATCACCACCGAAGACAGTGAATATAGCTTCACTGGGAGACCCATATGGTCCGAACAATGCTGTGACATCAATTCAGGATCCTCAGACAATAGTCCTTGAACTTCCACTGGCAATGACAGTTGATCTGGGAAGCACACCAATCAATGTCATCCGCCACATGGGTACGGTTACGCTTCTACACAACAGCCATTTCCATGCACTCCACAGTTTTATCACCATTCTCCATTTATCATGACACACAACTGTTCGCAACCAACTACCAGCGTAAGCCAACAATTTCTAATTTATGGGCCACAGTGCGCAGGATATGACCTCCACCAAGGTGGTTATGACTAATCTTAAATGATTCCTCAGTAGCAGTTCCCAGGACCAGGGCCACCATCTCCAGGATCACTGAGAGTGCGTCCAGGTCAGCTGGGAAACAATCCAGTCAATTGGCCAACATGTTCCAGCTCTACTCCTCCACCTAGACCTCCTAGCAGCGCAGCTGGGAGACCTCCCATTAGGCTCCCAGCGAAACTATTCATTTCGCCTGCGGAACTAGGGAAAACATATGTCGCAAGGATTGCGGACGTGCCTTGATTGCCAGAGATTTCTCACAACAATTATGATACAGATGATGTGATCAACGATTCGTCTGACTTCGGCAGTGCAGATTGTTAACCCCCAGTCAGCCCGAAGCAAACTAATTTCTTCTTGAAGCAATTTGCGAAAAGGATGGGGCAGGCCAACTATAGTGCATACAACAACTGGCAGAAAGAATGTGTGGCTGGGTGAGTTGAGAAGAAGCATTGGTCAATAATCTGGGGGCAGAACAGATTCAAACTGCTTCGGAATGGACCACTGCACTGGAAGACAGTAGTTGCAGCTGATGTGGTCACATTCGAGGACTGGCTACCATTGGATTGATTCACAAATAAGCAATGGATTCATCCACAGTGGGTCGAGAAGGGTTTGAAGAAATGTGAAAACCAAATTTGGGAGGCACGGAAAAGAGAAGGTGACACAGGAAGTGACCGGCGACAGATTTGGAAAAGCCCATTGGCAAAATAGTTAGAGGTAACCTCCCAGAGTTGTCAAATACAACATTCAAGGTTGTGATTCGCTGGGTGTAGAATGGCGACGATATTATTCTATCCTGAAACCAACTGCAAATATATCAAAGTAAGGCACTGGGAGGAGTTGATTGATTTCTTCGACCAAAATGGAGGCCCGAAAGAGCCATATATACTAATATCGAAGTTCATGTGCTCCTTGGAGCAGGACAGAATGGACGATGTGTATACGAGATTATATACAAATCGGCAACTGATATTGGAGCCGATATATGGTCAGATTTTGTACGATTGTTGCCTTTCAAATGCTTTCAAGTTGAAACATGGACACCATCTGAAAAGACTTTGGTTCGAAATCAAGCGAGCTACAGGGAAAGAGATTTACCGATCATGGCATTAGACCAGCGAAGGTAATCCATGCTAGCTGTGTTAAGGCTAGATGTGCGCAACTGCTAATCATTAATTATCGACATTGGAAGGTTCTCAAGAGGGTGAAAGAGACAACGGAGAGTAGGATGGTGGGCATAGGAATGATGGATGAATTAAAGTAAGTTCTGATTGAATGAATTCAATTGATTGTATTCCATCTCTATATTCTTTGCAATCGTTTCATGTCTGTGAAATACCTAACAATGCGATGAGTTTCCGGAGCGCCGGAGTCTCAGCCCATCTAAACAGCTTACATCGGAGCAACTAAACGAGATCGTCAAGGAGGAAAGGAGGACTGACATCAGTAAAATGGAGGTTCAAGACCAAGCGAAAGACAGTGAGGAGGTCCTCAATTGAAAATATACCAGCTCAGTATTAAAAGCTTCGCTCAATATAGTCAATAACAAATATGAACACAATTGTCTTGATGAGGCAATGATGCTGCTGAAAACCCATCCGATTCACCAATCAACAGATGACTGTGTTCGCAGCCACAAGTATACAATTCCAAATCTGCCAGGAACGAAGTTTCTGGCACACCAGGTTTTGGCCATCGGGTTCATTGTGAGGAAGTGGGTTTGGGATTCTGATATGCCAGGAGCGCTGGTGCCAAATGAAATGGGTCTTGGCAAGAAATTCACCTCAGTGGCAGCAGCAATAATATGCAAACTGCAGACAGACAAAGTTGTAATGGGGTTACAGCAGTCGATTTCATGAGGCAATACCCTTGAAGCGTGGGTGAATATGTTACAGAGCGACAGTCCCAGCATTATCAGTGAAGAACGGAAGTGGTATCTGTTGCGGTGATAGTATTCAGTGCCCCCTGCCTCCTAGAGATATAGACAACTACACTTCAAAGGTATTCAGTGCTAGCATCAGCCTTCGAACAAATCAGGACGGTGACAATGTCCAGAGTTGCTGCGACGTTCAAGATTGTCATCCATGAGATAATATATGCAACCAATGTCAAACTCAATAAGTTGTCGTACTCAGAAAATGCGAATCTCACCCATGCAGATCTGAACACCAGTACTGAAAAGCTGGAAAACCGATGCAATATTCACCTCGTGTCGTTCGATACCTTAACATCCAGAGCGAAACGATTCAGCAATGGCCAACTCTTGTACTATTTATGGAGTTTTGGGATTTTTGATGAGTACCATCCATACAAGACTTAAAACAGTGTGGGCTGGCAAATTGCAATGAAAGTGAGAATTGGATTAAAACTTCAAATCACAGCTACGCCCAGATTCCATTCACTCCATGACTGGTGTTGCCAGATGATATTGCTGGTTTCAGGCACGGCTGAAGATTCAGAGGATAATACAGTGATGGAAAATCATTGTGCAGATGCATTGTACTCTGCAGTGAAGAGTATGATGCATGCTATCCAGACTTAAGAGGAAGAAGCTTAACAGGATGTGGCACGCTTGATGATACAGATTGCAACGCCTGGAGTAATAAGGAGGTGGTCGGAATCTAATCTTGCCAATGGAAAACCACTAGTGAGTAGCGTTAGCAACGGTTTAGCGTTAGCAACGGTTCTAGACCGTCACTTTGGGTCCGGGTTGTCAATGAACCTGACCTGTCAATTCAGGTACGGTTCAATGAACAGCTCCCTACCCGTCTGAATTGGGCGGGTTCGCAGCGGGTTCTTCAGCAGGTTCATCTGTAAATACATATAACATGCTTGCCATTGCTATTTGATTATAGTACTAAATCAAAATCGATTATTCGACCTCCAGGAATCACATTTTGCAGGTTTTGGATGTTGCGAGATCGACAATACTTTAATTCATGTTTTTCTTTTAATGATCTGTATTTTTGACCATAGAGGAGGGCAATAGTTCAATTATAAGCTCAAATGTCCATGCGATGCGTTCATTATCCGATCTGCATCACCACCAATTGATGACCCTCAGTTGACGCTGGGTTGACGGATATTGTCAGATTGGCGCCAGGACCGTGTCACTTTCTCTTTTGCACAAACTGGGTGGCGATACATCGGTTACAGATAGCAGCGAGCAAATCACTTACAAATTACCTTATTTACAAGACCAAAAATTGTGGAGGCTCCATTGACGCTTGAGGTGTAGTGGCATTGACACAGACGATATTGCCTATAAAGTCTGCCAATAATTCGATTATGAGTAAATGTCGTAACACAGCCCTTGGATTATACAAGATGGAACACCCAAAATCATTGGCGCTCTGTTGACGCTCATTTTCAGACTGGGGCTGTGACCATGTCGCGATCTCTTTTGCACATAACAGCTGCCAATATGTTGATTATGGGTAATTGCCATAGTACAGCCCTTGTATTATACAAGATGCAACACCCAAAATCGTTGACACTTTGTTGACACTCTGTTGATGCGGTGTTGATGCTCTGTTGATGCTCTATTGACGCTCTGTTGACGCTCTGTTGATGCTCAGCTTGTGCTGTAGCAGTATCGACACACACGATATCGCCTATAAAGGCTGCTAATACTTCGATTATGGGTAAATGCCGTAGCACAGCCCTCGGATTATATAAGATGCAACACACAAAATTATTGATGCTCCGTTGACGCTCATTTTCAGACTGCGGCTGTGATCATGTTGTGATTTCTTTTGCTCATAACGGCTGCCAATACATTGATTCTGGGTATATGCCGTAGCAGAGTGCTTGGATTATTCAAGATGCAACGCCCAAAATCGTTGACACTCTGTTGACACTCTATTGACGCTGTGATGATGCTGTGTTGACACTCTGTTGATGCTCTGTTGACGCTCTGTGGACGCTCTGTTGACACTGTGTTGACGCTCATTTTGTCGTGTCGCAGTATCGACAAACACGATATTGCCAGTAAATGCTGCCAATACTTCGATTATGGTTAAATGCTGTAGCACAGCCATTGAATTGTACAAGATGCAACACACAAAATCGTTGACGCTCTGTTGACGCTCATTTTCAGACTGGGGCTGTGACCATGTTGCGATCTCATTTGCTCATAACGGCTGCCAATACATTGATTCTGGGTATATGCCGTAGCAAAGTGCTTGGATTATTCAAGATGCAACGCTCAAAATCGTTGACACTCTGTTGACACTCTGTTGACACTGTGATGATACTATGTTGACGCTCTGTTGATGCTCTGTTGATGCTCTGTTGACGCTCTGTTGACGTTCATTTTGTCATGTCGCAGTATTCATCAACACGATATTGCCTGTAAAGGCTGCCAATACTTTGATTATGGTTAAATGCCGTAGCACAGCTATTGAATTGTACAAGATGCAATACACAAAATCGTTGACACCTCTGTTGACGCTCATTTTCAGACTGGGGCTGTGACCATGTTGCGATCTCTTTTGCTCATAACGGCTGCCAATACATTGATTCTGGGTATATGCCGTAGCAGAGTGCTTGGATTATTCAAGATGCAATGCACAAAATCGTTGACACTCTGTTGACACTCTGTTGACGCTGTGATGATGCTGTGTTGACGCTCTGTTGACGCTCTGTTGACGCTCTGTTGACGCTCTGTTGACGCTCTGTTGACGCTCTGTTGACGCTCATTTTGTCGTGTTGCAGTATCGACACACATGATATTGCCTATAAAGGCTGCCAATACTTCGATTATAGTTAAATGCCGTAGCAGAGCCATTGAATTATACAATATGCAACACACAAAATCGTTGACGCTCTGTTGACACTCATTTTCAGACTGGGGCTGTGACCATGTCGCTTTCTCTTTTGCCCATAAAGGCTGTCAATACATTGATTATGAATAACATCGAGCAAATAGCTTCCCAATGAACTTACTTACAAGACCAAAAATTGTTGACACTCCGTTGACGCTCATTTTCAGAATGCGGCTGAGACCGTGCCAATTTCTCTTTCACCTATAATGGCTACCGATACGTTGGTTATGGATAACAGTAAGCAACACGCTTTCCAATTGACTTACTAACAAGACAAAAAATTGTTGACGCTCCGTTGACGCTCAGTATCAGAATGTGGCTGTTACCGTGCCGCGGTCTGTTTTGCCAATAAAGGTTGCCAATCTGTTGATTATGAATAACAGCGAGCAAATCACTTCCCAGTTAAGTTGCTTCCAAGTCAGAAAATCATTGACGCTCCATTGACGCTCATTTTGAGAATCGGCCTGTTACCGTGTTGCTTTCTTTGTCTGCTATAAAGGCTGCCAATACTTTGGTTATGTATAACTGCAAGCAAATCGCTTCACAATTAACATACATACAAAACCAGAAATCATTGTCACTCCGATGACTCTGATGTTCAGCATTGGGCTGTATCCGTGTCACTTTGTATTTTCCCAGTCAAAGCAGCCAATACGTGTGTTATGAATAACAGCATGCATCTCGCTTTCTAATTAACTTACTTACAAGACCATAAATCATTGACGCTCCATTCACACTCACTATAAACATGTCCTAACTGTTGTTTTATGGATAATAATTTTGTACAAATAATCATATAGTCATTATTGACAGCCAATGTACATATTCTATCAATACTCAGTTGCATGCAAAAGCTTTGTGGCATATCAATTTCTGATCAACTGAAGCACATGTTCTCCGAGCGATGGATCACCTAGCGCTGTGACATTCCAGCGCGTTCAGCTGGCAATTCACTGCATGTAGATCCATATACTAATTTTTCATTAATATAGACCAACTTGCTCACTTTGCCATATCCAGTTGAATCTCCTCGATTTCTATGACCTACCATAAGGACTTTTCATCATGCTGACTATGTGCACCCAGTCTGAGCGCGGAGTGATATAGTTCGGTGTATGGATGAATGCAACGTGCTGGTCGTCATTCATACAGATTTTCGTTGCGCATTGACCGCTCCTTCTATAACTCGTATTCCATCACGAAGTGAAACTTTGTTAGTCAATTTTGTCTCAAGTATAGATTGCACGTTCTCACTTCTCTGTATGGGGCAGGACAATAACACGTTGATCAATTGTCAATCAACTCGGTTTGGAGTTTAGAACGTTCGTATGGCCCGTATGACCCTTGCACATGCACAGACCAACTATCATGTCTCACACTGTTTTCACTGAAATCAATAAAATTCTGACGCGTAGCGAAATAGATACAGCAATTACATTTTGGGGAGATATGTCGTCAATAATCACATATTGTGCAGGTTGTGTACAAGTGACCTACGAGCCAATACAATATGTTTATCTGAATCCATTTCCTGTATTGTAAGTATGTAGGGAGGAAATATGCAGGGGAGAAAGCTAACGGATATAACAGGCTTCGATTTCGGAATGGGTGATGAATTGAGTACCAAGTCGGTTATGAAAGCCAATATACATATGTGAGATGGTGGTTTCCATTATGTTAATCTGATATGGCTACATTCTGCTTGTGATGTTGCTTGCGGCCTTGAAATTTTCCGCTGACATCATCGTACATCTCCACCAGCTTGACAAATGATGTCGGCGCAGTCGCAGATGCAAACTGATCAATTTCCGGTGTAATGACTGCCTTAACTATCAATATGGCTGTTCCGGACCTCAAATCTTACTAATGATGCAAGACAAAAATTCGTTCACACTCAACTTCAGGATGTAGCAGGGAGTATGTCTCTCCATGTTATGATTATAAAGGCAGCGAATGAGACAAATAAAGAGAATGATGTACCAAAGCTAATATTGTGCACACAACAGTAATATATCTGACTGCGACCATAAATAGAAAAACCCGAAAATGAAAACTGGAGATTGGAACCGACAGGTCTAGCCACACCCGGCAAAACCCGCGGGTTGACGGCTACGGGTGCGGATTTGGCCCGCCGAGAAGCTGCATGTCGCATTTTTGGACAAGTCTGGAGCCGAACCAAACCGGTTTTCCGGTCCAAACCCAGACTGCTGGCGGGCTACCCGGACCCGTTGCTAACACTATGATACCAAAGGAGAATGGACACCTCATTGATATTCAGTGGACTGAGAACCTGCAAGCAAAACTGAATGTCCTGGTGGAGAGATACACTTCACTGGGTGCTTCAGGAGCATGGAGGGTTCATCGAGGATGGCGAGGAAGTTTTCCTTAGGGTTTCAAGTGATGGAGGATCGCGACAATGTTTCTGGACAGTGGTAAAAAAAATGGTCACATGTTAGCTGGGAAGATTTGCCAATTTTCCGATTGCTGATCGAGACATTTCTGCCAATGCTTTTCAATGAACCTGTGGAGTATTCCGATCCTGACAAAGGCAATACACTAAGAGAGCCGCTCCCTCCGGAACCAGTGAGACATGAAAATACTCCACTTCATGTACCTCCTCCCAAAAAGCGGTGCTATTTTGTCCTCTTCCTGACGAAGTTTGTCATTTGAAGTTGTGGCTAACAAAGTATTCTGCTGATCATGTGGATACAGTCCACATGTATGCTGAAACAGGCACAGATGAACAGACAGAAATGCAGCTCAATTTTCAGGATTCACGCAATCCCTCTGTATATGTAACAATATGAAGTGTGGGCGGAACCAACATAAATCTTACTGTAGCAAAATAGGCGGCAATAACTCAGAAATTCTGGGTATGGAACGAGCAGTGGCAGCAATTTGCATGAGTTGTCTGGTTAGGGCAAAAGAGAGTACTGTAAATATGGTTACTGAATACGGATCTTGGTGGCTATTGTGACTGCACAAGTGATTGCCATCAATATTCCTGAGTGGCCCAATTGAGAGTCCTGCATAGCTTGATGAGTAGACGGATTATCAGGATGTCAATGATTTACTGCAATCTGGAGTCTTGTAAGGACCATCTGATGCGGCTGACAGGCAATGGAGCCACTTGTCAGTCATATGAGCTATCATTTGAGATTGTTAAGAACACTGCACCAAAGTATGCCTCTTTAGACATTCAACCAATGTAATCTTCTTAACAGATACAAATTGACAAAAAGGTCATTTTTAAAGCATACTGCATGGCATCAATAAATCCTGTCTATCTGTCATTTCAAAGCAAATCAAAGTTCTGGTGTTGGAGTTGTGGTGTCTTGAATCAGAAATTTCTCAAGTGGGATTTTAGTTGCATTCTTGATTATCATTATTGATGACTAATAAGGGATAGAGTTAATTGATAATTTCAATTACAAGTTTCCGGACTGGCTTATCTCAGGATGAATGGCCTGGGTCAAATTCTGGAAATGATGCAAGAAACGGGTTCAAGGCATTCATCAGTAGGGATCTAGAGCAGCACCGGAATCCTCTGGCCACATACACATTTCACAGCCAACAGAGTGAACACAGCACAATTCAACCGCTGTCAGGCGCATCGGAGAATACTGGGCATATGTCATGAGTCTCGTTTACATAGATCGTGTACTACAGATTTGCCAATCCAATTTAGCATTCAAGTAGGTCCTGGCGATAGTGAATTGCTGTGTCAGAATATGAGACCCCTACTTGCAGATTCCGGGCAAAGCCGCAGCTTTTGCTGCAATATGATTGAAGTTCAAGTGTACCGGAGAATTTTCAGCATATGTTTTGAGTTGCGACAGTACTGATCCTGCACCGCATATTTGCAATTCCAATTTCGCAAGGAGACTGTCTAGGCGATATTGAGAACTTTTGTCAGAATATGAGGCACAGCTTGCATATTCATGGCAATCCGGCAGCAAGTGCAGACATATGCTCGAACTGCAGGTGCACCAGAGAGTTCTGCATGCATATCATCATGACTATCACCGCATCATTGTCTATCACATTCCGCAATCATCAAAGTCTACACCATCATTGAGTTCCAGTGTCAGAATATGAATCATGAGCTCACTTATTCATGGCGAAGCCACAGCTTGTGCAGCAATATCGTATTTGTTCTGGCACACCTCAAATGCACATTGCAGAGCATCGGAAACTGAGACACAGCTTGGGCATTCCTTGCCAAGCTGCAGCTTTCGCTGCTTGTTATGTCCCAGCCTTTGATTGAAGTGCAGGAACAACTGAAATTCGCAATCCGGTCCAGAATGACATTGTTGGATTTCCATGAGGCCAACTTTGGTAAGCTGCGACTCATTATGAATGTATCATTCCAGCTCAGACACACCTCATCATCGATAATGAGCCTCTGAAGCGTGTGTACCCCACTTTATAGTGCCGTTTTTGATATTAGTTTGCTTCATTCTCATCTTGTTTTCTTCGGCTTTGAATCAGTGGATCATGTGAACACAGATTGTCATTTCTCAAGATACTGCACATTTAGGTGCAGAAGGCTCATCCCGCCTGGCCTCTGATAGTATATCAATCTATGCTTGATCAGTATGTGAAGTCCGCCACTAAAATGCCTTAAATTGTTACCTCAGTGTCAACTGGCCATTGGAGGGAGGTAGCCCTACACATCTAAACCATACATGCATAGACCTGGCCAATTATCAACCTCACATAACTCGATATTGCGTAAGTAGTCTGTTTGGACATGTGCTTTGAAATAGTAAAAAAGCTTCTGCAACATCAAGTTCTGTCAAAAGAGCTGCAGCTTGAGAGCGAGAATCTCACAAGACACATTCTGCTCAGCAACTCTACAAGATGGCTGGTAACTCCTGCTCACCCACGTACCGCACTTACTTAGAGAGGGCTACGTTCTCGATGGTTTGAATGCAGACTAAACTTGATTCCGACAAAACATATGTTTAAGCTGCCAGAACTCATGTAAGAAAATGAATATTGTGAACTGATTTCCATCATGAGAAAAGTTCAAAGAAAGAAAATCTTGAAAGCCAAAGTGAAGAAATGACAACTTCGAAGATAGCAATTAACTGTCAGAATTTGGCGAGCCTGTAACCTCCAGCGAATGAAACTTATTGTAACCATATAATTTTCAGTCCACCTCAATTCCCCAGAACTGCATGCATTCATTCATCATTCCTCTGCCAACTGTGAGATGACATCTCAATGTGCATTCATATTATTGTAGCATGTAGCTTTCTACCCCATCATTTATTTAACTCTATATTGTAGCAATGAGACTGATAATAAATATGTGATTTAACGGTGTGCAACATACTACATATTAGGTGTTGAAATACTTATTGCTAGAAGCTTGTATATTCTAAAGCACAGGTACATTCATGGACTTATATACGCGGTAGTCAGAGTATGTCTTTGTATGTCTTGTACGCATGCATGCGCACTCAGCTGGTATCTCCAGCTGAGTGGCATCTCCAGCTGAGTATGGAATGATCATCATCTTAGAGAGATTATGCATCAGCCCAACTGAAGGCATATGACAGGAGATAAACCATATATGCAACACTCCCCCCTCTTGCTACGCTCCGTGGAGCAAGAAACCAAACAAACAAACAAAGGAGCAAATATGCTGTAACTTCCATAGTAGCCTCCTTAAAACCCTGCGTGGCTTGTGAGCAGGGAAAGAGTACTACCGTAGCCTGAGGATGGCCATCCATAGAGAGACAAGAAAATCCGCATGCCAAAAAGTGAAACAACCTTGAATCAACCTTAAATCAACCTCTATTACCCTAGCCCCATCGCCTTTGTGAATTTCTCGTGCTTATCCTTCATCAAGGCCTTGGTTAGTAGGTCTGCCACATTCTCGTTTGTGTTCACGTAGGAGTAGTTGACTATTCGTCATCTATGCAGATCTCGACTGTTGTGATTGCAAACGTCGATGTGTTTAGTTCCAGCTTGGACGATTCCCGTGGTGATAAGGGTTAGAGCACCCTGATTGTTGCAGTTGATTGGCAGCGGTGGTAAGTTATTCCCATGAATGTCTTTCTGTAGTTGAAGTAACCATTTCGCTTCTCTAGAGGCCTCTGAACAGGCGATGAACTCGGCCTCGAGGGTTCACATGGCGATAAGACTTTGCTTTCAAGCCTGCCATGAGATAGCTCCAATGCTGGCGAGAAACACATGGCCTCCCTGGGATTTGCGGTCCACGCTGTCATTGGCCCAATTAGAATCTGAGTACCCTACGAGACTATTGCCGAAGTCGATGTCGATGCTAATGCCAATGCCAATGCCAATGCCATTGCCGGTGTAGTGTAGTCGAAAATCTGCTGTAGATTTGAGATACTGAAGAACTCCCTCAGCAGCGGTCATATGGCTGGTGAATGGCCGTGAATTGTAACGAGAAAGAGCAGCGACGGCATACGAGATATCTGGCCAAGTTGCAAGTGCTGCATACATTAGTGATCCCACGACTGCTTGATAGTCTGTGATATCTTCCGGTTCCAGTTCCTTCTCCCCCCAATTATCAGCCAAGTCCAATGTACATTGGGATCCCTGGGCGTCACGGCACCGTGAGTATGCTCCATGCCGCATTGTCTGAGGATTGTGGTGATATAGGCTTTCTGTTCGAGACTGATTCCAGTATCATCGCGGTGGATATCGATGCAGAGGAATTGGCGTGCCGGGCCAAGGTTTGTGATCTTGTACTTCTCTGAGAGTTTTGCTTTGACTTCGATCGCGGCTTTGGCGGCAGCTTCCGGATATGACATGGAGATATCATCGATATACAGAAGTATCAGAATACTGTCGCTGCGGAGATAGTGGTTGGGATCGGCTGAAGACTGTGTGAACCCAAGAGAGAGTAGAAAGACATTGATATCTTCATGCCATAGCCGTGGAGCTTGTTTAAGACGATAGAGAGCTTTCCTGACTCTGAAGACAATCTTTGGGGCGTTCGAGCCTTCTGACCATCCTTTTGGTAGAGTTATGTAGATATCGTCATCGTCGATTTCAGGATTTAGGAAATCAGTAACTACCTCCAAGTGGTCCATATTCCACCCGTCTCTTCCGATGAGAGAGATGAGATACCGAAATGTAGTTAGCTTCACAGCAGAGGCATAAGTCTCACCAGAATCAGTCTGCTTGTATCCATTTATGACTAGCCGAGCTTTGTATCGTGTGGACCTGTCAGGATTGCTTTTAGTCTTATAGTTCCATATAGAACCAATCCGCTTGACTTGCTGTTGCCGTGCTTCCCGGGAGTTGAGAGCAGAGAAGGTGTTATCGAGCAGGATTGACATACTTTCGTCCTCCATGGCTCTTCTCCAGTGATCTCGTTGAGGGCTTTCCATTGCTTCCCCGTAGGTGAATGGATCTCTTCTGGATGTCGTTAATGCTTCTGCGGAGACATTACCTTGACTTCTTGTGACACAACTTCCTATCGGCGGAGCTCGAGCTGCAGCTGGGGCTGGAGCTGGAACTGGAACTGTCCACAGTACTTGGCTTCATTTCTTGATTGCTGGTGCCGAGCGCCGGGCAGTCTGATCCTCTCGGCGGTGGCGCCGGTGGTGGGCGATATTTTCTGCATTTGCTGCTGAACCCTGGGCAGTCTGGTCCTCTCGGCGGAGGCACCGGCTGTGGCAGTTTTCTGCTTCCTCGTCAGGAGCTTTATGCATGTGTGATTTGGATCTACACCTATCTGCGTAGGTTGACTGCCTACCTGCGTAGATTGACTGCCTATCTGGATAGGTTGACTATCTCGGAGAGGCTCATCTCCGGTATCTGATTCTTCAACATATTCCTCATCTTCTGTTAATTCAAATATGTCGATCTCATTGCTTTCATGCTGACACGACATGTGTGCATTCCATTCTTCGTCAAAGACGACTTCTGATTGGGCTTTTGCTCTCTCGAATTCGGGGTCCCATAACCTCCACAACATTTTCGAATCATGTGTGTAGCCTACCATCATGGAGGGCTTTTATCTGGGGCCGAATTTGCCTAGGCGTTGGACTCCGGGGATGAGACTGCTGGCATAACACCAGAATCGGTGTAGGTTGTGGAGAGAAGCTTGGTACAATATCTTGTTGCCTTTGGCATCGTGTGTAGGTTGTCCAAATCCATCCACCATCTGGTACGGGGTTTCGTATGGTGCTTGAAAACCATCGCGGTCACTTGATTTCCGGCCTTCATTTGGCGATCTCTGATGGAGATACACTGCGGTATTAACTGCTTCTCCCCAGAACTGAATGGGAGCCTGAGAGTCAATCATCATGGCCCAGGCTTGTTCAGTGATCGTACGGATCATGCGTTTGGCAACACCATTCTTAGGGTGAGCGTATGGAGGACATGGCTTGTATGTTGTGCCGTGAGCCGCAAGGACATATCGGATGGTCTTATTGTCGTATTCTCCTCGTCCATTGTCTCACCGGAAACGCTTAACCTCGTATCCCATTGAGTCTACTCGGGCCTGAAATGACTGGTAGGCGGAGGTGCAGGTCTCAGCTTTCTTGTTTGGGAGCAGCCATTCAGATGTGCACCTCGTATAGTTGTCGATGAATAGTATATTATATCGATTGGCTCCGAAGGTCGGTGTAGAAAACGGACCGCACACATCTGAATGTATAAGTTCAATAGGCTTCGTAGTACGCTTGACTGGCACTTCAATGAACCTTTGCTTGTTCTTGGCTTGGATGCAGACTGTGCACATAGAATTATCGTGTGTATATCCAACAATTAGAGATATCATGGTGGTAGGATTCATTTGGGCTAGTCGTCGGTGCCATATTCATGATTCTGGGATTGTGAGAACCTTTCGATTGGACTTAGTTTTGGCTGCGATAGGTGCTCTTGATGACTCGATTGTAGGCTCGATTGTAGGCTCGATTGAAGGCTCTGCGATTGTAGGCTCGATTGTAGGCTTTGCGATAATAAGCTCGATTGTAGGCTTCACGATTAGAGGCTTGATTGTAGACTTTGCGATCGTAGGCTCACTTGTAGGTTCTGCGATTAGTACTCTTGAGCTGTCTCTCCTTCTCTTTTTCCAATTCTCGGTAGTCGATAAGAGTGCAGTTGCGGGGACTATGATATATATGCTATTGATTAGATTTCCGGCGAGAATGCAGGAAGATGGCGAAGTTATGGAACATTTTCCATCCTGAAATATTGTCGTATGCCCGCTCAAATCCAACTGGTTGATGAATAGAAGGGAAAGTCGAAAAGTAGGAGTAGGGAGGGCTTCGACTTGATAGCCTTGTATAACGTCGACCAAACCGTAATGCGTGGCAGCGACTGAATTGTTGTCTCCGAGTTCGATTACTATCGGAAGTGAGAGCTTTTTGAACATTGAGAAGCTGGTGCGGTCATTGTACATGTGGTGTGACGCTCCGGCATCAATGACCCACTTCGGAGCCGCAGCGGCGGCAGCGGCGGCGGTGGCAGAGGCGAGAGCAGAGGCAGTAGGTCAGAAGGGATTGCAGTGTCCGGTCGTAGCGAGGGCTGCTGTAGCAGTGGCTCTCTTCATTTTCCACCACTCCTTTATTCGTTTGTAGGAGACGCAATCGACTTTGACATGGCCTGGGAGCCCGCACTGGAAGCAAATGCGCTCATCATTTCCTCCGTCATTTCCTCCCTCCTGAGCGCGTTTCCGCTTCCTGCATGCATCTGTAGTATGGCTGTCAATTTTGCAATAGGTGCACTTACTTTTGTGGCTGTCTCCAGTTCGACTGCTTCCACCGTGTCCACTGTGTCCACCACATCCTCCGCGTCCACCGCGTCCACCACGTCCATCAAGCCCACGACCACGGAAGCCACCACTTTGAGTGAAAAGGGCGGCTCCCGTGGATGCATCTCCAAGTTCTTTGGTGAGGCTGGCTGTAGTTTCTTCCTCTAGGAGGTCATGCATGGCTTCTTCGGGTGTAGGTAAGGGCCATCTATGCTGTAGGACCATTAATATCATCGCATACTGTGAGGGCAGTGAAGTGAACATTTGCGTGTGGAAATCTCGATCAGTGACTGCATCGTCAGTATGGTCCAGTTGTATGCGGTAGTTACTAAGCTTGGTGAAGTATGCTTTATGTGGTTCGTCCTCCTTAGGTCGGCAAGCACTGAACTGGCGAAGGATGTCATGTCTGCCGATATAAAATCTGGCGGTGTCCAGGCTGGTCTCTAGTGTGTTCCACATCTCGTGAGGATTTCTTATACCTTTAACGATGTGCCGTACTTCAGGGGAACAGGAAAGTCTAATTATAGATGCAGCTTCGGCTGCCTTAGCCTTCCAATCATCATAGTTGTCATCGTGGTAGAAATCAAGTGGCTGCAGTTCAGAATCCTCTCCGGTGACGATTGCGTATGCTCCCATGGCTGACAGGATGAGTATCATGTCGTCTTTCCATTCGTCGTAGTTGGTGTGAGTGGGCTTAGGCATGTCGCCCCACCTGGTCATGTTGAAGGCAGCGGGTTCGGAGGAAGGCATCGTGAGATTGTGGTGTTGAGTTTTAGTGCTTGTTCATGCAGTTGTTGCTACGGTGACGAGGTTTTGGGTTCTTGAGGCTCTTTTTGAAGATCGTGAAAGATATTGTGAGAATTTAGATAGTAGCGATAACCGGGCTAATAACCTGTTGAAATACTTATTGCTCGAAGCTTGTAAATTCTAAAGTACAGGTACATTCATGGACTTATATACGCAGTAGTTGGAGTATGTCTTTGTATGTCTTGTACGCATGCATGCGCACTCAGCTGGTATCTCCAGCTGAGTGGCATCTCCAGCTGAGTATGGAATGACCATCATCTTAGAGAGATTATGCATCAGCCCAACCGAAGCCATACGACAGGAGATAAATCATATATGCAACGTTAGGCACATAATCTGAATGTGAGTGACTATCCATGACTCATTTTGTACCAATCTTGGCATTGACGAGTGCCTAAATTTATAAAATTACCCCTGAATCATCCATCGAACCTTACCATATTTTCGCTATGCCTGTATGTCTATGCATGTATCACTCCTGCCTCCATTGACTGCAACATTGTTGTGAAGGATATTCTGCAGACACGGCCCGGATGAATATCTTAAAGGGAAGTTATGCTTACGACATTGCCTTATTAACCACTGATTTAGCTGCAGCATCCTGATACAATAGACTATGGTGAATATACGTGTGTCCTTCTGGCAGATTAATCACATAGGAAGATTCAAGTTTCTCCTCGATTAATAACAATTGCAGTATGACCCCTTACAGCTCAGCCATTACTCATTCAGTTCTGCAGATTCTCAATGCTGCACCAATTCTCTGCCATGCAGTCATGTCAAATGCTCGGGAATTCACACATAATTTATTGGTATGGAGCAGTCATATATAGGGGCACACATTTCGATTCAGCTTCTCAGTGGTCTATTTGGCCAGCATGATGGGTTAGTTGATGTTATGAGTTTTCTTCCAGTGCATCTCTTGCAGGTGGGTCTCATTCAGGTTGGTCTCGTTCAGGTGGGTCTCGTTCAGGTGGGTCTTATTCAGGTGGGTCTTATTCAGGTGGGTCTTATTCAGGTGTTGAATTCCTACATATCCAAGTTCATTATACATGTCAGGATTATATGGGTAAATTGTGTCTGAACTTCCATCAGTGTGAAGGAAATACCTGGTAGTAAAAGCTGCATCTGAGTCATTAATATCCAAGCTTTGTCTCAGCACTCACTCCTCTGTGATGCAGACCAGCAGTACGCCACATCAACTATCATATGGAAGCAGGAACAGCAGATTTGTAACTAATACACTAGCCATGTGTAGATTCCTGACAATTGTACTCACTGTCAACTAGACTGGCTGTATTGCAACATGGTATTGACCAATATGTAGTACACTGTCTGTCACCACAAAACACGAGACTCATGATATATGGTAGGCTCCCCGACGCACCTGAATGTGATTGAAGCATACATTTCAGGACTCTTTTGATGTCGAACTAGGTACATGGCCTTTGGTTTCCAGTGTTCCTGAAATTGGCAATTGATAAATAATTAAGCCCTTCATAAAGTTCTGAACAAGCTTTTCATTACAGCCAAAAACCATACGATGAGAAGAGCCTCAAACTTCTAATACTAGTCACCTGCATTGTATAGCTCAATTAGTACCTGCAAAAAATGTTTACTCCAGCTCTTGTGTATTTGACCAGTCTGCTGGCAATATTTCAAAATGAATGCTACTCAATTGACTTGATTTTATATTTGTTCTGAATCGAAATCAAGAATGCCGCTGAATTGCCACTCTAACCAATTCTGATATCTGAATTAACAATTCTTGCATGAAAACTTTCATTTCCTACAAAATTACCCAAAAATTTGGTTATTTATATAGTGGAGGATAGCTTACAAATGACCTTTCTCACTAATTGTATGAGTTGGGAAGAATAGGTGGTTTGAATGTGTAAAGAGGTATACCTATATTTACCATCCAATGAATTTGTGATAATTGTGTATCTGACTGCATCATGTTTATATTTTGTGTCAGCTGGTTTGTATAGTGCGTATCAAACAACAGAATCTATTAACTTCTGGACACAGTGATGTTCGGTCAACTTAACAAGTACTACCACACTTTTGCCTGTACCACTCAAGAGTGATGGTGGATATTACTCATGTATTGACCATAGACTGTATGATTCATACTCAGTAACTATGTTTGTGGTACTCTGGATTGCCATTGCCAGAAGACTCATGTAAATACTTGGCACTACTCATATAATACTCTGAATATCAGTGTTATTAGAATTCTAATTGCTACAGGAAGATGTAGCTAGTACTACGCAATTCAGAAGACATAATAAACCACCCCATATTTGAATAACTCTGGAATTTGAGCTTTATTTCTTTATATTCATTATTGCCAACTTCAGCATACCTGTGGAATATGTCCACATGATCCACTAGATATTTCATCAGTGACCACATCCTATGGTTCGTGTTGGCAACAGGCAAGAGTAATATACCACTGGTTCTGATTATGACCAGAAACATCGTTCAGTTCGATTTCAGACCTGCGAAAAGACCAAACCAGCTGGTTCTTGGTGGGCCAAAACCATACCTGTACCGGTGAACACATGGGACTTGACAGGTTGGCTAGACCTGTCGGTTCCAATCTCCGTTTCCGGTTTACAGTGCTTTCTATTTATGGTCACATTCAGATATCCAGGTGTTAATCACACAATATTGACGTTCATACATCATTGTCTTTTTTTCGTGTATTGGCAGTCTTTATACTCAAAAACAAGAAACACATGCTGCCTGTCCCATTCTGAAAATGAGAGTCAACAGATCATCTACGATTGATGGTTTTTCATCTTGAATAATATGAGTGGCGATTGGATGCAGACATTTATAATTGAGGTATAGGCTGCATTTATAAGCAAAACAGAAAGTGACATTGTCCCTGCCTCATTCTGGAAATGAGTGTCAATGGAGTATCAACAAGGTTTGCCTTTACATCAAGTGTAATCTGAGTGGCGATTGGTTGCTATCATTCATAAATGAGGTATACACTGCCATGAGTGGCAGAGGATAAAGCATCATGCTCCCTGCCTGATTTCCGAAACAAGGGTCAACAGGAAGGCAACGATTTTCAGCCATTGACGTTAGGTATTTAATGAGTGATTTGGTTTTGGTTAGACATAATAAAAGTATTGGCGACATTTATAGGCCAAAGAGAAAGCAACACAATCCCTGCACAATTTTGAAAATGAGCGTCAACAGAGCATCAAGGATTCATGGCCAAGTATGATGATTGATCAATGTGCAATGGGGCCCAGATTGTCTATATCCCACATTTTGACCAATTTTGTAGTCTAAAATACTCATAAACACTGAGTTGTAGCTGTGAAAGTAAATTATGTTGTGATTGTTGGGGAGGCTGTCGCAAGAATATATCTTGCTTATATGTCTATACAGGCTGGCAACTTCTTGTTTATAGATATCTGCAATCAAGCACCACTTAGATTACCCAACATGCAAGACCAAAAATTGTTGACACACTGTTGATGTTGAGTGTCAAGATGGGGAAGGGAGCATGTCACTTTGTCCTGTTCCTATAAAGGCAGCTGATATATTGATTGCGTAAAATAACCACTAAGTTACTCATTAGTTACCTGATTTACAGGACCAAAAATCATTAACTCTCCATTGATGTTCATTTTGCCTCAAGTATATCTGCTATACGGAATAGCTTAATTTGAGATAGTGTATCAGTAATAGTGATTTGGTAGCCATTCTATCCTTTTCATGTACTTCTTCCGTTGTCAGTACATCGTTCTTTATTAATGGATATAAATATGTTCTTTGAAATGTACTTTTAAGTGTCTGCTAATTGTCAATAACCATAATATTCAAAAATCTCGTTCCTATCTATGAATGCTCATCTTGGCTGTTGGATTGTCAATCGGCTGCTCTCATCTGCCCAATGGACATCAGCTGCATTGCCTCACAGCCAATAGTGGACTAACAATTGGATGTTCCTTTATCAGATAGCAAATCTGTGACATAATCTTTATCGAACTTGAAATTTGTGGCATAGACATCAGGGTTGACAAAGTGAGTGGTGAAAAAAGGAGTAGACATATACACATATACAAGTGACACAACTGTGATTTGAGAAAATTGATCAACCTCATTATCAACAGATGCCGGAGGTGATATTAAAGAAGATGGTGAGATTTGTGCAGAAAGTGCCATTTGAGGGGGTAGTGGGATTCAGGTAAATAGTGGCATTTGGGCCTGAGATGGCATTTGGTACAGAGATGGCATTTAGTGCAGTGATGGCATTTCATGCAGAGATGGCATTTGTGGCAGAGATGGCATTTGGGACAGAGATGGAATTTGTGGCAGAGACAGCATTTGTGGCTGAGGTGGCATTTGGGGCAGAGGTGGCATTTGGGGCAAAGGTGGCTTTCTGGACATATGTGGCATGTAATCTGGTGGAGGTGCATCCTTTCCATTGCAACTGCAGCATGTCTGCAGAGTCTTTGCAGTGCCATTTTGGCAAGGAAGACAGCTGTCCATATGAGTTTCACGAACAATTGCTAGGTATCTTTCTGTTGCAGTGTTCACCTTTCCATGCCCGGGAAACTTAATTCCCCAGTTCTTCTCTTCCTGGACTTCAGCGTGAGGTTTCTTCATTAGTTGTTGTGTTGTCATTATTGTAGCGTTCATACACCCTCCTGAAGCTATTTTGGCCATATTCAAGGACTGGTTCATGTCAGACTGTTCAAGTTTAACCCGACCACACTGCGTTGCCATTGTCGCTGACATGTTGAAAACATGAAAGATAATTGTTACTACTTCTGAAAATGAGATTCGGCTATTACCTCTACCATATATGACTCTATAGTCTCCTGTAAAGAAGTTGAAGTCTCTGTCCTCCACCTTCAGGGACAGTTGTCATGAAATACATATGCGAAAATGCCAGAACTTCCAACATCATAATAGTCAATTTCACCAACAGTGTGGACAAATGCTTTAGTCAACCAGGCAGGATTTCTATGACAGGCAGCTATAAAATAGTTACGTAGCTCTGCATGTCTACCAGCAGAACATTACATTGTTAGTTGAATGCTGTCAATCTGGGAATGGATTAGCTCCTGTCCAGTTGAATGCTGCTCCTGACTTTTGCTGTTTGAGGTTATGTGCACCAGATTTAAATGTACATCATGGGTCATGTTTTCGGTGACTGCATTTGTAGCATTGCAGTGGATTGACTGGTATCTGCATTGCTGCCCTGTCACAGCGGTAAGGGTATTGGATGATGAGTAGATTAGTCAGATTGATTCAGATCTGGTCGCACCTAGCTGATGTGTATGAGGAACCATGGCTAGAGTCCGTGGAAAAAGTGATAATTATGATAACAAAAAGAAGTAGGATGACCTGAGCAATATCTAGTGCTAGCAAGGGTTCTGTATTCGGACCATTTCTATGATAGCGGTTGCAAGAAATCCTTCACCCAGCCGGTTCGGTCTAGGTTTGTGCCAAACAGTTCTTTCAATTAAGTCCTGGAATATACATCCGATAATTTAGTGTTTGGTACATGAAATATGCAGCTTCAGACGGCGCATCTTTTGACTGTCTCTGATGTTTGATATCTTAAAAACTCAGCAAGCTGCTTTGAAATTATTGTCATTTTTGGCCGAAAAACGAGGTTTTTGGGCTACCGCTTGCTGAGATTTAAAGATATCAAAAATCGGAGACGGCCAAAAGATGCACCGTGCCGAGCTGCATATTTTACATACCAAATACTAAACTTTCTGATCAATATTTGTGGCCTTAAAGTGATGGTTCGAATAAAAAATCGTCGATTTTTGATGGGGTAAGGCTGTTGCCATGCAGACCTATAAAACCGGCTGGGTCCAAAACTGGAACCATTGCTGAAACTAGCATTATCTAGTCAGCATGGAGACAAAATGGAATGAGTGACAGCAACTTGCAGGTTCTGCTCAAAATGAATCCCACTGTGCATAGCTGCAGGTTGCAGCGGTTTCCAACTGTCTCGTGAGTTGCGGTAAGTAGGTCTGATGCAGTGTGTTTCTTTACAGTAATCTATTATGGTTAAGGACAGCTGAAATCTCATGTCTGAAACACAAAAAAAGAACATACTTCAACAGAGAGGACTTCTGCTGCTGTTTGATTCAAGACTTCTCCGAGATCATATATGAATCAGGCTCTAACCATCAGGTCATGTTATGTGGTTAGCATTGCTATTCCCCCTATAGTGATAGTCAATATACAGATTCTGTTTCATTCAAGTTGATTAAATGTACCACCAGTGACATAAATCACAGCATATCATCTTGACTCCATGTGGCCCATCTCTTGCAACATCCAACATCTCCCCCAACAACAAAGCCAACACAAGACGCAATGTTTAATGTTCCAAAATGGTCCTTTCGCCACTTTGATGTGTGAAATAAGCCAAACAGGAAAAGCAATCAACACAACGATGTCATCAAGCTAATGAAGGCGAGGGTGACATCGAGGCAGAAAGAGTCCGAGCTTTCGCACCATTGGGCAGCTTGCATTTCAAACGAAGCATTGGGGGGATAAAAATTGAGAAATACACTTCAATAATGCAGAGAAAGAGCAATGGATCGAGGAATATCAGGATAGAGGGACTGCTGTGGCAAGAACGCGAGATCAAGATGCAGAGACACCGATTGTGCAAGAGTAGGAAGATATGAGAAATGTTGAAAAGGTGGGATTGACAACCAGAAAGTACAAAACATCAGTTAAAGAAATGTTGAATGCTGTCAGAGCCAATCTGACCAATCTTTCAACTTCCAGTGATCAGGAGGCTGGCAAAGACGAGGATAATAATCAAGAAGATACAGTGCTGCTCAAGCTGACCGAAGATGACAAACCTGGCTAGGTGATGGGCATAATCCCCAAAATGTTACCGTAGTGCATGGACAGTTTTCAGCAGAAGCAGATGAGGGTTGACAATTTGACTCAACCAGGATGGGGGGACCCCGCCAACGAGTTCCATGAGAGAGATATGATGTACACGATGGCTGAATTGATGGTCCTGGCAATTTTCAAGCTGTAAACAGAGAAGGTTGCAGCTGCACCTCCACTGACAACATTGGGAGAGCTTATGCAGACTCTTGTTATTATCCCCTCACAATCACAAAAGCAACAAGGGACTTCTCACATAAGCCGTAGGCAAACTGGGCTGGGTGCTGAGATATACCAGTCACATGAACATATAGCAACTCTCTCGCCCTCCGTGGAGCACACGGCATCACAAGTTAAGAAATCAAAGCCTCTTCTACCCGTCAGCTTGTACCCTTCCATATGTTGTCACTTGGTAACTAAGATACAGAAACTGGATTCAGGCGAAGCAGTGGTGACGGCTCCAGTGTCACCAGTGTAATACAGAACCATATTGTCATTTTCGAAGACATAACTCATTGAAAGGCAAATCATGTACCAATGTTGCTATATGTCATCTTGTTGTGGATTTCAGCAGTCCAGTTGTGAGACATGATAATTTGTCTGTGCATGTGCAAGGGTTGTATGGGCCATCTGAATGTTCTTGACTCCTAATCAAGTTAATAGACAAGCAACAAACTTGATATCGTCATGCCTGTTCCAGTGAAGTGAGAAATCAAAAAGGCCAATAAAGGTGAAATTTAGAAACAAAATTTCGGTTAGTGATGTCACATGACTTATAGAGCAGTGGTCACTGTGTAATGCAAACCTGGATGAATGATGACCATCATGCAACATTAAGCCACCTATCCCACTGCATAACTCTCCGCTCCAACCTGGTACACATGGTCAGGATTCTGATCATTGCATATGGTATGTCATGGATATGCACAAGAGGGAGGTAGATAAGGAAAGTTGAGGAAGTCGGGCTATATAAATCAAAAGCTTTGCAGTGGATCAATATCGCTTGAATTGTGGGCAAAGAGTGCTGAAATGCAATCAGCCTATGCCATTCGTTGCTCAGATGTTGTTTTTTGTAGTGGCTCAGAAACTAAACAACCTGGAAGCTGTGATATGCCAAAACTATACTTAGAAACAATGATATGGCTGTCAAGAATAACTATATGCATTCTCATACAATTGTTGAGAATCGGAGGATGGTTGGTATGTCTGTAAAGAGAGCGTCAATGGTGCGTCAACGATGTTGCATCTTATCTTGTCGGCATTCAAAGAGCCATTTAGTCACATCCGTCCACACCAGAAGCTTTGGCCATCTGTAAAGGCAAAAGGGAGTGCAATATGCTCATTGTCACATCATAGAAATCATCATCAACAAAGCATTCATGGGTTTTGGTCTTGCACCTTGGATAATCATATTGGTATGCAATGGTGTTAAACCAAAATCAAAGTTGCAGTTCCCGTTATGTGCAATAATGCCAGTGACGATATTGATACCACCTGCTAAAAATCACTGTCAACAGAAAGTCAACAATTTTTCGTTCTGCATCTTGCATAATTACAGGGCTATGGAATGTCATTAACTTGTAATCAAAGTATCAGCTGCCAGTATGGGCAAAAATACTTGTGACGATATCGCTACTACCTTCTAAAAATATGTGCCAACAGAGTGCCAATGATTTTTGGTATTGCATCATCGATACTCAAACAGCTGTGCAATGGCTTTAACCCATGATGAAAGTATCACCCACCAGTACAGGCCAAAATGCAAGTGATTATTTTGCTACTGCCTCCTGAAAATGGTCATCAACAGAGTATGAACGATTGTTTGTACTGCATTTGGTGTAATCAAGAGGTAGTGCAAAGGCGTTAACCGATAATCAAACTATCGGCCACCTGTATGGGCAATACTGAGCATCACAACAGGCTCCTAACAATGAGCGCCAACAGCTCATCGACAGTTGTTTTAGGGGCTCAGTTAGCGACACACCTCTGAACTGCAATACATTGTTCCCACATTGTGTTATCAACAGTCAGTCTTTTCAATATATTGTTGTATACAGCTTCACAAATACGCATGCAATGTCTATCAGCTCTGAGCTTTTTCTTGCTTGTAGCTTTAGAGTCAATGTTCAAGAATCAACTTTCAACTTTCATCCAACATAACATTTGACAGTCTTCCAAGCCGAATTAGCAAGCTTCTCAATTTGTACTGCAATGTCTCATTCAAACTCTTTGAATATCTCATTGCATGACGTTATGATTCCTTCAAAAGTGAACATATGTTTATTCGTAAGTTAAGTGACATTACTTTACAAATTATATCTGATGCTTGGGGGGCTTCTGTTGATGTAGCCTCAAAGCATTTCATTGCTTAGTATAATTCTAGAGATGTGGCTTCATGGCCATTGAAGTTGTACCGCGGAATGTTGCACACCAGTAGCCCTGGAATCATATGTATCATTTGTCATCAAATTCTTTGCCATCCATCAGAATATGGGACCACGTCAAAGGGGAAACACTTGCTAGTGAAAGCGGACATCGCCAAGTTTAACGAATTAACAGGGTTTGAAGTTAACATGTTGACTACTTCAACAGTCGGTGAAACAGCTTTGGCCATACTGAAGAGGCAAGGAAGTTGTGAAATCAAAATTATAAGTGTGGAAAGAAAATTCATATTTGACATTTCCGTTTTATCTCAATTAACTGAATTGATAGACAAAGTGCTCCAAACTGGCAGCAACTGACTTTCAAAGTGCCGAATGTCACTATGACACCTGGATTCTCACCTTCATATTAGGATTAGTTTCAATTGATATTCCATCGAATGCAACATCAAACCTAAAGCTATGACAGTCATGTAATACAATACAAAAGGTACTGGTGTTGCTGTCGGCCGGTACCCAAACCGACATATGTTCGGGGGTATACACACCGAGAGTAGATGCAATTATGATTCAATAGCTCTCAAGAATGAAAGTTTCTGTAGCAATACACATGAGGGCATCAACGAACAAATCAGCCCTAATGGTGGTCTATGCACACTACATGGTTGGAAATGGGGCATTACCAGAAGTACAATGCGCAGTAGATGAGATTGATCATTCATGCTTGATTTATTTCGAAAGCTATATTACAATGATAGGTCATATGTGAACATACCAGCGCAAGGCTAGCCATACATTGAAAGGAAGTTCTACATGAATATGAGCTTACAGAAGGCCACTGATCTGGAATTACAACTGGTAATACTTCCTCAAAATACCGGATGACTGTGGAATTACAACCAACACTTGAGGTCTCCGAAATCGAGTGGCCTACATTGAAAATGCACATACCAAAGATCACACATGACATTCTGCTTGCGTTCAGTGTATTCATGAGCAGTCTAGGTGTAAAATGCCACACCAAGTCTTGGGGTGCCAATGAGTGCTATCAGCAATTTGGAGAGACTGAATTCACAGACATTGGGAAGAATCAATGACTTCAAAAGTGCGCAATGCTAGAATCGTCAAGCTGTCAGCCATGAAACCAGAATTTGACGTGATGATTGAGAAATTACGTATTTCAAGATACTTTGTAAGTCCTCAAACTGACCTTCATATAGCACCAAATGCATGGTATATTGATAATGCTGACACCTAGTCATCAAAACAAGTACTTTGAGTGTCAATGCGCGAAAGTATCAATCGCGGTCCTACCTATTCTGGATGTGAAGACAAGGTCATATTCGACACCAGAGTCGCTTCAACCCACGGACAGATTACAAGAATTCACATGCCAGCAGCTTAAGAATTCAACATGCGGTGATTACCGGCCAGTCTTCACAACACAGGATCAATGGACCATCGTCACATACATCATGGAAGTTTTCAGGCCACTCCAGTACTGGACCCTGTGGATGTTGAAAAGACATACAGTTACTCTGCATCACATTCTCATAGTCTACAATGCCATGTTCAATCACATGGATGGCAATATACGAGCTTTTGGAAAGAATATTACTGATTGCAACCAAAGCTTATAAGTTGCGGTCAAGTTTAAGTGCCAAAAGCTGTCCAAATATTATGCTGAAGTTACTCCAACAACCCGGATATATCTCATTGTTGCACACATCCTTGATTTTCTCTCCAAGTTCTAATCATGTAGGGAGTAGGACAAGGGAATCGATATTAATCCCACGGATGGGACTTCTTACGCGACCCAATACCGAGAGGCTCTTCTGAAGTATGTGGAGAATGGAGACTGTGCCAAACATACTTGTTTGCTTGTCATTGAACTAGAAAGTATACCACGCAACATTCATTTTCCCGCCCCACTGGCTAATTTATTCGGACAATCATCGTATGCTACTTCTGATTTGTCCAGTGATGATGAAGAATATATAATGCGGAAAAATGTGGCTTCAATAATGCCCGGATGAAGTGATCGTGCAATACGCGTATGGACTGCCGCAAGTCTCTATTTGAGTTCAGTGCCTGAATCACCACAGAACTGGGGGCAAATGAATCCAAATCAAAAAGAGTACCACCCCAACCCTATGGAGATTGCAGTACATTTTGGAACCTGGATATCACCATCTGGTGGTGTCAATAAGAGGAAATGCACTCAATATATGCCAATCTGTCTAATGTGGCACATGATATAATCTCTATCATACCACATGGTGTCAGAGTGGAGGCCTGTTTGTCAATTTGGCGGGATATTATTATCTAGTGGCAGTCAAGAGCTACCAGCGAGACCTTTTGCAAAAACTTCATCGCAATGCTGTTTGCATGAGCCAATGCCAGGATTTTGTCATGGGATAACCCAGCATTTGATACCATGATTACTCAAATTGACATGGAAATAACGACAAAAGCCGAAAGAAGTAAATTCCACAGAATGGCCATGGTCCATGACTGTTTGGAGATTTCGCAGGGCAGCCACAATCTATATGCTACACAGAATGAATTTCATGTTCAAACAAGCAGATGTCAGCTATAGGAAACATTTCAGATACTGAATAGATCATCAAAGCATCCTGGTAACTCTTTGGACAGAATGGTGTGGCTGCATTTGAATTGACGGAAAGATCACCTTTGCCACCAGCTTTGTCGACATAGGACCACCCTGTAAGAGAAACTGAAGTTTAAAATGTCTGCCGAATCAACAGAATCAACCACCATCCAGCCGAAAGTGATAAGGATTGTCCATCTGAGCGCATTTTGGATACTGTCAATTGGCTTGACTGGAATGGTGAGTTGGATAATCCAAATGACAGTTAAGACAACTGGGAGGCATATAGTAAATCCGACATACAGCTAGGCAATCACATCGAGCATCCGGACAGTGCAGAGCTGCAGGATCTTAGTTTCTCATCGAATTTTCACATATTGATTGCGCCAACACAGAGGACAAGAAACTGTCTTAACCGGAGTCAATAACAGTCAATACAATGGATAGAAGGAGGAATATGGCAAACAAGAAAAAGTAGGACTGGATGTGTCAATGTAGTTATCACAGATTCTTTCTGTTGTATGACTGAGAGATTCATGAAGAGAAATACCATGGGAGAATATTGAGCAGTCGTATGTGAATATTGGTTAATAGACAAAAGTATAGTGTGCAAAACTAGTCATTTTGCAAGATGTATGTAATTTTCTAGGATGAGAGCGACTAGTGGAACAATATTACTGGGCTTGGCTTTGCCACAGGGCCCAGTATGTATTGGTCACAATGGCAACCAATTAGGTCAAATAATTATGAATCCCGGTATTGAGAGCATCAGATGTTAAATGAATATTAGTTGAATATAAGCGTAAATGGAGAATGATGGATTTTAGGTCATGTATGTAAGGTACTTGAAATGTGAATTGGTCATTGTTGTACATAACCAATATATTGGCAACCTTCACAGTCAGAAGAGATTGCATCACTGTCACTGCCCCATTTTCAAAAGGTGCATCGACTGAACATTACAGTTTTTTGGCTCTGTCTTTGCATAACCTATGTGGCGATTAATTGCAAACATCCAGTCATGAGGTACTGGCTCCCATTGGAGGCAAAAACAATGGTAACCTGCTCCCTGCAAAATCCTCAAAATGTACATTATCAGAGCATCAGTGATCTTTGGTTTTGAATCTTGGGTAATCTAATTGGCGACTTCCTGCAAAACATTCATAAATAATGTATTGGCCGCATTGAGAGGCAAAAACAATTGCAACATGCCCCCTGGCCCATCCTGCAAATGAGTATAAGTGAATCGTCAATGCCTGTTGCTGTTGAACTTGGGTAATTGAACTATCGCTTTGGGGCAATGATTCATATTCCAAGCACTGGTGGCCTTCTCGGCCAAAACAATGTATGACATATACATTACCCTATCACAACAATCAGGGTCAACTGAGCATCAACAATCCTGGTGTTGCAACTTGGTTAGTGCAAGCATTATGCAATTGCTTGAGCACATAACAGATCTATTGACTGCCTGTATATGCAAAAATACAACATATCACTGGAAGGATACAAATTCCGAAATAATTGATAATACCTACTGCAAATAACGCAATAGTGATTATTCGATGAAGTATAAGCGACTTTGATAACATACCATTATCAAAGTGGAAAACGAACGGCATTTCATAAATCTGCCGTTTGACTATGTTGGCGGTGCACTGGGAACCAGCCCAATTGAGATGAGTTGGGAGAGTTCCATCAAACCGTATCCAAGTTGTCACTTTGTTTGTATTGTTAACCAGGACACTCAATTTGTCTAGGAATCTCTTTGGTCATTCACCGGCACACAAAGCAATCATCTGGAACTGTTAGTACCAATAGATATGATAAACCTAGCTAGATAGTGGAAAACGTAGTACTGCCTTGTGTGAAGGAGATCTATTGGGGAGAGCATTTGGATTTTTCTCTTGTTCGCAAAGAAGAGCCTCACCTGATGCATCCCCTCGGTTGTGTTTGTGATACCGTGCTGATTCACGTGAAATCACTTGCGGAATTGACAACGTCAGCCATTGGACTATGAGAGTATGCTGCTTAGTATTGAGTGGTGACTCATTGTACCGTTTTCTAGCCTGGTTATTGTGATCCTCGATATTTCCTGACACTAATAAACAATATGCTAGCCTCTAACTATAACCCCTCGAAGCCACTGAAGCGCCCTGTAAAGTATATCATTCATCAATAGTCTTTAAATTTGTTTCCACATCCTCAGTCCACTCAAGATCAAAGAGGTGTGCAGTCACCTTTGGTATCAGGATCAGAGACTTTCCATCCACCAGTCTTAATTCCTACTGCCTCTTGAGGGCCCCAGTTCTTGGAATCAGAAACAATAAATATGCCGGATCTGGTGGAGCATATTTCTATTCAGTCCAGATAGCATGCATGAAACTCTTCACTGTGTAATACAGTGCCTCTGTACCATGCTTTTTCATTACAGTACGATGTTCTGGATCTTCAGGTGGATAATAAAACTGTCAGATCAGTTGATAGCACCAGTCAAAGAGTCAATCGAATTCCCATGTAGCTAGAACTTCAAGTCTGAATCCACATCTTGCTTTATCGTTATTTGACAGCACACACTGTTTTTTGACTTGTACTTTTGAAACTTACCTAAAATACTAACACTCAATGAACTGTATGACAGTTCGCTATAGTTTCATCGTTTCCCTGCGGATGATAAAGTGTCATACAAAACAAATGTATAATTTTCTCGGTTTCCAGATGCAGCAATACTGGTGTTTAGATCATTGTGGGTGTAATTTGCACCATCTATGTTGTACAATTTCAGAAGCTTCGAATCCGTTCCATGGGTCTTCTAGTCGATGACATTTTTCGATATCTCCACCACTCTATGCCTTGTGACCACTAGCATAGATTCCAAGGGTGGTGTATGTGCTAAATACTGCTGCCATGGAGTTGTGATGATCTGTAACACGGAGCTAGGCATTCAATGCAGTCTCTGGAACGGATACTACACTCACTCTTTATGCATAGTCCTGGAATAGCTGTTCTGAGTCATATTCACCCATTCATCAGGTGTATTGCCACTCAATCTTGATAGAGCGAACTGCATAACAACATTCACGATCAGCATTTTGCACTGTAAAGCTGGTGGGATGAATGTCAACATCTTTCAAAGAGGTAATTCATTAGTCATCATTCCCTCTCACTTACCTGGATCACAAAGCCAATTCCACAGAACAAATAATGATTCGAAATCCTGTTGTACTATAGATTTGGTTCCTGACTGGCATACAATTGAGTGCGTATTGCCAGGATCTCCGTTGGCTATCTATGGGCGAAGTCAACTGTCTTTCAGCAGCCAGACTTCTGCTTGAAATCACCGATGTTGAATTTCCTTGTCAATTGTGTTGGGTACCGTACATAGTACTGAACTGCCATTCTCTGGATTGAAGATTTCCTCACGATCCTCCACTTACTTCTGAATGTCCCTTGTACCTAGTTCAGCTTTCTTTGCAACCTCAATAATTTCTTTCAGTTGTTCCAAGATTCACAGGGCACATGGGCTTACACTCTTGTGCTTGTGAAGTTTGTCGCAATGTTAGATATTTCACAGACAAGTTAGCATTGATACACATATATATGTAAGGAATATAATCAATTCAATCCTTTCAATTAGAGCTTACATTATTACAAGTACCATTCTCTAGCCCACTATCCTCCTCTCACTCCAATCTTCCACTCCTTTCAAAATCGTTTAAAGACTATATATAATTACTGGCAGCTGGGTAAATCTAGGATGAGCCTGACTGGAGGGGATAACCTTTGCTAGTTGAATTACCTGCTTTGTACTCTTCTCCCCTGTTGCAATCCTCATTTCTACCAAAAATATATCCAAATTGTATCACAGTTTCAGCTTGCAAGAATTTGAAATGCAACAGTTGAACAGAATCTGCTCATGACGTATTTGACGGTGTAACTACCCATGACTGGTAACCACTCAAGGCTACACAACAACAATATAGTACCAATTGCACAACTGATAGGGCCCACAGCAATCTGTAATTAATACAGAATGATTTGCAATCATGTTACTTCATAATTCATATGCATAGAATATTCTATGCAGCTTTTACACTTAACTAGATGCTGAACTACCAATATTTAACATACTGAAATATGGTATATATTGCTATAAAAATCAGTACTATTATCCAATATCAATGCAAACTGCCCTGATACAGTGAAGAGATACACTATATAATGTATAGATCGCATCAATTATATGGGGGATAGTAAATATACACATAATGTTGGGGAAAGATAAATTATAATTGAATTGAGAAAATATAGTATTTTTGTATTATTTTTCAGTTAGTTAGTAATTGATTGTTCAGGTGGCTGTAACTGTTTCCAAGGTGTATATAATTGTAACTGAGTATGTTACATTAATTACTGATATAACATTGATGTTTGGAAGCAAAAATGAATTATCTTTAAATATTCTAGGTGATAATTATATATATACAAAAAGTAATTCCAAAGAACAAAAACATGTATATTCTGCAGCTCTATTGGTTCCAGCATTCGTAAGTGAAAGGAATGTATCATTACTAGCAATATTTGTAATCTTCTACATCATTGTTAGTATTGTCTGAGTATATCTTAAAATATAACTAAAATCTTAAATTTGTAGAATTTTGAAATTGGTAGAACTTCTCATTAGCAGTTATATTAATATATTAAATAATATTCTCTGATTATAACAGATATTTACATTTAAATTAATACTGATAGTGCTAACAGTATTAGCCATACAGTGGTTTGAAATATTTCAAATTTGTGGAAAATTTTACAAATATAAATAATATGGAAATATCAAATATATAGTAGTACAGCAGCTGTCTGTATTCCTGAAGTATAGTATAACTATATTCTAGTTGAAAACAGTTTATTCATTATACAATTAGCTCCAGATTGCAATAACTGGTATAATTAGTAAATATATTACAATATGTAAAATCTTGATATCATATTATTTGAAAATAATTATTTGCAGTAGTTATTAGGTTGATACAAGTTGAATTGGTATTCCTTGATTGTACAGTACAATGTAGTATAGTGTTAAAGGCATCCTATTGACTTAGTGTAAATGGAACTGAATATATAAAAATTTATATAATATTGTAAAAGTATCATAATTATAATTAATATATATATAACAGATCTAATCCCCAACTGCTTACTATGCAACAGAGTTGAAGCATACCTGGAATGTATACAAAGATACAGAGATTATGTACCCAGTAATACAAACAGAATGGGCTATTAAATTTACAAAATAGTTCAGCAAAGTCTATATTTTCACTGCAAAATACACAACCTTTGGTTACTATTAGTTCTCCACTATCTTCAGATACCTCCAAAATCTTAGAAAAGCATGAAAATAGGTTGGAAATTACTTACTAATGTTTCCAAGGTTTGGTATAGTGTCTTTGCATGTCATTGGAGGTTTGTAAGTTGCATACACATGCTTGAGTGGTTACCCGGTCGTGGGTGGTTACACCGTATAATATGTTATCTGGGGACATTTCCAATATGCGTGTTTGTGGATAATGCCATACACTCTGCATCCAAGTTGTCGTGCTCCAAGATGAACTTGAACGTCGATCTTAGAATATATGGCACTTTCATGCTGCTGGTGTTGTCGGAGAAATCGATCTGCTCCTTCTAGTGCCTCACGTATGGTCACGAGGCATTGAATTATTTGGGAGACATTACATTATCCTTGCAATTCAACACCCCGCAAATCACAACCCTGAACAATTTATGTGACCCCTCAGGGAGGTTAGTAATCAACATTCCGACTGCATGCTCTCCAATATCTGTCATCTGTTGCCTAAATCTGCACTGGCTCTCATTTCTCAACTTCCAAAGACTACTGGCACATTTCATCAAAAATATCTTGATCCACTGTCACCAAATGCATTCAGTACGATCAACATTCGCCAATGGCAGCCAGTGTGCACTGGTGACAAGAATATCTGCAACCACCATCTACCAGTGGAGAGATTTATTTCCAAGCTGCTTCAAACAGTTCTACCCCCAGATCATGTCATGATACTTTGTCCCCTAAATCCCAGCTACCTATACTTCCTTCCACTTGTTCAAAGCACTGTTGTTGTCCTAGGTCATCCATGTGGCTAAATGCTTCAAAGTGAATTTGGTTAGCTTGAGACTGCATTTGGCTATGCCATCGGCAACACCCAAATCCAATGAATCGTCACTCACGTCATCTCCATCATGTCTGTCATAGTACAGCCTGGGCAAAGAGAGCGAATCTACAATATCTGCAACATTATTTTCAATACTTCCACTGCCAGGAGAAATATTGTCAGGTGTCTAATGGGGGTCTTCAACATATGCTGGAAGGAAGCCAAAGTGGAGAAGGGTTGGTACATTTTGGCCATGTGACTGAATTATTTCCCAGCAGAGCTGGGGGCAGACTTGGTACACATTGAGATAACTGCCCTGGGTCAGGAATCTCTACTAGGTGGAACATCTGAGACCTGTCATAATTACCTTGGTGGGGATGATATGCTGGCCTCGGTCACCCATATCATGGAAATACTTGCCATATACCTGTGCATGGTTACAAACTATGTTCCAGGTTGAATACAGAATGCAGCTGAAACTGAGGAGTGTGAGGAAATGGCTGCTGTGAAGAAAAGTAATCATACCCATGTGGTGGATGATATCAGGTGGTGTGTTTCCCAAATGGATTGTCTTTGCTGATGGCAATTTGAGAAATACTCTCCGTTGATTGCAAATTGTCAGTATGGCAATGTTGCAAGGCAAATAGACTACCCTATGGACACATGTGTGCTGTCGTGGGTGGAGAAGCTGATGTCGCCTTGCCCAAACAAAGATAAGGGGGTTATGTAACATTGAGGCAGGATATAATGTCGAATGAATCGGTGAATATTGGAGTATATTGCAATTAGCAGTGACCTTTGGCTGAAAGATGGCCTCATGAATCCCTGTACATTGTTATGCAAGGTACTGTTTCACTACACCTTTGTACCATGTGACCCATCCTAGAAAATAAAACCTTAACTACACCCAAAGTGCTGTTCTTTGTTATGTACCGCCATTAATCCACTCAGGTCGTAAATAGATGTTCACCTGTCTACAGCGTCATCGCTATGAATGTGATAGAAGATATATGATATAGTATCTCCAGGTGCTCAACAAGAACCAAATTGATAATTAAGATAAGCATGAAAAGGGATACTATGCACAACTGGTGGCGGTGCAAACTGCTAGGTCATTTGATAAGATGTCTCTGAGTCCGGCTCCACCTGCGATAAATTCCGATGAAGCTCCTAGTCTTCACTTCAGTACTCTCCTGTGCATGTATACTCCAGGCAAGAATCATTACTGAAGTAAACTTCCAACATGCCTATCAGTTCTCAATAACCGTAGTCTGGGTATACACCTAGCTCCAAACTTCCCGGATTCATTCTATCTCAATAATCGAAATGCAGGATCAGTTGCTGGGAGGCTAATGAATCAACTTGACCCTAATTGCCACACTGTAATTGTGTATGGCCCATTGGGTGATTGTAGTTGCACCTAATGCCCAGAATCTAAAGTATGTTGCAGTGATGACAAAAGAATACTTCTGTTTGCTGTTAACAATGTTTGGCCAAAGATGTACAGGATTATTGTATGCAAAATGATACATACATCATGAATTATGGAGAAAACTAATCATTAGGTGACTGTGTCATACTCCACCCCTGTATGTTGTAGGGTAAGATGCAACTATGAAAGTGATATACTAACCTGAGTTAGCTCATAATGAACTTAATTGCGGCGAGGCTCTAAGAATTCTGTACACTGACCATTTCTCAAATACGGTCAATATTACCTGGAAAGATCATAAGCGCTTTATCTGCAAAATGAAATTATTAAATGAAATCAATCATCGGTCTCACTATCCATATTATCACCCAGTCCCAATAAATTCATAGCTGTAATCGAACAGAATTCTACCACTGACAGGCTGAGATTGACATGCACAATCATGGTTCCAATTCAGTTGATGCACCTGAATGGCCATCCATGAGCTCGTAATTTTGTGACCCACTCATTGCCAGGGTACCTGCTCCACCACTACCACCTGACAATATTCGCAATGAGGAAACCACAGACCCCCAGAAGCCTGATTTGACATGTACACATGATTTGTCTAAGACTTTGGCTCGTAATGATAATGTTTGTGTGGAAAATCCAAGCCGCATAGCACATGGGAAAGTATCTAGATTGTAAAATTAATGTTGGAAGTACCCAAAACGACAGAATTCATAACATCCATTTTGGTCCCCACATCTCATTTATCATGCTGAATCATTTAGACAACAAAATCAAACATGGGTCAATCACCATCTGAGGTGTGGACTGGTGAACTTCAAAATCAATCATCCCAATAGGCAGGCGCGCTGCAACTACTCCATGCTGAATTTGACTTTGTGCTCAGCAATGATAGAAATATGCAAGATACATTACATATCGTTAGAATCTTCTACTACCGAGATACTTTGAAACATGTTCATCTATTTCTGGTACGTCTCCCACGTCAGGTACACCTTGATGTCAAACTACTCCTCCACACTGAGTTTGAAACTTACTGCACATGGTACACGATGAACTCTGCCGAGTAGTGGTCGGATATGAAGTTTCTACTTTCTGCATGTTGAATGATTGTACCAGTCAATTGTTCATCAGGCCAGACCCACTTGCCAAATTTGTTTTGCAAACTACATCCATCCCCACTATATCACACAATTGGTAACATTTGAAAAGATATCTGCTTGACAAATAACCATCACAACAGGATTCTAATTAGGCTGATCTCATATTCCCCAAAGTGTACCCAATGCACTAACAAGGCACAGCATAATACTGTTGGAACTGTGTTGTCAACACTCAGAGAGCTTATCATAACTGGTTTTGGCATAAAGTGGAATTTCACTGATACATTCCAGAGACAATATCAGAATCTATGATCCGCCTCAGTCAGCAATTGTCGTGACATTATTATCGTTGCTGAATATTGATATCTCTAATCGCAGAAGTGTGCTATCTTAAAAGTCCTCTGATTGCAGGTTCAACTTCTCAACCACCCTATCAGTCTGAATGGTCAGCTAGGTTAAATCAAGCTTCTGGGGGCTAACCATAATAATGTTCTGCGCACTGCAGATGTTCACCCAATCTGCAATCACTTCTGTCAAGACTAACTTTGCAATGTATAATGTGCGCAACATGACCAGGTAACCCACCAGCAGTCCAGGTTCAGAATGAAAGAACAGTTCAGCGTCGTTCCAGACCCGTCCAAAATCCCGATCAGCTGCTTCTTGGCGATCAAAATCTGGACTGGTAACCATGAACCTACAGGTTTCACCTGGTTTGGCTTGACCTGGTGAGTCTGAACTTCGGTTGTACTGTAGGGGTTGTTCTATTTATCGTGGCTTTCAGATATCCAACCGGTAATTGGAAAACACTAACGATGGTACATCATTACCTTCTTTGGATGTACTGGCTGCCATTTAATTCAAAAAACAGAGAGACATGCTTCCTGCCCCATTCTGGAAATTAGTGTGAATGCAGCATCAACGATGTTTTGTCTTCAATCTTGAGCAATCTGTGTGGTAATTTGTTCCAGACAGTCAGCAATGAGGTATTGGCCGCCTCTGTAGGCAAAAGTGGAAGTGATGCGCTCCGTGCCCCATCTTGAAAATAAGTGTCAACAGAGCATGAATGATTTCAGGTCTTGCGTCATGGGTAATCTCAGTGGCGCTTGATTGCACACCTCCATTGAGGAAGAGTTGGCAGCCATGCCAGGCAGATAAGCAAGTGAAATTCCCACGGCAGCCTCCTGGACAGTAACAACTTATTTCATTGACAATGCTGCAACTATGAGTTCATCAGCATTTAAGCCTAGAAAAGGAGTCATAATATCATATATAGACAGTAACTGACACATTGCGCTTCAATTACCCATGAGGTATTGCCAACAGTCATTGACACTCCATTGATGTTAATTTTTATGATGGGGCAGGGAGCGTTTCACTATCTGATCTTTCAATACAGGCGGCCAATACTTCGATTATATATAGTAACGACCGAATCGCTGTTGAATTACCTGACTTACAATACTAACATTTGTTGAAGGTCTGTTGATGCTCATTATCAGAATGGGGCAGGGAGGATGTCACTCTATTTTGCCTATAAAGCCAGCCAATACCTTATTAATCAACGGACACAACCAATCTCCACTCAGATTACGCACAATGTAAGACCGAAAATTGTTCAGTCTATGTTGACCCTCATTATGCCATGGGCTTATCTGCAATATGTTGTCATTTAATTAGCCATAGTATTGCATTAATGGTATTATAGCTGCCTTGTACCATCTTCATGTACTTTCTTCTTCCTCACTGCATTGTTCTTTAATAATGCATATAAATATCTTCTTTAAAATATACTTTAAAGTGTCCACTAATTGTAGATAATAACACACTCAAAAATCCCAGTACTTTCCATCAATGCTCATCTTCACTGATAGGTTCGCTCAATAGGCTGCTGTCATCTGCAAGGTTGATGTCAGCTGCATTATCACACAGCAGATAGTGTACTAACCAGTGGATGGGCCTTCATCAGTCAGCAAATGAAGGATAAAATCATCATCGCGCTCGCAATCCATGGTATATTCATCATGACTGACCAATTGAGTGCAGCGCAGAGGAGAGTGTATACTGACATAACCTGGTGGCACACATTCGATTTCAGAACAGTGAGCTCTCTCATTGCCACAGGGTGGCACAGATATGTTGAGCTGATTGGAAGTACGGATATCACTATGCCAAGGACAATAATGTAACTTGCCTCTTTTGTAGTTAGCACCATTAGTCATCGATCGAGCTTATGTCGATGCGACATGTCTTGTTACACGATACAATAGATACACCTTTGCATACGCCCGCGCACACTCAACTATTCGAGCACACGCCACCGTACAACAGGTTATGAGCCCTTGCTTTTAAAAAGGGCACCGACGATCAGCACTTCCATTTTCGTTTGTCGAGTGGAGGTCAACATCGTCACAGAGAAGGGTCTCCACAAGCTAAGCAATTACCTCGCACCCCGCCGTATTTCTGATGGCGGCTGCTGAACATCACCTGCACAGTCTGAAAGACTACGATAACTGACGATTGCGATACAAGATTAGGATCGTGCAAGATGAGTTCAACGACGATCACAATCACCAAGTTCAATGGCACCAACTATGCACAATGGGCAACCATGATGGCACTACTTCTCGAGCAGAAGCAAGTGTGGTATCATCAAAGGATACGATGACATGCCGGAAGAGCCAGCAGCAAACGGGACCGCTACAGAGAAGGCCGCTTTCAAAGACTGGAAGAATCCCCATGGTGTTGCCAGATCGACTATCCTGCGCAGCATGGAGCCGAGGATACAAGCGGAATAGACGGTCGTCGAGGATGCAAAGACGCTTTGGGAGAAGCTAGCATCAGCCTACAAGTCAAAGCTAAAGCTCAACATCTTCGAGATTAGGGAAGACCTTTGGAGCATCAAGCTACAAGACTGCCGAGATGTCGACAATTACGCATCACGGATCGATCTGACAGTCAAGGATTACAATCTCTGCGCTGGGCCATCAACCACTGACACTGATACGGACACTGCAATGACAATCGCCAAGATGAGCGTGCAGGAACACATCTTCTACCTCCTTCGCGGGATCCCAAGGAACGACGAGTGGAAAGTCTTCCTGCAGCTCATGATGGACCAAAACGCCACAATGACCGCCACACCCGATGAGATCATCACCAAGCTCGTCGAAAAGGAAGCTGCAATCAACAGAGAGAATGGGCTCGCTCCAGAAGCTCTACTCTTTGCAAAGAAGGGTGGCAAAGGTGGTGGTGGTAATGGCGGTAAAGCCGGTAAAGGCGGCAGAAGTCCAAGGAGAGATAAGAGAGATAATAAGAGAGATAATAAGGGAGACAAAGAGAAGGATTTCCGGAAGTGCTTTCATTGCCAGCGGCGAGGGCACACCACCGAGAACTGCTTGAGCATGCAGCGCGGCGATCCTCCAAAGTCTGCCGATACTGCAGCAAAAGCATCAACTGAAGCCTCGGCTACTTCGACTCTCACCATGTCGATCGAGAACTATTGGATGGTGGCCAGCTCAAATGCTTCATCCTGTGATTGGTTCATCGATTGCGGATGCACGACTCACATCTCCGGCCGTCGATCAATGATCATCACCTACACAGGAATATCCTCCGAATACGAAGAAGGTGAAGGGATACAATGGGGTCACATCGTTTGCATCCGGATATGGAAGTGTTAGGTCGACTTGCCAGCTGCCAGATGGAAAGACGGAAACGATCATACTCCAAGAAGTGGTGCATTTGCCGGGGTCGTTCAACCTCATCTCACAGTCTCAGATCATGGACAAGAATGTCAAAGTCGAACCGGTGAATCACTACGGTCTCAACCTCTACAATCGCCATGGCAAGTTGATTGCCACTGCACCTCAGGTCGATGGGATCTTCATTCTGTATCGCGCTCCGGAATCGACCGGATATACCGATATCGACAACGACAGCTGCCTGCTGGCACTTAAGACAACTGGGCATGCATCTCGGCACGATGCAGAGAAGCGGATGTCATCGCACCGCCGCCTGGCACATGTCGGTCTAAAGGCCTTGGAGATCTTGCCGAAGATCACCGATGCTCCGACGATGACCGGGAAGTGCGATTGCGATAGCTGCATCAAGTGCAATTTAGATCGAAAGCCCGTTACTCCCACAACCTCCCGTGCCACTGAGCCTCTGCAGCTCGTGCACTCAGACATATGCGGTCCCCTGGAAATGGCCGTAGGAGGAGGAGGTCGATATATGCTGCTCTCCATCGACGATGCCACCAGGCATACGGATGAGTACATACTGAAGTACAAGTCGGAAGCCCTTGAGAAATCCAAAGAATGGAAGGCTCTTGGAGAAAAGGAGTCGGGCAAGCAAGTGAAGTGATTTCGTACAGATGGAGGCGGTGAGTATACCTCCAAGAAATTCACAGCCTACCTAAAATCAGAGGGCATACTAAAGGAAACGATCACGCCCTACACTCCTCAGTCTAATGCAGTTGTCGAACGGGCGAACCGCACGATCATGGAGCGCGTACAATGCATGCTGGACGACGGCGGACTTTCGAAGAAGTACTGGGCATTTGCAGTCTCAGTGGCGGTCTGTGTCAAGAACCGCACTCCGACGTGATCAGTAATCGGCAAGACTCCGTACAAGGCCTGGCATGGGAGGAACCCATCGTTGAAGCATCACCATGTGTTCGGATGCTTGGCTTTCGTCCATGTTCCGAAAGAGAAACGAAAGAAGCTGGATTACAGAGCCACTCCCAGCATATTCGTTGGGTACAGCATATCGACTAAGCAGTACTTCGTATACGATCCATTGGCCAGGACACTTCACCGCTCCCGAGATGTGGTATTCAGAGAAGGAAAGCGGTACACCGCACCGAATGCTGCGGATGAAGCAATCTTGAACGAGCACTTCTACCGAGATGTTATGCATGAACCCAAACCCACAGAGAAGCAACCAACCGAACGTCAAACGGAGGAGTCATTGGACGACGAATCACCTCCGAAGCCGAAGAAGAAGTCACGAGAATTGGCTGGCCTTGGGACGTCACTTCGAGATGCATGGAAGCCGCCGGCCGAAGGTAGTCGCCGGAACCGCTCTGCAAAGGACACGTTGGCAGAGTCTGCACAATTGGCTCTCGAAGATGAGGAATTCGAGGATATGATTCCCATCTACGCCGCAGCTGCAATCTCCGACGATCATAAGGATGGCATCGACGATCCAAAGTCTTACAATGGAGCAACGGAGTCTCTGCTCGCCGAGAAATGGGATACGGCGATGAAAGAAGAGTTAGATGCAATTGGTCAGCATCAAGTCTTTGGAGATTTCGTGGAGCTTCCGGAAGGGAGAAAGGCTTTGCCAAGTCACTGGGTATACAAGATCAAGCGCGATGGAGCAGGCAATGTGCAGCGGTACAAGGCCAGGCTAGACTGCGGAGGAAATCACCAAATCGAAGGCATCGACTACCAGGCTACGTATACACCGACTTCTCGCTTGGGCCATGTCAGGCTGGAACTCGCGATCGCCGCCAAGTACAATCTCGAGATTCATCAAATGGACGAATGCACGGCTTTCTTGGGAGTTGACTTGGAGAAAGAGATCTATATGCACCCGCCACAGGGATACTTTCATTTGGTCCCTGGGAGCCGATACTACGATCCAAGGTCAAAGACTTCGCGGAAGATGGTACTCCGCTTGAGAAAGTCTCTTTATGGCCTGAAGCAGTCCTCGCACGTTTGGTATGGCACTTTCAAGGATTTCGTGATCTCGATTGGATTCATGGCATCACGTGTCGACGGAGGACTGTTCGTGCTCCATGACAAGGAGGATCACGGCATAGTAGTCGCCACAGTCGTTCTGTACATCAATGATCTCCTTATCATTGCTAACGAGGGCTTGATTGGGCACATCAAGGATCAGATGAAGGAGAGGTTCCGGATGCATGATCTCGGAAGTGTCTCCTTCGATCTCAGCATGAACACCGAACGCAATCGGGAGCATCACACGATCGACATCCATCAGCACAACTATATTCGGACAATCTTGGCGAAGTTCAGAATGGATGAGTCTAGACCAGTTGCCACGCCTATGGCAATGAACCTTCATAAGAGGAAGCCCGACGAAGAAGCCTGCGATCCGACCATATACCAATCGATGATCGGAAGCCTTATGTACGCGATGACCGCCACTCGGCCCGATATCGCATATCCCATTGGATTCCTCAGCCGGTAAAATCACGACCCGAGCAATGAGCATATGGTAGCTCTCAAGCGCGCGTTTCGGTACGTCAATGGCATGAAGGACTGGCGACTGCGTCTCGGAGGAGAAGCAGAAGGTGCACTTAGATGTTATGTCGATTCGGACTATGCTGGATGCCCAGATGACTATAAATCGACAAGTGGACTGGTCATCACCTTCGGAGGAGCGGTTGCCTGGCGATCGAGAAAACAGAAGTCGACAGCCCAGTCCACCACCGATGCCGAATACTATGCCTTTGGAGTAGGCTGCATGAGAGTCACACAGATCTCGCATCTCTTGAACGAGCTCGGCATCCCGACTATCCCTCAGGTGTTCTCCGATTCACAGTCACTGATCGCGAGCATCAAGAACAGAATCTACCGCGGAACTGCAGTTGCACACATTGCAACCAAGTACTATCTTGCTGCAGATATGGCTAGAGACGGAGAGATCGACTTGAGCTACGTACCAACTGCTGAGATGCTCGCCGACTGCTTCACAAAGCCACTGCCGAAGCCCGCCTTCTTGAAGCAGTGTGCTGCAATGGGAATAATCGGAATTGGACTCGGAAATGGCCTCGGGAATAGCCTCGGGATTGGAATCGGTAATGGAATCGGAAATGGTCTCGGGAATGGTCGTGGAAATGGTCTCGGAATTGGACATGGAAATGGCATCGGGAATGCCATCGGAAAGCAAATTGATTGATTGGGCACGTTTATTTCGAGGAGATCCACGTTGTTTGATTGGCTCCTCTTCTTGTTTGTTTACTATGTTTTGTTTGAAACGGACGTGATAGCCGTCCTGGAGGAGTATTGAGCTGATGGGATGTACGGATATCACTATGCCAAGGACTATGATGTAACTTGCCTCTTTTGTAGTTAGCACCATTAGTCATCGATCGACCTTATGTCGATGCGACATGTCTTGTTACACGATACAATAGACACACTTCCGCATACGACCGCGCACACTCGACTATTCGAGCACACACCACCGTACAACAAGATAGCGGTTCAGGCGGATGTGGCGTCGGTTCTGGTCTAAGCTATCTGAGTCAGTCTGGTCATGGTGCACCTGTGCCTTTGCGCCTCCAGCGTGTCTGGGGATTCAGTGCGGTGCCATTGTGATAAGAAAGGCAGCCATCCTTTGAATTTTTCTGAAGCATGGCCAGGTGTCGTAACCTCGCAGTTTTCACATTTTTATGCCCAGCAAACTGAATTCCCCGCTCCTTCTCTTCTCTGACTTCAGCCCAAGGTTTTGGGATCAGGTGTTGCTTTTCTTCAATCGCAGAGCGTGAAAACTCTCCTTCGGCCATTTTAGCCATATTCAAGGCAAGGTGCATGTCAAATTGTTCAAGCTAAACCCAACCTGCTTGCCTTTCCATAGTTGCAGACATGTTAACAACCTACAAGAAATTAGTTACTGCATCTACATATGAGATTGGGCTATTACCTCTACCAGATACCCTTCCGTAGCATCCTGTAGGGTGGTTCAAGTGACTTTTGTCCCCTATTGGGGCCGTGTATCACTGGATTCGTTGGCAACAATTTCAAAGCTGACAACATCATGGCCTTCAATTTTGCAGACTGCGGGGACACATGCCTTGGTTGACAATGGACGTTTCCCATTACAGGCGGCAATAAATTGGTCACGCAGCTCTTGATGTGCACCAGCTGTATAATATATCGTTAGAAGATAGCTGTCGACCTCAAGGCAGCTGTACTCACATCCGATTCCGTGCATGTTCTGATTCTTGCTGCTTCCGGTTCCATTGACAATTTTCGACTGTGCATTCAGGGACATATTTTCAGTCCCTGCATTTGCACCATCGCAGTGGACTAAGTGGTGTCTGCGTTGTTGTTGTGTCTCAGCTGGTGGCGTATTGGATGAAGCACCCATGGTTCTGCATGATTGCAATCCACTCGTATCTTGCTGAGATGTTTGTAGAGCCATGATTTCCTGGTGTGGAAGTGAAGAGGATGATGATAATGAAAAGAAGTTAGAAGTCCTGAGGAAGATGATAAGGAAAACAACTGGGAAGTTCTGAGGAATATATAGTTAGCCTCAAGTCACAATGGAATGCGTAACAGCCAACATGCATGTTCCACACATGATGAATCCTGCTGCATATCACAGTACATTGCACACGCTTCCAACCGTCCTGCTATTTGCATTAGGTCAGTCTGATGTTGGATGTTTGTTTACAGGGATAAATGAATGTGAACGTCCGCGAAGATGTCGTGATTGTGAGATATAAGCAGCACATTCTGCAACCGAAACAACATCTGGTGTTGTATATCTCAAGCAATTCACAGGATCTCACAGAAAAAAGATGCCAAACATCATGTAATGATGCACGTTTCGCATTGCTATTCCTAATGTAGTAATGGTCAAAAAGCAAATTGTGCTTTGTTCAAGTCAATTAGACATACCAACCTTGACATAAATGACACAGCTTGCCTCCATGTGGTCCATATCTTGCAACATCCAACATCTAGCCCATCAACACAGTCAACACAAAATACAATGTTCAAAGCTCCAAAAAAGAACGTATTGCCACTCTCTGCTGGCAAATAAGGCAAATCGACAAAGAGCTCGAAACCACAACGTCATGTACCAAGTGAGGGCATGAGCGGATTGGAGGAAGAAAGCGTCCGAGCACTTGGAGCATTGCATAGCTTGCAATCAAAAAAGAAGTGTGTAGTGGGGAAACAAGGTGAAATGCACTTGTTAATCGACGAAGAGAAGGAGGAATGGGTCCAGGATTATGTCGATACACAGGCCTTTGTGGCAAGAACATGAGGTGAAAACTCAGAGACAGCAATTAAGCAGGAGTAGGGAGATATGAGAAATGCTGAAATGGTGGAATTGACAACCTCAAAGCCTGAAACGACATTTGAGGAGATGTTGAACGCCATCGGAGATTGTCTGAGCAATCTTGCAATTTCCGACGATGTGAATAATGCGGAAGACTAGTATGCTGATGAAGAAGATCCTGAGGCAGGTATGAAGAGCGCAGATGACCAACCCAGCTGGGTGACGGACACAATTTCCAAAATTGTAGTGCATCCAATGGTGCATCTTTGGCTGATACTAATTAAGCTTGATGAATTGGCGGAACAAGACTGGGGAGACACGGCTGACTGATTCCGTAACAGTGATAAGAAGCACGTGACAACAGAATTCAATATTTCGGCTGTTGTTCAATCACCATCGGAAGATGATGCACATTCATCTGGACCACTGACAGTTGGTGAGCCAATGGAGACTGTTGATATCATCCCCAGAAAATCACAAATGCTACAATTGACTTCTCAACCAGGAAATTGGCATATGAGGCTAGGTTCCCGAAAACCCCAGATACAGAGACTGATTTTGTTACTCCAGCCCGACGCCATGGCCAATTTGTCACTGAGTTAGAAATCTAAGCCTAGTTAACCTGCAAGCTTGTACCCCTGCACGTAGTGTCCGAAGCTAATTTCCAGATACGAATCGGATTCGAATGAAGAAAGGATGACGGCTCCTGCATTGTGGAATAAGTAAATAGGCAAATTGCTTGTTTCGGCAATGTATCTCTTGGAAACGAAATTCATGTACCTATTATGGTAGGTGTTAGCCATTAGTTGATTTCAGTGACCAAATTGTAAGACATGACAATTCGTCTGTGCATGTGCATGGGTTGGATGAGCCATGCTAATGATCTTGACTGCAAATCACATTGACTGACGACCAATGAATGTGATATCGTCCTGACTGTTACTGTTAAGTCAGAATACTAATACTAAATTAGAGGCGAAACTCACTAACAAAATGTTAGTCAGGAATGTCGTACAAGTCGATCAAAGCACAATATGAACCAGAATGAATGACCACTGTCATGCTGCATTTAGTAATATATTCAACTGCATGACTCTCTGCAGAGACCTGGTGTAGACGGTTGAGATTTTGAAAATTGCTTATGGTAGGTCACGGAAATCACCGAGAATGAGCTGGATGAGGCATGGTGAGGATGTCAGGCAAAATATATTGAACATTTGTGTACGGATCTGCATGCAGTTAATTGCAGGCCAAATGTGCTGTAAGATCATACGCCAGTATCATTCATCACTGAGATAACGAGTCAAATAGTAGATCAGAAATTAAAAGACATCTAGTATGAGCAACAGCTCTGAATGACCTGCCAGCGATCTGGGTTTGGCCAGCAGAAACAGGTACCAACGATTCCAAACTCATTCAAAAACCAAACTGGCTACTTCTTGGCAGGCTAAACTCCGACCTTGATAAGTTGACCCGTGGGATTTGCCGGGTTTGGCTAAATCTGTCAGTTCGAATCACCAGTTCTGCGTTTCAGATTTCGAAATTTCTCATCACATTCAAATATGTTAGTGGTAAACGCACAATGATGAATTCCGTATGTCATAGTCTGTTCTGGATGCATTGGCCGCCTTCATAATCAATACAAACAGAGATTTGCTCTGAGCCCCAGATTGAAAATGAGCATCAATGGAGCATCAAAGGAGCGCCAGGGATTGTTAGCCTTGCATCACAGTTAATCACAGCGTGAAATGGCTGATATTGTTTATATTCATTGTTGACACTCTGTGGACACTCATTTTCAAGATAGGGCAGTGTGGGTATTGCAATCTCTTGTGCCAATAAAGACGGCCAATAATTCCTTTCTGACTATACGCAACCTGTCACTCATCAGATAACCCAGGATGCAAGACCCAAAATTGTTGATGCTCCATTAACACTCATTTTGCCATGCTCTTATCGACAATATGCAACCAGGTGATTTGACATATTATATCATTCACACTGTTTTGACAGCCTTTCTATCGTTTCCGTCCATATTCTCTTTGATAACTACATCGCTCTTTAATGATACATATACATATATCCTTTAAAATATACTTTACAGTGTCCACAAATTGTAGATAATAATTTGCCCAAAAATCCTGTTCCTTTGTATCAATGCTTATTCTCAATGCCAGGTCCACACAATTGCCTGCTCTGGTCTTCAAAAAGAATGTTAGCTGCATTACCACCCAGCAGAGAGTTCACTAACCAGTGGATGTTTCTTCATCTATCAGCATATTTGGATTATAATCTGTACTATGCTGGTAATGCTTGACATCTGCAACAAGGAAGGAAAATTGAGTGTTCGGAAGAGGAATGTGTGAATACTTATATCCAGGTGGCAATTTGTCGTTTTGGGACCTTTGAGCTCTCTCATTGTCAGTAGCTGGTGCAGGTGGTATTCCGGGCGGAGATGGAGTCAGTTCTGGTGGAGGCTGTCTGTGTAGGTCAGACGGAGGTGCACTCATTTCGTTCCGCCTGCAGCATGTCGGCAGATTTATTCTGGTTCCATTTTGGCAAAGAAAGGCACCCGGTCATTTGTTTTTGATGGCACTTCGCTGGGTAGCTGTGAATCGCAGTCTTCACCATTTTATGCCCAAGACACTGAACTCCCTGCTTCTCCTCTTCTCAGACTTTGGCGCGAAGATTCTTAATCAGGTATTGCGTTTCCTCTCTTGTGGCGCGCGAAATGCCTCCTTATGCTATTTTGGCCATATTCAATGCCAGGCGCATGTGAGACTGTTCCAGCTGGACCCGACCTCCTTGCCTTGCCATAGTAGCAGACATGTTGAAAACCTACAAGAAATTAGTTGCTGCCTGTAACAATGAGATTCAGCTAATACCTCAACCATATATGCATCTGTAGCATCCTCCAAGGTGATTACAGTCTGTTTCGTCTGCTCCTGGGTATACTTATCAGGAAACTTGTGTGCGAAAATTGCAGAGCTGACAGTGTCATGATATTCAATTACACACACAGCGCAGAGAAATGTCTGTTCTGACGATGGAGGTTTACCATGACCAGCAGCAACAAATTGGTCACATAGTTCTCTACTCAATTCCGCTGTATGTTATATGGTTAGTTGATTGCCATTTACCTCGATATTGATATACTCCCATCCAAACGCATGCTGCTTCATATTTTTGCTCCTTCCGGTGTTCTGGTTGATTTTTAAATGTGGATCCTGGGCAATATTTTTTTTGGCTGTATTGGAGGCATTGTGGTGGACTAAGTGCTGACTACGTTGTTGCGGTGTGCCTGCAAGTGCCGCATTGGATGGAGCGCCCATCAATCAGCTTGGTTTGGATTTACTTCTACCATGCTCAGGTATTTCTGTATTCATGATTTGCTGATTTGGAATAGCAGAGGAAGATTATAACGAAAAGATGAGGGATGTCCTGAGGAATATATACTTATCTTCAAGTCCAAATGGAATATGTAACAGCCAACATGCACGTTCTACTCATGATGCATCCTGCTGTGTATGGCTACAGGTTGCTGGGATTTCTCACTGTCCAGTGATGTGCAATAAGTTGGTTTGAAGTTTTATGGTTGTTACAAGGATAAATGGACGTTTTTGACAGCCAGAATTTGCAGAGTGTCAGTAATGAACAGGTCATTCTTCGAGCAGAAGGACGTCTGGCAATGTGTGTCTCCAGAAATCCCAGGGATATTATATAATCCTGGGCCAAAAATCATGTCATGTTGCACAATTAGGCTTACTATTCTGATTATACTGACGGTCAAAATGCAGACTTTGCTTGGTTCAAGTTGATCAAACCTACCAACCTTGATGTAAATGATGCCGCTTGCCTCCGTATTGTCCATATCTTGCAACATCCACCATCTCGCCCTACAACTTAGTCAACACAATCTACCATGGTAAATGCTCCAATGATGAACTGTTCATCGCTTTCTTTGGCCAAATACGGCAAATCGACACAGCGTTCCACACACCAACGTCTTCAAGGGAATCAAGGGAATTGTGGCTTGGATGCAGACACAGTGCGAGCCCTTTGGGCATTGTGCAGCTTGTGATCCAAAATGTTTCTTCCCGCAGAGACCAGAAGACAAACAAAATTTCTTAACAACAAAAAAACAGAGAAATTGATCGAGAATGATATGGAGAGAGAGATCACTGTGGCAAGAAAGCGGGTCAAAGACGCAGATACAGTGAGTAAGCAGCAGCACAAACAAATAAGAAATGCTGAACACACAGGTGTGACAACCAGGGAGGCCGCAAAGATGTTTCAGGAAATGAAGATTGCTATTGGTGACAGTTTGAGCAATCTTGCAAATTCCAATCAAGAGGAGGATGGGGATGATGAGTATCATTTAGATACAGACCGTGGCAAGCGGAGTGAAGATGATGAACCTGGCTGAGTGGTGGGCACACTATCAAAAACAGTACAGCAACACATCGACACATTTCAGCAGAAGTAGATGAAGCTTCAGGAATTGACACCACTGTGATGGGGGGACGCAGCTAACTACTTTTGTGAAAGAGACAAGAAGTACGGAATAACCGTATTGAAGGTTCCGGCAGACCTTAATCCGCAAATGAACACAGTAGCAGCTGCATCTGCATTAACACCATTTGGAGAGCAAATGGAATCAGTTGATATCATCCACAGAAAATCGCAAAATCTGCAAGGGACTTCTTGATCAGGAAGTTGTCATATGAGAATAGGTTCAGGGAAGCCACATGTAAACTAATGCAGAGTGTCTCATTTGCCTCGCAAGAAGCTGAATTGATCACCAAGTTAGACAATGAAGCCTGTTGAACTCGTAAGCATTTACCCGTTCATATGGCCACCGGAGCTAATTACCATACAGATATCAGATTGGAACAAAGAGATGGTGATGACTGGAGTGGTGCCGGAAAAATAGAAACACAAATTATGATTTTTGACGTCAGATCTAGTAGAAATGTTCTTTCTATACCAATCTTGATACGTGTCAGCTTGTTCTTGATTTCAGTAACCCAATTGTAAGACGTGATAGTTGGGGCACAGATGGGCAAGTGTCGTACACACCATGCGAATGTTATTGACTTCAGATCGGACTATAAGATGACTAATGAACTGAACAATGTCTTGTCTAATACCATTACGTAAGAAAAGAAAACCTAAGTTAGTGACAAAATTTTGAAACAAAATTTATGTTAATGATGTCATACAAGTTATTGAAGTAGCAGTTAGTACTCAATACAAATCTGTCTGCATGACCACCATCATGCAGCATACATCCATGTATCCAACTGCATAACCTTCTGCACAAACCTGGTTCACATGATTGACATTTGGAAAATTGATTATGGTGCATCACAGAAATTGAGAGGAAGGAGCTGTATAAGGAAATGTGAGGATGTCGAGCTATAATGATCAAAAACAAGTGGAATGATCTAGATGCCGCAATTTGCCAGCCAAAAACGCCGAAATGTGATAGGTCCAAGTCATCCATCACTCAGATCACGTGGATAGTGGTTGTTCAGAAATTGGGACTCCACAATGCTTCTAGATGCAAATGACAATTCCACAGAATACTATATTAGCTATCAATGATGACTATACAATTTGTCGCATACAATGACTGAGAGTACGATGACTGTTTCGATGTGTGCACTGGGTATATCATTGGAGTGTCAATGATTTCTATTCAACTGCATTTAGCAATCAAGGGGTTGCACTGTGACACCTTTCCAAACTAAACGTATTGGTCGGCATTACAGCTAAAAAGGCAACCAACACACTTGTTGCCCCATGCTATAAATGGACATCAACGGAGCATCAACAAATTTAAGCCTCGCATCTTGCACAATTAAGGCACTGTGTGACCACTTCACTGCAGAATTGAACAATCTGCCGCATTTCTAGGCAATAATGCTTTCGACAGCTTCGTAACTGTGGCCTTGAAATTGGGTTCAACGGAGCTTCAACAATTTTGAACCATCCATCTTGGAAAATCCAGGGGCTGTGCGACCACAATAATCCATAATCGAACTATTGGCTGCTTTTCTAGCCAAAATTGTTTGCGACATCGTCGTGACAGTGTCCTAAACCAAGCATTGATAGCCCGCCAACCGGACATCAATGGAGAGTCAATGGAGTGTCTATGGAGTGTCATCAATTTTCGATCCCGCATCTGAGAAAATCTGAGTGCTATGGAACGGTGTTAACCCACATTCAACCTATCAGCAACCTGTGCTGGCAAAAATACAAGTTACGTTATCACATCCGCCTCTTACAATTGAGTGTCCACAGAGCATTAACAATGTTTGTTGGGCTCAGTACACTACGTAACAACGAACGGCATTGCGTTTTTCCTACATTGAGTTTCATGCACTCAGTCATTTTACTATGTTCTTGTATCCAACTTCACAAATATGGATGCAATGTCTCACAGATCTGGTTTCTTTTGCTTGTAGCTCTAGACTCAATATTTGCGAACCTGCATTGTATATTACTATAACGTAACTTTCAGCAGTGTCTGGAGTCGGAATACCCAGCTGTCCAATTCCTATCACCATGTTGGATTCAAAATCTTTAAATACCTTATTCCCAAATTGTATGATCGCATCCAAACATGAAAATGTCTTTATTTGTGGTTTGAGCAATCTTATTTTGCAAATCATTTTCGATACCTGGTGGGTTTCAATGGATGTAGGCTTGAAATGGCATAATGCTTGGAATGGTTCTAGACATGTATCTTCATGGCAACTGTATTTACACTGTGGAATTGATAAGTCTAGCAGCCTGGGAATCATATGTATTGTTTGTCATCAAGTTCTTCACCATCCATCAGAACATGAAACCAGCACAATGGGGAAACACTCGCTGGCAAAAGCTCACATTGCAATATCAAATAAATTAACAGGGTCAGAAGTGACTGAATTGACTAATTCGATGGCTGATGAACCAGCTTTGGCCATCCTGATGAAGCATGGAACTTGAGAATGTCAAATACTAAGTTGGCAGAGGAAATTCATATTTCACATCCAGGTTGGTCCATATTGACTGAAATGGCAGACAACATGCGCTAAACTGGCAGCTAACGACTTTGAAACTTCTGAATTTCACAATGACACATCAAATCGCTATCTGATATTTCTATTTGTTTTGGCTTATATTCCATACAAAGCTATATGAATTTTAAAGCAACCACGGTCATTTAAACCATTAAGAAGTGACCTAGTGCTGCTGTCAGTCACCACCCTTCGCAAAATTCGTGGTAGTGAATACTTGCTGACAGTGGATGCAATTAAGGAGCAATTGCCATTACAAAATAACCTTAGTTTAGCATTGGACGGATGGACATCAACGAACAAACTTGCCACTATGTAGGTCATTACTTGGTATATGGATCGAAATTCAGCTTTGGGTGAAGTAAAACTCGCTTGCAATGAGGTCGATAACCTATTCTTTTCTGGTTTCAAAAGCTAATGAATGATGATAGGTCCAGGGACGACATACTGGAGAAAGGCTATCAGTACATTTGAAGGATGTGCTTGATTGTGTTGAGCGTTCCAATGGCCATTTTCTGGGAATTACGACTGACAATGCTTGCTGAAATTACACGATGGCTCGCAAGCTGCCACCAACTGTTGCGGCCTCGGGAATCAAGTGGCCTGCATTGAAGAACCACCTACCATGCATGGCGCAGGTAATTCAGTGGGTTTCAGGTGTATTCATGATCAGTCTGGGTGTGAAAGGCCGCATCAAGTCTTAGGAAGCCCATGAGTGCAACCACCAATTTAAACAGATTGAACGCAAAGACATTGGGAACAGTCAAAGACTTCGAAAAGAGGGCAATGCACCAAATCAACATGGTGTCAGCAATGAGACCAGGTTTAGTAAAGATAATTCAGAAAGTATGTATTTCAAGATATTTTGAAAGTCCTCAAACTGACCTTCATGTAGCAGAGAATACTTGCGGCATTGATTACGCTAATAGCTGGTCCTCACAACATGTTAATTGACTACCAAAAAGCCAAAGTCCGCGGTACAGTATCACCCAGTATGAATTTGAAAACACGTTGGAACTCAACAATGGAGATGCTTGAGCGAGCCTACCGAATATGAGAACTTACTCATGAGTTGCCCCAAAATCTAAACTACAGTGATTACCGGCCACTCTTCACAACAGAGAATGAATAGACCATTGCCAAGTACATTACGGAACCTTTCAAGCCATTCCGATATTGGACCGTGTGGATATTGAAGAGGCATACGGTCCCATTGCATCACAGCATCACAGTCTACAATGACATGTTCGATAATATGGATGGCGTTATGGAAAGTTCCGTTATGAAGAAGATTCAATGGAGGGCAGACTTGTTCTTAGCCCCACAGTTTGCATGACACCAGCTGTCCAAATATTATGCTAAACTGATTTCAACAACGGGTATGCTTCTCATTGCTGTACATATCCTCGTATGGTTCCGGAAGCTACGATTGATTCTGCAGTGGGCCAAGGTAATGGATATTAATCCTGAGCATGAGACATTCTATACTACCCAATACCAAGATGTCTTTCTGAAATATGTGGTGAATGAATACTGTGTCAACTGGCGAGATGTACCGGTCAATAATTCTGAAAGCGTACCAATGATCAGTCTTGTCCCCTCCACAATGGCTGCATGATCCAGTCATTCATCCTATGATCAATATGATTAGTCCAGAAATGAGGAGGAAAACTTCACACCTATCAATACGGCTGAAATGACACCTGGAGCAAGCGATCACACAGCACGTTGATTGACTGCCGCCAGGTCCCATTTCAATTCACCACCTGAATGACCAAATAACTGGGGTCAAATTTATCCAAACCTCAATAATTACCACTCCGGTCCAATGCAGATTAGCAGTATCTTTTGGACCCCAGACATAACCAACTGGTGGCGCCAACTGGAGAACACATACTCCAAGTTGGCCGATCTCTTCAATGGGGTAAGCGACATGTTTCCTATAACACCACATTATGTCGGAGTGGAAGCCAGTTTTTCCCTCGTGCGAGATGTTATCGGCTGAAGGCAGTTGAAAACCACAGGCGAGACCATTCGCTAAAACGTCATTGTGAGATATTTGGCTCGAGCCAATAACAGGTTCTTGGCAGTCAATCACTGAGCACTGCAGATAAGAAACACAGAAATAACTAGGAAATGAAGAAAGAGGTGGAGGAAAGAAAATTTCAAAGAATTGCCAAGGTTCACTACTGTTTGGAGATGTGGCAGGGCAGCCAAAACCTACGTACTACACAGAAGGAATCTCACAGGCAAAACATGCAGCTGACAGCTGTAGTATACATTTCAGACAGAGAACAGATCGTCAAAGCATCCTGCTAACTCCTTCAACATGATGGTGCAGCTGCATTTAAATTGTCAGAAAGTTCACTTTTGCCACCAGCTGTGTCTGCAAAGGACCTCCCTGGAGGATGAACTCAAATATTAAATGTCTGCTAAACCAGCTGAAACAACTATCATCCAGTCGAAAGTGATGGTGATAGTGGACATCAAAGGATTTTGGACACTGAAGATTCGCTGAACTGGAATGGCCACTTGGATAGTCCAAATGATAGCACAGACAATTGCGTGGCAGACATTGAATTTGATATAGAGCAAGACAATTGCGTTGATGACCTGGAAGGCCCAGAGAAGGGGGATGTGAATGTCGCACTCAATGTTCCCAGATTGATTCAGCCAATATGGACGTCAAAGACAGTGTGTGAAAAGGTGTTTTTGATGGTCAATGCAGTAGAAGCAAGGAGGAAGAAGGGAATCAAGAAAAAGTAGGACAGAATGCATCGATGGTTCAACAGCTTCTAAATGTAGCTTGACAAAGATTTTCAGTTGGAAATATGTTATGGGTGAATGGTGAGAAGTAGCTTGTGAAAATCAGTTGATAAACACCTGAATATCAGGCGCAATGAATCCTTTGGCAAGATATATAAATTTTAGTAGTATGAGAGAGAACAGTGCAAGAATACTACCGCGCCTGGCTTTGCCACAGGGCTGAGTCTCAATCTGTCTCACAGACAATTAGTCAGTTCATATCATGATGAAAACAATTATTGATGGCAGCAGATGTTGAAAGGACATTACATCAAAATGGGTGTCAATGTAGCGTCAACGATATGTGGTCTTGTCAGTACAGTAATTGGTCAGCGATTTGGTTGCTGTTTTGTGTAACCAAGGTATTGGCAGCTTTCATAGGCAACACCGACAGAATCACAGTTACCGCCCAATTCTGAGAATCAGCATCAATGGAGTGTCAACGATGTTTAGCTTTACATCATGGGTAATTTATGTTCCGATTAGTTGCTAACATCCATACAGGATATTTTGGCAGCCTTTAGGGGCAAAAGCAACACTGACATGCTGCCTGCTGCATCCTGAAAGTGAAACTCAACGGAGAGCCAACAGTTTTAGTTGTTGCATAATTGGTCATCAAGGCGTTGCACGGATTGTTATGCACATGACACAATTATTGACCGCCTTGTTAGGGAAAAATACAATATATCAAAGGAAACACACTGATCGCATATTAATCAATATCGCACACTGCAAAACATGCGAACACGTATTGTTGGTTGTTGAAAACACAATTTTGATAAGATACTATTAACACACTGCACAAACAAGATCCTCATATGACTCAATTGATGTACCCACTGACAACTTACCCTATTCAAATGTGTTGGGAGTTGATCTTGAAACCATACCCAAGTTGACAATTCATGTTTATTCATAACCCAGGCTGCCAATTTGGCAAGGGTTCGGTTGGGACCTGGACCCAAACTGAAAGTGACTGTCCGGAACAGTTTCGACCTATCAAGGCATCAACACATTCGAATACAAATGTTGATACATAGATACGATTCATTGGCTGTCAATAACGACTTTATGTATCTTGACTTCAAATTTTCATTCATGCAATAACTATGAGTATGTCATTAAGGTGAAGGTCAATGGAGTGTGGATGATTTTTGGTCTTACTTTTTTCGGAAACAAAGTGCTGCATAGTCACCTCCTTCCCAAGTGATTGTATTTGCAGTGTTTATAGGTAAACAGGAATGTTGCACACTTGTTGCCCCATCCAGGAAATGAGTCTCAACAATGTATCAATGATTATTTGTCTTTTGAGTCTGAAAATCAGACAAAGACTTGGTCACTGTAACACATAAACAATCCATTGGCCGCCTTTACAGCCAAATCTGGTAGTAATGACAGCGCTACTATTTCTGAAAATATAAGTCAACAGTTTGTCAACAATTTTGGTTGTTCCATCTTCGATAATCAAACTGCTGTGTGACTAGTACATTCATCTATAATAGAAATGTTGGTGATCATAATCAGCAAATACAGTATTGACGATATTGCTACCACCTCATTATAATGTGCAGCAATGGAGCATCAACAATTTTCCGTCTTGCATCATGCATAATCAATTGGAGATGCAACCATGTCAACCCAGAATGAATGTATTGGCGGCCATTATGGGCAAACGTGCTACAGAAGCTATCACTACCACCTCCTCACAAGAAGTGTCAATGATTTCTGGTGTTGCATCTTAGATAATCTTTGGGCCATGGAACGGCATTAACCCACAATCAACCAATTAGCTGCCTGTACGGGTAATAATGTTCGTGACAATATCGCATCCGGTTTCTGCAACTAAGCTCCCACAGACTGTCAACAATATCTGTGGAAGCTCAGTAAGCTACACAGTAATGAACTGCATTGCATTGTTCTTGAAATGAGTTTTATGCAGTCAGTCTTTTTGATATGTCCTTGTATACAACTTCACAAATGTGCATGTCATGTCTCACTGATCTGACTTTTTTTGCTTCTAGCTCTGGAGTGAATATTTAAGAACCCCTTTTCTAATATACTATAAAATCACTTTTGGCAGTCTCTCAAGACGTATAACGCAGTTTTCTAATTCTTATCGCGAAGTTGAATGGCAAATCCTTTAATCCTCATTTCTAGAGGTTATGATCTCGTCCAGAAATGAACATGCCTCTATTCCTGATTTGAGCGACCTGACTTTGCAAATCATCATCAATGCTTGGTGGGCTGTGATGAGTATAGGCTCGAAGTGTCCATTTACTTGGAATTATTTTAGATGTGCGCCTTCATGTCAATTTCATTTGCACTGCAAATATGAGGAGACCAGCAGGCCTTCAATCATATGTCTCATTTGTCATCAACATCTTCACCATCCATCACATCATGGAATCTATTCGATGGGGAAACTGCTGCTGGCAAAATCTCACATCGCAAAGATAAACACATTGTCAGAGTCAGAAGGTATTGAATTGACTAGTTCAATGGTCGACGAAATGGTGCTGGCCATCATGAAGAAGCCAGGAAGTTCAGGCAGTGCAATCCAAAGGTCGCAGAGGAAATTCATATCCGACATCCAGGTTTGATCCATATTGACTAAAGTGATAGGCAAAACGCTCCAATCTGGCAGTTAAGGACTTTGAAAGTTCTGACTTTCACCAAGACACATGGAATCACTACCTCATGTTAGGATTTGTCTGGCTTATTTTCCATTGAACAATATCTGAAATCATGAGCTACAATGGTCATATACAGCATTACAAAGTGACTTAGTGCTGCAGTCCACCACAAACCTTAGCAACATTTGCAGAATGGAATACTCACTAACTGTGAATGCAATTAAGACGCAATTGGCAACAAAAAATAAAGTCAGCTTAGCTTTGGATGGATGGACATCAACAAACAACCTAGCCCTGATGTCGGTCATTGCTTTCTATACAGATCCATATTGATCATTGCGTAAAGTACAACTTGATTTTGATGAGGTTGATCACCTATTCTTTTCCACTTTCAATAGATAATTCTGGGTGCTAGGTCAAGGGCCAACATACTGAATCCAGACAGGCAGTACATTTCAAGGAAGTTTTCGATCGTTTGGAGCTTACTGATGGCCATTTACTCGGAACTGCAACTGATCATGGTTCCTCATATCATTCGATGACTAGTGAGTGGCAATCAATCCTTGAGGCCTCCGGAATTGACTGGCCTGCATTGAGGAACCACACACCATGCATGGCGCATGCCATTCAACTGGCTTTAGGTGCATTCTTGAGCAGTCTCAGTGTAAACGGTTGCACCAAGCCTTGGAAAGCCCATGAGCTTGATCAGCAATTTGGACATAATGAAAGCATGGACATTAGGAAAAGTCAACAATATCAAGAAGAGTGCAACGCCCGAATCAACAAGGTGTCGGCTATGAGACCAGATTTGCAAGGATAATTGAGACAGTACGTATTTCAAGATATTTTGAAAGCTCTGAAACTGACCTGCATATAGGAGAGAATGCTTGCTGGATTGATTACGCTGCCACCTGGTCGTCGAAACAAGTGAATTGTATGTCAAAAAGACAATGTCCGCATCGCGGTATTGCATATTATAGATCTGAAGCTACATTGGAATTCGACATTGGAGTTGCTTGAGCAATCGTAACAATTACCAGAATTCACCCGGGAGTGACTGCAGAATCCATAATGCTGTGATTACTGGCCACTCTTTACCACACAGGATAAATGAACGATTTTCAAATATGTCATGGCAATTTGGAGGCCATGCTGGTAGTGGACCCTGTGGATGTCGAAGAGGGTTAAGCTTACATTGCATCACTCTATCCCTGTCCCAATTGACATGTTCCTTCATATGAATGGCGTTATGCGAGCTTTAACTAGCCAGGAGACTGCATGGAATGAAGACTTGATCTACACCACAAAGTTAGTGCGACAGAAGCTGTTGAAATAGTGTGTATAAGTTACTCCAGTGACTGGTAAGCTCCTAAGTTCTGCACATATTCTCGATTCTTACTGGAAGTTACAATTATGTAGGAATTGGGACAAGGGAATGAATATTACTCCTGAGGATGCGGCATTCTATACAACCCAATACCAAGAGACTATTCTGAAGAATGTGGAGAATAAGTACTGTGCCAAACAAAGACATGTGCCGGTTAGTAAACCTGAAAATGAACTGCCCAATGATCTCTTCCCGTTCGTGATGGCTTCAGGATCTGGTCAATCCTCCTATGATCCATATGATTTGTCCAGTGATGATGAAGAATACTTAAAATTGAATCATATGCCTGAAATGGCACCTGGACAAAGCGATCATACAGCACGTTTCGTGAACACCACCAGGCTCTTTTCCCATTCTCTCTCTCAATTACCAAAGAAATGGGGGCAAATTAATCCAAATCTCAATTATTACCACTCCTACCCAAAGAAGATTAGCAATACCTGTTGGATACGAGACATAACCGACTGGTGGCACCAACAATAGGAAATACACTCAAAGTACGCCGATCTCTCCAACGTGGCATGCAACATATGCTCTATCATATCACATTGTGATGGGGTGGAGGCCAACGTTTCCCTTTCGCGAGATGCTATCAGCTGCAAACAGTTAACACTCACAGGCATGACCCTTCGTGAAATAGTTGTTGTAAGCTAGTTTGGTGTAGCCACTAATGCGATGAAAGAAGGCGATGACTCTGCATTGGATACTATGAATACAGAAAACGACTCGGAATTCCAGAAACAGGTGGAGTAAAAAAAAATTGCCCAGAATGGCGAAGGTCCACGATGTTTTGGAGGGCAGGGCAGCCAAAACCTATGTGCTACACAGATGGATTATCTTGCTTAACACAAGCAGCTGACACCTGTAGAATACATTTCAGACACAGAAGAGATCATCAAAGTATACTGGTCACTCTTTCAACGTGATGGTGCCGCCGCATTTATATTGTCAAAAAGATCACCTTTTGCACCAGCTTTGTCTGCAAAGGACCTCCCTGGAGGACGAACTCAAATATTAAATGTCCGCCGACTTAGGAGAATCCACTGTCATCTAGTCATACATGATGAAGAGAGTGCACCTGAAAGCATTTCAAACACAGACAATTAGCTCAACTGGAATGGCAACTTCGATAATCCAAATGACAGTGAAGACGATTGCGTTGCATACATTGACTGTGATATTGCGCAACAAAGTGGCATGCATGATTCGGAAAGCTGAACACAGCGGAATGCGAGTCACAGACCAACTGTTCCTGGATCGATTCAGCCCATACGGAGGTCGAAGTGAAAGGCTGACAAGATGTTGGTGATGGCCAATGCAATGGAAACAAGGATAAATAATGAACGCAAGAAAATGTAGGACAGTATGGGTCTATGGTTCACCAGCTTCTTTCTATAGTCTGACCAGTAGTTTCAGTTGAAGATATATTATGGGTGGATGGTAAGCAGTAGTATGGGAATGTGGATTGATAAACAGATGTATAGCAGGCACAATAAATCTTTTGGCAATATATATAAATTATAATATCGTGAGAGTGTACAATGCAAGATTATTACTGCGCTCGGCTTTGCCACAGAGCTGAGTCTCAATCACTCAGAACGACCACCAGTAAGTTCCAACCATTATCACACCAATTATCGACGGTAGCACATGGTGATTGGACAATACATTACAATGTGCCTCAATGGAGTGTCAACAATTTTGGTCTTGTATGTACAGTAATTGAACAGTGTGTTTCATTTCAGTTATGCATCACCGACATATTCGCAGCCTTTATTGGCCACAGAGACAACAACACGGTCACTGCCCAATTCTGGCAATCAGCATCAACGGAGCGTCAATGATACTTAGGTTTGCATCTTGCGTAATCTAAGTTCTGATTGGTAGCAGACATCTATTGATGAGATATTGGCAGCCTTTACAGGCAAAATCAACAGTGACACACTCCCTGCCACATGCTGATAATAAGCAGCAATGGAACGTCAACAGTTTTTGGACTTGGCTGTGTTGTAATCAATACAATGTGCAGATCTTCGAGTATGTAACGGAATCATTGACTGCCTTGATAGGCATGAATACAATGTATCAAAGGAAAAACACAGATTCCAAATTAATCGATATTGCAAACTGCAAATCATTCAAGAGCATCTTCTTGGTTGTTAAATACGCAATTTTGATATGATACTATACTCAAACTGCAAACACAAGGGCCTTATATGAATCTGTACATCGACCCACTGGGCAACCGGCTGATAACCCCCCCAATTCAGATGAGTTGGGAGACTTCCAACGAACTGTACCTGACTCGATGGTTCAGGTGTATTTACACCCCTGACCGCTAGTTTATCAACGGTTCAGGTTGGACCGTTACCCAGACCCCATGTGACAGTCCCGAACCATTGTATACACTAGCACTGTCAATCAGCTTTGGCTGCCTAATCAATTGTATCAGCTTTTCGTGGCATTAGTTAAGAACATATGGCAATGCCTGCTTAATAATCCTAAAGCAAGAAATGGTATGAATCACTTTGATCATTGATTCACATCCATACCATGCTATCCAGAATTCCAGCTGTTCTGTATACTGTTAGATTCATCAAAATGCAGCTGTGAGCAGGGTTAGGAGATCTAGGGCATGATCACAACACTTGCTCCGATTTGGACTTCACAAAGTATCTACTGAAGTGATGATCAGAAAAGCGAAGCAGATACCGCGCCTGATGAAATATGGAAGAGAGCAGTACAGGCGGTAAGTATATTCTCTCCACCTGTTAGCTAACAAAATCACCCTGATCTATCCCTCATTGCATTGGATGATACATTCAAGCAATTTTAACAGCAGGAGAGTGCTTTCAAGAGCAGAAAATTTCAAATTCTGCAAAGGCTAAATAGTCTGAACAGTTGGCAAGAGAATTCCATTACATAAAAGAACAAAGAACTCATAAAACTTGTGCTTTAATGCAGGTCCTCATGTACGGAGTTTACATAGACTACTACAACAAAAATCTGGCAATTTCTGGTGGCCCAGAATAGAACTTGAAAGTGATAATCAAATGGCACAAGAGTGATTGAATCATGAAACCCAGCAGCATATACATGTTGAACACAAGCTTTTCGATAAATTATTACAACATCAATGGCAACAGTGATTGCAGGACATCAGAACAAAGCCAAATTGTTCTGCATGCATACTTGACCCAAAACATATACATATCAATACGACTGCAGAACGGAATCCTTACGGGGTGGTAAACATGCCTTCCAACAAGAGTGTGGAATGTCACATCCCTCTGTCCAATGCTGAGACTGATACCACAATCGGGAGTATCACTGGTACAAATCATGTCAGAAATGACATGGGGAGTGGTATTGATAATATCACATTGTATGAGTAGATGCAGATCAAGAAGGTATTCTTCATCTGCTTGATTGACTCGGAAGGTCAATGGAAGGCATTCAGCATTCAAGAGCTCCAGAATACTATCTAATAGCATGTGATACCATTTTGGTATCCAAAAATGCATCTTGTAATCCAGATATCAGTGTCGATGGGGTGAATTGGTTCTAGCGACCATTTCACCTCAGATATTTCTGAATGGCTAATCTCCAGCAATAAAGACCTGGCATATGAATCTACACCCAATGAAAGTTGCATTCGACAGATGCTGGTGTATAATCACCAGTACACCAGTCTTTCCACTATCGATGAAACTGTTTGGTATGTTGCTCTGCCAGGCTGGTACAATATTGACTCTGGAGAAGGTTTGATCCTGCTGCCAGCTACCAATAATTGGCATAATACATGCAGAGCGCCGAGTTTACACTTCCAGCAATGTCAGACTGCTTCTTTTTTCTGCCCTGTATCATAAGTGGTACATTGTTTGAGAGAAAAGCATGTCTCCTCAGTGTTCAGAAATATCTCATTAACTTGCCTCAGAGATGCATCAGTAGATTTTGGACTTCCAGCCTTTCGACTGCTTTTCATTTCCCATGTTGAAGAGGAGTAGGGATACAAAGTTAGTGAACTGGTGCTTGGATATAATCACAATGTACTCATAGACATCATATTCAATACACTTCATCATGGTCTGTTATACAACAGTGCACCATTTGACAGCACTTCTTCTGTTCAGTATCTGGGACCTCATTGCAAGGTACACTATGTCAATGCCAACCAAGGAATCAGATCTGAATCTCATTAGATCTGGGTGCAATATACAGAGGGTGAAGTGAATGACCTTGCTAACACCTTCCAATACTGAGTTCCTTCTTGTCCTGTATTACACTTGCGCTAATCTCCATGGATTCGGATCTTCTAGTTGCAGGAGAGCAGACATGCAAGGTAATGAATATCACCCTTTTCGAAGAGGTGCAAGAAGACTCAATACTAGGTAGTATGTTCTCAAGCTGAATGCTATACATTGGTTATACCAACACAATACAAAGATCAGCACAATTGGGCTGATTGTATTGACAGGTTTATCCATGTTTTTAAACAGACTAATAGGATATATAATATACCTGTCAGAGCAATCGTTAGATGGGCACATTTGGTCAGAGAGACTGCTGCATCAGATTGAATCAATACAGTATGTCATGTATGTCATTATGTTAATATAGATACCTACCAGAGTGTATGCTGATTAGAATGTCTGAAGCATGGTGTATAGAACTAAGATAGTTCTTTGAATTGTTCCAATTGATTTACACATTATCATTATCCCTCATGGGGACTAGGGCACTAGGTTTGGAGTGCACCAGAATATACTGACGGACACAGCCAATAGTTCCTACTACTTTAAAATTTCCAAGTTCGAAATGTTTAATTTTGGAGCACTTCAAAGACAACTGTTCACTCTATAGGATATTCTTGTATTCTGATCCACAACTTCAAGAACATTGAGTGGCACCAGAGAGGGAGTTTTAGAGGGAACCTCATAGCATATCGCTTTGTATTTGGCCTGTTTGGGAGTATCTGAAATCATCTGAAAGTAGTGGTGTGGCTGTTTATAGTGGCTGAGTTGTTCAGTTTGGACTTTCAAACTATTTACATTTGACTGATGAAGTCAAGTTTATCACAGCAGTAAAGGGCCCAATCCAAAAATCTGTTGTGCCAGGTCTGTGGTGCTGAATTTCTCTCTATTGACCTGAAGTTGCTGACTCTCTCTGTAAGTATACTTGATATAAACACGCGAACTAACGAGCCTGTGGCTCTACTGTGCTCAACTGTAAATCAATGCACATCATGACCACAATCTAATCATTCCCCTTAAAACTTAATGTTAGTTAGAGTATATAATGCATATGTTAGCAATCTTGGTATTGACAAGAATATAAACTCTTAATTATCCTCAAAGTCTCCATTATATCATACTGCGCTTATTTAATCTTATTTCTCCCCTTTTGGATCCAATTTCTCTCCCATATAATAACTGCATACATCAACACCAATTGAGTCATTGTCTCCAATAAGTTGTTATAATCATAAATATATTTCGATTGACCAATCATGAGAATATGTAAGTGTGAACATCTATCTGTACTAGGCTTGTATCAACCACTGTCTTTGCTCATCACTTCTCATGTGATTAAAATACATGAGAATTTTATAATTCTCCAATCAAAATTCCACTAATGGAGATTTGTATTCATCTGGTATCCTTTTCAAACTATATTTGTATCCTTTGAACTTAGATGTGATTACCAATAAGCCTCAACAATTTCCTGTTTTCCATAGTCTCTAACCCTTGCAGCTCTTTAATACCACATGGTTAACTGAGATGCTTGAATATTACTTATTAGTTCAAGTTTTGGAGATTTCATATATAAGGGAAACACTAAATCAAGATTTGATTACTTCTTATTTGGACTATTATTGAATGTGAGATACTATTACAAACCAGTTGATATGTTGGATAGTTTGGATATGCCCAGTTCAATTTGAGGCAGCTTGGCTTAAACCAATATTCAATTTTTATTTCAATGCTATATTTCATAAGGAATAAGAAATACTAATATTCCATATAAGATATTAGAAATCAGCCTATACAAGCATACCTAACAGTCTTTCAATCACTAAGAAAGACAAATATTCCCAATATAAATGTGAACAGCTGAAATCATCTCTTCTGATCAATTTCAAGGCTCCCTTCATATTGCATATTTATTTATTTATTGGCAGCAGTTTGAAAAACTTTTGGCAGATATATTATACTTGATAATTTATTGTATTTATCTTCATTCATGTATACTGTGTATCTAATATCTAGGTTTATGTATATTGGAATGTGAATTTGTTTTTTTGAATGAGATCTCCAACCTGTAAACTAAGAAATCACTATGTTGTTAAAGAATTATGACATTTAACTAGATCCAGCAATGGTTTCATAGTAAATAACATATCTATATACTTTCTTGTGAAAATATCTTCTAACTACTATCTTTCAGTATTGTATCTATTCTTACTAATATCTCCACTTTTATGAATTTGATTAACATAGGATGAGCAATACATGAATTTGATGATCAATGCAGACAAAATTGATGACTATATTGACATCACCTTGTTATGCAAAATTGATAAAGATAATTTGGATAAACTACAGAAGATTCTATCTTTAAAGTCTAATGTTCTATAACAAGCCATTATACACTGCAACTATGTAACTGCCAAAAAAACTATGCCACACTATTATGCTAATAACATACCCTTCTCTACAAAATTCTGAGCAAGTAGTTTGGATTATGGCATTTCTGTTGTTTAAATCCCAAGAGTTTGCTCTCAACCAAATAAGGTTGTCAAATTTTATTTAAACAGACCAGCAACTTCAATAACCAAAGCCTAATGGAGATTAAAATCTTCTGTATGCAAAGATTATTGGAAAGCACAATCATTGAATTAACAAGGTGCTACTTCTCCAATTGGAAAAAGGATCTTTGAGACAATGACATTCAAAACAACACATTGGCCAGAAATAGTTGATATGCAATACTTTCTGATTGAGAATTTTCAAAACTAACGATCTATATTTGGGACAATTGGCCATCATTAGTATGGATTTCTGTTAGAACATCCACTGAATGGCAAATCCCAGATTGTCTGAAACAAAATTTGGATTTGCAATCTTTATATATTCAAAGAATGGAATTGTATTCAATGAAATCTTTTTAACTTAGAACATTGTCAAAACTCCAGAAAATACATAGTTAAAGCTAGAGTCTATTAGAAAACATGATTCATTACCAGATGAAGCATCAAAGTCAATAATTTGTAGCTCTGGGAAAGATTCACTCTCCAAGACTGAGCTTTGATTTCAGATTCAGAAGTTTCTATTTAACAATACTTATTATACAAGGAATGTTACAGAGTAGCAATCACAGCTCTCCTAAATGAATATACTGGATTCAATTTGTTATTGATTTTCATCATTATTCATACCAAGGGCTCTAGCCTACAATGTTTCAGTTCTTTCAGCCCATTGCTTCCTAGTTTATGCACTTGCCACTTTATCGATTTGATTTACGCGGTCATTATGAAATGCCTCAATATCGCTGGCAGTAACGTATTTCGAAGATCATTGTATTGGCACATACACCAGTGTTCAGGATTATTGGCACACATATAGTATGTATGGTATATAGTTGCAAACCTGGACTCAAGTGATAGTAAATATAGGTGTACAGGTATGATTATCGCTAGAAATCTAAGTCTTGTAGCGAACCGACTACATAGACCCGGTGTTACCTTGCTCTGGGTCATGTGCCGTCGTTACATCATCTTCCTCGCTAGGCACATACCATCTGGGCTGCCTATACTGTACAAGAGAACATGAAAGGAAAGAAACCATTATCATTCATGCCGCCTACATGCTCATACCAAAACATAAGTCCCACTACAAATTTGTCCAGTGCAATGGTGTCCTGTTGGTGCATCCAGCACAGGGGGAAACTCCACCGCCAACTTCATTAGCAAGAGGTAAAACCCATGCCGATACCATTTGTACCAGGCCGAGATCCAAAGAAGAGCACAGCAATGCGAAACAAGAAATTTTCCAAAAGTGATCCAGTCCTCCAAATCTCAATTTCCTAACCCATGCTCCAGTGACCATCATTTCCATAGCCCATATTACAACTTTGGTCTTTTTCGGAATCATCAGTGTGCTAGATCTTCCACTCATGAGTTGGCATTGATCAGACCTACCACTGCCGGCATTGGTCATAGCCATTGGTGACGATTGATTATTTACACTAAGTGCATGTGGTTGCGTCTCATTCAGTGAGATCTAACATGTAAGCTTATCCACAATGGTTGTAGTTACCAACATGAGTTATGCCTGCGGTCTCTTCAGCATTTGTGTAGTACTTTGTCAAATTTCTCTCAAGTGGCAGACATCGGTATGTGGCATTGACTTCCAGATGCTGGTTAACTAGGTAGTCCTCATTGGAAGTCTGCTTCAGTTTCCATCCAGTCGACCTCATGGTTACAATTACCAAAGGAGGCTTCAATGGAATCTTGATCGACTTGGTCGACTATATAGTCGACTTCTGGTTGCGCTTTGGATAGACTGATTCAGTAGAATCTAGGTCGACTTCGTAGACTTTGCCGGTCAACTTCTTTATAGACTTTGCCGGTCAACTTCTTGGTGTGTCTCAGTAGATTGCATCCTGGTGGGCTTCTGGCTTGCCGGTAGGGCTTGACTGCTCTACATCTCTGTAGACTTCTATGTCAATTGCTTATTGCGTGTCTCTGTATACTGCCTCCCGGTGGGCACTCAGCTTGTCGGTAGGACTCAGTTTTTTGACACAGTCATCGCCCCTTTTTGATGTTCGTTACTCCGCTGACTACATGGACTTTATGCAATTGTTGATTGTCATCGTGGTTCGGTAGACTTGTGAACTTCAGTAGACTTTTGTTGATCATTGTTGACCAACACATCTTTTACCAGCCATCGTCTCTATACTTCGGAGGTCTTTCACTGCCATTGTCTTTTGCCTCCTCTTGGTCTAATTGCTTCGTCTGATTTTTCTGCTTACTTTCATCTCATTTTTGCACTTGCTTTCATCTTATTTTTCAACAAGCTTTAGCTGTATGTTTTTCCACTCTGCGGTCATTGACCTCCTTGGTGTTTTGACTTGCTCCTAGCTTCAACTAGCTTTGTGTTTCAACCTACGTCGCGATTGACCTTTCAACTTCTGTTTACCTTGTCGGACTTCGATTGGCCTGTTCTCGTTGTCTCTGCCTTTTGGCTCTGGTCGTGAATTCGCTAGGTGGGCTTATCAGCTGCCAGATGCTAGGTGCATATGTTGGTTCTTCTGGTACACTTAACCCCGCTCTCGGTGTTCATTTATTGCCACTGAACATCCCCATGATTAAGTGTACTCCGGTCCTTCATTCCGGCGTCGCCTGTAGGGTAGTCATATGTGAGGATTTCGGGTCTGGAAGCATCATCTCTCTCCCTACAGATCGTTGCTCTGCCGACAACTTAACTTCTGTATTTGATATTGTAGCTTGGTAATGTGGTCGCTGGTACGTTCATCAACCTGAACAGCATAACTTGGTACTTGAACTCCCTGTACCCTTGGTTTGTACATTTTGCCTTTCTTGATTCGGATCAGGTGATAAGTATTCAGGGGCATGAATGAAAGCTTGGTAGTCCCCACACAGCTGCAGTCCGCCGTCCTTCTTTGCAAGCGAGATTAGTGCTGATCCAGGCAGTGTCTATCTTTCCCAGCTCTTGATTGTACTCGCTCATTCTGAGATTTCGTAGATCCACGCAATTTGTGTGGTTCCTCACAGTCAGGTTTCCCAGTCATTTCCTCTCGCACTCTTCCTATACTCCTTGAGCCAGAAACACTCTTCCTCACCAATTCCCCATGCCTGCCTTGATAGGTGTAGTGCAAGAGTTGGCATATCTTTGCTGCATACATCCACAGAGTCCATGTATCTCACGAGGATACGACAAATCCTGATATTGTGCTGGGATGCAACCCCATTATCTGTTACCATCTCCACATTAACTATGTCTGTTCCTATTCTCATTAGCATTGTCTGCATTCTACATAGTAGCATGCTTTGGTGGAGTGGAGATGGGTAGGGGTCCCAGAATAGCTGGATCATACGTTTCTTCGCGATAGACCTCACATGTTGTCCAGTTTCTCCCTTGGTGTCTTCGTGAGCCGGTAGCAGTCATTCAAACACCGTCACGGTGTCCCTCTTCTGCTGCAACTACTGCCGCTGCTCCTGCTCGTGCATTCAGCATCATGTGGTTTCTCTCACCTTCAGTGATGCCTTCCAGCAACGCTCCAAGCAACCCTGGACATTCACCAAGTCATATGGCGAATCCCTTGACCACTTCATCAATCGCTCAGTGATGATGGAATACTGTAGTGGGATTAATGACTTTTGTGTCCTTCACCGCATTCCGGCAGAGGACATGATTGATCTACTTCTTGAATCTTCGCCCATTGCGATCCATTTGGAGTTCATTGGGTGGTGTATTGACCCTTGCTCCAGTCGATTTCCGGGTTTGTCGCCATGGCTAGCCAAAGACTAGATCATATACCATCATTGGAATGACTAAAACCTCCGATTTGTCAACTGCTTTACAGTGTTCAAATTACTGAACCAACAGACTTGCCTTTCGGCTCTCTACAGACATCATCACTGGGCCAGGGTGGAGGTAGCTGCTGCATCATATGGTTTCTCGAGTTTCCTAAGTCAGCTTGGCAATATAATGATGATCAATGCACCACAGTTGATTAATGCTTTGACTCACTGCATGATTCCATGTATATTTGGTACAAGGTTGGTTTTATGGTCTCCACTGCGGCAGTGAGTGCATTAGCGGTTTGCCTTTCACTTTCATAGATTTCCTTTGAAAGCCATGGCACTGGGGACGAGTTGGCATCGCTGCCTCCTCTGTGATCAATAGACTAAACCAATTTTGATTTCCCGGTATTAGGATTGTTGTAATTATAAAAATTGCCTTTGCTGTTGCTGTTGTCCGAGCTTCTTCGAGGTTGCTAGAGTTTTAGGTATACATCCAAATTGAAGTCGATGCACTTCACTCAGTTCACAGTGATGTAGTTGCAACTGAGCTGATTTGCAAATCATCTTTGGACTACGCCTTGGGTTCTTGTGTTAGCTGATGTAGGTGTAAAATCTCACGATAGATTATAGGTTCTCCGACTCATAATCACACTTAATTGACTTCTAGGAATGGTATTCAATTTCACTCTTTCACAGGGTCGAATGCTATACATATGATAAAATCATCGCCAGTACCGGCAATGTCTTTTGTCCATTGTACATTCTCTAGCAGATGATCCTACTCAATTTAGCTATTGGAATAGTGTTCAACTCAATATCTTGATCGTGATCGCTTTCTCACATTTGCCGGATCGAATAGTCCAAGCCTGTTGTCGAGATAATTGTCATCAATGCCAGTGACATATCCTGGGTGACAGTTGGTCACAGAACTGTTCTTTGCAGCCATCAGCGTGCTCAATTGAATGATGAACGAAATGTTATTGGTGCATCCAGTAATCACACTTCAATATATCATTTTGAAGGTAGTAATCTCAATTGTTGACTTTACAATAATGTACCTTGATAATGGGGTAAACTCCTACAACGCATGAGCGAATCGTATCCAGTTACTGAACAAGTGATTACAATGTAAGGGTATGTACACCAGCATTCGGCCAGATAGGCCTATATATGGTTATTTTAATATACGGTTGCAAACTTCAACTTGAGTGATACTCAATATTGGTGTATAGCTAAGATTATCGCTAGTGATCGAAGTCTCATAGCAAGCCAACTACATACATTGGCAGTTAAGCTGCCCTGGGTCACATGCCGCTGTTACACTATTTGTCAATGTGAATTCGTGTTTTTGATAGATAGTAGTAATGTGCTGTAGAAACCACCACTATAATCAACTACCTATGGGTGGATACATTATTCCACTCTATTCAGAAGCTTCTCAGCTTCCAACAAGACTTATGAATTCTAGTCAGCTCATTTCAGTCTGTATCTACACCCCTCCCTTATACTCATCCATTCTTGATTGCATTCCCTCCATCTATATATATTATGGTATTCCTTTATATCCTACTGCACCCCACTTTTCCTGATGTCACGTCAATTCTTCCCTTCACTATCTGGCATTGTATTGCAAACTCATTTTTGTTTGACAGATAGATAACATTTAACATATATTTGTAATATATTAGAAATGAATCCAAACTATATTGGTATTTGATATTATCCCCATGGTTGATAGGAATCATCTGCGCATACAAGAAGTACAAGTAAATGTATTGCACTAGTAATACAATGTAACTATCTGAATTTGAATGAAATGAAACAAATAGTATATCACTTTGACATGTTGTTAAGTTAGAATAATTTAATTGCTGAGAAGAGATAATGTATTCTTGTACTTGTAGTGAATTGGTGGATCAAGTTACCTTTTTCTTTAGTTCACTAAGATAGTAATGTACAAAAAAATAAAATACTGAAAAACAGGTTTCTTAGAATAGTACAATTCAGGGATTTATAATAAAATTAACAACTCAATTCAATGTACCATTCAGGGAAATGAATTGCTTGTGTATATTTAACGTGTGTTAATAACTAACTGCAGTTCTCAAAATGTAAATATCAAAGAATACACTCAGCTCTCAGCAGTTGTTTGGTATTGCTATATTGGGTAGAGATATTTTTTAAGAAATTCCTAACTTATCCCTTGTATGTTGATTTGCATTCAAATTTTTGAAATCATACAAATAGTACTCTTGTATAGACCATTAGTAATTCAAATTTCACTTGGCCTCACCAGATAGCACTTCTAGTATTTGATCTACTTGTCCATTTGATGATGGCAGGTTTACACTTGATCTCTTATTCTACTGTCATCAAGGCTGATTGTCAGCAGTATGTATATTCCTGATGCACATTACTGATTGTGTACCTCCAAAATTCTGTTCCCAGTTAAACATATTCCCAATATCATGTGTATCACATGATTATTGATTGATCCTGCTCATTTGTATTCATAGATATTATCAGCGAAATCTTTGAATGAATCTTTAGAATGTATTGAGACTTTGGGAAATATGGTAGTCTTAATCCTCTGTCCATACTTGTCACGTTCTGCACTCATCATGTGCTGAATCTGAGTATGCTACTTTTAACAATCAGTTAGAAATAACAGGCAATAATTGCAAACATTACCCTATTGGACTGAGCTCTATATATAATTGGATAGAGCTATTCTCAAACGTTCTCATTGACAGTAACAGGCCCATGACAGGGCCCACTTTCGCATGCACTTTACGTTGTCGCCTTGACTGGCACATTCACCCACTTCACTGCTGCCTGGAATATTATAAATTGAATGATAACTACTAAAAGCTTCCATTTGTGAAAACTTGTCGCACTGTGACAAGTTCTGTAGTACTGAGTTGCATATATTTAGTAGTACTTTGGAGATTGTAAATGAACGATCCTCCAGCCCAGTTGCAATCTCCATTCGACTTCCTATCTGGTTCACCACAACAACTATTAGTAGAAAAGCCCTCTGATCTCAGAATCTTAATGTCAACTCCCTATCCCCACCACTTATACTCTCATCTCCACCATCCTCACCAAACAAAGTATATTAGCAATGTGCTAAGCATTCCATCATGAATGATCACTCTTTCCACAGTGCACTTCCTCCAGAGCACCACCAGCATCTACAGTGGTACAGTACTGACCTGTTGTTAATTCCAATGTGACTTGGCTATCAACTGAAGCTCCACCTGCTATGTTCAATTGCAATGATAATTGTAGCTTCTTGGTTGAAGTATATATCGTGCCCACCAGTATGATCACCACTGATCACTTTGCCAAGCAGCGTACGAAAACACTCTACAACCCAATGCACAATATGGCACATCTTCCTGTGCTTCCCACATTCAACCCTCTACAACCAACTGCCCCTTCTGACGAAGCATGGAATCAATTACCCATCTTGCTCATTGAGATGGATTATTTAACGTCAGCAAAATGCAAATCGGTCTGGAAGCCACAAGCAAACCTCGCAGACTCTCCAGTAGCCCTCACCAGTGCTTCGAAGTACTTCCAGATGCTCCCAGGCCCCCCTGCAGCATCACACAGTGCTCTTTGACTCTGCTAGAGCATTCTCAGGTGCTTCTGAAAGCACCTGGAGTTATGGTGGTACATATAGGATACTCCGAGATTTCACTATTAGGATACTCAAATTTTGGGGCTGCTCAGTTCTGTGTGCAGGTCTGGGGGAGACTTCGAGAGCAGCAGAGACCTCTACGCAGGTCTGCAGGAGACATCATGAGCAGCTGAGACCTCTGCACAAGCTCTTCAAGAGAGTTGGTGCCATATTCTCACAGCAGTGGATTTTAGAGTTCCGCAACCACAAGGGATTTCATTCATCATAATCGTCTTTGTTACAGTCACAAGATTCGCCACTTCATACTGTGGCATGTAGTATCTAAGTCTCTCTGTATATATTCATATGGAGATAGACTCAGCAACAGGGAGTATATATTTGGCAGACCCTGGTAAAGATAGACATCATCTCATTATACGAACTACATACTTCATCTTTCGCAGCTCTTGGTGTTATGTACTCTTGCCGAGCTTTCATAGATCCACGCAATTTGTGTAGTTCCTCATGCGCTCTTGCCAAGCATTCATAGATCAATGCAATTTGTGTGGTTGATCTTTGCCGGGTATCTGTTCATATCCTCTAACCCACTTTCTACGCTGTTCGACCCAGAACCGCTCTTTCACACAATCTCTCTTCAAATGCCACGTGAGGTGCTGCAGAGTTTTGTTGATGGCTGTCTGCCTTCAAGCTCCACCATTTCACAACACCGTGATCAAGTGAGCTCCGACATACATTCCCAGGTCGTGATCAAGTAGTTGTAGAGACGCACTGTGTGGCAGTTATCGAGCTTATTTGGAGATACACTTGGAGATCATGATTGAGTGAACTTAGAGATGCACTCCGAGATTATGATGGAGCAAGTGTGGAGATGCAATTGGAGGCCATAATCGAGCGAGTTCGGAGATACATTTGGAGGCCGAGATCAAGCGAGTTTGCAGATGCACCTGGAGGCTCTGATCAAGCGAGTTTGAAGGTATGCACTTGGAGGCCATGAACATGCGAACTTCGAGGCCGTAATCAAGCAAAGTTGGAGATGCACCTGGAGGCTGTCATCGAGCAAGTTTGGAGATGCATTTGGAAGCCGTGATTAAGCAAGACTACAGCTATGCACTTGGTGGCCATGATTGTCCAAAGTTGAAGGCTGTAATCGAGCGAGTTTGGAGATCAAATTGGAGGCCGTGATCATGTGAACTTGAAGGTCGTAATCGAGGAAGTCTGAAAATAGACTTGGAGGCCATCATCGTACAAGAATGGAGGAATACTTGGACTGCGTCAATCTGATGGCGGTAGTTCGGGAGGAAGGCACAACAGGAGCTGACGCTCTCTGCATTTGTTAGCATGTAATTGTGAGAATGTAGAGAATTGAGTAAAATATGTTCTGCCGAGAGATGAGACACTGGCTGGGTGCGGGAGACATTCAATCTTGGGATGATGCAGTTATGCAGTGTGTGCAGTACTCCGTGTGTGCAGTACTCAGTGTATGCTGTACTCGGTGAATACAGTACTCAGTGAATACTGTACTCGGTATATACTGTACTCAGTGAATGCTGTACTCAGTGAATGCTGTACTCGGTATAGGCTGTACTCTGGGAATGCTGTACTCAGAGTATACTGAACTCGGTGTATACTGTACTCAGTGTATGCTGTAATCGGTATATGGTGTAATCAATGTCAACTCTTGATCATGGCATGGAGAGATAGAGAGGGATGACTTAACTTGGTGTTCTTAGGTGATGGTAGAGTTGAGGACGAGAAAGAGAAAGATGAGAGCAGATGGGCAATCATGATGAGAAACCGGGACTTTATAGAATTTTGTGTGGAAGTCAATTTACCTTTCCAGATATGGCAGGTACGAGTCCCAATCCACTGGGTAACTACACTGATACGAGGTCTTCTAAACCAAATCAGGCATGTCATACCCCTGACTTTGCATATCCGCTCATATCCTCCATATTGTTTCCATCTTCATCCTCCACCTCTCTTTCTTGTCCACAACTCCATCATCATTACAATAACACAAAGTCAAGTCATCCTGCTCTATCTCTCCATATCATGATCAACAGTTCACACTTGGTACAACATACACTAAGTACAGCATACACCGAGTACAGCATACACTGAGTACCTAGTACAGCATCCACCCAAGATTGCTTCTCTTCCCTTCATTATCATAGATACGAGTTGACACCTGAATGTAGCCTCACCTTCCGGCCTGCCTCCCTACATGATCGACCGCCATCAGCCAGCTCCCCATGATGGCTCAAAGGTGAAGTCACATTCTTACATTCCCCTGGTTGCGAGTTAACTAACTGATGAATAGAGTCTCACGTGCCGTCCATCAACTAATGCCGAGTACTTGTCCAATCACACTTGATCACAGCCTCCAAGTGTATCTCCAAACTGGCTCGATTACTGCCTCCCAGTGCATCTCCAATCTCACTCGATCACAATCACAGTGTGCATCTCTAAGTTCACTCACTCACGGCCTCCAAGTGTGTCTCCAAATACGCTTGATTATTGCCTCCAAGTTTATCTGCAAACTTCCTCGATCACCGCCTTGGAGCGTATCTCTGAGTTCCCTTGGTTGTTATTTCCACTCGCACCTCGAATTGCTCTCAAGCACCACCTGCAGCCAGTCCAGATATACCGTGTGTAGATGGGTAGCTGTATAGATTAATGGATACATAGATACATAAATGCATAGATACGTAGATGAGAATACAAACTGAATACATGAATTTTAAATATTGTTGAATGATAAGTAGTAGCTATGATTTCCAGGCGCACCAGCAGCAGCACCCAAAGAAGATGTTACTTTTCCTGGACTGCTGTACTGTGATTCGAGGTGCTGCCAGATGTCTTACAGGCACTCACGGACTTGTCACTGGTGCACCCTGGCTTGTCCCAGCCGCTCCCAGGATTGGCGCCGATGCTCTCTGGCGCTCCCAGGTATTCTCAAACTTATCACAATCACTCCCATGGATCTTCTGTACCAGTCACCAGAGATCCCAGTTACTCTGAAGGCCGGCCGGAATGCCCTCCTTGGGTCTAATACTCTCCTGAAATTGACCCATTTCGGTTTACACTCCACATCCTCTCAGATACTCCTGGAGTTTTCCAGTGATTAAAATTCATTTTGCTGATGAACTTCAGTTCAAATCTTCAATCTCGTTCTTACCAACTCCATCATGGGATAGCTTGTCGCCAATGCCAGATCCAATTCCTACAATCCACCCTTTGGGTGGTTAGGATTCGCTGGTACTGAGAATGAGATATATTCAGCCAATAAGATTTGCAATGCAAGTGAAGCAAATTCTAAATTTCATCTTGGAGATTGCCAGAAAGGGCTTACTATACTTGTCATTATTGATAACAACAGCCAGCGCCAGGTGGGTGTGGATGTCACTGACTACTATCAAACCTATTTTGATACACAGTTCATATCCAGATGTAATTGGTATCCACTTTTCTACTGGACTCTGGAGGCAGCCCTAATCAATAGCCTCATTATCTACTGTGATCTTACAGCAAATACAGAGAGTACAGTAGAGCACTCAGACTTTCATCTTTCCATTGTGCATGACCATCTGCAAGCTGGTAGTCCATCAACAATAAAATGTTTCTCAAGCATTCCAGCCTTACAAGCAATCACTCGATCGGCTCTCTCCACACTTGTGGGTATGTACTACTTGCTAGAAGCATGTATTCTCCAGTACAGCTACATTCATCATCTTATTGGGATGAGGCATCAGCCCAGCTGAAGCCATCAGCCAAAGAGGTGGACCCTTGGTCCAATGCTCTCCATCTTGCTACCCTCCATGAAGCTAGAAAACATACTGACAAACAAACAAACAACCAAATAGACATATAAACAAACAAACAATCTACAAAACAAACAAACCAACAAATGACTTCTCATGTTCAATGAAGCCTCATTAATACTCAATGTGGCATGTGAGCAGGGAAAGGGTACTACTGTAGCCTGAGGATTGCAATCAACATAAACAATGAAATCCTAATTCCCAAAAACAAATGTAGAACAAGCTTTGATCAAACTTTGAATCTACTGACAAATACTATAAATGAATTGTTTTCTGGCAGTTCCTATTCTTATCTTCAGCATGTGCTTTCAGGAGTATATCTGCTTTGGTTAGATTGCTGTGTATGTAGGAGAAGCTGGCTGTTTACTGTCTATTTAGATCTCAACTATTGTGATAACAAACATCTATGTGTTTAGTTCGAGCTTTGATTATGTCAGGGGTGATATGGAAGAGGGTACCATGGTTGGAGTAGTTGATTGGAAGCGGTGGTTAGTATTTGTGAATATCTTAAATATTCTTTTGCAATTGGAGTAATCATTTTGCCTGTCTGGAAGACTTCAAGTATGCAATGAGCTTTGCCTGGAGAGTTGATTTGGCAATGAGTCATCGCATTTGAGACTACCAAACGATAGCAACAATGGTCACAAGAGACACATAGCCCTCCTTGGGAATTGCAATCTGCACTGCCAGCAGCCCAATTGGAATCCCAGTACACTTCAAGGCGGTGGTCAATGTTCATTGCAGTGCCATTACATTCAAGCATAGCCAAAAATTTACTGTAGATTCGAAATAGTGATGGACTTTCTTGACACCAGTCATATTGCTGGTGAATGGCCACATGTTGTAATGAAATACAACAGCAACCGCATGCAAGATATCTGGCTGCATTGCCAGCGCTGTGGACATCAGTAATCACCTGACTGAATCCTATTCTGCACTATCTTCCGATTCCTTTTCCCCTCAAAATTTGGCTAAGTCAAAATTCAAGTTGGAATCCATAAAAGGCAGACACAATGAGAGTGTTCATTGCTGAATTATATGAGAATTGATATGGTATCAGCTTTCTGGAATTAACTAGCTGCAGTGTAAGGATGGTAAATCTCGATGCCAATGAATTGACATGTGGGACTGAGGTTCGTGATATTGTATTTCTCGTAGTGTATCGCCTTGACCTTGATAACATCATTGAAGATAGCCTGCAGATATGGGATGCAGATATTGTTGACATACTGAGGTGTCCAAATACTGTTCGCACAGGGGCAGATGTTGGGAACCGTCGAGAACTGTGTTAGGTAAAAGGAGTATTAAAAGGTATCGCTCTCAATGTGCCGTAGCCATGGACTTTCTGTAAGGCCGGAGAGCTTTACTTAGTCTGTAAATGATCTTTGGTGTGCTGACGCCTTCTGGACTTCCTTCTGGTAAAGATACATTGATATCGTCATTGTCAATTGTGGGGTTTAATACAGCTAAAACTACATCCAAGTGGGTAATATTTCACCTATCTATCCCAATGCGAGTGATGAGATACCCAAATGCAGTTGGCTTCCCAATCGAGGTATAAGTTACACTGAAATACATCTGCGCATATGCTAGTATGGCTAGCAATACTTTATTCCATATTGACCCCTCCGAGTTGTATTTAGTCTTATACACCCACTCAGAGCCGATGGGCTGAATCCGTGGTTGCCATGCTTCCCAGTTAAGTAGATTGGAAAAGATATGATTGTGCAGGATCAATGTGCTTTCTTCCTTCATGGCTTGTTTACAGAGATTATGTTGAACACTTTGCATGACGTCCATGTAGGTGAATAAATCTCCAGTGGCTGCAGATGATGTCACTCCTTCTGGGGAAGCTTTACCTTGACTTCTTGTGATACAATTCCCTATCTGTCGAGGTGGAGGTGGAGGTGGAGGTATTGGTGGTACTTGGCTTGATTTCTTAATTACTGCTGCTGAGTACTGGGCGGTTAGATCCTGTCTAATGGAGCCGGCGTTGGGCATTTCCTGCTTCCTTCTTTGGAGCTCCAGGCATGACAGATGTGGATATTGTACCTGCCTATGTAGATAGACTGTCTTGTTCTCAGAGAGGCTCATCTCTGGTAGCTATTTCCTTGATATATTTTATGTTTTCTGGCAGTCCAAATATGTCAGTATCAATCTCATTGCGGTCATGCTGGCATCACAGGTGTCCATCTCTCCATTCATTGAAGATGACTTCCAATTGGACTTTCACGTTCTGCCATTTGGGATCCCAAATCCTACACAACATACTTGAGTTGTGTGTATAGCCTACCATCATGCTGAGCATTTATCTGAGGCCAAACTTGAGCTGGTGGCATTGAGCTTCAGATGCAAGTCTAGTGGCTTACCATTCAAACTAAGGTACAGTGTGGAGAGAGGGTTTATAGAATGTTTGGAAGTCGGCATTATCTGATATCTGTTTCCTGAGTCCGCTTATAATATCATGTGGTGTTAATCACTGTACGTGATCTCTGCCATAGTCATGTATTTGCTCCAAGTATTCCTTCAGTAATCGCTGATTGAGATAGAGTGCAGTATATAGTGCTTCGCCCCAGATCCGAACTGGAGCCGGAAACTTAATGAATATCACATTGGCAGTTTCAGCAATTGTGTGGATCTTTTGTTCAACAACACCATTTTGATGATGAGTGCATGGATGGCAAGGCTTGTATGTTGTGCTGTGGGCAGCAAGAACATATCAAATTTGTCTATTGTGGTATTCTCACTGTAAATAACTCCCCTCAAAATGTGGGATGTCGTTTCCCATTGAATCTACTTCGGCCTGAATTGACCAATTGATTGAGGTTCAGGTCATGGCCATCTTAGATGGGAACAGCCATACAGATCGGTGCTTTCCGTAGTCATCGATGAAAAGTATCCACTATTGATTGACTTTGACTGTTGTTGTAGAAGGTGGACTGCACACATCAAATTGTACCAGTTCACAGGGCTACATACTGTACTGGACTGGCACTCTTATGAACCTGTTTTTGTTCTTGGCTTGGATACAGACTATGCACATAGAATCATTGTGTGTACATCCACCAATCAGAAAAATTATTGTGGTAGAATTCTTATAGGTTACTGGGTGTTATCATATTCTGGACCCTGCGATGGTGAGAGAACTTCAAATGGACTTAGATATGGCAGTCAAAAGCACACTTTGAATACAGAGACAGGCTGAATATGTAGCAGCAATCTTAGATGTCTCTGAAAACTCGATTGTGGGCTAGATTTCAGATAGAGTAATAGGTTCTACAATAATAGGCTCTGTGATTAGTACTCTGGAATGTGAGCTTTCTCTCCTTCTCTTTCTCACTTCCTAAGTAGTCGATGATATGGGTGCAGTCATGTGGACAATCAGATATATGCCTTTGATTCATTGTCTAGGGAAAGTGCAGGAAGATGGAAAAGTTATTGAGAATTGTCCATTCTAAAATATAGTTATATGCTCACCCATATCCAATTGGTTGATTGATAGATAGCAACATGGAAAACTAGAAGTACGGAGGAGATTAATTGATAGTAGTTTATGATGTTGACAAAGGTACAATGCATGGTGGCCATTGAATTGTGGTCTGCGGGTTTGGTTAATATCACAAGTGAGTGCATTTTGAGCATTGAGTCCCTGCCATCGTCGTTCCAGATGTAGTGTGAGGATCACCAATCAATGACCCACTTTAGAGCAGTGAAGCCACCGGTGGCAGCAGCAGTAGGGGCCAGTACACAAGTAGTTAGTCAGAGATGATCACAGTCTCCAGTCATAGCCTGAGCTGCTGTAGTAGTGGTTTTCTTCACAGTTCACCACTTCTTTATACTTTTGTATGGAACCCAACAGACTTTGACATCACCTGGTAGCCTGGGCTGGAAGAAATGCACTCATTGTTGTTTTATCCCTTCTGAGCACGTTTCCACTGTCCATATGCATCTGTAGTATGGGTGTCAAGATTACAATAGATGCACCAAATTTGGTAGCTATCTTCAGTCTCCTCACTTTCCACATGTCCACTGTATCCACTGAGTCCTCCGCATCCTCTACACTCATGGCCTCAGCCACAGTAGCTACCACATTGGGAGAGAATGGCAGCCCCTGTACATGAATCTCCAAGTGCGTTGGTCAGTGTAGCTGTTGTTTCTTCATTTCAGAGGTCATACATGGCTTCTTCAGATCTTAGTAAGGGCTGTCTCTTCTCTAGAACCGTCAATATCATACCCTACTGTAATGGCTGTGATGTAAGTATTGCCATGCAGAAATCTCAATCAGTGATTGCATCATTGCTCTGGACCAGTTGTATCAGATAGTTACCAACTGTGGTAAATAATGCGTTGAGTGGTTCATCCTCCTTATATTGGCAAGCAACGAACAGGCGAACAATGGTGTGTCTGCCATATTACGACCCGGCAGTGTCCAGTCGGGTTTCTAGTGAGTTCAACATTTCATGAGAATTTGTTATGCATTTGACAATGAGCTGTACTTCAGGAGAACCGAAATGTGTGATCATCGATGCAGCCTTTGCTTTCGTACCATTCAAATCATCATAGGCCTAATTATGGTTTAACCCAAGAGGTAAGAGATCAGGGTTATCTCCTGTAATGATAGCCAATGTTCTCATGGTTGATAGGATGAGTATCGTGATCAGTTTCCAATCATTGCAGTCACCATGAGTGAGCTCTGGAATATTTGAGCACCAAGTGTTGTTGAAGGCAGGTTCGAAGGAAGCTATCGAGGAAGGCATGATGACATGGTGATATTGTGCGCTTTTGAAATCCTGTAGATGGCGTTGGGTTACAGTACTGTGTAGGCAGCTGTTGCGACGGTGACCAGGCCTAGAGTATGCGAGGCTGCTTAGATAGTTCTAAAGGAGATTGTAGGAAAGATCGTAAGATTTTTAAATAGTAGTAACAACCGGACTCACAACCTGTTGACCTATACTGAGTACCAAGAACCTGTACCATGATGTACAGGTACATTCATCATCTTAAATATGCAGTGTTCAAAGTATGTCTTGTATGTCGTGTATACATGCATGCATATTCAGCTGGCATCCCCATCTGACTGTGGAATAACCATCACCTTAGAGAATGACCATTATCTGGCAGAGATTATGCATTGGCTCAACCATAGCCATTTGCCAGGGAGGTGGACCATATATGCAACAATACAATCTGCACTGCCCCCAATGTGCACCAGCCTGTTAACCTAGCACATGCTCCTTTTCCTCTGCCAAACGGTGCCATATATGCATTCACCACTTTGAATAGAGAGTAGAGTAGATTCTGTCCTTTACAAGTAGAAGAGAAATCAAGGTGATGATGGATAAGATATGAATGCTAGCATAAAGTGTAAGGACTGCAGTAAGGCTTTGTATTTTACACCCAAATGAGATTGTGTTTATAAATTTCAATATATACCCAGTATTGGTATTTTTTCTGATGGCATTTGGTAGGATTGTGGTTGTATAATACATATGTTGAAACCAGGACCATCCATGTGACCAAACCCAGTTTCTGGCAAACGGATAAAGTGAACTTAACTTACTGCAATCCACATTCACTGAAATGTATGTAAGTGTGTTTTAATTTTTCAATCTTTTGATGATCTTTTGAGTCAGTGTGCTGATATCATTTACCCCCATTTACACAATTTCTGAAATAGCGGCAGAAGCTTACCAAAACTAATTCGATATTGTTCAGCTCTCTATATATATCACATTATCTATTTAGATATGTCACAAGGTGTATACAGATGGAATTATATGTAGTTGGTATCCAGTGGATTGCTTATTTAACTGCTCATTGGAAAAGTTGTACTACTAATCATTTGAAAAACCAATCTGTATTGAGAAATCTAATGATAAGGTAACTTTTCAGTATCACTTTTGCAATTAGGAAAGTTGGAGAATATCTGTTTAAGTTAATTACTCTGCAGTTGAAAAGTAGCCAAGATGACTCCAGTTGTCAATATTAGAGGTGCGTTGAGTTGCTTTCTAAGTAATCATGCTAATGCTGAAAACTGTTGAATGTTACAACATATATTATCCAATATATTGTAGAGTTTTTAAAGTATGTTTTCTGTTGTAAGGATCTCCTGAACCAACTTTGATTTATTTCACAGATTCATGCATATTTGTTCCATTGGTGTATAATTTAATGTTAGTGATATCAAGTTTCTTGCAATCAAGTTAGTTAATGTCTTCTGTTGTAAACATTTGTATTTTAGTAAATAGTGTGGTTCAACCTAAACTGAAATGGATGCCATGTAATAACGGAACAAAATAATCACATTTAGTATATAAATATACTCCTAATTCTATATCCCAAACTCTAATAATCACTTAACCATGTTGATTAAATATTGCATTCGACTGTAGTCCTAAGGAGACATGTCATTGGCTTGTACAGATACAATTGGTAGTGATTGGATCATAATAAATCAGTTGTAAGCAACTTTATCTGCAATATTTACCTGATTAGAATACAATTGATAACTGGGGATTTATTGTACTTCTCAAAGAGACAATAGTTCCTACTTTAGGTAGTATCTGTCTCAATGTTATATGAGTTGTACTATATAGATATTAGTAACTGTAAATTTTGTTAAAATTACAATTCAAATTGAACATACCATTTAATGCCACATAACTTGTCATATATTGTCAAAGTATATAATCATTAAAGTTGCCTTTTCAGTCAAAAATTATCATACTGATTTGATTGGACTCCCTGGAAGTATGATATATAACTTGATACTATTTATCTATTTAATATTCATGTTTAGTTTATTGACAGAACTGTTATTATATTCAATACTTTTAATAGATCAAATCAGCTTTAAATATAGAATTATTCAGCAAAATCAAACCAATTGGTGTACATTTTACAATGTAAATGTCATATTGATTTCTGTATAATGTAATTAATTTGAATACTAGTAGATATTTATTCTAGAAAGTCAATATATACTGTTAATTTAAATATTATAAATCTTAAATTAGGTATGAGTATATATCAAATAAATTCAATACTAAAACCCCAAGATTGAAAAGCAAATAATAACTATTTAATCAATACTAGTATGTTCAATATCATATAGATATGTTTTAATATCATTTTCATATAATAGTTGGAGTTGAATTCACATAATATTGTAAATCACAGTAGTTGAATATTTTAAGCTTTGCTATTATATTATAAAATAAAATGATATTAAATATCAAATCATGCAATATTGTAAATAGGTTTTATTCACATTATATTCAGCTGAGAACTGAAAATACAGAATTGTCCAAGATCTGACACTTTGGATATATATACTGATTAATTATTACTGTTAAATCTTTTCTTATATTCTATTGAACTTTTTGAATTCTCAATGATAGTTTTATATACTATCAATCAAATACTAAACAATACAACTGCACCATATTTTACTATATTAATATATATTTACCTACTGCTGCTTTGAATTAAATAACTTTACTGCTATTCCATATGTAATTGTTCACTCTTTCTTTGACCCATATTTACATCCCCAACACCTCTTTTGTTAGTAATCTACTATCACCAACATTAACCACCCCTAGAGTAGTATTAATTAAGAGTTAGGTATCTGAAACTTTAGAATGTAAATTCTCAGTCAGCAGTTGGCAATTCTAAATTGTTGTGTATTAAGTGAATGTATTGTATTTGTACTCTTGTATGGCAGATTAGAACTGAGATTGGTAACAATCATACATCCATTTGCTACCTATCTGTTCATTCATTTGGAGAAGAAGTTATAATTTTGTTAGATATCTCTCAAGTCAAAAAGTGTATATAATATTCAATATTTTGCTTCCAATAGCTTTGGGTGACATAACTTAACCAATGCAACCGGCAAATACCACACCCCACATATGCACCAGACCGCAACAACTCTTCCAACCTATGAATATGGTACTTAGACATATGCATACCATTTATATAGAAAATTGGACAACTGGTCTCCAGTTAGGAAAATACAAATGTTAATGAATTGGTTCGACAGGGGTGAAAAATTGCAGTTTACAGCTCAATTGGCAGCCAAGCAGTGCTCTACGCACTTACAACCATTCTTGACACATTATCCAGGAAATATTGAGTTGTTTATCTCTTATCAGATAATTTGGCAGAATTATAGTTGTGACAATGGCATCTTACTAGTAGACTCATTGGTAAGTTCATACCCACTTACTGGCAAAGTGATATTGAACTCAGATATCTATTTATTGTAATACGAATTTAAGTTAACACTGATACATACTAACAGTTGCACTTAAAGTTATAATTGAATACAATCTATAGTGTTACTCAAGTAATTTATTTTGTACCAGTTTCAAAATATCATTGCCTCCATATATATCTTATATTTCATATACTCCAATTTATTATTTACAGACATCTCAAATCAGCTTGCACTCAGCATTATCTATTCTATGAGATTGTAACTCAAGTCTTCCTAATGTATTCTGCTCATATTGACTGCACTTCGGAATATAGTTATACATTTCCATTGGTGTTGATTACCAGTCTTTATTAAATTGCAATATGTTGTTTAAAGCCAGCCCAGTTTGGTAGTCAATTTCAGATACTATCTGCGGTTAGTCTTTATATAATACACCAATATGTATATTATAGCTAGGTTTATTATCATTGATAAGTATACTGGCAACTTTGCTTAATTCTATATACTAAAACAACTTGATTTTTACCTTTTCAGTATACTGAATTATTTTCCAGCAATATAAATTCATTGCTTTGGAGACTGTAATAACTTAAAATTGAATTCTGGGGATTTTGTAAGTTATATTGTTCAATAGTCAGAGGCTTTGAATTTTATAAAAAGTATCATTCACGTAAAATCAGGTATCAAGAAGTTATATGTGTTTGTTTACTATATATGTTAAAGAATAAGTAATGAAAGAAAAATAGCACATTCTGTAATATTCAATAATCTCTCTTTATATATTGTTTAATTGCTATCTGATAATTAAATTTTGTAGTTTCTAATTATATTCTATTTGGCAACTTTGATAGTGGACAATATAAAGTTAATGCTAATATACTCAATTAGACTATAACATATCAGTTTGTAATATATTAGATAACTCTATTGAGTAATGTTTGTATTGCCCTGCCACTCTTATTGAACAGTTTAGTATGTCTATGATTATTAATCACTGTTAACTTTTCTTTCCCATATTTATATTGTATGATTACTTATACCCTTCCATCATTACTTGTAATCTTATATGAAATTCTGTCTTCTCAACTGAAATTCTACTTTGTTACTTTTATCAATTGAATATACCTGTCTTTTTCTTTTACATCCCCACTCAATTTCTTTTCTCCCAGTATATCATATCATCTTCCTTATTACTATATTCCACCGATACTACTAGCAAGATAAAATTAATAAAGCTATATAAAAGAATAAATGTTAATCTGTAACTGAAGTTGTGTTTTAACTTAGTTGGATTATATCTCTATGACTAATGTATTTTGGTGCTTATTATCTTTTTCACAGCTATTGTCATATTCTTATCAGTCTAGAATGTACTACTGAATTATAAATAGTATATTCCAGATAATGGATTGTCGCAGCTTTAAGTTACTAACTATTAAGAAATTATTCTCCAACTGTTCCCTAAATTTTCTAAATTCTTCTTGAACATTTTGACAATCATTCCATAGGATAAATGAGATAGTCATTGTCAAAAAACACCCCACTTTTCAGGTCGTAGCTGCCTTGTCACGTGCTCAGCCTCTTGTGGTGTTGATACTTGTACTTTCCTTGCCGAGAGTCCGCAGACGAGACAAAGAGATATCTGGTCACGCTGCATATGGTAAATTGTCTTACTTTTATCAATGCAGTTCACATCCTATCATTAGTTTGTTTTCCAACGCTTGCTGATTGTTACCTGCTGCACTGATTTGCAGCAACGATTTCTATCAATCGTCGCCTTCAATACTACCTGCCACATCATGAAGCAGGGAAGCTCCAGGCGATTCGACCTTGTTGTGTTTGGAGCTACCGGTTACACTGGGAAGCTCACCAGCGAACAGGTACTGCAAGGGACTCCATCAACTCTACAATGGGCAATTGCTGGCCGTTCTCCTCAGAAGCTGGATCTGTTGGCTGGTGAATACAACCGACTCTATATGGATCGTGTCCCTGTCCGTGTGTTGCCAATCTTCTTTTTTCGTTTGTCTTGATTGCTAACCTAGGCTGCGATTAGAAATCTATATTACCGATCTAAGCGAATACTCTCTCGAGAAGCTTGCTTCCTGTACTCGTCTTTTAATCTCGACTGTCGGTCCTTATATCAAATACGGTACTCCGGTCTTGGAAGCTTGTGCCGTCTATGGGACACATTATGTTGACTGCACTGGAGAATTTCCATGGGTTCACGAAATGATCAAGAGGTGCCACAAGACAGCCGAGAACAAACGAGCAATTGCATATACTGTATTCCAGTCACTCGTGGTCTGTAGCTAACCGATAAGTAGATGATTCCCCAGTGTGGATTTGAGTCAGCTCCTCTGGATCTGGGTACTTATGCACTGGTTAAGGCAGTGCGTGATGAATTGGCTGTGGGTGTGATGGATGTTAAGTTTTCGGTCCATAAGTTACAGTAAGTATCGGAATAAGGCTGGACATGTGGCATCAACTGTTGACATCGTGGTACAGAGGTTCATTGAGTGGTGGCACATTTGAAGTGAGAAATATTTCGGTATTTGGCTAGCTCCATACATATACTAATCTACCAGCACAAGACATCGCTGTGTTTATTCGAACTTGCAACCCTTCAAGAGCTCAGTGAGGCGGCAAAATTCGATGCTCTATCGCCTATTCAAGGTCCTGAACAGCCATTCCGTTACCCCATTTGCAAAGATGAGGATCTCGGCATTTTGACTTCCTGGATTAATTGTACTGGAGACAGATCCGTTGTCTTTCGCAGCTGGGGTTTAATCGACGACGGTGAATTCTATGGCGAGAACTTCACATGGAAGGAGTATAGAAGAGTTTCTAATTATGCCTCTGCATTGTTCTTGTTTATTCTTATGAACATCGCGATTATCGTGCTCCTGTTCTCCCCGTTAAGGTGCCCTGCTAGTCTGTATGGATATTTAACTGTCTCCACTAACTTTGTGTAGGTGGCTTGCAAGAAAGATACTCCATCCTGGCAAGGGGGAAGCTCTATCCAGCGAGTTGGTCACCCGGTTCTATCGGATATTGCAACGATTACTGACATCGGCAGGTCACGTCGCAACCATCATGTTGAGTGGCGCGGCGTTGCAACGGCTGATGACGGCTCTGAAACTCCTCGCAAGGCCTTCGTCAGGGTGCAAAGCACCATAGACCCCTACAGCCTTACAGCCTTATGCTTGGTCCAAGTTGCGAATAGTATTTTATTTAACGATAGTACCTTAGCAGCGGAACTCGGAGGAGGTATTCTTACTCCTGCAACTGTGGCCTCACCTGAGTTATTTGAGTTGCTAGACCGTGGGGGACTACGGATTGAAACGAAGATCAACTAAATTTTTCTACGAAATTAAGCACCCCCCAATAAGAATCGATGTAGCAAAAAGCCCAAACTTTTAAACTTTTGCCAACCTATGAATTAAATTTGCTGGTTTTCAAGCTCCTCTTAGTAATTAGATAGCACTAAAAACATCTATGATTGAACACTGAGTACTGTTATAAAAAAGCACAGTTGAAAAATCTGTATTCAGTACACCGCCAGAGCCAAATTTGAGTTAAATTGCATGATTCATACCGATCGTGTGGGCGATCGCCATCAGATCGTGCATTTTGGGTACTTCGGTTCTGACTTGCCTCGGTACCTGGCACTTCTATTTTTGGGTGACTGGGATGTGATTGGCTAAGCGTATTATTAAGCAAGTCATGTGATATGGGTTTAAAATTGTTCTATGTGAGCTTCGATGTGGTCAGACATTTATATGTAATTTTTTGTACTGATCACCGTGAATATTAGAAATGAAAACAAAAAACACGCTTCTTGTCTCTGAACTAAGAACAAAGTCACCTGATCCCACACAAAGGAAGTGATGAGGACATCTATAGGAGTTTAAGTAAAGTTTCAGTAAAAGATATGAAAGTACCTTACTCTCTCTGAGATATAACTGTCACTATTAGCACCAATGTCATGTTGTTTCACAAGTGGTAACAAATTTGCCAACTATCAACAACTGCAGAGACACCTGTCTTCTCCAGCAATAACATCAGTATTCACTCTGAATTCTATTTATTTTGTATATACTTGAAGTGTTAAGTGCACTTTGAATACCAGCTCTGTATACAAACTCAATATTCAATTGTTATGAGTAAACTTACTCTACCACTAACCTTTGCACAGAAATACTATCTGCAAGGTTCATATACAAAGTCTGTATACAAGTTCTATTAGTAAAGCTTATACATAAACTATAAAAGATAATACAATTTGCAGTTGCTGTATGCAAACTATGTATGAAAATGTTATAAGCAATATCTGTAAGCAAACTCTGTATACAAATTATATTAGTATATTCTGTAAGTGAATTCTGACAGTACTTTTTAGAAGCAAATTGCTTGTATAAACTCTATAGGTAAACTTTATATATCAATTCTATAGCTAAACTCTATATACATATTTTCTAGAAAATCTCTTTATACAAACTGTATAGATCAGCTCAATATACAAACTCTATAGATAGACTTTATAAGTAAATTCAGTAATCAACCTTGCTAAACAAGCTCTGTCTAGCAGCTCTGCATTCCAACTCTTTTTGTAAACTATATTTTTAAACTGAGTATGGATACTCTATGTATGGAAATGAGGTATCGACTCATTATTTAAACCCTTTATCTATTGTACATAAGTAAAGTCTATTTACCACTTATCCATAGAATTGAGAAACTTAAAGTACTTTTAATTGTAATGATTCCACCAGTCCGGATAATTCAAGTATGAGATCAGGCCCAGCCCATACCAGTGCAACAGGATAGTGCAACTGGACTAGACTGTGGACTGCTACATTGGATTTGACAGGCTCAGTCTGGACCAGTCCATGCTTGTAAGTACATATTAATTTCCAACTAGTTATATAGTATATATAATTTTCCAGCAAGTTACTGTTAGCATGAGATTTGGGCTGATAGCTTATGTGGCAGTTGGAGGCTGACAACCTCTAACAGTCCAAGGCTGCAGGCAGAAGGCAGCTGGTTTGCAGCCCCCAATCCAAGAAATATATCACGCTCTGACAGTGATACTCTGCATCGGTCTCAGGATGTAAGACTTGACTTTGCAAAGTATGCCTGCTTTCCCATATATATTTCCCTGTTAGTCTCTCCCTGTATACTTTAGACAATCACTTTTGTATGAATGTCAATTCAACATCTCTTTTTGTACTCCATTGATCTCAACAGTTACATCACTTTCAAATCCATCATCCCATCTCCAGACTGGTTAGTATATAGTTGCTCGCCATCCTCAACAACTTCCAACTTTGCTCAAGTAAAAACTACCTGTGGAAGTCTGATTTGAAGTCTGTCCCATAGGTTTATACTTTCCACTGCCTACTAGTTATCCATATATAGCATGTTTCGCTGGTCTGTGAGGATTATTATATACTGGGAAAGGAGTATTTCAACCGAATCAGATTTTGGTGGTATGGATAGCATATCAAGTGCCATTGATGATAGTTTTGAATATATCTTATGTGGAAACTGCCAAATTGGGAATGAGCTTGTAATGGATGGCCCAGCAGCAGATGAAAGATATCCATTACATACATTAACTATGAAAGCATCAGCATAGAATACATCTCAATCAATTGATTAGAGTCAGAGTGTACTATACAAATCACAGCCTGTGGCATGATGACAGGTGGTGAGGATGTAATCCTGTATGAGTGTACATATATGATGCCTCTTGTATGATTGTATTTGGTGACTCAGTATATGAATTACTGTGAGAGATTTCAGGTACATTCCACCTGAGTGGACTGGTCCAGTATGAGCCAATAACAGTACATTAAAATGGTGGACTGATTTAATCCTAGTCTAACAGCTGCTTGAATATGATAGAACTAATTCTGGATCAGACAAGCCTGGACTGGTCCACACCCAGACTGATTGAATCGTTGCTTATCTCAACAATCTACTGAGTATAGAGAAATACAATTTATATAGTATCAATTGTGTTACAAATAATATCTTAGTGCGATGTGTATTACAAAATGGTTTAACTGTATACCTGCTTGAATACAAAGCAAAAGTAAACTGTTTTTTATTGAAACATTTAGAATTAGTTAAGATATAACAGTTTTCAAAATCTTGCGTACAGTAACTGCGTTCAGCTTTAATAGGCAATTTGATTCTACTGCAAATTTGTACTACCCCATATAGATTAGTATTGTATATATTTAAGTAAACTAGTTGGAACTATAACTATTATCCAAATATGGCTAAAATAGAAATGTGCAGAAAGTATATATACATTGTACTATTATAAGTTTATACTGAATTGAACTATAAGTAGAGTTCAACAAGATTTTTACTTTTACCATTTCAAGCTAATGTGCGAAGTTTATTTGATTCCTTCCAATCCGAAATTTGAATATAATAATATTCACTGACTTCTTGATAATAACTCTAATTTTATAATTTACTAACTATTAGTAGAAGTATACCGGAATCTACTGAAGAGAAATAGAATAGTGTGGTATTAAGTTGCGAAAGTATACATATTCGGTGCACTACTTTAGTAAGAAAAATATTTATCTGAATAGTGGTAGTACTTTTGGTATCTACAATATCTTTCAAGCAGTCTATTGAGTGTCAATATGAAAACAGGACAACAGTAATTCATAAATGATATAACAAAATTCCGAATTCACTGCAACTTCAGATTGCATTTGTTATATGTAATGATTCATGAAAGTAGAATTGCAGTTATTTAAATTATTAACAAAAACTAATTGAATCTCCTATTATATTAGCAGTAGTTGATCTTTGAAAGTGATACCATAATGGGTGAGGTTTGGTGCAGATGATATTGGGAAGAATAATGTGATATTGGAAACAAGGTTAAAAACTTCAAGTGGGTATTGAGAAACACAATATGGCTATAGTTAAGACTGTTCAAAGTGATCTAGTGCTTTGTTATACAATAGAACATATTATTAGAGATGAAAAGGCATTCCTCCAATGCGAACAACCTCTCATCAGATACAGTTCATCTGCCACCCTTGCATCATCTCCTATGCTCTTATGTACTATCCAAATCCTCCCTTAAGATCTTTCCCATTGTCTACAAAACTCTGATCATCACAACCTCACCACATTATCTGAGGTCAAAATGCCTTGGACCCCCTCCTTTTGAACCACATTTAGTGTACCATCAGCACATAACATCCTGACAGCACTTCTATATCTATGGACATCTTCATTCTTCAGTAACACCACATTCGTTCCCTAACTCTGAAACATACAAACTATCTCATTCTTGTACCAATACTCATAATCCTAGTCTGTGACATACTCTGTTGAAGAGACAGCATACCTTGGTATGATTTGATTGGACTTGTAATATCTGAAATAATACTAACTTGAATACATGGTTTTAAATAATTGAATCTCCAAACAGACATTAAAATATTTTGGACGTTGCAAATCGTATATTGTTGATTCAGTTCTATTGTTAGTAGTATTCATATACAGTAGAAGAAATTTCAGTTGGACATTTAGAGCAAACTCATAAGGTTTAATGAGTAGAAAAGAAATAGTAGTAAATTAAATTTATATTTGAATTTTGATTGGAAATGTAAACTCATTTTTCTTTATATCATTTCATTTCTACTTGTGCTTGTATGGAGAATAATGGTTAACCATGTTTGCAACATACAGTTTGACAGTAGTAATTTTCCTTTCAAGCTAAATACCATTAATTTTGGATGTTCAAACTAAGATAGCAAAATTATAATTACTGTACTGAGAGTGATCATGAGCATCGCTATAGTATGCGAACAGTTGCTGTAGCTAGGGGGTATTGGCAAAAGTGTGAATGAACTGCAGACTGTATTACGCCCACAAGATCACATGAACACACAACCACCTATTGAAAGCTTCCTCTTGATCTCTGTAAAACATACAGTCTACCGCAATGCATAATTAGTCAATCACCATCTGTGCATAGAACTATGGAACTATCAATGGCTGGCAGTCAAATAACCACATACAGTCTTGATTGCCAGTTAGCTGTGCAGGTGCTTATAAACATATTAATACATTTCTACAGTGGCTGCTTGACAGCCAACCTGCTGGCCTGATTGAGAGCCTGATTGAGAGCCTGCATGTGAGACTGCTTGTAAGCGTGCTGGTCAGCCAGTTTCAGAGCCATGTGAGAGTGAGCTGCACTTCACCAGAACTGGTGTTTCGACAGTAATATATGGACTTAATGAAATCTTACAGTTTCCGGAAACACTGGGCATTAGAAGACTTGAAGTCTGTGGAAACATTGATGTTGGTAGCCAACATAGTTGATCAAATGCTTTCAGTACCATTACCATTACTACCACCATTACCATCACCATCACTATCAACACTATTGTGATTGTAACCATGAGCTGGGGAACAAAATCATGCACATCGGCCCACATTCAATGAGAAGCATGTCATAGATTCCACTCCGAGTTTGGAGTTGGTGATTTGCTTTCCATAAGATCCAACTGTCTACATTTCCTGCAGCATCTAAGGCTGTAAGTGTCAACACCATGACAGTGAGACATTGTGATATCTTCTTGAGGTGGGCATGTTAAAGATAAGGTTCAAACTATAATCACAATACACATCATATATTTAGCCACTGTACTCTACCCACTGCCCTCAATCTGCCTTACACCTCTCGATGCTAGGCAGCTGCCACTCAGCCTGTCTCTGGATCAAATAGGCTGCAGCATACATGGGGGCATATAGTCAAGTGAGATTGGAAGTATCTTGCCTCTTGAGAATGTACTTGGAAGAGTAGAGCCAAGTAAGCTGGGAGTGAGTCATCGAGTGTAACCGGGAGTGTACTTGAGAGCATGCTTAGGAGTCTACATGAAGAAGTCTTGAGAGCTTTCATGGGATCATGAAGTCACGTATGCGGAGAGTGTACCATCGAGTGCAATTAAGAGTATCGTATAGGGTATGCATGGCAGTACACTTCAGAATATACATTGTGATACACCTGAGAGCACACTTGGAGTGTACTTAGGATCTGTACAAGGGCATACTTAGGAGGATAGGGCAAAGTGGGCTGGAACTGTACCATCGAGTGCAATTGGGAGTGAACTTGACAGTGTGCTGAACAGTATGACTGGGAGGGTATATAGGAGAGTACAGTCAAGATGGCTAGGAGTGTGCCAATGTGTCCAATTTGGAGTGTCCTTCAGAGCAAGCATGAGATTGTACTTGACAATGTACTTAGAGGTGTATGTGAGTGTGTACTTGGAGTGTATTTGGACTCATCGTGGATCTAACTTGGAAATATTCACTCAAGTGCTTTGGTAGGTGAGTTTCAAGCTTGTGAAATTGACTGTGATGTAAAGTTTCAAGCACATGGAATAGTATGCATATCACAGTAATCCAGTCAATACCCAGGCCCATATAATCAGATAGTTGCATGCATCAATGGTAATATGGATTCCAGTTACATCAATAGGTACTTTATAAGTTTCAAGACATGTAAGATTATTTCTCCCAAAGGGGAATATATAGTTTGGATGTTCATACATATTTATCGTACTCCATGTGATGTTCTGCAATTATATCCTACCAGTCCACATTTCCCATTGAAGGTATTGATATAGTTTGTACATTCAACATACAATATTTATCATATACAGGCTGATAATTTGTTCGTATTTATACTGTAGCCAGGAGATGGCTGTGGGTATAGCAGCTGCTGCTGATATGGCTTCAGAAGTGGAAACTGCAGCCATATCACAATAGTTCATAAATGAATCTACAGATATTGAAGCTTGGCAGTTATGTCCAAAATAATGAAACTGTTTCTCAGTTGCAATTATAATCACAATTGTAATTGTTATATTCATAAGTATCCACTGCAAGGTGACATTGTTCAATATATTTTTATCAGTTGATAACTTAGTTGGCAATTGTCTTTGTTTTGTTTTATTCACACTGTTTTCACACCAATTAGAGTATGAGAGAGACTAGAAACACCACCTCTGTCTCCACCCAAGCCAGCCACATGGCGGAGCTCCCACCTACTAGCCATCGTCCCCTGTAATCCAAGAAAAGGTACACAAAATGTGGATGATTAAACTGAACAAATGAGATCAATGAAAAGAGAGACCACCCATAATCCACACAATTTTACTCCTGTCCATGCTCCCCTTGTCCGCACTTTGCCTGTGTATGCTTCTGCTGTCCGCGCTCCTCCACTATTTTTGGCAGGAACTTTCTGACATCCATAACTTCTTGTTCACATTTTTCCATGGATGACAGCTAAGAAATTTGCATATTGTTGGTAGGTGCCCACTTTCCATCCTGTAGCCTTCTCCACAGTCTGCTAGAGGGCTCTCTGTTGGTAGTGTCACCTATTTCAGTGGCAGAAGAGATGCTCTCTCGTCTGAAGTGTTTTGCCTCTACACCATCAGCATTTGTCGTCCTCTCAGTGTCTGAATCCCGTTAGGTACATTCCAGGCAGTGCATGCACACTCTTTAGTCTATAGAATCTTGCTGCCAGTAATTTCATGCTTGTCAGTGGGACGGGTCTCTTGCTATCTGCATTACCCTTCAGCCTATAACTGTAATGTTCCGAGCACTTGGCGGCAATCCACTCCCCCTACACCCCCAACCTCCCTTCTGAGCTCGGTCAAGCTATATTCATGGCCAAGGTGGATATTCGCTCACACACTCTGTCACTTCGGCCTACATGCACCTCAGTTGCCTGGCAGTCAGCTACAATGTTCCTGGGGATGTCTGAGTGTCCCGTGACTCAGTGAATCATGACTTCTTTGCTGTGAACGTGGAGAGCCCTGCCCTGCCCAGTTGCTGCCCTGGCCCTGGGTCCCGGTGCGCAGTCCGTCTGATCGCCGTGTACACATCACTGAAGACTGACATTGGGCAGACTCCATGTGCTCGTAGCATCTCTGCTCTTGAGACAGTCTGTTGGAGGTCATCTCCAATGCTCCTGAGTTCAGCATTGGATACATCCATTCGTCCCATTACAACGTAGGTGCGGATGTTCATCCAGCGGTCTCCAATTGATTACACCGTTCTGACTCCCACTCACCCATGGCTGGTACAAGAAGCATTCATCCACCATATACAGGTGCAACAATCTACATTTCCTACCATCTGTCTTGCCAATTGGTCCATGGCACTCATGGCCACGGTGTGATCTTCCGGTATTGTAGTCTTGAATGCTGGCTCCTCCCAGGGTCTGGTCAGCGCATCATCTCACCTTTCCTGCAGTACGTGTGCTCTGTTGCGGCTACTCTGTGTACCAGTGCACATGGTGTGAGGTAATGGTAAAGCACTTTCGACTGGGAACATGTGCATGTGCTTGCTACGGTTGCCTCGAACCGTTGTTGCTGCCTGGCATCGAGGAACACTTTTGCAGGTGTGAGCCCTGAATGTCTCACCAGCACACCTCTTTGAGTGGTCAGTAGCATGCCTAGGGTGGATGAGGATTGTCAATGTAGGAGAAGCTCGAGGCGGTCTCGCCAGCTGCATTCCTTTGGGTCCCACTCATGCTCCCTTCCATATCGCTTGACAGCCAGAGCATAGGCAACATGTTCTGTTCACACACATGCTAGTATAAATGTAAACAATTCTGTGAGCAACTGGAGTTGTGCTTCTGTGGCCCAAGCTTTCCTGATGCATCAGTTGTGATGCTCCTTGACCGTCAGGTGGGTGTCCATCCATACCCCCAGTCATCTGGTCCGTTCTTGATAAATCTGGCAAAGCTGTTTCCAACTATCATCTTTGCTGTCAGCTTCGGACGCAGGTGTTTGTTGTGGCCCCATCTGCCAGTGGACACTGCTGTGTCAGTATTTGGGTGTCAAACCCCAGCACCCATCTTGCCATGAAATCGATGCTTTGCCTGGTTTCGGCTTTGAGTTTCCTGACAATGTTGTCCACGTCGCACCCAGTCACCATCTATCTGATGACATCTGCAAAGGGTTGGGCTATGATTCCGGGAAACTTCTCATCAACCCATTGTATGAGCCCTGTTGTGTGAATGGCAAAGAGGATCGGAGATACTGGTAAACCCTGTGGGATGGCTGCTTCCACCAGGTGTTTCTCCATAATACTACCTTCGATTACCATTGCCACTGTGTGATCAGAGAAGCACCCTGCCATCCATTGTATGAGGTCTTAGTCGATCCCCTGACCAAACATTGTATGTATCAGGCACCCCCTTCCAACCCTCAGTAATGCTGCCTGTATGTGCATCCGGAGTACACCTGCTATGCTGCCTTTGCTGCAGGCTCGGTGTGGGCAATTGACCATAATTGGCATCCCTTCAATTGCGGACTGCCTATTTCTGCTTCCATTCTGGCCGTCACTTTACAGTTCTCTTCAGTCAGCCTCTTCAGCCAGTAGCTTTGCGACGACTGTTTTCACAACTTTTCCCACACAGCTCAGTGGAGATATGGAGTGGTATGCATTGAGTTTTGTAAAATGATTCTATTGTAGCTTGCGGATTACAACCCAGCTTGCGGATTACAACCCAGCTTGCGGATTACAACCCAGCTTGCGGATTACAACCCAGCTTGCGGATTACAACCTAGCTTGCGGATTACAACCCAGCGTGCGGATTACAACCCAGCTTGCCAGGATCCACACAGCTCGGTGTTGGCCGATTCAAACAACTGCCTTCACTAGCTCCACAATTCACTCATTCTCCCCTGTCTAAAGTTGGTCTCCGGCACCCAATGGCAGAGTGTCTGGGGCTGGAGCTGTCCCGACTGACTCCAACAAATGGGCTTGCTTGACCGTTCGTTCAGTTATGGACTGGTGTGCTTGCCCTGCTGGGGGTAGTTCGGAGGAATGGTTATACTCATTTGGGGGAAAACACTCTCATCTTGGCATCATGTCTTGCTCAGTGGTCATGTTTGCATGTTTCTCATCTCCGAAGGTCAGGGCCACCATGGTCGCACCTACCCTTAGGTTGTTAATCTTTGCAGCTCTCGAGACCTCACCTCCTCTTAGGTATTTCAGGTATGCATTTCACATCCTATCATTTGCTCTCTAAATTGACTTTTGCAACTTAGCATTGGCCTGGGCTGTTGCTGCAGATCTGCACCTCTTTCACTTCTCTCTTCCAAGTTGGCTCTCCTCCTAAATCTCGCCATTCCACCACCTCATTGAATATGTGCAGATCCTTGTTTTCCTAGCAGTCATGTTGAGGACCTTGCCCAGTGCTTCCTGAAACCACTCGGCTTCGCTCTTGACTTTGTCCCCTGTGTTCTCCACTCCCAGGTATGCCTTTCCCGTTGCCCTCTCATTTCTGAGTTTCTCATTCTTCTTCTCGTCCTCCTGCAACATGGTAGCTAGGTGTTACCCCATGACATGTATGCCTCCTGCTCCCTCCAGCTTCTCCATGTCCACCTCCCATTCTATGATCATGTATTCAGACAGTGAGGCATGACTGCAACCTCAACTTGTCCATTGTTCAAAAGGTCGGTTGGCCAAGGTCAGGTCTATGATGGACTTGCCTACACTTTTGTTACTCATTCAGTAGTGTGTGAGGTGGCAGTCAATTACATTTACCAGACCATGCTGGTCTATGATTTCTTCCCAGTACACAGCATCTGTCCATTCTGTGGACCTTGGGTCCCAGCATGGGCTGTGCACATTGAAGTCTCCCATGAGCACCATGCCATCTTCCCCCTACCTCACAATCTTCTGCCAGCTCATTTACCTCGCTGGATACTCTCTTGGCCTCCTTACTCTCCGAGTGTAGATGTTTACAATACTGATCATTCTGTCTCCCCTTGAGTCGATGTCTACTACAATGATGTTATCACCTGGGTTGCTGCTCAAGTTAGTTTGTTTATTGAATGTTAGATGGATCCCCTTACAAATGACCATTCGCATCCTCTGACATTTTCAAATTTCGTTTATCGAGTGGCTGATTCTGATTCCATCTCCCTCTGTCAGTGCTTTTTGGAGACACCATGTCTGAGTTTTGTTCCACCCACATCTTGAGCATGGCCATGGTCCATACATATGACCTGGCACAGTTGTGTGGGATCACTCAACGCATTTGGGACAGCAGCTCCAGATTCTTTTTTAGGCTAAATTCTGGTCACTCCAGCCATCCCAGTTTCTATTGTGGTCAGTGCTGGCATTGTCATTGTGGTTGGCGTTGTGCTTTAAGCCATTGTGATGTCCTCTGTGTCGATTCCCTGTTCCTCTTTATCCTATCCTGACATGTTCCCTTCCGTTTCATTCGGCTCAATCTAGTACTGTATATCCCATGTTAAGCGCTGTCCAATTCGCCACTGTGGTTGGTCCTATGGTCTGTGTGGTCCATCCTGCTAATTCTCATCATCTTCTCTCCCGTGCTGCACTGGTGGCTTCTACCTTCTATGTGTACCTACAGCAGAATGCGATGTGACTTTCTTTGCAGTTGGGCCATTTCTCTTGTGTGTGGCTGCAAATAGATCCCCGCTATGCAGTACACCCCACAACGTTGCAATTATAGTCGCTGCTATAGTGCAGTTCTAAGCAGTATCCTCAACCTTGCATGCTGCTGTGGTTTCTTCACTTGTTCTCTATGGGGCCCTATCGACTGCAGTGTCCGCACTTGGTGTCATGGGCTTCATTTGTAAATGGTTCAGCTCTGTACCACACTGCTGCCGCCTTGATGCCTTCTTTGACCATTCTGCATGCCACCCTGTTCCCATTCACTGCAAAGACTCTTTTTGCAGGCATTCTGTGCCTGTGCCCATATACCTTATGAGTGGTACTGCATGAATATTGAATATTTCCCATGATTTGTTTTCTTCAACGTTGATGACTCCCTTGTTGACTGTGCATGCTGTGGTGATGATCACGTCATGGCATACCAGTGGAATCGCCACCATAGCGTTTGGGTGGGTGATAGCCATGATTGAACCCTTCCCGCTGCTTTTCTCATTCATCATCTGTATGTAGGGCAGTCTCTTCTGCTTGAAGAGTATTCTGTTGATCGTCAATGAAATCACCTGGTCTGTCTTGATAGTACGCAATACAGTGTGATCTGTCATTAAAATCAGGCGTCACTCTGCTATGCTTGATACAATAGTTGGGGGGCGGCCTGGGCTGGGGGGCTCCTTCTGACCCTGAGTTCCAGGTCGGACAATACCCCACCTTGTAGCTCGTATGGGCGATGGCTAAGGTTTGAGTGTGTGTTGCAGTGTAGATGATTGTTTGGGTGGCAGTTTGAGTTTCGAGTGCTGCCGCTGTTGGTACATCTGTGGCTGTCCATTCTGTGTTGTGATTGCATGCCGTAAGGTCTCTAGGCCTCTGCTGTTTTGTCTTGCAGTCACATCTCTTACATTCTGTCTTGTGTACTAGTGTGGTGCAATTTTGCCCACTTTTCATCCGGCCAGTACATTCGCTGCCATGTCTGTGATATGGTTTGCCCCATCACATCATCCTTGCGATCACCATCCCAGTTCCTCTGCCTATCCTCCAGCCACGCTCTCCTAGCAAGCCATTGCATCTCTCCACACACTGCATTTGCTTCAATCATTCTAGCTGTTCTGTTGATAGGTGTTTGCAACTGCACCACCATGCACTCCGGCTGCCTTACTGTTCTTTCCATTTGACTTGTGTCGTAACCTGGGGTACTCGCTGAATCCGAAGTCTCTCTTCGCAAGATTTGCCCATGCTCAATCAGCTCCCACTGGTAGCTTGCAGCTGTGACAGTGGTGCATACTGACTGTCGTGACATTTCGTCAGTTGCACTGCTAGCCTCTCCTGCTTTTGCGATGTCCATATCACTCACCGTTGTGGGTTTCTGATTATTCCACCAACAGAGCTCCCACGCTCTGCGGTGGTGTTCATGGCTTCATCATTGGTCCATACAACAAATCAATTACGTTACTTGGCCTTGTTTAATTTCCCAGGTGTTCCGAAAGTCCTGCTTTCGGGTCTATTGGATGGAACAAGTGGAATGCCAATGTCTGTTTGTCACTTGGTAGTGTGGTTGTAGAGGTATTTCGCAGTTTCTGCTGTTGATATTCGCCAAGGTGTTTCACAAATTCACTTAATTGCATGGATTTCTATGGGCAACAATTATTGCGCAGGTGCCTACTCTCCTCCAACTGTCCAGATAAGTGAGAAGTCTCATTTCTGGATCAATTTGACATTCACAATTGGGAGGCGCAGTCCGCTTGTTGATAGCGGTGACCATGGTTGAGTAAATTTGCCATTTCTAATGTTGGGAAGCCATGGATGCTGCGATCACTGTTCGTGATTGTCTTGTAAGTGGTTTGTATCAAAGAAATTATCTTGTTTAGGAAATAGCGATTTGAAGTTTTATTAAATCCAATTTCAGTTTGAAGTTAATGTAGATTTATTATATTTGTTAATACCTACCGGCTTGAGTCCAGGCAGTCTAGTGGACATTATTTCAGATTGCAAATATTTTATGACCTGTAGCATAATTTGAAGATTGCACTACAATTTGCTTCAGATGTAAACCTCAACGGCTTATTATGGCAGTCTACATATATCATCAGCTTTATACTACTATACAGATACAGGATGTTTTGTGTTCTAATATACTGTAAAATGTCCCATATGTCCTACTCTATGGAATCTATCACAATGCTTTCAAATTAAGTAAAAGTTGGATTTGGATATATAGTTACAGTATTTAACCAGTGTCAATTAATTGGGATTGTAATATTCTGGCAACAAATTAATGAGATACAATATCCAAGTTAGAGCATTTTTAGCAATATGCTGATATGGATATTAGTACTAATGGCATGGAGTATGATTTTGGAAGGTGTAGTACACCGCATTGTACTACTGACTATATTTGCAATATGCAAAACATTTGGCTATTGATATGGAAACCACTTTGACACTGCAGTCAATTATATTAGTACTTTTAAGTCATTCCAGATACTCTCAGACTTTGCTAAAACAACACAAGGTACTTACACCTGCAAAGATTCAGTGTTCTGGTGTGGCTGGAATTGTGTACTGTTCAGGAGGTCAATTCGAGCTGCTATCAGATATGCCATATAGAATACTTACATTTTGGGGGAGCTGAGACATGTACATTCATTTCAAGAAGACCATAAGAGAAGTAGATACCACTGTGCTGGTCAGCAGAAGACCATGATTTTGGTGCTGAATATTTACCACAGGGCATGTTAGAATTCCCGGTGTCTTGACAACAAATTATGTTGGTCCTGATGAGATAATATATTCCAATAATGGGAGAATAAATTTCTATATAGTTAGATAACTTGAATATTCTATCTAAGTTGATTTAGAGTGATACAGACAGTTGATGTAGATAAATGCAGTCAAGTTGTAATAGTGCAGCAGGAGCTGGTGACAACACTAAAGTGAACATATAAATGCAATCAGAAGCGGTAAATGCAAGAACTGAGAACTCAATGTGGAGACTATGGTGAAGAAAGTTCCAAAATTCTAATCCAGTTGCTGATTTTAAAAGTAAGGAGGTATTCTAAGATAACAAGAATGAGCAAGTTTGTAGATGCACTTCAAGGTCCGCATTGATGCAAAGTTGCCGGCTAGAATCTTGCAAACTTGGGGGATGTATACTGAGGCAAAAATTGAACAAGCCAGGAAAAAACACATGTAGGCCATTCTGGTTTAAAGAAGAGGGCTGTGATTGAGTAATCCTCATAATACACTTTGAGAAAGCAATCAAGCATGTGTGTGGTCTACATGTATTTTGCTATTCCCAACACTTTGCTGCAATACAGTGTCTATCAATAGAATGGTAGTCTCAAGTAGATGATAGTTGTAAGTTTCTGAAAGATTGATGAGTTGAAAGATTAGTCTAATCTCTGCGAATTGGACTAGTTTACATTATTCCACCAAGAATATCCAGTAGCCAGCAAACATTGGGCTCAGATCACATTCAATATATCCACTGTCATTTTATGTAATATGATTTGTGATAGTAAATCAGTTGTACAATATATTTAGGATTAGCAATGAGTCCAGGTAACCAGCAAGTGGTCCATGTTCAGATCTTTAAAACGGACAGCTTCAGGAGATATTCTATTGCAAATCGTAACACATCGACGATGATATGTCATTGGCATTTTTTCATGTATTGGCTGCCTTCACATTCAACATTTGAGAGATATACTCTCTGCCTCATCCAGCAAATGTGAGTGAAAGAAGCATCAACGATTTTTCGTCTTACATCTTGGGTAATCTGAGTGGCAATTGGATGCAGACATTCATTATGGAGGTATAGGCTGCATTTATAACTAAACGTGAAAGCAACACGCTCCTGGTCCCAGTCTCATATGGACATCAAAGAAGGATCGACAATTGTTGGCCTTGAATCATGGCTGATCTGAGTGGCGATTGGTTGCAAAGATTCATAAATCAGATACTGGCAGCCATTATATGTTAAAGAGAAAGCGACACACTCGCTGCCCGATATTGAAAATAAGTGCCAACAGAGAATCAACAATGATTGGTCATTGTAATGTATACTTACCATATTGGTTACCAGAAAGCGCAAAAACACTAGCTACAACATCACTAATATCTCCTGAAAATGACCATCAATGGACTGTCAATGATTTTGTGTCTTGTATGTCACGCACTTAAAGACTGTCATGGTGATACATAGTCACAGTATAGGCCACCTTTATAAGGTAACGAAAAGGATACACGCTCCCTGCCAGATCTTGACACTGCACGTCAACAAGGGGTTAACAATTTTTGGCCTCGCATCAAGTTTAAGCAAAGCACCATGTGGTCATAACAGTCCGTAAACAAAGTATTGAGCAGTTTTATAGGCTAGAATGCTTACTAACAGTGAGTTACAGATTTGACAATAAAGTCTGTTGTGACTTTCTGGGAGGCTGTCACTGAAACATCTCTTGCTTATCTGCCTATAAAGGCTGCCAACTGTTTGTTTATACATGTCTGTAATCAATCGCCACTAAAATTACCCAAGATGCAAGATGACAAATTGTTGATGCTCCATTGAAGCCCATTGTCAGGATGTGGCAGGGAGTGTGTCCCTGTCTCTTTTGCCTATAAAGGCAGCCAATACTCCGACTATGTATAATAAAGGCTAAGTGACATTGTAATTACATCACTTACAGGGCCAAACATTATTAATGCTGCCTTGATGTTCATTTTGCGACGGGCGTCTCTACAATATGTAAACACTGAATTTGGGATTGAATATGAGTAATTTTATTTTGGCTGCCATTCAGATGATCTTCATGTACTTTCTCCGTTATCACTACATTGTTTTTTTATTATGCTTAGAAATTGTTGTTTTAAAATATACTTCAAAATATCCCCTAATTGTAGATAATAATAATACTCAAAAATCTTATTCCTGTCTATCAATGCTTATAATCATTGTCAGGTTCACTAAATAGGCTGCTCTCATCTGCCAAGTGGATGTGGACTGCATCACCACACAACAAATAGGGCACAGACGAGCGGACATTCCTTTATCAGTCAGCATGTCTCAAATATCTTCATTGTTGTGGTTGCGATCAATGGCGTACGCAATAGTATTGACACATTAAGCATTGGGAAGAGGGGTATTAATATGCACATATCCGGGTGGCACACATTCAATTTCAGAACTTTGAGCTTTATCATAATTCCCTGCTTCCACAGGTGGCGTTCTGTGCGGAGGTGGCGCTGGTTCTGGTTGAGGTGCACCAGTGCCCTTGTGCCTTAAGCGTGTGTGCGGAGCCTTTGCTGTGCAATGTTGGCAAGAAGGCAGCAGTCAGTTTGATTTTTGTGAACCATTGCCATATGTATTTCCATAGCAGCCTTCTCACTTGTATGCCCAGGAGACTCAACACACTGCTTCCCCACTTTTCGAAGTTCGGCGCCAGGTGTCTTGAACAGGAATGTGTTTTCCACTATTGTGGCGCGCGAAACCCTCCTTTGGCCATTTTGGCTATGGTTAATGCAAGGCCCATGTTGACCTGTTCATGCTGAACATTATACTACTGCTGAAGTTAAATCGAGATGGACATTGTTTCATTGTGGTCATTGATGTGCAAACAAGTTCTGATAGACTTCTTTACAGGAATATTTCTTTTTTCAACCAGATTTTCCTTATGGCAATATATCCAGCAGAGTAATATATAATAACCCAATATGCAACATATATTATTTAGACTTAGCATCACTGATTTGTAATCATTCTTTTCCATATAACTCGGCGTCAGCATATTTGAATATATACAATCACATATTTAGCCAGTAATATAGTATAGATGTTGATATATAACCTTATTATTAGAGGTATCAGTTATATTGTAATTTGTGATACTAGAGTAATTTTTACCCTACTCTCTATGTAATATTTTGTACCAGTGAGAATCATCCATAACAAAATTATAAATTGTCTAGCAGTAATAGGGATACCTTCCAGCTACTCTGCTAAACATTACGATATTTCTCCGATCCTTTACAGAGTTTCGTGATGTGACTTACACATAGTTCAATTCTTTGTGATATTGCAAGAGTACAGTACGATTCATCTGAAAGTGTTTAGAGTTGTTGATGTGTATTCAGAATACAACAAAATTTCACTATTCTTCTCAGACAATTTTGGAGCTTTTGAAATTCTGTCCAAATCTCACAGAGTAGTTGGGATTGAATACAACACTCTCACAGCGGTAGTTGCGACAATGTCATATCCAGACAGTATATCATCGATTATAATTAACAGGTTTAAATGTATCCATTTCAAAATAATGCAAAATTTTGTTCAATAATACTATATTATAATCTCTCTCTGGAGATCAATCAGTGACCAGTGTAGTTCTCTATATCTACAAAATCCCTTTTAGCCTGTTGCATATGATACTTGAATGCTATTGGGGGTGAATCAATCAATGGCTATAATGTAAGGTTCAAAATATACCATATGGTTCCATTAAGGAAACACTGAATGGCATCACTACTTCAGAATGGAAAGATACCGGAAACTATTTATCCAGTTAACTTGAATGTATATGTCAATGCGAGAGCCCTCTCAAGAGGTGCTTCTTGGTTCTTCAGTGAAAGGTTACTCTACACCTGGCTGGGTGCAGGTTCACTTTGCAGTAAGCAAGATAGAATGTTACGGAATGTGGAAGAGAATGTATAAGTAGTAAATATAAGATTAAGTACAATTGAATAATGCAAAAAATGGAGCAGGAAGTGCCACATAGTTGAGGAGAATATCATTTGAGGTGGGCCATGAAGGGTTAAAAAGAGATGACTTTGACGGTTCATATTTATATTGAGGACATCAGTGCAGTATTGTAATATAGGATGTTGTCTGGTGCACCTCAATAGGTGGAGTCCTTGCCAGGTGTGCAGGAACCGATGGATTGGTAATGTCAAATGTTCGCAACTCCTATCAACAACACTCAGTATGGATGCAAGAATTGCAGAAAGGTTAAATCCAACGTACACAGAATAGAACCAGACGCACAGAATGAATACTCGTGACTTTAACTAACTCTTGGTGCTTGCTACATGGACCACTGAGAACCATGATGCGAACATGTGCCCCTGCATATGACTCACTAAATGTAGTAATTATGTGTGAATGTTTGAGCATTTGAAGGGACCAGATGGCATAAAATTGGTGCAGTACTAATAATCTGCATCACTCAATAGATATGGGACCTTGAGAGCGACAGCCGATTTGCAATGAATCATACTGATTTTGTGATCAATTGAGGAGGAATGATGATCTCCATATGTGGTATATACGCCGGAAGGACACATGTATTTTCACGATATTCTATTGGATTAGAATGCTAGAGGTCGGTTTTCAGTGGATAATGCAATATTGTAGGCATCACTTCCCTTTCATGTGTTCATCTGGGCTGAATCTGTAGACTATGCTTCACAATAATATTGCAGTTAATGGTGGAGAGAGGGAATTTGGTATACAAATGAGAGATGCCGGGGTAGAGTAGTAAGGTACAATTGATGATTCATGGGTAATTGCATTGATTTAAGCACTTGGTGATGCCAAGATTGCTAACAAATAAGTTATGAATACTCACTCACAATTTGATGTTGTGCCCATTATGTAGTATATTGCACACTGTTAAATCACATATTCAGTGTGAGCCATATCTCTGTAATGTTGACTTCAAACAATGTTTGGGTTGAAAGCTATACACAATAATGGTATGATGGAATAGTGAGATGGTAAATCACAACAGGCAGTGGTAGGATAATATAATGAATACCGTTTGACAATTTGGGGTGAACCGAAGTTTAGATGGTGATTTATAAAACAATTAGCTGGAGATTGCAAGTTTGCCTTACTCTGACACTTCATTGCACTCTCTGAAGCTGTCTTGTCTTGACTTGAGCATTCAAGCTGCTGTCTCTTTGAACTTTGCTCTGGATAGAACTAGGTTGGCATAATCCATTTTCAGATACACGTTTTGGCTGCCAGAACATACAGTTAGTCAGAATCAAGTTACATTTGCATCCACGGGATTGCGAACATAGGCTATCTTGAGTGAGTGCGGTACATTGGTGAGAAAGAGCTGCGAGACCTGTTGCAGAGTCACTGAGTAGCATTTGCCATTTGTGATTCTTGCTCTAAAGTTCCAGCTGCTTTGCCAGACACTGAATTTGCAGAAGCTATTCTAGGATGTTGAAGCATAGGTCCAAATATACTACTTAGTCAATATTGAGTTTAGTGATGTTATAATTGGCCAGGTCTGTGCATGTATAGTTTGGTTGTGCAGGGTGACCTTCTGCCAACTGACAAGTAGATAGAGAGCTGTCAGTTCAAGCCATTTTAGTGGTCGCCTTTAGATCATGAGTAAGCATAGATTGATAAATTAGTAGGGGCCGAGCAGGATGAGCTGCCTGGACCTAAATTCAATGTGCCTTGATAGATGACAATCTGTATACACTGCATCCATTGATTCAAAGCGAAAGAAAACATGATCAGAATAAAGGAATCTAAATTATCCAGTGAAATACCAACTGTGTTTCATGTGCTTTGGTGGTATATTTGTCCCTCTTGAGGTGTATCTGGCCCGGAATGGTACATCCATAATCAGTTGCAGCTTGTCAATGTTGGCTTTATACTGATCCATGGTCCTCATTCTGGATAGGATTGCAGATCTCAGTACTGCCAGATCTTCAATCATAGGCCAGGAAATACCTCGGTGCAAAAGCTGCACCTTAGCCATCAATACCCAAGCTGTTGTTGTTGTTGTAATCATTTTGCATTCGGCCGCTAGCGGCCATGGCATGTATATACTACAGTTTTCCCCTCCGCTCCGCTTCCGCGCAAATGAAAACTCAAAGACCCCAGTAATCTGACAACCCCGAAGCCCCGAAATTAACACCCACACGACAAAGTTGCATTGCCACGCCCCCCGAAAAAAACTGCAGCTTTCTCCCCCAGAACATTCTTTTTGTCTTGGTCACTCCCTGAGTATAGTGACTTTTCCAGTGAGTATGACTGGCCGAGGAAAGGTACCACTCCCTACCAGACATGGCGTTATCCCCCCTGAATCAGTGGGCATAGCTTTCCAAAGATTTCTCGCCCCCATTCCTAGAGTATAACCTGCAACCCCAACTTCTGACGTACACCATTTAGAAATTCCTCGCTCACACTCAGTCCAGGGTCTCATTGGTGTTAACCGCAGTGGAATACTGCAACCGCTCTTGTGAGCAGGACATTCGGAGGTCCGGAAATGAAAACTCCCTAGGTCATTCACGGCGCGCTGACCATCATCGGGCTTGATGTGGTTGGGCGGGCGGATGGTGATGTGATCATAAGGCGATTTGGTCTCTCACAATTCTCTTCACTGAGCTCAGTTTGTCATTAAATCCTGGCGTAAAACATTCGAAAGAAGGCGTGTGGCACTAGAAGGGGGACTACCGATCGACGTCGATGCTGAGTGGATTTGGTGACGAGGTACACTCTGTTTTTTGGCCTGGTAACCTACTGGTAGAGCGGACACACACAGGGAAAGTCGTGATGAAGCCAAAGTAAAACCCCACTTCGCCCTGCGAGAGGAAATGCTTGGCAAAACCAGGCGGAGGGAGGTGTTGTCAAAGGTGTGTGTAATACCCAAGCTGTGTCTCTGTATCCGGCACTCTGGGAAGCGGATCTGAGGTGTGCCAGAATGTCAACGATATGCCAGCATAACATGCAGGTTTGGTCCAGATCAGGGAGCCGGTATCCCATATTCTGACGGATGCACTCAATATCGCATACACTGATTTTATTCCCAACTGGGATGGGCGAGTATGTTGTGCAGAACCTGTCATAACATGACTCCAGACATATGCACAGGGTTTGCTGGTGCAATAGAAGTTTGATCATACAAGAGTAACTACTGCAGTATCACTGTACATCTACACGCTGGTGTCTTGTATTCTGTCAAAGCAACTCACTATCAGCCCCACTGAGTTTATTGCCATATGGGATTAGCAGATATGCAGCACATGATCTGTTGAAATGAGACTCATCACAGATCCCAAGGATTCTCTGGTATACCTGCAAGTGATTGAATGATGCATTTTTCAATCGTTTGACATCGCAATGCATCCGTGCTGTTTGGTATCCTGTGCACCTCAAATTCACAACTAAATAATGATACTACACTCTGTGTTACATTATAGTTAACATTCAACTTATGCCAGATATCATGAGATTAGCCAGCCGGGACCATGTAATGTAACTTATCAATTCACTTCATCTCATATTGGTCATTTTTAAAAATTTTGAATGCAAATTTAATCTCCCTCTAACAATTCCAACGATTTTCATAATCAAGAACATCTCTGAAATCCCCCTCTAACAACTCTTACATCAGATTATTGATTCGCTTCAAAATGACAGAGAGAGAGAATTAGTTTATGCAGTATAGATTGTTTTAGAAATGTCTTTTGACAATTTCTATCAGTTGAGAGGATTATGTTCGCTAACTTTCAAAAGAGGCAAACCTCGATGAAGCATCCTACCAATTTTGGATCATTGTTTATCAGATTGCAGCATCTCTCCATTTACTGTCAGCCATATACTATGGTTCCCGACTGACTCCAGAATGCAGTGAATCATCGTAGTTGTAATATTCAGTTGACTAGTCAACCTGTGCAGGACACTCAGTTGCACCACTACAAAGTGTTGGTGGAGGTTGCTCGTGTAGTAATCATAGCCGCCAGGACCTGTAGTTAGTAACTATGTAGTAGGTATTCCGTGATGCCCTAGCCAGAGAACTTGTGCAAATGCCTGGTGTGGCTCTTTCAATATCCAGAGCTTCTGAGTTATTACTGCATTGCATACTCCTACAAGATTTGGACCTGTCCCACCCACAGTGGGTGTTGTAATACATACAGTGGAATTTCGTGAATGCTGGAGTTTCTGCTGCATTTCTGTACATTTATCATTGCTCATTTCTACATACATGTCGAATATATCCATATGATTTGCACAGTATTTGCTTTGACACCACTTCAAATGACGAACTTGGCAAGCAAGAGGATAAAATAGCACCCATTGGTGGAGGAGGTGCACTTGAGAGGGTATTTTCAATTCTGTCTTGTTTAGGAAGGAGCACCTCTCTTGATTAGTCATCAAAGTCAGATTCAGAATTCTCAACAGACTCGTTGACAAGCATTTGTAGTAATGTCTCTCCGACCCATCCGAATATTGGGGAATCCACCCAACAATCACGTGACTATTCATCATACCACTGTTCAGAACCGGTATTACGATGCTCACTGTTTTCAAACAGCAATGAAGAACATGCTAGCTGCCCTCCATGCTCTGGAAGCACCCTGTGAAGTGTATCTCTCCACAAGAGTCTTCAGTGTTTCTTGCTTATTCTCTGTCAACTCCAGATTGATGAGGTGTGCAAATTCTTTTGGTATCCGACCAAGAGGTTTCCTGTTCGCAAGTTTCTATTCCGACAACCTACTTATTGTTCAAAGATTTGCAATCTGTAACATCCAATGAGCCATATCCTTTTGATCATCTTTGACTTCAGTCCAGATAGCATGCATCAAACTCTTCACAGCACAATACGACACATTTCCACCATGCTTTGCCATCACTGTATCGCCCTCTGGATCTTCAGGCACACCTGAAAACATTCTTATCGTCTGATAACACCAGTTATAGAGTGAATGGAATACCAGCATAGCTGTGATTGGAAGTATGAATCAAATTGGCGCTTTTATTGCAGTTGGCCAGACCACGCAGTGTTTAGTCTAGTTCAGATAGGATCCATCAAAAATGCCACAACTCCATCCACAGTAGAAGTGTTGGCCATTGCTGGATTATTTCAGTGTGGATGTTAAGGTATCATATGGCAGAAGGTGGATATTCCGTTGGTTTTCATGCTTGTTAATAATGCTGTTCAGATTCTGATGCGTGCAATTCGCATTCTCTATGTGCCACAAGTTTACCAGGTTGAATATGGTTCCATATGTCATGTTGTCACTTACACTCTTAAATGGCTCTGCCACTCTGGGCATTGTGACCACCAAGATTGGTTCCAGGGCTGATGTTAGAGCTGGATGCCGCAGTAGTGGAGTGATCTGTATCACTAACAGGTGGTGGGGCACTGAATTATGTCTCCACAATGGTTACAATACCAGTTCTTCACTGCGGATCCTGGGAAAGTCGTTCTCTGCCATATTCACCCACTCTTCAAGGATATTCCCCCACAAAATTGACAACAGCAACCCCAGTATAACTTTCTCAGTGGGCAATTTGCATATCATTGCTGCTGCCACTGAGGTGAAAGTCTTACCAAGATCCATTTCATCTGCCAACAGCACTTCCAGCATGGTACAATTCCAAACCCACCTCATCACAATGAACAATATGGCCCAAACATGGTATACCAGAAAGTTCGTTCTGGGAAGGCCTGGAATTGAATAGTTATTGCCAGGAACATGGTCATCTGTTGATTGGTGAATCGGATGGGCATTCAGCAGCCAGAGTGCCTCATCAACAAACTCATATTCAAATCCGTTGTTGATTGAATTAGAAACAGTATTTGATATGGACCCGGTATTTTCTTGATTAAGGACTTTCTCACCCACCACTACTTGCTCTTGAACGTCCCGTGTGCCTTTGCCTGTATTCTTATCTTCTGCAGTGATCAGTTTCAGTTACTTCTAAATAGGTTGGGCAGATGGACTCACATTGCAGTGCGTCTGATACTGATTGCAATGGCAAATATTTCACAGAGAAGCAAACATTGGAACAAATATATATAGATGGAATACAATCAATTCTATTCTTTCAATCAGAACTTATGTTAATACGACTATCATTCTCTTGCCCACCATCCTGCTCTCCCTCATTACTTCCACCATCTTCAGAATGTTCCAACATCTATGTGTAATGAATAGCAGATGCACACATCTAGCCTGAACATGGCTATTGGGGATTACCTTCTCTGGTCTAGTAACGTGCTCAGCAATCTCCTTCCCTGTAGCTCTCATATTTTCAAAAAACAGGATGTTTGGATTACCTCCAAGTTTCCACCTTAATGCATATGAAAGAAAACAGTTGTACAAAATCTGGCCATATATGGGTTCAAGTATTATTTGCCTCTGTGTAAATAATCACATTCCCTCTTAGCCCATTTTGTCCTGCTTCAATGTACATTTAAATATTGATGTTAGAATGTATGGCACATTCGGGCCTCTGTTTTTGTCAATCAAATTAATCACCTCCTTCCTAGGGCTTACAACAGTAGACTAGGCTGAGAGTTGTTTGGGGGATGGAATAATATCCATGCCATTCAACACCCAGCAAATCACAACTGTACACGTTCTACTTATCAACTCGGGGAGATTACATCTCACTAGGTGGCTCGCAGACTCGCCTGAATCCGATGCAAGTCGCATATTGCCTCGCCTTCCCTTTTTCCTCGCTTTCCAATTGCACTTGTGCGTTTCTTCAACAAAATCTCAACCCACTCCGACCAAATCCCTTCAGCATTGTTGATATTATGCAACGGCAGCCAGTTCACAACTGTCTCCATATTATTTGCACCTGCTTTCTCCCAGTGCAGGGGTACAGCTGGAAGCTGTTTGAAGTTGTTCTGCCCCCAGATAATGGACTGATGTTTTGTCTCCTGACACCTAGCCAACCAAACTTTCTTCCACCTGTTGAATGCACTCTAGTTGGCATGCCCCATCGATTTGGCAACTTTGATCCAGCAGAATTAAGATTGCTTCAGGATCATTCACGGTGTGCCTTCTGCACTGTTGAAGTCCAACGAATTGTCACAGTCATCATCTGCATCATAATCATAAAGGAGAATCTCCAGCAATGGACCCATGCCCACAATTGCTGCAGATTCTGTTTTCTGTACATCGACAGGTGGCTGTAACCTGTTAGTTGGAAGGCGAATTAGTGGTCTCCCACGTGTACTGGAAAGTAGTGAAGGTCCAGGATTCGGGCTTGACACTATAGACTTACAGACAGGATGGATTTTCGACAGTCCTGGAGGCACAGTTGATGCACCTGGTGGTGACAGCCCTTATACTGGATTCTGTGCAGGGGGGTCCATTCAAGAGCCGCCATATCCACCTTGGTGGAGATCATATTCGCATCCACTGTTACCCATCACTTACATATCGTTGCCTTGCAATGCTGGTTGGTGGCGATTTGTATGTCATAGTGAAGTGAGAAACCTGATGAAACTGTGGAGCACATGGAAATGGCTGCTGTGATATAGAGTAACCATACCCATGTGGCAGATGATATGGATTGCTGTGTCTTCCGAATCAACTGTCTTTGCCTGCGGCAGTTCCTGAAGTAGTGTCCAATGATCCTAATTGTCTTCACAGCTTTGTTGCGTGCCACACTGGCCACTCTGTGGAGCCATATGAGCTGTATTTGGTGATGATCCATTTCTCGACATGTTCTGTGAATTAATATGGTGGTAACTCACTATAGATGCAAGATGTGTTACAAAATCAATCGTTCTATGGTTGAGTATACTGCAGGTAGCAGTCACCTTCATCGGAATGAAGGGATTCTCATATACCATTCTGTTGTCAGGAACTGTAATGATTAACTCCACCTTTGACACATGAAGCCAATATGGCTGAGAAGAGGAAACCTTCATCACACACATTTTGCATTTCCTTGACATATGCTCCAATTCCAATTCTAGGATATTGGATTGATTTTGACTGTTGTACGCTTTCATGACATTACAGGTCATAGAAGGGATATGATATGATATCTCCAAGAACCCAACATGAACTATATTCAGTATGAAGGTTAGTACGACTAAGAATATTTAACAGAAGTGGTGTGTATACCACCTTGCAATTTCATTCAATAGAAGGCCTGTGTGTCACACACCAACAGTACTTGCTTCCTATTAAGCTCATTATCAAAACATAATTGTTCTCCTCAGGATCCATGCTACAGTAAATGATTATTACTGAAGCAACCATCCTAGCAGTTGCCGATAATCATTGCGTAGGCATAGAGCACGCAGACAAGCATACTAATGCATTGGAGCAATACAATCTACCTTCATTATCAGCTGCTCGGGGGATCAAGTGTAGTTAGCACTCACAATGCTACAGTTACATAGTATATGGCCTATTATGGTAATTGCAGTGATGACAAAAGAAACATCTCTTCTTTGCAAACCACTTGCAGCAGACGATGTGTACAATTATTGTGTGGGATAAGATGTAAATATCCTTGTTGAATGAAGAAGGCTGATCATAACCTGACTTTATTTTACCTCTCCACCCAATTGGGCGGGGCGCAATGCAGCTGTGCTATGCTTACTTTAGCTCGGTCGCTTTCAAACCAATATCCCAAGGACTGTAAATCACCTTGGGAAGTATCAATGAGATTCATCTCAATAGGTGTTCACTAACTGTTCCGCAGAAATGGTCAACAGTCGATGGAAACATGTTATCTGTGTTATCTGTAATGATACACTATTCGATGAGAATTGACTGAAGGCTCACTATCAGCAATATCACTCAATATCAATAAATGAAGGGCAATTAACTGGTGGGATGTTTCCTCCTGCAGGGTGGGATCAACCTGAGCTATCATCATTTGCCTTCACTAAGTACACCTAAATGGCCATCACTGAGCAAGTCAATGTATGATCTAACCACAGACAATGTACCTTCTGTGCCACTGCCTGAAGATACTCCCGACAAGCAAACTATAGACCCCCAGAAGCCTAATCTGACATGTACCCCAGATCCAACAAAGACAAAGGCTCATAGGCAGGTAGTTGGAGTGGACAATGCAGGAGTGAAAATCTATGGCAAAACAACTGGATTGTACAGATGCATCGCAACTACCCAGAGCAATTGAAACCATGGTATCCATTCCAGTCAGGACATGACTTTCAACAGGCTCAATTATTTATCCAGCAAATAAAAACAACGATTGAGCAACATTGGAGGAGTGAACTGGACAACTTTAAAATCAAATCATTCCAATCTGCAGATGCCCTGTGAAAGTTCCTGTCGTAACTCGATTTTGGGCTTGGTGATAACAGGTAGATTGAAGGTCAGTTACAAATCTTTCATATATTTTGCTAGTGGGATATTTTCAAATTGATAAAATTCTGTTGGCACATCTCCCATTTCACACACACCTCGATTCTGAACTTGTGCACCTATCGAAGGTGGAAAATGGTCGAATATACAGCATGATGACAATCGGTGATTTGTGGTGGGATGCACAGCATCAACTTCGTGCTGGAGCGACAATTGTGCCAGTCATTTGCGCAACCAAAAGACTCACTTGACCAATGTTTCAGGTGATCAGCAAGGATGGGCACTGTATGTGTTGAGTGGAAATATTGAGAACGATTTCCACCTGAAACAAAAAACATGTGCCGGGATTCACCATTGGCTGATTCCAGGTCCCCCACAAGGTGCCAAAAGTAATGATATGGCATGGCATTCGGTGATTAGAATAGTGCTGTCCCTACTCTAGAACCTTGACATAACTGGTCCAGGCTTGAAATGGAATTGTACTGATGGATTCCTCAGACAATAATATCTTGTTAAAGTACCCTATGTCGGAGACTATCTGGACCAAGTCTTGGTTTCTCATGTCACATATGGCTTATGCCTGATGTGTGAAATTCCTAAAGGTGCGCCAATGTGGCATTCGACGTTTCAACCACTTGATAACTTAAAAGATCAGCATGTTTGCTCAGAGCATCTGAAAGAACATAATATTGATGTTCTGCACCCTATTGGTGGTCACTTAATCAGAAACTATTTCTGGCAATATCCTCTCGGTATTGTCTATCGGCATTGCTAGCCTGACGAATTCTTTCAGCTCCTCTTGGGTCAGGTAAAGATTCATTGCACCGGCTTTTGAAATATATGAAACGTAGAAATGTTGAGGATTCGTTTAACAATCAATTTCTGTTGGTACCACAATATCCACACCTCCAGTCCTTCTCAAAACCATTCGATTCGATGAAATGCAGCTCCTGGCAGAGACAAGACATCTGGCGTATGATCAGATCACTGGCAGTGAATTGCACTGCAATTATTGAGTACTCCAAAGATGACGGGAAAACTGTGGCAGAAACAGCCGCTGATGAAATGGTGATGGGAGTTGTGCGGGTATTATATAAATTCTCTCTACTTGTTTTGCCAACACCATGGCTCTGTTCTATCCCTCACAGTACTAGATCATGCACGGAAGCAAGCTTGAAAGAATAATGGTGCAGTTGCAGAAAAGAAAATGTCGAAAACTGCAAAGCCCAAAGTGGATGAAAAGTTGGCGATAAAATCCCATCAGTTTTGAGTACTAAAGTTTCATACAAGTGGTGTTGCAATGGAGGCTCAGGTGTATGGGCTTGAAAAGGTTACAACAGAAAAACGAAGGCAAATTCAGATTCGCCAGAATACAGCCTGACATGCGGGAATGCAGTGATCAGATGCTGATCGGCAGAGTGCCAAAGAGCTATTGGAGTGCGAAGTCTTTCATGTGACACCTGTCAAATGATAGATTTTCAATACTTTTTTCCAACATCATGAGAGTCAACAATTGCAGGAGAATAGGACTAACAAAACCACTTCCAGAAGCACATTTGCGAAAAAAACATCCATAAATGAACACTTCTGCAGAAGAGGAGGTTGGTGGAGCGGCAAGCATCACCACCGAGAAGTGTGTGGAATTCCCGGTCTGTCTATGTCAAGCTGAGACTAAGACAACCATCTGGAGTATCACTGATACTGACCGCATTGCAAATTAGCAGGAGTGAGATATACGATATCCCTTCAAATGACAAGGTGTGGTTCACAAAGGAATTGTCCATCTGCTTGATTGAGTTTGAAGCTTATTGGAAGGCATTTGGCATTCAGGAGCTTCTGAAAACCATTGAACAGCGTGTAATACATTTCAGATATCAATAGATGCATCTTGGGAGCCATATATCAGAGTTAATTCTGGAATTGGGTTCTGGAGACAATCTCACCACTCATATTGCTGAATGGCTACATATCAGCAATGTGAAAGAAGCATTACAATCAACAAACAAATTCAACTACATTTGAATGACCCTCAAGCACAATGTCTGAAGTACCAGTCTTGTCCATGTGGCAGGGACACTATTTCATCTTGCCCTGATAGGCTGGTACAGTATTGCCTCTGCAAATGTTTTCAACCAACTATCCGCTGCCCATGAATGGTGAAATACTGGCAGAGCACATCATTCACGTCTCACGTATTTCCAGAAAGAGCGACTCATCTGCAATGTATCACAACTGGTACATCACTTGTGCGATACACTACCCTGTGGAGTGTGCAGGAGTATCAAATGTACCGTACACAGAGATGCATCAGCAGAGTTCCGAATTTCCAATAATAGACAGCCATTCCGTACACAAATGGAAGATGCCTTGGGACACAAAGTTGGTGGACTGCTGCTCAGATATGATCAGAATATACTGCTAGACAGTATATCTATTAACAATCAGAGTGCGCTGTTGTACTACTGTCAACTGTTTGACTACCCTACATCTGTATAGCATTTGGAACCTAATTGTAAGGTAGAATATACCAATGCCTACCAAGGGATCATGCTGGAATCACATAACTTCTAGGTCCAATATGTGGATATTGACCTTCAAACCACCTTCCAAGACCATATTCATTCCTTCCCTGTATTATTCTTTACCGGGACTCCACCGAATCAGATGCTCAATTGTCAGGGGTGCCTGCCCTCCAGAAAATTAATCTCAATCATTTCTAAGAGGTGCAAGATGATTCAATAATGTATATTACATCCTCAAACTCAAGAATATGTGGTGGTGTTTCCAAAAAAAGTACAAAGCTCTGCCAGGTTGGGCAGACTGTGTGGATGGGTTCATCCTGGTTGTCATACAGAGTGAATAGATGAGTCTTGTTCCTATCAGTGCAATTGTTGGACCGGCAGATTTGGGCTGAGTGAATGCTGTATCAGATAGAATCAATAGCATATGGCTAGTAAATAATCATGCGCATTTGGATTCCTACTGGACAGTATAGTTTATTCGAATGCCAGAATCATAATGTCCAGGAGGAAGATAGTTGAGAGATTTGTACTATTTGACATGAACAATATACTAATCATTCCTGGAGAGTATGGCTCCAGGTTTGGGGGGCATCAGAATAGTGTTGGATAAGTGGCCAATACTTCCAATAGCTCAGAAATTTGCACATTCAGATAGGTGTATTTTGTAGCATTTTGAAGACAACTACACACTCTTCAGGATATTGATGCATTCTGTTCCACAACATCTGGACCATTGAGCAGCACCAGGGAAGCGGTCTCAGCAAACCTGAACACATATCGCATTTCATTCAATCTATCTAAGAGGCTCTGGAAGTATCTGGAAGTATCCGAGGGGCTGTTCAGAGGTGCTGAGTTCTTCAGTTATAACTCCCAAACCGTGGTACATTTTGCTGATGCTGTCATAACTGGTATTGGTGGGAATAAAAGAGAGTGTACATTACCACTGACCTCCTCTAACACTGGTGGTTGTCAATCCAGACAAGACCAATCAGTAGGCAGTGCATCAGCAGGCAGACAATATGGAAGGTATCAATTCTGAGGGTGATGTTATATAGCAGGGATTTGTTTCTTCAATCAGACAGTAATTGCAGGATTGTGTGGAGTTCAACATACCGTGGTTAATGGTCATATAGAAGATGAAAGGACGGCTGGAGCTGATACAGAGTATATTATTGTTGGTTTCTTGTATTCAATCTGAACTCATGATAATGGTATTGACAGATACCAAGGAATTATATACAATTATCTTGGTGGGTAACATTCAAGTTGTAGATAAGATAGGGAGAGATTAAACATAGTTAGAAGAGAAAATGATGGATATGAGCATGAGAAACTGGGAGTGGAGAATTTGAAAGACTATTAACAAGTTACAATACAGAATATTGCAGTTTGGGCTACTAATCTAGTGTGTATTAATGTCAATATAACTTGTTCTAAATGCAATAGGCAGCTTATACCCCTTATCTTCAACACCTGCTCAAGTTTTTATGTATTATTCTTCAACCCATTGGTTCTTGCTGTTTCTTATCCAAGATGTTTTTATCACCAGAAACTAGAAATGAGATTTATCTATCTAGTGTTACCAACAGTTCCGGACTGTCGCTTTGGGTCATGGTCCAGAGCGCAACACCACAATTTCTAAATTTGGACTCCAAGTCACCAAGCCACCTCAACCGTTTATTTCCATATAGTTTGATGTAAATTTGCCAACCTGGCTAAATTGGGCAGGTTGTCACCTGGTCGCCAGGCAGGTCCATTCGTAAATTCATATAACTCTTTGGTTTTACTTTTCCACAGTAGTATCTAATCAAAATCAGATATTCAAGATCCAGTGATCTCTGTTGGCATGTTTCGTTGTTTGAGATATCACTCATTAAGGAATCCGTCTTTCTTTCGTTATATATTCTATATTTGCCAATTTTGGCAGTGAATTGTTCTGTTATGAGCTCAGGTATCCGCACCACACCTTGATTACCCAATATGCCTGACCCGAAGTTGTTGATGCTTTGTTTACACTAATTTTCATAACGTAGCAATGTAGATATCATGCACTGTATTGTCTAACAAGGTAGTCAATAATTTGTATATGAATTCTTGCCACAAAGCGACACTTAGATTGCCCAAGATGCAAGACCAAGAATTGTTGAAACTCTGTTGATGCTCGCTGTCATGATGGGGCAGGGAGCGTATCGTGTTAGATTTGCCTTTAAAGCCAGCCAATACCTAACTTAGGCATATCTGCACCCAATTGCCACTTGAATTACTCCAGATGCGAAGCAAACAACCATTGATGCTCCATCGAGGCTGATTTTCAGCATGCAGCAGCAACCACATCTCTTCTTAATTTACCTATGAAGTCTGCCAACACATGTGGGATGCATAACAGCAACCAAATAACTATTCAATTTTGTTTCATACATGATCAAAAATCGTTGTTACTCTGTTGGTGCTTATTTTGATACATTGTCAATTCAAAATCTGCTGCCATCAATAATTATATTCCTAATTATTTGAACATATTGGTTGCCTCTCTTACTAATCAACACTTGGCGTTTGGGAAATCCGACCTCAGTGAAATTCTTGCACTGGTCACTCTCATTAGAAGAAAATTTATATATCTTGCTAAATAATTCATTTTGTTAGCAATACTATTGTTTATCAACTAATATTCACCTGCAATTGGTCTCAATTCTAGCATAAAATTTCTCTACCAGAAATTCTCCATGAAGCAACAAACAGAACCTGGTGAAAACATATTGACACACTCTATCCTGATTTCTCTTGTGTTCCTTTTTCATCCTTGTTTCCATTGCATTCACTGTCATCAACCTGTTGCCAGCCGATTTCTTTGACATAAGTGTTGGTCAAATCAATTTGGAAATATTCGGTGCGCAAATCACATCCTGCTGCTCAGGGTTTTCCAGATCCCCAATGCAATTTTATAGTGCTATATAGGATTGATTGTCTGCCTCCCAGTTGTCTTCACTTCCATTTGGATTATCCCAGTGACCATTCCAGTTGAGCCAATTATCAGTGTCCGAAATGATGTTAGTTGCATTAGCCTCATCACTTCCAGCCAAATGACAGTTGAATCATTTTATTTGATGAACATTTACTACTTGTGTTGATCCTCCAGGGATGTCCTTTGTAGTCAAAGCTGGTATCAAAGGCGATCTTTCCGACAATTTCATCACAGCCACACCATCAGGAATAAACTTTGACCAGTATACTTTGATGATCTCTTCAGCATGTGAAATGTATCGAACCTCTGTCATTTGCATGTTTCGAGCGCATGATTACTTCTATGTAGCACGTAGGTGTTGCCTGCCCTGCTACGTCTTCAAAACATCCTGGACCTACGCCATTCTGTGCGATTTTTTTTCCTCCGACTCTATCTTCATTTCTAAGTTGTTTACAGCTTTTATGATATAGAATGCTGGGTCATCACCTTCCAACATTCTGCCATAGGCTCAACGACAATGTGTTACTATGCCATTTTCAAGAATGTTCTCGCCTGCGATTTTTGACTGCCTTCAGCTTGCGAAGTCTGGCCAAAGGGAGACAGTGGCCTCCACTCCGACCCCTTGTGCTATAACGGGGAGTGTATTGCGCGCAACATTAGTGAGATCACCGTATGTGCCGTGCGTTTCCTCTTGTTGACGTCACTAGTCACTGATATCTGGTATCCACAGTGTACTGCTAATCGCCATGTGGTCAGACTGTTAATGAAGAAGATTCGGATTTGGTTGCACCCAGTTTCTGGTTAATCAGGAGCTGAATTCAACCACAGCTTTGCAGCTTTCAATAAGCATGCTCCGCAACCACTCTGTCCAGGCGTCATTTTCACAACACTTTTGGCATTATGCTTTCTGCATCATTGCTAAACAAATAATATGAATCAAAAGAAGCTTACCAGATCCAGACACTATTGAAATGGGGAAGAGATTGTTGCTCGGTACGCTTCGGTAATTCATGACATGTAAATGTCTCTGTTTAGCACAGTATTTATTCTCCACATACTTGAGAAATACGTCATGGCATTGGGTAGTCAACAACATCAACTTCTCAGGGTTGATATCCTTTCCCTTGAGCTGCATCCTCGACAATGGCAACATCCGGCAACAATTCAGGATATGTGTTGTAATGAGAAGCATAACCATCATTGGAGTAACTTCATCATGATATTTGAACACCTTCCATTGTGTAAACCTCACAGCGAAGAATAAGTCTTCAGTCCATTGAGTTGACTTCTTAGTGGAATCTTGCAAAACTTTATCGCTCTGATTAAATATGTGATTGTAAACAGTGATAATGTGATGCAGAGTAACAATATGTGTTTTTGATATCCACTGGGTCCAGTATCACAACAGCCTTAATTCTTGCATGACATCGTTGAGAATGGTCCATTCATCATGTGTTGTGAACACTGGCTAGCAATACTAGTACGTTGGAATCATGGGCGACAGGCAGGTGAATTCTCATAATCTGCAATCTTGATCAAACAATTCCAGCAAACAATTCCAGTTTGTTATCAAATCAATAATAGATAGTACTGAGATTCCTACCATAGATTTTTGACTGTCAATGACCTCTTTTTGGTGCCCAGATGTCAGTATAATCAATAAACAAAGCATTCACTGCTATATGAATGTTACTTCCGGGATATTCATATTTTCTGAAATTAAGTACTTTCGCAAGTATCTTTTTCCTAACCTGGTCTCATGGCTGACACCTTGCTGATTCTAGCAATGCCCTCTTTTCAAAGTATTTGACTCTTCCCAATGGCTATGCTGTTATTCCCTCCAGTTCACAAGTCACAACTATAGGCTATTCAAGACTTGGTATGGCTATTGACACTGACAATGCTCATGAATACACCTAACACAAGCTGAATGATGTTCCCCATGCATGGTGTGTAGTTTCTCAATGCAGGCCACGCGATTCCAGAGGCCTCGAGGGTTGATGGTCGTTCCCAAGTTATCGAGTAGTTTGAGGAAGCATTATTTATCTTAATTCCATGTATATGGCCATCAGTTAGCTTAAACTGACCAACAACTTTGTTCAAATTTACAGTTAGCCTTGATTCAGTATGTTGACACTCGACCTACCATTCTTCATCAGCTTTTGAAATAAGAAAAGAGGAGGTTTCGACCTTATGGATATTGTATTGTATGTCATGCAATGCCGAATGTTGATTCATGCAGTATGCAGTGACCGACATCATTGAGTAATTTGGTAATTAATGTCCACCCCTCTAGAGCTAAACTAACTTTATTTCTTGACAGCAATTGCTTCATAATTGCGTCCACTGTCAGTGAGTATTACCTAGTGTTATCAACGGTTCCAGTTTTGGACCCGGCCGGTTTTATAGGTCTGCATGGCAATGGCCTTACCCCATCAAAAATCGACGATTTTTTAAGCAAACCATCACTTTAAAGCCACAAATATTGATCAGGGAGTTTAGTGTTTGGTATGTAAAATATGCAGCTTTGCACGGCGCATCTTTTGGCCGTCTCCGATTTTCGATATCTTTAAATCTCAGCAAGCGGCAGCCCAACAACCTCGTTTTTACGCCAAAAATGACAATAATTTCAAAGCAGCTTGCTGAGTTTTAAAGATATCAAAAATCGGAGACCACCAAACGATGCGCCGTCTGCAGCTGAATATTTCATGTACCAAACACTAAGTTATCGGATGAATATTCATGGACTTGATTGAGGGAACCATTTGGCACAAACCCGGACTGAACCAGCCAGGTCAGGGTTTTCTTGGAACCGCTATAATAGAAACGGTCCGAAAATGGAACCGTTGCTAACACTAGTATTCCCTCCAGCAAATGATGCTAAGGGTGCTGGCTGATACTAGCACCAGCTCACTTTGGAATTCAGTGTATAACTATTTCAGCTCTTAGTTTGATATACCAATTCATAGAGTCTGAGCTTATACAAATTCTAACATGAGGAAGCGATTGCTGGTGTCTTGGTGAAATTCCCCAGCCAGAAAGTTCTTAGCTGCCATTTAGGAGCATTTTGTCTGACAATTCAGTTAATATAAATATAACCTAAACATTGACTATGAATTTCTTTTGGAAACTTACGATTGTAACTGCTCGACTTCCTTGCCTCTGTAGTATAGCCCAAGCTCTTTCATTGACCTTGGACATAGTCATTTCAGAAACTTCCCACTCTATTCCTTCAATGCACTTTGTGATGTGCATTGGTGCCGCAAGTGTTTTGCCATTGAGCAGTTCACATGGTCAGATAAATAGCGAAAAATTTGATGCAAAATGATACATATGATCCCAGGGCTGATGGTCCCTTCAATTCTGCAGGGCAAATAGATAGGCTGCAAAGGGGTATGGCTAGAAGTATTCCAAGCAATAGAATGCTTCGAACCGACCTCCAGAGAAGACCCCGAAGTATAATATTTGATTTATAAAGTACGGTGGCTCAAATCCCAAATAAGGACAATTCTATCTTTGTACAATATGACAACCTCTGGTGATGAAGTATTAAAATATTTTGAATCCGACATCGCAGGAGGAATTTGAAAGCTTTATAACTCAACATGACACACTGTCAAAAGGTCTGTTATAGTGTAGTAGAAAGCTGTTTTTTATGTGTTAACTCTAAAGCTCCAAGAAAGAGAACTGTAGGACCTGTGCGACATTGCATTGGTATTTGTGAAGTTGTATTCAAAGACACATTGAAAAGCATAACCTTTAAAAGCTCAATTTAGAAACAATGCAATGCAGCTCATTGCTGTGTAGGATAGTGAGCCCTCAGAAAAACCGTTGATGCTCCATTCATACTCACCTGTAGAAGACTGTAGCATGATCGTCGCTAGTCTTTTGGCCCATACAGGCGGCCAATAATATGATTAATGGTCAATGCTGCTCCACAGCACTTCGTTCATGGATATTGCAAGACGAGAAATTGTTGATGCTCTATTGACGGTCATTTTTATATGGTTGTAGCAATATTGCCACTACCATGATTGTCCGGATACGCGGGCAATGGTATCATTATGGGTTAATGTCGTTGTGAAGCCCTTTGATTATCCATGATGCAAGTCCATAAAACATTGATGCTTCATTACCACTCATTTTTAGAAATGGTAGCAATGTCATCGCGAGCATCTGTTCCTCAAATGGAAGCAAATATTATGATTATTTATCACAGCAACCAAGTTATTGTTTTATTATTAGACGTAAAAAACCAAAAATCATTAATACACTGTTTACCCTAATTTCTGGGTTGAGGCAATAGGTGTGTCGCTTATCTATTCACCAATTAAGACGGCCAATACGTTGACTTTTGAACAATGTCACTATCCAGCCCTCTGTTTGCGAAAACTATAAAACTAAAAATTGTTGATGCTCCATTGAAGCTTACCATAATAATGTAGTAACAGTCATTGAATACTGAATAATTGTATGCGAAAATAGATATAGTCAGTATTGACAGCCATTATGTTGTTTCAATGTATAATCATTTGCTTCCACATGCTTTGAAGCCTTTCAATATCTGATCCAGCATGATAAATGTTGTCTGAGCAATGAATCATATAGGCCTATCATGTTCTAGCACTTTCAGCCATCAATGTATGGCATGTAGTTGCATCCACTAGTTTTTGATATATATAGCGCACGGTACTCATTTCTCCTCATCAAGCTCATTCTCCTTGATTTCCATGACCTACCATACTGAATTGTAAAAATTATTTCCATTTGCACCAGGTCTGGGCAGCTAGTTATGCAGTTGGATGCATCGATGAATGTAGCATGACGCTCATCATTCAGACAGGTTCGCATTGTGCTTTGACTCCTCCTTCTATGAGTCGTATGATATCACTAACTGAAATTTTGTCACTAAATTTCAATGTAAATTCAGTTTTTGCTTTCTAGCTTCCAAGTAAAAGGTAAGATGACATCAAGGTCATTGGTCATCAATGAACTCGATTTGGAGTCTAGAACTTTCGCACAGCCTGTATGACCCTTGCACATGCACAGCCCAATTATCATGTCTCATAATATGGTCATTGTATTGCAGAACGGATTTGTACAGCACAAAATCGATACAAGAACATTGTATCAAAGTGATTTGTTGTTAAAAATCGGAACTTATCTATTCATTACCACTGTAATGCAGGATCCATGCCTATTTCTTTGTCTGATCCCATTTGCCTATATGGTATGTACCTCGAGAGACAATTTGCAGCGGTAACAGCACACATGTTCAACAGGTTTCAGTTTCTTAGTTGTTGAGAAATTGGGTGTGGTATTGTGCAGGAGATATCCAAAGTATTTCTGTGGCTTTGGTTTCCCAGAACTTAGCCTCATATATCTGCTTCCGAGTTGAAAAGACCCTTGCGGCATTTGCGACTTTGCGGAGATGATAAGCAGAGTCTCTCTAAGTGCTCCAAATCGGGTTGGTACAGGCATAGCTGCAATGTTTTCCATTTGTAGCTTAACGACTACTAGAATCATTAACTTAGCCATTTCATACTCGTTTCCTCTCTCAAATATGTAGTAGGCGACATCCCCCCATCCTGGTTGCATCAATTTGTTAAGCCTCATCTGCTTCAGCCGAGAACTCTCTGTGCTCTGTTGTATCGGTCTGGACATTTTTGCCATCACTCAGACGGGATTATCATATTTACTCAGCGTACTAATCTCAGTACCTTGATTATCATTTTCTTCACCTTCCTCATCCTCTACATTGATGAAACATACATGATTGATCAGACTGGCTCTGACACTATTCAACATCACTCTAAATGTTTTTGTGGGCATTCTTCTTGTTTATGCCACATTTGCAGCATTTTTCACATCTTGATGCTCTTCCTTAATCAGTGTCTCTGCATCATCAAGTGACATTCTGGCACCAGCAGATTCTCCATCCATGTTATCCTTGATTAATTTCTCTTTCTCTTCATTGCTTGATATCTGTGATTCCTGAGTTTGTTCCCCCACCAGCTTCTTGTTGGAAAGTATGCTTCGCAATGCTCATAGGCCTCCGAAGCTGTCTGCTTCCATACCACCCTGACGTAGATTTGCCTGAAGATATCATGGTCTGGATGGCATTGTGTATTTCCCAAATATGACCACTGGAATATGCAAATAATTCTCTTTCTGACTATTGGCTAGTGGGTTTTGTATTGGCTTTGCTGTTGAATGAGCTGTTGGATATTGGAAAGTATGGACCACATGGAGGTAAGCTGCATCTTTGATGTCAAGGTTGGTACATTCCATCAACTTAAACAAAACAAAATATGCATTTTGACTATCACTAGATTTTGGATCAGAATGCTAACTATTCTACATGACTTCATTTCTTGGGTCTACTTTGTGTATGACCCCGGGGATATACTGAGACAAACATCACGAGATGTGCTTTCCACCGAAGAATTTACTTTCTATACATGAAAAATATGAAATTCTGTATGTCATTCAGTACCATTTATCCATGAAAACAAACAAGCAATATAGGATTGACTTACTGCAAATTGCAGGATTGTTGGAAACCACTGCAATCTGCAGCTATAAGCAGTAGGATCCACCTTGCGTAGTAGGTGCAAGTTGGCAGTTATTCATTCCATTTTGACTTGAATCTTCCTATATATTGCTCAGAACTTCCCACTTCATTTATTTATCGTCTTCCTCTCATTTGTCCACACCAGCAAGTAATCCCTTCACGAACACCTCAGCAAGATGCAATCAGATTCGAACTCAGCCGCCTCACAGGCACTTCATCCAATGCATCACCCGCTGGGACCCACCGACAATGTAGATACTGGTGACTCAACCACGATGATGCCAACGTAGTCACCGAAGATATTACGGAGAACACACATCCACACAGGCCACCTTGAGTGCCAGCATCAACAATCCGAAGCAGAATGCGACTGGATGTGAGGAAACCCATAGTGAGATGGACGGCCAGCAACCCGCTAAATAATGTACTGCTGGTATACATACAGAGCTACATGGCCAATTTATAGCTGCCCGTAAGGGGAAACCTCTGTGGTCGATCTCAGCTGTTGTTTGCAAAGTCCACAACATGAAACATTATTACATTTCCAGCGCTGGGATATTGCCAAATGAATTTCATATTAACCATCTTCGACAATTGATGAAATAGGCTTTAATCACCTCACAGGACGGTATGGATGCATATCTGGTAGAGGTAATAGTTGAGTTGCATTTTTAGAACCAGTAACTAATTTCTGTACGTTATTAGCATGTCTGCTCCTATGGCAAGGCAAGGAGGTCGGGTACCGCTAGAATAGTCCAACATGCACCTTGGCCATGGGCAAAAGTGCAAATCGACAATAGACTGCGCTACGCACACTTGCACACTCACGCAGCTTATACCAAGCTTCCCGTGGACCCCTGTGTGAAGCCCAGCCTAAAGTCGTCTATAGTCGATTCAGAGAGATGTGCGTGTGGGGCTATGGAACTATATACGGCTGGCGGCTGGAGATGGACCTATACTAGTCTCCACTGCCTGCAGTTTTCGCTGCTATACTGGTACTGTACACTATTGCTAAGAGCCCGCTTGAGCGCCTACTTGAGAGCCTGCTGGATACACTGCTTGAGAGCCTGCTTGAGAGCCTGCTTGAGAGCTTGCTTGAAAGCCAGCTGGAAAGTCTCTTTGAAAGCCTGCTGAGAGCCTTCTTGAGAGAGCCTCGCATCGGAAGGAGTAGAGTTTTCCACGGGAAGCTTTTGACCAATGGAAAACCTTGAGTTTGTGGAAGCTTTGGCTACTAGAAGGCTCTAAGTCTGTGGAAGCTTTGATGCTAATGTTGACATAGCCAACATACTTGTCCAAGTGCTTCTGGTGCTATGCTCACCATTACCGACAACATCATCATCACTATTGCCATCATCACCATCGCCATCATCAGCATCAGCTCCGAATGCGCATGCATACACCTACAATCGGTGGGAAATGCGAAGTTGATTCCGCTGGGAAATCTGAGTCGGAGATCTGCTCTCCCCAAGATCCAATTGTCTACCACTCCTGCAGAATCTAAGGCTTCAAGTGTCAACACCATGGTTGTGAGGCATCGTGAGATTTCGCTATGGTGGGCGCGCTAAAGATATGATACAGACTATGATATTGACCGATGTCATGATTTCGGCTGCCCACCCCCCGCTTCCTGCCATCTGCCAAATGACACACACCACCAACCCAGCACTGCTCGCCACACGCTGCCTGCCTCATGCCTCCCGGTTCCCGGGGCTGGGCATCTGCAACTCAACAAGTCTCTGGATCGAGTATGTAGTAGCATATTCGGGAGGAGTAGAGTTTTCCACGGGAAGGTTTTGGCCGATGGAAAACTCAGAGTTTGTGGAAGCTCTGGGTAATAGAAGGCTCTATGTCTGTGGAAGCTTTCGCTAATGGAAGGCTCTAAGTGGGTGGAAGCTTTGATGCTGACGTTGACATAGCCAACCTACTTCTCTAAGTACTACTGGTACTATAGTCAGTAGTAGCAACACCATCACTATTGCCATTGCCATTGCCATTACCCTCGCCATCATCTCCATCAGCCCCAGGCAGAATGCGCACACATAGGCCCACAATCAATGGGAAGCGGGCAGCAGATTCTGCTGGACAATCTGAGTCGGAGATCTGCTCTCCCCAAGTTCGAATTGTCTACCTTTCCTGCAGAATCTATCGCTGCAATTGTCAACACCATGAACATGAGGCATTGTGAGATCTTGTCACGGTGGGCGCGCTAAAGATAAGGTTCAGACTATGATTTTGGCCACCACACGCCGCCCACCATCTGCCACACACCATACCCCACATGCCGCCCGCCAAACACTGCCCACCAAACGTCACCTGTCTCACGCCTCCCAGTGCCTGGCTTCTGCAACTCCGCAAGTCACTGGATCGAGCATGCAGGAGCGTACTTTGGAGCATTTAGTCAAGTGAGATTGGGAGCGTCTTCCCTCTTGAGAGTGTACTTGCGAGCGACTCGGAGGTGTACTTGGGTGAGTACTTGGAGTTATTCTTGGCAGTGTCTTGGGAGCTTACTTGGGAGCATATAGTCAAGCAAGCTGGGAGTGTGCCATTGAGTACCATTGGGAGTGTACTTGAGAGCATGCTCGGGAGTGTGACTGAGAGTGTCTTGAGAGCTTACTTGCAACCATATAGTAAACCAGGCTGGGAGCGTGTCATCAAGTGCAATTGGGAGTGTACTTGAAAGCATGCTCAGGAGTGTGCTTGAGAGCGTCTTGATAGCTTGCTTGGGAGCATACAGTCAAGCAGGCTGGGAGTATGCCATGGAGTGCAATTGGGAGCATCCTGGAGAGCATGCCCGGGAGTGTACTTGTGATTGTACTTGGAGTGCACTTCGCAGCATCTTGAGAGCTTGCATGGGAGCATGCAGTCGAACAGGCTAGGAGTGTGCCATCGAGTGCAATTGGGAGTGTATTTGAGCTCGTGCATGGGAGTATGCTTGAGAGCGTCTTGAGAGCTTCCTTGGGAGCGTACATCCAAGCAGGCTGGGAGTGTGCCATCGAGCGCAATTGGGAGCGTCATGAGAGCATACTTGGGAGCATACAGTCAAGCAGGCTGGGAGTGTCATCGAGTGCAATTGGGAGTGTACCTGATAGCATGCTCGGGAGTGTGATTGAGAGCATTTTGAGAGCTTACTTCAGAGTGTATAGTCAAGCAGGCTGGAAGCGTGTCATGGAGCACAATTGGGAGTGTACTTGGGAGCATACTTGGAAGTGGGCTTGAGAGCATTTTGTGAGCTTACTTGGGAGCAGATAGTCAAGCAGGCCGGGAGTGTGTCATCAAGTGCAATTGGGAGTGTTCTTGAGAGCGTGCTTGGGAGTGTGATTGAGAGCGTCTTGACAGCTTACTTGGGAGCGTATAGTCAAGCAGGCTGGGAGCATGTCATCGAGCGCAATTGGGAGTGTACATGAGAGCATGCACGGGAGTGTGCTTGAGAGCGTCTTGAGAGCTTACTTGGAATCGTACAGTCCAGCAAGCTGGGAGTGAGCCATCGAGTGCAATTCAGAGCGTCCTGGAGAACATACCGCAGGGTGTACTTGAGACTATTCTCCGAGGAGTACTTGGAAGGGCACTTGGACCTCACTTGGGAGCCTCATGAGAGCGTAAGTCAAGCAGACTGGGAGTGTACAGTTGAGTGTAATCAGGAGTGTACGTCAAAGTATACTTGGGAGCGTGCAAAGAAGTGCATTTGGCAGCTTGGTTTCAAGTTTGTTGAATGCAGCATGATGTAAAGTATCAAGCGCACATAATTGCATGCGTATCATAGTAATCAAGTCAATGCGCAGGTCCATAGGACCTTATAGTGCCACACGTCCAATATGCTATGGATCACCGACCTTAAAACAGCTTCTCTATGAGTTACCTGTCGCATAAGGTTATTTTTCCCGCTGTCTTGAAAATGGCACAAACAGCCAAATGAGTGTTTTTGTGTACTGCAATTGAGGAAACACAATGCATAATCAAGCAACCTCATACCGAAGTCCCAGAAGATTGGTAGGAGGGAGTTGAGTCATCTGGGGATAGACGAGTAAAGGCTGTGATACAGAGATACTGGGCTAAGGTGTGCGAAAATCACATGGACGTTTACCTTCTTTGCCAAAATGGCACAGTATAGAATCAGTAGCCATGCTCGAGGCCTAATTGGTCGGTACACCTGAACCACACTCACACAAACAGTAGACAATAGAACTGATCTGAGCTTCACTGGGAATGCCACCTGTCCCACCTGGTTCCAATGAGGAAGCTGAAGGTTACCAAATTCAAGGTGTGCCAGCTGGATATGTATATATATATTCTTCTCTTCCCATTGCTCAATTTGTCAATCTTGATGCATTTGGCAAGGATAGCAAGTGCAATGAAGATTTTATTGGTAATTTGCTGACTGATGATAGAAGATCCTTGGGTTAATACACTGACTGCTGCATGGAAATGCGGCTGACATCCATTTGCGGAGCAGTGCAGCCTATTCAGCAATCCTCCTAGTAGAGACAACCATTGATAAAAAAGAACAGGATTGTTGAGTGAATTATAATTTACAATTAGCAGATACTTTAGAGTATATTTGAAAGGATATATTTATATGTATCATTAAAGAACAATCTAGTGATAGAGAGGAAAGTACATTAAGACTATAGATAGGCTGCCAAAACACCAATTATGATACACTATGCCAAATAAAATGATTCCATATTGCGGATACATCTGTGGCAAAATGAACATGAACAGAGCATCAATGATTTTTGGTCCCATAAGTCATGTCACTAAAATTGCTTTGGTAGTTGTTATACATATTGAAAGTATTGGCTGCCTTTTGAGGCAACAGAGAATGCTCCATGCTCCATGCCCCATCTTGCCAATGAGCTCCAATGGAGTGTCCACAATGTTTGGTCTTGCATCCTGTGCAATCCCTATGGCGCTGTATTGTGGGCATTTAGAGTAAAGGAATTGGCAACCTTTGTAGACAGATATGCAAGAGATATTTCCGTGACAGCCTCCTGGACAGTTGCAATATATTTTATTTTTGAAACTGCAAAGAAGTGTTCATGAACATTTTAGCCTATAAAAACGGTCCCAACTTTGTACATTGATAATTCCACCCACATCACGCTTTGATTACCTGGGATGCAAAGCCAGAAAGTGTCGACACTACATTAATGCCCCTTTTCGAGATGGAGCAGGGAGTATGTCGCTGTCTCTGTTGCCTATAAAGGTGGCTGATTTCTCAGGTATCGATGTCTGCATCCAATCGCCACTCTGATTACCCAAGATGGAAGATGAATCATCAGTTACACTCTGTTGACGCTCATTTTCAGGCTGGGGCAGGGCATGTGTCCCTCTGTATTTTTATTAGGGAGTGGCCAATACATTAAAAAAAGACAACGAGGTAGCAAAGTAAATATTTTGCAATTGGCAGATGCATATCTGGTTAGAAGCAGAAATAGTAAACCCTGAATTGCCGAACCGGAGATTTGAACAGAAAGGTCTTGCATAACTAGGCCAAACCCATGGATTGACGCATTCAGGTCCAAGTTAAACCTGCGAACTGGCAGCAGTTTGGGCATTTGAATGGCTTGCGGACCAAATAGTTGTGTCTCAGCAGTCTGATCCTGGACAGCTGGCAGTTTAGCCGAATAACATGCTCATAGTACATATCACTGCAGCACACATAGTTATTATGCATGTCAGTTTACATATTCCAGGTGACCATGTGGTATAGAACTGATCCAGTATTGGTGACTAGCAAGACACACTCCACTAAGGATCTGGTTAGTGTTAGTTGAGTTGCAGGTGTTCAGAATAAGTTTGCAATCGACAGGGGTAAATTATGAATTGCTGTTTATCTTCAATGTATGAGAAAACACACTTGGTTTTATGATATTTTGTTGTATTAGGATGCTGAATCAATGTAAGTACTAGATCAGGTAGTACTGTAAGCAAAACATCACTTTTATGTATTCTTCCTTGTCCTGTCTGTAGAATACCATCACAACAATTGTCCAGTCAACCGAGGGAGATGAGAATTTGGATTCCCAGAGAACAGATATCAGTTTACAGAAGAAATATTAAAAACAACAATAATTCAGGGGGAATCATATTGATGCAAGATTTTATAGATGCATAAATGGGCTATGAATAGTCTTTCAAATTCAGATTTTGTGCATAAGATCTAGTGTATCTTGCACATCATTAAATCACATATTGATTATTAATCTCACTACTTCGAAGTTGACATTGAATAACTCATGGGATTACACACTATGCATAATGGTATCAAATCATAGTGCGGTGTAACCGTTCATTGGGCAGAGGATGTACTACATACAGTTGCTGGGAGATTGAGGTGTACTGGGTGATGAATTGTGATGCAGGATTCAATGCGATGGCTGAACGTGCATGTTCTCCATAGTTGGACAGTTTATTGCACTCTGTAAAGCTGGCTTGTTGTAATGTGGAGCTTGACAACAATATGACTTTCATGTGATCTTGGGATGAAGAAAGTTGGCTGCAACCTGATAGACCAGTAGCCGATTCATTACAAAGTTAAACACTTGAAGAAATGTTGTACATCAGAAGTCACTGGTCATCTTCTGAGTTAATAAGTAGAATCTGCTGGTCATAATTGACTCTTCTGGAACTCTTATAGTTGCTTTCTGACAACATAATCAATTATATGATACTGATTTTGGTGGCCCAGATATACATTTTGTCAGAATCCAGTTAAGTCTGCCCTGCAAATGTTGAAATTATAGGCTACTTTGAACAAGTGAGGTACATGAGGTGAGGGGGAGTTGCTGGTTATCTGCACAGTTAGTGAGCAGAATTTGTCAGTTGAGAATACTTCTCTCAAGTGCCAACAGTACTGATAAAGCCTGAACTTACAATATCGATTGTAGAATTTGAAACTGGATGTTCAAATATAATACCTAGCTAATATTGAGTTGAGTGAGGACGTTGATTGACCTGGATTGTAAAATGACATCTTAGTATACAGTGGCTACCATCCTCCAACGGACAAGTTGATACAGACCTGGGCAGTTAACACATTTTCGCTGTGACCTTCACATACCAATCACGTCTAGATTCATATAATATTGCAAAGGCTACACAGCATAATCTACCTTCACTTAAAAAAGTAGTGCCATGAAATATGACAAGCTCTCTATACTGTCTTCATTAATTGAATAGCATCCAAAGTTGCAGAAAACGTGCTGGATGCAAAACTGCTGAAATTGGAAAATTGTACTATGAACTTGGTAAATATGCTTCTGCTGCTGATTTTATACTCTGAGGCATACCAGATCTGAAATAATATGCCTGCAACAAATCCCAGCTTGTCAAAGTTGGCTTCATACTCAGTACAAATTATCAGACTTGACTGAATTGGTTGTCTGCTGTACACCTGAACATGAATTATGGACAAACAATTAACAGACAGCAGAGCTAAATGGTGCATGATAAATACCTGAGCTGTGTCCAACAGTCTGACTATCTGAATTATTGATCTAAGTAGTATCTGATCCTGAGTTATAAGCTAAGACACGTAGGCAGCAATTCCACAGGCCTATGCAAGAACACTGCAGCAGTGTCTCATAAATCTACTCACTAGGTTGTTTATGTGAAATGCAACTGACTGTCAATAGTAAGCAACAAAAATATCCAGATTTGCCACAAATACATAACTTATATCTCATTCTGATACAAGTTGTTAATCCTCCCTTCACTGGCCTAATTTCCAGTTGTCATTGTGTACTATGCTGTACACTTCTGTCAAAGAGTAGAAATATCAGTCATGGAAACGCTTCAGATGAATGTGCATTTCGAGAGTACACCTGAAGCTGATTGATTTCACAGATTTGATTATTTCAATCTTCCATTTCGTACTCAACTTCAGTATACTAAGTCACATCACATGGGGCATTCATGCAATATTCGCATCTCTGCACGTCACATTGCTTACTCCATAATCATTATCCTGATAATAGGAATTATTGTAGAATGATGAAAGCTTGGAGCTGCGAAAAGTAACCCCTGGCTCAGAATGTTTTCACCGTTCCTCCAATAACTACTATATCATTCATCAAAGTTTCAATCAGGCAATTGGTTACTACAGAGACTGTTTCCCATTACTGGCCACAATGGGATTTGTGTGCCTGCAAACTCACAGATAGGATTGACCAATGCAACCACATGTCATATACCAAAAAGTGTAGATTAATATGGATTGATTTCAGATTTTTTACTAACTATCCAAGAAAGCCAATGAGATTTCTCTCTAGTATATTCTTATTTCAATACAGACAATTCCAACATCAACATTCGCTTAGTTCAAAGGAAGAAAGAAATAATTTATTTAGATACAGAAGTGCATTACAAACAACACTATTTGACTCTGTGTATCAGTTGATCAGATTGAGTAGGGTGAATATTTAAAGAGGTGTAGCTTGAATTGAACATCCCGATCTTCTAATACTATTGTTCCTTTCTTCAATCTGACTGCAACATATCTCCGTTATCCAGCCACAAAATCACTAAGTATTTCTGAAACTTTTGGAAAATGTGAATCAATAATGCCATGATGTTTGGTTGACTCATTGAGCTGTACTGGACTCTTATTTTGGCTTTCATGGAGTGTTGGTCAAGATCTCCTGCACTGTGATGCTTGCCTCTTAGACCGGTACTCGTTACCTATGTATATTTGATGCGGTTTTGTACCAGCCGGACAACACATGTGAATGTTTGAGGCTATTCATCCAACACCTACAACAGTTGAGGTATTACCAGATGGATTGCTGCTGCAAGATTCAGGACTGTCCTGCCCACTGTGGGTGGAGTTACAACCAAGAATCGCATTGGTGAATCTCGGATTTTGAGCTGCATTTCAGTCTGTTCATTGTTGTGCATTTCAGCATAAATTTGAAAAATATCCCCATAATCAATGCAATGCTTCCTCAGCCGCCACTTTAAATGGGGAATCTGGCAAGAGTACTATTATCAGGGTACACCAATGGGTGAACAAGGTTGAATGAAGAGGCCATGTCATATATTTCAGGTTGGTAAAAATGTGCCTGCTATCATGTTTCGCAAAAGTGAGGTTAATATTAGTATGTTGGTTCATTTATGAGTATTACGAGAAATTACTCTTTCAGCCATCAGAATATTAATCAATCTGGGCAAAAAGTCATTTACCGTTCAGGGTCCCCTCCTTGTGAAATGTCATTGGGATCGTTTGTATTTCCCAAAACTATGCTAAATCAAGGTAGCTGTTATTTATCTCTGCTCCATACTCCTGAATCACCTTGGATTATTTATCATTCCACAGAGGTCATTAGGTTTCCTAGGTTATTCTCACTCAACAGAAGATTAATGAGATGTGCAATATTGTGTAAAATGCAACTCAACAGTATTGCCCTTGCAAATTTAAATTCTAACCACCTTCTTATCGTTCTATGCTTTTGTAATTTATATCATCTGGTGCATCACATCCCCTCAACCTTTGTTGGTTGCAGTGCATATTGCACCTCCTAACCATATTGCCTCAGATTGCAATCCCGCAGCACTATGATTATCGATCACAGTTTCATCCTCTGGAGCTTCGGGTTACCTTGAAAACAGCCACATTGGCACTCATCACTAGCAACAAGTTATTGGAATCCCGGTGGTGCTGTGACTTGAAGCTCGAGTGCAATTTGGACAGTTATGGCAATTCATCAGATCACACTATTGATTATGTAAACCATGCTGTTTATTGTGATGATCAAGATTGAGCTGGTTGCTGCAATACTTGCTAGATGCCTCAGAGTGGGAGTTACCTGAATCTCTGAAGTGTGGTGGTGAACTGAATTCCATCTTTGCAATAGACACCATTCATGTTGTTTACCAACAATACCTAAATATTCATGTCAAGCTGTATTTACCCCTCAGTCACAGGCATTCCTGCAGAATATTCCCCATGACAACCCCACAGCAACCGTCTCAGTCAGCAAATGTCATGTCATTGCTGCTGCTGGTGAGGTAATCATTATTCCCAGGTGCATTTCATTTAACACCTGTATTTCTGACACTTCCAAATCTCAAACATATAACTATAAATTGAACCATATTACCTAATGCTGGGGCAGCAGAAACTTTATTCCAGTGAGTGTTGAAATTGAATCATTGTTACCAGGCACTCAGTCACTTATTACTTGGTGAATTGAATCTGAATTCAGTAGCTAGATTACATTGTTCGAACCTCAGATGCTCACTTGTTATAGATTGCATTGTACACAGTGCATTATATGGAAGGGCAATCATTACAAGCAAAGACCTCCTCACCATTGACTACTTTTGAAACTTCCCATGAACCTTTTACACTATCCATTTCCTTCTCAATGGTATCTTTCAGTTTCTTCAAACAAAGTTGGTCAGCTTGGCTTCGCCTCTGAACGACATGAAACTCTATGCAAGGTTAGGTATTTCAGCATGAAGTGCAAATATGATTTAATATGCATGGAATATAAACTATTTGATTCTATCAATTAGAATATTTATTAATTCTACTACCATTCTCTTGCCCGCCATCCACCTCACCCTCCCACTGTAAAGTAATATATATACCTGTGTATAGTCTTGTATAAATGTGTATCAGTTGATATGATTGTAAATGTGCATGACAATATGGTCGATTAGAATAAAGGTAAGACTATCGCAAGAGATCAAAGGCACTTGGCCAGCTGAGTACTTTGAGTGGGTATTAAATGGCCCTGTATATGTCACATGCAGCTGTGCCATTCCATCCTGCTACCCTTTGGATGGAGGCCTGCTGGGTGACCTAAACCTGTACAATTGTACAGAGAAAAGAAAAGAATCAAACAACCATTCAATGTATGCAAATGTACAAACCCATATAACTCACAACCAGTCAGTACCCAATGATAGCCATTCAGTGAATCCAGCCCATATAGAAGCTGCACCTTTCCTCAACCTATCTGCAGAGTTAATAATGATCCATATGTACACAATTTGCACTGGGCCAATATCCAACATTGAAATGAAGCAATGATATCTGAAGTGAAAAAAACATTATCAAATGTGTCCCTATTCTCTATACCTCCACTTCAGGCATGTTCTGCATTGGACCATGCATCATGTATCCAACTATATGTCCAGCATTGTAGCAATAATCCTTGCTCTTCTGGGTTGTAATGCCTGATGGTTATTATCTAAGTTAGGCTCAGTAATCTCTGGGATATTGCTAATCATGATATAAGTCAGGTCTTGACTGTTTGGCATTGAAAGTGGCTTCTGCTTGTTGCTTATCATCACCATTGCCATTACCATTGCCATTGCCATTACCATTGCCATTGCCATTGCCATTGCCATTGCCATTGCCATTACCATTGCCAGTACCATCACCATACATTCAGGTGTGCTACCACTTGATCTCTTTCAATTGCTTGTTCAAAATACCACAGGCCCAGCCTATCAGTGATCAATATTGCATGTATGCAAACATCTTTAGTAGTTATTTGAGCTCAGTCTCCATGGATGATTGAGACTTGATATGTTTGCAAGGCTTATTTTTTCTGTTCTCAGTATCAATGCACCTGGTAATGGTTGATAATATATGATCTCACATCTATCTGTAAGCTTCTTATGAAATGGTCATTCATAACATATATATGGCTGCATGTGTGTGCTCTTTAGCACCCTTGTGCATAGCTTGGTCAGCTAGGCTTTATATGTCAGATTTTCCCATCCAGGAAGTGGCTCTCATATAGTACCCATTAGTACGTGTATTCACATTCTTTCACCATCAGCGAAGCCCGCACAAAGGTCTGCAGAATAATCAATTCCCATTTGGCCTGGATACACATTGGAGACACATCCCTGTTACTGTCTTTGTTAGATATAGCACCTGACACTCATTATTTTCAATCGCAATATTGAGTCCTGCAAACATTATGTTGGAAACTGTGACTGCGCAGTCTGTATCTCATGGTAGGTGTCGAAACAAACTTTCATGATGCCATTCAGTAACTGTCTTATATGATGGCATTTGGAAGAGCATTGTGTATATTCACACATCGTGTTCAGTCTCATTGGAAACTGTGTCAGCAGATATAATTCACTCATTGGGAATAAATCAATCCCATTTGGAGATCGCATTATGTCTCCAGTGCTTGTCAAGTTGCATTAGTTGTCCTCCCAGTTGCTGAGAACATAGGGACACTGGAAATCCGCAATGATCCAGATGTTCTTATCATCACCAATTCATCTAGTTACTAACCAGTGTTTCTCTATGTATACTTGCCTCTCGTTCTTTGCATGTTCTTGCTGTCACCTGTCTGGGTAAGCAGGTACTTGCTTTCTCAGTTTGCTTATCTATTCATCTGCTGATGCAATGGTTGACTCATGTCCCTGTGTGTGTTAATTCTGCTAGTGATTTCTTTATAGGTAAGCTTATTGACTAATCTCAAGCTGCAATTGGCTGCCGGCAAAACCCATTTGGTGGTTCTTCCAGATTCCCCTGTACACTCATTGTCTCTGGTAGATGTTGCTTTTCAGTCTGCAATTGCAATCCCCGGTGTGAACATTTTAACTCCAATGATGACTAATCAGTGTCGACTGCAACCATGTGCAAGTGTGGTCAACATGTCATGTATCTCAAACTGAGTAGATTAATACATCTAGTTGGGGACTGGAGAGTAAACAGCGGTATACCAAAATTAGAATTAAAAGCATATAGTACATGCAATTATTTCATAGTGTTATAACTGGTCCCGTTGTCTGTATAATAGTGACCAATCAGACTAATGGTAGCCAATTGCCCAGTGGTATTAATCTATTTCAAGAATATGGAAAAATGTAATGTACAAATATTATTGTTCCCATCTGTTCTACTTACAAATATGTTTTACCATGCAATATTTTTTTGCAGTTTCAATCAATGACTAGCCAATCTGAAAGCTGGTAATATATTCGTTTACTTTATAGCTACTGTCAAAAGATATTTGACTTTCGCAGATGAAGTAGTTATGAGAGCTGAACTGTCTCTGTTCCAACAGTCCCTGCTGCTGGGTTGTTAAAATTAGTCCAATCTGTTCCTCCGGATGTTTCAAAATACACTCCACTGGATTTCTACTGTGAAGGGTTTCTTCCATAGTAAGAAAATATTAGAATCTAGCATCATTATGCGATGCAATCTATTCGCAAAAACATCTGTGCAGCTAGGGGCATGAACTGATGCTGAGATACCTAATGGAAATAGGATTGCTGAGCAAGTTGTGGATCGGGTGGCCTCATACCCCGGCTCTTGATCTCACATGATTTTATAGTAACCTAAATGGTAAGTCTAATCCAAATTGGAATCTTGAAAAATGTGAGGTGAAAGAGCCTGCAGACATGACTCCACGAAAAATTCAAATCACCTCCAGAGAGCTGATCTTTTGGGGGGTATTGGTTTACCGCTACATGAGTCAATACCGAGTGTTTTTGAAAAAAATCCGCCATATTTTCACTTGCTGTAGCCTTAACCCAAACCTGATCCAGGTCGTTACCGGCTTAACGCAGTCACTCTTGATCACTTTATACCATAAATTTTGTCCAATTTGTTTAGTGCCTCATATGAAGTTGATTTCTTTTCCCTTGAACTCTTCTTTCTGTACAAACCCAGCCAAACCTGTGGTGTTGAAATTTTAACTGGGTTGACCTGGGAACTTTGTGTGAAGCGAGGTCTCCAGGCTCTCTTACAACTTCATTCCCTCGCCACACTATGTCCTTTTTGTCACTTCCATTTTCATCTTAGTGCACATGTACACAACTGAGAGCCTGATTCGAGGCCATGGATGAGATTATTTCAGAAGATTTCATGCAATTTGAGATGTACCTGAGAATAGCTCAGATAATCGCCACCGCAGCTTTATATATGAATTATTCAAAGGTCATAGAGCAACTGAAGAATAGAATGCAGTATGATATCCACATTAAAATGAGGATATTTAATTGATTATTTAACGGTTATACGTACGAAATACTGGTCTCAGTTAACACAAAGGAAGCTAGATTACACAGAAGATTGAGTAAAATGTATGACGCAAGATATATTAACGTGGAGAAAGAAGTTTGAGAAGTAAACAAGATGACCTGTAACAAGCACCATGAATTTGATATACACTAATCAGAATAATGGATTACAGCTACAATTTTTAACCTAGATTACAGGTACCATATCACTAATAACCTGGAATCAGAGATTGTTGGTACTATGTAGAAGAAGCAGAAGCAATATATCAAAAAATTCAATCACTATTCGATAGAATATGAAACAGAGTGAATGATGTGATATTTAACATGATAAGATAACAATTGAATGGTGCATAGTACACTTTGGATATTGAAAGACACACTTTGGAAAGCAAATTTTTAAAACCTTGTTGTAGATATATTTGAGAGATATTTTTGCCACTGATATATCAAAACAGTTACACATTGCAAATGTAAAAGTTCAATATTATTCTAGCGCCAAAGTCACATACATTGGACAAATACTGAAACATCATAACTAGTATATTAGTTTAATCTGTACGGAGAGGAATCCATTCCACCTTACACTGCAGGGTTGAAATGAAAATAGTTTCACAAAAGTTCTGAATTATCTATCCACTTCCAACTTATGGTGAAATCACCTGAGAGCTTATCAATTTCAGCTTCCATACCAATATGAAAAGCCTTAATTGAACACTGAGTTACAAAATGTGCACAGCCTGATACAGATACATATACGAAGAATGGGTAATAGTATCACCCTGGTACTTGACTGAGATATAGCAATGGATAATGTAGTTTTCACTCTTAGAAGACTATTTTGAATACAAATTGAGGAGAATTCAAGACAGTGAATTACAGAATACATATCCAGCTATAATTGTGAACTACTTCTAGATTTGGTAATCTTAAAATTGCTGATAGGTTATTTTGATGCTAACTAATATTTCATAGCATTACAATAGTTAATTGTTTGCAACTTCACTGGATAGAAAAATATAATCATGCCACATATGAAATGATACGTATACCCGGTGGTGTCTAATATCTGTATTACCCAAGTAGTAATGATGACTATGATAATACCTTCCAAGAATAAGTGTCATCATATTATGATTGCTATTTTAACCGAACTTTCTGAATCAGGTGCTTCCATCTCAGGAATAGGTACGATATGTAGATTCAATATCAGCCCAGTCCAAGTAGTGTAAACGGAAAAACTACTAGGTGTTTCATGGTGAAAATAATCATCAGGTGATGGTAATACCAACAAGTACAAATGTATACCTGAATTAAATAATTTTGTCGTATCATTAATTCATGAATTTAAATGGACTAATTGAAAATCCAGTTTGTCCAAAAGAGTAATAGTTGAACTAGCACCATTGGTGTGAGAATCAAATTATCAAATGGAAGTAATATCATTGGAATAATGTAAAATGATGTGAGTTTAGATACTTACTGGATACAACATTTGGTACAATCAGCTGTACACAAACTCAAGAATTACTAAAAATATGTTCTATATAATTAAATCATAAAGGTGTTACTGGTAGAAGGTAGGAATTATCTCTGATATACTGATCAAATTGAAATATTGTACAGAACAGATAGCTGCAATATATGTGCAATGTTGTTTTTTGATATCAAAGATAAAAATAACTCAATTGTACATGCCTGATTGCGATTGTTGCTATCCTTTCACAATTCACTGAACAAATAATTGATTACTATATTACTTGATTATATCAACCGTAGGGGAGAAACCTGCAAAGACTTCGGAGTGCAGTTGGTTTATCTGATATAGGAAAACAGATGTTCCAGATGCACAAAAAATTCTGTTTCTTTTATGCTTAATTTTATTGCATTCTGAAACTTTTGTTACTCTCTAGCAGTTTTTGAAGCTTTGTACCACAACTTCAGAAGTTATGAGAACCACCTTGATGAGCTCAAGGTGCAGCTTACAATACTCTGTATTGGTTAGAAATAACATGGAATTGTCTGTGATCAGTTGGGAGAATAGGTATTACTGACTGGACTGGGTGACTGACTTGAATAATGCACATCAAATAGTTTGTTATGGTGTGATAAAGTTGATAATCAAGCCATATTTTGTTTGAGCTGTCGATACACCTCTTGATTGTTGACATTACTGTTATATTCTGATTATTTCCTCCCTAAACAACACACCTACTAGCAGCATTGTGTGGGGTTTTCAGACCTTCTGGACATTATAATATTTGAGAAGGAGGTTAGTCCATTTAGAATTTTCTTCTTCTCCATCTACAATCTTAGTTGCAGCAATTCAGAGTAGAAAAAATACCTACTAATGAAAGTATCCAACCACCTTCACTAATTTACACTTCAACAGTCATTGAATATATGTCCTTTCGCATGAAGAGATTGTGGTAAATATTAGTAGTTTGTACTAATCATAGATTTTGGTGAATATAAAATGTCCATCCTCACTTACTATTATGGAGCTCTGGCTGTCAACTACTCCAGGTGGCAATTATACCATAGCAGGTCACTCAACTTGAACTCCTTGTATTATTTAACTAGAGCTTAATATCAACATACATTCCAGACAACCAGTTTCACTCAACTACCTTTTGTGATATCAATTCTCTTCAGGTGGCACCCATTCTGTTAGTTTGCAGTTTTCATTCAATTCCTTTCAATCTCTATACCCACCAACTTTTTTATTTGTAGTTAATTTGCTTTCCATATACAGTAGTACACTATATCAAAAATGAGATATTTTCTACCTGTATTTGCTGTGAACTTACTCCAATTTGTGACTCTCAACAATCAGGTTTGTTCAAACTGTTCTGCCTTTTTCTTGCAGTCATTGTGTGAGCCTCTTAGATTTGTCAGTTAGTTTCCCCAAAATATCTTTCATTTTATCATAACACAGTCAGATTCATACAAGTAACATTAGCAAAATGTAATATGATTTGGGTGTCACAACTGAAAAACTCACCAACTCTGAACAGCCATGCTGATTGTTCCAGATACTTCCAGATACTCACAAATAGGTTGGATGCAAACCAATGATGTTTCAAGTACACTGAGCATAATCCAATGCTGCTGTTCAATGCTCCAGAGGTTGTCGAACCAAATACATGAACATCCTGGAAACGGAATAGTTTTCCTCATAATGCTATAAAGTCACACTGTTGGCATGTATAGATTTCGGTGTGATTGGGAGTATTCGCCACTTTTGAATGACTATTCCACTGTATTTTGAACCTGGTGCCAAACTCTCCAGAAGTGATTATTATAAATCCTATATCAAATAGTACGATTCAATTAACTGTCATCCTCCTGAACATGTTGATTTAGACATTGTAATTTAGTATATCGTCCAGTAGGTATCTAAATCCACATGAATATTTGCTTGACATACGTTTTCTAACCAAGCAAGTGGAGGATTTTCTTGCACCGAAAGTGCCAGTTCACTATTTGCTCAGACAGATACAATATGCATCCTATGAGTCCAGTTGGTAACTCAGATGAATCTGTCAACACAATCAGCCCAACCATGTTGAGCTTTGTATATCGTTGAAATCACCACTTTATATTTTTGAGCTTGAGGATGTAATTGGCATTGTTGAGTTTTCTGCCAAGTCTTAAAAATGGACAATATCACTTTGCCAGTTACCAGGGCCTCTTATATTAGCGGATCAGATATGGTGGGGTCAAGCTAAAGTATACTTCAGGAAATGAAAGAAGTCAGCAATAGAAGGTGTGATTGATAACACTTTCAATATATTGGAGAAAGTTGTTATAAGAAATAAGCATGATCCCATCATTGGCATTGGAATATTGTACCTTGCAGTTAGGTCCGATATGCTCAACAGGTGTACTGCAGTGAAGCGGTTGATGGTAGTACCAAAGGCCATTTTTAAGTTGAATAAATTTACTTTCTATAAGTACATTCTGATTATATCCGACCACTAGTCCACTAACTTCATCCATACAGTCCACTTTCATTTATCCATGGATTGGCTGTCCAAAGATTGAAATTGTGAAATCTTCTAACAAATCTTTGAGTGAGGTTAATTTGATACTTCTGCATGCTCCATGGACATGAGTTTCGCTCAAATGATGTACCAGTTGTGATATTGGGTAGAAACATGGCTCGTCCTGCCAGAGCTGAAATCGTAAAGATGGACTGTGCAAGTATTTCGCCATTTGTTGGCCGCCAATAGTATGTTGAACACTGTTGCAGAGTCAATTTTGTACCAGCTTCGAAGCACAAGATAGGTTAGTGTCTCCTTCGTACAGTCAAGACTGGAATACTGGTTGCGGTGCATGTGCATCTGCTGAGTATCCTTGACTTCGTTGGTAGATCCATATGCCACTTTCACATTGCCAGTATATCGCTATTCAGAAATATCAGTAATACAGTTCTCTCCAGTACCCATTGGCCGAATTGAACATGATATATGCCTCATAAGATGCATCTTTCAATGTTTGCAGCAAATTACAACCAGCCATATCAGCTTCTGGAGCTACTCAACACCGACTACGTGCCGTGATACTTCCAGTTGAATCAAGTGGATGGCCAATTCCTTCTTGAACAGGATCGGCTTATTCAATGTAATGCCATCAATCACTCGGTCAAGCAGATTGACAATACATTCAGAATTAGCGATACTCCAGGTGGCGGCTCCTGTCTCAGCATTGGGAAGACAGATCTGACATTCCACCCACTTATTGACAACCGTGTTTGCAACACCATAAAAGCTTTCTTCTGCTGCAGTCTTCAGCTGAGCCAGATTCTTCACGAATGCACTTCTGGGACTGGTTGCCTTCGTCCTGAATTCTAGCAATAGTTGTCGCTGATGATAAGGGAAACATTGATATGAAACCTTGCATTTACCAGGTGTCATCGAATGGATTTCGTGCTCCAATCACTCAATTGCCTGCTGCCAATCAGCATCTGTTTCTTTGGTTGCTACTTGTCAGGGTCAATTTGGGCAAACCTGAAGTTGCGTTTGATTTATTGGTGTAACCCTTTCAGCCCCATACATATAGACTTCTATTGCAGCATGGATTGATAAATGATATGTTCCCATAAATGATCAGATTTTCTTGCCAAGTGTTTATCTACTTAAAATTTTGCAGACTTTGACATTTTCTGTTTGCAATAAACACCAATCATTCTGTCAGATTCATTTAGTATAGCTTGGAGTGCTGTGAGATATAGATCAGATTACATTTACTGGCAAACAAGTCGAGAGAAATCACATCATGCCAGCACTGCTACTATCATACTTTTATCAGAGGGTGTTTCAGACTCAGTTCTCCCATCATCCTTGGAGCAGTCAAGAATTGGAGTGCAATTCACTACCAGTCTACTGTTCATCCCCCGGATTGCTTTTCCCCTCCAGGTGCAGCTAATTGTCGAATCAAATGATTCAGGGAGGTGCTGGAGACCGCGATATCTTTGTGATAATGTAAATCGATGATCAAATTAATCAATCACATTTCCAACTTGTAGGTATTTGAGCTTGCTGTTCAATTACTCTTTAACTAATCCCAAGAACGCTGCTGATGGAATTCATTAAGCTGCCAAAGCCAATTGACATTACTGGGAGGGAATTGCAGGAACAAGTTGCAGATTGGATGAACCAGGGAAGTGTGCAGAATATGAATAATAGTTTTGACTGGAAGATATGAGTTGACATGCTACTATCTCAAGGTACTGAGTGGTCGAAAAGTGGTATGCCCTATTTGTGCACCTTTAGAAATTTCACACACCACGCATAAACAGTATGACACATAACCAACCATAAATTGATTTGGATAATTGCCTACCCAGCGAACCATATATGCATTAGGTTGTCACAAGAATCAATCAGCACATTTCCATTTCAAGCTCGGACTAGTTATGACCAGACTTCGTAGAGGGGACAGCACGGTTCTTCCCCCAGAATGTCATGCCTTGTCTATGTTTATGTCACATTGTTGGGTAAATGTGATTGGCGCAACCACAACCGAGAAGCGCTTTATAGTTGAGTGGAGGATGTTTTTTCGGATATTGCCAAGTGTGAGGTACAGTGGCCAGTCATGCTGATCTCCCAAAAGATTGCTCAAGTGGTTCTCATCGGATGCACAAACTACTGGCACAATTGTCGCTCCGGAAGGGAGCAGATCCTGTATATTTCACAAACTAACCCCAGCGAATATCTTGCTGTATATTCGGTAAGTTTCCAAGACAGGGACACTCGCAGCATCAGTAAAAACCTCAGTTTCCGTCGTAAACACCCACGTGTTCTGGACGGCTCAGATGGCTCTGACGGAAGCTTGTACCCTCTGAGAAACCGTTACACACTTCCTGTCGCCCAGGTCACAGGTCACATTTCATCCTTACCTCCTGTACTTTGCTCCAGGAAGATGGTGATGTATATGCACCATCAGAATGACAAGTGTGTTACACTGTTTGCAGGGGTTGCAGTTATACTTCAGCTGTTTACACAACGAGTGGCAATGTTTATGCCATTCTCCAGCCGAGTTCCACAGTTTACCTCTTCGATATTGGTATATATCAGATGCTATAGTCTCCCCAGATATGTTCAGCTTTCAGATGTTGTCACTTATTACAATGGAGTCTTCGCTTCAGATACATTGCATGCCATTGGATATGTTTCACCATCATCATAATAAACAGGTCTGAAATTTGCCATCCAGTTTTTGCACTCTCCAGTACTAGGTCCTCAGTGCACCACATTCTGCGTTGAGCCATGATCGGCTTGCGATGCATCTTCGTCCTCATCTGAATCCGCATTGTCGCCATCCACGCCCTCATACATCTCGACATCACTGGTCACCAGGGCAAACCATCCGAGTTCAGTCGTGGCTTATCGTCGCCGGCTGGCGGTGGGGATGGCATTGCCCATATCACTTTAGTCATATTCAATTGTGTAATTCCACCCACCCTCTGGCACCCAAAAATGCAGTTTGTCATCCATACAAGTGTGGTTAATCAGGATGTTTGGGTCAGTGATTCCGATCTCAGGCTCCTCATGTTCCACTCTGAGGTCAGATTGTCAAGAAGAATTGGGTTGTCAACCTGCGCTGCTTCCATGCTGATGACCACGGCAGCTGTTGGGTTCTCTGCCTGTTGGACCTGACGATTGACTGTAGCACTAGTGTGTTTATGCACCCTCTGTTGGTAGCTCTCCAGTAGTGTATTCCAGGTATTCATCATGAATGTACAGGTCTTGGCAATCCCAGATGAGGTTAACAACTTGCGGCACGTTGCAGTGCAGCAGAGGGGGTTATTACCACCACCATTCTTGTAATTGAAGTAGTTCGAGCGATCAGATTTGTCCACTTTCAGCTTTCACTGGGAAGCTTTTGAATAAAAACCTGAGTTCTTTTGCCACTGTAGGGTAGCGTGGTGCAATGCAGTGCTGGTAAACATGATTCGTTGCGAGGGTATACAACTGTCCTTGTGAACCATCCAGCATTCGTAATATCCATCAGCATACATACCACGGTTATATGCCCGATGATATCATTCAATGTAGATACAGGACGGGATTTCTTCTGCCAGGAAGTAAAGTGGATCCTGAGAATGTGTTTTCAGCTTTCGACTCTCTCTGCATTGGACTTGGACTGCATACATCACGTTCCATACACTCTGCAACAGGAAAAAGATACTTATTGTGTGCCAGAACGGAATCAATGAATTCCAAATGCTCTGGATCGGATGCAAAGCAGTGGAGATCATATGGCCCCACTATATTACTTCTCACGGAGTGAATAAAATTAGACTTAACATGAACAATTTCTGCTAAAACCCGGTACCTATTGAACAGGTAATATCCATCATGGGCTGTTGCATCTGCATACCTGTTTCAAGATCTCCTTTGCGCATGCCTCAAATGCTATTGACCAATTGTTGTTTTGCTGCATAGCTGTGTTCCAGTATGTCTATATTATCTGCCAGTGTGGGGCTTCAGCTAATGCTTTCGCAACAAGTCACATTGTATAACTTATCATCTACAAGTCGCTTCCAATCATTAATGGCTGTCTGTTCCACATGAAGAGTGCCAGGAGTCTGCCCTTTGCACATACAAGATGCGTCATGACTCAGTGACAAAATCAATGGATGGTGAGACTGCGGGAGACTGCTGATTGAGGTGTAGGCTCCGCCTATAGTTGGGATTGCCACTGCCTTGGTCTCGGATTCCTTTCGGCACCTCGCATTTGCACTGGATTTGTTATGATCAGCTGGGTTTCTGGATTAGAGATGGGGGTTGGCTGATTTTCAAATCTGCTGGGATGAGGGGGAGTGATATCTGCAACTCAGGAATTGTTCAGGGAAGATGAGGGGGTGGAGTTCTGACCTTGCCTTGTAGATGATACAAAACTCCTTTCTTGAGAGGAATCCCTCTCTCCTCCCAGTACGGAAATGTGTTACTTAGCAGGGGGAGGTTGAGAATTCATCAAATGCTAATTCTGGCGTTGGTTTTGACGATTTGCAAGACTTCGAATATATCATACGACTGCAGTCAGCTCAGGGTGAGGGTAGTAGGAAGGCATGGTCCAATATAGATGTTCGATGGTAAGAATGTAGCACCAATTTCCTCTGCCTGCATATGCACTGGCAAGCGAGGTAGACTCCTATCTGAGTGGCCAAAAAGGGATTCACCTACAAAGGGAGGGACACTGTAGACTGCACTAAACTCTAACCTATGACAACACTCAACGACAAGATCCCTTGAAAAGAAGTCAATTATGGTGTTAACTGTGATCAGATTACACTCAAATTAAACTCAGCATTGAGATTCACTGTTACACCATCATCTGAAGGTCTATTTGCATCACTTGAACGGTGTTTATATCTTGTTGGCACAGCGATCATAGCATTGCGCTTGTTCTTGGCACAATACTTTGAACCATGGATTGTGAATATCTTCTGCTTCCAGGTGGCAATCCCCCTGTGGCAGAGGATAATGTATCGCATAGTGTACAATGATATATTCTCTTTTCTAGGACATGAGTTACATATGCTTTTTCCACTGCTTGGCATGTTGGTAGCCGTGTTGAATGGTTGTACAGTTCAGACTGCCTGGGAACTATACAGTTAGCTTTGAGATGCACGAGGTCTAAGCGGCCAATGTTGTGGGTGATGCAGAAGCAATGCGGAGTGTCATAATCGGGCCTCTCCGCGAGTACCGAATTTCGTCTCGGGGCTTCTCATTCCTGTGGTGTCTAGTGGTTGGGCATGATGAATGCTGGGCTGTTCTGTGTTCGTTAACCAACAAAATGCACGATATCAATCAACATTTTCCTATCTCACAAGTTGACCGAAGAAATTGCTGGAACTCCAGTTTATATATTCTATGTTCCCGCTTACAGCTCCGTTCTCTGTTCGTTCTGTATTAAACATACTGACAGCATCCTCAACTATCTCGACATCACCTGACTTGCACAAAACAATGCCTCTCATCCCAAAACACACCCGTTAATCTACACAGCCTTTTAAGCTTCCTTAGGTTTCCCTTCAGCTAAATGCCAATATAGCATATCGCTAATGCCTCGGATGTAGATGGATTTTCAATTCACAGTGATAACACCAAAGGGCAGCCACAAAGGAATGGTGAAGGCCACTGGTGGGGCAAAAATGTTGACATTGGTTATACATCGACACCTGTCATTGGGACAGGACAGTATAAAGTGATTCATCTTTAAACACTCATGGACTTATACAGATATTCAATGGTTGCGGCGTTAATGATGAGTGGGCATGCAATCTATTTTACCATATAATCTTTCTTGATCCAGTCACAACTTGCCACATTTTACAATTCTGCCAAATGTGGCCGCACTGCAGAAGCAGGTGTTCGGCTTTTCGGGAGTGATGGGCAGGATTATTCTGATATGTGGGGAAATGGTTGCCAACACCCGCAACCAAATGAACAATTGGAGATGGGACAACCCCCCTGCCTTCAGGCATTAACTCGATAGCTCCAATCCGCACACTACCAGCATGGGGAAGGTTTGACGCACCCGTGAGTGTTTTTCATGGTACGGTAGCAATTATCGCTGGGCAAAGTTTGAGCCTCCAAGCTGTCGGGAGTACAAGCTGGGCGACTTGCTGGCAGATAGACCAATGATTTGGTGTGAGATAATCGATGAGACTGGTGATGATGAGAACTGGATGTATACAGGAGCACTGAGAGGTGTAAAAAGCCGTCCTGGTGATGGCGATGACAATGACAACGGCGAGGATGGCCATGATGGTGATGGTGATGGGGATGATGGTAATTGTGCTGGTGATGGTGATGGTGATGGTGATGGTGATAGTATTGAAAGCACCTAGTCAAGTATGTTGGCTATGTCAACCTCAATGTCAATGGATTAACAGAGGTACTCATTCTGTTGTCCAAAGCATCCAGAACCTCTGAGTTCAATCGACCGAAACATTCCTCTGGAAACACAACTCCTGCCGATGGTTGGGTCTTTCATGCAAAGCTCTGAATCACGCTCCGAAGCTGGCTTTCAAGTAGGCTCTCAACCACGCTCTCAATCATGGTCTCAAGCCGGCTCTCAACCTGGCTCTCAAGCAGTGTTGGATGTGGCTACACAATGTTCTGTCAATGAGTATGTCAGCTCCAGGAGGCCTATTCACAGTCAAGACTGGCTGAGGGTTGTCGACTACCAGCCATATTATGTCCCATAGGCCTACACGCAGATGTCGATGAACTGAATATGGATGCCAATCAACTTCACATGGCATAGGGGTCCAGCGGCAGCCAAAATGTGAGCAGCATACATTCGAGTGTACACGTCATGCAGTCTGTAGTCGAATTAGACTTTTGCCCATGAGGTGAATATGAACTAAGTTGATGAAGCACGATCGGGCTTTTGGGAAGGGAATTGTTTTGCTCACCAAAGTGTTTGAAAGAGGTGGTGCCAAAACTGCAATTATCAAGTGTCCGAGTGTTTTCATTTCCTCACCACTCAATTTCCTCAGCTGGCTATATTCATTGTTCATTCAAATAAAACTGGGATATAGAAACATTGTTGGCCAGAGTTAGTTCAATATGTCAATGTTGCAATTTGGTTAGAGGAAGGACATTCCCGAGTCAATCATGTGCTTGAACATTCTGAGATTGATGGTATGAAGAATGTCAGTTTGTGAATTGAGATTGGGGAGATGCATTCCATATTCTTGAAGACACCACCTGACATTCTGACTGCTCGATATGTCAGTTATTAGCTGGCTTCCCATCTCTTGGACTCATCTCCCCTAGTCACAGGTATGATGTTTTCATAGTATACCCCATACTGTCTCATTTGCAACAGTGATTGATTCCCATCACCAAACAATGATTCCGGTGCTTTCCACTCTGAGTAATGGGCTGGAATGATCGAGCCAAAGTGATTACCTTCAAGGTTGTCAGCCATCCATATACAAATGTGAGATCAACATCGCCACATCCGACTTTTCGCACACAATGTGACCATCCGAGTCTTGAACTGCACATGATGGAAATGACAATTAAGCCCACACACGTTTCTGGAAACTCCCATTGATGGAGTTATTATTTCAATAACGCAGTTGTGTGTCTATGATTACTGGAGTGATTATGGGGAGGAACAACAGACAGGGCAATAGGAATGCTTGCATGATTCCCAGGCTTTGATCTTATTGTGAAGTTGATGTTTCCATGACTTACATATAGTGGCTATTCCATATTGTCACCAGAATAGTTTGTATGTAGTGTCTGTTCTTAACTGCTGAATGAAGGGACAATCGTAGCTCCAAGCCACAGCCGTAGCTATTGAAGGGGTCAAAATTATCATAGCTATAACAAAAATCAAACAATTTTGCTGTGTACTTCATTACCAGTCACATGATTTGTCCTTTGAGTAATATCAGCCCTCACCATGATTTAATTCTTTCGCTGAAGCATTCATAGTGTCAGCAACGGGTCCTGATAAGTAACTCTGCTTTGGGTTCTGACCGGAAACATAGTTCAGTTCAGTTCCAGACATGTCCAAAAATTCAACCTGCTGCTTCTTGGTGGGTAAAACACGCACTAGTGTCTGTCGACCAGCGGATTTTGCCAGGTTTTGCTAGACCCGTCAGTTTCAGTCTCTGGGTCTTTTTTTTAAGTTGTTCTATTTATGGTCACATTCAGAAATCCTACTGGTAATCAAAATATATTGACTTTGGTACTTTGTTGTGTTTTTTTGATGTACTGGCCACCAATAAATCAAAGATAAAGGAGATATGATCCCTGCCCCATTCAGAAAACAAGAGTCAATGGAGTGTCAACGCTGTTTAGTCTTCCATCATGGGCAATTTGAGTGCCAATTGGATGGAGACATTGAAAAATGAGGTATAGGCCGCATTTATATGCAAAACAGAAAGTGACCTGCTTCTTGCTCCATTTGGAAAATGAGTGTCAACAGAGGGTCAATAATGTCTGGCCTTGAACCATGGTTAATGAGAGTGAGAATTGGTTGCAGATATTTGTAAATGAGGTATTGGCTGCCTTTATTGGCAAAAGGGAAAGTAATATGCTCCCTGCCAGATTCTGAAAATGAGTGTCCTCGGAGAATCAATGATTTTAGGTCTTCTAAGTCAGGTAAATAATTAGAGACTCGGTTGTTGTATTGCATAATGAAAGTATTGGCCGCCTTGATGGGACAAAAATGCTTGCAATGACGTCACTACTATGTTCTGAAAATGAGAGTCAATAAAGTGTCAACAATTGTTGGCTGTGTAAGTCAAGTAATCAAAGAGTGATTTGGTCAATGTTATACATAATCACAGTATTGGCAGCCTTTATAGGTGAAAGAGATAGTAATACCCTCTTTGCCAGATTTGAAAATGAGCGTCAATGGTGCATCAATGATTCTTGGTGTTGCATCGTGGTCAATAAAGGGGCGATGTGGCCCTAACTGTAAATATACGATCTGCTGTCCGGTTGTATAGGCAATACGACTGATGAGCTATGAGTTGCAAATTTGAAACAGAATTAAGTCGTGATTGTCCGGAATGCTGTTGCAGGAACCTCTCTTGCTTACCCGCCTATAAAGGCTGCTTACTTCATGATTATAGATATCTGTGATCAAGTGCCACATTGATCACCCAAGATACATAACCAAAAATCATTGACACTCCGTTGACACTCATTGTCAAGTTGTGGTAGAGAGCCTGTAGCTTTCTCTTCTCCCAACAAAGGCATCCAATAATTTGATTATGTATAACAACGACAAACTCAAATTGTAATTACCTGACTTAGAGGACCAAAAATATTCGACATTCCATTGATACTAATTTTGTCAAGGGCATAATAACAATATACCACCAGTCAATTTGGCATAGAACATCAGTAATGGTGTTTCGGCAACAATTCTATCATGTGCATGTACTTTTTCCTTTATCACTACATTGTTTTTCAATAAGGCATATAAATATATCCTCTAAAACATTCTTAAAAGTGTCCACTAATTGTAGAAATTAATAATACTCAAAAATCCTGTTCCATTCAATCGATGTTTGTCTTCCCTGTCAGCTTCAATCAATAGGATGCTCTGATCTGTAAAATGGATTGCAGCTGCATTCCGACACGCGGGATAGTGTACTAACCAGTTGATGTTTTTTCATCCGTAAGCAAATCTGGAACATAATCTGTATTTTGCTTGCAATCTTTGGCATATGCATCAAGATTCAAAAATTGAGCATGGAGAAGAGGAGTATGTATTTAGACATATCCGGGTGGCACATCTTCGATTTGGGGACTTTGAGCTCCCTCATTGGCACCAGGTGGCAAAGCTGGCATTTTTGGTGGATGTGGCACCAGTTCTGGTGGTGGTGGACTTGTTCCTTTACACGTCCAGCATGTCTGCAGTTATTTTGCAGCACAATTTTTGGAAGGATGTTAGCTGTTCATTTGATATTCATGAACCATCGCTCGGTGTGATTCTATTACAGCCTTCACCTGTCCATGCCTAGGGAACACAATTCCCTGCTACATATCTACTTGGATTGCAGTGCGAGGTCGTTTAATTAGATATTGTGTTTCCTCTCTTGCAGCTCGCAATAACCGTTCATTGGCACTTATTACTATACTCAATGCCAGGTGAATGTCGGACTATTGAAGCAGTATCCAACCTCGTTGTGTTTACATAGTAGTTAATATGCTGAAAACCGAGGAGAAACTAGTTGCTGCTGCTTGAAGTGAAATTCGGCTAATATGGATACCATATACAACTCTACAGCCTCCACTAACGTGTTTAATGCTGGCTTTGTCCACTGTCAGGGATGCTTCGCAGGACGTTTGTCTGCGAAAATACCAGATATGACAACATCATGATGTTCCATTTCACAGACTGTGGTAACAGATGTTTTGATCGACCACACAGGTTTCCAATTATAGGCAGCTATAAATTGGTCATGAAGCTCTCTATGTACAATGCATGTACAGTAATTGCTGAGTTGATGGCAGTCTACCTGAGTATGGATTGACTCTCATCTGATCGCATGCTGCATCTAATTTGTGCGGCTACCAGTTTTGCTGAGTCTGTGTAAATGTGCATCCTGGGTCGAAGTTTTGGTAGCTGCATTGGCAGCGTCGCGGCAGACTCACTGGTGGCAGAGTTACTGCTGGGTCCCACCGGCAGTTGAATTGGATCAAGTATCTGTCGTTTGGCTCTATTCGGATGCACTCGCTCCTGGCTGAGCAGTTTCAGGAGTCATGACTTGATCCTGTGGAACAGAGGAGGAAGATAATGATGAAAAGATGTGGTAAGTCCTGAGGAATATATAGTTAGCTCAAAATCAAAATGGAATGGTGGACAGCCAACTTCCACATTCTACACAACATGACTCCAACTGCACATAGCTGCAGCTTGCAGCGGACTATGACTTGCGGTTAGTCTGTGGAATATTAGTTGTGTTCCTGGGATACATCGTGGTGAGGGACAGCGGAAATCACAGGATGGATAGACATGTATATTACATTCTTCAACTGGAAGAACATCTGGTCATATTGTTCCTCACGACATCCCTCAGATCTTACCTGTAACAGATGCCAACCATCAAGTTATGTTGTATGGTTAGCATGACTATTCCCAATAAAGTGACTCTCAAAATGTACATTTTATCTTGTTCAAGTTGATCAAATGTACCAAACTTGACATAAATGACACAGCTTGCATCCATGTGCCCCACATCTTGCAACATCCAACATCTCGCCCAACTACAAAGTCAACAGAAGATAGCATTGGCAGGGATCCAGCAAAGAACCTTTCTCAACTTTTGGTGGGCAAATTGTCTCAATCGACAAAGCAATCCCATTGCTGATGTCATCAAGTGAATGCAGGCACAAGCAGCATAGAGTCAGAAATGGGCAGAGCCTTGGGAGCATGGTGCAGCTTACGATCTAAAACGCGGCTTTCGATGAAGGAATGATGAGAAACATACTGTTTAACCAACAGAGCGAAATTGAAATTAATTGAGGATCATTTGGATTGAGAGACTACTGTTGCAAGAAAGTGAGTTCAAGATCCAGAGACAGCAATTATATATGCGCTGGGAGATATGAGAACTGCTGAAAAGGTGGGATCGACAGCCAGACAGCATGACAACACATATGAGAAGATATACAATGCTATCAAACGCAATCCGAGAAATCTTGCAAGATCCACCAATGAGGAGGGTGGGGAACCTGAGGAAGAAGATAAACAAGATTAAGTGCTGGGGAAGCTGAGAGCAGATGACGAACCAGGCTGGGCGATACGCACAATCTCCAAAATCGTTCAGCACTGCATGGAGACTTGTCAGGAGAAGCAGATGAGGGTTGAATAATTGTCAAAACAGGGATGGGGAGACGTGGCGGACACCACATGTGACAGAGAGAGGAAGTACACGAGGGTTGAATTGAAGGTTCCAGCAGTTGTCAAGTCCGAAACCGACACAGTTCCTGCTGCACCTTCACCTGAAACATTTGGAGAGGGTATCCAGTCTTATGATGTCGTCATACGACAATCCCAAACTCCACATGGGTCTTCTCGATTAGGATTTAGTCAAATAACGCTGTATTCCTGGATACAGCAGTCACACTGACCCATCGATTCACTCCAGTCTGAAGCGGCTGGTGATTGGTCACCGAATATGCATTGGACATTGTCGATCCTGTAAGCTTTTGCAAGTGCGTAACCCATTCATAGCTCATTACCATACAGATATCAGATTCCAACGAAGAAATGATGACAGCTCCAGCCTCACCAGAGATATCAACAGTCACCTAGTTATGTTTGATAAGGTATCTCTCTGAGAAGCAATTTGTGTGTCTACTTTGCTATCGGTCAGCTTGGCAGGATATGAGTGACCAGATCATGAGACATGTAATTTGCCAGTCTATGTGCAAGGGTTGTCCTGGCCACATGGAAGACTTAGCAATGCAGTCGAGTTGATAGACAATCAACAATATTGAAATCGTCTTGCCTGTTACGGTTACGAAAGGCAGTAAAAACACAATAACAGACAAAATTCCCTATCAACCTTTAGGTCAGGGATGCCATAGGAGTCATACCAGGAGTGGACGATACGCCATGTGCCCCTGGATGAATGATAACCATCATACTGCATTAATCAATTCATCCAACTCCCTCGCTCTCTGCTCAAACCTCCTGCACATGCCTGAGCATTTGAAAATTGGCTATGGTACACCATTGAAATCAAGTAGAAGATGCTGCATGAAGAATGATAAGGAAGTCGGGCTATATATATTCAGATTCACTAGATGGTTGTATATGTCTTTAATTGCTGGACTAAAGCTCTGAAAGATGATGTGCCCACACCACTGATCACTCTGTTAACATTGATAGTGGTGTTTCTGAAATTGAAAGTCCTTGAAGCTTTTGCATACAAATGGTAATACACAGAAATGATATATTGGCTGTCAATAATGACTGTTGGCATTGTGCATACAACTGTTGAGCATCCAATGGCTGTTGGTATATCCTGAAACCGAACATCAATAGAGTGCCAACGATGTTTAGTCTTACCTTTTTGTCAATCAATGCGGTGCATGGTCAAAACCTACCAAAAGGAGATGTTGGCAGTCAGTATTGATACGAGGAAAGCAATATGGTCGTTGCCCCATCTTATTCGATAAGCATCAATAGAGAGTCAAATATTGTTGGTCTTGCATCTTGGATAATCGTCAGGCTGTGCAACAGCATTTACCCATAATCACTGTAACGGCCACCATTACGGATAACAATGCTAGTGACGATATCACTACTACCTGCTTCAAATGAGACTCAAGGAACTGTCAACAATGGTTGGTCTTGCATCTTGGATAATCAAATGGCTATGGAATGGTGTTAACCACTAATCACACTATCCGCTACCATTCTGGGCGAAATTGCTAGTGAAATTGTTGATGCCACCCAGTACAAATTAGCGTCAACAGAGCGTTAACGATTTTTGGTTGTGCATCTTGGACAATCATAGGGTGAAGGAACAGCGTTAACCAATAATCGAACTATCGGCCCACCTTATAGTGACAATGGATGTGGCAATATCGCAACCGCCTTTGAAAAATGAGTGCCAACGAAGTGTCAACAGATTTTGTGGGGTCTCAGTAAGTGACACAGCGAAGAGCTGCACTGCATTGTTTCTAAATTGAGTTATTAACAGTCTGTCTTCTTAATATGTCTTTGTATTCAACTTCACAAATATGCATGTAATAAATTAAAGGTTCTACATTTTTCTTGATTGTAGCTCTTAAGTCAATTGTTAAGAACCAGCCTTGTGCGCTACTATCATGTAACTTTTGACAGTCTCACAACTCAAATTACCCACCAACCAAATGCCAACCACGATGTCGGATTCAAAATGTTTTTACATGTTGTTACTTCAGATTATAATTGTGTCAACTAATGAATGTGTCTTTATTTGTGATTCAGGCAAACATACTTTGCAAAATTTATGTGATGTTTTGCGTGCTTCTATCAATATAGACTCGAAGTGTCCTGTATCTTGGAGTAATTCTGGACTTGCGCCTTACTGGCGATTCTATTTCCATTGCAGAAAGGGGAAGATTGGCAGTCCAAGCATCTTATGTTTTGTTTGTCATGAAGTCTTTCGTCATACAATAGACCATGACCAAAGCTCAGTAGGGATACATTTCCTGGCAATGGTGGACAGCGCAAACAGAAATAAATCAGCCAAGTCAGAATTTACCGAATTGACTAGTTCGATGGTCAATGACACAGCTTTTGCTATCCAGACGAGGCAAAGAAGTCCAGCAATTACATTTGTAAGTTAGCAATGGCCATTCTTGTTTGAAATTTAGGTTGTATCCATTTCAACTCAATTGGGAAACAAAACGTTCCAAACTGGCAGCGAAGGACTTTCATACTGCTGAATTGCACCAACTCGCCTGGAATTGCTACCTCAGGTGAGGATTTGGCTTGGCTTGTATTCCATGGAACGTTTTACTGAACATAGAGCTAGAAGGGTAATATAAAAAATTATAGAACGAGTTGGAGCTACAGTCAACCAGCACGCTTTGAAACATTTTGCCACAGTAAATATACATTGAAAGTGGATGCGTTTAAGAAACAATTGCCATCAAGAAAGAAAGTTAGTTTAGCATTGGAAGGGTGGAAATCGATGAAGAAATTAGCCATTACATCACTCATAGCTTACTCTATGCAATGAAATTTGGCGTGATCGGAAGTTCAACTCACATTCAGTGAATTTGAAAGCATATTCTTTTTCTATTTCAGAAGCTAAATAGTGATCAGAGGTGAAGGGTCAACATACTGGATCATGGCTAGTTGTACATTTGAGAGAAGTATTTGATCAATTTGAGCTTACCTTTGGCTGTTTAAATGGAATTACAACTGATAATGCTTCCAGAAATTATGAGATGACTTGTGAATTGCAATGAACCCTAAAGGCCTCCAGAGTCTAGTGGCCTGCATTGAAAAACTACATACAATGCATGGTGCAAGTGATTCAGTTTGCTATAGGTGCGTTCATGAGTTGTGTGGTTGTAAATGACTGCATCAAGACTCAGGAAGCCCATGAGTGCGATCACCAAATTTGGGAGAACGAAAACACAGACATTGGGAAAAGTCAACGACTTTGTCAATAAGGTAATGCTAGAATCAATATGGTGTTGCCCATGAGACAAGGATTAGCAAAGATAATTGAAACAGTAGGTATTTCAAGATATTGTAAAGGTCCTGAAACTGACCTTCACATAGTAGCAAATGCTTGACGTATCATTTACGCTGACACCTGGTCATCAAAACAAGTTTGTTTACTGTTAACAAGCTAAAGTTCAAATCACTGCACTACAAATTAGGCATCTGAATACACAGTGGAATCCAGTACTGCTGTTGCATGGGCAAAACAACTAATCATGAGATGTCACCAGCAAATGGCTGATGAATCTAAAATACAGTGATTCCTGGCCACCTTTGAAAACACAGTATTGATGGACCATTGTCAAGAACATCATGGATGTTTTACGACCATTCCGATACTAGTGTCTATGGATATCGTAATTGCATATGATGACTCCGCAGTATGTTATCACAGTGTACCATAATATGTTCGATCATTTGGATCTCATTATAGGGGTTGTACCTATGATGAAGACTGAATGGAACGAAAACATATACTTCACTGGGAACTTTGCGCGATGGAAGCGGTCCAAATACAATGTTGAAGTTTCTACAACAACGGATATGGGTGTCATTTCCACTCAGATCTGCTATCATTTTGGAATGTTAGGATTAGGTAGAATGATGGGGAAAGGAATGGATAATTGTTTGAAGGATGAGACTTCCTAGACTACCTAATACCAGGAGACGTTTCTGAAGTATATGGTGAATATATACCTTGGCAAACATAGACATTTGCCCAGCATTTTATCCGAAAGTGTACGGAGCAATAATCTCTTCTCCTCGACATCTGGTGATTCATCATATGATCCGTCTGATTGCTTCAGCATTGATGAAGCATTCAAACCACCAAAAAATTCTGGCTGAAACAACACCCAGACAAAGTGATCACACAGCCTGCTAACCAACATCTGCCAGGCTGTATGTTAAGTCACCGCCAGAATATCCAATAATCAGGGGCCAAATTAGACTGAATCTCACTCAGTACCACAGCGACCATATGTAAAATAGCAATACATTTTTGACACAAGAGATCACTAACTGGTGGTGTCAACAAGTGGAAACACACTCAAAGTATGCTGATCTCTCTAATAAGGCAAATGATTTCTTATCTACAATACCATATGGTGTCAGAGTTGATGCCAGTGTGTCACATGTGCAAGACGTTCTCAGCGGGAGTCAGTCAAGAATCACCTGCAAAACCCTGTCCGAAACAGACATCTTAAAAACGTTTGCTCAATCCAATGACTTGACATTGGGTAGCAACAACCCAGCATTGGGTACCAGGAATATTGAAAACGACTTGGAAATAAAGAGAGGTGGAGGGAAGAATAGTTCACCAAATGGCCATTGTCCATGACCTTTTGGAAATGTGGCAGGGCAGCCACAATCAACATGGTAGACAGCAGAAATGTCGTGTTCCAACCGAGCAGATGACAGCGAGATGATACATTTGAGAAACTGAAGAGATCGTCCAAGCGTTATGGTTAACATTCAATATAATGGAGCAGCTGAATTTAAATTGTTACAAAGCTCAGCTTTGGCACCAGCTATGTCTGCAAAGGACCCTGTTTGAGGACAAACGCAAGTATTAATTATCCACCAAATCAAAAGAATCGACTGCCATCCAGCTACCAGTGATGGATATAGTGTACCCGAAACTATTATAGATACTGAAACTTGGCTTGACTGGAATTGGGACTTGTATAATCCAAATGACAGCAAAGATGACTGGGAGGCAGACAATGAATCTGAAATAGAGCTAGACAAATGCATCCAGCATCCAGAAACTGCAGAGGAGCAGGACACAGGTGCTGCACCAAATGTTCCCAAATTGATTTGGCCAACCTAGAGGTCCAAGAAACAGGCGGAGAAGGTGTTGATGACAGTTAATACAATAGATAGAGGGAGGAATAAAGGGAACAAGAAATAGTAGGACAGAATGCATAAATGTATTTTGAACATGCTCTGTATGTTGTTAGGCTGAGAATTGTATTTAGAGAAATATTATGAGAGAATATGGAGTCGTCACATGTGAACATTGGTTGATAAACATAAGTACAGCAGGCAAAATGAATCATTTGGTAAGATGTATCAATCTCAATAGAATGAGTGCAACCAGTGCAACAATATTTCTCGGCTTGGCAGGAGCAGGTATTGAATGGACAGTACATTATAATGGGTGTCAATTGAGCAACAACGATTGTTGATCTCGTAAGTGAGGCAACTGAATAGTCATTTGCTTGCTGTTATGTATAACTGACAAATTGGCGGCCTTTATTGGCCAAAGTGACAGTGACATGATTAGTAACCCATTTTGAAATAAAGCATCGATGGAGCATCAACAATGTTTGCGATTGCATCTTGGGTTACCAAAGTGGGAATTGGTTGAAAACATCCATAAACGTGGTACTGGCCACCTTTCGAGGCTACAACAATACTAACATGCTTCCTGCCCAAGCCTGAAAATGAGTGTTCATGGAGCGTCAACAATTTCAGGTCTTACATCTTGGGTTATCCAACTGGTGACTGATTGCAAACAACTATTAATGAGGTACTGGCTGCCTTTAGAGGCAAAAACAATAGTAACACGCTCTCTGTTCCATTTTGAAAATGAGGGTCAATAGATTGTTAATGATTTTTGGTCCAGCATCTTGGCTATTCTAGATGTCAATTTGTGGCAACAATTAATATATAAAGTACTGGTGGGCTTTTCAACCAAAACCGTACATACTATATACTTTACCCTATCAGGAAAATGAATCTCTATAGAGTGTCAACAATTGTTGGTCTTGCATATTGGGTGATCAAGGCATAGCACGGATACATGAGCTCATACCAAAAATATTGACTACCTCGATTTGCAAAAATATAACATATATAAGGAAAAACACACATTTCAAAATAATCAATATCGCAAACTGCAAAACATACAAAAAGAGCTCATTGGATAATGAATAAGGGATTTTGATAATATTCAATTATCAAATAGCAAAAACAAGAGTATTATAGAAATTAACAGATGGACCTGCTGGGCAACCTACTGCAAACCCATCACAGTCAGACAGGTCGGGACATTCTCATCTAACCAAACGAGAATCCAGAGTCTGGGTGTATTGACAACCCAGACGGCCAATTTGGCAATGGTTCGGTTTCAACTAGGACCCAGACACAAATCAATGGTTTAAAACCGTTGCTAACACTCAGCATATGATACATGTTACCAGAATGCAGGCTGTTGCATAAGAACCGGTGTTCATTCAAGGGGATTGCAGTAGAAGAAACAGGTGTAACCATCATTGGGAAGGTTGTTTGGTTTGGCCAAATGATTATAACACATTTTGCTCCATTTCCAAGAGTAGATGCCCATTGGGTAGGACATTTAGTCAAATCTATTGAATACTGTACCGGAAAATGTTAAGCAGCTGATGGTTGCCATCATAGGGTTCTTGATATGCTCATTGATTGCAGTTCTACTCAAGTTGTGCTTGATACAGTGGTCCACTAATCTAAATTCCTCTTCACAAGAAAGCGGTGACAATGGATCTATTTCATCATCCAAGCTATCAAAGTACTCATTCCTAATGGGCGTGCTATCTGGATGGTTGTCATTGTGTGGGGTACCATCGGAATGTGTCCAAACCGCGGGTTGCTCTGAATGGACACACACATTGTGCCTGTTGGCGTCTATATAGCAGGAATGTGCATCCGAAGGGTGAAGAATTGGGTGGTGATGGGGATCATGAATGAATGGATGTCGACAACCATGGTGCTTGGTACCAACACCATCATCTGGCAGTTATTCGGCTGACACCAAGGCAATCCATTCTGTGTGGTATCAACGTATGTGAGTGATGTCATTGCTTATGTAGGAGCATGTCTTCAAGCAGTAAAAACAATGTTGACAAATATTCATCTCTTGTTAGCAAAATGCAATGGCACAATAGGATTAAGAAACGTCTCAACAATGTTTTAGCTACTCATACCGATGCATGTTTGCTGAGCTTGAAAACATGTCTTGTCTTCATTTAGATTTTCTAATATGGGGCTCCACCACTAATGTAGGATGTCTATCATCTTTGTTCACATATTTTCATTGTATCTAATTACTTTTTGATTTCTGGAATCACTTTTATGTTGGAAAGTATACCACATCCGTATCCAGCTCATTGTGGTGATTGTTTTGCACCCTTACAGGACCCTTCGACACCCATTTCCTGATTTATGGTAATCCATTTTAATAATGCTCATACCTTACTTGAAAGGTCCATTCTACTTAGATAAAGACCCTGTGATGTTTTAGTGGGGTACAAAAACTAGAGCAAGAATCAATACGTGTGATGTGACTGGCGAGCATGCTTTTAGTGGTCTTGGTGATGAATTCAAACATTCAGTCGACAAAACTGGGTGCTTAGATGATGGTAAGCATATTGTTTCCTAGCTGAATAGCAGTGAACATGATAGTGCCATATCAAGAAAACCATTTCAAGCCTGCACATATATTCGCCTTCTCTGGCCCCTTACTTACAATCTCCAGCATTCTTGACACTCCCTGCTCATCTCTGCAACCACATTGCCGCCCCCTTGATGATATATTCAAAAGTCCCAATGCTTGTTTAGAGTAACAAACATTTGAAATCCAACATGCAATCATTCACCACCACCATTGAACACCTGAAATGTAATGACATGCTTTCTGGTTGCCAAAATCAGTCATCGTAGAAATCAGTCATCGTAGCTACTAATACAATCAAGATGCTCACTCACCAAGTCAGCCTGTTGGGCGAAAACTCAGGTGTTGGAGTCAGGCAATGGGCATCAGAAACCATACTGATTTGGCTGGAGAAGGGTTCTGTCACAACACAATGGAAAGAGAATCGAGCTAGAGACCGCATTTTAGAGATACCCCAGTATATGAACAAGGTAGGTAACGGCCACAAGCAATCGGATCTTGTAATCGATTGTTGTGTTAATGGAATGAGTCATCTGGCATTTCAACAGCCGCTATCGAAATGATACATGCCAGAGAAGACTTTCCTCGATGGGTTGAAACACATCTCTGCACATCAGTAGTTGTTGGAGGGTGGCCTTCGCCGAATGAAGAATAAGATTGAGGAAGCCCATATAAGACGACAAATCACGTCCTCAGTGGTATGCATTTTATGACCCCAATGGTTAATTTGCTCTGTCTGATGGTGTGCAGATGCTGAAGACAATGAGGCAGAATGCTTGGGTTACTGGGCTTTACAGATGAAGGTGTCGTGCGATGCCTCAACTGATTACCATGTTGATCCATGTAGCTTTACTATCTCCTATATGGATTCTGATATTGCTGGAAAGAGGGTGGGTGAGAACAATACTCAGCCATTGTGATAGCACTTGCCGGCTGATAATTAATTGAAACATGTGATAGTTACATCAATCACCGGTACCACAATTTTGGTTATTGTAAATGCTGTAATTGGTGATATGCCAGAACCCAGCCAAGATATCGGCGTGCTATGGGGCTGCTGGGAGTTGTCAAATGATGATAATGGTCTGCATGCCTGTTATGTTATCCCAATCATTGATGATTATACTGCTGCCAGATGGGTATAGGTGGCGTTGATATCACACAACACAATGCCATTGTAGGCCATGAATCGTGGCGATCATGTCAATGGCATATCTGGCAGCCAGCCACCTATTTGCAGTGGCTATAGCTACCCTCCTCAGGACAACAACTGCCTATCTCTAGCTGAGAATACAATTAACAATATCAAGAAGAAGTCAGATATTTATTCTGAGACGTGGAGCCCAAATAAAAGAAACTTTCGGATGATAAAAACTGGCTTCCAAAAGTTTGAAAGAAAGCTTCAATCGATGATTATCCGGCAGCAGTGACAGCCTGCAGTCATATGAAGCCATCCTCTTCATCTGTTTGGGGATACTATGCAAAGCATTGTTGTTGATGATGATATGGCTTTGCTATGCAAGTACGATTACAATATGAATTCGCCCAATGTGGGCTGTTTGGCCAATTGCGACTGGACATGTAGCCACCATGGTGCAAATTAGTCGTTGTGAGGATGGAATGTGCTGGCTGCATACTTCATTATGGATTGGCATTGTGGGTGGGTCTCTTTCTGGCACTTTGGTAGGTAGATGGATGGGTGATAATTTGGAGTTTTTTGGAGAGGTTTTGGGTCTCAATCTAGGGTGTTGTTTATTATATTATTACGTTGGTCAAGTTCATGCATGAAGGGTAGTGTTGAGAGTTCACAATGTTGGGATTAGTCATCAAGAAGCTTGTTTTTGGAAATGGTACAGTGGGAGCATTACGACTTCAAGTATAGCTATTATGTACTTGGTCTTTTGGCATCTTTGCCCAGCAGCTGTTAGCCTGAATGGTTAGTCAAATGCGAAAGCCGTTTTGCTCGTTGCAATAATCTTTTTGGTCAAAACAAACCAATCAACAGCTCTGGGGCAGGGTTATTACCTGCCACTCTGAGTTCTGAGTTGCCATCCATTGAAGGAGTTGGATAGGTGGCTGGCAGGACAACGCAAGACACTAGAATAGTTGACAAGATAAGAAGACACATATTGACCATGCATTCAATCAAACCAATGCTTGCTTTCCTGCAATAGACGCTTGTATTTATTTACAATACATTCATTTAACTTTCCATCAGTCACTGCGTGATATTCGGCAAATTTATCACTCGCTGCCTTATTGAATCATGACATGAAGCCGTCATACTTCTCGTCCTCGACCCCCTGCCAGGACCAGGAGAAGTAGCCAACCAATCTATGACGAGAATTTCAATGTGGATCTTAGTATGATACTCCACAATTATAATGATTATCAATATGACATTTCAGAATCTGATAACCAGCTTCTTTGGCGGCCATCCCAGAAGGCATTGAGTATGCCGCAATGACGAGACTCCATGATGCCAACACCGGAATAATAAGTAGGGGTATATTAACAAACTTCTGCCTTGGTGCAACCACTACATCTTGAGCATTAGGAGGTCCAGATTTTCTTGAAGGAGTAGGATGAATGACAGCATCCACTGCTGATACCCAAGTAGGTATTAGATTGAGTGTTCAAATGTTTGAATTCGCCTGCTAAAGTATATACTTACTAGAGGAAGGATTCAGACGAAGCTGGTGTGCAATTAGTTGCATGGAAAACTGGACATCTGTTGCAATATAAGCCCTCTGTTGACAACATCACAGCCCTCATCGTTGGCACAGCATTCAATGCTCAGACATCTCCTTCAAGCGCTAGGGCAATAGTCATGGCATATATGAAGCCAACAGCCATCAATTATGCAATGTGTGAGAATCTGATTGCCATGAATGTGGGAAAGGCTGCCAAGATTCATAGTTGTTGGTATGAGGAAGTCACCAGGGTTGATGCAGCCCAGGGAAACTCAGACCCTCCATGTGCCTATGTTGCAGTGGTAAATATATCATCTCAATGATGGTTTACATTGCTGATACCATGAATCTGGCTCTCCCAACGATTATGTGCTTCCATGCAGTAGTGGCAGGCGGTCAGTTGACTCTATGTACAGATTTCAAACAATATTGCCTACAGAGATCTCGCAAATAGTAGCTTGGGTAAAGGTACACGACAGGTTCATATGCCCCACAAACATTCAAGAGGTATGTTCAAGTTCCTTTTGTCTTTCATAATTGTCTTGACAATCAATTTGGGAGGGCAAAATTTGATTTGCAGCAACAGGAAGTAGATATCTTATTCACTGGTTATACTTTGGTGGCATACAACAAATGGCAATGATTGGTTGATCATTGAATAATAAACACAACCACCAATCATTGCGCTCACCATGCTGGCTGTCTACTGTTGTCTGTTTGCCTGGAATACTGGTGAGTATAGGGCCCCGCCTGAGTTTGGTCCAGGAGGTGAAGAACAATGTAAGTACCATACAAGATACAATAACAACATGGTTAATGATGCATGCAAAGATGTATTTCGTCATCTCAATGCAGATTTTCATTCTTCCTTGCCAGTGGTTCAAGCCAAACAGTTGGACAATTCCAACTACATGAAATGCAGAAGGATTCACAAAACAAATATTGACCCAGCATTGGCGCAGCCTCGCAACGATTACAGCAGCTTTGATGGGGACCTACCTGAACATCTCCCGGACAAGCAAGATAGAGCAGACCAACAATTCTGTTGATCGTCTCAGCCACGTTGTCCATGCCACTGAAGCCTGCATGCAATTCTCAGCTGTTCAGTCCATGGCCGGGGCTGCCATCACCTGCAGCAGCCAATCTATCCCCTGCAGCAACTGCAACAGCAATAATATCACAAATATTACCAGTATGGACACTATGCAATTAGTTGATAAAAGTTTGATTCTAGTGCGTGCTATGTTGCTTTTAGGTTAGGAATGATATCTGTAATCATATTTAGGAATTCCTTTCTGTACCATTTCATTCTAAGGTTCATCAATATATCATATAGTTGTAAACGAAATAGAACTGATGGTTTACTGCACTCCGATCTGAAAATCTTGAATTTCTAATCAGAATGATGCAGTATCCTCCCTCAATAGTTGAACAACATCGTGGTACTAAACAATTCAGTTTCCACTACTACAGATCATGAACAACTTCCGCATGGTGAGTATCACTGGTCAAATTATAGTCTAAGGAATGATTCAATACATCATATTCACTTTTCAAATAAACATACAAAGTGAGAACTGTCATCATCACGTGGACCAATCAAATTGTGTGATGTAGTCCTATGTGGAGTAATGATTTGTGATATTGCCAAAGAATGTGTGAAATGCTGCTCAAGTGTTTGTGGTTACATTCGAAAATGTGGGTGTGTAGGTCAGGATGGTTGGCAACAGTGTCGTGACAACTCACAAAATACTGAGGAACATTAATGCAACGCCATATTTCAGGAACACCTTGATTTCATTTTTTTTACCTTGTGGGTACCATAAACTGAACAAATTTAATGTAGGAATTTTAGTTTTTGCTGATGTATGTGGTAAATGGAATAATGGTTTTCATTGACTTCCCACCCAAGAACAACAGTAGGTAAATATCAAACTATACTGTAGTTTACAATCACTAACTACTTTGGATTGAACAATTGCAATCCAATTGTCAGCACTCACTGGTTACAACACAATCAAAATGTGTAACTTTGAAACATAGCCGATGCTTTATTCCATGCGTCTATCTGAGAGGTCAAAACTACATAGATCACTACTATATCTGAAGAGCTTTAAGGCAATATGGAAATATCTAGTATTATGTATTCCAATATCACCATCCATTCTACATCTCTATTGAGGTATATATGTCTGTCCTTTACTTGAATATCAGTCGACTCAGCAGTAATAGGTAATATTCTCAACTAGCAGTAGTAGTACATTCAATCTGTACAATCTATTTATCTAGCCATATCCCATACTGCATTGTAGCTGAATGGGCAGTTGTAATAATGTAAACTAAATAACAATATAGATTGTAAATTACTACTTTAGGTATTTAAGAAAAAGTACAAAGCAAAAGGTTTTTGGAAAGGAAAATTTATGATATTTTGGATAATTACTTACTGGTATTTATAACTGCCAATTAGTAGTTGGTTATGCTATTTCTATTACCAAAGTAATGAGGTCTCTTGATAGTAGTACTACTAAAGTCTGTGTGCATGGCAATGACATATCTATTGTGCTGTACTTTATAATTTTCATCTTTCCAAATAATTTCATTTTATTAGCTTTATATTAATTTGATATTTGATATAGCATTCTTGTTGTTTTCTTCTTATTACATTGTTTGCCACCGTTTGATGATGTCACTGAGAATTGAAAATCATTATTAATATAATCCAATATATCATACATCATGTGTATTTGGTAGTTAGATACATAGTGTGATGTAATTATCTGCATATATACATAGTCACATTGTGATATGCTGCCAACAACTACAGTGTCCCTATAATTTTACAAAGTGACAATTTATACTCAAAACAAAGGGCAACACTCAAGTTCACTTCTTCTGTATTTAGGCTAACCTTGTTGACACCCAAATTCTATCACCCAATCTTTGTATTGCAACTATTTCCAGGCCAGATAATCTTGACCAACTAGTCTCTTGGCTTCTACATCCAAGAGGGTTGACATAGCCAACCACATAGTAAATGTACTGATACCTGCCAGTGGATTGAGGCATACCCATTTATTTACATATCCAAATAAAAGCTTCTAATACTATGAATTTGTAAATGTATTGTACCTCAGATTGAGGTCTAGACATGGTAGCACATTGCCTTCTCCTGATTATCTAGATTACCAAATTGTTGGTTTTGATATGATTAAATTGAGAATGGATTGTCCTGATTGGACAAAGAATGAATCTAACAAATAACCCAATATAGGATTATTTAGTGAATTTAACATGCTGCATATTTTATACTGAAGCTCCATTATAGACAGGTTATATTCATACTAACTACTGCCTAACTACAAATCGACAGATAACCCATAATACTGGTTATAACTAATATCAATCAGGCAGAGATAGTTACTCTTGTTTGCTGGTTCCAATTATAAGTTACTTATAGTATCATTTGATTATCTCAAGTTCTTCACATGTACTTCATTCTGTTTGATGTATATTGTGTCAGCAAATTGAATTTAAGTCACTGGGAGTCTCAAGTATGGGGTGAGAGGATGTGGCATATAAACAAATAACTTTCATATAAGGTAGAGGGTAAAATGCCCCTTGGGGAATCCAGCTAGTGTTTGAAGTAATGTTAACCTCTGATAACCAATACAGAAGCAGCATGAGAATGAATGTGACATGTTTGGGGGTAAAACAGACTGCCACAGAGATGTACAAGTGCACCTGGGAGTATTGCCCAATCAAGGTGGAAAATCCAAATAAACACGAAAAGTTGCTTCGATTTTTAGCAATCTGTTTCAGGCCAACTACAACCATTACTTGATACCTTTGAGATATGCACAGGCAATGAATGACCCTATATGGCAAATATGATCCAAGGGTTGATATTGATTATCCACTCACAAATTATACTACTGTTGCTTAGTTGAGTTTCCACTAAAAAAACAATTTTATTACAACTTGAAGGAAATACAGGACAAGATACCTAATCCAACAATCCAAAGTAAAAATACCGATACAATAACCTTATTAGGCACCTGCATTGTTCGAATTGAAAATAGTATGTATAATATTTACTCTATTTGTCATCTAATCAGAGCTGACAAAAGAAGGAATACACAATGTGTTGATGGCACCATCTGGGTAGAAATGCTCCTTCCATTTCCTAACGATGTGTATCTAACAAGGGGCTGAAATTATATCCTAATGTGATGTTGCTCCATTTGTGATTTCTGACAAACACAAATTGGGATTGTAAAATACTGCAAATAAAGATGGAATGTAAAAGTCAATAAAATGGTATGGAGTGGAAATGTTATACACCACTAGGATATGAAAAGTGGCAGATAGAAAGTACTACTTGGAAAAGGGAAGTACTGAAGCTGACAGAGAAGTACCAAATGAGATAGAAAAGTACCAATCTAGACTACAGAGTGCTGACAAGAATTTGACAGTATCAATAGCTCCTTACCAGCATCAGCATGTAGTGGTGGCATGAAGTTGCAAATGAATGGATAATAGATGAGTGCCATAGCTTCACAGTATAATTTATTACAGGCGCATGGCAAAAGATACCTTGGTATTAATCATGAGAATAAATAACTATAACTTCTTTTCCAGTGTCATATTTAGACAGCATACCATAAATCCCTGCTGCCACCAATGTTACAGTCAGGAGAGTGATCAGTTGAAATACCAGAAATGTAATATGCTAAGACTCTAAATATTTCGCTGTTGAGAAATATTAATGACAAATTGAATCGAGACCTTCCATTCAGATAATCATTAATTTCTATCTTTCAAGGCACTGGACATATAGGCATTATATTTGGGACATTATTGGCATAGATCCAAATCTCACTCTCAGGGTCGGGATTTAATCCAAAACAGTGGAAAAATGATTAACAAGCTTTCAATTCCAACTGTTCCCAAATTATAGTACTCTTGAGTATTAACCATGTTAGTTTAACATATTGTTAGTATTGTATACCTAATAGAACAGCACTATACAGAATACAATACTTTCAGTGTTTTGTATTTGCAGAATAATACAAAGGGATCTACTATTGGGTAATTGGTATACAGATGGTATACTACCAGGAGTATATACTTATGTGCTCTGGCATTTCATGGGATCCTCTGCAAGTTGTTAAACTTCATCGACCATCTGGTATTTGTTATCTGATATTCCAATCAATGTAGCCTTGATAGATACTGCAGTCATCGTTATTCAAGTTGCAACATTAATAGTAGCCCCTTCTGACTTGGGGAGAATTGTTAGATCAACTGGCCATTGTTTGAGAAATATTCGGGTCTCCCCATGTCCTTGGTTGTGGAAGAGCCTACCCAGGTGCAAAGTTACACTACAGGAAGTTGTTGAGTTGACTGTTGGCAAATATACATGGCAGTATCATTAAGCCAGCAGGTTTCCCAGAAGTTGGAAGTGGAGGGTGAATTCTATCAGCATTAGCATAAGTTGATTTTTTCAGCAGTTGGACTCTAGTCGTTAGTAGCGTATTTATCCAGCGTACCCTACAGTAGAATAGAATGTCTGATTGGACATTTATATTATCTTGGGTGATATATACAGACAACGAGAATGGTTCGAGATCTTCACTTTCGTGACTTAGGATATCTGCATCAGTTTATTTTACATCCTTCTGTATTCCCAGTTTTGATATTGTGCATATTAGTCATCATAAGTACAGTAATTGGTGAACTGATAGTTGGAAGTTGAACTAAGAACAGGCAAGGAAGAGTTATTTTTTCAATGGATGCTTATACTTGTCCAAAGTGCACCTGTGGAGACTTCTGTAGAGTATTATATTTCACCTGGCTAGCTGTAGGATCCACGTTGACAAATTGAAGATTCAGTCATACTGTGAAGAGAATAGATATCATGGGAAATAGTTTATTGAGATTCATACAACAACAGGTTAATAGACTAAAGAATTGACCTCATGTTACACAGAATCTGATTTGTGGCTAACTTTCAAAATCTCCCTGAGAAATGATTCCAGCAGTTCCCATTTGCTTTGTGGATGGCTGTTTTGTGTGGTGATTTAGAGAGTATTGAATGTATTTCAATAATTGGATTGCTAGTCACAATTTTGAATGCTAGCTCTACAATCTTGAATGCTATTAATGCAAGAAATGGAGAGTTGCTGAACCAATTACAGCTAGAAATAAACCAGATGAAACTGAACAACTCATGACAAAAACATTATTCCAATACTAACTAACCCTTTGCACCAACATTACTGAACACTGGACACCAGAATTATGATGATTGCCCATATATATAATATCCCAAGTGGACATAATTATAAATGTAGTTGGAGTATTGGAGTTGACTACATGGTGTAGAATTGTGACTATATTAAAAATCTACAAAATGAGAATAGAGTTGGTATTTTCTAAGAGGTAGTGTATAAGTGACATGTATTCAAACTGAGATTGTTAATGACAGAGGTGAAATATATGTTACAATAGGTAGTATACTAACCAGAAGGACATGGGATGTTGATGGGATTACGCTGTTTTCGATAGAAGCTGCTGTGTCAATTGTTAACAAGACAGTTGTATTGGCATAACTTCAGTTTCATATATTCATCAGCATTCTGTATACTGAATATCATCACCAGAATATTGCAGTTAATGTAAACGAAACACAATTTGAGTGCAGACAGGGGTAACACAAGGCAGTGAAAGACTAATTGAGAATAGTGAAGATTCTAAGGTAATCTTGTTCATTCAAGTTTGCATTAATACTAAGATTGTGATGAAACTGTGGAGTTAGAAGGCAGTGAGCCCATCATCAACACTCCACCACACCTCTCATGATATACAAAGTAAATTCTTGGGTATCAGAGGTTCTGGCTTGAGGAGCGTACAAAGAGAGCAAGAAGATATGATGCTACCTGACTGTGAGGATCCATGGACTTGAGTAGATCTACAAATTCCGGGAAGCACAAGCAAGAGCAAAAGCCACGAAAGATAGAGAGTGTATTTTTTGTATGATAAGATGATATGAGATGAGATTCTATCTACCCCAGAGTCTCCATAATACATACTCCCCATGGTTCAGTCCATCTCCATCACTGCTGTGTGTCAGTTCACCCCCATGGCCATGTCCATCTCCATCATTGATGTATCGCTGTACACCCGCCATAGCAGAGTCCTCGGCCAAGAAGAGTGGCGGTGGTGGTGGGAAACAGATTTTCCCACCACAATATTGATTTCAAACCGGTTATAAATACTGACTTACCATTAAATTATATGTATATTATCGATCAAACAGACCATCATCCGACTATAAGTTCAACATGAATAACACACCAATAATGGTAACGTAAAATACATATTGTAGTGGAAGGGATTACATAAGGTGATTACAATATATTGTAAGCCTTCATTTCAGAGTGGGCAGATGAGTGATTACCAGTAGTTCTGTAGAATCAAGGCACACTACGACCTGAATTCAATTTTGGAATTCAATACAAAACCTGAAATTATGGACCACCCAAGTCCTGACAGTTACTTCAAGTCTCGGAACAGGTCTTTGCTTTTGACAATCATTTATGATAATTTCAATCATGTTCCAATCTTGGGATATGACAGTTTGCGTAAACCAGATTATTCAGTTCAAGATCTATCTTGAACTTAAGCCATTTATATTGAGCTGTTGCAAGGGGTTGACAGTCACCAAGTGTTAATTAGATACAAATGGGATTGAGAAATAAATTACTCCAAGCTTCCTTGATTGAAACCACATTATACACTTTATATTAACATACTGTAGTTGGATGGTAAAAATATTATATCTTCAGAATCCAGTTAGGTCTGCATTAGAAGTCCTTCAAACCAACACTCCATAGATTCAATGCAGTATATGGAATGAGTGGGTACAGTTCGTTTTAAACAGATTAACTGCATAGAAGCTGTCACTTGTGATTCTCTCACTTAAGCTTCAGCTTTATTGATTGTACACATTCTACTAAAGCTGTTTTAGGATCTGAAAGTGAAGATAAAAACATTACTGCTTATGGAATATCTGGTTGAGTGAGATTGGTGATAGAGCAGGGTAGTACATGTAAGGTAAAATGTGCAGAGGCTACCATCCTTGAAAGGATAGTTGTTCACATGAAGTATAGCCACCAATTCATTGATGCAGCAGACTTCACATACTATATAAGAATAGATTGACACATTTGCATAGGAAGTGGGGAATGAGATATCTGTACCTGAAAGTAGGAAGTCAGATACAGGACAATGCAGGTGTACTGCAACAACAAATTAACTGTTGTTAACAGTTTTAAAGTAAAATATGATTGGAATAATGCAATACGAAATATTGCAGTGAGACACACATGTACTCTAGTTTTATCAGGGGCCATTATGTGGATATATGTCACATCTGCACAGGAATGATGTGTTGATAATGGTTTGTGAATTCTGAAATTTGAGAATGTCAATCTTTGTTGGATTATGAATATGCAGTGTAGCTGAATATCGATCTTGAGCCAGGAAATCTATGGCCATATGCGACTCACTGGAGAGAGAAATCCCCCAGCAATGTATGCTGCTCTTATACTGGATCTGAGTATCACTAGATATTAGTAATTTTCTGGTATAATTGGAATATACTCATCTTGAGGTATTATAGTAAGACTTAAAAAACATACTGCATTTGCATACACTGAGCTCAGTAGTGAATTAAACAACTCTGATTCATCCAATAGAGATATTTGTTGTTGGTATAAGGTGCATGATATACATTAAGTTTGCCAATGATGGATTGCTTCAATTGTTCAGACTGCATCTTCTGTAATGGTTCCAACTTCATCACCTCTTCTGGGTTGAGACAATCTGAATGCATTAAGTTATATCCTCTGAACAGCTATATTTTGACTACTTATATGTGAGTACATCAATTATGCAGCATATTTTGACTCAATGAACCATTCATGCAAAAGACATATCAATCTACAAGCCACTGCATGATTGATGTAGCTGCTATATTACTCAGGCAATCATCAAAATGGAGCTTTGTGTCAGAGTACTATATGAGTGCGTCTCAATTGACTTGAGCTCTTATTTATCACTAATAATTAACCAACACAAAAAGACATCCCAATATAATTTATACCGACTATAGAAACTATTCCCGCAATAAAACTTAGTTAACATCAATTCTAACTATTAGAAGTTGTTGACATATACACTGCAGTATCTCATAAGTAATATCATTTGTCAATGTATCATTCCCTGATAAGATCGCTTAGATTGAAACTGGAATGAACCATGCCTAGGTGTTAGAGTTCTAACGGTTTAAGACTATGGTTCATGGTCCCATTGTGATATCAAAGTACCTATCATCTCCATTGGTGAATGTACATGGTCCTTACGAGAGTTCAAAATGCAGTCAATTATTAGTAGGGTAATGTTCAGTCAACTGATACAATGATGCTGCATCCTTAAGTTGCAAACTCTTCTATATAAGTACAAATCATATACTCAGTGACTCTAGCCGTTGGGACATTGGCCTAGTTGCTAGATATGTGAAATTCATTTCTGAACAACCTGAGCAAATACCTAATGCTACTTATTCAAAACCTAGAGCTTCTAAGTAATTACTACATTATTTGATTGTATAATATGATTCTTTGTCACATCTATATTTAATGTAGTTGCCAATGCCAAGGAAATCGATGAGTCTTGCAATTTGCATTGCCTCTTTGGGAGACGATTTTTATCCATTTCAATATACATATAGACACGATCCATATGATTTAACTACCAGTCAGTCAGCAACCACTTCATATATGATATCTGCACATGGTAAAAAGTATTATGTATTACCAGTTGTGGTGGAGGTACAGAGGAAAGGTGCTTGTGGTTCTTTCAGGATTGTGAAAGAGTATTGAACTTCACATTGTATCCTGGTCAGGTTCTGGATACAATACTGATTTACTGAAACTATGTGGCAGAGAAGTATTACTTAGCCATTGGATAATTGGAGAAACCACTCAACAATCCTGGGGCATTTGATTGTCCTATTGTTTGGAATGTTAATTGCAATGATTGACATTTTGCACAACTAATGAGGATCATTGCATCCAAAATCAATATACCCACCATCATTCTGCTCTCTTCTGTATTGTCTACTTTTTCACCAGGGTCTGCGGTCTTATGTGGTTTGCCTCAGTCCATTTCTGATTAATCTGGTATAGGTTGTCTTGCACAATTCAAACTAATGGCCTCACATATACCAGTTTTGATTCTGACAATATGACATCAGCAAAATGTATAATAGTCACTGAGTGTCTCCAGGAGTATCTGGGAGAATATGGAGTGTAAATTTAGAAGCATCAATTTGACATAAAAACAAACCCTAGAAGGGTATTCTGGCTGGTTTTCAGAGTAACTGGGATCTTGGATGACGAGTGCAGGAGTACCATTGGAGTGATTGAATCAAGTATGGGATCATGTCAGAGCACCAGAGAGAACTTCGACTGCACCTGGGAGTTTGGGTGAACCAATACGACAATCACAAACAAGCAGGATGAGATATCATAGTTCTTGTTAATATTCACTATGACAATTGCATTTAATATCTGAGCCTTTCTTTCTGTATACAAGCAATTGATTTCCCTCATAGGTGACTATAATACATGGATTGTCATTCATTAGCACTTCTGAATCATGCTAGTTATCATCTTCTTCAACATTGAATTGTTTAGCTTGCTACATTCACAAAACAAAGAATATGGCGAGTATTATAACCGTATACTCAGCTATGCTGATACAGTAACCAAACTGAGTGATCAAATGTCTTCAATCACACACAGTGTCAGTGGCATCCACTACTTTTCCCACCATGTCAAAGATGATGAAAGCTGGAACATACAATTCATCAACAGTACAAAGAATCTGGATGCTCTTCTTGTATTTGTTGGTTATTTGTATCTGGCAACTTGATGAAATTGAATACAAATGTCGTTTGCCACAATTGGTAATATCTAACAAAGGTATAATGTGATGATAGCTAGCGACAATTCTTAATCAGGCTTAGAAAGGAAATATGATGTATTCCAATGATAAAAAGAAGCAACTATTAGGAAAAGACAAGCGCCAGATGGGGAGCTCTGTGTGGAGAGGAGCAGTACTCAGTGTTGGAGGAGAGCAGAATGAAAAAGAAAAGAGCCAAATCTGGGCAGAGGAGCACCTACCGGGAGCGAGGAGTGCCTGTACTACCACCGGGTGAGTGCCAAAATGAGGGGTGAGTGGTTGCACAGAATATAGAAAAGTACCATTTTGGGCACAGAAATACTAACAGAGATCTAGGAATGTTGTCAATCATGAGGAGTGACACAAAAAGGGGAGAGGGGGGGGGGGGGGGGTGATGGTGTGCAGCATCCAGTATCGGAGCAAGAGGTCACTCTAAGGTGTCTTATTGGCGACTGAGGAGTTCCCTTCCAAGCTGAGGAGTGATGAAGGGGGGTATAGAGCATTGAATAAAATAGAGGAGTACCAATCATGACAGAGGGGATTAAGAAGTGCTTATCCCAGCAGAGACGCACTGAAAATGAAGACATTGTCTGCAGAACAGAATCAAAGAGCAACAACCTAGGCTGGGGTGTGCTGCAATGGATTGATAAATGCCTATTCAAGCGGAGTTGCACTGCAGGGGGGAAAGGTATAATGAAGCACACTAATATATAATTGCTGAGTGAAGTGGCTTTCAGAGTATTATGTATCACAGCGGATAAGCAAAATGTATGTCAATATTCATATTGAGAAAACACATGTGTGTACATCCTTCCACTGACATATTCAGATAGTACTTAATGAATAGCTGCAGCTGCCAGCACTAAAGTCATGAAAGCGAGACGTTAGAAATACTGGAATGTAGTAGACTGGCACCCCAAGTTATTGGCAGTGAAGAAAGATTAATTGTAAATGGGCACAAGTACTTCCATTTAGGTGATCCACGATTTGTTATCATCCACATCCTTTGAGAGAGATGCATTGTAGAACAGGAGCTGGGTAATCTCAATTAGAGGCTCTCTCTTGTGGCCCAAATTCAACTGGTAACATCAGTCGACAGTTCAACATGCCCCATTAGCCAACCATCCAACAATTGATTTTATTTTCAATTTTCACAATGCATAATTTGGGGCACAGTCAATATCATAAATCTGATAGAGGAGTATCAAACACAATCCAAGACATACAGCTTCTTGCAATTGGGAAACAGTTTTGAGATATGGAACACTGGGCAATGGACACACAGATTGTGTACCAAGAGAAGTACTTGCTCTTGCCCACTGATGATCCTGAGCATCGATGGCTTGATTCCTAGAATCTTGAACCATTGTGTACATGTCATCTGATACTATTGGCCACGGAGTAGTCATGAATACTATTGCATCCATCATCATTTTCTCTACCACAACCATAGCCATTTGGCATTGGGGAATGTTCCGATCTCCACTGGGGTTTGGCTGCAGAACATTCTGCTCTGCACTAGACTTGGGAAGCGGCAGTGCCTGGGCGGATGGTGTATAGTCAGACTCAAATAAGGTGTTGAGGAGGGTTGAACTTTGGTGATTGAATATTGGTGGTGGTGCCGTTGCCCCACGTGGAAATAAGGAATGTGGAAGCAGAGGATGTACAATGACAGTATCGGCATGGCTTCATGTCATTGGATGTCCACTTTTCATTGTTCATAGAGATTTTCCCAGGCGTACCATTGCTTCAAGTGGTACTTGTTGTTCGTGATCCAAATTCTGGTATTCACAGTTGGGTGCTCGAGCGGACTTTCTTGTCCCCTCACTTTCATTATTACTGACCTCCTTGTTGGTGTTGTCATCCTGCTTCACTCTCTGGTTCCCTGACTTTTAGTATTACTGACCTTCTCATTGGTATTGTCATCCTACTTGATTGAGAGAGTAGGAGACATTAGTTATCGGCAATATGATGCATGAAGGCAGATAATTGGAAGGCCAACATTTGATGGACAATTATTATTGGCTGCAGTCATTATTGCCACTGCCCTCTCATGGTGTACTGCATGATGCGTGTGCAAGTAGTAATTCCTCACCCGGCTGTGTGTAGATTCCATTTGCTGAAATGAAGATAGATCATTGGAAAATGTGACAGAGAGTATATAAGTAGTTAATATATAATTAAGTGCAATAGAATAACGGGAAAAATGTTGCAAGATGTTGCACAACACTATTAGAAACGCAATTTGAGGCACACCTTGAAGGGATCAGATAAGATGACGTCAATGGTTCATATGGATTGTGGCAACAACATTCCTGTGTTGAGATCAACGAGGTACTCCCCTTCACCAGAATGGTTGGATTGCTTGTCACATGCACCGGAATAGATGGATTCCTAATACTGAATGTTTGCAACTCCTTTTAGCAATACTCTGTACAGATGCAATAGTGGGAGAATGGCTAAATACAATGTACATCAAATCAAGTCAGATGCACCGGAAGAACACACCCAGCAATTACTTACCCTTAGTGCTGGGGAAATTGAGTACTGAGAATCTGAATGAAAGCATGAGCCCCTGCAAAGGACTCCACTAAAGATGGTAATTATTCGTGACAGTTTGAATATTTCAGGTGACCATGTAGCATACAATGGGCCAAGCATCAAGAATCTGGTGAACTAAATATATTTCGGATGTTATGAGTAATGGCTCAGTTGCAAAGGTTCATACTGATTTTGTTCTTGATCAAGCGGGAATTTGAACCACCATAGGTGGCATATCTGTCTGAAGAACACAATTGTTTCCACTATATTTTCATGTAGTATGATTCTTCAGGTAAGTGAGTGGCAGATAAGGCAATATTGTAAGCATAACTTCCCTATCATGTATTTATCTAGACCTTGTCTGCACAATATTATTCACAAAAATGTTGCAATTAATAGTGGAAAGAGACAATTTTATACACATAGGTGAGATACAGGCACAAAGAAAGTATAGCAAGGTAGGATAGATAACTCAGGGGTAATTTTATTGATTTGAGCACTCATCAATGCCAATGTTGCTATCCAATTGGTCTTAAGTACTCGCTCAGATTCTGAGTATGTGCCTAATATCTAGAACATTGGAGACTATTTGAATAGGTATTCAATATGAGTCTCACCCCTACAAGGTTAACTTGAAATAAAACTTTGGGTTGAAAGCATTATGCTACAATGCAATGTATGGATAGTGAGACATAATCTCACAGCACGCAGAGGGACTATAATTGCATTGCTGTAGTTCTGGCAAATTGAGGTCCACCAAAGGTTACACTATTATCCAGAGATTCAATGGCTGGGGATTGCAGTCTGAACTTGCTCTGACTGTTTACTGAACACTTCAAAGCTGTTTTGTCTCAACTTGAGCTTTCAAGATTGTATCTCTTCAAACTTCCCACTTCATGAAAATCATCTCACATAATCTTGCTCAAGATACCAGTTAGGGAGGCCCAAACATTCATTTCGTTAGAATCAGGTTAATTTGTGCATTTAAAGCGAGTAGAACTCAGACTTGCTTGAGTACGTAAGGTCCAAGAGTAGGCAGAAGTCACCAGCAATCATGCAGAGTCACTGAGCAGAATACATGTTTTATGATTATCATTCCCAATCTCCAGCTATCTAGACAGATCCTGAATAAGCTGAAGGTAGTTGAGGATGTGAAACCATTGGTCCAAACATGCTACTTAGCCAAAATCGAGTTAAGTGAGGTTACTACTTGGCCCGCTCTGTGCACTTATAGTTAAGTTGGGCAGGGAAATACTCCTCCACCAGACAGTGGACATGGATGTGAAAAATCGAAGAGGTTCAGCAGTGGGCATTACAGGACAATCAAGCCTAGATTAATTCATTAGTAGAGGCAAAGCGCGATCGGCCACCAGAACCTGACTGTGAAGTTCCGTGATAGAGGATAGTCTGTGTGCACTGCAACCACTGATTTAATGTCAAAGACAACATGATGAGATGTAGCAAACCATGCTATATAGTGCACGATAAACTGAGGTATATACACTGCAGAGGCCATGTTGTCACTTATGAGGCATGCCCTGGCCGGAATAATACATCCATAATGGGTCACAGCCTCCCTCAGATGGCTTCAAACAAATCTGGAAACTTCATTGTGAACTGCATTGCAGCTCACAGTTCTACCTGATTATGAATCATAGGCCAAGAAATTTGTGACGGTGAAAACTGCAGCTTTGCCTTGAACACCAAAGCCATGCCCCATCATCTGACTGATAAGAATGCGAATTGCAGGTGTTATGAAACTGTGACACTATGGTACCAAATGCTGCGACTTTGCCATCAATAAGTGAGCCTGTATGTCATATACCAATACAGGAACCCAATATTACCTACACTGTCTTAATTGCCAAATGGGAATGGCAAATATGCTGTGCAGGGTTTGTCATAATGTTATGCCCATGATTCTCCTGTGCAACTGAACATTGATCATATACCAGCAAAAGCTTTGGCTTGGCCATGAACCAGGGTGCGGTGTCTTATATCATGCTCCAAGCATTCGACATAGCGTTGACTGTGTTATTGCCCAATGGGATTTGCAAATACGCACTGCTGAGTGTGTCATCATGTGACTCAAGAGATGCGAATAATTTTCTGCTGCACCTGAACAGCAATTTGATGTCTGCAATAGGTGCTGCATTACCACCAAATAGCAAGTCGGCATATCATATGCTGACACAGCTACCCAATATCGTCTATACTGACTGTATTGCCAAAATGGTTTGGCAAGTATGCAGGGCTTATCCTGTCGTAATGAGACTCAAGACAGATGCCGAGGATACTCCCATGCACATGAAAGTGATTGAAGTCTGATTTTTTCATACAGTTGACTTCATAATTCAAACATGGTCTCAGGTTTCTGGTATACCTTGAGATTTCAATATATGAGAATTTCAAAGCCCTTCAGTGCATCATTTTCAAACTTTGGCTCACGAAGCTAATAAGAAGGTAGGCCAGCTGGAAAATTGTAAATTAGCTTATCAATGGATTTCATCTCACATTGGTCATTAAAGATGATTCAAAACTTTTATCATATTCTACGCGAGTCATTTGAGATCTAAACCTCAACAATGCAACACCAGACCTCTGATTCACTTCAAACTGACAAAGAGAAAGGATTTATTTGTACTGTATAGTACTCTTTAGAAATGACCATTTTGATAATTTGAATCAATAAAGAAGATTATGTTAATTGACAGCCTATAGTGACATACCTTGATGAAGCATCCTAACAATCTAAGATCATAGTTCATCAGCTCACACTGTGTCTGTGATCTCTGTCAGCAGCTTCACCTGGTCCTTATGAGACTCTAGAATCCAGTATATCTTCAACATTGCATTGTTCAGTGGACAAATAAAGCGGTGCAGGTCTCTGAGTTTCACAATTCCAGCGTGTTGAAGGAGATTACTAGCACAGTTAACATAGCAACCAGGATCCGTATTCAGTCACCATTCGCATGCCATTCAGCTCTGCTCTAGGTTGACAGCTTGTGCACATACTGAACTGTATGCATTCAATGACCAGGACTTTTTAGTCATTACTGCATGGTTTCCAAATATCAGATCTACGCCAGTCCTCTTCACATTCGGTGTAGTCAAGAAGACAGAAGGATTTCACGAATCCCGGAATATGAGCTGCATTTCTGTGCATTCATTATTGCCCAATTCTGCATACAGGTGGAGTATATCCACCAGATCTACAAAATACCTAGCTAGCCACCGCTTCGAATGACGAACTTGGCCCGCAAGTGAACCCAATTGCATCCCATTTTGTGGAGACTGTGCACTGGGGAGTGCATTTCCCTTTCTCTGATATTCCAGAAGGAGTGTCTCTCTTGATTAGCCTTCACGGTTACATTCAGGTTACTCCAAAGCTTTATTGCTATAATTGTGGCAGAAATGTCTCACTCTGTCAGCAGAAAATATTTGAATGGACCCAAGTATCGAGTGGCCGATTATCATACTATTGCCCAGAAACATCACTGCAATCCTCTGTGTCTTTCAATACTGATGAAACACACACTAGCCACTATCTGGACACCCTCCATTCTTCTGAAGAACTCCGTGATGGTGCTGTCTCCACCAGCGTTTTCCGTTGTGATTTCTCTTCCTCAATTTAGTCCTGACTGATGAGGAGGGCATTATATCTTGGTATCTGAATGTGTAGTTTTCCATTGGCTGGTGTCAATTCCGACCACCCCCTAATCATACCAGACATTGCAATCAGTATCACCCTGGGTGCCGCATCTGTTTCAACGTGTTCATCTGCAGTCAGGATGGCATGCAACAAACTCTGCACTGCGGTGTACTATGGCTCTGGTCCATGCCTTTCCATTACAATATGATGCTCTCGATTTTCCGGCGCAGATGAAAACATTGACATTATCCAATAACAACAGTCACGGAGTCAATTGAATTCCACCATAACTGTGTCTTGAAGGTTGAATCCAATTCTCTGTTTCATGGCAATCTGACATCTGACACTGTTTTTAGTCTTGTACTGATCAGACACATTAAAAATTCCAACACTCCATAAACCATTTGAGAACCGGCCATTGCTTTATGGTTGAAATGGCACGGTTGCACATGTTGTGTTCAGGGCCATGTACCGGTCATTTTATATAGCAGGCTCACTACAAGTCTTAGATCGCCTGCTATAATCTTACCTAGACATCAGCAGATCTGTTCATATAATCAGTCAAATCCATGTTTGCGACAGTGTCTATGTACTGCCGGGTGCTGTCGTATGTGTCGTTTCACTTGTATTGTGTTATCATTAAACAGATACAATTTGCGCATGAAATTTGTAAGTAAACCCTGATTCCAATGAGCAAGAATCTGAAGTGGTCACATCCAAAATGCAGCATGACATGAGACCAGATACATACCCATGATACAAGCGACAAGTCTGAACATGTTCTTTCTACCATTAGGTGAACTGTCAAGAGCAGGGATGATTTGGAGATACACTCGGCAGCAAGATGCATTACTGGCCTTTGATGCGGACAATTCCCGCAAGTCAAAGGACATCTCCCACTGACATCAAACAAGTGGAAATCCCCTATAATCAATTGCAATGAGAACTATCACAATCAACTGTAGTCAATTCTGCAGCACCAAGCAATGTAGAGAGCATGATTGAAAAGAAGTTCTATATTACCCATGAACATGTATGACTGAGTCAAACCAAGAGAGCAGTCAGCAGATGACAACATTTGAGTCAATACCATTGCATTCCTCAATCATGTGCCATAGCATTTCCAATTTCAGCAGTCTGCCTATCACGGTCAGTATGTGTCTCTCGATCAGAAGCTAACTGCAAGTGTAATCTGGCTACCGATGTCAACTACATGATGGAAGCACACATGGGGGAGATGCCGTAACTGTATTGTGATTCTACCGATTCATGCTGCTGCCAACTATTGACCAAACTTGTATTGTTGAAGCTAGTAGTATTTGATTGGATAATGAGAAAGAGATAAACCCAGTTTGTAGGTCTTTGTTTATATAATAAAATCAATTATGATTACATTAAATTGTTCATTATTGAATCTGCCTTTGAATATACTATTGCTTTGAATAGCTCTCTTATCACTTACCAATGATGTATAATTATCAAGCTGTAATAGTTGAGTAATTTATCAGGCAGTACAGAATATACATCTGAATTGGATTGTTAATCCCTCATGATTTCTTTCATAGTAATCATCACAATCAAACTCAATACTCAGGAACAACAGATATAGCAGTTGAAATTACTTCAACTCGATGACCAGTACAAATTCATACTATAATGTATTTACGTACCAGTACTATAGTCTTAATACGATGTTGTGGGCTGCAGTAGGATACAGATTGCCAGCATTCACGTAGGGTGACGTTCCCAAACTTATACGATCGATATAATTCTATATTTAAAGCATCCAATTTATAAGTATTTTAATGTCCGGAGTGGTGTCAATTGTACTTTATTTTTACATGCTAGTATTGATATTATATCCAAACATCTTCAATGCCAATGTTGCACTACAAGTTAAGAAAATCCAATGTCAGAGGTTGGTATCTCGTCTCGTGCATCTTAATCAGTAGCGTATACAGTATGTTAGTTGTGATCTTATGTGTGTGGGATATTAATCATTCACTTTTTGTAATAATATGTGCAAACAACAAGATATCAATTAACAATTGAAGCAGTATTGAATGCACTGAAGACTCTTCACGCAACTTCTTACACCAGTCCATTGTGAAATCCTTGCAATAATTAGTACATTCCAAAATAAGTCAAGTGCACATTGATTGCAATATAGGTATTTATCTGTTGTATGATGTTATCCACTCTGAATATTCCTCAAAACCCCTGCTCTACCCAAACGATGTATTCAGTCCATTCAAATCGTTGGCATAATTACTTCAATTTGCACTGTACCGTATGGAAGTTCCATCAGAGTGTGAATATTCTACCCTGCTCTGGATAACCATGATATTCAGAACTTGTGTCATTTTGTGGATCGCATTAATTAATGTATTTATGATACATATTTGGTTACTACACAGGAAACTCTCAACCACTACTCACATTACCAAACTCCCCTGGTATTTATTAATCGTATGGATATAACAATCTTAAATTGTATTTAAATACTACCACTACATCTCACAAACATATTACCCCAAAGGTATATTACATCTATGGTAGAAATTTGGAGTTTAATTTCTATTCCACCCTCCATGGCAACTCAAAGTCTGAGAGTAATATTCAATAATTGAATACAAAATGTCAAATTTTGCGAAACTGCACATATTATTCTAGACTTTGCAGTATATAAATGTTCTACTCTATACAAATTGTGATTTTGCAAAAGAACCAAAATATTCTGTACCTGGTACTGGTTTAATATAATGATTTTCTGATTATTGTAAGTGGAGATTATAAACTGTATTTTAAACAAATTCAACAAATTCAATTCTATTCTGAATTGAACTATGCTAATAATTGCTGAAATACTACAGCAAAGATGTAGATAATAACTTGAATGATTAATTGATACCATTTCACAAGAGATGGATATTTCTAAAATTAAATTATAAGAATTTTTTCATATTAGTATCGATTAGTATTCAATTTTCTGCGTCCTGTATATTTATTTTGTTCCTATTTGACATACTGAAATTGTCTTGGTGTAATATATTTAGTATAGACCAAGGGTATCACATCATTGAATTGGTAGTATCTGTCTTATTACAATATTTGCTATTTCCAAATTGTGGAAACTACAAGATGTGTACATGTCGAAACAAAATGCATTTCATTCATTACAGATTCACATTACAGATTTGTCAGGTATATTGATTGTTTCAGAATATGTCCTATGTCACATATGTATTATATTAATGGTTTAGTTATAGAGATGTCTGCAATTGGATACATATTGTGTACTACTCTGTCATTTCTCACTTACAATACAAGATATGTACAATGAATATTACCAACTGTATCGTAATGCACTGTATTTAACTTTGGTATTGTTTATATCTCCAATATTACAACATGCAGAGTGGATAATATACAGGTAATATGGTATTCGAAGTTCAAGTTGCTCATGTACCTGCCAGGATTCGACTTCATTTTCTAGTTTTGATATCCTGCAGTGTAGTTGTGATATCACTTATACTAATCAGCTCCAGCTTTAGTACTGGTGAATACCACTCACTATTAACAATTTTACACACTGGCTGTACCATACCAAATTTTTTATAGTACAATATTATCTGTATTTATTCTATCTGTTGAACCTTACAGTATCACTACCATTGTTTCTCATATTTAACTACTCACATTTTCTGTTACGTATAAGTATTTTCCCCATTGAATATTTACTATTTCTTTACTCTATTAATGATATTTACATTTCGAAATTGCAGTTACTGCTAATTGTCTCTACATAGCTACTTTATAATGTTGAATTATATTCTTTTTTGACTACTGTTATGATTGGAATGACATCTTGAATATTATCATCAATATGCAATCAGAAGATGATGCAGATATCATAAATTTGTCATATCTGACTGAACTTGGGTTTACCAATCATCTAGCTAGATATGATAATTCCAGTTGACATAGTTACTACCGTAACACAATCAGAGAAGTATTTGTATTAGAAAGTCTAACTGTAAAGTGCTGTTATCATCGCATTATATTTTACAATAGAGAAGAACCGATCTCAGAGCTTGATATTTGCAATTACAATATCAAGCTGTTTCAGAAAAGTTTTTTCATCTACATGTGTATTCCTCCAATTACAAATAAAATTATACTCTTTGTCAAATGTAATAAAGTGTATTTTATTGTCTATTCTGTGTAATCTTGCATCTCTGTTGCAGTTTCTGGATTTCCTTGTCTCTTTTCTAAATACAACTTCGACTACTTACATATACATATTTTGAAAATTGTGAATGCTCATTGATGGAATCAAATTGTAACTGTATTGAGTTTACATCAATATGAAGTTTTTGTTAACATCCACAAACTCTGTCAGTGACATGTTCCCATCAAAGGGCAAAGTTTCCAAACAATTCATTATCTGTTGAACCAATATATAATCAAGATACCCAAGCAAAAAATAGGACTCAGCATTAGTTTACTGTTACATTATAGACTTGAGCAAACATTGTTGATCTAGATATACTACTAACCAATTCAAGAAAAACTCAATTTGGTGCTGACTGATTAGATCACGTTCTTTGGCCTCTACGAATTCAATGCAGGTATTATACCTACAAACTACTACATAGTTGTTCAATATCTTTTCATTCCATGCTGAAATGTTTTAAAAACACACAATGTCAGATCTTGCAGATCCCACTATCATTTTGAACAACTTGGGTGAATACTAGCTGTAAATTGGTATTACAGATATAGCTGACATTGGTACTCTGATAGATATTATAATACTTGCTTGTAAAAGAACTGAAGCTTCACTTGATAATATTAAGAATTCTGAAAAGTAGCCATAAAACTGTACTCGAGATAATAGTACCTCTAAACTCCAAACTGGCAGTGGTGGTGGGAAATACTAAGTTCAATCATATATATTCCGTACAAATTCCATGCCATTCCATTGGAAACAGTACCTGCTGCCACAGGATACATGTGGGATGATTTGCAATTCAGTGAGAAAAAGTGGAGTTGATATTGACCTGATCACATACATGCTGGCATAATAGGAGACTGAATGGCCACAAAATCTCAGTGGCAGTAGTTGATAAGTCATTGGCAGAGTACATGGTACCATGGAAGTTATGAAGTAATTTGAAGTTGTGATTGTCTGCAATGTAACAGACAATAACCCAGTCATTAAGTACTATAAGACTAGTGGAAGCATTCACTAAATTATTTATAATTGAAAGTTATAATTCTCTGAATAAATGTAGTTACTGAAGAGTACCAAATATAAGCCATCATATTCAAAATTGAATTCAATGTAGGAATGAAAATTTGAATATGCATATATCTACTCTATATGACATCAAAACCAACAGAAGAATACAAACGTTTTAACATTCTTTTGCCAAAGGAACAAATTATTACTTCAAAACAGTTTGCAGAGTAGTGGAGATGCTTGGTTCTATGAAATCAATATTGCAAATAAAATATTATATATACTTAACAGTTTTGGTTGATTAAAACTTATAGTGATAAAATATATGTTAAATTGCAGCTTGTTAGAGTGTATATATTCCCAGGTGCAGGGTGATACATAGACTGCAAAGATTTTTTACAGATCACTTCTATGAACTGTCATGTACAAAAGTAATTGCAATTCTGAAATGATTTCATATATACCTGGTGTGAGTGAGAGTTGCTGACTGTTCCGTCCGGTCCAGGACAAGATTGGAACCAATCTGGTGCAAAATTGGCAGTCCGGGTCATCCAGATACCCAAACTGGCAATTTGGGTATGGTTTGAGGAAAGTCTCCCAACCTGTCTGAATTGGGCAGGTTGTCAGTGGGTTGTCCTGTGGGTCGAGCTGTATATTCATATAATGCTTATCCTTTTGCAGTTTGACAATAGTACCTTACCAAAATCACATACTCAACCTCCAGTCAATATTGTGTGCATGTTTGACAGTTTGGGGTATCAATTATGTTGGAATCCGTGGCTTATCTGACATATTTTATATTTTTGCCTGTAAAGGCAGTCCATAGTTTCGTTGTGAGCTCAAACATCTGTACAATGCCTTTATTACAAAATTTGCAAGAGCAGAAATTGTTGATGCTCGGTTGATAATCACTGGCACGATGGGGTAAGGAAGCAATCTTGTATTGTTTTGCCTAAAAAGGCAACCATTACTTTGAATATGAATTCCTGCCACAAAGCGACACTTAGATTTCCCAAGTTGCAAGACCAGAAGTTGTTGACGCTCCATTGATGCTGATTTTGAGGATGCGGTAGAGAGCATGTTGCTGGTGATTTGGTCTGTAAAGGCAGCCAATACATCATGTATGAATATGTACAATCAGTCACCACTTAGATGACCCATGATGTAAAGCCAAAAATCATTGACACTCTGTTCAGGCTCATTTTCATCAATGGGCAGTTACTGTGTTTAATTCATCTCTGCCTATAAAGGCTGGTAATACATCGGTTATGCATAACTGTGACCAAAATACATTCCAATTACTTTACTTCCAGGACCAAAAATTGTTAATGCTCTGTTGACACACATTTGCAGAAGATAGTAGTGATGTCATGGATAGCATTTTTGTTTATAAAGGTAGCCAATACTGTGAATATAAATAACAATGACCAGATCATGTTCGAATTACCTGACTTACAAGACCAAAAATTGTTGGCACTCCATTGACGGTCAATTTGCCCCAGGCAAATCCGCAAAATGCAGTTATTTTATATGGCATTGAATATCGTCAATCATGTTTTGGCATCCTTTCCATTGTTTTCATGTACTCTCTCCTTTAGCACGACATGTTTCTTTAATAATACTTATCAATACATCCTTTAAAATACTCTTTAGAGTGTCCCTGAATTGTAGATACCAATACACTCAAAAATCCCATTTCTGTTGATATATTCTGGTCTGCACTTTCTGGTTCACTCAATAGGCTGCTGTCGTCTGCAAAATCAATGTCAGCCCCATTGCCACACAGTTGATAGTGTACTAACTAGGGGTTGTTCCTTGATCAATCAGCAAATCTGAAATACAGTCTTCATCTCGTATGAGATCCTTTGCATATGGATCATGATTGAACTGCGTAGCATTGGGAAGTGGAGTATGTACAGATACATATCTGGCTGGCACACTATCCATTTTGGACATTTCAGCTCCAACATTCTCACCAGGTGGTGCAGGTGGCACAGGGGGTGCAAGTCGCAGAGGTGGTGTTCCCGGCAGAAATGGCGTCAGTTTAGGAGGAGGTGCAGCGGTTCCTTTGCGCATCCAGCATGTCTGCGGATCCTGTACTGTCCCATCTTGGCAAGAAAGGCAGCCGTCAGTTAGATTTTCAGGAGCTGGGTGTCCCTCTATCTTGACATTCATCATTTTATACCCTTGAACTAGAACTCCCCACTCCTACTCTTCTCGGACTTCAACTTGAGGTTTCTTGATTAGATGTTCCGTGTTCTCCATTGCAGTGCAGGAAAACCCTGCTTTGCCCATTGTGGCCATTTTCAAGGCAAGGCACATGTTGGACTATTCTAGTTGTACCTGACCTCCTTGCTTTGGCACAGTAGCTGACATGTTGAAAACCTACAAGGAATCAGTTCCTGTGTCTAAATATGAGATTGGTTATTTCCTCAACCATATACGCTTCCATAGCCTCCTCTAGAGTTATTTATTCTTCTTTCGTCCACTCTAAGGGATGCTTATCACGAAATTTCTTCACAACCATCCCAGGGCTGACAACATCTTGATGTTGGATTGCATAAACTGTAGTGACAAATGCCTTGGTCGATCACAGTGGTTATCCATTATGGGCAGCAATACATTGGTCAAGTAGCTCTCTACTTATACGAGCTGTACAGTGTATTGTTAGTCGATGGCCATCTACCTCAATATGAATTCACTCACATCCTATTGCATGCTGCTTTCAATTCTTGCCGCTTAATGTTTTATGTATGGTGTTTACATGTACATTCTGGGTCATGTTGGTTGTGGCTGCATTGGCAGCATTGCAGTGGACTATCTCATGTCTGCATTGTTACAGTGTCTCAGGAGGAGGCTGATCGGATGATGCACCTTTCATTCGATTGGATTTGGATCTGCTCGCACTTTGCAGAGGTGATTGTGGAGTCATGATTTACTGTAGTGGATCAGGAGAAGAAGATGATTAGTAAAAAATGTGGGAAGTCCTGAGGAATATATTATCAGCTTCAAGTCAAAATAGAATTAGTAACAACCACCTTGCACAGTATACTCAAAATGAATTATGCTGCTTACTGCGGTAGGTTCCAGGGGTTTCCAACCATCCTGGGAGTTCCAGTTAGTTTGTCTGATATTGTCGGTTCGTTTTGCGGGATAAATAGCAGTGGATGACAGCCAAACTCAGATATTTCATAGATATAAGCAGTACATAGTTCAACGGAACAAACGTCAGTCAATATATGTTCCATGCCCTCTATGAGATCTTTCATGAAACACATGCTAAAAATCAAGTCATGTTGTACGGTTAAAATTGCTATTCCTAATAAAGTGACGGTCAAAATGCTGATTTTACTTTGGTCAAGTTGATCAAGTGTACCAACCATAACATAAAAGACGTGACACGCCCCCGTGCAGTCCATATCTTCTAACATGCAACATTTCGACCAACAACAAAGTCAAATCACAATACTATGGTCAATACTCTACAAACAGCCTATTGGCACGTCCAGAGGGCAACGACGTCAAGTCAATAATCCGATCAATACAAAGGTGTCAGAATGCCAATAAAGGCAAGACCAGCATGGTGACCAATAGGTTGCGAATCTTAAAACTATTGCGCAGCTTGTGATCCGAAACAACGCTTGCCGCAAAGAGAAGACGGGAAACAAAATCTTTCAGCAACCATAAGAAACAGAAATGGATTGAGGATTATGTAGATAGAGATGCCACTGTGGCAAGAAAACGAGTTGAAGAGACAGAGACAGCAATTCAGCAAGCGGAAGATGATATGAGTTGGGCAGAAATTGAAGGGTTGAGAGGCCAAAAGCCGGAAAAAATATTTGCGAAGATGTTGAATGCTATCGGAGACAGTCTGAGTGATGTTGCAAGTTCCAATGATGACCTGGTGGGGAAGCTGAAGACGATGACAATGAGGATTCAGAGCCGGGCAAGATGAGCAAAGATCACGAACCTGGCTGGATGATGAGTGCAATGTCGAAAACGTTATAGCACCGCATGGAGATGTTCAGCAGAACCAGATAAGCTTTGTGGAAATGACCAGACTGGGATGGGGGGATGCGGCCAGTGACTTCTGTGAGAAATATATGAAGTGAAGTAGGGCCGAATTGATGGTTCCGGTGGTCAGTAATCCACAAATGAACACAGTTGTAACCACACCTGCACTGATAATACTTTGAGACCAATCGTCCCCTGATACCATACCTGGAAAATTGCAAATGCCTTAATCAACTTCTCGACCAGGAAATACTTATATGAGGCTAAGTTCCAGGAAACCAGAGTCAAAGATATGCATCGTGCCTATCCCACCCGACGTGGTATCTGATTCGTCACCCATTATGAAATCGATGTCTGTTAAGTCAGAAAGCTTTTACTCCTGCCCATTGTCATCCTATCTAACTAGCATATAAGTATCAAAGTTGGCCTAAGTAATGGTGATGGCTTTTGAGTCGCCAGCAGCATACAAGACTGAATTCCAGTTTCGGACAATGTATCTCTTCAAACAGTGAATCATGTACCTCATTTGCAGAATGTCTGCATTTTGCTGCTCTCAGTGACCAAACTTTGAGACATGAGAATTCATCTGTGCATATGGAAGGGTTGTATGGGCCATGTGAAAGTTCTAGATTCCAACTCAAGATGATAGATGACGAATGAACGTGATATTGCCCTGTCCGTTACGCCTAAGTGTGAAAGCAAAATAGAAATTAGTAACAAAATTATGTGACAAAATTTAGAACAGTGATGTCATACTAGTATTTGATGGAGTGGTCAATGTGCAATGTAAATCTGGATGGATGATGACCATCATGCTGCATTCACCCAAGCATCAATCTATATAACTTGCCACACAGACCTGGTGCACATGGTTGAGTGTTTAAACATTGTTTAGGGTAGGTCATCAATATTGAGGAGGCGAAGCTAGATGAGGACAGGTGAATAAGTCCAGCTATATAAATTAAAAACTAGTGAATGGGTCTACATTCCGTAAATTGCCAGCTAAAAGTGCTAGAATGTATCAGGGCTACATCATCCATCCCCTAGATACTGTGTGTAACAGTGGATGAGGAATTGAGAGGCGATAAAGCTTTTGGATGCAAAGAAGTATTCATTGAAACCATATATTGGCTGACATAAATGACTAATAGAATTTTGGTATACTGTTATTGACTGAAAAATAACTGTTAAGATGTGTCTAAGGTGAGCGTCAACAGAATGTCAATGATTTGCAGTCTTAGACTATTAGCGATCCAAGGGCTGCATAGTTATCTCCTTCCAAAGTGAAAGTATTGGTTGTCATTATAAGCCAAAAGGAATGCGGCATGCTTATTGCCCCATGCAGGAGATTAGCATCAACAGAACATCAGCATGTTTTGGTCTTGCATCATGAATAATCCATGGGCTGAGCAATGACCTTAAGCTAGAATCAATATACTGGCTGCCTTTGTCAGCAGAAATGTCAGCTATGACATCGCTGATATCTCCTGAAAATGTTTATCAATGGAGTGTCAACAATTATTAATCATACATCATAGCTCATCCAAGGGCTGTGCAATAACATCAACCTATAATTGATATATTGGACTCCTTTCTCAGGCAAACATACTAGCGACACTATCACTACAGTCTCCTAAGTATGAGCATCAACGGAGCATCACCAATATTTAGTTATCCATCTTGGATTGTCCAAGTGCCATGCAATGACATTGACCCATGATCCCAGTATTGGCCGCCCTGATGGGCAGAAATGCAAGTGAGTATGTCGCTGCCGCCTCAACAATACCAGCCTCAACAGCGTGTCAACTGTTTTTGTGGGGGCTCTGTAAGCTACACAGCAATCTACTGTGTTGCATGGTTTCTAAACCGAGTATTTAACAGTCAGTCTATTCAGTATGTCCTTGTATACAACTGCAGAAATATACATGTATTATGTCACACGTCTGATGTTTTTCTAAGATGATTGTTTTCATATCGCTACCACTTCCTAACAATGACCATCAAAGGGGCTTCAACAATTTCAAGCCTTGTGACTTGGACAATTAAACAGCAGTGCAACTGTGTTAACTCATAATTGATCTATTAACCATCTTTATAATCAAAAATGGAAGTCATGATATTGCTACCACCTCCTACAAACAAGTGTCAATGGAGCTTCAACAGTTTTTGTGGGGGCTAAGGATTCTACACAGCAACAAACAGCACTGTATCATTCTGCTATGCAGCTTTCAACAGTGAGTCTTTTCTATATGTCCCTCAGTACAACTACCGAAATATGCTTGAAATGTCTCACTGGTCTGACTGTGTTCATGGTCGTAGCTCTAGAGTCAACATGTCAAAAGTCATCTTGTACTCATCCATAGCACATCTTTGACAGTCTCACAAGTCAAACTAAACAGTCATCAAATTGCTATGACCATATACGATTCAAAATCTTTACATACCCTGCTGGTAGAGATTTTAATATCTTCCAACCATGAACATGGCTGATTTCATAATTTGAGTGACCTTACTTTGCACATCATATTTGACGGTTGGTGGCATTTCATGAATGTCGGCGCGAAGCATCATGTTGGTTGGAATATTTCTTCACATGCACCTTCCTGGCGATTCTATTGGCATTGTGGGATTTGGGACACCAGTAATCTGGTATCATATGTATTGTTTGTCATCAAGTTGTTCGCCATTCATCAGAGAATAGGACCAGCTCAATGGGGAAACACTTGATGGCAATTGCACACCTCGCAATGTTGGATGAGTTGACAGAGTCAGAAGTTGCTGAATCAACTACGTCAAATGCCGGTGGAACAGCTTTGGCCATACTGAAAAGTCATGGAAGTCAAGGAATTACCATACAAAGTTCGCAAAGGAAATTCATATTCGGCATTCAAATCTTATCTATATGGACCGTGTCGACTGACACAATGCTCCAAACTGGCATCTAAAGACTTTGTGAATGCTGAATTTCACTAAGCCACCTGGAATCACTAGCTGATGTTAAAATTTATTTCAACTCATATTCCGTGGAACACTATATCAAACCTAGAGCTATGGCAGTTAGGTGATGCATTGTGCAGCCAGCTGATTCTACCATCCGCCAGCACCCTTAGGAACATTTGCCAGAGGGAATACTCACTAACAGTGGAAGAAATTAAGAAGCAGTTGCCATCAAGCACTAAAGTTAGTGTAGCTTTGGGCGTGTGGACATCAATGAATTCACTACGCATAATGTCGGTCATTGAGTGCAATAACGATCGAAATTGGGTGTTGTGAGAAGTAAATATGATATTCAGTAAGGTTGAGAGGCTATTCTTTTCCTATCTAGAAAGCTACTTCAGGATAATAGGTCCAGGGTCAACATACTGGAGCAAGCCAAGCGGTCCATTTGAAGGTAGTTCTTGATTGTTTTGAGCTTACGGACAGTTGTTCACTGAGAATTACATCTGATACTGCTTCCACCAATTACTCAATGCCTGGGGAACTACAAACAACTCTTGAGGCCTCTGGAATTGAGTGGCCTGCATTGAGAAGCCACATACCATGTATGGTGCACATCATCCAGCTTGCTTTAGGTGCATTCAGCTTGCGTTAGATGCATTGATGAGCAATCTTGGTGCCAGAGAGCATACAATGTCTTGCGAAGTGCATGAGTACGATCAGCAATTTGGAGAGAATGAATGCTCAGAGATTGGGCATTATCAAAGACTTCAGAAAGAGGGCAATGCTAGAATCAACATGGTGTCGGCCATGAGACCAGGTTCAGCAATGACAAATGAAAGAGTATGTATTTCAAGATATTTTGAAAGTCATCAAACTGACCTTCATATAGCCCCGAATGCTCGGTGAATAGATAACACTAACACTGGGTCTTCGAAACGAGTTCATTGACTGTCAACAAGCCAATGTCCGAATCGCTGTGCAGCCATATATGGAAGTGAAGACAGGGTGGAATTCAACACCGGACTTGCTCGAACGAGCCTACCAATTATAAGAATTCGCCCCAGAGTGGCTCAAGAATCTACAATACTGTTGGTACCACCACCTTTTCCTAACAGCGGACAATTGGACCGTCATGAAGTATGTCATGGTTGGATTAAGGCCAGTCCAATAGTGGACCCTGTGGATGTTGAATTGGTATACCATTGCTCAACATTACGTGATCACTGTGTACAATAACATGTTCGATCATATGGACGGTTTTATGCAAGTGTTATGCAAGAAAAAGTCTGAATGGAAGGATAACTAATACTTCGCCACGAAGCTTGCGTGCCAGAAGCTGTCCCAATATTATGCACCGGTTACTCCAAGGACCAGTATGCTTCTCACTTCAGTACTTATTCTCAATCCTCTCAAGAAGTTGCAGTCGTTCAGGCAGTGGGAGCAGGAAATGGTTATCATTCCTAAAGACGACAATTCCTATACTACCCAATACCAAGAGGCGTTTCTGAAGTATGCGAACAATGCATACTGTGCCAATTATATGCAATTGTTCATCAGTGATCCTGAAAACATACTGAGCGACAATCTCTTCCCCTCGGCAATGACATCTGGATCTGGTCGATTTTCTTCTGATCCATGTGATTTGTCCAGCATTAATGAAGAATACTTGGATCTTCAACACGTGGCTGGAATTGCTCCCGGACTCAACAATTGCACAGCATGCATATTGACAGCTTCAAGGAGCTATTTGTATTCACCCCCTGAATCACCGAAGAACTGGGGCCAAGTTGATCATACGCTGAGTGATTACCACTCTGACACCTTGGAGATGCGCATTACATTTTGGATACCGGATATCACCAACTGCTGGCGCCAACCGGGGAAAGTATACTCCAAGTATGTCAATCTCTGTAATGTACCATGCGATAGATTCTCTATCATACCACATGCCATCTCACTGGAGGTAAGTTATTCCATTGGGCAAGATGTAATCGGCTAGAGGAAGTCAAAAACCACAGGCGACACTTTTTGCAAAATAGTCCTACTGATGTGGTTTACTTTAGCCGATAATGGGAGATTAGCTGCCGATGATGCAGCGTTGGATACAATGGAAACTGAAAACGACTTCAATTTGAAGAGAGAGGAGGAGAACAGAAAATGGAACAGAATCGCCCAGGTGTACAACGTTCTTGAGTTGTGGCAGCACCGCCAAACCTACGTCCTACACCGAAGGAATCTCATGCTAATATTGAGCAAATGAGAGTCGTTGGCTACATTTCAGATCCGGAAGCAATGGTCAAAGCATACTGGTCAAACTTTTGACAAGACGGTGCGGCTGGAATTGAATTGTTGGGAAGATCACGTTTGCCACCAGCATTGTCTGTAATGGATCTTCCTGGAGGACAAACTCATTGATTAAATGTCCACCGAATCAGAACAATTGATTGTCATCCAGTCCAAAGTGCCAATGAGATGCCTCCTGAAAGCATTTCCAACACCGAGAATTGGCATAACTTGAAGTGTGACTTGGATAATCCAAATCAGATAGAAGATGACTGGAAGGCAGACCATGGAGGTGATGTACAGAAAGACCATGGCATCAAGCATCCGGATAGCACAGAGTTGCGGAATGTGAGTGCTGTACCAAATTTTTCTTGATGGATTCAGCCAACACATACATCAAACAAACAGGGTGAAAAGGTGTTCATGACTGCCAATGCCATCAGCAAAATTCATTTCCGTCCGGGCGGAATGACTCCGTCAGAGTGGACGCGCTCCGTCAGAGCCGTCAGAGACACCCCGGTGGCGGATTACTCCACCCCCGGCATCAATGCCACGCGTCGTGTTGCATATTGCCCTCTGATCGCTGTTTCGCCGTTTCTTCTCGCTATAGCGGTCTCCTAATTTAAACAAACACTCTGGCGTTGTAGCCAACTGTGACCATACGTCGGAATGCGTTCATTGGGTACACGCTAGCATCGGGATTGCAATGCAATGTGACGCTGTGAAAATCTCTCCTCGCGTTCCTTCTACATTAAGCTCGAGGAGCGTAGGAAGGTGAGAAGCTATGATAGTACCCAGCCGTGAGGATCTGCGCAATTGCGTGGATCCACGAAATCTCGGAAAGAGCGAGTGAGACCAAAAGTTAGGAAAGATAGAGTGTGTATTTTCGTTGTACGACAAGATGAGATGAAAATGAGATGTTGTCTATCTAGCCCGGGGTCTCCCGAATATATACTCCGCGTCGCTCATTGCACCTCTGTTACCCCTGTATCTCCGTACACCCACCATGGCATCTTAACGATATACCTGGAGGCCGAGATCGAGTGAACTGAGAGATGCACTTGGAGGCCGTGATCAATCGAGTTTGGAGATGCACTGGGAGGCCGTAATCGAGCGAGTTTGGAGATGCACTTGGAGGCCGAGATCGAGTGAACTGAGAGATGCACTTGGAGGCCGTGATCAATCGAGTTTGGAGATGCACTGAGAGGCCGTGATCGATCGAGTTTGGAGATGCAATTGGAGACCGTGATTGAGTGAACTGAGAGATGCACTTGGAGGCCGTGATCGAGCGAGTTTGGACAGGAACTTGGAGGCCGAGATCGAGTGAACTCAGAGATGCACTCAGAGGCTGTGATCGATCGAGTTTGGAGATGCACTGGGAGGCCGTGATCGATCGAGTTTGGACATGCACTTGGAGGCCGAGATCGAGTGAACTCAGAGATGCACTCTGAGGCTGTGATCGATCGAGTTTGGAGATGCACTGGGAGGCCGTGACCGAGCGAGTTTGGAGATGCAATCAGAGACCGAGATTGAGTGAACTGAGAGATGCACTTGAAGGCCGTGATCGAGCGAGTTTGGACATGCACTTGGAGGCCGAGATCGAGTGAACTCAGAGATGCACTCTGAGGCTCTGACCGAGCAAGTGTGGAGATGCACTTACAGGCTATGATCGAGCGAGATTGGAGGAGTACTTGGAGGCGGTCGATTTGGAGGGAGGCGCGACGGCAGCTGAGACTTTATTCATTGGTTAACGTGTAATGGTGGGAATGTAGAGAGTTGAGTACAACATCCGCCGAGAGATGAGGGACTGGCTGGGAGCGGGAGACTGTCGATCTTGGAATGATGCTGTACTTGGTGTACTTGGTGTTAACTCATGATTATGGCATGGAGAGAGAGAGAGGGATGACTTAACTTCGTGATGGTAGAGTTGAGCACAAGAAAGAGAGAGATCAGAGGAGATGGGGGAAATCATCATGAGAAACTGGGACTTAGAGAATTTCGTGTGCGAGTGAATTGACCATCCCCGATACGGCAGGTACGAGTCCCGATCCGGCGGGTAATAACACCGATAGGAGGTCTTCTAAACCCAATGAGGCAAGTCGTACTCCTGATTCGTCATCGCGGCTCGTATCCTCCACATCGTTCTCATCTTCATCCCCCATCTCTCTCTTTCTCGTCCACAACTCTACCATCATCGCAAGAACACAAAGTTAAGTCATCCCTCTCTATTTCTCCATGCCATCATCATGAGTTAATGCTGAGTGCATTATACACCGAGTGCAGCTTACACCGAATACAGCATACACCTAAGATTGTCTGTCGTTCCTTCCTTCTCACGATTTCGAGTTGACCCCTGAATGTAGCTTCAGCTTCCGGCGTACCTCCCTACCGATCGACTGCCACCAGCCAGTTCTCCATAAGACCTTCAAAGGTAAAGTCACCTCGTCACATTCCCACGGTTTCGAGTTAACTACCCGATGAATAGAGTCTCAGCACCAGGCGTGCCTCCCATCGACCGCCTCCAGATTGACCGCCTCAAGATCGACCGCCTCCAGATCGACCGCCTCCAGATTGACCGCCTCCAGATTGACCACCTCCAGATCGACCACCTCCAGATCGACCGCCTCCAGATCGACCACCTCCAAGTACTCTTCCAATCTCGCTCGATCATAGCCTGCTACAAGTGCATCTCCAAACTCGCTCGATCACGGCCTCCCAGTGCATCTCTCAGTTCACTCAATCTCGGTCTCCAATTGCATCTCCAAACTCGCTCGATCACAGCCTCTCAGTGCATCTCCAAACTCGATCGATCACGGCCTCCAAGTGCATCTCTCAGTTCACTCGATCTCGGCCTCCAAGTGCATCTCCAAACTCGCTCGATCACGGCCTCCCAGTGCATCTCCAAACTCGATTGATCACGGCCTGCAAGTGCATCTCTCAGTTCACTCAATCTCGGCCTCCAAGTGCATCTCCAAACTCGCTCGATCACAGCCTCCCAGTGCATCTCCAAACTCGATTGATCACGGCCTCCAAGTGCATCTCTCAGTTCACTCGATCTTGGCCTCCAATTGCATCTCCAAACTCGCTCGATCACGGCCTCCAAGTGCATCTCTGAGTTCACTCAATCTCAGTCTCCAATTGCATCTCCATACTCGCTCGATCACGGCCTCAAAGTGCATCTCTGAGTTCACTCGACCTCGGCCGCCAAGTGCATCTCCAAACTCACTCGATCATGGCCTCCCAGTGCATCGCTGAGTTTATTCAATCTCGATCTCCAATTGCATCTCCAAACTCGCTCGATCACGGCCTCGGAGTGTATCTCTGAGTTCATTCGATCGTCATTTTCAGCCGCACCTCTAATTGGTCTCAAGCACCGCCAGCAGCCAGTCCGTGTGTAGATGGGTAGCTGTATAGATACATAGATACATAGATGAGAATACAAACTGAATACATGAGTTTTAAAAATCGTTGAACGATTAGTAGTAGCTATGATTTCCAGGCGCACCAGCAGCGTTCTCAAAGAAGAAGAAGTTGTTTTCCCAGACTGCTCTACTGTGATTCGAGGAGCTCCCAGGTGCTCCCAGGTGCACTTGAAAGGCACTACATCAGTCCACTAAACTTGAACCCGTCGCCTGGGCGACGAGCAGCATGTAATTCTCCGTCAGAGGGTACGAGGTTCCATCAGAGCCGTCAGAGCTGTCCGGAACACCCGGGTGTTTCTGACGGAAACTAGAGTTGTTGCTGATGGCAATGGAAAGAAGGAAGAATAAGTGACACAAGACAAAGTAGATCAGAAAGGGTAGATATGTTTTCACCAGGTGCTATATATTACTTCACTGAGAATGTCACTTATAGAATTAATCTGGGAGAATTGTGAGTAGTTGCATGTGAATATTGGTTGATACACAGAAGTGAAGAGGGCAAAATATAGTATTCAGCAAGATATATAAATAATAATTGAATGAGAGCGACACATACAAGAAGACTACTGGGCTTGGCGTTTCCAAAGGGCCGAGTCTTAATCAGGCAAGAAAAGAACCAATAAGTTCGAATAAGTATGAACACAGATATCGATGGAAGTGGATTGTGACTAAACAATACATTACAATGACTGTAAACGGAGCATAAATGATTTTTGCTCTTGTAAATATCGCAATTGAAAAGTAACATGATTGCATTTGTACATATCCAATGGATTGGTGGCTGTTATACATACAAGAGAAAACAACACGGTCCGAGCCCCATTCTGAACATGAGCGTCAATGGAGTGTCAATGATTTTTGGACTGGCAAGTCACGAAATTAGCATGTGATTTTGCTGTTCATGTATATAATCAATGTATTGGTAGCCATTATCAGCAGAAATGTCAGCGACATGCCCCCTGCCCGATCGTGACCATGAGCCTCAATGGAGTGTCAACAATAGTTGGTGGGTGATTTACGTGGCGCTTGATTGCAGATATTTACAAACAAGAAGCTGGTAACCTTTATAGGCAGAGAGGCATGACATATTTCTGTGACAGCTTCCTGGATAATAAAAACTTAATTGATATTCAACTCTGCAACTCAGTGTTTGTGAGTGCATGAGCCTACACAACCCGGTAAAACCTCATATATAGACAATCATGAGCACAATGCACTGTGATTAACCATGATGCAAGACCATGAATTGTTGACGCCCCGTTGACCCTTATATTCAAGATTGGATGGGAAGTGCGTCACATTCTGCTTTGCCAATGAAGGCGACCTATACTGTGATTATGTCTAACAATGACAACATCACTGTGTAATTACTTGACTTACTAGACCAACAATCGTTACTGCTCTGTGAATACACATTTTCAAGATGGGGCAGGTTGTGTGTCACTTTCTCAGTTGCCTATAAAGGTGGCCAATACTTTGATTATGTATAACAATTACCAAGTGACTTTTTAATAACTTGACTTACAAGTCTGATAATAATTGACACTCCATTGATTGTCATTTTTAGGAGATATTAGGGATATCCTCACTCGTGTTTATACCAATCAAGGCGGCTAATACTTCCATTATGCAATCCAGCAACCATGTCTCTGATTCATAACCTGACTTACAAGGCTTAAAATCATTGATGCTCTGTTGATGCTTATTTTCAGACTAGGGCAGGGAGCATGCCGCTTTCTCTGTTGACTATACAGGCGGCCTATATCTTATATAGGAATGTCTCCAACCAATTGTCACTTAGATTACCGAAGATACTGGACGACAATTGGTTGACCCTCCATTGACACCTATTTTCAGCATTGGGAAGGCAGTGTTTGTCTACATTTCTTGAGTGTAAAGAAGGCCAAAATATCAACAAAGGACAATGACATATGAAATTCAAAATGTTGGGATTAACGGTAGGATATCGGAGTGTGACCATCAATAGAACAAACTGATATCCTGACGTGGTGATTGGAACCAATGGCTCTAGCCAAATCTGGCAAAACCCATGGGTTGATGTGTACTGTCTGGATTTGGCCCTCCCAGCGGCAACAGGTCGCGTTTTTGAATTGGTCTGAAACCGAACCAACACTTCATTGTGCTGCAAACCCACACCCCGGGCAGGTTTGCTGGACCCATTGCTAATGCTACATATTGCCTATTTTCAATATTTTAATCATTCTTTGTAAGTTGAAAGTGCCAATATTGTCTATGTGATATCTTATATCTGGATTCCCAATGATCATGGTATTGGTAACTGGTACACCCATATGCCTAAGTAGAAGATAATGGAAGACTGAAATATTCCATCAATTAATCAGTTGTTATATTGTCAGTTTCATGCTATCTAACAATCATGAAAGCTGTGGAAAGTACTATTAATTGGTTACTATCGAAATTCTATCAGCCACATCGGAGAAGAACGTTGTTATGGTATAGTATATTCATCATTTAGTATATACCCCCTATTTGTCTATATGAACAAGTCTAAAATATTATTTTCCAAAATAACTTATAATTAACTTACAATGCAAGACAGGCATGATGAAAATGTTTCATAGAGAGGATAGTATTGGAATCCAGATGTTATTGATGAACACATCACAAGACTTACTAGAAAGTTAGCATACAATAATGAACTTTCCATAAGTAGTAGAAAAATATATTGCCACTACAGCAAATTGACTATAGACCGCACTACATTCAAACATACACATGCGACGCTAACAGTAAGATTGTAACAGACCCCTGTCTCACATACAGTCTATGGTTATTCATAGTCCATTAATACAGATGGATGTGCATGCCAATACATTAAAATACAGCTGGTAGCCAGTGATTGACTAATACCTCGCTGGATTGGATGGCTGTTATAGTGGTACTGAGTCCACTGGAGAGCCAAGTGGTTCTTGACAGCCTGCTTGGGAGCATACTACGAAGCCTGTTTAATAGCCTGCTCAGATGCTGACTTGTATATCATCATCAGAGCCTGATTGAGACCCTTCCTGGGACGTTTATTAAGAGCCTGGATAATACAGCTCCAGTTGAGAGCTGAGTATGAGAGAGCAGCACTTTGGAAGGAGTAGAGTTTTCCATGGGAAGCTTCAGCTGGTGGAAAACAATAAGTTTGTGGAAGCTTTGGCTAATAGAAGGGTTTCAGTCAGTAGAAGCTTTGATGATAGCATTGATGTAGCCAACCTAGATGTCTAAGTACTTTTGTACTATAACCACCATCACTGATATGATCACAATCACTAATAATACCCTACCCATCATTACTATGCCGACCATCACCATCCGCGCTGAATCAACTGCACACACATGTGCCCAAAATTGGTGGATAGCACACAGCTGATTCTGCTGGAATACTTGAGTCAGAGATCTGCTCTCCTCAAAATCAAATTGGCTATGTATTCTGCAGAATCTAAGACTGGTTTTGTCAATACCATGACTATAAGGCATCGTGAGATCTCATTGCAGAGGCCGGTGTTCTGATAAGATTCAGACTACAATATCAACTGACTTTATAATTTCAGCTACTTTAAGCGACCTGCTAACGGCCACCAGCCACCCACCACCTGGCTGCTGCCTTCTGATACCAGGCACATGCAACTTAGAAAGTCTCTGGTTGGGGTACACAGCAGCATACATGGGAGCATATAGTCAAGCGTGATCGTGAGTGTCTGACCTCTTGAGTGTGTACTTGGTAGTGTAGAGCCAAGCTGCCTAGAACCGTATGATCTCGTACAATTGGGCACGTCCTTGTAAGCATGTGCTGATGTGTAGTTGAGAACGTACTTCGAGTTATACTTCAATATACAACTGCAGTGTATTTTGGACTGTACTGAGACCAGATTTGGGAGCATATAGTCAAGCTGCCTCAGGTTGTATTGTTCAGTACAAATGGAAATGTACCGGAAAGTGTCATTGGAGTGAACAGTGTAGCAGGCTGGGAGTGTCCCGTCGAGTGCAATTGGGACGGCCCTCATCAGCAACAACCCTGGTTTCCGTCTGAAACACCCGGGTGTTCCGGACGGCTCTGACGGCTCTGACGGAACCTCGTGCCCTCTGACGGAGAATTACACGCTGCCAGTCGCCCAGGCGCCGGGTCGCCTTGCATAGCAGAGCACCTAGGAGCGCCAGCGACACACCTGTGAGCGTCTGGGAGCACCTCGAATCACAGTAGTGCATTCTGGGAAAAACAACATCTTCTTTGGGAATGCTGCTGGTGCGCCTGGAACTCATAGCTACTACTAATCGTGCAACGATTTTTAAAACTCATGTATTCAGGTTGTATTCTCATCTATGTAACTATTTATCTATATAGCTACCACTCTACAACACAGAGATACACTCCGAGGCCGTGATCGAGCGAGATTGGAGATGCAATTGGAGGCCGAGGTCGAGTGAACTCAGAGATGCACTTTGAGGCCGTGATCGAGCCAGTTTGGAGATGCAATTGGAGGCCGAGATCGAGTGAACTGAGAGCTGCACTTGGAGGCCATGATCGGTCGGGTTTGGAGATGCACTTGGAGGCCGTGATCGATCGAGTCTGGAGATGCAGTTGGAGGCCGAGATCGAGTGAACTGAGAGCTGCACTTGGAGGCCGTGATCGAGGGAGTTTGGAGATGCACTTGGAGGCCGAGATCGAGTAAAGTGAGAGCTGCACTTGGAGGCCGTGATCGAGCGAGTTTGGAGGCCGTGATCGAGCGAGTTTGGAGATGCACTGGGAGGCCGTGATCGAGCGAGTTTGGAGATGCACTTGGAGGCCGTGATTGAGCGAGTCTGGAGATGCACTTGTAGCAGGCTATGATCGAGCGAGATTGGAGGAGTACTTCGAGGTGGTCGATCTGGAGGCGGTCGGTGGGAGGCGCGCCAGGTGCTGAGACTCTATTCATCGGTTCGTTAACTCGAAACTGTGGGAATGTGACAAGGTGACTTCACCTTTGAAGCACTTGGAGGCCGTGATTGAGCGAGTTTGGAGATGCACTTGCAGGCTGTGATCGAGCGAGATTGGAGGAGTACTTGGAGGCGGTCGATTTGGAGGGAGGTACGCCGGAAGCTGAAGCTACATTCAGGGGTCAACTCGAAATCGTGAGAATGAAGGGACGACAGACAATCGTAGGTGTATGCTGTACTCGGTGTCAACTCATGATTATGGCATGGAGAGATAGAGTGGGATGACTTAACTTTGTGTTCTTGTGATGATGGTAGAGTTGTGGACAAGAAAGAGGGAGATGCGGGATGAAGATGAGAACGATATGGAGAATACGAGCGGCTATGAGAAATCAGGAGTACGACTTGCCTGATTGGGTTTAGAAGACCACATATCGGTGATATTACCCGCCGGATCGGGAATCGTACCTGCCATATCGGGGATGGGCAATTGACAGGCACACGAAATTTTCTCAAGTCCCAGTTTCTCATGATGATTTCCCCGATCTCCTCTGATCTCTCTCTTTCTTGTGCTCAACACTACCATCACCTAAGAACACGAAGTTAAGTCATCCCTCTCTATCTCTCCATGCCATAATCATGAGTTAACACCAAGTACAGCATACACCAAGTACAGCATCATCCCAAGATCGACAGTCCAGCTGCCGTCGCACCTCCCTCCAAATTGACCGCCTCTAAGTACTCCTCCAATCTCGCTTAATCATAGCCTGAGAGTGCATCTCTGAGTTCACTCGATCTCGGCCTCCAAGTGCATCTCCAAACTTGCTCGATCACGGCCTCCCAGTGTATCTCCAAACTCGCTCGATCACGGCCTCCCAGTGCATCTCCAAATTCGATCGATCACGGCCTCCAAGTGCAGCTCTCAGTTCACTTGATCTCGGCCTCCAAGTGCATCTCCAAACTCCCTCGATCACGGCCTCCAAGTGCAGCTCTCAGTTCACTCGATCTCGGCCTCCAAGTGCATCTCCAAACTCGCTCGATCACGGCCTCCAAGTGCAGCTCTCAGTTTAGTCGATCTCGGCCTCCAAGTGTATCTCCAAACTAGCTCGATCACGGCCCTCAAGTATATCATTAAGGAGCGACGGTGGGTGTACGGAGATACAGAGGTAACGGAGGTGGAATGAGCGACGCGAAGTATATATTCAGGAGACCCCGGGGTAGATAGATAGACAGCATCTCATTTTCATTTCATCTTGTCATACAACGAAAATACACACTCTATGTTTCCCAACTTTTGGTCTCACTCGCTCTTTGCGAGATTTCGTGGATCCGCGCAATTGCGTGGATCCTTATGCATTGCAATCCCGATGCAAGCGTGTACACAATGAACCCATTCTGACGTATGGTCATAGTTGACCACAACGCCAGAGTGTTTGTTTCAAATAGGAGACCAACAGAGTGAGAAGAAACGGCGAAACGGTGATGGGAGGGCGATATGCAAATTGACGGGTGGTATTGACGCCGGGCGTGGAATAATCCGCCACCGGGGTGTCTCTGACGGCTCTGACGGAGCGCGTGCACTCTGACGCAGCCAGTCCGCCCAGACGGAAATGTTTTTTGCTGATGCTTGAGAGCATGTACAGGTGCACTTCACATCACACTTGGAGATGTACATGGGAGCATACTCGGAGGGTACATGGGAGTCTCCGAAGTGCATACTTGGAAGCGTGAGTCAAGCAGACTGTGAGTGTGATTCAGAGGATACTGGTAGTGTGCAATTATATCCATGGGGCAGGTTTGTTGAATGCAGCATAATACAGGTTACCGAGCGCACATAATTCCATGCATATCACAGTAATCTAGCCAATGTTAAGTCCAATATAACCTCATAGTACCATGTGCCAAACATGCTGTGGATTACTGTCCCAAAAACAGCTTCTCATTGCATTACGCATTGCATAAGGTCATATTTCCTGCTGGAACTAGCATATTGCAATGCTAACTAGTAATAAGTTCTATATAATTCAGCATTCCACTGAGACTTTCAGTACCTGCAATATTTCTCAACCCCAAAACTGTCACCATTTTTATTTAGTATAGAGCATGGCAACAATTCAAAACATTCTTCAAGATTGTTGAGTTCCATTGAACAGATTCAACATATAGTATCTACAAAGAGAAGTCAAAGCTTAATCAATAATATCGATCTAGTGTTAGCAACAGTTCTGGGTTGCGTGGCTGTGGTCCGGGTTAGAACAGACCTGGAGGCCACGGTCCGGATCAGGTACCGCCATGTAACCTGAACTGGGTGACTAGTGCCAGGTTGTTACCCGAACTGTACATACACCCACGGCTTTTCGGCCAGGTTGGAACCCGACCACGGTTACAACTTTACAGTTCATACAAGTTTGGCTGTAATTGAGTGTTTGAGTTCAGATTGTATTTTGACATGATCAGTATGTGAATTGTGCAGTTCTAGCCGCTCTTTCACCTCCCGCTTCCAGATTTGCGATCCGACTGATAATCATTGGGTGGCTGCCAAATGAGGGCAAGTTGTAAGGGAAATAAGTGGGTTTTCGATAGCGACTCAACGAATATTGGTCGGATTACAACTGTGAAATCGAGAGGTGAATGAGCGGCTCGAACTGCACAATCTACGTACTGATCATGTCATGATAAGATCAGAACTCAGATACTTAATTGGAACCAAAGTTGTGATGTTGAAATGCTGGGTTTGTGGTGGTAATACAGGCCCAATTGCAACAGTGCGGGTTTACCTGCGGTAAAGCCCGTTGCAACGGTTTGGTTCAGGTTAGAACCCTAACCCATAACCGTTCTAGTCGGTTGGAACCATTGCTAACACTATATCTATCTAGGCAATTATATTATAATCTAATCATTCCAATTGAAGAGTTATTGTGCAATTCGATAGCATCGCAGAAGGAGTACAGCATGCCAGAACCACTATATCTTAACTAAGGAGGATCATTTTGACATGAATGTTGTTAAAATAGATGTGTAATGTTCATCCAGAAGATACTGTACCTTATTCCAAGCTGTTTCTAGACTCTAAAACAGATGGTACTTGAAACTCAATGAAGACAAACTCTATGCATATAATAGACCCAGTAAGATTGATAACTGATTGAAGAGTAGTGGAAGTAGATACTAATAGGAGTTAAATATATAGTACTGTAAATGAATTATACAACTAGCATTACACATATTCAGAAGAATGGAAACATTATTACCCCTTTCAGTCAGTACACTGCATTTGGTGAATGGCATTGATTTGCCATCACATTAGATTACAAATACATTATAATATAATATTTTAACTCAAATAGTTCCAACTGACATCTTTCAATAATGCTTATGAATATCCAATGTATCTTGCTATACACAACAATTTACTTCACAGTGAAGTCAGGATTGATAACAAATTTACTATCTAAGTGGTTTTTGGCCTCTAGAATACCTTGGAGAAGTGCAAAGACTATTAAACATCTTCCATTTGAAGTATACTTTGATTTTCAATATGTATCAAAGCTACACTTTAACCAACGTCAACAATTCAGGTAGATATATACTGTATGTTCTGATTGGACTGCACAGAAGTATCTTGTACAGGATGAACAGTTGTTTCTATCGAGTATACAGCTGCCAATATTCATCTTACAATTGTATTAATCAGTAAGTTTACAGGGGAATTGTATTAACTACAGGAAATATTCAAACGATATCCTCCACATTTTCAACAATAAAGTCTCATTACTGATAAAATGGAAGATATAAATATTTCAAAATATGGAAAATACTGACAACAAATTAACTAAGGTCATGGAAATGATCAGGGCAGTATTGTCAATTGTGTTTTAATGAGTTAAGGAATTGAATGTATCCATATAGAAAGCATTCAAAAAGGATAGTACATGATACCTGATGTCTGGATAGGGAATTATCCAGTATCAATTACAATGACTCAAGTTTACAGTGTAATATTTAATATGAACAATACCTGAGTTTTGATGATTGAAATATACAACTAATAATGGCTTGATAATGCAAATGAGGTAAAACATACTATATCATATAGATGTGATCGAATATTACTATGGTTGATACAATTGGATTATATTTAATGTAGGATGTATTCTGAAATTATCAGCTGCTGAAGATCTAATTGTTCTGCCAATCTGACAAATTGTATTAGCTGGTCGTTTACTCAGTGAAGATCATGATGATATTCTCCAACAGTCCATATATGTAAGAAATATATAGTCACCATTTCGTAGCAACTTTACTTTTGCAAATTGATATCCAGAATGGTGATTTTTAATATTTTCTTACTGGTACATAGAGAGTAGAGTATTAAGGGAAAAGAAGATCATCTCAATCGGTTAAATGCTAACGGACAATTATAGATTCATCAGAGTAATCTCATCCAAAGACTGAAAACATCCAGTAGAGGAATGTGCATACAATCCAATAGGAGGTCTTCATATGATATTCTATTCATTCTCCGGATATCTTAGTTATGCAGATAACTCTAACATACTGTCCAAAGTTGTTGAGAATTCCATGTGAACATTTTGCCAGGTATAGTACCTGTTTGGGAAATGAATCAGCTTATGCTTGATTGTTGCCAATGATGATGAGTATTTGTGTCATTAACTATCTTAGATTTGGAAGCAAATAGTTCAAAAGCTCAAGCTAAGTTATAGGTGAATTGACATTCAAAGATTGTACAGTGTAAAAAGTGATGGCAAGAAAATATATAACCTATGATATATCCCAGAGAAATGCAAGAAAATAATAATTGACAATGTTATAACTTGCGAGAAAAAATGATACAGAATGTTCAGTGTATAGAATGCCCACAGTTATCCTTTATCAGGTGAAGCTTCACGCAGTACAGTATATTCATATATCAAATACCAGGTACCAGTTGTTACCAACTAAGCAAATTGCCAGAAATTATAGATATGCTAGTATGCTGCTGTCACACATACAACTCAACTTAGAATGGAGGGTAAGATGGATTCAACGATCTGGATTGTGGCAGAGATTTGTACAATCTGGCTATTTATACAGAATTAATATATGTTCAACTTCAAAGCATACAGTGTAAATTTGAAAATACTATAAAAGAAATGTAGATATAACAATATTCAAAATACCATCCAACCATTGATGGTGCACTTGGGACATTTTTACATTTATTATGATAGCCGTATTGTTCAGTGATTTAGTAAAAGTAGTGGATATTCACAATCACCAACAATATACAAAAGTTACTACATATTGGGAATATATACACAAAATTCCATTGAAATAATAAAGTTTAGGATAACAACAAGTAGCTTCAATTGAATGAGAGTTATATAGAACCTGACTATTATTTAAAGATTGGCTTATCTTGCAGTTCAAAAGTGATATAATATTTACTGTACAGCTATTTGCAACTTAATATTCATCATTGTAATCGGTTAACACCCCAAACAGCTATTTTAATATTTCCCGTAGAATTTCAGTAGGCTAATTTTGTATCATACAGCCTTCCAGCTGTGAAATTGTGTGAAAATCAGAATTGGGAAGCTGGCAATAATTTTCAGTGACTATTCCCCCAGGATGTATGCAGTTATTTCATTATACAATGTCTTTACCATCTATCTTGTTATGAGATTCTGCAGCATTGGAAATATAAAATCAGTAGTTTTAATCTTTATTTCAATTCAAATTACACTATTTGACAATATAATTGGTCTGTATTGGAATGCAGTTTCATAGTAGCATGGACTATGTTATAGTCAAAGAGTAGTTCAGTATTCGAGACTGCACTAACATGTGGAATGCAGAAAGTCCAGGTAAGGGAACACAAAAAAGTTTATATAATATAAATGGAAAATATATAATGCTAAGATTGGTATCGATAACAACTTTCCAGAATCCATTCAATTACTTTTAGTAGAACACTTTGATTTAACTGTACCCTAACAAATTGTTAAATTTCTGTAGTTCATATCTTTCACAGAATGTAGAGGCATGTATGCCTGCATCGAACTGGCAACAAATAATAGAGTAGTACAGTTGAATTTGAACGGGAGCAAGTATATAGAGGGATACAAGATGTATGATAGTTGATACAGATTTTAGTGCTATTGCTGGAAACTATATTCCCTGATTCTCACCTGACCTTAGATCATGTATCAGTTTTAATTTATCTTCCTCCTGAGATGCACTCCTTCTGGGCTGCAACAATTAATTTACGAGAATTGAGGAACATGGAAACACCAATAGACACAATCATTCTGCATACACCGGAGTCTGAACTTATCAGTCCCACTACCGAGGAGTTCTGTATGGAATTCTGTGTGTGGATTCTGCAGATGAAGAAACTACACCTTTTATTGTCTGAAATCCAAAGGTAGTATAACTACTACAAGCAGCATTTATACCAGGATAACATCAAATGTGAAGAAATCAGCAGACAATTGAGCAATTTGAGTATACATGAAACAACCCAACTGCATCCAAATCCGGTAACTCTCCAGTATCGTACTCTGTAACTTCACTGCCATGCCAACTCTGTGTGCTCTTGTTTGAAATTCTCAACCAGACCGTGCTCAGTTTTGAAATGCTCTCCCCATTGCCGGCTCATGCATATCTGGATGTAGCCAATCCATTCACTATGGTAATCCAGCTTCTTAACATTTCACCTGCAGTCAATAATAATGTGGCCTGTATATTTCTCTTCTCATTCAACTAATTTGAAATATTGTTCTGTAGACGATTGGTCAATAATTGGTGGTGTATAACTGTGAAGTAGCAATTGGTGGCAAACATGGTTATTCCAGATAGTATTCAGCAATTCTACATTGTAATTATTCATATTCATGATCCTACCTAACATTGACAGGCAAGTGTGCTTGAAATCAAGATGCCTTGAACGCCTGAATGTTGGCATCATTCTAGGTGATAGCCATACTTGGTCTCTGACAACAGGATGTTTCCTTTTTCTACCTGCATGCGTTGTTCACCGCATATATGTCTTCAGTAAACTGCTATGGAATGTTGTGTGAGTCTCTATGATACCTATCATTGAGAAGTCTGTGTGTTCCAGTGGTGGGAACTCAGGCACTATGTGGAGTGTTACCGGTATCAAACATGATTAATTGTCAATTACTGAGCATGGTCTCATCAGCATAGAGTGGTGGATAGAGCTAATGTCCCAAAAGCCACCATCAGTAATCAGTTCCACCAGGTTATACAACTGGTTAAGCCCAAAGACTCAGAGATACAGCTCCATCATTTAATTCAGCCACCAAGTAACACCACTAGCCTCTGGGTGAGCTATGGTCATGAGTTGGTGATTAATCGCAATGTGGAAGCAAACTCTGTCCTAGAATAGACTTGCAAACTCTATGGGACAGTGGCTGATGATATTATCTGGTACACTATGTTTGCAGATCATGTACTCAAAAGACATTTGTGCTATCTGTGGCATGTCATTGCCTATTTGGATGTGGTGGTGGTTGTTTGCCATTAAAGCAAAATGGTTAATAATTACCAAGATACTAGTGTATCCAAGTGCCATTTACCTTGGCATGTTCGCAAAGAAATACATGTTTACTCCCTCCAAGGGATATCATGGCTTTGACAGTGCCATGTTGAGTTCTTAGTGTACATGATGCAGTAATTTGATTTGGTGGCACAACTGTTAACCAGCATGTCACACCTGTATCCCCGACTCCCTCACAGGCAACTGAGAATCTGATCATTTGAGTTCAGCAGACTTTAATGCTCCACAGTATCCTGATTTAGTACTGATATGGAAATGGCTTGTCACTCGACTGCTGAGTACAGTGGGTACATATAGCCTCCTTGCATTGGTCAGGGCTTCATTGATCGATCATTGTTGAATCTGATCTGCAATTAACATATTGGCCAAGAATGGTCATACTTTGCTACTACCATGTGATACACCAAGACTGTCTTGACAATTGGTAGAAGGTTACAATATGGTTCAGTGATGATGGTCACTGCAAGCATGGCGCAATGCAATCCCATCTGTCACTGATTGCCAACCTCATAGTTCGACTTTCTTGATAGTATGTCAGTCCAGGAATGCTTCCAGTGTAGTTGTTCCATGACAAAATAATACAAAATACAAATTTCTGCCTACTTGAGCTCCTGCCATAAAATCAGATTTGATACTTGTCTGCATGAGTGGTTCTTGAGTTTGCATTGGATGCAGATCTTATCATGCATTCCACCAGTGTTGTGCCAGCACTTTAATATACTATCCATAATGGCTAATAGCTACCAATTCAATGTATAATAGTTCAGTTGGGCGCTAGAGTATATTAAAGAGTAGAAGTTGACCAGACTGAGAGTATAAAATCTGTTATACTGTTTGTGAATGATGGTGATAACAAAGCCACTTGCAACATTTCGCAGAATAATGGTCTTTGTGATTTCGAGATGATTCAGAATGGGTGCAGCAGTGAATGACTTATTCAACTGGCCGAATATGAGTTCAGCATCCTGAGTCAATTCTCGCTGAAGCTGTTTGGAATGCCCTTGAAATCTCTGCTTTGATTTGTTTGTCTGATATTGGTGTCGATTCAAATGAAAATTTACTGATACAAAAGCAGCAGACTGTCATCAGTGTAACAATAATCTATATCAGCAGCACAGACTCTGGGGTCGGCCAGTCTTCAGTGGTCAATATACTGTCCAATATAAGGCTGATACCATTGGCAGTAATATCAAATGCAGGAAAACTGATCTCTGAGACTCGAAAATGGCCCTTTCAACTTCGCTTTAGTTAACAAAGTCTCATAGTGATTCCAGTACTGTTTGTAAGTAGTCTTGTGCTCCTCAATGATCGTCAAGTAGATCAGTCCATTTTTATGACAGACCATGCCACAGTCAGTATTGCGCAGCCATACAGAGTCGTCCATTTGAATTGAGAAACCATCTGGTGTATTCATTAACCCACAATGTGTGACTTGGTGTTAACAATGGTTCTCTTTTTGGACCGTTTCTATTATAGCAGTTCCAAGAAAACCTGGAAAAGGCCAGTGCTGTCCGGGTTTGTGCCAAATGGTTCCCACAATTATGTCCATGAATATTCTTTCAATAACTCAATGTTTGGTATATGAAATATGCAGCTTCAGACGGCGCATCTTTTTGAAGTCTTCGATTTTTGATATTTTCAAAACTCAGCAAGCTGCTTTGAAATTATTGTCACTTTGGGCCCAAAAACGAGATTTTTGGGCTACCACTAGCTCAGATTCGAAGATATCAAAAATCGGAGACTTCCAAAAGATGCGCTGTGCGGAGCTGCATATTTTACGTACCAAACACTAAACTCTCTGATCAATATTTAAGGCCTTAAAGTGATGCTTTGCTTAGATAATCGTCGATTTTGATGGGGTAAGCCCATTGCCACACAGACCTATAAAACTGGCCAGGTCCAAAACTGGCACCGTTGCTAACACTAGTGTGACTTGGCCCTTGACCTGCCAATGGCATATGGAAATCATGGTATTGTGCTTGTCACCTTACTTGCTTTAGTTGATGTGATAGGGTTTCCTGCCATCCACTCTTATGAAGAACCAAGCTCAATGCGACATTTCAAGTATTACGAAGATTAATCATACAGGATCTCAGGTCTCTGTTGTGGATTTATTGAGTGCTTCATATTTCACACTCAGCCACAGTCTGCCAACATTGCTCTCTACAACTGTGATTAGTGGTACTGCAGGTGATGATGACTACCTAGTACAACTGTTGGCAAGGCATTTTTCAATGTAGACCTCCAGAGGGTATAACTCCAAATCCAAATGATATTCATTTTACAACTATACTTCATCAAAGTCAGTTTCGGGCCCCACTCTATACTCAGTTGGCCAGTGCAGATGACAAGTCTGTGCTCTATATGTGCTGAGAAACCAAATTGTGCTTCTATCTCAGGTGGATACAACCTTGATCAATAGTAGATGCAGTACAGGTCATAGCATCACTGCATTAATCGAGAACTCCAACTTCTGTTTGGGGATGTTGGATGAGACCCAGCAACAGAAACCTGAGAATGGCAGATCAGGTATGTCTACCAGGAACAAGCCACAGCCTGCTTGACCAGCAGCCTTGAATTGTGACTATGGGAGCTGGACACAGTCATCAAAACACCCTAGGACACTCTACAGCCACACATGCTTCTGCTGACGTCTGCATGCTTTTCCAGCACTGCATTCGATAGTTTCACTGTTACCAGCATTATCCAAAGTGGTAACCTCCTTTGTAACTTCCAGCAGTCCATGGCATTCCTTGAGTTATCAGTTGAATGTAAAGATAGTTTGGTTACTAACTGAGCTATTGTGGATTGCGGTTGCAGCCAGTATTTCAATGTCTGTAGTATAGCTCCAGTGTCTATATTCCATTGCAGTTCAATCTGGATCCATAGTGATCCCTGACCTCAAGATAATTGCTCACACACTCCTGGCCATATCTGAAACCTGCACAATTGTACATGCATCATCCTGATCTTGTTACCTCTATACTATTACATTGGTTTTGGGGGCCTCCCATTGGCCAATAACAATTGGTCAAGAAGTTAATCAACCAGCGGTGCAGTTGATTCCCAGCTTGCTGGTCATGATCCTTGGTAATCACAGAGGTTAATGTTGTGCCCACAGTGGAATGATCAGCACCCCTGGTCGTTCAACCAAAACTAAGTGATCTATATCTGCTACAACAAACCATGGCTTGCAGCTCTCTGTCCCATTTGTCATTACCTAACCCTGTATGCTGTAAATTGTCATGACTGGTACTTAGTGCACATGTCCTTGTCTTGTCAGAAGTTGTGGAGCCCTGAAAATGAATGTAGTGTAACATTGAACAAGTATTTTTATGTGCTGCAATACTCTCCGGCTATCTCAGATCTGAACTTCCCAGACAATATGTGATAACTCTGGTCTGGGTAGTCCATACATATATTGTCTTGACATGAGATCTTTCGAGCACTTTAAGACAACCCTCAGCCATGGAGCACTCTGCTGTAGCTGGTTTACAGGTACTGTTGCCAATGACTCCCATGTACCCAATAACTGTAACCCATACTAGGATCCATGAGTCCTCTCCAGTGGAGCCTGGTACATGGTTGAGTCAGCTAGTGATCTGTGTGCTGACTGGGCATGGAGTATTGGCAATGACTAGGTTTTCGATCTCTGGGAGGAGTGATGCTATCTGGAAGATAAACACCTTTACATTTTGGATATCGGAGTGTTTTATGTCTGGGTTACCTACAGCATATGCACTTCTCTGCTGATTACGAAGTTTGATAGAGCTACAGTGTGTCCCATCTTGCGAGAGAACAGATATCATCCAGGTCAGATTTTGTGTTGTGAGAATCAGGTACTTAAGGCTACTCGAATAGAGGTGGCCAGAGTTGTAATTCTAGCCGCCTGGCAGAGGTGTTTCTGTACACTGCTTTCACTGTGGGTCTGACTGTGGCGGCAGTGACTGCTTGCCATCCAGCATGAACACAACATTGGCATTTTAATCAAACTATTCGTTAATGCTGCAGAATATGGTATTCCTTGAGCTTCATGGCTAGTTTTTTAATGTCATATCTGGTCATAGTACATGCCAAGTAACATTACGGAGTGTCAAGTTCCCCAGAGAGTGATCTTCTGCTGCTCTGCATGGTGCATATATTCATTTCTTGTAGACTTTGACCAGATCCGTCATTCTTTGGTGAGAGTTGGCAAATCACTATATTGCATTATTAAGTTTGCTGTGAACATTACCTTTCATCTTCACCATGGCTTCCAACAAAGCCTCGCAGTTATGCAAACAAGAATCGTAGTGTCACTGTCAGTCTGAAAGGCATGGCACCGAGTTGCCCATCTGTGCCTGCATTAGTCATGCATCTGGTTGACAATTTCTGTATGGCAGTGACCTGCTGGATATTTTTCCTTGTGTATATCTCCAAGGAAGAACAGGTAAGCATGCAACTGGAAGTTGGACTGTAATGGATTGGGTGAGTTATCAAGCTTTTCAACTCTGCCATCATCCTGATCAGAATAGCTTATATTGAAGATTTGCTTGTTCATTTCTGCTGCATGAATGGACATACTCTGGTACTGCTGGTTCACCTCTATTCATTCTGTAATCCTCAAGCATAGTTGTGTACATTGTTGGATTGTATTGTTTGGCATCTCTTACAGTTCATCCACCGTCAGCCATGTCGGGGCAGTCACAGATTGTGAGGTGGACCACCATTGAGCTCCCAGATATTGCTGTACAGACTGGGCCTAATGATATCATCATTGTCGGCAGTAATTTCACGATTGCCACAATACCTGTAGTGGTAGATTACGTCCTCCTGAAGGGTGTATTGTTGCCAGGTAAGAATAGGTGCAATTTGGCAGAGAGTAAGTCATAGGTTTTCTGTACTTGCAAATGTACTAGAATATGCAAATTAGCGTTTGACAGTATTCTCAAAAGGTGTAGTATACCATCGATGGTCAAATCACTATGCAGGCAGTTTGGCATTGTCAGGTGTTTCATTTTTGAGAATTGGGGTACACCTCGTATATTGTCATGTGACAAATGTATACTATAACTCCTAAATTCAATATTGTGTCAATGTTAGTATACATATGCTGGGCTATAGATGTGCAATGTGGTGGCACAGTGGAGTACAACAACAAGTGAGTAAACATGCAGAATGATGTAGCTGTAATGGCGACATGTGACCAGGGCAGGGTAACGGCGATTCTATGTAGTTGGCTCGCTGTTACAGGGGTATTTTAAATTCCAATAATCAATACAACATTTATTAGACTAAATACAGCTGCCTATCTCCTTGTCCAATTCTCCTCGTCTTCCCAGACTCTAACTCTGATCATGTAAAGATACGACCTTACCACTCTTCCTCGTCTGTCCAAGGTCGCTCTTCGGACCACGCTTCATAAGGCAATGCACTGCTAGTGATGTACCTGGGCACCTCATATCCAACCCCTTCAATAATGGCCGAGTATGAAAGTGCTCAGGAGAGGTGGGTTAAACCCCAGTTGCTGTAGTATAGAATGAGATCGCCCAAAGTTGCGATGACCCTCTGGTGTGCGTACTGACAATGTGTTGGTTTCCACAAACACATATAAAGCCTATTCACGTAAGTGAAACAGGGAAGTAATTTTGAAGTGTTTGGTAGATAGAGTTTTTAATAATATTATAAGGTGTTCTTTGCTGGTAATGTCTGACTGTGCATTGCTGCTAGAGCTTGGTTCTTCTCATTGTCAGGGACAATGTGAGCTTTTTATAATCTGTCTCTCAGGTCAAGCTTACCTTTGAGTTTCTGACATGACACCATTATTAATTGATAGCATATCTCTGAATGCAACTGGTGTGCTCAATCGATAGTGCCACAATTTCCCCTTGGCTATCGTGTTCATGCATGAGTGGTTTCGAGATATTACGTCCCCAGTAGGGCCATCCTCATGATCATAATATCAAATGCAAATAATGACAGCTCATAACCTCATGTTCGACATCTTGCTTCCCATTTGTTCAGTAGCTGGAATAACTGACGACCTTAGTCTTATTAGTGGTTATCGCAATCTATTTTAATAGCTCTTCACTATTAATAACCTCGCCTCTAATATGGCTATTTGGCATTGGGTCAGAGATTTAATCGGCGACCAACCGATACTCCGCCAATAAAAATGATGACACGTCAACCTCATATTCTTATCCAGTATGACGTGGCAATGCATGAGGTCCTAAATCAATAAGCTGGTTTCCTTCTGGCCTCTTATCTTCGGCCAATGTCATCAATCTCTCAGACACTGCATGCTTAGGTCTAAACCTTTTGTAGACCGGGGAGTGCCACAGAGAGTTCTCAACACTTAGCGTATCAGCCCACAGATCCCTTATACTCGCATATTGCAATAATGTCTGCTGCACAAGTAATTCTGCAAAGTTGCAACATAACTGTGTGTTGTCCCACTAGATAAGGTATAGTAGGTGTGGCCAATAATCAAGCGCACCACTGAAGGTTTTGCACTTTCTGGCTGTGGCAATTGAATCGCATCATCATATTTGAAGCTGCTAGTGTGATTGTAATCGTCACTAATTGATCAACCTGCGGCTCAAGTGTAGTTCCGCTAAAACCCACTTGACTGACCAACACAATCATGTATATCACAGGTAGGTGTTCTGGATATTATCATCCCCATTGATTTGTCACATGTACCTGCTTCGCTCAACCGCATATCATTACCGCTGCCAGAGGAGAACCTCTAAGACTCGCCACGAGACATAGATCTCTAGCAATAATCTTATCTCTACACGTACATTCACTATCACTTGAGTGCACCTTTGCAACTATCTACCATAATTACCATACATATACCTATAAGGCTGAATACTGACGTACAGGCCCGTACACTTTTATTGCTTTTCAGTAAATGGACACTTGTCTCTGAAGAGATTTACAAGTTTACCGATTTACAGACGAGTTACATCCTGAAGTCAACAATTGAGATAACTGCCTTCAAAGCGACATATCGAAGCACAATAACTACAATGATGAATATTGATCGTTTCATCATTCAATTGGGTTCTCTGATGGCAGCGGAGAAGAGTTCAGAGAGCAACTGTCGCATGAGACACGTCACCGGCGATGACAACAATTATCAAGACCTGAGGCTGAGACTAGTCAATCTGGCCAATAAGAGAAACCAAATACAATCAAGATGTTGAGTTGAACACCATTCCAAATAGTCAATTGAGTGAGATTATCGGCCAGAGACGCTACAATGGACTAAATCCATCCTCGGCAATGACAACAATTATCATGAGTACAGGATTCGACCCTATCAACGAGAGACAGCAAATTCCATTCCCACAAGCAATTTGAGCGCGATCATTGGTCGGAGGACCTACAGTCAATGACACAATCTTACCCCTGAATCGGCAATACCGAGAACCGAAGGCAAAGTCAAGAGATGATTTCAAGTCAGCACATTGTATAAACCTACAACTCTAGCAACATCGAATATACCCGGAGGACAGTGAAAACCAAAAAGGCAATTGGATTAATTCCCACAATCCAGATCCTAGGAAGGCAAAATCGGTCAAGTCGAATAGGCCCAGTGGAGGCAGCCGTGAGAACTGTTCACTAGTGCCATGGCTTTCAAAGGAAGTCTACAATAGCCAAAGAGCAAACCGGCAACGCACACACTGTGGCAGTGGAGACCACAAATTCTACCCTGTACCAAATATCGATGGCCATATGCGGCAAGTCAAAGCACTAATTGACTGCGGTGCAATGAGCATCTTTATATTGCCGAGCCTACTTAGAAACCTCGAGCGACCACACTAACCATCATTCACCTCCACTCTGGCCAGATAATGATGTTGGTACAGAGGAGCTGCAAGGCAAGTCGTTTGGTTTTGTATTTTGAGTACCTTGAACCGGTGGACGAATCGGATGGTTTAGTTGTCCAGATGAAGGTATATCACCTGGTCTTGGGTTTGCCATAATGAGAATCCCGGAAATCGACTAGAGCAAAGGTCGATTGACAGCCCTACAAACGCCAAATGGATCGCAGTGGGCGAAGATACCAAAAGGGGATCACACAAGTCTACTGGAATGCGGTAAGGTAACCAAGCATGGTGCGTCTCCCCCGGATTTCCAACTACATGGGGCAACTCCATTCGATCATCTCTTTACTAGTAAGTTGTCGAGGCATTCACCCTATGACTTGTTAAATTTGAAGCGTTGCTGGGAGCATCACTGAAAGGTATCACCAGAGGTGAGAGAAACCCCAGGATGCTGATTGTGTGACTAGAAGCAGTGGCGGTACTTGCACAGACAAGAGACACTGTGACAATGCTTGAATAATTGCTACCAGCTTGCCGAGACACGAAGGGAGAAACTGGTCAATGTGGCTTGTACGGATTGTAACCTACCATCGGATCCAGCGATTCTGGGACCCTTACCTATCTTCACTCCGCCAAAGGCTGCCACAGTGCAGAATGCAGAAAAGGTTAATGTGAATCGGAACTGGCTTAGTTAATGTGGAGATGATAACAGATGATGGGGGTTGCATCCCGGCACAGTATCAAGATTTCACAATATCAAGATCCCACAATATCAAGGTTTCACAATATTCAGATTTCACAATATTCAGATTTCACAATATCAACATGTGTCTTATCCTTGTGAGATACAAGGACTATGTGGACATATGCGGCAAAGATTTGGCAACTTTTGCACTGCACCTTCCAAGGCGTCCAAAGGGAATTGGTGAGGAAGAGCAGTTCTGGGTCGATGAGAGTCGGAAGAGTGTGAGAGGACATCATGGGGTAACCCAGCCGTGAGGAACCACACAAATTGTGTGGATCTTTGATATCTCAAAAAGAGCGAGTGTGACCAAGTGCTTGAACAGATAGTTACCGTATGCAGCAGCACCAATCCCATTTGCAAAGAAGAACAGCGGGCTGCGGCTGGGTCTGGGATACTGATCTCTCAATCAAGCCACGAAATAACTATCATGTAATCCGAAACAAGGAGGACGAGAAGTTCAAAACCGCGTTTCGCACTGCTACCGTGCTACCAAGCTATAACACCAATTAGAGGACATAAGTCGGCAGCAGAGCAACAACCATTAAAGAGACAGATGACCCTAGCGGGGATGTCACAATAAAGGACCAGAGTGCACTCAATGACAGAGAACGCTAGCAGCGATTAATGCACCCAGAGAGCGGTGATAAACTGACCAGAAGAATCAACATACGCACCTAACATCCGGAAGATGATAACCCCACCTAGAGAATTGACCGCCAAATTCCGAAATGGCAAAAAGAAGTCGAAGGGTCAAATGTCAAGTCGCAACACCAAGCAAGTTGACATGCCAAGCAAGTTGAAACACCAAGCAAGTTGAAACACCAAGAAGGTCAATAACCAAAGTGAGTCAAAAGCAAGGCCAAAGCGTGTGAAAAAATGAGAGCAAAGCAAGTTGACCAAGACCAGCCAAAAGACAAGCGATGTTGAAGACCTCGGAAGTCCAGAGATGAACACTGCAGAAAGATGCGTTGGTCAATGCAGATCACCAATTGTCTACCAAAGTTTTGAAGTCTACCGAACGACGACGGCAACCAAAGACCAATTTGAGTTTAAGTTGTTGACGGAGCAACGAACTTCAGAAGGGGGGATGGCTGTGTCAAAATGGGTCCTACCGACAAGCCCAAAGCCCAGTGGGAGGCGGTCTACCGAGACACACAGAGGACTCGAACGAGAAATTTACTGAGAAGTTGACTAGTGAAGTCCTACCAACAAGGCAAAAGCCCAACACAATGAAGTCTACAAAAAAGCTGAGACAATTGTCCCAACAAGTCGAGAAACATTCTACTGAAACCACCTATTAAGAGCAAATATGAAGTCGACTGGATGGTCACCAAAGAACACATGGAACGACGATTACAACGTCACATAGCATCTGCGAGTCAATGCTATTTGCCGATGACTACCTGCTGCAAGATACACTTTACAGAGCATGTGGATGCACTGCACAGAGCTCAGACAGTGCTAGCGTGCTTGACCTTGGTAAGTATAACCATTTCAGAGAAACTTACATTGTAGATATCAACAAATACGAAGTGATTGATGTACACCATTGACAATAATGACGGATGCCGGCAGCGGAAGCTCCCATCGATGTGAAGTCATGACTGGAAGCTCAACCACCATGACGATGCCCACAATGACCTACGCCGAGATACGAGCTACAGGTATGATGGTCGTTGGAGCATGATTTCGGATGTTGAGATATGGAGGATGGGATCACTTTTGGATGTTTTCTTGTTTCGTTCCTCTTGTCTTCTTCTATTCTTTGGATCTCGGTCTGGTACAAATGGCATCGGCACAGGTTTTTCGCCCTGCAAATGGAGGTGTAGTTTCGCCGTGTGCCAGTTCCACTGAAAGGTCACCGTTGGGCGTACTGATCAGTTGAGGGACTTTTGAGTTGGTACAAGTCTGTACGTGGCAGGAATGTATAATGATTCCTTCCTTTTCCTTTCCTCTTCTCTTGTATGGTTTATGCAGCCCAGGAGATCTGCCACTGAAGAGAGGGATAATGTAATGGTGAAAAGTAACCAGGGCCAGGTAACGGCCATTCTATGTAGTCGGCTGGCCACCTCACTTAGATCTCTAGTGATAATCTTACCTATGCACCTATATTTACTATCACTCAAGTCCATGTTTGTAACCATATACCATAATTACCATGCGTATACCTATAAGGCCGAACGCTGGCATATGTACCCTTACAGTGGGATAATATTTCATGCAAATCTCAGTGCCATAGCAGGGACTTATTTAAAACAGATCTTCCAATGTATTGATATCATAGCTCCCAGCATTCCACTTCTGACCCCAAATCATTGGGTGACAGTTTTGAACCTTTTATTGCTGTCTTTCACCCCTTGCAATCCTGTTCCTGCAAGTATTCAAACTCTGGTGTAGGAGTATCCCCCATATTCTCTTGTCATATGGCAATGCATATTGCAGTTGCCTGCTGTTTGCATGTATATGCCACCATGTGTAAATTGGATGTTGCAAAGACCAATGTTGTATTGACCAATAGTTAATCGAGTTGTGCTGGCGCATACTACACCAGCAACCTGTAGTATCATAGTTCTTTGCAGAGTAATATTGATACTCCGAATCAACATAAATACACTCCCAAGATGGCCATTATGTTCATTATAAACAAAATAAAAAATATAGATATACAGAAAGCAAAAAAATGTTGTGAATTTTCCCAACACAACAAGGGCAATCAATTTACTTTATAATGGCATTCCCAATGACATTTCAAAGTGCAATCCCAGGATGACATACAGTATCAAACGTAAGACCAGGTTTAAAGACCGTTTCCATTCAATTCAATCACAGCACACTGCTTTAATTACACAGACATCGGCATTAACTTTAAACTATTGTCAATGAACATTTCAGAAGTTAGTATGCAACTTACACTGACCTCTCCAACTTCAGCAACATCAGTACCTAGATAGAACTTGATTCCACATTATAAATATGCTACTCTCCGGTAGATCCGGTTCTTGATGCTTGTGATTAAGAATTTGGAATCAGAGACCATGTCAGGATATTATTGAATGCCACAATCATTCAAGGGATGTACAATATGTGTCAGTCATATACAGTCAACCTCACAGACATAGCATTTGGCAACTATTGTGGACTGGGCAGATGGCTTCTGCAGCTTCAAACTACAGTGAACAGCTACTCTGCCAGTGATGTCCGATTTGCTTGTTGATTTATAGTCATCTACATAGGGAGCAAAGTCACACTGGCAATAATACCTAAGGGAGCATTCTCCATTTAGTGCGCCTCCCAGTTGCAGTCACCAGTCCTTCATACCATTGAGGTATCAAATATGTTCATCACAGCTACAATATGCTCATTGCTCATTTCTAGACTGTACTGTCTAAATACTATGAGAACATAAACAACATCAGGTCACATTATGGTAATCACATAGATATAGCTTCCAGTACTCAAGATGTATGTGGCAAGATAGCCAGCTTCATCATTAGGGTTCTCTCATGAGGCTTCATCACCATCAGCATAGCAACTACTGTCAACTTCCTCATACTGAACATTGCCAAGAACATCTACATATAGCAGTGCTAATGAATGTCAATTGTGCGAACCTCCAGATAGCATTCCAGGGTAATGTTCAGATAGAAGGAGAAACTGACAAGATTTTATATCTGGAACCTCTTTGTTACCTCTTCCTCAATATGCCACATGGAGTACATATTCACATCGTGTGTGAGATTACTGACATGCTCAATGATTACTGCAACCACTATGCCATAATTCAGCTTGTCATGCAGCACGAACAGTTTTCTGTCAATGAATGGTTTCTGGAACCCAAGCAAGGCAAGGATGTTCTTAAAAGTGTCTCACCAAACATGTGCAGACTACTTCAGACCAGTAAGAACCTTTCTAAAGTGCAGTATAATCATGTTCAATGTCTATTCTAATCTTGGATTGTTGTACTGGCTCCCAATTTGAACCAAATACCAGTATCTCTGCAGTAGGAACATGTAAATCTCTTCTTTGAAGTGAACTTGAAAGTCCAGTACAGACACATCCATTGGGTGGACCTCAAGATTGCACTTGGAAGTGATCGTGACTGACAGCCTAAAATGGGAGAAGTAAACATTATTTTCATATGTAGCCTGATTGTCAATGACTTGCATTTGGTGATATCCTCCACAGACTAGCTTGATTTTGAACAGCTGCTTGTTACCTGCGAATTCCACAATATCTTAAATACCTGATAACGTGTCACATCCAGGATCGGTTCAATATGCTGCATGAAATCTGAAAAGACATGATCATCAACTGTTGATTCTGACACTTCTGTAATGGCCATATGCCATTTTTTGGAAAGCAGAGACTTGGATACTGCATTGTAAGACATTAGATCATCATTGTCATCCTTCAAATCGTGATAATTGGTGATTGCAACAGGATGAATGATTGGAATCATAGCTTCAATGACGGATCTTTGAACACCAGTCAAACAGTATCTGGCAGGTGACCCATACCATTCTCATTCTGATGACATTATTTGATCAGCAGCTTCTATGAATTCTCAATATTCCAATATGTAAGGGAAGAGCAATGTAACGCAGCTTAAGATACCGACACTGGAGAGCATGATAAACACTTGAGATATATACAAGGTAATCAGGTGTCTTACTCCCAGGCAAATGTGCACATTGGCAAAAGTGCAAATTGACTAGAGGCTGCATTACGCACGCACGCTCACAGGCACACACGCGCAATGCACAGCCTATCGTGGTCTGTAGTTGATTCATAGAGATCTGTGTGTGGGCCTATGGAACTATATACGGCTGCGAGCCAGAGATGGACCTATAACTCTCGTAGTGCCTGCTGTTATACCGGTACTGTACTCACTATCGCTGCAAGTCTGTATGAGAGCCCGCTGGTGATTGAAAGTCTGCTCTAGAGCCTACTTGAGAGCCTGCTTGAGAGCCTGCTTGAGAGCCTGCTTGAGAGCCTGCTTGAGAGCCTGCTTGAGAGTCTGCTTGAGAGCCTGCTTGAGAGCCGCGCTTCAGGAGGAGTAGAGTTTACCTCCACTGGAAGCCTTTCGCCGATGGTAAACTCTGAGTTTGTGGAAACTTTCGCTAATGGAAGGCTCTAAGTCTGTAGATACTTTGATGCTAACGTTGACGTAGCCAACCTACTTGTCTAAATGATTCTGGTACTACCATCACCATCACCGATACCATCACCATCGCAGTAATCACCATCGCCGTCATCACCATCACCATCATGAGGATGGCCATCATCTCCATCGCCATCATCACCATTAGCCCTGGCCCAAATGCGCACACATACACCCACAATCTGTGGGAAGCAAGAAGCATATTCTGCTGGATAATCTGAGTCGGAGATCTGCTCTCCCCAAGATCCAATTGTCTACCATTCCTACAGAAACTAAGGCTGCAATTGTGGACACTATGGTCATGAGGCATTGTGAGATTTCGTCTCGGTGGGCGCGCTAAAGATACCATTGAGATGATGATATAGACCGATATCATGATTTTGGCCCGCCCGCCACCCGCTACCCGCAACCCGCTACCCACAACCCGCTACCCACCACCTGCCACATGCTACACGCCACCTGCCTCATGCCTCCTGGTGCCTGGCATCTGCAACTAAACAAGTCTCTGGATCGAACATGTAGGAGCATATTCGGGAGGAGTAGAGTTTTCCACGGAAAGCTTTTGGCCGATGGAAACCTCTGAGTTTGTGGAAGCTCTGGGTAATAGAACGCTCTAGGTCTGTGGAAGCTTTGGCTTGTAGAAAGCTCTAAGTCTGTGGAAGCTTTGATGCTGACATTGATGTAGCCAACCTACTTGTCTAAGTACTTCTGGTACTGTGATCACTATCACCAACACCATCGCCATTGCCATTGCAATTGCCATTGCCATTACCATTGCCATCATCTCCATCAGCCCCAGACCGAATGCACACACATACACCCACAATTGATGGGAAGCGAGCAGAAGATTCCGCTGGAAAATCGGAGTTGGAGATCTGCTCTCCCCAAGTTCGAATTGTCTACCTTTCCTGCAGAATCTAACGCTACAATTGTCAACACAATGACCATCAGGCATCGTGAGATCTTGTCACGCTGGGCCAGCTAAAGAAAAGGTTCAGACCATGATATCGATGAATGTCATAATTTCGGCTGCCATACGCTGCTTGCCATCTGCCACACACCGCACGCCACATCCCTCACGCCTCCAGGTGCCTGGCTTCTGCAACTCAGCAAGTCTCTGGATTGAGCATGCAGGAGCGTACTTGGGAGCACATAGTCAGGTGAGATTGGGAGTGTCTTGCGTGTTCAGAGTGTACTTGCGAGCGACTCGGAGGTGTACTCGGGAGCGTATAGTTAAGCAGGCTGGGAGTGTGCCATCGAGTGCAATTGGGAATGAACTTGAGAGCATGCTCGGGAGTGTGTTTGAGAGCTTCTTGAAAACTTACTTGGGAGCATACAGTCCAGCAGGCTGGGAGTGTGCCATCGAGTGCAATTGGAAGCATCCTGGAGAGCATGCCCAGGAGTGTACTTGGGAGCGTACTTGGAGTTTACTTGGGAACATCTTGAGAGCGTAAGTCAAGCAGGCTGGGAGTGAACAGTCGAGTGCAATCAGGAGTGTACTTCAGAGCATAATTGGGAGTGTGGAAGGAAGTGCATTTGGCAGTTTGATTTCAAGTTAGTTGAATGCAGCATGATGCATAGTATCAAGCACACATAATTGCATGTGTATCATTGTAATGTAGTCAACGCGCAGGTCCATAGGACCTTATAGTGCCACGCGTCAAGTATGCTATGGATCACCAACCGAAAAACAGCTTGACTATGAGTTACGCGTCGTGTAAGATCATCTTTCCCGGTGCACACAGTCATCAGCCCAGCCAACACTCAGCTTCGTCAGGTTCATGTAGCACATCTCCCTCTTGCAGCGCTTGATCAGATCTATTCAAATGCCACAAGAACATCAAAACTTAGAAAGCCAAATCAGAATACAATGGCTGAAGTACCCATATGGCTGGCCGATTGCCCTGGTGCAGAAACAACCCCAGAAACCAACACCATCCGCAGTAACAAAAGATAGTGATCAACAATGAAGAGGTTGCAACTGATGGCAGACCCTCTGAAGACAACAATACTTGAAGTACACTGTAACTCACTCCTGATGGGATAATGATGGTTAGGTTCTGCGATGCACTACAGACAAACCTACAAAGAATCACCCCACACAACCTAAGAAAGGAAAATAGTAAGAATAGCACCCAGCTCAACCACAGACAGGTGAGCCTCGCAAAGCCATAGACAGATATATAGTACCAATTGCACCATGTGAAATGACAGACAGGTAAGACCTGCAAATTCACAGAAAGGCAAATAGTCTGAATGGCATCCTGTGAAACCACAGACAGGTGAGCTCCACAAATCCACACACAGGAAGTGCAACAATGGCCTTTTGAATCTACAGTCAGGCAACAACAATGAACAAGGACCCCACAAACTTGATAACATGACCAATGACAAGATTAGACTCCATAAGTGCTGTATATTCCACTGGTTGGTAGACGTGGTAATAAATGTAACAGTAGATAGATAGAATGTGGTATTCAGAATATGAGAATAGGAGACACCCGTTCGCTATAGGATTGGATAAGTCATTTTCTTACTCAGAGATGAGGAAAAAATCTTATTCACTCAAGTGCTACTCTAACTAAAACCCCACAGAACTTAATACGGTAGGAGGAGTGTACAACTACCCAGAAGGTGAAGACAACAAATTGTTAGGGTTTCACATCAACATATTGTTCAATCAGAAACTGTTTTGCATATGTAAAGTTCAAAATAGCATTGCAACCATGGGGCTCATACGCTAGTGAAACATTTGACAGGCAAATTGTGTGGATTGACTTCCAATATAGGGACTGGAGAGAAGGAAAAACATGTTTGATATAGATACAATCGTTCAGTGCTGTATACCCCACCGGCTGTATGCCTCATTATCCGCTCTGCTGAAGCTCAGCTGGATTCAGTCTGTACAACACCCCATTAACATTTCATGGCAAGCCACAACTCGCAACTTCTTTTCCATCTTCATAGACTCCAGGAGTGTATTGATTACCAATCACAGCTGCGCTTCATATGGTGTTAATTTCTTCTTGATTTGCAATAATATTCGAGAATATTTCTTGGTCAGTATGGGTTCCATGCTTCCATCACTATAAAAGAGCTTATTCAAAGTCACATTAGCTGCAGCATGCAGTACTGTGTCCTGCTTTCTATATCTGAGTACAATATCTGTGGAGCAGTGATTTGTCCTAGCCATTTCAGTCACACATGAAGTACTGATTAGTTGACATAGCACATGAATTGAATTGAAAGAACATTACTCGGTAATTGTACTTCTTTTGTTGGTGTGTCAGTATGTTCACAACTGCCCAGTATCTATACACATTCGAGATGATTCAGGGGTAACTTGGTTTCAAGCCAGGCCTCGTATACTATCTTGCTAACTATCAATCACTTTGGAGTGAGTCTCTTGAGATTGAATCAAACTGATACTGCAGAAGCCCATTACTTCATCAACAATCCAGCATTGTCCAGCATAGAGTATACACTCTCCACAATGTTGCAGTTCACCCATGTGCTGACACCATTTCATTGGAGTATGTCCGGCAAAGTCATTTCAATTAGTATGCCTTCGGATTTTATATATTCCACTAACTTCTTGGAGGAATACTCACTACATCTATCCAAACATAATTACTTGATTTGCTTTCCTGACTCCATTTTTCTACATGCATTCCATTGTTTGAAATTCTCCAGCACATCAAACTTGTACATCACTATTTATTCATCCATTGAGGTTATATTAGTGTTAATGAAGAGCAGCATATACAGTCATTGTATGGTGTTGGATTCCAATACCAACTATGTTCCAGTGTAGTAGCCGAAGAGGCTCAGTGGCACTGGAAGTCTTCTCAGTTAGGGCATCCCAGCTCATTTGGACCTGATGCAGCTGTCACCATCACACTTTAAAGTCATTTCCGGAGCTTCAGTAAATATCAGCAATATACTCAAGGCCATGTGACCACTGCCGTACGACCATAATGCCCTCATTTGTGGATTATGCAAAGATGCATGCACACTCATTGTTTGTGCTAGAAGGTAGCTGTCAGTATTATTATTAACACAATACTCAGTCGATTCCATGGTTCAATCCTGTCTTAATAGCCCATCAACCAGATCTGGAGTGGTAGTCAGCTGCCCATCATAATTGAAGAGATTGAAACCATAGTGATTCAATGGTACAACTTTGGGGTCTTTATACATGCTCTGGAACTGTGAGATGTAATTGAATGACTCCGGCTAATGTACCAAATATTGACATATAGAATCTTCTGTCTTTTGATCATACAGTTGACAAATGAACCTAACATTGCTATACTGCGATGCAAAAGATATAATGCCATCATGTGCCTTCGTGTTGCTTGAACTCAGAGCATTTTCGGTGTTAGTAAGCATCATTAATCTAGGCGCAGAGAGGTTAGTTGAGCAACCATAATCATTGAACCAATTACTGAATCAACCATTGGAGCTACCCTCCATTCTATAATTGTCAATCCAAGTGGTGAGAGTTGAAGTCAACTGGGTCGATACTTTTCCTACAGTATCGGCCACGTTGGGATGATTTCCTTGGATGTTACTCATTAGCTTCCCAACCTGATGCCATTTCCTTTGGGCATGAATTCCCTTCCACCAAACCATCTCGTACGTATTGTCCTGATTATCTCCCTTATACCTCTTTGGACTTTTACCACCATCACCTCATTTGTCACAAATCGATGCAAAGAGCAAGCCCATTCTCTCTGCTGATAGCAGAATCCTTCTTGATTTGGGTGGGGACAATGCCATCAGGTATGGGGGCTATTATGGTGATTGTATTCATCATGAGTGTCATGAAGACTTTGCCCTCATCATTGGTTAAGATGTAACAATGAATGCAAAAGTTTTGTGTGTAGTCATACACTTTGGCAATTCTCGATGACTTTTCTGTACTGATATCAGCTTTAGTCGTTGAACCTGCTGTCAATCATGCACAGAAAATGTAAACCTTCATTCTCAAGTGGATCTGCAATACCTAGCTGTCATTATATCTACAGTTCTGTAGCTTAATGCCCCAAAGGTCATCCCTAATCTTCAAACTGGTAAGCTTCAACTGTGACTTGTAACCTAATGCTTGCTTTTCCCAAAGCATCATTGGATTGTCAATGACCATGTATTCCAGCTAATATGGTGGCTCTCTGCCGAGCAGGATAGTCAATCATAGAATACTATACTGAATTATCCTGTTGTTGATAGCTGCCGTCTTGGTGGCAGTCTTGGTGGCAGCATGCTCATTAGGCCTGGAAGTATATTCTTTGATTATTCTGTATACTGACTTTCGCTTATGACTTACAGCCATCTGCATTGCCCTTGAGCCACTGTTGGTGGCATTGCACTTGGCGATGGTGACTGTAGTCAAACCCATTTTGCACTTACACTATAGTAATCACTATGACTGTGAAGACGCTATCCAGCAGCTGCTATTGGAAGTCTCGTGCAATCAGCCGTAGTTACTTAGCTTGTGAAAATGCTGATCTGTGACAATTATTAACACTACTTGATGAATACAGTGAATGTGGTACTTGACATTTCAATTTCAAATATAAGAACTTACAATCTGTTATATGGTGGTGGATACATGAGTAGTCAAAGCTGGGTGTGTGTACACAATGGTGGGTCTACTGTATTGTATAATGAAACATGTCACATTAACATAAAGTCAATTGATGACTAATGGCACTAACCACAACAGAGGCATGTTATATCATTGTTCATCGCATCCTTATATCAATACTTCCAATCGGATCAACATAATTCTTGGTTTCCCATTGCAGTGCTGAGGTAAATCCAATGTCGAGTTAAATATGCATTAGCTCCCACCAATATCTTGTGGCATTATATATTCATTTGACCTCCCAACCTTTCTACCACTGCACTATCTCATCTGATCTGCTTTCCTAGCATTGGCCAATTAGAGATTTTACCAAAGTCCATAAACCTGTTGTACAATCAATCTGCATCTTGGGGGTCTTACACAATGGTAATGCCAGAGATATATTCGATTCTATCATCGGAATGACCAGCACCTCCTGTCCATCAAACAGAGTTTGGTGTTGGATATATTGGACAGTCATTGCAGTCTTGTCACAGCCTATTACACACTCTAACCTGACTGTCAAATAGAAATGTTATTATGTGTGCTGCATTATGGGGTAGTACAAGTCTACTGAGAGGATGTGGAGTCAGGGAAATAGATGTTGTGCCACAATTGATAAGTGCTTGGGGTTGTAATATTTTTGCATTTTAATCTGGCAGCTGATCTTAATGAACAATGTTTGTTGAATCGAGTCTTGCAATTGTATACAAAGATTTACTTGTTAGAAGAGCTGAATGGTACTGTAAGACAACCCTTGGCCATATAGAAATTGGATGGAGTTGAATTTCCTCAATTGTTGCCATCCACACCCTTATACCCAATAATGGCAATCCACAGTTGAATCAGTTTTATCTTTTCGTTCAATGCCAGGCTACAGGATTTGAAATCAGGATTGTTGGTTACTGTTTTGATTAGATTAGCTGGCATTTGAGTTGATTGCTGTCTGGTGGAGAAGCAAAGTTTTCAGGACTGAGGGCAAGTAGATATTGTACCCCCAAGAAAGTTTAACGATTCAGTAACCAACAGTATATACATGATCTTCTAGACTTGAGAGGTTGATAAAGCTCCAGCAGGATACAAGATACAGTAATGCATTTATGATTCTTGTCTGACATTGAACAGATGAGTTTCAGTGATTCAACCTACTAAGATATGGATGATCAGAAGTTTTACATATTGTTGCCTTGCTGAGATGATTCTCATGACTGCATTTGATGTTGATAAGACTGTTGCTACTGGCGTTTCTTGTAGGCTAGCTTGAACACTCAATCTGAGGATTGATTGAAAAGATTCTTGATGCTGTTGAATTGTTCCTTCTTGCATGTTATACGCATAATCAATATGTTGAGTGCCAATTATAGTCCACTCCGAGCAATTTCCTCCAAGTTTCTGTTATTCTGCAGGTGCGTTTCCACCTCGCCACAATTTGCACTGAGTCAACAGGTGTACATTTTCACCACATCATTCGTTTCTGGTTGGTCGTTTCCTACACACTGTAGTGCCACATTTAGTATCAGATCCATATTGCCATATATCTTCCGTATTTGTTTGGATATTTTCATGAAGTTTTACATATGCTGATTTGAGTGTTTCTGTTGGTACCAATGCCACTCCAACAGATCAGTTTTCGGTTGCTGTCTCTGTTCCAGACAATGATAATAGTTCCTTCTGCTGGTACAACTGGTTTCGTATTGAATAGTAGTGGAATCTCCTTGTGGTAATGATTCAGAGTGAAAGTGGAAATAAGACTGTAATATCTTGAGGTAGTTGTAAACTGGGTAATCTCAACTGCTGTACTGTGCTGGTTGGGTCATTTCGAAGAGTTTCATTGATTTTACTGCTGGTAAATATTGCTCACTGTAGTATTTCCAGATTGCTTCAATCACTTCAGCATGCTGCTAAGAGAGTTTAAAATTCATAATGATGACATTGTTCAGTATCTCCTGGAGTTTCTCAATGATCTTTGGACCGTCAGAATATCAGACTGTGTGGTCAACCTTGATTGCAGGATGGACTTGGTGGGGTCTTTGCTAGGAGATGGAATGAGGCAATAATTGATGTCCACACTATATTCTTCATTGTGGTAATCACTCTCATCTTGAATTTCTTCCTCCTGTGGGATCCAGTGTTGTCTCGTAAGAATTGAAGTTACACAGCTGCGTGATCATCATTGGTTTTGTGTATTTGAACATCCACTGCCCTAGCACAATTTACCTCTCTAAGCTGTTTCTTAGAAGGTATTGTAGACCATTGACAGTAAAATTGCTGCAAACAATGTTATTTCCTACAGGTTGTGTTATATTTTGATATTTTGGGTAGAACTCAAGTATTCATATACGCAAAAGTTATTTGACAACTGAACTATAGATTTTTGTATAAGCAAACATACATATACATATGATGGTTGAAATACGATAGAGTGGTATAGTTGCGCAGAAGATTGAGTCAGTATATATTGAATAATAGATGGTAAGATGTGCAATACAGATTATATTACAGTAGCAGCAAGTCATATACACATCTGAATATTTGGCCTTGGAGTACATATTTCCATTATACACCATTACATGTTAGTGTTAACCCCGGAATAGAGCATCTGTTACCAGCATAACTCACAAGAAATCAACTGCTACCAACCAGCACTCCCACAGAGGTCAAAGATATAGTCAACCTGTCAGATTCCTATGATTGTAAGTTATCTAACCAATCAATTCAGTGCAAGCATATGTCGTGACTCGCTCCCCATTGGCCACATATAAATCGAGTACCTCCAAGTATTCATAACAGTGCACAAATTTAACATCTCGAAATGGGCATCCAATTATGATCAATCTTGGCCTCCAAATGCATGTCTGAGTCCACTCAATCACAGCCTACAATTGAGTCTGCATGCTGCTATATCAAGGCCTCCAACTTGGCATGGTCAAGGCCCCAAATTGCAACACAGAACTAGCATGACCACTCCAACTAATCACCCAGAATGATGGCCACTCAGTATATCTCTGAGCCAGCTCAATTGTGGCCCCCAAGTACATCTCTAAGTTTACTCAACCTGAGCCTCCAAGTTTGCTTAATCACTTCCTCTAAAGTGCAACTTCAACTTTGCTAGACTATGGCCATGATTTCATTTCTAAACTCACTCAATCAAAAGCTGGAAGTCAATCAGTATTGTCAGTTAGTCATGATGTAAATGTGGATCCATAAGTTTAATTAGTTCCAGCCTTACCATGCATCTCTGAATTCACCAAATTTCCATCTTCAGGGACACCCCAAAGTGCTCTCTAGCACCGCTGGCAGCCAGTCTCAATATAGACCACATCTAGATAGTTACTCTGATCAATACACAGTTACATTAATGAAAGTACCGTCTGAATGTGTGAGTTGCAAAATCATATAACAATGAGTAGTAACTATGATTTCGAAGGGCACCAGCAGCATTCCAAATGATATCTCACTGTTGCCAAACTGCTCTACCACAATTTGGAATACTGTCAGGTCTGCCACCTGCATGTTTGGGTGCTCCCCTTGTTGTTACCTGACTTTCCATATCATTCCACATTTGTCTCCAGTGCTCCAAGTGAATCTGAAGACAACCGCAGTGGTCCGGTCAACTCTGAGAGTTTGTCAAAATCACTTCCAGATACAACTGAAGACAACTAGATCAGTTCAGTCAACTCCAGTATTTGAGCACCCTTGAATTCTCATATGACACCTTCCATTGACTCCGTGACAGTCATAGTAACAGGAATACATTTTGCGAATGTTCATCGCACAGTATCTTGATACAGTCTTTGTTAACTTCATTGTTGAACACTTCATCACCAAGATGCCGTACTGATTTAATGCTGAACCATAGTATACAATAGTTGAGATCATGACATATGCATTCTAGTTTGATTCAGTTGGATGTAATGGTATTGTCATGTATGAGTGGTTAGGGTTGCTGGGCGGTCATGTGAAGTGTCCGCGCTGGTTAATGGCCAACCATATATGGACAATACGATGCAGACTTCGCTTGGTACGGAATATATTACCAATTCCACCTTCACTTGATCGCACTTGGGCACATGCGGAACACCATACCTTATACCTTTTGCTCAAATTGCCAAGTGCCCGTTAAATAAATTTCAGTATTTCGGAAATCGAATACATAATGCTCTGGAGAATACAGAAATTCACACCTCATATTTGACGCCTCCCGACAGACAACAAATTTGACAATTACAGTCTGTTACCCTACATGCCTCCAAAGGGAATACAAAGAATCCAATTACATATGGCTAACATTTGTGCAAGCATCGAATCCCTTCAAGCATCGAACTGGTAAATCAGGTTTGTTCCACCCGGCCGCATTTTGGGAGTACTAGGAGAAATAATGATTGATAATGATATCTTCGAAACTCAAGGTCATGAGGATGCTTGCGTTCTCAACAATGGAAACAATGACAATGATGTTGAAGATTGTGCCTTCCCAGAAACCAAGGATAATCTCGGCCATCACAACATATTGTCAAAGATCACCGAGGATGGCCAACACCAGATACTCATACAGAACAGTATGCTACATCTACTACTATTCCAACAACAAGAAGAATGGAATCATGAGAGAACCAGAATACTTTCAGAACTTGACTGCCACCGAGGTACTGATAAACCACAGAGTTCTGGAAACCAGTCCAATCTCTACAAGATGGTGTATCCATTACGGTACTGCAGCAGAGCAACACAGCGAGATACACTTCTCGAAACATCCATCAGCAAAATGTAAATCGGTCCAGAAGCCACAAGCAAACCACCCAGACTCTCCGGTAGCACTCACCAGTGCTGCTAAGTACTTCCATATTCTCCCAGGCCCCCCTGGACCTATGCAATGTGCTCTCCGACTCTGCAAGAACATTTTCAGTAGCTCCTGAAAGCACCTGCAGTTGTGGAGGTGAATTCAGGATGCTATGAGATTGACTACTAGAATCATCAAATCATGGAGCTGCTGTGACCTCTGGGCAGGTCTGCAGGAGACTTTGAGAGCAGCTGAGACGCCAGCGCAGGTCTGCAGGAGACTTTGTGAGCAGCAGAGACAACTGCGTAAGCTCCGCAGGAGACTTTGTGGCATATTCTCTCAGCAGTTGTTCAGGGCAGCAGCGGTAGCGGGGTTTATATCTGTTCTTCTCTTCTTCATCAGCAAAATGTAAATCGGTCTGAAAGCAACACTCAATCCTCCCAGACACTGCGGGTGACCTCACCAGTGCTTCAAAAGACTTCTAGATGCTTCCAGACCCCCCTGGAGCGAAGCACTATGCTCTCAGACTCTGCAAGAGAATTGTCAGGATGCTATGAGATTTGACTTAGAGAATAGTCAAATTTTGGAGCTCCTGAGACCATTGCGCAGATTTGCAGGAGACTTCAAGAGCAGCTGAGACCGCTGCACAGCACTGTGGCAGATTAGGTGCCGAATTCTCTCAGCAGCGGTTGTTACACAACCACAATGCATTTCGTCTTATTATATTCGTCGTTGTTACAGTCACAAGATTCGCTACATCATATTATGGTATACATTATATACGTCTCTGTATATATATACATACGGTCAATCTGGCCGCAGATGGTAGTCGAGCATACTCAGAGGAGCACCTAAACACGCTGATTGAGAGAACTTAGAGCTGCACCGCTTGGAGGCCGTTGCGGTGAAATGATGGAGCTTGAAGGCAGAAAGCCCACCATTGACACTCCATCACACCTCTTGCTATATCCGAATGGCATTCATGAGAAAGAGCAGTTCTGGTTTGAGGACCGTAGGAATCAGGTGAAAAGATATGATACTACCCGGTGTCGATGATCCATGACATCTCGGCCAATGAGAGTGAGAACCAAAGTTGGGAAAGACAGAGTGTGTATTTTCATTGTATGATAAGATCAGATGGAAATGAGAGGATGTCTATCTACTCCCCGTCACTCTATCCACCTCTGTTACCCTTGGATCTCCATACATCCGCTGTCGCTGCTTAAAGATGTACTTGGAGGCTGTGATCGAGCGACGTTGGAGATACACTTGGAGGCCGAGATCCTGCGAGGTTGGAGACGCACTTGGAGGTGGTGATTGTGCGAACTTGGAGGCCGTAATCGAGCATATTTAGAGATACACTTGGAGGCCATGATGGAGCGAGTTGGAGGACATAATCATGCAAGTTAAGAGATACAGTTGGAGGCTATGATCGAGCGAGTTTGGAGATGCACTTGGAGGCCATGATCGAGTGAGATTGGAGGAGTACCAGGAGGCGGCCAATCTGGAGGTGGTAGTTTGAGAGAAAGGATTGATATGAGCTCAGATTCTATCCATCGGTCAACTTGTAATTGTGGGAATGTAGAGAATTGAGTACAAGACTTTCTGCCGAGAGACTGGTTGGGAGCGGGAGACAGTCCATGTTGGGATGATGTATTGCGTGGTGAATGCAGTACTCAGTGGATACTGTCCTCGGTGTATGCTGTACTCATTGTATGCTGTATTAGGTGTATGCTGTACTCAGTGTATGCTGTACTCAGTGTATGCTGTACTCGGTGCATGCTGTACTTGGTGCATGCTGTACTCGGTGCATGCTGTAGTTGGTGCATGCTGTACTCGGTGTATGCTGTACTCAGTGTATGCTGTACTTGGTGTACACTCTTGATCATGGCATGGGGAGATAGAGAGGGATGACTTAACTTCGTGTTCTTAGGTGATGGTACAGTTGATGCCGAGAAAGACAGAGATGAGATGAGATGGGGGAAATCATTATAAGAAACTGGGACTTATAAGAGTTTCATGAGCAAGTCAATTTACCATCTCCGACATGACAGGGACTAGTGCTGATACGGCATGTAATAACACTGATACGAGGCCTTCCCAACCTCAGCAGGCAAGTCGTACACCTGATTTCTGATATCTGCTCGTATCATCCACATCATATTTATCGTCATTCCCCATCTCTCTGTTTCTCGTCCACAACTCTACCATCATTGCAGAACACAAAGTTAGGTCATCCCTCTCTATCTCTCCATTTGGTGATCATCAGTTGACACCTTGTACAGCATGCACCAAGTACAAGTATACACCGAGTACAGCATACACCGAGTACTGCATACACTAAGTAAAGCATACACCAAAGTCTAGCATACACCAAACTACAGCATACACCAAAGTACAGCATACACCAAAGTACAGCATACACCAAAGTACAGCGTCCACGAAAGGTTGTGTGTCTTCCCTTCATTCTCATGATTACGTGTTGACCCCTGAATATAGCGTCAGCTTCTGGCATGCCTCCCTATACGATCGACCGCCATCAGCCAGCTCTCCATGAGAGCTCAAAGGTAAAGTCACCTCATCACATTCCAATGGTTGAGAGTAAACTAACTCATGAATAGAGTCTCAGCACCCGGCGCACCGTTCATTGTCTGTCTCTAAGTACTCGTCCACCCTCGCTCGATTACAGCCTCGAAGTTCGCATCATCACAGCCTCCAAATGAGTCTCCAAATTCGCTCAATCACAACCTCCAAGCGATGTGTACCTCAAAACTCACACGATTACGACCTCCAAACTCGCATGATCATGGCCCCAATGTGTATCTCCAAACTCGCTTGAACATGATCTCGGAGTACATCTCTAAGTTCACTCCATCACGGCCTCCAAGAGCATCTCCAATTACGCTCGATAACTGCCTCCAGGTGCATCTCGAAACTTGCTCACGCACGGCCTCAGAGTGTATCTCTGAGTTCACTCAATCGTCATTTTCAAGCGCACCTTGAATTGCTCTGAAGCACCACCTGCAGCCAGTCCAGATATACTGTGTGTAGATGGATAGCTATATAGATACATTGATATATAGATGAGAATACAAACTGAATACATGAGTTTTAAAAATCATTGAACGATAAGTAGTAGCTATGATTTCCAGGTGCACCAGCAGTGTTCCCAATGAAGATGATCTGTTTCCCAGACTGCCCTGCTGCGATTTGAGGTGCTCCCAGACATGTCGCCAGTGCTCCCAGGTTTGTCACCAGCACTTCTTGGTTCTCCCAGGCATGTGGTCGGCTCTCCCAGGCTTCCCACCGGTGCACCCAGTTAGTGTGAAGGCCGGGAGGAATACCCTCCTACGGTTTGATACTCTCCTGCAATTGACGCATCTAAGTTTACACTCCACATCCTCTCCGACACTCCTGGAGGCTTCCAGTGACTAAAATACATTTTGCTGATGTTCCAGTTCTGTTGTACTCAATTCAACGTACAACATTCATTTGTAAGGAGGGAAGAAGGCTAGCTGGGGGGGGGGGCTATGCCATCTAGACACCTTGCCCAGAGGCGGAGGGGGTATTTAAGTCCTGTCCTACTCTAGTTAGACTGAACACAGTATGAATAAACAACAACAGCAGTGGTTCTTATGGTTCCACAACCACAAGGCATTTCATTCATCATATTGGTCTTCGTTACAGTCACAAGATTCCATATATCATAATCTGGCATATATTATCTAAGTCTCTCTATATAGGCATACAGAGATACAGAGATAACGGAGATGGACTCAGCGACAGAGACTATACATATGGCAGACCCCAGGGTAGATAGACATTATTGCATTGTATGAAATACACACTCTATCTTCCCAGCTGTTAGTCTCACTCACACTTACTGAGTTTTCATAGATCGATGCAATTTGTGTGGTTCCTCACCCACTCTTGCCAATAGTTCATAAACCCACCCAATCTGTGTGGTTCTTCATTGCCTGGTATCCCTGCATATCTTCTCATCGTCTTCCTACACTGCCCGATCCAGATCAGCTCAAGCTCAAGAATTCTCTCTGGATGCTATGCGAGCTGTGGCTGAGATTTGATCATGAGCTGTCTCCCTTCTAGCTCCCCCATGACACAACATCGTGATCCAGTGAACTTGGAGATGGACTCCGAGGCCACGATTGTGCAAACTTGGAGGCCCAAATCGAGCCACTTTGGAGATGTGCTTGGAGGCCGTGATTGTGCAAAATTGGAGATACACTTAGAGGCTGTGATCGAGTGAGTATGGAGATGCACATGGAGGCCGTTATTGTATGAACTTGGAGGCCATAGGCATGCAAGTATCAAGATATGCACTTGGAGGCCATGAATGTGCGAACTTGGAGGCTGTGATCGAGTGAGTTTGGAGATGCACTTGGATGTCGTGATTGAGCGACTTTGGAGATATGCTCATTGAGGCCATGAAAGTGCAAACATGGAGGCTGTAATTGACCGAGTTTGGGGATGCAGTTGGTGGCCTTGATCAAGCGAGATTGCAGGAGTACTTGGAGGCGGTCAATCTGGAGGCAGTAGTTTCGGAGGGAGGCGAGACGCGAGCCGAGACTGTATTTTTTGGTTAACTTGTGATTGTGGGAATGTAGTGAATTGAGTACAACATGGTGTGGCGAGAGAAAAGAGACTGGCTGAGAGCGGAAGACAGTCAATCTTGAATTAATGCAGTATGTGATGTATACAGTACTCAGTGTGTGCTGTACTGGGTGTATGCTGTACCCAGTGTATACTGTACTCAGTGTATGCTTGTACTTGGTGTATGCTGTACTCAGTATTGACCCTTGATCATTGCATGGAGAGATAGTGATGGATGACTTAACTTGGTGTTCTTAGATGATGGTAGAGTTGAGGACAAGAAAGAGAGAGATGAGAGGAGATGGGAAAAATCATCATGAGAAACTGGGAATTAAGAGAATTTTTTGTGCGTGTCAATTTGCCATCCCCGATACAGCAGGTACCATTCCTGATCAGGCATGGAATCACTCCGATACGAGGTCTTCTGAATCCAATCGGGCAAATGGTATGGCTGATTTCTGATATCTGCTCGTATCCTCCACGTCATTCTCATCTTCATCCCACATATTTCTCTGTCTCATCCAGATCTTAACTATCAATGCAGAATACTAAGTCAAGTCATCGCCCTCTATCACTCCATGCCATGATCATGAGTTGACACCGAGTACACAGCATACACCAACTACAGCATCCACCCAACATTGTTTCTCTTCACGTGATTCTGATAATTAGGAGTTGACCCCTAATTGTAGCTTCAGCTTCCAGAGTACCTCTCTACATGATCGACTGCCATCAGCCAGCTCTCCATGGAAACTCAAAGGTAAAGTCACCTTGTCACATTCCGACCGTTGCGAGGTACCTGACTGATGACTACAGTCTCAGCACCCGGCGCACCGTTCATCGACCGCTTTTAAGTACTTCTCCAATCAGGGTTGATCACAGCATCCAAATGCATCTCCAAACTCACTCGATCATAGCCTCCACGTTCCCGCTCTCATGGCGTCCAACTGCACATCACCAAACTTGTTCAATCATGGCATCCAAGTGTATCTCCAATCTCACTTGATTACGGTCACCAAGTTCACACGATCATGGCCTCCAAGTGCATCTCCAAACTTGCTCGATTACGGCCTCCAAGGCAGCACAACTATGGCCTCCAAGTGCAAATCTCCATATTCACTCGCCCGTGGCCTACAAGTGCATCTCCAAACTCGCTCGATCATGGCCGCCAAGTGAATATCCACACTCAGTCAATTACGGTTTCCAAGTTCGCAGGAGTGTCATCTCCCAGTGAATCTCTATACTACCTTGATCAGAATCTTGGAGTGTATTTCAAAGTTCATATGATCAGGGCAGTCAATTGTATCTCCGAATAAGCTTGATTGCCGCCTCCAAGTGCTTATCCACACTCCCTTGATCAAGACCTTGGAATGTATCACTGAGTTTACTCAATCGTTATGTTCAAGCACACCTCGAGTTGCTCTCGATCACTGCCTGTAGCCAGTCCCGATATACCGTGTGAACACGGGCAGCTGTATAGCTACATAGATACATAGATACATAGATACATAGATACATAGATGAGAATAGAAACTAAGTTCATGAGGTTTAACAATCATTGAACAATAAGTAGTAGCTACGATTTCCTGGCCCACCAGCTGCGTTCCCACAGGGGATGTTTTTTCCAGACTGCTCTACTGTGATTCGAGGTGCTCCCAGACTTGTCGCTGGGACTTCATGGCTTGTCATGGTTGCACCGAGAACTGTCACCTGCGCACTCAGACTCGTCAGCAGTGCACCCTGACCTGTCGCCGGTGTACGATATCTTGTTGCCGGTGCTACCGGACTTGCTGCTGGCGCTCCCATGTGCTCCCAGGTGGACCCAAAGTTCCCTCACACGATCTGAGGTATTTCCAAACTTATTAAAATCACTCCGATTGTGCACCTGTACCAGACATCAGAGATTTCAGTTACTCCGAAGGCTGGCCAGAATACCCTTCTATGGTCCGATACTCTCCTGCAATTGACGCATCTAAGTTTACACTCCATATCCTCTCAGACACTCCTGGGGGCTCCCAGTGACTAAAATACATTTTGCTGGTGTCATGGTCAAACTTTGCTTCCCATATACATGTACTCCCAATAAGGGATCCTAATCCAAACAAGTTTGTAGTCCCTTACCTTGACACCTGTAATAGCCACCCAAATCCAACTCAGCCACAAACAGAAAAGACAGACATAGCAGAGTGGGCTAGCAACGTACGAGGGGCCAAGGATGCGTAGTTGGAGAGTTTCAAACTCCTTGCAAACAAACTTCACCAGGAGTCTGGAGATTCAGATGGGCACCTCCATTCAGCAACATACATCATGCAGACATGCCAGCAACTACCAAACAAATCAGTCCAAGTTTACGCCAACCGCTTAAAGGCAAATTACAGGTATGCATGTTGAAGGCTAATAATGCACGAAGTGGTCCTACACGTCATGGCATCAGTGGGCCTGCACCACCCACTTACGAACCAAGTCAGACCTTGAATTTCCAGTGGTAAAGACTGACTCAACACACTTATCAAATTCTTTGACTGAGCAGCGGCTTCGGAGTTCAAACCGGATGATAAGAAACCCAGAGGAGAGCAAATGTGAATCCATTTTGGAGAGTATAAAACAGGTGGTGATCAGAAATGAAATTACTGAACATATTCCTCCGAACTGTCAGAAAACACTTCTCGCAGTTCCAATCCTTCCGCAAATTCTAACAACTGCAGTGCAGGTAATTCAAAAATGGCAACGTCCCACAAGTCCAGTCAAAGCAGCTGTGGCAACTTATAACTAGCACTGTGGATATCAGAGAAAGTCTACAAAAGCTGAAGGGCAAACCGGCAATGCACTCTCTGGAGTGGAGGACACCACACAACGTACCTTTGAACCAAACAGCAAGTCGAACTCACCTGACCAGGACTCTAGCAGTTACACTGGCTATTACTCGAAACAATTTAAATGCCAAAAGTTGTTCGATACACAGCAGCAACAATTCTTGTCTACCTATTTCAATATCTAACTCGATTGGAGAGGGTAGATGGCAGGGAGTTGTGATCTCATACATTGCGAAACCGAGTTTTAGTTGCATCATTGCATGTGATACAACTGAACCTAATCGCCATCAAGTCCAGAGTCGGTCACGAATGTCAGGCTGTGATGGTAAGACATTACCTCGACGGCCCGGAGAGACTGGATTCGGTGCACATCATCCCCTAAGTCCTTTTATGAACTGTATATGGCAACATACAGTGTGTCCAGGCACTTATCAACTGTGGTGCAACAAGCATCTGTATATCTCTGGGTCTACACCCCAATCTCTAACTGCCACACACACCAGCAGTTACCTTCATCCAGCGTTTCAATGGCCAGGTGATGATGTCTGCCAAGAAGAGTCAAAATGCAAGTCTCTTGGTTCAAGATTTTGAGCACCTTAAACCAGTTAACAAATTAGAAAATTTAGTCATTCCAATGAAGTCATACGACCTAGTGTTGGACGTGTCATGAGGAACCAGGAAACAGACTGGAGCAGAGGTTGAGTGACAGCCCTACCAACGCTAAATGGATCGCCATCAACCATGATTCCATAAGCATATTACCCAAGCCCTCTGCTGGAACGTGGTGAGGTGAACACCAGCTATAAGCTTTCACAAGATATATTGCTACTCGGGGCTACCACATTTGTTCACCTCTAATCTAGCGAGAAAGCAGTTGAGGCATTCACCATACGACTTGGGGAATGTTGAGGGTTGGTGGGAGCATCTCCGGAAACCATTACCAATGGTGAGCGAAACCCCAGCATGCTGACTGCGTGACCAGGAGCAGCAGTGGTTGGTGTGGCAGATGAGTGACACAGTTACTGTGTCTGAATGACTACTATCAGGTTGCCAAGACACAAAGGGAGAAGGTGGACAACAGGAGTGGTCTATTGCGATAAACTGTCTGATGCAGCTATCCAGGGACCATTACCCATCACCACTCTGCCAAAGCATGCTACAATGCAAACAAGACTAATGAGAATAGGAACAGACACAAAGAAGGTGGAGATGGGAATCACAGATAATAGGGGTCGTATCCCAGCACAATATCGAGCATTCTTGTAGGTCTTCAACAAGGATATGACCGAGGCACTTCCACCGCACAGGCCAATAAACCTGGTGATTGATCTGGAACCTCACTACATACTACCATATGTGCAGATCTACAATCTCTCAGAGTTCGAATTGAAGATGCTTCATGCCTATATTGAAACGAACCTTCAAAACTGCTTTATTCAATGGTTGTCATCCATGGCCGCAGTGCCTCTCCTTTGTGTAAAGGCAACTGTCAGAGGACAACAGTTATGTGTTGACTATCAAGCGCTCAACCGAGGCATGGTATAGAATGGTTACCACCTTCCTCTCATTTCGGAACTGCTTGATGGAGTATAAAAAGCCCAGATCTTCCCAAAACTAGATCTCCTGAATGCCTACCACCTCATGCGAATGAAAGAATGCGATGAGTTCATGAATGCATTCTGAACCCGCTATGGTCAGTTGGAATTCTGAGGTATCCCCTGATGGTTGACCAATACACCAGTGACGTTTCAGGCTGATATTGCCAAGTGCGTACAGCCTTGTATTAATGACTTTGCAGTGTATTACCATGATAATATACTCATCCATTCAGCCAATGAGAAAGAGCACGAAGATCTCGTCCAAAAAGTGCTACAACGCCTGCAGCAAGTTGGGCATTATTGCAAGGCTGAAAAATGCCGATTTGGATTTTGATCTGTCGGCTGTTTAGGATTTGTCATCAATTTGAATTGGAATTACCATGGACTCAGATTGCATATCCATGATCGAAGACTGGCTGCCACTGGATTGAGATTGGAATGTGTACATACTCGTTGGCTTAACAAATATCTACTGGAGATTCATGCTGAAATATGTGAGGTTGATGGCTCCCTTATCAATCTTGCTATAGAGGCAAGGCTAATGGAACTGGGAATCAACTCGGAAGGCCAAAATCATCTTTCGGAAGTTCAAACAGGCCTTTACCGCAGACCGGATCTTTCAACAATTCAAACTGTAAATACCGATTATTTTGCAGACCAATGTAAGCAGCTTAACAATGGGTAGCGTTGTTAACTCGTACGATGGATTGAGTGTTCAGTGCGCTGTCAATTTCTACTCTTGTATAGGCCCTCCTGCAGAACAGAACTACACCATTCAGAATAGAGAGCTGTTGGTGATTGGGAAAATGATGAAACAATGGAGCGACTATCTCGAGGGCGCCAATCACAATGTCCTGATCAAGTGCGACCACAAGATTTTGTAGTATAATCAAAAATCGACAGTGCTCTTCCAAACGGAGGGCGGGAGGGTGGAAAACCTATCGTCTTACCACTTTGTCATTGCACACTTTGAAGAATAACAGATCCAGGCAGATTGAGCATCAAGAAGGCCCCAGTGCATGCAAAGCTGCAAGAGACCGACTGTATGACTACTCTGAATCTTGGCAACTACCACTGTTGAACCTTACGATGAGCAGCATTAGGAAATCTAAACAACCCAGGCTATCAATGTGTTGGCTGCCGAAGTAAAATGCACCATCGTCAGCGCACAAATCATCGATGTTCCTCACCTCGAAAGAACAGACAAACAAGAGGCAGCCACATGTAACAGATACAAAGTCACTGCCGGAGATCTCAACTATGAAGAAAGCAAATATTTACCAAACGACATCTTGCCTTGTACCAAATTCAGAAGCCTTTACACAACATCCCAGAATCCGGCCACTTCCGAGCTCTCCCAACAGCCCAGTTAGTATCGCGGGATTTCCACTGGCACGCAGCGGATGCCGCTGTACAAGAATACATTGCAAGATGCGAACTATTCCACTAAAGCAAGGCACCATAGCACACACCTCACGGTATACACATGCCACTGCCACCACCCTCACAACCGTAGGAAGGAGTTACCATGAACTATGGCACAGACCTCCCTGAGTCAACCACCTTTGAGTATACAGGAATGCTGGTAGTAGTTGATTGATAAATCAAAATGGCAATTGACCTACCCTGCAGGAAGTATAATGACTCACCAGGGCTGGAATGCATGTTTTTCAAACACCAAATCAACAACCCCAGTGTACCAGACAACATTGTTACTGATCGCGGAAAGCAGTTTACCTGCTGATTCTGGAATCAATTTTGCTCTCATGTCAGTATTAATCACCGGCTGATGACCGCTTTCCATCCACAGACTAATAGGTATATGGAACTGACAAACTAGATCAGGGAGCAGTACTTACAGGCATTATCCAACTATGAGCAGAATGACTGGGTAGAGCTGTTTCCTTCAGCACAGTTTGCTTTCAACAATTCCATTCATTACTCAATGTGCATAACGCCATTCAGGGCCAACTACAACTACCATCCGCCAATGCAGTTCAAGCCACCCAAAGTCTCATCATAGATGAGCATGGACAAACTTGCATGTGCTTTCAGGAGCACCTGAGAATGCTCTCGCCGAGTCTGAGAGCACTTTGCTTAGCTCCAAGGGGGTTTCAGAGCATTTAGAAGTATTGTGAAGAACTGGTGAGGTCGCCCAGAGTGTCTGGGAGGATTGCATGTTCCTTCCTGACTGATTTACATTTTGCTGACTTATTGAAAACCTTCAAGGCATGAGTTGAAACAAATCAAGCTGCTGAATTCCACTAATACTCATCTTGGCCTATGGCATCACCAACCTTATGTGGGCAGAAACGAATGGTGGCCAGCAGCTGTGTGTAAACACCAATTGGTAACTAAGGCCACAGTGATGAACAAATGACTCCAGCCACTTACCTCAGAGAGGCTCAACAGGTGATGAGGAACGCAGGTCTTTCCACTGGCAGACCACTTCAGCGGCTATTAGTCTAGTTAAATTCAGTCAAGCAATATGTACAAGACTACTTATTGTACTTGATACAGCTATTTTAAATTATAGGTTATGCGCTTTTGTTTGCTAAATACCTAAGCTATTTTGCAAGCTTATGTCAATGACCGCTTACAGCCTTATGTGGAAGACTGTGTACTGTACAACATTAATCATATGCTGATCAACTTCACCAATGAGCAACAGCATACACTGGATATAGGACAACTGCCAGAACAACTACAGGTGTGTGGTATGTATGGCCAATCCAAACAATGGTATTGTGATGTGTCAAATGTTGTCTCTTTGAGACTTGTTATTAGCTGGGATGGGATTGGAATTGAGTCAGATGGCATATCAATGATCAAGCACTGACAAACCCAAGAAATATTTAAAGACATGCAGATTTGTCAAGGATTCTTCAACATCATCAGCAGGGTATGGTGAGATATATAAATGTTATGACAGGGATACTAAATCTACTGAGGAAAGTACAAAGTTGCAGAATATCTAATCAGCTGTAATGAAAATGAAGTCAGGATGCCAAACTTCCAATGTGCATGTTGAAATGAATATGAACAAAGTATCCAGGCTTGTTTATTTTGAAATGGCAAAGCTGGTTACTCTGTAGATTGATGTAAGCTGCATCTTGATCACTTGCATTTTAAACATGACTGATGGTTTCAGAATGTCCAGGAAGGTAAACTACTGCCTGCAATATTGCAACCTGCTGAAAGAGATTTATAATATATATTATAACGTGGTCTGACTTGTTAAGAAGACTATGAAACAATGGTGTCACTAACTGAAGGGAGAGAATTGTATGATCCTCATACAATGAACCTAGAAGAATCTGAAGGACATCCAAATATCAAACATAGTCTCTTGGTGGCATGATAGTTTGGCAGAGATGGTGTTGTTGCAGAACATCATGATACAACATTGAACAGGCAGGAAGAATCCTGTAGTTTGATCATTGAGATAAGGTGAATTCAAGATCAGCTTACAGTAAATCCTGTAACAGCTTCTGGACTCCATCGCAGTGGCTACCATGACCAAAACACATAACAATATTCTACTGGATATTCAGGCGGTCTAAGAAAAGTTCTTTTGTGCCACAAAAATATCACAAACCTGAGTTCAGGATGTAATCTCACGGGTGAGTGAATGGACATCATTCGATAGAGCTTAAACTAATCAGAGGACACAATATGCAACTGCAGCACTCTGCAGTAGTGTAACTAGACATTTGCATGACAATGATGTATCTGGATACTCCAGAGCCCTGGAGTCCACCATATCTATATTAAGTGATGTTCATTCACCTGGAGTAGAGTCAGATAAAGAAGACCATCACTGACTGGAAGTTATGCAACCAAATTACACAACCACCTCACATATGCTATCAACTCAACATGATGCTGCCTCTGCCTGATCATCTTCACAATGTAAATCTGTTCAGTAGGCACACACACACTTCCGAGACACTCCCTTCCACCTCACCAGTACTCATGAGTAATTCTGGATGCTTCCAGCCCCCCCTAGAGCTAAGCAACATACTCTCACACTCTGCAAGAGTATTGTCTGGTGCCCTGGTAAGCACCTGCATTTATGGAGGTATGTCGAGGATGCTATGAGAATTGACTGAAAGAATAGTCAAATGTGGGAGGAGCGGAGACCTCTGTGCAGGTCTGTGGTAGACTTTGAAGTAGCTGAGACCATCTGTACAGCTCTGCAGTTCACTTTACACTTGGTGCAATCTTCCCATAGCTGTGGCTATTAGGGGTTCCATAACCAAGAGGCATTATGTCTATTATATTTGTCTTTGTTATGGTTACAATATTTGTTATGTCCTAATATACTGTGTATTGTGTACATCAGACTCTCTGCATGTGTACATAAGATCCATCTGGCTGCAGCCAGTACTGGAGCATACTTGGAGGAGTACCTGGTGACACCTGTCAAGAGAACTTAGGGAAGCACTTGGAGGCTGTGATTGAGTGAACTGAGAGATGAATATGGAGGCCTTGATTGACCAATATAAGCAAAATATAAAATGGTTCAGAAGTCATAACTCAATAACTCGGCTATTCTGAACAGCTGCACCCATCATTCCAGATGCTCCCAGAGGCTCCCAATCAGGCTGAATGCAGAATGACATACTTCCCAGGTGCTGTGATAAGTGCTTTCAGGTGCTGCTCAATGTTTCTAAAGTAGCGCAACAGAATATACAAATATTCTTAAGAGTATGAAGTTGTCTTTGTAATGCAATAAAATCTTCCCTTTAAGTTGGTTGAATATCGGAGCTCCTGGGACTACGATACTTGTCTCAAAGGCAATTCAGAAGCATCTGGAGCCAGTCCCTCCAGGAGTGATAATATATACTGTCTATATGGAATAGCACAATTCGATAAACTATCCCACAGCTGCACACCCGAATCACACAATGTTAACTAATTAATATACAGTCAACTAGGTATTGAAAACGACATGATTATTTCCCAGCCATACACTATCGATGCCATCCAATGTAGAATTCTTCAGCACGAAATGTACTGGTCCAACTATTGCTCCACCAGGGACAATAAGCATTATATTCGTCTGTTTGACAACCTGGACGAACCTGTCAACACAATTAGCCCAACCATGAAAATCATTAAACTTTGTTGGAATCACCACTGCTTATTCTTCATCTTGAGGATGTTATATCCATTGGTAAGTCTTCTTGCACCTCTTTCAAATGGTCGATATTGCTGTCCTGGGTGGCAGGCGCTTCTGAATTTCTAGAATCTGATTCGGTGGAGTCTCCCTAAACTATAATGCAGGAAAAGAAGGAATTTATCTGTGGGCGGTGATAACGAGGTCATTCTCTTCACTTTGAATATAGTGGACCCAGATGTCATCAGCTTTAGGCATGATCCGTCAGTTGGCATTGGTAAATTTTACCTTGCAATCGAGTTATAGACGCTCAACAGAAGTAGGGTTGTGAAATCGTTAACCGTAGTACAAGAGCCCATTCTGAACTGTAATAAATATACTGTCAATGAGTACATTCTGATCATATCCGACGACAAGTCCACTAACGTTGAGTCCCAAGTCCTCTTCAATTGATGTGCAAAATAGCTGTCCAAATGTTGGAATTCCAAAATCTTCTGATGCATCTCTAAGTGAGGATAAATTGATACTTCTGCACACTCATGGACATGCGTATCTCTCAAATCATATACTTGCTGTGATATACGGTGGAGATCAGGCTTATGCTGAATTGTTTCGAGACTTAACAGATGAACTGTGAATGTACTTTGCCATTTATTGGTAATGGACAGTATGTTGAAAACTTTTGCAGATTCAATATTGTACCAGCCTGGGAGTGCAGGATATGACTGTAACTCCTCCATATAGTGATGACCTGTACACTGGTCATTATGCTTAAGCATCTGTCAAATGGAATCGACTATGTTGTTAGATTGATGTGCTTCATTCATCTTGGCGATATGTAGCTGTTCAGAAATATTATTGGTGAACTTGTCACCGGAACCTATTTGGTACATTTACTCTGACATGCTGCTCACAAGATGCATCTTTTGATATCCAAAATGAATTACACCTTGTTCAATGATTGTCTGCTGCACCTGAATGCCGATTGTCTGCTGCCAGGATTCTAACTCGATCAAGCGAAAAGAGAATTCCATCTTGAACCACTTCTGTTCATTCGAGGTGATGCCATAAATCTCTCGCTCCAGATGGGTAGTGATGCGCTCCGTATTAGCCAAGCTCCAGGTCATGGCTTCTGTCTCCGAATCAGGTAGGTGGATCTGAAATTGCAATCTCTTGCTGGTGGTCATGTTTGTCGCCCATTAAGCCTTGTCTTCGGCTGTAGTTTTCATTAATGCAAGTTGGTAGCTGAATATGCTGCTGGGACCGAGTGCCTTGGTCCCAACCCCCCACAATAGATGTTGATTATGATGTTGGAATACATTGATGAAAAGCGTACGTTTCACAGTTGTTAGTAGATGGAGTTGGAGCTCCACACACTCTATTGCCTTATGATGATCAGCATCTGACCAAGTGGTTGCTGCATGTTGGGCTCTATTAAGGCGCACCTGAAATTGCCTAAGTTGTGTTGTGCAAATCTATTCAACCCTATACACAGGTGCCTCCATTGCAGCACAAATCTTTTGTATCTTTTGTTTGCGTAACTGATGGGATTCCGTTGCCAACAGATTACTTACTTTAGCCTTCACAGATTTCAATATTTTCTGTTCTCACAAAATACACGTCTTCTGGTATAATCACTGGAGTGTGTTGTCTAGTACTTGGACGGATAGATCCAATTGATTTTGTTGGCTAACAAGTATAGACAATGCACATGGTGGCTGCACTGGTTCCATTACAAGTTCATCACAGGATTTTTGCGGTGAAGTTTTCCCTTCATCGTTGGAGCAGTGATGAATTGGAGCGAAATTGACTGCCAGTATTCTAATCATTCCACAGATCTCTTCACTTTGCCAGGTGCCACATTGCAAAGATTTGAATGGTTCAGGGAAGTGCTGAAGTCCGGGTTATTGTGGCACTGATGCAAATCAATTCTAAAATTGATTCTTGACCTGTCTCGCTTTCAGATATTTAGCAGCCAGTTCAATGGGTCTTTAACAAAACCCAGGAACTGCTGATGCAATTCATCGGGATGCAAAAGTTGATATGCATTGAAGAGAGTTGATTGCCAAAGCTGGTTGCAGATTGGGTGGACACCTTCAGTGGGCAGACCATCAATATGATCGTCCTCCAGCAGCTCTGAGTATTTATGCTGGTCCTTTGAGTTATCGAGTGGTCGAAATATGGAATGCCTCATTGGCCCACCATTAGGCAATTCACAGAATGGGCATTAGCCATATGAGACTTCAGCAACCATGACATGTTCCAGATAATCCCCGATGCAGGCAGCCAACAGAGAGTAACATTGTCGCTTGAATTCATCTGTTCATTTCTATTTCAAGCCAAGGCTAGCGATGTCAGGATGACTAAGTTGAGACAGCAATGTTGCAAACGTGTTATGCCATGCTTCATTACTGTTTTTCATGCCTTTCGGTCGACATAAGACCCGGTTTATAACAATCCAGGCTCGCTGTTCAGGTGTCTGGCGGATATCTATTCAAATGATACCAATTGTGAGATACAGCAGTGACGCATGAAGATCACCCGAAAAATTGGGCATGGGAGTCTTGTCGGATCCACAAACGACCGCCACAATCGTCGCTCCGGCAGGAAGTTGATCTTGTATATCCCAACACCAGTTGCCTACATTCATCTCGCTTCATATTTAATTACCCTCTCAGTGAGCGAGGCATACAGGTTTGACATTGAGGTGTGTCTGAACAGGAAGATCTGCTGGAAGGCACTGAATATATTTGTAAACATCCCTATAGTATAATATTCCAAAGAGATGTGGGTCATTTGCAATCCAACTATCATAGCAGAGCCCTAAATCGAGTTCAGAGTGAAGTATTCACAGGCCATCTGCTGATTTGAATGATTCGATTTTGAAGTGGTGCAATCCACACCTGAGATGTTGATCTATCCATGTTTTTGCTTGATGGGTAAAGGATTGTGCCAGCCGAAAGTTGTGTACAGACTGAAATTGATGCCATCAAGTCCACTGTTCTGTGTACTTTTGATAGTTGTTGTACAATCCAGTTGCTTTGCCTTACACAATCCCCCCCACATTTTGCACTGCAACTAGCAGCCTATGAGCCTTTGCATTTGTTGGATCAGAGGTACAGGTGAGATCAGACTGCGGACAGTCTATAGGTTCTTCATTGGCAGTGTGTTCAGGTGGTGGTGCACCTAGTACTTTGTCTGTGAGTAGATCATTAATTGGCAGCATGGTGATGGCCATTCAGGTGCACCTACTGCAGTTGAACCATGATGCCTCAGGGTGAACCCAGCTGGCAGGTGATAGAATCCCATTGGGTAATAGCCCTTCATCCTTCGATATTTGGTGATATTGTTGATAATGAGGTTCCAGTCTGTTCTTATTGAATAATTTGTTTGTTCAGATCAAGTATTTACCATGTATCTCGCGAGAGTTGACCATATATAAAGATTGCTCAGTATTCTGATGAATCTCGATGATTCTTCAGGGGGTATAATGCATTGCTGGATTTGAGCTTTGGGGATATTCGTTTGAAAGTCAGCAACCTGAGGTTAGCGTATCACTTTCAAAGGCACGTCACTCCCCACCAAATGTAGAGAACCAATAAAACGTTGTCACTTTACAATCAGTTTTCTTTCCAAACTAGAATAATGTCTCTGAAATTCCATACACTAATGCTGCATATTATCTACTGAAAGTCGTTCTCAAAGAAAGTTTCTTTTGTCATTAGTGCAATCAAAGTGCAATACTGTTCATCAGTTGGTAATGTGAACAGACTTGTTGTATACTACTTCATTGCAGCATTGTGGAGATTATATCTACGATCAAGCCCCAAGCAGCGCCCAATCTCAGCTTAATAGAATGAATAGATAACTTTCCTAGCTTGCTGTATGCCTGTTTAATGATCATCGAGAAGTGATACGCTGGTAGGATGATTTCATCAGTAACGAGCCTAGACCGGTGGGTGAATCCTGAGGAGACAACGAGGTTTACACATGGAGCTCAAAAGAACGCAATTACTGTTGCTGCTTGACTAACAAGGCCTCATAATGAATGAAGTGCAGGTCATACACACACATTTTGAGTGTAAAATGCCTAGTCTTACTAACCTTCCAACCTAATCAAGTTCTAGGTGGGTTGCTGGAGATATCATGTTGAATCCCATCCATGATCTTTACAGTCATGAACTCAACAAATGTGTGCTTCTATTCAAGATCCTAGTATAGGAATTGAAGCATATGACACCAAACTGCGGGATGTGTGTGATTATGATTTCTTTTTCACACCTGGGTTTTATGGGATCAAAGGTGCAGTGAAATTCCACAGCATGTGACAAATCAGATGGATACATGAGGACTTCATTCCACCGAAGGTCATTGCTACCTCCAATATTCGCAACTATACTCCGCTTCATTCGAAATCACAAATTGAATTGACTATTTGATTTCTACCGTCTGCTGTTCATATACGATATTGACAAACAGATTTCCACTGAAGACAAACATTATGGCTCCAACAGGTGGGCCGTTTGGCTAACAACAGCGCCCAGATGACAATGTGGGAACATCAGATAAGAATGCTGGAAATACACCGAGTAAAGGCACCCAACTCGGGCAACCCGTGAATCAATTTCATCCACCACCTAGGTATCGTTACCTGCCTTGCCAGCCACCATTTCCAGGTACTCGAAAGTTCTACCACCAGGTTACATCGAACATGACTCCCAGCTGACAACCAAACTCTGGTGCAACCCATCAATATCTGAGTTATGGATGTTTGTGTGAGGCATATAATTTCCCCCAATGAGGATATGATGGACCTGAAATAATCCCCCCTCAGCAGTTCCCAGGAAATGGGCCATCATCTCTAGGTGCACCTGAAGTGCCTCCAACACCGCCTGAAAGCAATCCAGACATTCGGCTGACATCTTCTGATTCCACTGCACCAGGACAACTTCCTGACGCACCCGGGTGACTCCCACGTACCCTCCCCCTGTAACGAATTCAGTCAGCTTCAAATCCACACAAGAATGATTTTGCAGGCATTGCCAATTTGCCCCCATTACAAGATATTACCTATGACCAGTATGATGCAAATTATGTGAGCAATGATTCGTCAGACTTGGGCAGTGCCTAAAGGAAAGCCCCAATCAGCTTGAAGCAAACAGAAATCTCTTGAAAGCAATTCGTCAAAAGGATGGGGCAGCCCAACTTTAGTACCATCAACAAGCATTAGAAAGTATGGGTGGCTGGGTTTCTGCAGAAGAAGTATCGATTCAGTATCCAGGGACAGATCCAGCTGAAACAGCTTTGGGACAGACCCCTGCACTATGAGATGGCAGTTGCAGATGGTTTGGAGACTTTCAAGACCAGCCTGGTGAAAATTTTGATAATGCCGAATTGATTTGGGGACAGTGGGTTAAGATGTTTTTAAAGGAATGTGGAACTGAGGTTTGGGAGGTGCATATGAAAGGAACCCAAGGCAACAAGTGACTGGCGACAGATTTGGGAGAACGCACAGACAGCAAAGCCTGATGTAACCTCATAGAGTTGCCAAATACAAGTTTCATGATTGTGATTCGTTGAGTGCTGAATGGTAACAATGGCCAGTCATCCAGCAATCCACTCCAAGCTTCGTGCACAGGTAGAAGGAACTGGGGGAAGCTGATTGATATCATTGAACTAAATTTTAGCCCTAAAGAACCACACTGTCTCACTGCGATATACCAACACAACCTGACGCAAGAAGAATTGGACAAAGTGTATATGGGGTTGTATGAACCAGGCCAACTGATTAATGACCGTCTATATGGTCAGATATCATACAACATTACCGTTTCTAATGTCTTCACACTGATACTAGGACACAATTCGAAACTATTTTTGGCAGAAAGGAAGGCAGCTACAGTGAAGGATAGTGCAGAACACATAATTAAACCGGCCAAGGTAATCCCCGCTATACCTTGTTACAGTTAGTTATTCGCCACTGGTAATCAGGATATTTTGACATCAGAGGAATCTGTTCAAAATGCACGAATGGTGGATACGGAGGAAGGTGGGAATGATACTACCAGTAGTATTAATGTAAGTTCTGATTGAGTGAATAGAATTGATTATGTTCCACATACTTGTTGGGTCCATATGCTTGTCTGTGTGATACCTACATCGCGATGAATTTCAGGTGGACCAGAGTATGAGCCCATCAGTCCAACTTACATTGGATCAACAGAAATTGATCACTGAGGACAACAAGAAGACCAACCAAGGAGCATGAGAGGTTCAGGAGCAAGTGGTTAGTGAGGAGGTCCTCGATCAAAATAATACCAGTTCAGCATTCAGCACTGTTCACAACACAATCAACAATGAATTTGAACATGAGTGAATTGAGGAGACTGTTAGGCTGCTGAATGCCGATTCGATTCGTGAATCAACAGATAACCGTATTCGATGCCGCATGAATTTGATTCCTGGCTTGGCCCGAATGAAGTTTCTGTCGCACCAGGTGTGTGTCTTATGGTTCATTGTGAGAAGGTAGATATCAGATGGTGATATTCCAGGAGCACCGGTGGTAGATGAAATGGGTCATGGAAAGACTTTCACTTCAGTGGCAGCAGCAATGATATGAACACTGCTGACTGAGAATGTTGAAAAGGGGTTACTGTTGTCGATTTTGTGTGGGAATACTATTGCAGAGTGGGTGAATATTGTATGGCACAACTTTCCCGGAAAAATCGGTGAAGAACCAGAATGGTATCCATTCAAGAGAGATAATTAAGTGCCCCGCTGCCTCACAGAGATCTAGAATACTCCTCTGCAGAGGCATCCAGCATGTACAACTGCTCTTGAATCAATTATGGTGGTGACAATACTGGGAGGTGCAAAGACGTTCAACAGTGTTATCGACGATATGACATATGGAATGGATTTCAACCTCATTAACTAGTTTGATGCGGAAAATGTGAATATCACCAATGCGAATCAGAAAACCAGTCTTCAGAAGCCCCAACACCGATGCCATATCGACCTTGCTTCATTTTATACCTTAACATCCAGGGCGAAACCATCAAACAATGGCCAAGTCTCACACCATTCATGGTGATTAGGGATGATTCATGAGTCTGTTTGGTACAAGACGAAATATAGTATAGGCTTGGGAATTGCGGTGAATGTGAGAATTGGATTCAAACATCAAGTCACTGCAATGCCGGGATTCTATTGACTCAATGACTGGTGTTTTCAGACAATGTGGCTGTTTTCAGGTGTGCGTGAAGACACAGAGGATGATACAGTGATGGGAAAGCACTGTGCAGAGGCACTGTACCCAGCAGTGAAATGTTTGATGCATGCCATCTGCATTAAAGACCATAACACTAAAAAGGATGCGGTAGACGGGATGATCCAAATTGCAATGTCCTGGATGATCAGAAGGTGGTTAGAATTGAATTTGGTGAATGGGATACGATTTCTTCAGATACCGAAGGAGAATGCAAACCTTGTTGATCTCGAATGGACTGTAGAAGAGCAACCTAAACTCAAGACCCTTGTTGAAAGATACGCTTCACAGGGTGCTTTAGAAGTATGGAGGGTACATTGATGGCAGCTGGCATGCTTCTCATTGGTATTGGGAGACACCGATGATCAGAATGACATTTCAGGACAATTGTATGATGAATGGCCCCTTGACACTTGGATGGATTGTCCCATCTTCCGATGGCTCAGAGATACATTTCTGCCAATGCTTGTTGATTCACCGAGGGAGTATCCCAAACCTGACAAAGGCAAAGCATCAAATCAGGTGCTTCTGCACCGGCCAGAAAGTATCAACAGCGCTTTGCTTTGTGCACCACCTCCTCCAAAGGCGGTGCCATTTTGTCCGCTGCCAGGCGATGTTCGTCATTTAAAGCAGTGGCTCAGGAAATCTTTTGCAGATCATTTGGATATTTTGTACATGTATGCAGAAATGGGCAATGATGAGCGCTCAAAATTGCAGCTCAAAATCCAAGATTCACCAAATACCTCTGTGTTCGCAATCACATTTAACGTAGGTGGGCCAAGCCCAAAACTGCCAGCAGCAAATGATGCAGTAACAACTCAGAAGTTCTGGGTGTTGAATGAGCAGTGGCAGGCCTTTGCACAGGTTGTCCATCGGGGGCAAAGCAGAGCTGCCTACACAGAGCAGTTGAACACTGGACAAAGTGGTTATGATAACAGTACGAGTGATATCCACCAGCTCTCTGCCGTGGCCCAAATAAGAGTTCTTCCTGACGTGATGAGCTGCCAGAACATTATGACTTCCTTGATGAACCAGATTCTGCAGTGTCGAGAAGACCATATGATGTAGCTTACGGAGTAAGGAGATGTTGTGCGGTCAGATGGTGAGGATGAATGATAATTATCATGGCTGTGTAATCAAGGTATCCCTCTGTAAACATTCAACCAACACAATCTTACCAACTGATGCAAAATAGTCCAATGGAATGGAGAATAAGGCACATATGAGGAGTCTAGAAGTATTAGCTACAGCTTGCTCCCATTTCGTGTCGGTTCATTATAGTAATGAATTTGAGATGAAGTCAATGATAATCTGATATCTGGTACACTGTAACATATCCTTAGTTCGATGATCCACTATGTGATAACAAGCAAGTGCACCGGTTGACAGATCGACTAAGTCAAAATCCGTAAAGCTGTATATTTCTCTTTCTGTCAATCTGTCAAAGGTGCAATCATTTATCGATTTCGTTCTATATTGTCAATGTCGAATTGTAATGCCTAAATCTGCAAATGGGATTCCAGTTCTCAGCTGCATCTGAACCTCCAATTGTGATTCAACTTATTTGGGTCTTTTCAATTTCAGGCACACCGGACACTAGAATCACGAAACTATTTGGGATATTCACAACATCAACAATGCTGAATAATGTGCTGTCAATTGCACAAGAGCATTGCTATCAACATCTCGACTCTCCTGCGGCAGATTCAGCACTGTATATCTCTGACCTGCAAGGGATACAAACACTGTCTAAGCAATGTCAAGTTGATGTATTGAAACCTAATAGACACCTTGCCGATTCCAGACTTATTTGAAGAATACAGCCGAATATATTCTTGTTCAGAGATGAAGCTCAGGCACACCTCAGATCCAGTCTCCTGTGGAGGTCGATGGTCACAGATTTGACACCACACGCATATTTGCTTGAAAGGAGGATTTGGACAACTAACCACTTGGTAATAACATATAATTCCACTCTAGGCAGACCTCTGACTGATGTATACCCACTTCACTTTACCCTTCAATGCTTCAGTTTGCTCAATTCCAAGCATATTTTCTTCCTTCCTGAATGCTTTGAATTTTTGGCTGCAAGCACACAGAGTGTCATCTGTCAGATACTGAACATTTAGGTGCTGATAAGGCACTTTGCACTCGGATCCAGACTAATATCGGAATCTATACTAGATCGGTATGTGAAGGCTGCCACATAAATGCCATCACTGTTATGGTTCATGTCAACCTATCCGTTGGAAGATGGTGTCCACCCCACACTTACAGTACATGCTCAGCCCTGGGCGATATGTACCCACACTTAACTAGATTTTGACTAAGAAGTATGTTTGACACTTACATTTCCAAAATACAAATATACCATCTGTCATTCGGGCTCCATAATTCAGCTGCAGCTTGAGAGAGGGAACTTCAAAAAACAGTTTCTACTTAGCAATTCTGCAGTTGACCAGCAACTCCCACTTACTTGTATACCACAATTCTTTAAATAGGCTTAAATATACACCGCATCTTATGCAGACTGAACTACATTTTGACTTACTTCCATGTTTGGGTTGCCAAGAAAGCGCATCTTAAAATAGACTATGTGAACCGATTTCTATCATGAAAGCTAGAAGAGATAGAATCTTACTAGCAGTCTCTACTCGGCAGCTGAATTGGTGACCGGCAACCTTCTGCCCACCACATATGTTGAATGCCTGAAGTTCTTGACAAATCATAAACAGACAATATCTGTTGTCCGCCAATGTCCAATCGCAAGAGTGTATGAAGAAACAATCAAGATGATAGCTCCAGTCAAGAAAAGGGAGTTTCTGAGAGTACAAGAAACAGTCAAAGTAAGGCGAGCCTCCAATCACAGCCATTACATTAGATTGTATCCTACATGCCAATTCAATGCTAGCTGCAGCTGAATTGGCCAGAACTGCATGCTGTTATTGGTCTTTCCGCTGTCAGATAAAACATCATCACAGATTTATATCATTCTTATGCTCTGCTTTAAATCCAATAATTTATGCTAAATCAACATTGTAGCATTGAGACTAATAATGAGTTTGTGATTAAATGATGCGGTATTTACAACATATTATGTGCAACATCTCATTGTCAGTGACTACTTATGACCCATTCGCTAGCAATCTTGGCATTGACAAGAACTGGAATGATTAGATTACCCTTGAGTCTTCATCATACCTTTACTATTCTTTCTCTTTGTTGAATCTCTCCATTGTAAACCCAAATTGTCATTTCTCTCTTACACTGACTGCATACATATTGTGACTTTAGCACACTTCGACCACTGAAAGTGAATTTCCTCACACGATATTGCGCAATGGACGGCTAACTATGTTGTGCCATCATAAACCAACCAATGATTAAGAGAATAGAGTGTTCTTCCGCCAGGTATACCGCATGTGGAGATTCATATTTATCCACTATCAGCAACGAACTCAGTTTGAACCTGTGTAACTTCAACTCTTGCCACTCACCAAAATCTCAACTCTATCCTCCGTCAAAGTCTTGCACAATTTTCAACACACCAACAAATCCGTGCCTCGCGGTCAGCTTGCATATGCTCGAACCAGAGGAATAATCAACTACCATCTGCGGGGTTCCATGCAGGCGAGATCATAATTAATCCATTTCCCAGTATTCTATCTATGTCTCGCCGTCATATTTAGTTTGTGATACAGCAATGTTAATGTCTCGAGTTCTTCAGGTGTGTCGAGATGTTCGGGTTCATCTGGTTCAATTGTAGGTTTGTTGGATTGAACCAACCTCCAATTCTTGCGTCCAAAACGTGCTTAGATACGAGTCCTAATATTCAGGAAGTGGGGCCATGAAGAATCGAGCTAATCCGGTGCACCTAACACTTCCGAAATCACAACAAAGAACTAGCATTGAAAATATTAATATAAACAGCCGACAATGTCTTCCAAACTCTGTCCAGGCACCCCTCAAAGTGCATCCTCCTCGGTCGAGGGTGAGCTTTTCCAGGCACACCGCAAATTGCATTCTCCTTGAACGAATGTGACTTTATTCCCCTATTTTCCTGTTATTCTGTTAAACTTCATACCATTTTTGCGTGTGTATACTTCTGTCCACATTCCCCAACTTCAGGTCATCAACATGGAACCTATGGCCTGCCAGGTAAGGCACCACTACTCTCAGAAGACTCCAGAAGCACACCATGAGAAAGCACTGGCACATGGATTCAAGAATACAGTGAATTTTCATTGCTGATTAAATGTTTGAACTCCAACCCAGCCATTGAGTATAGTGTTAGTGATAGCTAATATCCGCACTAAAATTGGTATAAAGCAGGATAATGATGATACCAATTAGAAGATCCGTGATGATGGTAATGAAAACCCTGGAGAGTCCCCCTTCTTATCCAATTTCGAAGAAGACAATTTGGCCACCCAGCATGACGTTCTACAAAGAGATCATGTGGGCAATGATATAACATTTCAAACGAGAATGGTTCCACAGCCAAGGAAATGAAGCCATGCCGATACTGTCATTGCACACACTTCACTTTCAAACCTACAACATCCAGCCAAAGCCATCACACCACCATCGCTCAAATGCGGATAGTCAACCATCATCATATTACGCGAGTCTGATGTTGTATCTTCCTACGCGCTCCCTCGTCCTAAGTCTGGTGGAGACCAGCGTGTTCCTCAACACAAGGCCGGTGGAAATCACAACATTCCACCTCACCAAAACGCTACCTTTGAGGTAGTGAAACGGTTCGTAGAGGCAATCATATTCACAAAGACTCCCTGACAAATCATTTCCGATGAGAAGTACTCGATGGTTGACAACACTTTGAAACTAGCCATTGTAGTGCAGGATGGTCAGCGGGCATTAGCAGGTGCTCCTGTAGGTACACCATCTGTGTGTAAATTACCAGGTGGTCCATCTCATCATATCGATCTGCAAACCAAAAAAGCTGAAAGTGTTTGGGCTGTTTTCGGCTTTTCGATTGGACTTATGATGATAGTAAACCTGCAAGATCTATATAGTCAAAACTCAAGAGTAGTACGATTCAAGGGTGTTTGCCAGATGGAGCTCGTCGAACTATTGTCTGTAGTTTCTGGTTGGATTAAGGATCACAGACTGAAATTCAACTCCAAAGTAGGGAGATCCTATTTGACGATGCTTATCTCTTGAATGTCAACGCAGATGAAATATCATAGTTCATGCGGATGGCAGTGCTTGAGTTAATCTACCATCAATTTCTGTTCACTGCCTGAAGCTTCGGGCGACAAATGACTACATCGCAGTTGTTTCAACCTCTCACACTGCAGATATTTGCACTTGTGGCCACAGCTATTCATTGTGCGCTGGCTGAGAATACCCCAGGCACGTAGGCTACAGTTATATTTTCTCAAGATGAATATCGAGGTAAATCTTGCCTTTCCACAGTGATAGATTGTATTACAGCAGAAGCCACTGCATTCATCATTTACACATGGTGCACTACTTCACACTCTTCCCCCCCCGCGTCAATGCTGCTCCAGTATTGTAGTAGGTGCTACTCAATTCCCGTCGGCACTCCCCTATCTGGATTGGTGTTTCAATTGTTCATCCTACGCTTTATACTGCCTTTTATCCCGGCGCTTCTCCTCTCGACTGGGTGCTCCTCAATCCCCTCCTAGATCTTGATTTAAAGCCCCACTGTTTCATCCCCAACTCTTTACCTCCATCCTCTTTGGGCGATGCTCAGCATGAATAGGCTGCACCCTGGATTGGAGCTCTGTGGCCTGGATTTGCACCCCTCAATTTCATTGCGCACTTCTCCATCACCATCAACACTCCCCTTGCCCACCCTGCACTCCACCTCAGGCACTGCTCCTTTCCTGGCGGCACACCTCTTGTCCCCCAAATTCAACTTATTGTCTTTCAAACTCCATTTTGATTCCCCACAAGCGAACCTCTCAATTCAAACCTTTTTGATATCACAAATCCAGAGAAACGACATTGGAATTGAATTTCACCCACATGCCAGGCCCCAATCATTCGGAAATATACAGAGTGCTTCCAGCTTCTCTACACCATTGATGAGTTCTGTGTTTCTGTGTTTATCGGCCCTAATGAAATGAGAGATTTAGTGGGTGACATTGAGACTATATGATTATATTTTTAGATTAAATGAACTGTTTCAGTCTAACCTGCTTTCATATTTAAATCACTAGTCATATGCTTTGGTGCTCTATAATGTAGCGATCCGAATAATAGAATGTTGAAAGCGAAGTTGGGTACTATAGTATGATTTGGAAGATGATAATGACCAATAATCTGTGTATCATACATGGAGGGTATTAATATTGGTTGTGTACATCCGGAGAATCTCAGATAACGATGTAGTTGTTTGAAGAAATATGCCTAAGAACCCTCCCAACTCTCAGTGTTAGTTTGGGATTCCGGCATTGATCTGACAACAGTGCTAGGTGCTTCCAACCTTGTCACGATAGCTTCCATGGTGCTCCCTTACAAGTCATCCGAGATTCCAGTTCCTTCAACGGCCAGCCGGAATGCCCTGGTAAGGTCTGATCTTCTCCTGAAATGGATGGTTCTAAGTTAACACTCCGCCTCCCATCACACACTCCTGGAGGTTGGCAGTGCCTGAAATTCATTTCGCCGATGAAGCCAGGACATGAACATGAAGGCCTAGATTGAGCAAGTTTGGAGATGCACTTGGAGCCAGAGATTGAGTAGGCACAGAGATGCACCTGGAGGCTGTGACCGAGTAAGTTTGGCAATGAACTTGAATCCACTACTGGAGTGAGTTTGGATAGGCACTTGGAAGGGAACATCAACTGGCATCAGTGGTGCATGTTGCAGCAGTCAGCATATCATCTTAGAGATACATTTGGAGGCCATGATCATTCAACTTTGAATATACACTTGGAGGCCATGAACTATCAGATTTGAAGATGCACTTGGAGGCCATAATCAAGCAAGATTGGAGTCCTTCGAGGTGGCCGATCTGGATGTGGTGCATAGGGTGATCGGAAGCATGGAAGCTGGAACTCCATGGATTGGTTAACTCATCATCGTCAGAATGTTGAAAGTTGTATACAATTAGTTCTAGTGAAGGATGAGAGACTGGCTGGGTGCGGGAGATATTCATTCATTGGATAACGCAGCGCCTGGTGTATGCAGTCCTCAGTGAATACAGTGCACAGTGTATGCTGTACATTGTGTTGACTCATTGTTATGGAATCCAGAGATGGACGTGGATGACTCGGCATTTTGTGCTTAGGTGCTGGTAGAGTTGGGGATCACAACAAGAGAGATGAGAGGAGATGAGGGAAAGCAGCAGAAGGAACAGGGACTTAAGAAAATTTCATTTTTGATTCAATTTACCATTCCTGATACAGCAGGTATGACTTACTATCTTCCAGGTAAGAACCCCAGTACGGGGTCTTCTACATCCAACCAGGCAAGTTAAACCTCTGATATCCCATCTTCACTGGTATTCTTCATATCGTTCCCAGATTCTTCCTCCATTTCTCTTCTAAATACTGAACTCTGCCATTGTCACTGAATGCAAAGGTAAGTTAGCCCTCTCTATCTCCGAATGGCATGACAGGAGTTAATACTGAGTAAAGCATACACCAGAGATTGTCTGTGTTCTCTTCATTTTTACATGTAGAAGTAGTCTGCTGACTTTGTCAGCAGCTTACGGTCTACTTCCCTACAAGATTAACCGCTACCAGCAAGCTCTCCTGGAGAACCCAAAGGGCAAGACACCTTGTCACATTTCCAAGTATGTGAGTCAGCTCACTTGTGAATCAGTTACAGCAGCAGGTGCACCTTCTGATGACCATCTCCTGATTGACCACCTCAAAGTACCCCTCCACTCTTGCTTTATTATAACCTCAATAGTGGATCACCACACTTGTTCAATCATAGCCTCCAAGTTTGGAATATCATGGCGGCCAAGTTTGCACAATTATGGCCTCGAAGTTTGCAAAATCATGGCCTCCAAGTTAATCTCCAAACTTGCTCCATCATAGTCTCCAACAATGTAAAATCACAGCCTCCAAGTTTGTAACCAATCTCGTTTCATCTCAACTTCCACTATCGCATGATCACGGCCTACAAGTGTATCTCCAAATCAGCTCAAGCATTGCCTCCAAGTTTACACAATCATGGCTTCCAAGTGGCATCTCCATACACACATGATTATTGCCACAAAGTGTAATTCAATGTTCTCGTGATCGCCATCTTCAGCATCGGGAAAACCTTCAGTGTAACTGTAACCGACAAATATTATCCCTGTGACCACTGTGTTACAGTTGGTTTCTATCGATTATGATGGCCTACCCTGTACGTTGGCCCTTAGAGTGGAGATATGAGAATGTCATGTTGGTGATACTATATGTAACATTGAATTACAGAATGAAGCAAATTTCTCATACTGCATGCATTCCACCAACCCCCTTTTTTCAATCGTCATCTCCACCATCATCACCATCACTGCCATCACCATCACCACCATTCTCATCATCACCATCACCATCACCACCATCACCATCACCACCATCACCATCACCACCATCACCATCACCACCATCATAATTACCAGCATCGGGTATTTTACTCTTCAATCATTTGTCCATGAACTATTTATAACACCCCCATACCAGCCAAGCCTGATCCAGCACTACCAGCTTGATCCCACTGAAGCCATTTTCACCCCTACCAGCCAAGTCGGATCCACTGCTACCAGCTTGCTTCCAGAACATCCAGTTTCAACCCAACCAGTGATGCCAGCTCCACTGCCATCAGTGAAGGTAGTTTCACCCCTCCCAGCGAAGCCAGATCCACCGCTACCAGCTTCCTCCCAGCGAAGCCAGATTGTCAGAGAGGTGAGAGTAATGTATCCACCGCTACCAGTGTGATCCCGGCGAAGCCCGATTGTCAGAGAGATGAGAGTTAGCATTCTACCACTACTAGCTTGCTCCAAGCAAAGCCAGACTCTCCACTGCTACCAGCGAAGCTTGATCCACGGCTAACAGCTTGCTCCCAGCAAAGCTAGATTGTCAGAGCAGTGAGACTGAGAATTCCACAGCTACCAGCATGCTCCCAGCGAAGCCCGATCCACCGCTGCCAGCTTACTCCAAGCGAAGCCAGATTGTCAGACAGGTGATGGTGAGCATTCCACCGCTGCCAGCTTGCTCCCAGTGCAGACAGATCCACTGCACCCAGCGAAGCCAGATCTATTCCTACCAGTGAAGTCAGATTCACCGTTAACAGCTTGCTCCCAGCGAAGCCAGATTATCAGAGAGGTGAATGTGAGCATTCCACTGCTACCAGCGTGATCCCAGCAATGCCAGATCCACCGCTTCCAGCTTGCTTCCAGCAAAGCCAGATTGTCAGAGAGGTGAGAGTGAGCATTCCACCACTGCCAGCTTCCTCCCAGCAAAGCTAGTTTCACCCCTACCAGCAAAGCCAGTTCCATTGCTACCCACGAAACTAGTTTCACCCCAACCTGCAAAGCTGGATCTGCAGCTACCAGCTTGCTCCCAACGAAGCCAGATTGTCAGAGAGGTGATAGTGATCAGGTCAGAGCAATGGGACAAAGCAGATTCGAGGTTGGAAAGTGAATATGTGAGAGTTGGGTGAGTGAGGAGATCAGTGGAAAAAGTGAGCATGTCTGGGTTGTTAGAGTGAGCATGTCAGAGTTGTGGGAGTGACCTTGTTGGAGTCATGAGAGTCAGAGCGTACACTTGTTAGAGTACTAAGTAAATAAGTAACTCTTGAATAAATAGTATAATCCATAAATTATAGTATATAATACATGTGTGACAGTAGCATTACAGCGACAATTCAGATATGCTATCGGTAAATTACAGGTGTATTATGGTGGGTTACGGAAAACAGCTCTGGGGTGTTTTGCATTATTTGGTGTTATCAGTGTTACCAGAGGTTATGCTAGGCCATATAACCAGTTGTAGTTTACATGTATCAGAATATGTTTTTCCTGATGAGGTACACCTTGAATGGCTACCAATGACAATGTGCTGCCAGTTCAGTTATACTATGCACAGATGGATTGTTGCATAGGTACACAGATACTTGGATACATATAAGAGTACAAACTGAATACATGAGTTATAAAAATCATTGAACAATACATAGTAGCTACTATATCCAGATGTACTTGCTGCATTCCCAATGAATATGATGATTCCCCAAGACTGCTCTACTGCAATTCGAGGTGCTCCCAGATATTTTGTTTCGCGCTCAACGGCTTGTCACTAGAACTCCCAGACCCTCCCATATACTTCTGAATAATAGCATAATGTAAATTGGTCCATGAGCCACATGCAATCCTTCATGACACTCTGGTTGACCTCACCACTGCTGGTAAGTAATTCTTAATACTGCTGAGCCACCCTGGAGTGAAGCAATGTGCTCACAGACTCTGCAAGAGCATTCTCAGATGCATCGATATTTGGCAAATAGAATAGTTACATTCTTCACTAGCTGAGGCATTAGCACAAATCTGTGGGAGACTCCAAAACCAGCTGTGATTACTGCACTGCTCTGTGCAGCTCTGTGCAAAGCTTCGTGTGGTATTCTCACACCAGTTGATCTTACGTGTCCATAACTACAAGTTATTTCATCCATTATAGTGGTTTTTATTACACTCACAAAGTTTGTTACATCATAATACAGCATGTATTTTCAATCTTAGTCTTGGTAAATATATACGCACAGTCAATCTGGCCGCAGACGGTACTTGAGCGTAAAAGGAAGAAAACCTGGAGACGCTGATTCAGAAAACTTTGAAATTTGAAGGACATTGTAGGGAGAACATTTCTTTCTTACCAACACCACTATTCTGATTGGCAGAGGGAAGCCAGCAGGGGACAGGTAGAGATGAAGGGAAAACAGCGAAAAGCTGAGCATCAGGTGAGAGCAGGTGTACTTGGAGATACGGTGATAAGGGAAATGGAGTGAGCACTTGGGTACCTGTCAACACCATCTCATTATATGAAACACACAGTGTATCTTTCCCAGCTCTTGGTCCCACACACTCTTGTGGAGCTTTTCAACATTCACACAATTAGTGTAGTTTTTCACTCACACTTGCCAAGCCTTCATTGATCCACACAACTTCTGTGGTTCCCCATGGCTGGGTACCATATTATGTTTTCTCACTCTCTTCCTATACTCTGTGAGCCAGAACTACTCTTGTGTATGAAGTACTTTGAATATGATGGAAGAACTCACATTGCACCACCCAGTGATCATGTGAACTGAGCAATGTCCCTGGAGGTTGTGATTGAGCAAGTTGGATGGTGCATTGGAAAGCCGAGATCAAGCAAGTTGGGAAATTCATTTGGTCGCCATCATCATACAAACTGTAAGGATGTCATTGAACATGGTTGCCTGAGCACTGTGAGGGTGTGACCGAGTGAACATAGAGATACATTCCAAGGCTGTCATCAATATAGTTCAGAGATGCACATCGACACTATCTCAATGCAAACTTGGAGGTCATAATTGACCATATTGGGAGATACTCTCTGAACGCCATAATTGTGTGATATTGGAGGCTGTAATTGAACGAGCGTGGTGATGCACTGAAAGGCCATGATTGGGTGAACATAGAGATCGATGCTGAAGGTCTAATCGACTGAGTGCGAGAAACGACCTAGATAACATCATTGACCGAGATTTGAGGAGTACTTGGTGGCGGTTAATGTGGACCATGTAGAGCTCAAGAGATACAGAAAATCAGCAGAGATTGTATTCATTGCTTGAGATGTACCTGTGTGAATGTAGAGAAATGAGTTTAGAAAATTCGCCACGAGATAACAGACTGGCTGGTAGCAGGAGGAAGTTGATCTTGGGATATTGCTGACCTCACTGTACGCAGTACTCGGTATATGCAGTACATGGTAAATGTAGTACTCAGTGTATGCAGTATTCGATATTAACTCATGATTATGGTATGGAGTGATATGGAGGGATGACTTGACTTTGCCTTCTTCTGTGATGGTAGAGTTGAGGATGACAAAGAGAGAGATGGGAGGAGATGAGAAATTATCGTGAGAAACTGGGACTTAGACAATCTGATATGCAAGTCGATTAACCATTCCTGATAAGGCACGTATGACTCCTGATTTGGCAGATGACAACACTGATACGTCATCTCCCACATGCACTCTGGCATGTGATACCTCTGAGTTCACATATCTGCTTGTGTCCTCCATATTATATGCATTTACATCCCCCATCTGTTGTTCCCTTCCACACCTCAGCCATGATTGTAGAACACAACTTTGAGACACCTACTGTTAGCAACGCGTCGGGGTAAGCTGCCAGTGGTCCGGGTTTGGATCGCAAAGACAGGGCAGTTGGGTTCCATACCATGACCAACAACCCGACCTGCTGCCTGTCCGTGGGGCAAACCCAGACCCGTACCTGTCGATGCATGGGTTTGGCCGGGATTGGCTAGACCTGTCGGTTCAAATCTCCGGTTGTGCGTTTTCGGTTTCATTATTTAGAGTCGCAATCAGATATGCTACTGTTAAATGCCAAATATTGACATTGGTACGTCGCTGAATGTTCTGGATGTATTGGCCACCATGATGATCAAATAAAACAGAGATACAGGCGCAACTACATCCTGAAAACGAGTGTCAATGTAGCGTCAACAATTGTTGGTGGTGTATTAAGAGTAATTTGGGGGGCAACAGGTTGTACACAGTCACAAACAGAGTATTGGCCATCTGTATAGTAAATAGAGAAAGCGAAATACTCCCTACCCCATCTTGAAAATGAGCATCAATCATTTTTGGTCTTGCATCTTCGGTAATATGAGTGGCACTTGATCATCAGCATCCATATACCAGGATATTGCATCCTTTATAGTCAAATGTGTATGGGATATTCCCACCACATCCTCTGGGACAGTAACAACTTATTTCATTCACAGAGCTACCACTAAGTGTTCTTGGGCCTTTTTCCATTCAAAAACAGTCAAAACAATGTGTATAGAAAAGACCGGCGACATCGCGCGGTGATTATGTATGATGCAAGGCCAACAACCTTAACGCACTGTTGACACTCATTTTCAACATGGGGCAGGGAGCATGTCGCTTTCTGGTTTTCCTATAAAGTCGGTTAATACTTTGTTTATGACCGCTGATAACCTGTTGCTACCCGGATTACCCAAGATATACGAGGAACAATTGTTGACACTCTGCTGATGCTCATTTTCACGATGGGGCATGGAGGGTAATACACACTGTTTTGATTATAAAGGAGGCCAGAAATGCTTTTATGACTGTGTGCAACCTATTGGCAGTCTGATTACGCAAGACTCAAGACTAAAAATCGTTGACGCTCTGTCGAAGGTTATTTTACAATCCAGAATAGTCAATATCTGCTGCCGTCAATAATAATATAAATATATATTTGGACTCATTGGCTGCCTTTCTGGCCAATTGAGACTCATCCCGTTGGCAAAGCTGAGTCCAGTAATATTCTTGCACAGGCCTCTCTCATTCTACTAACATTGATATATCTCTCTGAATGGTACATTTTGCCAGCTATAGTCATTTTTATGAACAAATATCCTCATTTGACTGCTCACTATTCTCCAATAATAGTTCTCTCAATGAAATTCTTCATCAAGCAACATATAGAACGTGGTGAAAATAATCTGACCCAATCTGTCCTACTTATTGTTGTTTCCCTTATTCCTCCTTCTTTCCATTGCGCTGACAGTCACAACCCCTTTTTGAGCCTTTCTCATGGACCTCCATATTGGCCGAATCACTCCAGGAACATTTGGTGCAGCATTCACAACCCAGAGCTCTGGGCTTTCCCAAGCCTTGCTACCATTGTCTGGCTCTATATCAGATTCATCGTCTGCCTTGCAGTCCTCTTCGCTGTCATTTGGATAATCCAAATCACCATTCCAGTGAAGCCAATTTTCGGTGTCTGAAATGCTTTCAGGTACACTGTCCTCATCACTTTCGGCTGGATGACAGTCAATTCTTTTGATTGGGTGGACATTTAATACTTGAGTTTGTCCTCCAACGAGGTCCTCTGCAGACAAAGCTGGTGGGAAAGGTGATTTTTCTGACAATTGAGATGCAGCTGCACCATCATGTTGAAAATTTGACCAGGATGCTTTGATGGTCTCTTCGGTATCTGAAATGTATCCTACGGCTGTCATTTCCATGTGTTGAGCGCGAGATCCCTTCTGTGTAGCATGTATGTTTTGGCTGCCCTGCCACATCTTCAAAAGTCATGAACCTTGGCCATTCTGTGCAATTTTCTTTCCTCCGCCTCTTTCATCAATTCCAAGTTGTTTTCAGTTTCCGTGTTATCCAATGCTGCGCAATCATCCGCCAATATTCCATTATTTTTAGGAGCAAATGGCCTTACTACGACATTTTCCTGAAGCGTCTCACCACTGATTTTAGACTGTCTCCAGCCAATGATTTCTCGCCCAAGGGAACCACTGGCCGCAACTCTAACACCATGTAGTATACTAGAGAATATGTTGCGTGCCATATTGGGGAGATCGGCATTCTTTGATTGCATTTCCTCTTGTTGGCGCCACTAGTCAGCAATATCTGGTAACCAAAATGTACTGCTAATCTCCATGGGATTGGAGTGGTAATAATTGAGATTTGGATCAATTTGCCCCCAGTCCTTTGGTACTTTATGTGGTGAATTCAAATAGAGCCTTGCGGCTGTCAATAAGCGAGCTGAATGATCGCCTTGTCCGGGTGTCATTACAGCCATGCTTCTAGGTGTTAACTGTACTTTATCATCGCTGGACAAATTATATGAATCAAAAGACGATTGACCAAATCCAGAAACCTCAGCAGAGAGGAAGATATTACTGTGCGGAACATTTTCGGGTTGAATGACGAACATTCATCGATGTTTGCTGCAGTATTCTCGCTCCACATACTGCAAACAGGCTTCCTGGTATTGGATCGTAAAAGAAGTCTCATCCTCGGGATTCATATCCATTACATTGTCGCACTTCTTGACTAATCAGAACTTCCAGAAAGAATCAAGGATATGTGCTGAAATTAGAAGCAGACCGTTCATTTTGGTGACTTCAGTATAATATTTGGACAGCTTCTGTTGCGCAATGTTTACGGCTAAGTATAAGTCTTCCTTCCATTGTGTCGGCTTCGTAGCCAAAGCTCACATAACGCCATCCATATGATCGAACATGTCATTGTAGACAGTGATGAGATCATGCCGAGTAAGTGTATGCCTTTCCACATCCACAGAGTCCAGTATCCGAATGGCCTTAAAACTTCCATGATGTATTTGACAATCATTCATTCATTCTGCATTGTGAACTGTTGCCGGTATTCGCAGTATATTGGATTCTTCAACCACTCACGGGTGAATTCTCGTAATCAGTAGGCTCGCTCAAGCAACTCCACTGAAGAATTCCACCATGTCTTCACATCAATAATTGGTAGTACTGCGATTTGTGCAGTGGCCATTTGACAGTTAATGAACTCGTTTCGATGACCATGTGTCAGCGTAATCAACACCACAAGTGTTATCTGCTATATGATTGTCAGTTTCAGGTCTTTTAAAATGTCTTGAAATACGGACTTTCTCCATTATCTTTGGCAGACCCAGTCGCATAGCCAACACCTTGTTGGTTCTAGAATTGTCTTCTTTTTGCAGTCTTTGACTCTTCCCAATGTCGGTGCTTTCATTCTCTCCAAATTGCAGATCACGCTCATGGGCTTAGCAAGATTTGGTGTGGCCTTTCACACCGAGACTGATCATAAATGAACCCAAAGGAAGCTGAATAACGTGCGCCATGCACGGTATGTGGTTTCTCCTTCCTAGCGACTCAATTCCGGAGGCCTCAAGGGTTAATTGTAGTTCCTGAGTCATCGAGCAATTTAAAGAAGGATTAACGGTCATAATTCTTAGTAAACGGCCGTCGGTAAGTTCGAAACGATCCAGCACCACCTTCAAAAGTATGGCTATACTTGCTCTAGTATGATGACCCTTGACCTAATATTCTTCACTTGCATTCGATATAGAAAAAGAACAGACTATCAACCTCGTCCAATGAGAGTTGTACAGTCTTGCCTTGCCCAATTTCGATCCAGATAGTATGCTATAACCAATGTTATCGCTAAATTTTTCATACATGACCACCCATCCAAAGCTAAACTAACTTTGTTTCTTGATGGCAATTGCTTCTTAATTGCATCCCTTGACATTGAGTATGTTCTCCAGCAAATGTTACCCCAGGTGCTGGCAGATGGCAGCACCAACTCACAACATAACGCATTAAATGATTATTGCAGCTTGAGCTGTGATATAGCATTCCATGGAATGTGAGCTGAAACAAATCATAACATCAGGTAGCGATTCCGGGTATCATGGTGAAATATGGCAGTTAGGTAGTCCTTCGCTGCCAGTTTAGAGCATTCAGTCAGTTAATTGTGTTAATATATGTACAATCTAACTGTCAAATATCAGCTTTTCTTGCGAGCTCACAATTGTAATTCCACGAGTGCCTTGTCTCAGAAATATGGCAAAAGCAGTTTTATCAACGGTTGTATTGGTCGATTTCAAGACCTCTCACTCTGTTAATTTATTTCACTTTGCAATGTGCACTTTTGCCAGTAGGTGTTTCTCAATGGGGCTGGTCCCATGTTCTGATGGATGGCGAAGAACTTGATGACAAACAATACATATGACGCCAGGGTTGCCAGTCTCCTCAATTCCGCAGTGAAAATAGAATTGCCACAAAGGCGCATGTCTAGAACAACTCCATCCAATCAGACATTTCGAGCTCACATTCATTGAAGCTCACCAAGCATCTAATATGATTCGCAAAGTAAGGTCGCTCAAATCGCGAATAACGACCTGCTCACTTTTGGAAGCTATTATACCCTCTGACAATGAGGTATTTATAGATTGGGAATCCGACATGGTTGTAGGAATTTAAAAGCTGTGTAATCCCAGTTGAAAGACGGTCAAAAGTTACATTATTGTTGAGTAGATTGCTGGTGCTTAAACAGTGACTCCTCAGCTACACCAATGACAAAAGTAAGACCTATCATGGATAAGTGTGAAGTTGTATACAGGGTCATACAGACAGGACGGATCATGAAAGACTCTATTTTGGAATGATTCAACGCATTTTGTTCCTGTAAAGCGTACTGAGCCCCACATAATCTGTTGCCGTTCCACTGACACTTATTTTTAGGGGGTGGTAGCGGAATGGCTCCTGGCATTGTCACCAACAAAGGCAGCCAATACGTTGATTATGGGTGTACGACGATGCAGAGCTCTTGGATTTTGCAACTTGCATCACCGAAAATCTATGATGCTCTGTTGATGCTCTGTTGACGCTCTGTTGATGCTCCGGTGACTATCCGGTGACTCTCCGTTGACTCTCCGTTGACTCTCCGTTGACGTTAAGTTCTAGCACATAGTGATGATGCTGTCGGAAGCATTTTCGTGAACACAGGACGCCAATATTACAAATATGAGTTAATGTCGCCATACTGCCATTGCATTTGCTACGATGCAAGGTCAACAATTGTTGACACTATGTTGACGCTCATTTGTACGACATGGTTACAATGTTGTCACAAGCATTTTTGCCTAGAAAGTCAGCCAATATTTCAATTATGAATCAACCATGCCGCACAGCCCTTGGGTTTTCCATAAGGCAAAGTCAAAAATCGGAGACCCTACTTTGATGCTTATTTTCAGGAGGTAGTAGCGATATGGTCGCAGCATGTTTGCCTAGAAAGGCAGCCGATATTGTGATTGTGGGCAAACAGCGCTGCGCAGCCCTTGGATTTTGCAACATGCAAGGCCAGAAATCATTGACGCTCCATTGACAATCGTTCTTTGCAAAGGGCACCGAATGTATTATTTGCCTCTTTAGCTATAACGCCCACCAATACATTTACTTTGGCACAAGCTGAAAATGCAGCCATTTGATTTTTGAATGTATCAGACTTAAGATGGTTGACGCTCTGTTGAGGTTGATTTTTAGAATTGGGCAATGAGCGTGTTATTTGCAGTTTCGACTGTAATGCCGACCAATACATTCACTTCGGCAGGAGCTTACAACGCAGTCCTGTTATTGTCGAATGTGTAAGACTACAGAATGTTGATGCTCGACAGATGCTCATTCTACGATGGGGCAACGAGTGTGCAGTTTGCCTTTTCGGCTATCACACCTACCAAAATATTGACTTTCGATTAAACGAAACAGTGGAGCGGTTTGATTGTTGAATGTGTAAGATTTGGGATCATTGATGTTCTGTTGATGCTCATTTGTAAGGTGGGTTAATGAGCATGCCGTTTGCCTCTGTCAGCTATCACGCTGACCACTAAATTCACTTTCGAAGGACTAGACAATGGAGCCGTTTCAGTGTCAAATGTGTCAAACTTAAGATCGTTGATACTCTGTGGACGGACATTGTTAGGATGGGGCAACGAGCCTGTCATTTGCCTTTTCAGCTATCACGCCGACCAATACATTCACTTTGGAAGGACGAGAACATTCAGCTGTTTGATTGTCGAATGTGTAAAAATTAAGATTGTTGACACTCCATTGACGCTCATTTTTAGGATGGGCCAACAAACATGTCATTTGCCTGGTTGGCTATCACGCCGACCAATACATTTACTTTGGAAGGACGAAACAATACAGCCGTTTGATTGTCGACTGTGTAAGACAAACAATTGTTGACACTCTGTTGACGCTAACATTAAACACATCAAAAGAGTCTTCATATACTTACTAATTTTATACAATGAACAGCAAACTCATTAGTGACATCCAATACTGCGTTTCTGAGTATTACCATTTGCATCCAGAAGCTTTGCGGCCTCTCAATTTCTGATCAACCTCTTTCCACATTGTCTAAGTGAGAAATGACTTGGACCTATCACCTTCCTGCGCTTTCGGCCGGCAATTTACCGCATGTGAATCATTTCACTATTTTGTGATTAATATTGCTCGACTTCCTCACCTTTCATCATGTGGCTTCTTCTCCTCGATTTCCATGACGTACCATGTGCAATTGGAAATATCTCAACCATGTGCACCTCAACTGTGCGGAGAGTTATGCAGCTGGATGGGTGGATGAATGCAGCATGACAGTCGTCATTTAGACATATTCGTAATGAGAATGGACTGCTCCTTCTCTTACTCGTATGACATTACACACAAAAAATTTGTCAGTATATTGCATTACTAATATAGCTGTTGCTTTCTCACTAAACAGTATTAGGCAAACTGAAATCAAGCATAGTAGCCATCTTTGAAGATGATTTGGGTTCTACAATATTCGCCTGGTGTGTTGGTCCTTTGCACATGCACAGACGGATTATCATGTCTCACAATTTGGTCACTCAAATAAAGAAGACACTGACACATCAAAATTAGTACAAAAATTGCGGTTCACTGTGATATAACGTCAAAAATACCAATTTGCCAATCGATACGTCCCCTGACGTATGAGCCGTCGCGATCTCTTTGTTCGAATCTGATTTCTATATGGTAATTACCCGAAGTGGCGATATGCAGGGGTATAAGGTTACAGGTGCAACATGATTCACATTCTGGGTAGGCGATTAATCAGGCTCCGCGGTGGGCACAAGATCACCTATACCTTGCTCTGACAGCGGCTTTCCTGAACCTAACCTAATATGACTACTTCCTTGTTGAGAAGTCCCGTGCGGCATTTGTGATATTCCGGGGACAACATCAGGAGACTGCATATGCTCTCCAAATGTTGTGAGTGGAGGTGCACCTACATCATTATCCGTTCACGGTTTAACGACTGCCGCAACCTTCAGTTTGGATATTCCGGACTTCTTATCTCTTCCTGGAACTTGTTGGCTGCGTCCTCCCATCCCAGTTTTGACACTTCGTCAATTTTCATCTGCTTCTCCAGAAACCTCTCGATGCGCTGCTGTACCGTTTCGGAGATTGTTCTCATTACCCCACCAGGTTCGTCATCCTCACTCAACTTGCCCTGCTCTGTCTCTTCATCAACCACATCTTCCCTATCCTCCCCATCATCGGAACTTGCAATATTGCTAACACTGTCTCCGATAGCAACCCGTTTCTCATGTAAGTTTTTTTGAGATTCTCTGGTTGTCAATCCGGTGTTTTCAGCAGTCTTGGTATCTTCCTGCTCCTCCCTAATTGCTGCCTCTGCATCTTCAACTCGCTTAAATGCCATAGCGGTTATTATCTCAACATAATCCTCAATTAATTTCTCTTTCTCTTCGTCGCTAACGAAGTGCATTTCTGGTTATATCTCGGCTGCAAGCTTCTTTTTGGATCGCAAGCTGTGCAATACCCCAAGGGTTTGAACTCTTTCTGCTTCCAAATTGCTCTTGCCTGAATTTGCTTCATGATGTTATCATGTGGACCGCTTGGTCGATTTGCCATATTTGCCCACTGGAATTGGCGAAAAGTTCTTTTTCCGAGCATTGACCATTGTAGTTTGTGTTGACAATATTGTTGCGCGAGATGTTGGATGTTGCAAGATATGAACAATATGGAGGCAAGCTGCGTCTTATATGTCAAGGTTGGTACGTTTACTCAACTTGAACAAAGCAAACTCTGCCTATTGACTGTCAATAAATCGGGAATAGTTAGGCTAACAGTACAACATGACTGGATTGTTAGCGTCAGTTTCATGTATTATCGCAGCAATTTGTTGAGACAAACATCGGCAGACATCATTTCGCTCCAACAAGGTCGTATTCATATCTCACAAGCATGAGACTTCGGCTGTCATAGAGCTTGAATTATCCTTGGAAACAAACAAACAACACTGGACCGACTTATTGCAAATCCTGAGACAGTGGGAAACCCCTGCAACTTGTAGTTATATGCAGCAGGATTCATGTTGAGTATACTGTACAAGTTGGCTGGAATGTATTCCATTCTGACATGAACCTCACTATATATTCCTTAGGACTTCTCACTTCTTTTCATGATTATCTTCCTCTCCTATTCCACACCACCAGATCATGGATACACAAACGCCTTAGCCAGGTGGCGACGAATTCGAAGCACACCAATCGACGGGCGTTTCATCCCAAACATCACTCCTTGGTACACAGCAAGGACGTAGACACCAGTTAACCCACCATGTTGCTGCCAATGAAGCTACCAAAAATATGACCCATGATGCACATTTGAACATCGTCCAAAAGACCAGAAGCAGCAAGAATATGAAGCAGCATGCAACTGGATGTGAATATATCCATACCGTGGTGAACGGCCGTCAATTGACTGTTTAATGTATCGCAGGTGTATGCAGGGAGCTAGGTGACGAATTTATCGCCGCTTGTAATGGAAAACCTCCATGGTCGACCAAGACATTTGTCCACACAGTCCGTGAGATGGAACATTATAATGTTCTTAGCTCTGGCATTCTCGCGGCCGAATTTTGTGATAACCATCCCCAGGAGTGGACAAATCATTCTTTGGTCACAGTACAGGAAGCTACGGAAGCGTATATGGTTGAGGTAATTGCCAACTCTCATTGTTAAAGTAGCAACTAATTTCTTGTATATTTTCAACCTGTCTGCTACTATGGCAAGGCAAGGAGGTCGGGTACAGCTGGAACAGTCTGACATGTGCCTGGCCTTGAATATGGCAAAAATGGCCAAAGGCAGGTTTTCATGCGCAGCAATACAGGAAACTCAATATCGGATCAAGAAACCTCATGCTGAAGTCCGAAAAGAGAACAAGCGTGGTGTTGAGTTTCTTGGGCATAAAAGGGTGAAGGCCGCAATAGAAAGGCCTCCGGCCATGGTTCATCAAAACCACACCGACAGATTCCTTCTATGCCAAAATGGCACCGCAAAGAATCCCCGGGCATGCTTGAGACACAAAGGAACAGGTGAATCTCCACCCAACGAATGCAGACAGCCAGCTCCAGATACGACGCCATCTCGGCCCGGAATGCCACTTCTGCCAGGAATGCCATCAATGCCACCCGGTAACAATGCCAGAGCTTAACCTTCCCAAACCTCAATTTGCCGGCCGGATTTTTGTATTCACATATTTCCCTTCCCCACGCTGAACATTTTACTCCTGATGCATATGCTGAGGATAGCCAGCATGAGACAGATTTTTATCCAGATACGCTGACTGACGAAGTAATATCCACTGCTTAGTACACCATCTGCTGTGTGGTAATGCCGCTAACATCCATTTTGAAGACCAGAGCAGCCTGTTGAGCGAACCTGCAAGTGATGACGAGCATCGATTGAAAGAATCATCATTTTGCAGTTTATCATTATTTACAATGTGCGGACACTGTAAAGTATATTTTAAAGGACATATGTATATGTATTATTAAAGAACAACATAGTGATTAAGAAGAAAGTCAATAAAAACGCTAGAAAGGCTGCCAGAACAATGTGAATGACAGACTACGCCAAATCGAATGATTGAATATTACCGATATGCCCGGGGAAAAATATGCGTGAACCAACCGTCAACAATTTGAGGTCAAGTAAGTCTGTTAATTAAATATTGACTTGGTTGTGGTTATACATAATCGTAGTATTGGCAGCCATTATAGGCCAATATTATCGTGACACACACTCTAACTTATCTTGAAAATGAGCGTCAACGAAGCATCAACAATTTTTGGTCTTGTAAACAAGGTAATTGTAAAGTCATTCAATCGCTTTGTAGCATAACCGTTGTATTGGCAGCCTGTATAGGCCAATCCGCGAGCAACATGGTCACTGCCCCATTCTCACAATGAGCTTCAACCAAGCGTCAAGGATTTTTGTCTTTGCATCTTGGGTTATCTAAGCGTTGAGTTGCGATAGTTATCCATATATGATGTATTGACAGCCATTTCAGGCAAAACAATGTGTAAGATGTTCATTACCCCAGCATGATAATGAGCGTCAAGGGAGCGTTAATGATTTCTGGTCTTTGAAGCCAGGTAACTACAAAGTGATCTGGAAGTGGTTAATCATAATCAATGAACTGGCTGCCTTTATATGCGAAAAAGAAAGCGACACGGTCACTGCCCCATTCTGAAAATGAACGTCAACCAAGTGTCAAGGATTTTTTGTTTTGCATGTTGGGTTATCTAAGTTTTGATCAGTGATAGTAATCCATATACAATGTATTGGCGGCCTTTTCAGGCCCAAAAATCCAAGCGATGTTAGTTACCCCATCATGAAAATGATTATCAATGGCGCGTTAATAATTTTGGGTCTTCTAAGTGAGGTAGTTTCAAAGTGATTTGCTTGCTGTTATCCATAACGAACGTAATGGCAACCTTTATAGGCAAAAGCGCAAGTGACATGGTTACTGCCCCATTCTGAAGATGAGAGTCAACCGAGTGTCAACGATTTTTGGCATCGCATCTCAGGTTATCTAAGTGGCGATTAGTTGCAGATGACAACCATAAATAAGGTATTAGCCGCCATTAGCTTCAAAAGCAACAGCGGCACACTTGCTGCCCCATCGTGAAAATGAGTGTGAATGGATCCTCAACAATGTTTGGTCTTGTACATTGGGTACTCAAGACATTGCGCGGATAAATGAAATCATTACTGAACTATTGACAGCCTTAGTACTCCGTAATACAAATCATAAATGGCAAAATATTGATTCAAATATAACCGATGTCACAACCTGCAAAGTGATTCAAAAGGTATTTCTGGATGTTAATTGACTGATTTTGATCAAATACAGTTATCAAACAGCAAAAGCAAGAGCATTATATAAATCTACAAATGGATCCGCTGGACAACCCGCTGACTACCCACCCAATTCTGCCGGGTTGGGAAATGTCCGTCGAACCTTACCCGAATTGACAGTTTGGGTCTATTGGCAGCCGAGACCACATCTTTGGCAACAGTACGGTGCTGACCCCGACCTGGATCTGAAGCGGTGGTCCAGAACAGTTGCGAACACTAGAGACACCCCTCTAGATCTCTCTATGGGATAATCATGAGTTGACACGGAGTGTAGCATCCACCGAGTACTACATCATCCACCCAAGATTATCTGTCATTCTTCATTATCACCATTTCAAGTTGACCTCTGACTGTAGCTTCAGCCTGCAGTGAGCCTTCCTACCAGGTGGACTGCCAAGAGCCAGCTCTCTATGAGAGCTTACAAGTTAAGTCACCTTGTGGCATTCCCTCAGTTATAAGCAAAAAAAATGATGTATGGAGTCTCCACAGGACCAGGCTGGTCTTCTATTGGCCGCCTCCAAGTTATCCTGCAATCTTCTGCGATCATGGCATCCAAGTGCATTTTCAAACTCATGCAATCATGGCCTTGAAGTGCACCACTATAATCAGTTAATCATCGCATCGAAGTGTATATGCACACTTGTGTGATTACAGCCTCCCTGTTTGCACCTGAATAGCCTCCAACTGCACCACCAAACTAACAAGATTTCAGCCTCCAAGTTGATATCTGAGCTTACTTGATAGTCACCTTCGCGTGCACCTGGAATTTTTTGCACGCACCGGCTGCAGTCAGTCCAGATATCTCATGAGGGGATGTGTAGCTATATAGCTTCACAGATGCATAAATACATAGATACATAGATATCGATACAATCTGGGTATATGTGTCTTAGACATCATTAAATAACCAGTAGTTGAAATAATTTCCAGATATGTCAGAATACATCAGATTTGGGGTAATTTTCACCCAGTCAACTCTTATGGACACTATCCGCTGCCAGACGAAAGTTAATTTTGCAACAGAGATAGATGCCTTCCTATTTCAATAAATACTCTGTGACAACATTGTACGACACAACATCACGATCCGTAGTGGCAAAGCATTATGCAGTTCATTTTCGAACAGAGTTGGAATGCACAATAGTATGGATTGCCAACTTTTGATAACATTCCTCCCACAGATGGATGGCCAGACTAAGTGTCAGAATAAACCAATCACACAGCTACTTACTTCTTGTGGAACTACAAGCTCAACGACTGGGTTGAAATATTACCACAGTTGGAGTTCATGCATGATATCTCTGTTACCATACACAACATAGATTACTCTATCGGACAACATACAAATACCATCTCACAATGCAATTCCAGTTTCTGGAGGCTTCCAGTTACAGATTGTATGTGTAGTCAGACATGTCAATAGCAGACATGGGAAGGACTCACCAAGTCCTCATGGAAAACTTACTTCAATCTCAACCATGTATATCGATTTCTGCTGGTTTGAAGTCGACAATTTCTGAACTTGGAAACACAGTATGGCTATTATACAGGAGCCTGTGAAATTTAGGAACTTTAGAGAAGCTCAACTAACAGCATACTGGATAGTATACAGTGAGTAATATCATCAACAAGAATGCTTAGAAACTGGACTTGCCAAGTACTGTACATAATCATGATATCTACTACATGTTATTTCTTGCGGAGTATACACTGCCTCTCATGGGCTCACTATCCCCAGATGCGAATATGGTGATAGTTGATAAGAGGTACATATGGGAAGGCAATGTCACATTCGACCTAACACAGTACTATTGAAATCTGGATTCTCCCATCCAAAACGTGAGCTACAATCATCTATGTACATGCTGGCTACTGTTTGAGTGCATGAAATACGACTGAGATCTAGTTGGCACATGTCATTCAAAGATTTATGATATGCCACTGAAATGGAGGTCGAGAGATTTGATGTGGAAACATGAAGTGTATACAAGCTTCTAGGGTAATAAAATTATACTCTTGTTGGGTTGTTCTCCTACATTGTGATTAGATCTCAACCTTAAACAAATGGCATCCTCATAGATTTCACTACCTCTGTATGTAAAGCAATATAAGGTGATGCTTCACTGTACACCAGATGAACCAGAATGCTTCCATATAGTGCAGATTGGTTGTGGGCCTTACAGGCTTGTATGCTGACTTACATGAGTAACAGTCTTTACCTGTTGTTCTGATGGTTGCAGATGAAGAGGTTTGCGTCCAGAGAGAAGCAGAGTATAATAATTAGATTCAAACTGATTCATAAGCTGCTGCACATATTCTAGACCATGTAAGGAAGTCTCATGTTGATATCTTGAATCCTGTGCGACAAAGAAATCGATTGAATATTGTACCACTTACTTCTCACTCTACTCTCTTTTAATCTCATGTGGAACTGTACCACACATTCAATATATCCACAATGCAACTGGACATCTGTGTGTTATACAATAATGCAGCAGAATTGGGATGGTTGATTATAATCACGGCATTCCAATTGAAGCAGAGTTTTTCACTATGTTCAGTGTAGAGGTTGAATCTTCAGATGGAAAATCATCAGCATGCTGACACCAATCCTTGACTGTACCTCTGAGAGAAAGGATGTTGATATTGGTTGGGATATGTATTGAGTAATTTCAGATTTGCAAAGTGCCAGTGTAAATCAATACAGTAAGGTTATGCTGATCAATTTGAGTTTTGATTCTTTGGTGATCACAGAAATGATATAATTGAATTGTGGAATTTACTTACATTAGTATTGTAAACTTACTGTGATGGTACATCTCCAGATTCTCTGGTGAAACATTTCTATTACATTATAGATTAAGTTAGATATGGATATACTTGATCTGAGTTTTCACATTATTACTTTGGTTATACAAGCAATGTTGCATATACAGAGAACCTACACCACTACATACAATGTTACAAGTGAGAGTTCTAGTTGAGACTACTGAGTTGTTGATTGAAACAGAGTTAGCTGGAATACTGAGACAGTTTGGACTTTGTTACTAGATGTCCATCAGTTGAACTTAAGAAATTATATTTCTTAACTTATAAAGAGGTAACAGACAGAACCTTTTAATTTATTTAGTTTCACAGTGAAAATTGAAACTCATTCCAGTAAATTCTGTATTCAATTTGCCATTCTTGATTTCAAATCAACTCATTTAATAGCTCTGCAATATTGCAGTGATTCATCCCAGTCTGAGATAGGGGTAAACTGATTGGATAATTGGACTTATTTACAATCCAGGCCCAATCGAATGGGCTGGTTGAATGGAATTATGCTTTCAAATGACACCGGCGAAATAGTAAAGTAATACTAGTCTCGGGTGTACAAAATAATTGTGTATAGCAATCCAGAGTATATACTTCCATCTGGCCTGTCCGCCAGAGGTACATTGTACTCACCTTCTGTACAGATCCTTTGGTTATAGTAACCATACCTTGCAGCTAGTTACATTAGCGATACGTATTTTTGTCACTGGGAGACTCAGGGAGCCTTTGGCACTGATCTGACCAGAATACCAGGGTGGTCACAGAGCAGAGTTGACTCAACTCGAGCAGTCACCTTACGGTGCTCATGGAAGTGCCTGGGAGCACTGACAACAAGTGTGGAAGCACTTCAAATTGCAGCAAAGCAGCATGCAGAAAACAATCTCTTCTTTGGGAATGCAGCTTGTGCTCAGGGATACCATAGATACTACTTATCGTTCAACAATTTTGAAAAGTCCTTTATTCAGTTTGTACCGTCAGCTATGTATCTATGTATCTAAGTATCTTTGTAAGTATCTATCTACATATGCTGTATCTAGACTGGCCGAAAGTGATATTTCCAAGACATTGGAGGCATGCCTAGAGATGGCAATTGCATAAACTAAGGGATACACTCCGAGGCCATAATCATGGGTATTTCAAGACACCACATGGAGGATTCGATCATGTTAACTTCGATGCCATCATCGAGCTAGTTTGGAGATGAGGGTGTTAGCCTGGATGATGCAAACATGCAGGAGGTAATCGAATGAGTTGGATGCTGCTGCTGGAGGCTGCAATCATGTACAGTTAGAGACTGTAATAGAGCAAGTTAGGAGATACAGATGGCGGCCAGCATTCCGATAACTTGAAGGCCATGAGTGAGCATGTTTGGCAATCCACTTTGAAGGCCATGATCGAGCAAGATTGACAGAGTACTTAGTGGTGGTCGATTAACAGATGGTCATTGGAAGGCACACCCGGTTCTGAGACTCAATTCATCGGTTTTTTAACTTGGAATCTTGGAAATGCATCAAGTTGTCTTTGCCTTTGAGCTCTCTGGGAGAGGTGCCAGGTGGTGGTTAATCATCTAAGGAGGTACACTGGATGTTGAAGCGATATTCAGCGGTCATCTTTTAATCATGAGATAGAAGGAAAGACAGATACTGATCGGTGTATGCTGTACTTGGTGTTGAGTTGGCAGTGAGAGATAGAGCAGGACTACTTACCCTTGGGTGTGGCAGTGAGAGATAGAGCAGGACTACTTACCCTTGGGTGCGGCAATAATGGTAGATTTGGGGACAAGAAAGACAGATGGGGAAAGCAGCTGTACTTTTATCAACAGTTTCAAAGTCGTGGTTCTGTTCCGGTTCCGGGTTGAAACTGACCAGGAACCATTTCAACTTATTTTGCCAAATCAAAAAACCTAACTTCACCAAACCCGCGGTTGATTGGCATGGTCCACATTTTTGTGACGTCAGAAATTTGACTCTGATTAATTTTTCGAGTTGTGAATATATCACAATATGATATATATGTAACTTATGCGGTTTTGGATGCGCTTTCACCTGCCATTCTCTGATTTGCGATCCGATCAATATTCATTCAGCCATTGCAATAAACTGAGTAACTTTGGACATTATTTCACAGCTACTCAACGAATATTAATCTGATCACAACTTGCAGCATGGGAGGAGAAAGAGCATCCAAAACAACATAATTTACATATATATCAGATTGTGATACAATCAGAAATCAAACACTACATTGAAGCCACAGTTCTGAGCTTGCCAAAATGGGACTCTGTGGTATGTACTACATGGCCAAACAACTGCAGTGTTCAGTGCGGTTCAAGTTTCAAACCGCTCGTTCTTTCACAGTTTGTTCCCTTGGTGGTACTAGAACTGAACTGGGGCGATGATTTGAGTTCCAATGTGGATCGTGGTGACGTAACCTGGAACCATTGCTAAGACTAAGTATCAGGGGACAATACGGAGGATGTTGGTGGAAATGAAAAATCGGCGATAGGATTGCCCAAATGGATTTAGATGATCTTGTATCATTACTCCTACCTGGCATATGGGCAGTCAAACTTGCAGTATCAGGAATGGAAAAGCGACTCACAGATAAACTTCTGTTAAGTCACAGTTCCTCATGATGTTTACCCCTATCTCCTTTCTTCTCTCTCTTTCTCATCCTCAACTCTTGATTCATCTCAGTACACAAAGTCAAGGTATCGAGCTTGAGACATCCGAAAAGTGTATGTTAGTCTCTGGAAGACTCCATCAGTATCTGAGAGAATGTGGAGTGTAAACTTCGAAGCATCAAGTTGAAGAGAATATCAGACCCTAGGAGGGCTATACGACATGACATGGAGATGCATATATGCCGCCTGCTGAAGGAAGTCATCGGAACCGCACTGGCAAAGATAAGGTGGCCAAGTGTGCACAATTGGCTCTTCAAGATGAGGAATTCGAAGATATGATTCCTATCAATGCTGGAGCTGTGATCTCTGATGATCACAATGACGGGATCAACGATCCAAAGTTTCACAAAGGTGCAACTGAGTCTCCACTCACCAAGTAATGGGATCCAGCAATGAAAGGAGAGTTAGATGCAATTGGTCAGCATCATGTTTTTGGAGATTTCGTGGACCTTCTGGAAGGGAGAAGGCTTTCCCAAGTCGCTGGGTATGTAAAATCAAGCGTAATGGAGCAGGCAATATGCTGCGGTTTAAGGCCAGGCTAGTCAGTGCAGGAAATCACCAAATTGAAGGCATCGATAACCAGGCCACGTATGCACCGACTGTTCACTTCTGCAACGTTTGTCTGCCATTTGCCATCGCCGCGAAGTATGATCTCGAGAGTCATTAAATGGACGTATGCACGGCTTTCTTGGGAGTTGACTTGGAGGAAGAGATTAATATGCACCCACCACAGGGATACTGTTGTGTGCTCTAGAATGGGAGCCGATACCATGATCCAGGATCAAAGACTTCGCAGAAGATGGTACTCCGCTTGAGACAGTCCCTGAATTGCCTGCAACAGTCTTTGCACATTCAGTATGACACATTTAATAACTTTATGATCACAATTGGGTTCCAGGCTTTACATGTCGACTGAGGACTTTTCGTGCTCCATGATATGAATCAAGACCTAGTCGTTGCCACGGTTGTTGTGTGTGTTGATGATCTACTTATCATTCCGAACAAGGGCATGATTGGGCAGATCAATAATCACATGAAGATGAGCTTTCGGATACATGATCTTGGTAGTGCATCATTGTAACTTGGCATGAACATCGATTGCGATCGGGAGCAGCACACGAATTACATCCATCAGCACCACTCCATTCGGACGATCATTGCGAATTTCAGCATGGTTGAGTCCATGCCAGTTGCCACGCAAATGGCAATGAAGCTTCAAAAGAGCAATCCGGACGAAGAAACCTGCAATCCGACCATATACCAATCGTTCATTGGAAGGCTTATCTACACGATAACTGTCACTCGGCCCAATATCGAATATGCCATCGGAGATCTCAGCCAGTACAATCATGACCCGAGCAATGACCATATAGTTGCTCCTAAGCGTGTCATTCGGTAGCTCAACGGCACAACGGACTGGGGTCTGCAGTTTGGAGGAGCACTCGGAGGAGCTGGAGAAGGTGGGCATCGATGATATATTCATTCGGACTCTGCTTGAGGCCTGCATGACTATAAATTGACAAGTGGACTGGCCATCACCTTTGGAGGAATGGTCGACTGGCGATCGAGATAACGGATGTCCACTGCCCAGTGAATGACCTATTTCGAATACTATGTCTTTGGAGTAGGCTGCATGAGACTCACACGGATCTCGTATGTCTTAAACGAGGTCGGCATCCCCATTATCCCTCGCATGTTCTCCTATGCACAGTTACACATCACAAGTCTCAAGACCAGAATCTACCGCGGGACTGCAGTTGCACACATTGCAACTAAGTACTATGTTGCTGCAGGAATGGCTAGAGATGGAGAGATCGACACGAGCTACTTACTGACTGCTTTACAAAGCTACTGACGAGGTCATGTTTTGGAAGCTGTGCACAGCTATGGGAATGGTCGGAAAGATACACAGGAATCGCCTCCAGAATAACCATGGAATTGAACTTTGGATGGCCTCGGAAATGGCATCAGTATACTTTGGACTGGTCGTGGGAATGATATCGGATTTGGAACTGGAAATGGCATCAGGAATGCTGCCGGAAATGATATTGATTGTGCAAGTTTGTTTCAAGGAGATCTACAATGTATGCTCAGCTTGTCGTCTCTGTTGTTTACTGTTTTGTTTGACATGGACATGATAGCCATCCTGGAGGAGGATTGAGCTCATTGGAGGTACGGATATCATTATGCGAAGGACTGTGATGTATCATCTCTCTTGTGTAGTTAGGGCCATTAGTTATCGATCGACCTTGTGTCAATGTGACATGTCTTGTTGCCTGATACGATAGTCACACCTTCGCATACGTCTGCACACAATGGACTACATGAGCACACACCACCATACCAAAGATTGTTACTGGACTTCAAATTGATGGGCTAGTGCTTCTGAATTGAGTTCCAGAATCGACTGAATTCATCTATCTTAAAACTGACTGGTGCCAATGGGCACTGAAGATGACTGGGCATGAATCTCGGTATGATACAGAGAAGCAGACACTGTGGCGCCACCAGTCGGAATGTGTCTGACTGAAGGCTTTGGAGATGTTGCAGATGGTTGGTGACGATGCACTGAAGATTGCTGGGATTTGCTTCTGTGAGAGCTGCATCAAGTGCAAAATAGTTCAAAAGCTCATTACTCTGAATACAACTTCCCATGCCACTGAGCTACTGCAGTGAGTGAACTCGGACATATGCACTACATTGCAAATGGCCAGCGGAGTAGATCCAGATAGGCTGCTCTTGATTAATGATGCCACGAGGCACTATGGATGAGCACATATTGAAGTACAAGGCAGAAGCCCTGGAGAAATTCAAAGAATTGAAGGCTGTTAGAGAAAACGAGGCAGGCACACAACTTAAGCCATTTCTTACAGATGGAGGAATTGTGTAAAACTCCAAGATGTATGCAGACTTCCTGACATTAGAAGGAATCATAAATCATAACGACTTCATGCTGCACTCCACAGTCTAATCAAGTGATCTCATGGGTGTACTGTATGATCCTGGAATAGGTATGATGCATGCTGGAATCTGCCGGACTTTTGCAGAAGTAGTGGGGGACTGCTGTCTGGGTGGCGGCCATTCTAAAACACTGCACTTCAATGCGATCGGTAGTCGGCAGGACACTGTAGGAGGCCTGGCCTGGTAAGAAGCCATCTTTGAAGCATCTCTATGTTACCTGGTGCTGCGCTTTTATGCAAATTGTGAAAGCGAAACAAAAAAATCTGAATTACACAGCCTGTCCTACCATATTCATTAGGTAGAGTTTATTAACTAATCAAAAGTGTTATCAACAGTTTCAAATTGGCAGTTTGGTTCCAGGTCCAGGTTGGAACTGACCTGGACCTGTTCGCATGAGGTTGCCCCATCACAAAACTGAACTGCACCCAACCCGCAGTTTGTTGGCCTGATCCACATTTTAGCATAATCAAAACTTCTGCTCCAATTTAGAATTTGAGTTCTGATCATATCACAATATAATCTATACGTAAACAGTGCAGTTGTAGATGATCTTTTCCGTCCCATTCTTCAATTTGCGATCCGTTTAGTATTTATTGAGTAGCTATGAAGGAACGCCAATAAGTGGGCGTTGATCGGAGTGACTCAACAAACATTGATCGGATTGCAAAATGAAGACGGGGGAGGCGAAACAGGATCAAAACTGCATCTTCTACATATATATCATATTCTGATACAATCAATAGTCAAATGCTGAATTGGAAGCAAAGTTCTGAGTTTGCAAAAATGATGCTCTGCTGAATGATAAAGCCAGCCAGAAAACCGCGGGTTTGTGTCCGGTCCAGGTAACAATCCGGCGAAGACAGAGCGGCTCGGGTTTTCGAACGGGTATCACACTGAACCGAACTGCTGTCCCGGTCCAAACCCAGACCCCTGCCGCGTTACCTAGACCCATTGCTAATACTATTAATCAGTATATTGTATATGACTAAGTGGCCACAATGATTCACTGTTCCGGAGTTTTAGTATTTGGAGTAGGAATGCGGTACACCGCACCAAATGCTGTAGATGAAGCGATCTTGAATACTCACTTATATGGAGATGTTATCATGCAACCCACACCCAAGAAGAAGGAATCTGAAACCTCATCGCCAATGGAGAAGCAACCAACTGAATCTCACCCAGAGTCATCATTGGATAAAGATTCACATTTGATGTCAAAGAAGAAATAACCAGAATTGGCTGGCCTAGAGATGTCACTTGGCGAAGCAAGTAATCCACTAGCCAAAGAATGTCATCAGAACCATGCAGAGAAGAATGAGTTTGGCAAGACTGTACAAGTGGCTCTCGACATGGAGGAATTCCAAAATATTATTTCCATCAATGCTGCAGCTGCAATATCCAGCAATTACGATGACGAGGATGGGATCGAGGATCTGATGTCTCACAATGCAGCAATCGAGTCTCCATTCACCAAGTATTGGGATCCGGCGATGACCAACAAGTTAAATACACTTGGTCAGCATGACGTCTTTGGATACTTTCTGCTGCTTCTGGATAGGAGAAAAGGTTTGCAAAGTCATTAGGTAAACAAGATCAAGCGCGGTGGAGATGGCAATGTGCAGTGGTACAAGGCAACACTGGTCTATGAAGGAAATCACCAAATCAAAGACATCAACTACGAGGCTGCACATGAACTAACTGCTACCTTAGACCATGTCAGATTGGCACTCACAATAGCTGCGAAGTACAATTTTGAGATCCATTCAATGGATTACTCCATGGCGTTTTTCAAAGTAGACTTGGAAGAAGAGATTTATATGTACGCACCACAGGGATTTATTCCATTGCTCCAAAATGGCAGTGAATAGACCAATCCAAGATCCAAGACTTCGAGGATGATGGTAGTCTGATTGAGAAACTATCTTTATTGTCTGCAACTGACTTCGCTCGTTGGGTATGGCACTTTCAATCAGCTTATGATATCATATTGGTTCGTGGCATCACGCGTCGATGGAGAACTGTTCATGCTCTACATCATGAAGGATCAGATCACACATGTTGCTGCAGTCAATCTGTGTATGGATGAGCTTCTCTTCATTGCTAGTGAGGGCTTGACTGAGCAGATCCAGGGTCAGATGAAGAAGAGGTTCCTGATGAATAATAGAGGGAGTGTTTCCTTGTATCTCAGCATAAACATCGAACGCCAGTGGGAGCATCACACGATTACTCTCCACCAGGGCAGCTACATTCGGACAATGATGGTGAAGTTCCATATTGATGAGTCCAGGCCTGTAGCCACGCCAATGGTAATCAAGATTCACAAGAGCAAGCAGAACGAAGAAGCATGCGATCGGACAATATCCCAATCAATCATTGGATGTCTTATGTAGGAGGTGACCGCCGCTGTTCCCTGCATTGTTAATGCGATCCAAGGTTTCAGGCGGTACGATCACGCCACAAGCTATGAGCATATGGTAACTCTCAAGCGGGAGTTTCTGTACCTTAATGGTGTGAAGGAGAGCAGGCAGAGCAATGGAGGAGCACTTCGAGGACCACTCAGAGGAGAACTCAGACAAGCACGCAGAAGAGCACTCAGTTGAGCACTCTGAGGAATACTCAGAGAAGAACTCAGAGAAGCACTCGGAGAAGCACTCGGAGAAGCACTCGGATTAGCACATAGAGGATCAACCGGAGGAGTACTCAGCGTAGCATCCATAGGAGCACTCAGAGGAGCACCCGGAGAAGCAGTCTGAGGAGCACTCTGAGGAGCACTCGGGAGAGCACTTGGGGGAGCACTCAGAGGAGCACTCAGAGGAGAATCAAAAGGTGCAATTAGATGTTATGTCGATTAAGACTATACTGGATGCCTGGACGTGTGCTAACTTAAAAGTTGACTGGCCATCGCCTTCAGAGGAGTGGTTATCTGGGGATCGAGACAGTAGATGTCAGCTGCACAGTCCATGACCAATGCCAAATACTATTCCTTTGGAGTAGACTGCCTGAGACTCAGACAGATATCACAGCTGTTGAACAAGCTTGGCATCCCAACTATCAACGTTGTGATCTCTCATTCACAGTCACTGATTGCGAGCAACAAGAAAAGAATCTACTGAGAAACTGCAGTCTCACACATTGCGACCAAGTACTATCTGGATGCAGATATGGCTAGAGATGGAGAGGTTGATTTGAGCTACATAACAACAGCTGAGATGATTGCTGACTGCTTCACAATGTCACTGCCAATGCCCGCCATCTTCAAGCTGTATGCTGCTATGGGAATGGTCAGAACTGGGCATAGATGTCGCCTCAGAATTGGCCTTGGGATTAGAATCAGTGAAAAAATTGGAAATGTTCTCTGAAATAGTGTGAAAAATATTATGGGAAGTGGAATTGGAAATCGTATTGGGATGGCCGCTGGGATGTAAATGAATAGTGGAAGGATGTTTCAACACGATCAACGATGCTTGATTGGCTCCTCTCCTGGTATGTTCACTGTTTTGTTTGAAATGGACTTGATGGCCATCCTTGAGGATGATTCAGCTAATTGTGACTACAGATATTACCATGCCGAGAACTATGAAGCAACTTGCCTCTTTTCTAGTTAGCGCCATTGGTGATTGATCAATCTTATGTTGATATGACATATCTCATTATACAATACCATTGACAGACTTTTGCATACGTCCGCACACGCTCGACTACTCCAGCAGAATCACCGTATATCACAATTCATACAACGTACTTCAACAGTCAAATCTGATAGTCCAGCTCTCCATCAACTTCAAGTGTAGGGGAATGATCCACCCTTTTGCCAACTATGATATCATCCACCACAAGATTGAACATTAACACTGGACGTATGCAGTGAATTTGAATCCACAATGGAGGATCCAACTCATAATGACATGGTGCTATTTGTCAGACCACCAAATCTGGTCCCAAACAATTCCAAACAAATTTCCATATTGGTCTGATTGTCTGAACATGACCGCCATTCAACCTAACACAACCTACTTGCTGTTAATATGGTGCAGACATTCATAAATAATTCATATTGTCCTCCTGTAGCTCTTGACTTCTACACATTTCTACATGCAAATGGTGACAAACTTGTTCCATCCTTGACTGAACTACATCTGCAGTAATGTGTCATTCATTGTGAATCTCTTACAAGGCTTCAGACAATGTAATCAGTGAATTCATCCCTCAAACTTCATAACTCAGAGAACACATCATTGTTTCCAATACACTATTATTAGCAGCAACCTTGACGACCAGTAACAATTTTAACGAATCATCTTACTGCTGACTTACAGACAAATTCAAATATTGTTACATGCTTCCAGTTGTCCATTCTGATTGTCTATCAGTCTGAGTAAGAACAGCTGTTGACATCCTCCTCTCAACCTCAGTATGATCACACAGCTGTCCCCAATATGTTATGGTGTACTGCGGTTCTAGATTTGGATCACTTGATAGTGGGAGTCCATGAAGATGTACCACCTCCGGTAGAAACACCTTGGGCAATACAATACCATCTCTCGTGGTTGGACAGGGGATGAGATGTCACAGCTTCGACAGTCCATTGACAACCACCCAAGCAGCATCAAACCCCTCACCCTGTGGTAGCTCAACTACAAAGTCCTTTGGTTTATCTTCCTAAGGTCAATCTGGTACCAATAACAAGTGAAGAACCCCAACAATTGAATGTTCTGTGCTCTGGAAACTATGGTAGCTATCACACGTGCTAACATACTGATTGACCTGCTTTCGCATATTCTTTCACCAATAATAACCAACCTAGGGGTGGAACATTATTTACTGGTCAAGATGTCCTGTTAATGCTGTGTTGCATCATTCCAGTGTCAAGTGTAATTGCAACTCTTAACCCTGCCGTATGTATATCTTTGCCTGATATTGTATTCATCATTTCTCCCTGTTCAATTCGTCCTGTGTAATCTCTTTCAACTAACTGTTTGTTGCAATTATCTCTAACAGCTTTCCTGGAAGTGGGCCATTCACATGAGCTTTGGCAAAATAATCGGAAATTGAACTGCAACTCTCTATGTGTGGACCGTGCACCAACAAACAGAACTGTGCTGGCATCATCTGTGGCATTAGAACCACCAGTCCCATATTGTGCAATCTTTCATCCCTCTATTCAGGAAGGTCTTCTTGCCTTCTTGTAAGAATATTGTGTATCCAATTATATCTCTCTGGTGGGTAAATGATTCTATAATGGAACAGGGATAGACATTCTAACCAATTGGCTTGTAATTCATTTGGTAGCTTCTGTCTTATAAGCTACTCCAGGTTCCTTTGATCTGTTCACAAATGAAGGCGGTTTAGTGCCCCTTTGTACAACGGTCTTCATTCCTCCAAAGTGTGAATATTTGTGACCTGTTGCTAATTACTTCATGACATTATGCTGGTGTATGTGTATTCTAACAATATACCTTGTAATGTAATCCACCTGCATTATTGTGTTGTGACAAATCTCCGGCTGGAACATAATCAGTGGTGTTTGTGCCAATGAGGATCTGCCTTTGAGAATCATATTGTCAGAGAACTGGAGCTGTCATCAATGGTGCAAGCATTGTCTCCAAAGCCCGGTGTTATTCTGATTCCCACTGATTTGGGTCATCTATTTTTGTAAACGTTGCCACTGGTTGCGCTCTGTTGGAATACAAATAAATGAATGCTAAAGAGTGTTAGGAACAACTCCAGTCCATCACATCAGGTCTGGGTATGGGTTGAATCTGATCAATTGCGAAATTGGTAGTTGGGGTCATAAATACACCTGAACTGTCAATTCAGGTCTGGTTGGATGGGAATCTCCCAGCCCATCTGAATTGGGCAGGTTGTCAGTGGGCCTCCTGCTCGATCCATCTATAAATTCATATTATGATCTTGTTTTGACTGTTAGAACATATTGTCATGTCAAAATCACAATTCAACATCCAGCAATTTCTTTCTGAATGTGTTGCTGTCTGTGATATTGAATATTTTGGAATCCATATTTTTCCTGCTATATAATGTATTTTCACTTATGAGGATGGTTAATCGCTGTTGTATGTGTTGAACTATCTGTGCGATACCTTGATTGCTGAAAATGCAACACCAAAAATAGTTAACACTTTGTTGATGCTCATATTCATAATGTGGTAATGTAGATGTCATGCACTGTGTTTTCTTAAAAGCTTCAATTAATTCCTACATGAATTATTACCACAAAGCGACAGTTAGATTACCCAAGATGTATGATGAAAGATCTTTGACTCTATGGTGACACTCAACTACATGACCGGATGAAGTAGGAATCATGAAGTGTTGTGTCTGATAAGCTGACCATTATTTCATATATGAATTGTTGCCACAAAGTGACAGTTGGAATACCCAGGATGCAGGACCAAAAATCATTGACCCTCCATTAATGCTCATTTTCGGAATGGGGCAGGGAGTTTGTCGGTTTTGGTTTTGCCCCCAAAGTCTGCCAATATCTCATGTCTGGATATCTGCAACCAATCACAACTTAGTTTACCGAAGATGCAAAGCCAAGAATTGTTGACGCTCCATTGACACCCATTGTGAAGAATGTGACAGTGATCGTGTCACATGCTCTTGTGCCTATAAGGGCTGCCAATAGGTTGGTTATGCATAACAGTGACCAATTCACTTTTCAATTCCCATACTTACAGGACCAAAGATTGTTGATGCTCCATCGATGTTCATTTTAATGTATTGTTCATTCAAGATCTGCAGCCATCGATATTTGTATTCGAACATAGTGACAGTTGGCCCTTTGGTTAAGCCCAGCCCAGTATTATTCTTGCACTGGTCACTTTCATTCTATTACAATCGATATATCTTGCTAAATATTTCATTTCCCCTGCAATAGGTCTGTCTATCAACCAATATTCACATGCGACCACATACCATTCTCCCATAATATTACTCAAAATGACATTCTCTGTCTAGGAACATGAAGAACCAGGTGGAACAGAGTGATGCATGCTGTCCTACAGTCGCTTGTTTCCCAAATTCCTCCTCGGTTCCATTGCGTTGACTGTCATGCACCACTTCTAAGCCATTTTCTTTGGCCTCAGTGTTGGCCAACTCAATCTGGGAATATTGAGTATGGCACTTACATCCTACTGCTCTGGGCTTTCCAGATCCTTAATACCATTGTACACTGCTATATCAGTTACAACACCTGCCTTTGAAATGTCTGTTGCCTGAATTGGATTATCCAAGTTGCTATCCCAGTCAAGCCAATTTTCAGTGTCCAAAATGGTGTCAGGTCCTTCATCCTCATCACTGGCAGTTGCATGACATTCGATTCGGTCTATTAGGTGGACATTCAATCCTTGAGTTTGTCCTCTAGGGCAGTCCTTTGCAGAACATGCAGGTGTCAAAGTTGATTATTCTGACAGTTTACATGCAGCTAATCCATCATGTTGAAAGATTGACCAGAATGCTTTCATGATCTGTTGTGTATCTGAAATAAATCCACAGGCTGTCATCAGATTGCTTTGAGCGTGGGATTTGTTCTGTGTAGCAAATAGGTTTTGGCTGCCCTGCAACATTTATAAAAGTTGTGGACCTTGGCCATTCTGTGCAATTTTCATTCCTCCACATCTCTCTTTAATTCAAAGGCATTTTCAGTTATCATTGCATGGAATGCTGGGTCATCGCCATCCAATATCCCATAATTGGCTTGCGCAGACTGCATTAATAAGACTTTTTCTTGCAGGGTCTCGCCAATGGTTTTTGACTGCTTCTAGTCGATGACATCCTTGCAGAGGACAATGCTGGCCTCAACTTCAAACATCATACGGTATGATGAAGAATATATGGTGTGCCACATATGAGATATTGGCGTTCATTAACTGCACTTGATCTTGTTGACACCACCAGTTGGTGAAATCCAGTATGCAAAATGTTCTGCTAACACCAATGAGGTCGGAATGATTATCATTAGGATTTTGAACATGTTGAACCCAGTGCTTTGCTGATTCAGTTGGTGAATTCAAATAGAACCTTGTGGCTGTCAATAAGAATAATGTGCCATCACTTCATCCGGGTCTCATTTCAGCCACAGTTTTAGCATGTAAAAATTCTGCAGTGTCAGTTGACTAATCATATCAATTCAAAGATGATTGACCAGATCCCGAAGCTGTTGATGAGAGGAAGAGATTGTGACTCGGTACTCATTCAGGCTTAGTGATGGGCAAATATCTATGCTTGGCTCAGTATTCATTCTCCACATACTTCAGAAACGCTTGTTGGTATTGGGTAGCATATGAACTTCTGTCCTCAGGATTAGTATCCATTCCCTTTTCAAATATCATTTGTGATCACAACTCCCAGAAATAATCAAGGATATGTGCTGAAATGAGAAGTCTACCTGTCATTGGGGTAAGTTTGGCATAGTATGTGGACAGCTTCAGTTGTGCAAACTTTGCGGCGAAGTACAAGTCTTCCATGCATCCAATGTTCATCTTTGCTAGAGTTCACATATTGCGATCGAGATGATCAAACATCCCATTGTTGACAGTGATCACATCGTTCTGAGTCGGTATGCTGTTTCGACATCCACAGAGTTCAGTACTGCAATCGTCACCCAATGTGATTGACGTACTGGCCAATGGTTTCTACATCCTGTGTTGTGATTAGTGGCCTGTAATCACAGGATAATGGCTTCTTGAGCTTCTTGCAGCTGAATACTCGTTATTAGTGTGGTCGCACAAGCAACTCCATTCTTGATTTCCACTGTGTTTTCACATCTATCATCGCTGGTGCTGTCATTTGTACTTTACCTCTTGGACAGTGAATGAACACATCCAAATGAGCCGGTGCCAGCGTAATCAATACAGTAGGCATTCACTGCTCTATGAAGGTCACTTTTAGAAATTTCGAATTTTCTTGTAATACTTACATTCTGAATTATCTTTGCTATATCTGATCTCTTGGCCAACATCTTGTTGATTCTTGCATTGCTCTCTTTTTGAAGTCTTTGACTCTTCTGGATGTCTATGGTTTTATATTCGCCACATTACTGATTGTGCTGATGGGCTTTCCAAGACGTACTGGTGCATGTTACTCTGAGAGTGCTCATAAATGCAGCTGAAGCAAGCTGTATGATGTGCACCATGAATGGAAGCTGCCTTCCTGATGCAGGCCACTTGATTCCGGAGGATTCAATGGTTGCTTGTCGTTCCCAACTAATTCCATGGTTGGAGGTAGCATTTTAATTGAAAATTCCATGTAAATGGCCGTCAGTAAGCGCAGAAGAACCAAGAACTTCCTTCAAAATGTGCGGCCGGCCATGCCCCAGTATGTTGATCTATGACCCATTCTCCTTCATTACCTATCGAAACTGCCAAAGATTGAGTGATCAACCTTTGGGACTGGCAGTTATGCTTCCTCCAATACCCAATTGCGGTCGATAATGTAAGCAATGATCTATGTTGAAGCAAATTTGTTGATTGATGTCCACCTGTCTACAGCTAAACTGAACTTATTTCTTTGTCGCAATTGTTTGAAAATTTTATCCTCTTCCATTGAGTAATCCCTTCAGTAAATGATACTAAGACTGCTGGCGCATGGCAGAACCTACTCCCTTCATAGTGCCCTATATGACCATTGAAGCCTGAGGTATGATATAGTGTTCTGTTGAATATGAGCATAAACAAATCCTAACATGAAGTTGTGATTCCAGGGGTCTTGGTGAAATTTAGCAGCTACAATGTCTTTAGCTGCCAGCTCAGAGCGCCTGATCTATCAATTCAGTTCATATAACTATAACCTAAATATCGAATTTGAATATGGTTTGCGAACTTCCTATGGTAATTCCTCAACTTCCGTGTCTCTTTAGTGTGGCCACAGCTATTTCATCAAATGTTGAACAAGTCAATTGAGTCACTTGTGACTCTGATACTTGATTTTACTTTGCAGTGTGTGCTTTTGCCCGCCAGTGCTTACCTGTTGAGCTTGTCACATATTCTGATGGATGATACAGAACTTGATGACAAATGAGAGACATACTGCCAAAAATACGAGTCTCCTCAATTCGACAGTGCGAATAGACACGCCACGTAGGCACACAGGTAGAATTATTGCACTCAATACAACGATTCTACCGTATATTCACAGCAGCCAACTACGCATGAAATATGATTTGTAAAGTAAGGTGGCTCAAATCAGAAGTAAAGACTGGTTCATTTGTGGAAGATCTAAGAACCTTTCACACCGAGGAATTTAAAGATTTCAAATTTGACATCTTGGTAGGAATTTGAAAGCTGCGTAATGCATCTTGAGAGACTGTCTGAAGTGACATTATGGCAATGTAGCAGGCTAGTTTGTGAATATTGACTGAAGCGCTACAAGTAAGAAAAAAAATAAAACCGGTGAGATATTGTGTGCATATTTGTAAAGTGGTATTCAAAGACATATTCAAAAGATGGGCTGTTGAAAACGGAATTTAGGAACAATGCAATGCTGTTCGTTGCTGTGTAGGTGACTAAGGCCCCATGGAAACTGTTGATGCTCTGTTGAAACTCGTTTTTAGGAGGTGGTAGCGATATTGTCACTAGGATTGTATATCATAATTGCAGCTAATATGGTGATTATCAGTAAATGATGTTGCATAGCTCTTTGATAATTCAGGATCAACAACCAAAAATCATGGATGATCAATTGACACTCATCTATATGAGGCAGTGGGAATATTTTCAGAAGCATTTTTGCCCATAATGGCAACCAATACTTTAATTATACGTTAAAACAACTCTCTATCACATTGACACAGTTTATAGCTTCCTGGCAGGCAATTGGCATTCAGGAGCACAGGAAACGCATCCAACAGCCTGTGATACATTTCAGGTATCCAAAGATGCATCTTGTGAGCCATATATCAGAGTCAATTCGCAGAGAGTGTTCTCTTGACAATTTAGCCTGCAATATTTCAAAACTGCTACATATCAGCACTGTGAGAGAGGCATGTGGATCTTCCAGCAAAGACAATGACATTCGACAGGTGCTAATCCACAATAACCGGTATACTCGTCTTGACTATTTGCAGAAGATATTGTTGCATTATACCCTTCAAGGCTGGAACAATACTATCTCGGCAAAAGTATTTCATCCATTATTGACTGCAGATATACAGCGAAGTAATTGCAGACCCTATCATTTGCACCACCAGCATTGACAGAAAGAGTCAGTTTTCCATCATGTATCACAAAAGGTACATCATTTGAGAGATACTCCTGTCTGCAGGGTATGCAGAAGTCTCAAATTAGCCTCCCTCAGAGACGTATAAATACACTTCAGAATTCGCAACTTTGCACACCCATTCAATGCTCATTGAGGTTCACTACAGCCGTAAAGTTAGTGGACTGCTGTTCAGATGTAATCACAATGTATTCGCAGACGGTATATATATTCAAGTTCAGAATGGACTGTTGTACTACAGTCAGCCATTTCACTGCCCCCCATCTATTGAGTGTCTGGAAGTGAATCGCCATGTAGAATATACCAATGGGAACGAAGGGATCATGCCTGATTCTGATAACTTCTGGGTCCAAAATTCAGATTTTGATCTTCATAACCCCATCCAAAGCGGAATCGCTTCAACTCCAAAACTGTACTATAGTTGGACTCCATCCATTCAAAGTTTCCAATTTCTGATGCACCTGTCTACCAGATACATCATATTAACTGTTTATAAGAGGTGCAAGATGACTCAACAATGGATATTATGTTCTCAAGCTCAAGAATATGCCATGGTATTTCCAATACAGTACAAAGATCAGAATGGTTGGGCTGATTGTGTTGACCTGTTCACCAGGGTTGTGAAACAGGCAAATTGGATTCTTATTATATCAGTCGGAGCCAGTTTTGGACCAGTCCATTCGCTATAACTGAATGCTACATCAGATAGAATCGATAGCATATAGCTTGTATATAATCTTGCAGATTTTGTTACCTACTAGACTTGATATTCAGTTACAATGCCTCAATCAAGATGTACAGAAGGAAGTTAGTTAATAGAATTGTAATATGTGATACAAACATTATAATAATCAAACCTATAGAGATTGGCTCCAGAGTCAAGGTGCACCAGAACAGTCTCGGGAATGTCAACAATACTGCCAATAGCTCTGAAATTTGTATCTCCTAATTCTCCGATTGTGTAGTATTTTGAAGGCAACAATACACTTTTTATGATATTCATGGATTGTGTAATACTGGAGGAATTGACTCCGAGATACACTCAAATAGAAGTATCCCTTCTAAGGATTTCTCAATCGTATTTTGCTATCGGACTTGATATTGGACTTATATAAGGATTAAAAGCCAGTTCACTTGCAACCTTCACTCAGGCACAGAAATTGATGAGAGTAGAATAAATGTAGAATAGCTTTCCAGTCTGAACATATTGTTGAGGCTTGTTCTACATTGTCAGAAGGTTGCCCTCAATACCAGTGGACAATTGAGAGGTCTATTATACCTCTTTTCTCTGTGCTCCAACTACTAATTCTAACTACGCTCTTCTCTTGATAAAACCCAACTATCCTCACTTACTGCAACCTCATTTCTCTAATAACTGGTTGGCCTGAACTCCCTCCGAGCAAATCGTATTGTTCCAATCCTCCATTCTTTCTGGATCTGGCGTATCCATCTGATATACATCTCCAGACTGGTTGGTATCCATCGGACTGTTGTCTTCCGGGCCGTCCCCCTCTTCGTACCATTCAACAGTCTTCCCGCATATTAAGTTCGGGTATTCCTATCATACTGGCCACATCTGATGCCAATTGACAGTTATCTCATATAGAGGTGATGATAGCAGACATCATTCTTTATCTGTGTTCTTAGTGAATATAGCAATATGTATCTATGCTGAAATAAGATACCATTGCAGTTGCGACAACACTTGAGGGTGGGTGGTGATGATGTGGTTGAAGAATATCTGCCTAGCAGTCATTGGTGTGGAAACAGTGCTGACATACAATTGATAAACGGTATCCCATCGCCACCGGAGAACATCATCGAGTGATATTTTGTCACCCTAGAACTGTGACCAATGGCAATGGTGTAGCAGTACTTCCCTCTCTTACTAGGTCATCCTCAATCCTATGTTCCTTTTTCTAATGGGTGGTAAACTCACAGCTTCTCAGCCAAAACCATCACCTTATCCATCAGTCTATTGAATGCCATTGATATCTCCTGGTACAACTATATCTCCCAGGAGGATTGGTACATGCTCAACTTATAACCTACAATCCTGAGCAGCCTGGGGAATCTACTCATGGAATTCCCTCCGTAGCTTTTTATCGTCGAAAGTCTCATATGGCTTCTTTGTCCAATCCGTTTCATCTCAATACCCTGTCCATTTGGCCAGATATAAGACCCTCTTCCATTACTTATTGAATTGACTGCACATGATTTCCTCAACCACATATCCTGTCTGGTATTCATATCATTCGACATCTTATCCCAAGTCTTCTTCATCTGTCACCATAGCATCCAGGTCTGTTGAATCTCAAATTAGATTGCTACCAATGAGGAAAGGTTCAATTCAAGATACATTAAAGACACTACATATTTGCCATCATGAGGGAAATTCTAACTTAAGTGCTGTAGATGACATAACCTTCCATCGGCAAAATGTATTTTAGTCACTGGAAGTTTCCAGGAGAGACTGAAAGGATGTGGAGTGTAATCCTAGATGAGTCAATTTCAGGAGAGTATCAAACCCTAGAAAGGCATTCTGACCAGCCTTCAGAGCGCATGGGATCTCTGCTGACTGGTCCAGCAGAACCATGGGAGTGATTGTGATAAGTTTGAGAACACTTCAGAGTGCCGGCGAGACCTTTGGGTGCACCTTACAGTAGACCATGTTGTACTCAGTTCACTACCTTCCCACAAGAGCAACTAAACCAATGAATAGAATCTCAGTTTCCATCACACCTCCATTCCAAACTACCACCACCAGATTGACCACGTCCTAGTACTCCTCCAATCTCGCTCAATCGTGGCCTGCAATTGCATCTCCAAACTCCCTTGAGAACAGCCTGAAGGTGTATGGCTAAACTCCCATGATTATGGACTCGAAGTGCATCTCCACACTTGCTCAATCACAAATTCCAAGTGTATTTCTAAACTCGCTCGATCACGGACTCCAAGTGTATCTCTGTACTTGCTCGATCCCGGCCTCCAAGTGCAACTCCAAACTACCTCTATCACAGACCCCAAGTGAATCTATAAACTCACATCATTAGGGTCTCCAAGTTCGCATGATCACGGCCTCCAAGTGCATTTCCCAACTCGCTGGACTACAACCTCCAAGTGTATCTCTAAACCTGCATTGTTATGGCCTCCAAGTTTGCACAATCAGGGCCTCCAAGTGCATCTCCAAACTTGCCTGATCCCAGCCTCCAAGTACATCTTACAGGTGCGACAGCAGGTGTACAGAGATATAGGGGTAATGCAGTTGGACAGAGTGACGTGGAATCTATATTCGGCAGACCCTGGAGTATACAGACATCATCTCATTTCCATCTCATCTTATCATACAATGACTATATACATTCTATCTTTCCCAACTTTTGGTCTCACTCCCTCTGGCCGCAATATTGTGGATCCACGCAATTGGATGGATCCTCAAGGCCGGGTACCATCATACCTTTTCACCTGATTCCTGCGCTCTTCGAACCAAAAGTCCTCTTTTGCATCAAATCTGAATGGTTGTTGCGAGAAGTGCAGCGTTGTGTTGATGGTGGGCTCTCTGCCTCCCAGCTCCATTTTCTCACCACAAAGGCCTCTGAAGTGGTGCATGTCAAATTCACTCAATGGGTATGCCCAGGTGTTCCTCCAATTATGCTCGACTACCATCTGTAGCCAGATTGACCGTATGTATATATATACAGAGACTTAAATACTGCATGCCATATTAGAATGTAGTGAATCTTGTGACTGTAACAAAGACCAATATGATAAGATGAAATGCCTTGTGGTTATGTATTAACCACTGCTGTGAGAATACAGAAGCAAGTCTCCTGCAGTGCTGCGCAGTTGTCTCGGCTGCTCTCGCAGTCTCACGGATAGCTGAGTAGTGGTCCCAGTTGATCGTGAGGTCTCCCCCAGATCTGCGCAGAGGTCTCAGGAGCTCCAAAATTCGACTATCCTATATGTCAAATCTCACAGCATTCTGAATGCACCTCCATAACTACAGGTACTTCCAAACTCCCCTGAAAATGCTCCTGCATAGTCTGGGAGCACATTGCTTAGCTCCAGGGGGGTCTGTGAGCACCTAGAAGTACTTGGAAGCACTGGTGAGTAGTGTTAGCAATGAGTCCGGGTAACTTACCAGCTGGCCAGGTTTGGACCACAAAACTGGGTCGGTTCGGTTGCAGACCCAATCATTAACCTGACCTGGTGCCGCTTGGTGGGCCAAACCCGGACCCATAGCTGTCAATCTGCAGGTTTTGCTGCGATTCGCATGAGCCGCCAGTTCCAATCTCCAGTTCTGCATTTCTGGTTTCACTATATATTGTCCCATTCCGACATGCTACTGCTAATCGCAATCTATTGACATTGGTACATCACTGTTTGTTTTCGATGTGTTGGCCACCTTGATAATCAAAAAGAACAGAGACACGTGCCCTACCACATCTTGTAAAGAAGCATCAACAAAGCGTCTAGGATTGTCAGCGGTGTATTTTGGGTAATCTGAGGGGCGACAGATTGTTCATAGTCATAAACACAGTATTGGCTGCGTTTATCATGAAAAGACAATGGGAAACGCTCCTTACCCCAACTTGAAAATGAGCGTCAATGGAGTTTCAATGATTTTTGGTGTTGCATCTTTGGTAATATGAGTGGTACTTGATCATAAGTATGCATAAAAAAGAATATGGCAGCCTTTATAGTCAAATGTGTACGGGATATTCCCGCCCCATGCTCCAACACAGTAACACCTTATTTCATCTACAGAGCTACCAATAAGCGTTCTTGAGCCTTTTGACATTTAAAAACAGTCAAAATGATGTATATAAAAAAGACTGGCCACATTGTGCTGTGATTAACTATGATGCAAGGCCAACAACCGTTAACACTCCATTAACACTCATTTTCAAGATGGGGCAGGGAGCATGTCGCTTGCTCTTTTTCCTATAAAAGCGGTTAATGCTTTGTTTATGACTGTCTAGAACCTGTTGCCACCAAGATTAGCCAAGATACACGACCAACAATTGTTGACGGTCTGTTGATGTTCATTTTTAAGATGGGGCATGGAGGGTATCACAGTCTGTTTTGCCTATAGAATCCGCCAGAAATAATTTTATGACTGTCTGCAACCTATCGGCGGTCTGATTACCCAGGACACAAGATCAAAAATCGTTGACAATCCGTTGACGCTCATTGCAATGTATTGAATAGTCGATGTTAGTGTTAGGAATGGTTCAGTTTTCGGACCGTTGCTACTGTCGCGGTTCCAAGAAAACCCGGACCCAGCCAGTTCAGTCCGGGTTTGTGCCAAACGGTTCCTTTAATTCAGTCCTTGAATATTCATCCGATAAGTTAGTGTTTGGTACATGAAATATGGAGCTTCAGACGGCGCATCCTTTGGGGGTCTCCGATTTTTGATATCTTCAAAACACAGCAAGCTGCTGTGAAATTATTGTCATTTTTGGCCGAAAAACGAGGTTTTTGGGCTACCGCTTGCTCAGATTTAATGATATCGAAAATTGGAGACAGCCAAAAGATGCGCCATGCTGACCTGCATATTTTACATACCAAACACTAAACTCTCTGATTAATATTGGTGGCCTTAAAGTGATGGTTTGCTTAAAAAATCGTCGATTGTTGATGGGGTAAGGCCGTTACCACGCAGACCTAAAAAACCGGCCCGGTCCAAAACTGGAACCGTTGCTAACACTAGTCAATCTCAGCAGCCATCAACAGTTGTATAAATCTATATGAGGACTTATTGTTCACCTTGCTGGCCGATTGAGACTCAACCCGTTGGCAAAGCCAAGCCCAGCAATATTCTTGCTCAGGCCTCTCTCATTTTACCGGAGTTGATATATCTCTTTGAATACTACATTTTGCCAGCTATGGTCTATGTTATGAACAATTATCTTCATTCAACTGCTCACTATTGTTCCATAATATATCTCTAAATCTAATTCTCGGCCAAGTAACATATAGAACCTGGTGAAAACATATTAACCCAATCAGTCCTACTTTTTCGTGTTTCCCTTATTCCTCCATGTTTCCATTGTACTAACAGTCATTAACCCTTCTTCTGCTGTCTTCTTCGACCTCCGTGTTGGCCGAATCAATCCAGCAACATTTGGTACCGCACTCACAATCCAGTGCTATGGTCTTTCCGAATCCTTGCTGCCATTCTCTGGCTCCATATCGGATTCATTGTCTGCCTCGCAGTCCTGTGCACTGTCGTTTCTATTATCCAATACACTATTCCAGTTAAGCTAATTTTCCGTGTCGGGGATGGTCTCTGGTACACTATTCTCATCAGTTTCGGCTTGCTGACGGTTGATTCTTTTGATTCAGAGGATGGTTAATACTTCATTTTGTCCTCCTGGGAGGTCATTTGCAGACAAAGCTGGTGGCATAGGCGATCTTTCAGACAATTTAAATGCTGCCGCACCATCATGTTGAAAAATTGACCAGGATGCTTTGATGATCTTTTCGGTATCTGAAATGTATCCTACAGCAGTCATTTGCATGTTTTGAGCACGAGACTCCTTCGGTGTAGCCTGTAGATTTTTGCTGCCCTGCCACATCTCCAAACAGTCGTGGACCTGGGTCATTCTGTGCAATTTTCTTTCCTTCGCCTCTTTCTTCAATTCCAAGTCTTTTTCAGTCTCCATGTTATCCAATGCTGCGCAATTGCCCACCAATCTTCCCTGATTGGCTGGAGCAAACTGCCTAATATGACATTTCCCCGAACAGTCTCGGCAGTGGTTTGAGACTGTCTCCAGCAAATAACGTCTTGCCCAGAGGAAAAACTGGCCTAGACTCTGACATGATGTGGAATAATAGAGAGTATGTCGCATGTCAAATTAGAGACATCGGCGTACATTGAGTGCGTTTGCTCTTGCTGGCGCCACCAGTCAGTGTCATCTGGTAACCAGAATGTCCTGCTAATCTCCATGGAATCGGATTGGTACTTATTGAGATTTGGATTAACTTGCCCCAAGTTCTTTTGTGCTTCAGGCGGTAAATTGAAGTAGAGCCTTCCGGCTGTCATTCAGCATGCTGTTCGATCCCTTCATCTGGGTGTTGCTTCTGGCACGCTTTTAGGTGTTCAATATTCTTTATCATCGCTGGACAAATCATATGGATCAAAAGAAAATTGACCAAATCCAGAAGCCTTTGTAGATGGGAAGATAGTGAAGTGTGAAACATATTGGGGTTGAATGACGGATATTCGTCGATGTTTGGTACAGTATTTGTTCTCCACATACTTCAACAAGGCCTCCTGGAATTGAATAATAAAAGAATTCTTGTCCTCGGGATTAATATCCATTGGCTTGTCCCACTTCCTAAATGTTCACAACTTCCGCAAAAAATCAAGGATATGTGCTGGAATGATAAGCAGATCGGTCATTGGAGTTACTTCAGCATGATATTTGGTCAGCTTCTATCGCACAACCTTTATGGCGAAGTATAAGTCTCCCTTCCATTCTGTCTTCTTATTAGCCCAAGCTCGCATAACGCCGTCTGTATAATCGAACATGTCATGGTAGACAGTGATAGCATGATGCAGAGTAAGTGTATGCCTTTTCGACATCAACAGGGTCCAGTATCGGAATGACCTTAAAACTTCAATGAGGTACTAGACAATCGTCCATTCATCCTGTGTTGTGAAGAGTGGCTGGCAATCGGTGTAAGTTGGATTTTTCAATGACTCGTGGGTGAATTCACGTAATCGGTAGGCTTGCTCAAGCAACTCTAGTGACGAATTCCACTGAGTTTTCACCTCCATCATAGGTGATACTGCTATTCGAACTGTCGCCATGTGAGTGTCAATGAACTCGTTTGGATGACCAGGTGTTGGCGTAATCCGCAAAGCAAGCATTCTCTCCTATATAATAGTCAGTTTGAGGACTTTAAAAATGTCTTGAAATACGTACTTTCTCTATTACCTTTCGCAGACCCGGTCGCATACCCAACACCTCGTTGATTCCAGTATTGACTTCATTTCGCAGTTTCTGACTCTTCCCAATGTCTGTGCGTTGATTCTCTCCCAATTGCTGATCACGCTCATGGGCTCTCCAAGACTGGGTGCAACCCTTTACACCAACACTGCTTATAAATGCACCCAAAGCAAGCTGAATGACATGCACCATGCACGGAATGTGGTTTCTCATTGCTGGCCACACGATTCCGGAGGCCTCAATGGTTAATTGTAGTTCCCGAGTCATCGAGTAATTTGAAAAAACATTATTTGTTGTAAATCCATGTGAATGGCTGTAGGTAGGCTGACAATGATCCAGAACCTCGTTCAAATGTATGGCTAGCCTTTCTCCATTATGTGGATCCTTGACCTATTATTCTAAATTAGTATTGAAAATAGGAAAAGAACACCCAATCAACCTCGTCAAATGCAAGTTGTACTTCTCGCAATGTCCACTTTTGATTCAGATAGTACACCATGACCGATGTTGCCGCTAATTTGTTTCTTGATGTCTACTCATCTAAAGTTATGCTAACTGTATTTCTTGATGGCAATTGCTTTTTAATTGCATCCACTGTCAGTGAGTAATCCCTCCGGCAAATGTGGCTGAGGGTGCTGGCAGATGACAGCACCAGCTCACCATGTATTTTGTCAAATGACAGCCGTGGCTTGAGGTGTCATATAGCATTCCATGGAATGTGAGCCAAAACATATCCCAACATCTGGTAGTGATTGCAGGTATCTTGGTGAAATTTGGCAGTTAGAGAGTCCTTCGCTTCCAGTTCAGAACATTCTATCTGTCAATTGGGTTAAGATACATAGAATCTAACTGTCGAATATCAGTTTTTTTTGCGAGCTTACTATCATTATTCCACAACTGCCTTGTCTGTTCAATCTGGCTAAAGCAGTTTCATCAACAGTTGAACTATTCAATTCAGAAACCTCTGACTCTGTTAATTTGTTTAACTTTATGATGTGCACATGTGCCAGGAGGTGTTTCCCCATGAAGCTGGGTCCATATTGTGATGGATGGTGAAGAACTTGATGACAAACGATACACATAATGCAAGTGCTGCCAGTCTCTTCAAATCTGCATTGCACATACAAGCACCGCGAAGGCGTATGCCTAGAATCACTCCATGCAATAGGACGTTTTGAGCTCACAGGCTTTGAAGTCCACCCAGCATCAAGCATGATTTGGAAAGTAAGGTCGCTCAAAGAGCGAATAAAGACAGGTTTATTCTTGGAAGATATCATAACCTCTACCAACGAGGTATTTATAGATTGGGAATCTGACATGGTTGTAGGGATTTGAGAGGTGCATAAATCCAGTTAAGAGATTGTCAAAAGTTTCATTATTATTGAGTAGAATGCTGCTGCTTGAATATTGACTCTTGAGCTACACGAAAGATACAAATAAGACCTGTAATCCATAGTCGTGAAGTTTTATATAGGGTCATATTGACAAGACTGACATTGAAATACTCCAATTTGGAATGATGCGAGGCATTATGTTTCTGTACAGCATACTGGGCCCTACATAGCCTGTTGCCACTCCACTGAAATTGATTTTTAGCGGACGGTAGCAGAATCATTACTGGCATTTTTGCTTTGAAAGGCACCCTATATGTTGATTATAAGTGTATGTCAATGCACAGCCCTTGGATGTTGCAAGTTGCATGACCCAAAATCATTCACGCTCCGTTGATGCTCCATTGACTCTCAGTGTTAGGACATAGTAGCGACGCTGTCAGCAGCATTTTTTCCTAGAAAGGTATCTGGTGGTTCGATTATGGGTTAATGTTGCTGCACTGCCCTTGCATTTTCAAAGATGCAAGGCAAAAAGTGTTGACGCTCCATTGACGCTCATTGTTAGGACATGGTAGAGATGTTGTCGCAACGATTCTTACCTACAAAGTAGGCCGATAGTTTGATTGTAAGCCAAGTGTACCATAGAGCCCTTGGGTTTTACAGGATGCAAAGTAAACAATTGTTGAGGCTCTGTTGAGGCTCTGTTGATGCTCAGCCTTTGAATATAGTAGCGATGTTGTCGCAGCATTGTTACCTTGAAAGGGAGCCAATATTCTAATTATGGGTAAATGTCGCTGCGCAGCGCTTGCATTTGGAAACTTGCAAGGCCAGAAATCGTTGATGCTCCGTTGACATTCAGTTTTTGAATAGTATAATGAGCGTGCCATTTGCCTTTTTACCTATAATGCCGACCTATACAATAATTTTGGCATGGGCTGACAATGCCACCCTCTGATTTTCGAATGTGTCAGACTTATGATTGTTGATACTCTGTTGAGGCTTATTATCAGGACTGGGCAACGAGTATGTAATTTGCCTTTTGGGCCATGACGTCAACAAATACATTTACTTCGGCAGGAGCTGACAATGTAGCCCTTTGATTGTTGAATATGTAAAACAAAAAGTTGTTGACACTCTGGTGATGCACATTTTAGTATGAGGCAACGAGCGTGTCACTGGGCTTTTCGGCTATCACCCCAACAATTACATTTACTTTGAAAGGTCGAGACAATGGAGCCATTTGATTGTTGAATGTGTAAGACTTAAGATGGTAGACGCTCTGTTGCCACTTATTTTCAGGGTGGGGCAACAAGCGTGGCATTTGTCTTTGCAGCTGTCACCCTGACCAATACATTCACCATGGAAGGAGCATCCAATGGAGCCATTTGATTGTCGAATGTGTAAGATTGAAAATCGTTAACGCTCTGCTGACGCTGACATAAATCACATCCAAAGAGCCTTCGTACACTCAACAATTGCATGCAACGAATCGAAACCTCATTATTGACAGCCAAAATTGTGTTTCTGAGTTTTATCAGTTGCATCCGGAGGCATTGTGGTCTCTCAATTTCTGATCAAGCTCTATCTACCTTGTCTAAGTGAGAAATAACGTGGGCATATCACGTTCCTGCGCTTTCAGCCTGGGATTTAAAGCATGTAGATCATTTCACTATTTCTTGATTAACATCACTCAACTTCTTCACCTTTCATCATCCAACTTCTTCTCCTCGATTCCCATCACGTACCATGAGCAATTTTAAATATCTCAACCATGTGCACCAGGCCTGTGCAGAGAGTTACACAATTGGATGCGTGAATAAATGCAGTATGACGGTCGTCATTCAGACAGATTCAGATTGAGCATCGACTGCTTCTCCTATGACTCATATGACATCACACACTTAAATTTTGTTAGTATATTGCATCACTAATATAGCTTCTGCTGTCTTACTAAACAGTATTAGGCAAACCGAAATCAAGTTTATTGGCCGGCTTTAAAGATGCTGTGAGATGTGGAACATTTGCATGGTGCGTTCGACCCTTGTATATGTACAGACGAATTGTCATGTCTCACAATTTGGTCACTGAAATCTAGAAAACTCTGCCACGTAGTGGAATTGGTACAAAAATTGCTTTTGACCGAGATATGACGTCAAATATCCCAACTTGCCTAGGTATTACTCCGATGACCCAGGAAGCGTCACAATCTCTTCGTCCGAATCCAATTTCAACATGGTAATTTGCTGGGGAGGCAATATACAGGGGTAAAAGCTTACGGGTTCAACTGGCTTCCCATTGGGAATAGGTAATGAATCATGCTCCGCAGCATGCTCCAGATCGGCTAAATTTGTATCCCACCGTGGTTTCCCAAAACCCAGCCTGATATGGCTACTTCCTGGTCGACAAGTCCCTTCCGTCATTTGTGACATTCCAGGCACAATATCAAGAGACTCCATAAGCTCTCCAAATGATGACAGTGCAGATGCATCAGCATTATCATCCGTTTGGGATTTAACGACTGCCAAAACGTTTCATTCCGATATGCCATACTTCTAATCCCTTTCACAGAAGTAGTCAGCTGCGTTCTCCCATCCCAGTTGTGTCACTTCATCAACTTTCATTTGCATCTCCCGAAACCTCTCCAAGTGCTGCAGTACCGTTTTGGCAATTGTGCCCATCACCCAGCTGGGTACGTCATCTTCGATCAGTGTGCCCTGCTCTGAATCTTCATCATGCTCATCTTCCCCATTCTCCCCATCATCGGAACTTGGAATATGGCTCAGACTGTCTCTGATAGCAACCATCATCTCATGAGACAGTTTTTGGGGCTCTCTGGTCGTCAATCCTGCATTTTCAGTGGTGTCTGTTTCTTCCTGCCCCTGTCTAATTGCTGCTTCTGCATCTTCAACTCTCTTTCTTGCCCCAGCAGTGTCTCTCTCAACATAATCCTCGATCCATTGCTCTGTCTCTTCATTGCTTAAGAAGTGCATTTCTCTTCGTGTCTCAGCCGCAAGCTGTGCAATACCCCAAGAGCTCGGATCTTTTGTGCGGCCAAGCCGCTATTGCCTTCCTTCGCTTGGTAACGTTGTCATGTGGACTGCGTGGTCAATTTGCCATATTTGCCTGCCGGAAGTGGCGAAAAGTTTTTTTCTGCAGCATTAACCATTGTAGATTGTGTTGAGTTTGTTATTGGGCAAGATGTTTGATGTTGCAAGATATGCACAATATGGAGGCAAGCTGGGTCTTTTATGTCAAGGTTGGTACATGTACTCAACTTGAACAAAGCAAAATCTGCCTTTTGACTGTCAATAAATTGAAAATAGTTAGGGTAACAGTACAACATGACGGGATTGTTACTAACAGTTGCATGTATTATCCCGGAGATTTTTGAGACAAACATCAGTAAACATTCTTTCCATCGAAGGATAACCAATTTATATGTGACAATCATGAGATTTCGGCTGTCGTACACCTTAAGTTACCCCTGGATACAAAAAACAACACCAGACTGACTGATTGCAAATCACATAACAGTGGGAAACCCCTACCACTTGTGGTCATATGCAGCAGGATTCATGTTGAGTATAACGTACAAGTTGGCTGATATTTATTCCATTGTGATATAAACCTCACTATATATTCCTCAGGACTTCCCACTTCTTTTCGTTATCATCTTCCTCTCCTATTGCACACCACCAAATCATTTATACACAAACACCTCAGCAAGGTGGCGACGGATCCAAAGCATGTCGATCGATGGGTGCATCATCCAATACATCACTCCTTGGCGCACAGCAAGAATGTAGACACCGGATAATCAACTGCGATGCTGCCAATGAAGCCAACAGAAATATGACCCAGGATGCATATTGAAAAATCATCCGTAAGACAGGAAGTGGCAAGAACAAGAAGCAGCATGTTACATGATGTGAGTATATTCATACCATGGTGAACGGCCAGCAATTGACTGTATAACATACAGCGGGTGTACACAGAGAACTATGTGACCAATTCATTGCCACTCTTAACTGGAAACCACCAATGTCGACCAAGGCATTTGTCCGCACAGTCTGCGAAATCAAAAGCATGATGTTGTCAACTCCAGCATATTCCCAGACCAATTTCGTAATAACCATCCCGGGGAGTGGATAAAACAGGCTTGAATCACCTTATAGGCGGCTACGGAAGCGTATATGGTTGAGGTAATAGTCAACTCTCATTGTTAAAGCACCAACTAAATTCTTGTAGGTATTCAACATGTCTGCTACTATGGCAAGGCAAGGAAGTAGGGTAAAGTTGGAACAGTGCGACATGCGCCTGGCCTTGAATATGGCCAAAATGGCCAAAGGCAGGGTTTCGCTCGCCACAATAGATGAAATGCAATATCTGATCAAGAAACCTTGCGCCAAAGTGCGTGAAGAGAAGAAGCAGGGTGTTGAGTTTCCTGGGCAGAAAAAGGTGAAGGGTGTGATAGAAAGACACCTAGCCACACTTCATCGAAACCACACCGACGGATGCCTTTCTTGCCGAAATGGCACCGCAACAAATCTGCAGACAAGCTGGAGACCGAAAGGAACAGGTGCATTTCCAGCCAACCAATGCAGGCAGCCGACACTAGAGCCGACGCCATCTCTGCCTCAAATGACACCTCTGCCCGGAATGACACCCATGCTACCCGGTAAAAGAGCCAGAGCTCACCGTTCCCAAATCCTTGATTTGCCGGCCAGATATGTGTACTCACATACTTCTCTTCCCTGCGCTGAATATTATACTCCTGATGCATCCGCCCAGGATAGCCAGCATGATACAGGTTTTATATTGGATATGCTGACTGATGAAGGAACATCCACTGGTTAGCACACTATCTGCTGTGTGGTAATGCTGCAAACATCCATTTTGAAGACCAGAGAGGCATGTTGAGTGAACCTGCATGTGATGACAAGCATTGATCGAAAGGAACATGATTTTGGACTGTATCATTATCTACAATTAGCGGACACTTTAGAGTATATTTCAAAGGATATATATATATGTATTATTAAAGAACAATGTAGTGATCAAGGAGAAAGTAAATCAAAATGCAAGAAAGGCTGCCAGAAAAATGTGAATGATAGACTAAACCAGATCAAATGATTGAATATAATGGATACGCCCATGGCAAAATAAGCTTCAACGCAGCGTCAACAATTTGAAGTCATGTTAGTCTGGTAATACAACATTGACTTGGTCGCGGTTATACATTATCGAAGTATTGGCAGCCTTTACAGACAAAACTTATAGCGACAGACTGCCTACCTCATCTTAAAAATGAGCGTCAATGGAGCTTCAATGATTTTTGGTCTTGTAATCAAGGTAATTGGAAAGTGATTCAATGGCTGTGTACCGTAACAGTGGTATTGGCATCCTTTATGGGCCAAACATGAAGCGTCACAGTCACTGCCCCATTCTGGCAATCAGAGTCAACAGTGCATCAACAATTATTGTCTTTACATCTTGGGTTATCGACGTGTTGAGTTGTGATAATAATCCATATACAATGTATTGGCAGCCATTTCAGGCAAAAGAGTGCATGTGAAGTTGGTTACACCATTATGAAAATGAGCATTAACGGAGCATTAACAATTTCCGGCATTCTAAATCAACTAATTACAATGTGACCTGGAAGTGATGAGGCATAATGGATGTATTGGCTGCCTTTATAGGTGAAAAAAAGAAAGTGACATGGTCATTGCCCCACTCTGAAGAAGAGCATCAACTGAGTGTCAATGATTGTTGGCTTTGCATCTTTGGTTATCTAAGCGGCTATTGGTTGCAGATATCCATATGTAAGGTATTAGCTGCCTTTAGCATCAAAACCAACAGCGGCATGCTTCCTGCCCCATCCTGAAACTGAGTGTCAATTGAGCCTCAATAATATTTAGTCTTGAACATGGGGTAATCAAGGCATCGCGCGGAAATATGAGTTCATAACTGAAGTATTGATTTCCTTAGTACTCCTATATAGAATACACAAAAGGCACAACATTGATTCCAAAATAACCGATGTTGCAACCTGCAAGGTGATCAAAAAGGTATTTCTGGATGTTAATTAACTGATTTTAATCAAATACAATTATCAATCAGCAAAAGCAAGAGCATTATATTAATCTACAGATGAACCTGCTGGACAACCCGCAGACAACCTGCCCAATTATGATAGGTTGGGAGATATCGGTCGAACCGTACCCGAATTGACAGTTCGGGTGGTTTGACAACGCACAATACATATTTGGCGACAGTTCGATTCCAACCTGCACACAGACCTCACGCTGCGGTCCGGAACAGTTGCACACACTACTGGTGAGTTCACTCAGAGTGTCTAGGATGATTGTATGTTCGTTCCGGACCCATTTAGATTTTGCCGATGGGATAATGATAAACGGACCATGTAGGTTGCTGTCCAACTTCCTTCCTGGTCATCTGGTCTTCAGGTTCTACCCATTCAGCATAATCGAATCGCCTGGTTGGTCTGCTGGGGGAGGTTTCGCTTTCTTATCATGGTTGTTTCCCTGGCGTTTTTGAGTCCCTAACGACAGAGCTGATGATCCGATGTCATCCATTGAATTTGGATGTCTAAAGTAGGATTCTGTGAGGATTCTGCAGTCGGCCAATCTGTTTGAGGCTGATAGCCATATTTGGCATAGAATGATGTCTTCTTGTCCGTGGAATGGAGGGAGTTGTTGACGGCATATCCTGCTATCAGCATCATCTCTTCCAAATTATCATGTTCGTAATTGCAGTAGTATCAGAGGAAACACTCCAGTGTTTGGTTTACTCTTTCTGTTTGTCCACCAGTGTGAGGATGAAAGGGTAATGATATTTTGGATTTGATTCCTAGGGTATCGACGATTTCATTCCAAATTATGAATGCAAACCTTGCATCTCTATTTGACATGATTGTAGATGGTATTCCATGATGTCTCTATATCTCTCTTAGGAATATGCGAACCCACTCTGGTGTCGGCTTTTCTCCATCTGTGAGGGAAATACAGTGTGACATCTTCGTGAAGCAGTCAACTACTACCCACTTGTATAGGCATCCATTTCCTTCTGGTTACCCACAATAAAGTCTATGGATATTTCATCCCAAGGGCTGTATGCTGGCACTTGTGTCTGCTGTAGTCCATAACGAGTGTGACAGACTGACTTGGTCTGCTTGCAATTGGGACATAATCAAATCTAGTTTTCATTCCATGAATCTATGTTGGGCCTGAAGAAGTTGTTTCATACAAGTTCAATCGTCTTTTCCTGACTGATGTGGCCAGCCACTTTAGAGTCATATTGCTCTTGTAGAAGCATCTTTCTGAGATCCACACTATCAGGAACCCATAGCCTTCCTCTATACCGAAGTACTTCATCTTCTTGTGTGACATCTGCATCTGCCTTTCCTTCCAATACCCTGTCATATGTCTTAAGGCAGTTCTCTTCATCTTGGCCAGATGAAATCACCTCTTGGTACATATGTTTGTAGAATTTGTCCACAGGTATTGCTTCCAATGTCTGGGATAAAAGTATACTCATATCTGATCCTGACTGGAAAGATGAAACCATTATTGGTGACCCCTTAGCTCAAGCTCCTGATGTCCTAACATAGTCTCCCTCAACTGACATATGTTGGTCAGGCCTGAGAACATGGTGGATGGATTAATTTTTGTGTTCTTTAATGTTACGTCCCCCCTTTTTTGGGTGATACTATGAACACCTAGATACTGCATCAGGATTTCCATTTGCACTTCCTGGATGGTAGAATATTTGGAAATAATAGCCTTCTAGCTCTTGTACCAATCTTGCTTACCATCAATTTGAGATCTGTGGAGAAGTAAAATATTCCAGATATTTATGGTCTGTATAGAGCTGAATCTGATGGTGAGATTCTTTGAGATGGCATCTCTACTCCTTTAGGGCAGCTACAATAGTCAGTAGTTTCTTATCATGGATATCATAGTTGATTTCTGCTATATCCATCTTGCCGGAATAGAATGCAATAGGGTGTAATTGTGCATCAAGAACTTGAGAGAGTACAGCACCAATGGCAAAGTCACTTGTGTCGGATTCCACAACAATCTGACCCATAGGTTTGGAGTGTTTTACAATTTGAGCCTTAGTATCCTGGACCTTGAAGTCATGGAATGCCTTAGCACACTGATATGACCACTCATCTGGAACACTGTCCCTCAGAAGATTTGCAATAGGCTTCATCTTCCTTGGGAATCATTCAAAGAATCATCGATACACATTGGCCAATTCAGGAAACATCTGTACGTTTTGTTTGAATTCAGATTTGGCTATTGCAGAACTGTCTTTATTTTATCCAGAGCCATTCAGTTCCCTCTGAAGATATATTGTATCCAATGAATTCAACCATACCTTCCACATTGCTCTAGTCAAATGGTGAGGTTGTTTTCCTCTAAGCGTTAAAGCACCTCGAGGACTATCTTGGTATTACCTTTTGCTCCTGCTGAATAGACCACTGTGTCATGCATATATATGAGGAGACCAATATCGAGCGTATGTCTAAAGATTGTCTCCATTGAATCTTGGAATTTAGCGTGGGCATTCATACAACCTAATGGTATGACAGTATATTCATATAGACCGTATCTTGTACAAAATGCTGTTTTCTATTTATCTCTCTCTTTGACTCGAATGAGGTAGAATCCAGTCTTCAGGTCAATTTTAATGAAGATTCGAGCACTCTGGATCGTATCTCCAAGTGTGTTCACCACAGCCTGCAGTCTTCGATTCATTATGGTGACCGTAGTGAGTCCCCTATAGTATACACATGATTGTAGACCTCTGCCATGAGGCTTTTGAATGAACATGATCAGTGCACCTGCTGGTGAGTTGGTTGGCCCAAACCTGCCTGGGTCGAGCACTTCCTTGATGTATTCCTTGAGTATGGATAACTGTTTTTCTGAATAAGTATACATGGATCCCCACAGGAAATCTTTTCCAGTGTGGATGTCAATGGCATAGTCGATTGATCGATGGGGTGGTAAAATATTAGAGACTTCTCCACTATATAGAGATTTGTCATCCTGATATTGCCATGGAATCCTATCAATCCAATCAATATCCTGTGTGTCCTTGTCATTGATTTTCAGGTTTCCATGATTCGAATCCATCGAAGATTCTTTCCGAAATCCAATATACTAGCATTGATTTCAATGGTGAATGAATTGCAGTTATGCCTTGTGCATGCTCAAAGCTGATTATTCCTCCATCTACAAATCTTTTGGCTTTGTGTTTAATAATCCACCACTATGGAACCATCACATTGCAGGGATCTTCGATTGGAACTATTTCAAACATCTCTTTGGAATAATGGTCTCCATTTTGACATGTAATTTGGAAGGTATAACACCATCCACAATTCTGTACTGTATCGCCAGCAATGTTCTGACATCAGCAAACTGTAACATGGTTTTGAAGTCACAACTGAGCAACTCAGCAACTCTGAACAGCTACACTAATCCTGCCAGATGCTCCCAGATGCTCCCAGATTGGCTGAGTGCAGAGCGCTGTGCTCCCAGGTGCTCAGAGACTACTTTACCGGTTCCTGTCACTGCTCTGGAAGTTGTGCAACCCAATACAAGAATATCCTGAAGAATGGATTATTGTTATTGAAATGCTACAAAATCAAACTATTAGAAGGTCCAAATTTCGGAGCTATTGGGAGTATTGGCAGCGTCTCCAGGACTATTCCAGTGCATCTCGAACATGGAGCCGTACTCTACAGGAGTGATTATCGTACCATATATATCAAATTGTACAATTCAATCAACTAACTATCTTCCTCCTGCATACCTTGATTCGTGCATTGTAACTTCATATACAGTCCTGTTGGTATGTAAATCCACATGATTATGTACAAGCAAAACGCTATTGATCATACCTGATGCAGCATTCTTCCGCACCAAATGTGCCAGTCCAACAATTGCTCTGACAGGTACAATATGCATCATATCAGTCTGTTCAACAACCCAGATGAAACCATCAACACAATCAGCCCATCCATGCGTACCTTTGTCCTTTGCTCTAATCACCACAGCATATTCTTGAACATGAGGACGTAATATCCATTTTTAAGTGTTCATGCACTGTTTAGAAATGGTCGATATCATGCTTCCGGCTAGCTAGCACTCCTAAAATTGGTGGATCTAATTCGGCGAAGCTGAGATAAAGTAGAATACAGGAATACAAGGAACCTGGCCTGGGAAGGTGTTATATAGGTTACTTTCCATAAATTGGACCCAGATGTTATGAGATTCAGGCATAATCCCTTCGTTGGCATTGGTAAATTGTACCTTGCAACTAAGTCCCAGACACTCAACAGTTGTTGGGCAGTTGACTGGTTGACTGTAGTACTACAGCCCAATCTGATGTTCAATAAATATACTGTGAAGGAGTACATTCAGATCACATCTGAACATCAGACCACTAACTTCGCCTCACCAGTCCTCTCCAATTTTTGCCCAGAATAGCTGTCCAAAGTTAGGAATTCCACAATCTTGTGATGCATCTCTGAGTGAGGTGGATTTGATACTTTGGCACACTTCCCAGACATGAGTTTCTCTCAAATGATGAACCTGTGGTGACACGGGGCGGAAAAATAGCTCGTCCCAACACTTCTGGAGGAGTAACAGATGGGCTGTGCGAGAAGTTTGCCATTCATTGGCAGCGGATAGCAAGTTGAAAACATTTGCTGAATGATTGTTGTACCAGCCTGGCAGGGCAAGATATGAGAGTCTCTCTTCCATATAGTCAAGACCGGTTGACCGGTCATTGTGCGTGGGCATCTACCACATGCGATTGAGTATATTGGTAGATCGATATGTCTCTTTCACATTGCTGATATGTAGCCGTTCAGAAATATTGGTTGTGAGATTGTCACCAGAACCTATTTGCGGAATTGCCTCTGATACATGGCTCACAAGATGCATCCTTGAATGTCTGAAATGGATTTCACGCTGTTTGATGCTTTTCCAGAGCTTCTGAATGCTGATTGCCAGCTATCAAGCTTCAAATTTGATTACGCAGATGGACAATTCCTTCTTGAACCGCATCTACTCCTTCAATGTGATACTATCAATCTCTCTCTCCAGGTGACTCACAATGCGGTCCATATAAGTGACACTCCAGGTGGTGGCTTTAGTCTCAGCATTGGATAGACGGATCTGAAATTCCACACCCTTGTCAGCGGTCACAGTTACTGCTCCATAAACCTCATCTTTGGCAACAGTCTTCATTGAAGCAAGTTTTTTGGCTAATGTGCTTCTGGGACCGGTTGCCTTAGTTCCAACTTCTTGTAATAGTTGTCGCTCATGCTGATGGAATAATTTATCAAAATCCTTGCATTAGACAGGCGTCATCTGATGGATTTTGCACTCCAATTGCTCGATGGCCCTCTCGCGATCAGCCTCTGACCATTTGGTTGGCCCTAGGCAGGCTCTATTCAGGCGCACCTGAAATTGCCTTCATTTTGATATAGTAACCTTTACAGCCCCATATACCAGAACTTCCATTGCAGTATGGATTGTATGAATCTTTTGTTCACGTGACTGATGAGATTCCATTGCCAAATGTTCATTCACTTTGGCTTTCGCAGACATCGACATTTTCTGATCCTGACAGGCAACTTTCTTCTTTTGAAATCCCTTCAGTGCATCGTCTAGTGCTGTGAGGGATAGGTCAGTGTGATGTTGTTGGCTACCAAGTAGAGAGAATTCACATAATGCCCCTTTTGATCCCATTACCATTTCTTCAGAGGCTGTTTCCACCGGAGTTTTCCGATCATCCTTGCAGCAGTCAAGAATTGGAGTGCAATTCATTGCCAGTGTTCTGATCATGCCCTGGTTCTCTTCGCCCTGCCAGGAGCTTCATTTTGTAGAATCAAGTCGATTAGAGAAGGACTGGAGTGCTGGATATCGTGGTAATGATGTGTATCAATTGTCAAATTGATCCTTGACATTTCTAGCTTTCAGGTATTTGAGCAGCCAGTGCAACAAGTTTTTAACAAAACTCAAGAGCAGCTGATGCAATTCATCAGGCTGCGAAAGCTGATAGACTTTGCAGAGAGGGAATTACCAGAACTGGTTGAAGCTTTGATGAACACGAACAGTGTGCAGAACATCAATATTACTTCCCTCCAGAAGCTGTAAGTGAACATGGTGATCTCTTGCCTTATTGAGTACTCAACAAGTTGAATACCCCATCGGCCCACCTGTAAGAATTTCACACATCGGGCATGAGACATTTGACACTTTAGCAATCATTACGTATTCTGGATAATCCCAGACCCAGGCCGCCAACAGAGGATAACATAGTCTCCGGAATCCATCAGCGCAATTCCATCTCAAGCCAGAACCAGTTATGTCAAGATTCCGGAGAGGGGACAATACTGTTCCAACCGTGCAATGCCATGCCTCGGTAGTATTTTTGGCTCCTTTTGGAGGGCATGCAGTCCGCCCAATAAGAATCCAGGCGTGCTGTTTTGGTGTATGGCAGATATCTGTTCGAATATTACCAGTCGTGAGATACAGCGGCCAGGTATGCTGATCACATAAACAATTGGTCAAGTCAGTCTTGTCAGATGTACAATTGACTGGCACATTTGTCGCTCCAGTAGAAAGATGATCTTGCATATCCCACAAGCAGATGCCAGTGTCTATCTCGCTGAAGATTCCACGACTTTCTGTGTCTGTGAACTGCACCGGTTTAATATCAAGGTGTCCCTAAAATGGGAAATGTGCCAAAAGAAACTGAATATATTTGAATATATCTCTATAGTATAATGTTCCGAATATAGGTGAATGTGTGGCAATCCAACTATCCTCGTCTAGCCCGAAATCGATTAAGAGGGGAGCTTGTGCAGAGTATCTGCAGATTGAAATGATTCGATTTTGAAGTTGTCCAGTCCACACCTCAGATAGTGATCGATTCATGTTTTTGATTGCTAGCTAAGCAATTGAGCCTGTTGAAAGTGGTATGCTGACTGAACTGGATGCCATGGATACCATTGTTCTGAGTACTTGCGATGCTTGTTGTACAATCCAGTTCCTTTGCCAGATACTTCCCCCCCTGCATGTTCCACTCCAACTGCCTGCCTATGGGTACTCATGTTTGTTGGATCAGGAGTACATGTCAGATTACGCTTCTGGTGGTTAATTGTTTCTTTGTCAGGAGTATCTTCAGGTGGTGGCGCACCAGGTACATTGTGTATAGATAGATTAGTAGTTGCCTACCTCAACGATAGCCATCCAGGTGCACCAACTGAATTCAAACTGTGATGGCTCGGGTCGATCCCATCCTGCAGGCAGTAAAATCCGATCTGGTAATTGCCCTCCACCCATGGATATTGGGTGACATTGTTCATAGTGTGCCTTGAGTCAGTTCTCGTCGAATTATTTCTTTGTTCAGATGAACCACTTGACATGTTTCCCGCTGGTGTTGACAATATTCGAGAAATGGTCAGTGAACACCTATTCGGATGCATCTCAATGATGCTTCTTCAGTTGGTAATTTAGAGCCTCAGGGATATTGGGTTCCTGTATGACATTCACAGGCACATCGCACGCCGCCAAACACGGGGAAGGGGTCAAATATAATGACCTTAGGATCAGTTTCGTTTATAAACTGGGATATGTATATCATATCCCGCCCAATAATGGTGCACACCATGTACTGACAATTGTTAGCAGAGAAGAGAAGGTTTCTTTTGTCATCTCTGCATTCGCCACCATGGGCCTTATACTACGTCATGGTGGCGTTGACAGTTATACTTATGCTCGAGCCTCCGAGCAGCTGATAATGAAGGTAGATTTGGCTTATTTCAGTGCATACATGAGTTTCCTAGCTAACTGTATGCCCACGCAATGATTATCAAGAACTGATAGGCTGCCAGAATGGTTGCTTCTGTAACGATCCTTGACCGGAGTGTGGATTCTGAGGAGATCAATATGTTTAGCCAACAAGCTCAATAGAAAGCATCACTGTTGCTGTTCAATGTACAGGCCTCCTACTGAATAAGGTTGCAAAGTCGTAAATGTACAACTTTTGTGTAATAACCCTAGTTGTGCTAACCTTCATACTGGATATAGTTCTTATTGGGTTCTGGAGATATCATATCATATCCCTTCTATGACTGTTAAAGTTATGGAAGCACTTGACGGTGAGCATGTATCCAATACCCTAGTATATGAATTCTATTATATAACAAAGAAAGGCAGGATGTGTGTAATTATGGTTTCTTTTTCTCAAGCCCAGGTGGGTTTGTTGAATCAAAGTTGTAGTGAAGCACTATAGTTCGTGACAACTGAATGGCATATGAGAAGCCCTTCATTCCGCCGATGGTCATAGCTACCTGCAAAATACTCAACCATACTCCAATTTGTTCTACATCATATCATGCATGTATGGTACTTTACCACTATCTGTGTTTACAAGACATGTTGAAGAAGGGACCTCCACCGAAGACAGCGTTTATGGCTCCACCGGGTGGCCTAGTTGGCTTGCGACAGCGCCATGGTGACAATTCAGGATCCTCGGATAAATGTTCACAAACTGCCACTGGCACAGGCAGTCAATCTGGGGAATATGCCAATTAATATCATCCGCCACATGGGTATGGTTACCCTCCTTCACAGGAGCCATTTCCAGGTGCTCCATTGTGTTATCACCAATCTCCATTTAACATGACACAACAGTTTGCAACTAACCACCAGCGTAAGCCAAAAGTATCCAAGTTATAGGCTACAGTGGCAAGGATATGATCTCCACCAAGGTGGTTATGGGGAGTCTTAAATAGTTGCCCAGCAGCAGTTCACAGGACAAGGGCCGTCATCTCCAGATGCAGTGACAGTGCCTCCAGGACCACTGGGAAACAATCCAGTCAATCAGCCAACATCTTTCAGCTCTACTCCGCTACCTGGACATCCTTCCGGCACACCTGCGTGGGCTCCTATGAGCCTTCCAATGAAACGATTCCTGCTGCTTGCAGAACTGCAGAAAACAGATGTCGCAAGGATTGTGGACTTGCCCCGACTGCTGGAGATTTCTAACCACGAATACGATGCAGATGAAGCGAGCAACAATTCCTCAGACTTAGTGGGTGCTGAGGGTAAACCCCCAGGCAGCCTGAAGCAGACCGAATTCTCCTTGAAGCAATTTGCCAAATGGATGGGGCATGCCAACTATCGTGCATTCAACAAGTGGAACAAAGTATCGGTGCTTGGGTTTCTCGGGAAAAAGCATTGGGCCATTGTCTGGGGGCAGAACCATTTGAAATGGCTCAGAGATTGACCCCTGCACTGGGAGACAGCGGTTGCAGATTGTTTAGAGACATTTGCAGGCCTGCTGCCGTTGCATAATTCTGATAATGCTCAATGGATTCATCGGCAGTGGCTGGAGATGTTGTTGAAGACATGTGCAAGCCAAATTTGGGAGTCAAGGAAAAAGGAAATGCAAGGCAACAAGCAACCAGCGATGGATTTGGTAGAGCGCACAAGCAAAAATGTCAAAAGTAACCTCCCATTGTTGCCATGTACAATGTTCATGGTTTTGATTTGCCAGGTGTCAAATGGCAATAATGTTGTTCTATCCCCAAACTAACTCCAAGCCGTATATACAGATGTGAGGCACTGGGAGGAGCTGATTGCTTTCATCAACAAAAACAGATGCCAAAAGGAGCTATACATTCTAACATCAAGGTTCAAGTGCACCTTGGAGTAGGACCAATTGGACAAAGAGTATATGTGATTATATACAAATGGGCAAATGATAATGGACCCCATGTATGGCCATATTTCATTCAACTGTTGGCTTTCAAATGCTATCAAGTTGAAACTTTGACACAATCCAAAATTAGTTTTGGTCAAAATGAAGCAAGCTACAGTGGAGGGGATTGCCAAGCACCTAATTAGACCAGCGAACATAATCCCTACTAGCCGGGTTGAGGCTAGCTGTACACAACAGATAATCATTATACATAGTGTTTGGAAGGTTCTGAAGATAGTTGAAGAGAGGACGGAGAGGAGGATGATGGGCAAGGGAATGATACTTGTATCAATCGAAGTTCTGAATGAAAGAATAGAATTGATTGTATTGCATCCATCTATATTCGTTCCAATGGTTGCTTATCTGTGAGATACCTAACATCGCGATGAGGTTCAGGAGTGCTGGAATATGAGCCCATCTGCCCAACTTACATCGGAGCAACTGAAAGAGATCATTGAGGACGAAAATACCACAGACAAAGGGGCAAGGGAGGTTCAGAAGCAAGTGGAGAATGGTGAGGAGGTTCTCAATCCAGCAAATACCAGCTCAGTATTCAAGACGGTTCTCAACACAATCAACAGTGAATTGGAACAGGTGTGTCGTGATGAGGCAGTCAGGCTGCTGAATGCTCATCCAATTCATCAATCAGCAGAGGACTGGGTTCCAGGCCACAAGTATTCAATTTTAGGCCTGTCCAGGACTAAGTTTCTGGCGCACCAGGTTTGGGCAATCTGGTTCATCGTGAGGAGATGAGTTTGGGATGCTGATATGCCAGGAGCACTGGTGGCGGATGAAATGGGTCTTGGAAAGTCTTTAACCTCAGTTGCCGCGGCAATGATTTGCAAATTGGTGACTGAGAAAGTTGTAATGGGGTTGCCACTGTCAATTTTATGGGGGAATACTCTTGAAGAGTGCGTGATCTTGGCACACAATGACTTTCCCGGCATTGTCGCTGAAGATTGAGAGGAGTATCCACTCCAGAGATTGAACTCTGTGCCCTACCAGCTGTTGGAGATACAGACAACACCATCTCACAGGAATCCAGCCCTTATATCGGCCCTTGAACCAATCCTGGTGGTTACAATGCCCAGAGTGGCAGCGACCTTCAAGACTGTCATAGACAAGATAACACATTGAACCGATTTCAAACAGGTCAACTTGTTGCACAGTGAAAATGTATATCTTTCCCACAAGGATCTGAACACCAGTATTGCTGAGCTGGAAACCCGATGGAATATCCACCTTGTGTCGTATGATATTTTCACATCCAGATCAAAACGATCAAGCAATGACCAACGCTCCTACTGTGCATGGCGTTTTGGGATTTTTGATGAGTCCCATTGGTACAAGACTAAAAACAGTGTGGGCTGGCAAATTGCAATTAATGCAAAAATTGGATTCAAACTTCAAGTTACAGCTCCACCAGGATTCCATTCACTCTATGACTGGTGATATCAGACCCTGTGGCTGTTTTCAGGTGTGCCTGATGATCCAGAGGATGAAACTGGGATAGAAAAGCATGGTGCAGATTCATTGCATTCCACAGTAAAGAATTTCATACCTACTATCCAGACTGAAAACGAAGCAGTTCAACAGGATGCGGCAAATCAGATGATACAGATTGCAAATTGTTGGACACTCAGGAGGTGGTCGGAATCGAAACTTGCCAAACGATAACGACTCGTGGCATTACCAAAGGAACATGCACACCTCATTTATCTTGAGTGGACTGAAAGTGAGCAAGCAAAACTGAACGTCCGGGTGGAGAGATACACTTCAAGTGGTTCTTCAGGAGCATGGAGGGTTCATTGATGGTGCCTTGCATGATTTTGGATGGTGTTGTGTGCCACGGAGGATTGCAACTATGTTTCTGGACAATGGTATGATAAATTGGCACTCGATACTTGGGTGGATTGGCCAATTTTCCAATCGCTCAGAGAGACAGTTCTGCCAATGCGTGTCAACAAACTTGTGGAGTATCCCACACCTGACGAAGACGACCCATTATGTGAGGAGCTCTTTCCGGAACAAGAGTGAGATGAAAATACTCTGTCCAGTGCACCTACTTCACAAAAAGTGGTGCTATTTTGTCTGGTTTCTGGTCAAGATCGTCATTTGAAGTGGTGGCTAATGAAGTATTATGCGGATCATGTGGATATGTTCCTCATGTATGCAGAAATGGGCTATGATGAACAGACAGAAATGCAGTTCAAAATCCAGGATTTACGCAATCCCACAGTATGCCTAACAACGCCCAAAGTGCATGGGACTGGCCTCAATCTGACTGCCGCAAACCATGCGGTAGTTACTCAGAAGTTCTGGGTATTGAACGAGCAGCGGCAGGCAATTGCACAAGTTGTCCGGTCAGGGCAAAACAGAGTACCATACACATAGTTACTGAATACGGGTCTTGCTGGCTATGATACCCATACGAGTGATTTCCATCAATACTCTGGTGTGGCCCAAATAACAATCCTGCATGGCTTGATGAGTGGACTGAACATCACGATGTCGATGATTTACCAGATTCTGGAGTTTCGTGAGAACCATAAGATGCAGCTGACAGAGAATGAAGACACTTTTCTGTCTGATGAGCTATTATTTTAGATTGTTAGGAACGCTTCATGAAGGTATGTCTCATTAGACATTCAACCAATGTAATCTTTATAACAGATAGAAACAGTCACAAGGTCATTTGTAATGCACACTATACGGCATAACTGAATCCTATCTCTCTCACATTTTAAAGCAAATCAAAGTTCTGATGTTGGAGTTGTGGTGTCATTAATCACAAATCGCTTTGGTGGGATTTCACTGGCGCTTATGATTCTTGCTATTAGATTTCGTTGGCATTCTGGATTGTAATTATTGAGGACTAATATGAGATAAAGTCAATTGATAAGCTAAATTACAAGTTCCCAGGCTGGCCTATCTTAGGATATATGGCCTGAGTCAAATTTGGAGAATGATGCAGTGAAGGGCTTCGAATCATTCGTCAGTAGTGATTCTGAGGTGCACCCCAAACTTGTTGCCATGTACACATTTCGAAGTCAGTATAGTGAGAAATGCACAATTCAGCCATTTTCAGGAGCACCAGAGTATCCTGGCCATATGTCTTGAATATCATTTTGATATATCGCGTACTGCAGATTTGGCAATCCAATTTGCCAATAAAGTAAGTCATGGAAATACTTAATAGCTGTATCAGATTGTGAGACACCGACTGGCTGATTCTGGGCAAAGCCACACCTTTTGCTGTGATTTCATTCAAGTTCAGGTGCACCGGAGAATTATCAGCATATGTTTTGAGTCGCGTTATGACAGATCCAGCACCGCATATTTGCCAATGGAATTTAGCAAGGAGACTCTCTAGGCGATATTGAGTACTTGTGTCAGAATTTGAGACACGGCTCGCTTATTTGTGGCAATCCCGTATCGATTGTTGGCATATGCTCAAAGTTCAGGTGCACCGGAAAGTCCTAGGTACATATCGTCATGACTGTTACTGCATAATTGCCAATCCCATTCCGCAATCAACACAGTCTACACCATTATTGAGTTCCTGTGTCAGAATAGGAGACTTGGGCTCACTTATTCATCGCAAAACTGCAGCTTGTTCAGGACAATCATAGTCATACAGGCACATCTCAAAGTGGCATCCCACAGCGCCGGAGACTTAGCCCCAGCTCGGGTATTCATGGTGAAGCTGCACCTTTTGCTGCTCGGTATGTCCTGGCTAGTATTAGCAACAGTTTTGAATTCCAAGTTCAGTTCTGGTTCCGGGTTGGGACCGAACCGGGACTTTTGCAACGGTTTTCCACACAAAACCCGCTCCTCAAATGTCAACATTTCTTGCGACAATTAACTATCTGAGTTCTCATTGTATTGTGACATCATCCATATGTGAAATATGCAGTTTGATGCCCTCTTTTATCTCCCGTTCTCCGATTTGCAATTGGATCAATATTCGTTGAGTCCTATTAAAAATCCGGTCATTTTAACGAGATTTGAGCCTTTATTTCGCAGCGATTCAACAAATAATAATCCGATTGCAAATCTGAGAACGTGAGATGAAATAGGACATCGAACTGCATAATTCATGTATAGATTATATCAAGATACGATGAGAATTCAAATACTTAATTGCAGCCAAAGATGTAGGAACGTTAAAATGGAACCGCATTCAGTTTCGAACCCGTTCCTGAACCTGCAGGGTATACATGTCACCCAGGTAACTACCCGGACTGGAGCCTCCGGTGCTGTTCAACACCCGGACCGCAGCAGGGTAACCCGGAACCATTGCTAACACTAGTCCTGGCCTCCAATTGAAGTTCAGGCACAAGCGTGATCTGCAATCCAGTTTAGAATGATGTTCTTGGATTTCTATGAAGTCAACTTTGGCACACTGCAACTTTTTGTGAATGTCCCATTCCAGGTCAGGCACGTCTCAACTGCGACAATAAGCCTCCGAAGCGCATGTACCCCACCTCATAGTGCAATTTGTGTTTTAGTTTGCTTCTTTCTCATCATGTTTTCTTTTGCTTTGAATGAGTGGACGCTGTGCACACAGATTGTCATCTCTCAAGACACTGCACATTGAGGTGCAGGCTGCTCATCCCGCTCGCCCTCTGCTGATAAATGCACAGACCTGGCCATATATCAATCTCACTTAACTCATAATTGCCTAGTAGTATGTTTGGACCTCTCCTTTCCATTCCTCAAATATATTCTGCATCATCCAGCTCTGGCAACAGAGCAGCAGCTTGAGAGCGAGAATCTCAAAAGGCAGATTCTGCTCAGTGACCCAACAAGATGGCCGGCAACTCCTGCTCACCCATTTACCGCACTTACTCAAAGATGCCTCAGTTCCCAATTCTTCGAATGCAGACTTAACTCGACTCTGACCAAATGCGTGTTTCGGCCGCCAAGCCTTGTATCTGGAAATAAATTGTGTGAACCTATTTCCATCATGACAGAAGTTTGAAGACAGCGACTCTTAAAAGCTCGAGTGATGAAAAGACAACTTCGAAGATTGCAATCAACAGTCGCAGTAAGGTGAACATGCAATCCCCACAGAATAAATCTTATCGTAACCATTCAATCTTCAGTGTACCTTAATTCCACAAAACTGCATGCACACAATCATCATTCCTCTACTCGCTGTGATATGACATCTCACTATGTATTCATACTATTGTAGCATATAGCTTTCAACCTCAATATTTATCTAAGACTCTATTTTAGAAGAGACTCATAATGAATATGACATTCAATAGTGTGCAACTTACTCGGTATTAGTCACAAAATCGAAATGTCAGTGAATATTTATGACTCATTTGGTAGCAATCTTGGCATCGACGAGTGCTTGAATCCATAAGATTCCCTCTGAATCATATATTGTACCTTACCATATGTTCTTTACAATTGTATCTCTACATGTGTATCTCTCCATCGTGTACCAAATTCCCTCCCTCATCTATCGACTGCAGCATTGTTCTGAAGGATATTCTACAGACACGGCCAGGATGAACACATGAAAGGGAAGTTATGTTTATGATATAGCCTTATCGACTGCTAACTTAGCTGCAACATCCTGATACAATGGAGTATTGAGAATATACATGTGTTTATCCGGCGCATATACCACATACAGTGACTCATATTTCTCCTCGATCGATAACCAACTCAGGATGGCTCCTTGCAATTTACCCATTACTAATCGAGATTTGCAGATTCTCAATGCTGCACCATATCTATACCATGCAGTCACCTCAAATACTCAAGCATTCACACATAATTACATTGTATAGAGAAGTTATATCCAGTGGCACATGTTTTCATTCAGGTTCTCAGTGCACCATGTGGCCAGCACCAAGGGTTGGTTAATGGTGGGAGTTTTCTTCCGGTGTGTCTCGTTCAAGTGAGTCTGCTTGTATTCTATGTGCGTTGGCTTTAGCTAACATCGAATTCTTGCATCCATACAAAGTGTTGTTGATAGAAGTTGCTAACATTCGGAATTAGGAATCCATCCATTCCGGCACACCTGACAACAAATCCATCCATTCCAGTGAACCTGACAATATCCTTAATCGCAACACCGGACTGCCATCCTCAATATCCATATGAACCATTGGGGTCATCTCTTCTGAAACCTTTAAGGTGCACCTTGAATTGCATTTTCCTCAACTATGTGCAACTTCTTGCTCCATTTAACCCATTATTCTATCGCACTTAATCTTATATTTACTGCGTATACACTCTCTCCCACATTCCCCAACTGCCTACCTTCGTTACTGCAAATGGGACCTACCCCCAGCCAGATAAGGAATCATTATTCAAAGTTGAATCAAGAAGCACACGTAGAGAGAGCACTCGCATTACAGTTAGCAGCCAATCCTCATTTGCAATCAAATGTTTGCCTTCCAATTATCTGCCAATGTGCATTATATTGCTGATGACTGATATTCCCAATTCCATTAATGAAGCAGGATGAGGATACTGATCAGAGTATCGGTGATGATGAAAGTGAGGGCAAAAGGGAGGATACCGGAGACTCCACGATATCCTCTGACATCGAAGAAGACGATTTGGATCACCAGGTGCAGTTCCCACTTTTTGGCCAGGCGCACTGGGACAAGTCATTACGAAATACAAGGGTTTTATTGACAAAGAAACTAAGTTGTGCCAATACTGCGAGTGCACGCCCTCTGCTTCCAAATTCCTGAACACCACTTGGGTCAGTGGCACCACCACCACTGCTCAAACACCAAAACTCAACCTTCCTCAACAAATCATCTGACTCTGACCATGCACCATCCGCCCAGATGCTGCCACAACCCAAGTCTAGTGGAGACCAGAATGCTCCGCAACCAAAGGCCAGTGCAGATCAGAAAGTTTCCCAACACCAACAGGCTACATTTGAGGTAGCGAAAATGTTCATGGAATCAATTGTATCCACAAAGACTCCTTGGGAAACATCATCCGATGACAAGTACTCGATGGTTGAAGAAGCTTGGAAAGTTGCCATTCAAGCTGAGGATGGTCAGCAGGCATTAGCAGGTGCTCCTGCAGGTACACCATCCGTGTGTCAAGTACCCAGCAGTCCAACTCTCAAAATCAATCCGCAAACATGAGAAGCTGTAAGTTTTGGATTCTGTTTAATGCTCTTCTATCAGATTTATGATATTGACTACACCCCAAATTATACATAGTTGAAACTGAAAATAAGTACCAATCGAGGATGGTCGGCAGATGGGGCATGTCAAACCTTTGTCTGGAGTTATCAATTGGATTGGCATTCTGCGACTGAGCTTCTGATTCAGATAAAGGAGCTGCTGTTTGACGATGCATATCTCTCCAATGTCGCTGATGATGAGAAATCATGGTTCACACAAATGGAAGTACTTGATCTCATTTACCATCAATGATTCTTCACTGCCAATTGCTTGGGGTGCCCGCCAGCAACATCCCAGTATTTCCAACCTCTCACTCTTCAGACTTTAGCACTGGTAGCCGTAGCTATTCATTGTGTGTTGTCGGAATATGCCACTCGAAAGATGGCCACAGTTATGTTTCTCAAGATGAATATCGAGGTACATTGTGTCCATCCCCTTTGATAACTTCTACTACGGAAGCCACTGCACTCATCAATCACACATCAGTGGTACGCTTCAAACCCCCCCTCCCCCCACCATGCGGCGCAACTCCGCTAGGATAGGCGCTTCACAATCCCCATCAGGGCTTCTCAGCCTGGATTCACCCTCTTCCATATCCTGCTGCAGTCAGATCCTCCTCTTTCAGCACATTTCCGCAAGGATTGGCACTCCTCAATCACCTCTGTTTTGATTAGAGATGCTCTATTTCATTCCACCCGCTAGACCCCCATTTCCGGGCTCCTCAGCTTTCGATGTGAGCCCCTCAATTCCCACCGGCTGTCCTATATTGGATTCCACACTCGTTACCATCCCTCCCCCTTTTCGGCGCTCCTCCACTGGAAGAGCACTCCTCAATCCCCATTGGTGCTTCTCTGACTGGAATCACTCTCCTTCATTGCAGTCCACACTCCAAACCTCCGCCCCCCCTGCGCACATTCTCAGCGCTCCTCCATTAGTCTGGACGCTCCTCAATCCCGATCGGCTCTCCGCAGTATAGAATTGGCACTCTTCTTGTTCATTCTGCGCCCCTGCAACACAGCACTTCCCATCTGGCGCTCCACTTTTCCCTGGTAGCTGGTCCCCTTTTTCATCCCAATATATCATATTGCCTTTATAACCCCAATGTAGATTTGCAGCAAGCTAACATCTCACTACACCATGGTTAGATATTACAAATCGAGCTAAACGACATTGGAATTCAATTTCAGCCACTTGCCAGGTACGAATGATCAGCAAATACAAGGAGTACCTCCAGCTTCTTTACATTGTTAATGAATTATGTGTTACTGCATTCATTGGCCCTGATGGGATGGGAGAAGAGGTGGATGACTTCAACACCATGTCTGACTGCTATTATTTGACCGTTTAGCCGGGTTATTGTTTCGGTGTACCTTCTTTAATGTTTGAATCACTTGCCTCTTTCTTTGTTACCATACTGTAGTGAGGCAATAAATACAGTGTTGAAGAGGATGGTAGCTAGTATGAATCAGAATTGATAATGAAAAATCATCCATGCATCATACTCGCCATGGAGGGACACCCATTACTCTTGGACATCTGGAGAGTCTCGGATAACGCCTGCAGTCCTCCGAATCAATATCTATACAAACCGAGGAATCTCCCAGAGATTGTTTGTGATTTCCATATTGGTTTGGCGACACTTCCCTGTGCACCCAAACTTCTCTCTGGCACTCCAAACTGTTCCCAAACTTATCACAATCACTCCCATGGTACTCCTGTACCAGTCATCAGAGATCCCAGTTACTCTGAAGACTGGCAAGAATGTACTCCTAGTGTCTGATACTCTCCTGAAATTGACACTTCTAAGTTTACACTCCACATCCTCTCAGACACACCTGGAGTCTTCAAGAGACTAAAATACATTTTGCTGATGGAATTTACTTCTACTCTTTGCTGGTAACGAATGGAACAATGTGTTCTTCAATCCATTTTTCTGAGGCAAATGGTGTAGTACATTCAGAGTCAAGTAGCACTCTTGCTGGGATGTTTTTCTTTCCTCAAAATGAGATCAACATCATTATGTCAGGTCTCTTGCCGGAATTGGATTCAGGCGAAGTGTGTTTTGATTGATTGGGGTTGATTGAATCACTGGAAGGCGAAGCCTGCCAATATGCTTAGATACTCATGGTAAACTACCTTTGAACACAGCTCTGGCCACAACAGATCGTGAGTAATTGCCTGGTAGGATTTTGTTTTGTATGAATAGGCATGTATGGATCAGCTCTTTGCATTCAAACTGAATGCTAGGTGGTCCGCAAATTTCGAGTACTGAACTCATCCTCAGCCATCCTTTTTATTCAATTGTAATTATGCTCTCTAAGGAATCCACTATTGTTTCCATCCCCTTATTTCCATATAGATCAGTACCACTGCCTCTATAAAACTGTTGCACAGTGTCCTTTAATCAATAATTATCTCGTCGTCATCACAGTCTACCTTATAGACACGTCTAGTTGAAGAGACCTGAGCCGTGGGCTTACTCCCAGCTACTCCTGCCATGGACAAGACATCTTTTGGATGGTCATCTTGCTGATTTGGCCTGTTGCCTTTGGAGGATGAAGACATAATTGATTTTTGGCAGAAGTTCCATGCATGGTTGTCCGTACCACAGTGGGCACACTCGCCCTTTTCAATTTGTACGTCCACCAGAGAATGGGCAATTCCCTCCAGGGACTTTTCCTTGTCTGTATGGATAGAAGTCTGACTCTGTGTTGTTTTCTCTTTCTTTGGTTTCTCGGAGCCAGACTTCCCTCCTGATCCACAATCGTTGGGTTTATCTTCTGTTTGGTTTGCTTCATGCAGATGCTTCCTCTTCTTGACTTTGTTCTAAGGACTTGAAGATTTATCCTTCGAAGACTGTTGTTTTGCAGCATCAGGTATTCTTCCATTACCAGTCCAACCTTTCCAACACTGCCCACATAATCAATGTCGTTTTGAGGTTCTCTGTTGGTAGTTGACACGTGATATTGGAGATTTTCTGAAAGCCCATCTCAATCCAAGGTCCTCCAAGGGGTGCCAATGTGGCATACCTTCTATTTGAGGGTTTCCATATCCGTTAGGTTGCTCTCAATGTTTCCCTTCAATTTGACTGCCCTCATTTTGTCTAGGGCTTTCCTTGCTTCTTGCCTATCCAGATATCTCTCTTCCACTACGCTGGCAAAAGGGTTCTATTCGTCCATCTTGAAGTATTTTTTCATATACTCAGTTCTTGCGTCATACCATGCCCCAGCCCTTTGATCCATTACTCCTCCAATCCATATGCTCTGGTCAACATCATCCTTGAAATCTGTATAGTGCTACTTCATGTAGTTTTCAACGGAGTGGATCCATTTTCAATATGGGAGGGAGTCATCTGATGGATCTCCTGGGAACCCTTTGGGAGATTTATTTGGCTCTGTTTTGTTTCAAACCTTCGTCCAGGGCTGCATCCTCAAACAGAACCACTGTATATAGTAGAACCTCCTGTGGCAGCAGTGGTAATCCTCTGAGACCACTCCCTCTTCTGGGGTTGTTCCTACTATCAGAATGTAAGGGCGTGTACGCCAGTGTTCAGCCTTATAGACATACGTATTGTAATTGTGGTATACGGTTGCAAACGTGGACTCCAGTGATAGTAAATAGGTAATTAGGTAAGATTATCGCTAGAGATCTAACTCTCGTGGCGTGTCGGCTATATAGAATAGCCGTTATCTGGCCCGGATCACGTGCTGCCATTACATTATCCCCCTCTTTAGGCACAGACCTTCTGGGCTGCATAAACTGTACAAGAGAAAAGGAAAGGAAAGGTAAGGAAGATTTGTACATTCCTGCCGCGTACGTACTCGTACGAAATCATACATCCCGCAACCGATTGGTACAGCTCAATGGCGACCGTTCAGCGGATCCGGCGTATGGCAAAACTCTTCCTCCATTGAGAACTGTTGAAAACCCATGCCGATGCTATTTGTACCGGGCCAGGATTCTAAGAAGAGAAGAAGAGAAGAGGAGAGAAACAAGAAAACATGCAAAAGTGATCCCGTCCTCCATATCTCAACTTCCTAACCCATGCTCCAACGACCATCATGCCCGTAGCTTGTATCTTGGGGTAGGTCTTTGTTGAAATTGTCAGAATGGTAGAGCTTCCGCTCATGACTTGGCATCGATGGGAGCTTCCACTGCCGGCATTGGTCGTAGCCCTCAATCATCTACGTCAAATGGGTCTTATTCGTCAATATCTAACATGTAAGTTTCTCTTAAATGGTTATATTTACCAAGTTCAAGTGCGCTAGCGCTATCTGAGCTCTGTGCAGTGATTCCGCATGCTATGTAGAGTATATCTTGCAGCCGGTAGTCATCGGTATTCGGTATTGACTCGTTGTTTAAAGTCCACTTTGGTGACCATCCGGTTGACTTCATGGTTGCGCTCTCGAAAAGTGGCTTCAATAGAATCCTGATCGACTTGTTAGACCTTACGGTTGACTTCTGGTTGTGCTTTCGATAGGCCACTTCAATAGAATGTGGGTCAACTTGGTAGACTTTGCTGGTCGACTTCTCGGTGCATCTCAGTAGATTGCATCCCGGTGGGCTTTTGGCTTCTCGGTAGGACTTGACTGGTCGACTTCTTGGTAGACTCCTCGGCCGACTTCTCAGTGTGTCTCAGTAGACTGCCTCCAAGTGGGCTTTTGACTTATTGGTAGGGCACATTTTTTGACACCGTCATCCCCCCTTTTCAAGTTCGTTGCTCCGTGGAAGACTTAGACTCAATTCAGTTGTTGATTGCCATTGTGGTTCGGTAGACTTATGAACTTTCAGTAGACTTTTGGTGATCTTTGTTGACTGACATGTCTTTCAGGAGCCTTCATCTCTGGACTTTGGAGGTCTTCGACTTCGCTTGCCTTTTGGCTGGTCTTGGTCGACTTCGCTTGCTTCATCTCATGTTTGTACTTTCTCTCGTCTCAGTTTTCCACTTGCTTTGCCCATTCTCTTTGACTCGCTTTAGCCAATGACCTGCTTCGTGTTTCAACTGGCTTCATGTTTCAACTGACTTCTTTTTTCAACTGGCTTCGTGTTTCATCTTTCTTCGCGTTGACCCTTCCACTTATTTTCACCTTTTCAGGCTTCGCTTGGTCTGTTCTCGTTGTCTCTGACATTGAGCTTTGGCCGTGAATTCTCTAGGTAGGCTTATCAACTTCTGGATACTAGGTGCGTATGTTGATTCTTCTCTAGGTACGCTTATCCCCTCTCTCTGGGTGCTGCTGGACTTCTCTGTTGTTAAGTGTACTCTGGTTTTCTATTCCAGCACCTCCTGTAGGGTCATCGTATATGTGGATTTTGGTTCCGGTAGGGTCATCCCTCTCTTTAAAGGTCATTGCTCTGCCGACAACTTATCTTCTCGAATTGGTATTGTAGTTTGGTAGTGTGGTTGCTGGTGCGTTCGTCAACCTGAACGGCGTAACTCAGTACTTGAACGTTGTGTGCCAGGTGCGAAACGCGATTTTGTACTGGTCGCCTGTCTTGATTTGGATGAGGTGATAGGCATTCGTGAGGTCCTGTCCAGCATCTCCGGGATCAGTGGGAGAGGATTTCAGTTCTTCACCGTGGCTTTATTGAGAGCTGTAGTCCACACACAGCCGTAGTCTGCCTTCCTTCTTCGCAAAATGAGATCGGTGCTGACGCAGGCGGTGTCTATTGTTCCCACCTCTTGGTCTCACTCGCTCTTTCTGACATTTTGTACATCCTTGCAATTTGTGTGGTTCCTCTCAGCCGGGTTCCCCTATCATTTCCTCTCGCGCTCTTCTTACGCTCCTCGAGCCAGAGTCGCTCTTCCTCATGAAACCCTTTAGATGCCGAGAAAGGTGTGGTGCGAGAGTTTGCCATATCTTTGCTGCATAGTTCTGCATAGTCCTTGTATCTCACAAGGATACGACAATCTTGATATTGCAAATGTTGATATTGTGCTGGGATGTGACCCCATCATCTGTTACCATCTCCATTTGAACTATGTCTGTTCCAATTCTCATTAGCCTTGTCTGCATTGTAGCGTGCTTTGGTGGAGTGGAAATGGGCAGGGGTTCCAGGTTGGCTGGATCAGATGGTTTGTCGCAATAGACCACCCCCGGTGTCCAGTTTTGCCCTTCGTGTCTTGGCAAGCTGGTCGCAGTCATTCAAGCACCATCACTGTGTCACTCTTGTACTGCAACTACCACCGCTGCTCCTGCTCGCGCATTCAGCATCCTGGGGTTTCTCTCACATTTGGTGATGCCTTCCAGTCATGCTCCCAGCAACCCTTGAAATTCGCCAAGTCATATGAAGAATGCCTCAACCACTTCCTCACTAGCTCAGAAATGATCGAATGCAGCAGCCCCAAGTAGTTGCATACCCGAATCAAGGAACACTATTTTGGTTTCCTCACCGCATTCCGGCAGACTTGTGTGAACTTCTTCTGGAATCTTCGCCCATTACGGTCCATCTGGCCCTTGCAGGGCTGTCAATCGACCGTGGCTGCAGTCGATTTCCGGGTTTCTTGCGATAAATCATGGCAAGCCCAAGACTATGTGGTATACCTTGATTGGGATGACTAAAACCTCTGATTCGTCAACGGGTTTAAGGTGTTCCAATACTGAACCAAGAGACTGGCCATTCGACTCTCTACATACATTATCACCGGGCCAGGGTGGAGGTGAATGCTAGTTCATATGGTAGCTTGAGTTTCCTAAGTAGGTTCAGCGATATAACATGCTCATTGCACCGCAGTCGATTTGTACTTTGACTCACTGCATGTTTCCGTGTATATATAGTACAACGGTAGGTTTTATAGTCTCTGCTGCCACAGCGAGTGCATTGCCGGTTTGCCTTTCGGCTTTCGTAGACTTCCTTTGAAAGCCACGGCGCTGGTGATGAGTTGGCACAGCTGCCTCCACACGGCTTATTGGACTTGGCCGATTTGAATTCCTGGGATCAGGATTGTTGGAATCTTTAGAAATACCTTTGGTGTTGCTGTCCTCTGCGCTTCTTTGACATTGCTAGAGTTGTAGGTGTATATGCCAATTGAGGTCGATGCACTTTACTCAATTCGATGGGATGTAGGCACAACTGTGCTGATTTGCAATTGTCTTTCAACTTCGCCTTCAGTTCCTAGTATAGCTGATTCAGGGGTAAGATCTTGCAATTGATTGTAGGTTCTACGATCGATGATCGCCCTCCATTGACTTGTAGGAATGGTGTTCAACTCAATATCTCTATCTTATTCAGTTTCTGTCATTGGCCGAATCGAATAGTTGAGGCCTGTAGTCCTGATAATTGTCGTCATTGAATGTGACACATCTCGTGCACCAATTGATCTCTGAACTCTTCTCCGCTGCCATCAGCCTGCTCAATTGAATGATGAAACAATCATTATCCGTGCTTGCAGTAATTATGCTTTGATATGTCGTTTTTAAGACTGTAATCTCAATTGTAGACTTTATGATGTGGCGCGTCGATAAAGGGGTAAACTCGTGAAATCCCGTAAGCGAAACGCATCCGTTTGCTGAAAAAGCGATAATAGTGTAAGGTTGCGTACGCCAGTGTTCAGCCTTATAGGTGTAAGTATCGTAATTGTGGTATACGGTTGCAAATGTGGACTCAAGTGATAGTAAATCGGTGTATATGTCAGATTATCACTAGAGATCTTAGTGTCGTGGCATGCCGACTATGTAGAATGGCCGTTACCCAGCCCGGGTCACGTGCTGCCATTACACAGAAATGCTTGAACTGTCAAGCAGGAAATTTCAATTGGAGAATGAGAGAAGTGGTGGCTAATCTGAGTTGCCAACCCAATTAATATTGCCTCTTCCGCCCCCTCCTTCTCTTCCTCCAGACGAACCCTGTCCCCCACTTCCAACCTTTGTGGATGATGGTGTAGACGGTTGTAGGATAATATCTTCGATGCCCTTGTCTTTGATGATTTCCCATGCCCAAGATTTTTACTCCTAAATCCACTATATACCACTTGTGGTTTCCATCAGGGCACCATCCTGTGGTTGGTTTGGGTTTCCTTCTGTGTTCTCAGATTTTTCATTCTCTGCAACTGATTTCGCGAGAGATCTGATAGAGCATCAGGTTTCTCTTCAGACTTCCTTGAACTTCTCCTACAGCTGTTTCTGACACTCTGCAAAAGCCTGTTGCCATTGTTTCTTGTTGGCTTTCATTTCTCTTTTAGTTGAGGCCAATTCTAACTGTTGCTTCCTCCAATGTTCCTCTGGTTTCTTCTTGTTGTTCTCCATTTCCATACGTTGTGCATTCATTACCCTTGCCCTTGCTCTGTCAGCATTCTGCTTATTTTCTTCCATCTGTAATCTTTGAGCTTCCAACCATACTGCCAATGCATTTTCAGCATCCTCTCTTTCTCTAAGCACTGCAGCAATTCAGGCCCATCCACTACCATTGCTTGTGATTTCGGCATTGAATACATCTTTCAGATTCTTGTAATCTTGAGATGATTTGGCTGCCCTAATGCCCATTTCTCCTCTGACATTGGCCACAAAGATTTGAAACCAGAGAGTGATTTCTGTATATGGGGCATACACATTATGGTACAAGATTTCGACTCCCTTGGTCATCTGATCATAAAAGGTATTCTGTTTGCTGATCATTGACATATTGGCATCCACTAACTGGGGCATTTCTTGTTGTACATTGACCGATTCGGATATGGATTCTGAGACGAGAGCCTCTATTCCATCCAAGTCTGCAGTTAATCAATTGTACAACTCAACTGCCGATATAAGAACACGTTTGTTGGTATTTGGCTGGTATTGTTCCACCCCCTTTCGAGTTGTTTTACTGGGAAGTAAGACATTACTCCTTTTCTCACTTGTTCACTGCTGTACCTCTGAAGATAACATGGTCTACTGCCTGAGAATTATGCAGTGTTTAGTCTATCCTGCTGCCTGATAGTACTGCCCGATGTAATCGTGTGTCTTATTTCCGAAGATGTCAAATGGTCTTCGTTCATAATCAGAGAAGTCTGAATCTTCGGAGGAGTTTTCGAGAATATCTTCAATGTATTCCACCTCAGTTAGTGAGTCCCAGGGATCAGTGATATCAAACTCGGGGCAATTAAAGTATGTTTCAGTAGGAGGGGTATTTATGTTAGGGTGAATAGCGAGGACAATATATGTGTAAAGTCGGAGATAAGAATTGATAAAGACGATCTCGAATATCATAAGGTGATGATACAAATACAGATTTGATATAACAATAGAGTATCACATGGGAGGAATTGACTCCAAGGTACACTCGACTTGACATATCCCTTCTAAGTATCTGTCTATATTGTCTCGCTATCGGACTTGATATTGTACATATACCAGAACTAATAGCTGCTTCACTTCAAAGCTTTACTCAGGCGCAGAAGGTATTCAAAGAAACATTTAGGCAGAATAGGTTTCCAATCGGAATATATTGTTAATGCTTGTTCTCCATTGTGAGAAGGTTGCCCTGAATACCAGTGGAGAATTGAAAGGTCCTTTGTACCTCTTTCCTCTATGCTCTAAGTACTAATTCTAACTGCGCTCTTCAGTAGATTCAACCCAACTATCCTCTTGTCTTCCAACCCCCATACGCTGATAACCTGCTAACCTGCACATGTTCCGAGCGACTGGTATTCTTCAAATTCTGCAGCCTTTCTCGACCAACAGTATCCTTCTTACATTTATCTCCAGACCAATTGGTATCCATCGGACTGTTGTCTTCCAGACCACCTACCTCTTTGAACCCTTCAACAGCCTTCCATCATATTATGCTCCAGTATTTCTATCATACTGGCCATGTCTGATGCCAATCGACGGTCACCTTATATAGAGGTGACAATAGCTGGCGTCATTATTCATCTGTGACTATAGAGAATATAGCGATGTGTGTTTGTTCTGTATTAACATGCCATTACAGTTGTAATAACACTCAAGAGTGGGTGGTGATAATGTGGTCAAAGAATATGTACCTAGCCGTCATTGGTGTGTCGATAGTGCTGGCTTATAATTGATGAATCTTATCCCATCACCACCTGACAGCATCATCAAATGATATTGTGTAACCCCGGAACTGTGACCAATCCTAAAGGTGTAACAGATTGTGTTTCACGACTTCCAGAAGATTGTGAAGTACTTGTGAAGAAGACTTAGAGCACCTGAGAGCAACTCACGTTGCATTCGGCATATCAGGAAGTATCTGGAAGCATCTGGAAGCATCAGCACAGCTGTTTTGAGTTGCTAAGGTATTCAGGCATCACTTCTAAACAATTTTGCATTTTACTGATATTTCTACTTAATCAATTGTCACCAGACAGCTCACCATTAGAGGCCAAAGATCAAGTCACATTATCCCATTCCCCAAAGTCAACTAAATGATGAATTGAGTGTCAGTATCCAGCATGCCTTCTGTCTACCACCTTCAAATTGACATCCTCCTTGTACTCCTCCAGTATTGCATCATCATGGTATCAAAGTGCAATTTAATACTCGCTCAATCAAAGCCTCGGAGTGCATATCCATGTCAACTGGGTAAAGTGCACAAAGTGTATTTATACACTCGCTCGATACAGGCCTTCAAGTTCTCATTACCATGGCCCCCCAGCATATCTCCACACTTGCTCAATTATGGCCACCAAGTACATGCCTGAGTTTACTCCCTGATAGATTCCATGTGTATCTCTGAGTTCAGCCGATCACAGTGTCCAAGTTCATCTCTAATTCCACACAATCACAGCCTTCTAGTGGATCTCTAAGTTCATATGACTATGGCCTCCTAGTGTATCTCTGTGTTCACTGGATCATCATCTTCAAATGCACTTTCAATTGCTCTCAGGTACAGTTTGCAGCCAGTGCTAATATGCTGTGCATAGATGAATAGCTATATTGATACAGTGATACTCAGATTCATAACTGAAAATACCCACTGAACACATGAGTTTTAAAAAATCGTTAAACAACAAGTAGTTACTACAATACCCAGGCTCGCCGGCAGGGTTGTCACACAAGATGGAGTTATTGCATACTGCTCTACAGCTATTGGATGTGCTCCCAGACTTGTGGCCTGCTTTTCTGATACACCAGGGAGTTTCACCAGCACACCCAGGCTTCTCATTGCAAAGTGTAGTGATCTTGGCCCCATATCGAGATATCTTACTAGGCCATGCATGATTCTTGCTGGCACGGCCACTAATCTTGCTGGCACATCTACACATCTAGCTGTCATGTCCATACATCTCACTGGCATGCCCAGACATCCAGCAAACACTTACAGATCATCTCCTGAATGTTACCAGATCTTCTAAAACCTGCTATATTGGTTGCCAGTGCTTTCAGGTGCACCTGAAGCCACTGTATTAGTCCAGTCAACTCTGGGATTTGACCACCCAGGGATTCTGGTCCAACAACCCCCAAATACTCCCTGTGGCTTCCAGCAACAAACATACATTGTGTTGGTGCATTAACATTGATATCACACTCACACGGTTTTTAGATTCTGATTGGGTTAATTGTAGTACAGAATGCAACTTCTCTAGATCATATATACTTCTAGCAAGAAATAGACCTATCATATGGCAGACTCACATGCAAAGCCACATTGCCATGTGATCTCTTAACTCAAGGATTGTCACCTGCAGGAAACATTCAGAGACCTTGTATGGATACTGTAATTACAGAATGTTGTTCACAGTGCAAACTTACAAGTGCTATCAATGAACGGTAATGATCAGAAAGCTCTCACTCCTATTACCGTGGGGATAATTAAAGCTTAAACAAAACATATCTTCATTTGCTATCCCAATAGTCATTATCTGCACTAATAATGAACAGTCAACAGCTTCCATGTTTACAAGGATGAATGTATAGCAGGTATTGCAAAAAATTGATTACTAAAAATAAGCACAAGGTGAGTACAAAAGCAATTGGTTAATGGCAATTGCCAGTCAATTGTAGATTACTTGGAAGTCAATTTAGAATTTAATTTCAGAATGTTTTACTTTTTATATTCAATAGCAGATTCCCTTGTTTCAATTGATAGCCATTCTGATACTATGTTATTACTATTTCTCTACTCACTCACTACAAATAATTTGGTGGAGGTTTTGATGACCATCTGAAGTGTGCTTACCATCTTTATTTGTGAGTTTTGGATGTATGTTGCATTTACTTATTTGTTTGTTTATCTTAGTTTGCGAAATGTAGCAAAAGGGAGGAGAGTTGCAGATATCGACTGCATCTCTGACATACTGCTAATGGACATGAGCTGAATTGATAGGAAACATACTATCACAAATATAATGTTAATATCAAACTCAGCTACAGATACTAGTGGAGTATATATACATGGATTCATGGTATACTCTAAATGCCATATATAAAACGAAATGATTCTTCCTGTAGTTTACAATACGCAAGATTCAAGCAATCAGTATTTTCAACAGGAGGTACACTTTGAGCCAGCATGATCATCCATAATGCAGCTTTTGTCACTTGGTTTTTTCCCATTTTTTTGGTGAGGATGGTGGAGATGAGAGTATATGCAGTGGTGGTAGGTAGTTGACATTAAGATTTGAAGGGTTCAGGGCTTCTCTGCTCATGGTTGTTGTGGTGTGGTAAATGGAAAGTGGCAAGGTGGTTGCTGCTGGCCTGAAGGATGGTACTCTCACAATCTCCAAAGTACTGCTATTTATATGCAATTCAGCACCCCAGAATTTGTCACACTGCCACAAGAATTCACAAATAGAAGCTTCTACTAGTTGTCTTTCAATTCATAATACTCTAGGGGTTTAAGTGGGTGGCTGTGCTGTGGAAAGCGACATGGCGCAGCCCACGCGAAAGCTGGCCCTTTCGTGGGCCCACTACCGGCAAAGGGATAGTGAGGAGAAAGTGACAGAAAATATATTGGAAAAGGTTATTGTGTCTTGATGGCCCGCTGATATTAAAATTTGTTTTCTTATATCTTTAAGATACTTGTAACAATACCTCGACTGATTGTTTAGTGCCCGGGCTTTTCGCCTCGCTCGAAGCTTACACCTAACGTAGGGGGTGACAGGCGAGCAGGGTATATCCTACCAAAGTTTGCTAGACACAAGTTAAAACATAACACCGCTGGACAAAATCCATTCGTCGAGCATGTGGGATTGAGACACCTTCTCCCATCGAATAGAAAACGTCCTTTAGCTCAATTCACAATTGTATCGCCAATGACACAATAATCGAATGTGACAAGCTTTGTCACCAAAAATCAAACACATATCATCCTACGCCAGGACATGATGCACGTAATCAAACAAGGAAAATTAAAAAGTAGTCATGTTCTGGCCACTGACAATATCTAATCCCAAATCGAGACGTGGCAAGTCTTTTCTCTGATTGATGAGTCGATCTTCACCCCAGGCCCGAAGTTTGACAAGACTCCGAATCTTAGGCTCTTTCTTTAAACCTTCAGTCTCCATAATTGTTTCATTAACTTTGTTTGCGACACTGCGTCTCAGAGCTGGATCCATCAGTTCAGCCAGCGGTGGGGCAAGATTGTCTCGTGGGAAACATAGGAGAGCCATTGTTCGTTCCAAATCCTCCAGGAATGACTGGTTTCCCGGTGCCCTGGGCGCAAGATGGGTAGTGGCGAAGTTAAGTGCTGAGGATATGTCCCCATCAGTAGTCGCGGTGCACTTGCGGATTAATTCAATGAGCTGCAAGCGCAAAAGGGCGAAGTGAAGTGAGGGATCAATATCCAATATCTGCTTCTAGTTAGTTAATGGTGCAAAAGGTAAAGCACGTATTAAAGCAGAAATTGAAACACGTTGCTCATGTAGAAGACCGAAGCTTGGTTGTATCTCATCAGTGACCTAGCGGTTCTGAGAGTGGTGCATGAAAACATTTTTAATCATTGCGACGAGAGAAAATCAATGCAAGAAATAAATCGAAGGTAACTGACCTGGGGATGCAAGGCATTGATTCGCTCTATCGCCGACTGGATATTGCCCATATAGATTTCATTGCGGATGTTGATCCGCTCTGCCATCGCAATCCAATCAACTCGAGGATTGACGTTGGCTTCTTTGGCAAAGTTTGAGGCAGCCGCTTGATACCCTTCATTGATAAGATAATTCATCACTAACGCATTGAGATCACTATTGTTCTCTATTAGCTAGGGTCCCACGCCATATGCGATGATGGTACACAGGAATGAAGGAAAGTCCAGCATCAGAAGCAAGTTAACTCATTCTCTAACATGGTAATTTCAGAGAGATTCCCAACTTGGATTCAACTCATCCTCTGGATAGAAAGGCGATTGGGAGAAGGAGGAACGATCATACCTTTTGGAAACTTTGACCTCATCGATCCGTCGACCAAGCTCAGAGGTGTACGACTTTCTGGAGGTGGCATGAGAGGCCTTTGAACTATCAACAGGGTACAGAAACAATGAGGAAGATGAACGAGACTTGAGGCATATGGCACCACAAGACCTCAACCTCACCATGTGAACAAATGATATGTTTGCGTTTCTTTTATGACGAACTTTTAAAAAGTGAGATGGTAAGGTTGCTCGGTGCGGAAACGAAGATGATAAAGACGCAAATGCTGATTGTTCGCAGCTTAAGTGAGGGTTAAAAAAATTAGTCTCCGTTTCTGTTTAGCCGCCAAACCCTTACCCTGAGTACAACGATCTTCGCACGTGAGATTTAGTTAATCGTGCCAAGTAGAGAGGGGAAGCTTGGCATCTTTCTCAAATAATATGTGTTAAGAACCTGGGTGGATATGAAAGTGGTGAGAGCAATTGTTTCTTCTTTGCTTGCTGGATAGAAGTGAACGTGAATTAGCCCCTGCCATAAATGATATGTGTGAACCTCACTCGGTGTGAGATACGTTTTCATTCACTACATTCACACCCAATCACATGATAGCTCATAATAGCTTGGCATAATGCCATCTTGGCGATTGGTAATATCATTACGAAGTTGATTTTTGCTGCCCTTTCGGTCGAACTTGACCTTCAGTAAACTGAAGGTCGCAAGTGCCTCCAAAACCCTGCAAAGCGATGTCTTTCCCAACGCCTGATGTTTATTATAAACCTCGCTGGGCAAATACGCATGTGAGCAATGTCATAATTGTATTAAAGCTACCTACTGACATTGTGCTGTAAGATAATCGCTGTTGCGGGCTCTAGTGGGTCAGGAAAAACATCGCTAGCTGTACAGATCGTGACTTCACTTAATCTCCAATGGGTTGTCATATTGCCCATAGTAAATACCTGTTTTGTCTCATTGGGTGATCTTTCACGTACTAAGTTTCGACGCAAGGACTCGGTTTACAAAACATTGGTAGCCGAGCAATCAAAATTGGCTGTATGTTTCTTCTTGGCCAGGGTTGGTGCAATTGCAACTGAACCTAGTCACTACCAGTTTGCCAACGAATTCGACTTCGATGCCCCCAACTCTATAGATTTTGATATATTTGTAGAGGGGTTGCGGGACTTAAAGCGGGGGTGCGTTCCTGCCTATGCTTGGAACCGGAGCCAACTAAACTGTGATTGAACAGGAGAAACGCAGAGATTCCAGTGAGCTTCTCGAGCCTAAGTTGCATGGTTTCTAACCCACCAAAATAGATTTACAGCTTCGAAAAGCACCAACGGCATCCGGAGACAACGACAATATATTCGTGCATGTCCTCATTCTTGAGGGGATACTTGCTTTGTATGATCCTCGAATCCTTGAGTTGCTAGACATGAAAGTAGAGATTATTAGAAATTTATGCTATGGAGTTATACTGAGGGTCAGTACAGATATACGTCGATACAGACGCCGATGTTTGTTAGTAAGAAGACGTAAAGACCGTTCTTGCTATTCCTACATGTAGTGTTGATCTATATCAATGTGTTAAGTGGCGCGCGATATCAAATATCGTGGGCGAGAGTGGGTTGTTGTTGTTGTAATCATTTTGCATTCGGCCGCTAGCGGCCATGGCATATATATACTACAGTTTTCCCCTCCGCTCCGCTTCCGCGCAAATGAAAACTCAAAGACCCCAGTAATCTGACAACCCCGAAGCCCCGAAATTAACACCTACACAACAAAGTCGCATTGCCACGCACCCCGAAAAAAACTGCAGCTTTCTCCCCCAGAACCTTCTTTTTGTCTCGGTCACTCGCTGAGTATAGTAACTTTTCCAGTGAGTATGACCGGCCAAGGAAAGGTACCACTCCCTACCAGACATGGCGTTATTCCCCCTCAATCAGTGGGCATAGCATCCCAAAGATTTCTCGCCCCCATTCCTAGAGTATAACCTGCAACCCCAACTTCTGACGTACACCATTTAGAAAATCCTCGCTGACACTTAGTCCAGGGTCTCATTGGTGTTAACTGCAGTGGAATACCCCAACCGCTCTTGCGAGCAGGACGTTTGGAGGTCTGGAAATGGAAACTCCCTAGGTCATTCACGGCACGCTGACCATCTTCGGGCTTGATGTGGTTGGGCGGGCAGATGGTGATGTTATTGTAAGGCGATTTGGTCTCTCAGAATTCTCTTTACTGAGCCCGGTTTGTCGTTAAATACTGGCGTAAAATATTCGAAAGAAGGCGAGTGGCCCTAGAAGAGGGACTACCGATCGAAGTCGATGCTGAGTGGATTTGGTGATGAGGTACACTCTGTTTTTTGGCCTGGTAACGTACTGGCGGAGCGGACACACACAGGGAAAGTCGTGATGAAGCCAAAGTAAAACCCCGCTTCTCCCCGCAAGGGGAAAAGCTTGGCAAAACCAGGCGGAGGGAGGTGTTGTCGAAAGTGTGTGTGCGGGCGAGAGTGGGTTCTCTAGTGGTTTACACCAATGTAACCCATCATTTGACAGTGAATCAGGCTCCGTGGTGCCATCAAACAATGGACGGCCTTCGTTAAGCCGAACTATGAGCGCTATGGTGGGAGTCCAGCGATGAAAACCTCCCAACTTAACTGTATCTAATCATTATCGAGTCAGTCGAACCTCAGAGGAAGAATGCCGGTAAATACTACAATTTATGTTTTACTCACATACTAACCTAGATCAGACATCATGGTACCCAGAGGCATTGAGATTTTCACTGCAATAAGTTTATTCTACAGCTCAAGCTCAGCCCCAATCTATATGACTAATAGAAATTCAGATATGATTACGAAATATATTCAGCGAGCTCTTCTAAACAAATCCAACGAACACATTGTTGCACTTCGAGAGCTGAACCGAGGCCATGGAACGGATGAACGACTTTCAGCGAATATAAAAGTCCTTAAGGAGTTTAACCAACTGAAGGGAATGCATACAGTCTTGCACGACAGAGCAACTACTCGTGAAGAGTTTGTGTTCTATTTTGATCGTATAAGTACACTCTTGGTTGAGAGGGTACTCGATCTTGTTCATCACCAAACAGCTCAAGTAGAGACACCACAAGTAGTGCGATCTGTTGGCTTTAAACTGACAAGAGAGGTAGAACAACCCATATGTCCCACCTTTGTAATTAATGTTAACTAAGAAAGGTAAACGCAGTCGTGATTCTCCAATCTAGTGGAACCCTTGAAGTTGGAATGAGAAGAGTAATACTTGGTGCCAGAATCGGGAGGGCCTTGATACAATCTAATCAGTGATCTGACAAGCCAGAACTACATCATCTTCAGCTTCCATCCAAACTCCATGAGCATAGTGTAGTTGTGCCAGATCTTCAGGTTACATCTGGAGTTTCGGCTCTGATGGCCATTACCATCTTGAAGGATCATGAGGTTAGAGAGAGGAAGACATAGTCTTTGTGACATATCAGGCAATCATCGGTGGTCTCAGAAAACTTTCCAAAGTTTTTCCAGAGATAATGATTGTTGTTGGAAGAATTCAAGAGGCTTCTGAGTAGAGATGGATTGACACGAGATATTGTGGAGCATAAAGAGTCTCGGTTGGGCTGCCACATTCGCAGGGACGATTGTTTCTACTGTTTGGTCATGTACGGAGAATATGCTTGAAACGTATTGATGGAAACTACATTTTGGAGTCACCTATATAAGTCTAGGTCTTGTAAGTTATGTAAGTCTGATGATTGATGACTGATTTAGAATAAGAAAGTTGGAGTTATATTGTATGTCATCTTTAGTGTGGTAGAGACAGCTTCTTGGTATCCTGGTAGTAATTTTTCTCTTGATTTCTTTCTGTTAATCTTTCTGTTGACTTTAAACTATGTACTTTCTTTCTGATTGCCAATTTGTTATTATAATAAATATAACCCATGTTGCAAAAGTTTCAACCTGTCATAAAAGTTAAAAGTCTATAAAATTGAATATGTTAAAGTAGTTATCTTATAGTAATATTTGAATTAATTGAAAAAGCTCTTATATACCTTGTTATCAACTGCAAGCTATATAACATACACTTATATCCAATCATAGTTACTGATCTGAAAAAAAAAACTTATTACAATCTACTCGAAGTGATACACAATCCATATAGAAAATCACCAGTGATGTTATAAATATCAACTTCATAGTTGAAAGGTGATAGTGAATGTAGATATGTAATATATGTTATTTATCAATCAGTTTTTATATGATTTTATAAACTTTAATTATAGTTTCAATATTAGGTAATAACCAGATTGCATTCCAACAGTATCAAGAGTATTAACATTGCTTACAGTTGAATTGATAGTTCTTTGCGAAGAATGTAGTGATTTTCTTGATATATATAATATATATTCATATACGTTGAGTTTATACTGAAGGATACGGTTTTGTTAACAGAAATAATATTATACTTTTGAAATGTGTAGTCTATTCCTCCCTTGGGTAATACAGAGGTTTTTATAATAATGACTAAAATAAAGTATTTACTATTGTTATTTTTACTATATTGTTAAGAGTTGTATACTTATCTAATATAAATATTCCTATACAATCTAAATTAGTTTGTATAGGTACAATATAATCAATATCTTTATTGTATAAATTGAAAATTCTTTAGAAATCAAAGGGTCAAATCTGAATATCAATACTATCATTTTGACTGCCATTTACTTACACCAACTAATTTAAAGTACTACTACCAAATCTGGAATTAAATTATATTGCTGAATACCATCTTGGAAGCTGTGGCTAACTTGAAGCTAGTTGTCTAAAGTATTCTAATGATTATAGCTATTTTCAAAATCTAATCACAACCTGTCCACTGAAGCCATCTTTTCTGCATTGAAAACTTCTTACTACTCTTTCACATTCAACAACTTCAGCTCTACTTCATTATTCCCAATAGTTCTGATCTTTTCTTGGACATGCTGATTGTAATCAGCTAGTTGCCATGGATTCTTAGATAATTTGTTTTTTAAGTGAAACTTCTATCACAATAAATATTATCCTTCTTGCTATGTCCATCTCAACTGCTATATTTAGCATTCATCATTCTATTAAAGTAGTAATCATTCAGTTGAAAGATTTTAATAGTAGTAATATATTACTCTTTCCTCTATTGCTTCTATATATGTGGTGTAGTTACTGCCTTCATAATTTTCACTTCAATTCCATTATCTTGCTTGGCTGAAAATTCCTTTTATAGAATGTGATTATTGCAACCTCTATGTATAGAATTGTATACTACCTTCTCTCTATATTACATTAAAAGACCTTCACAGGTACGTAATAGCCTGGTCTATATATTTGTCAAATGATAATACAATATTGTATATATAAGAATGTAATATATAACTATTATTGTTGTAATTGAAATAGTACTGTCTTTATAGCCATTTCCAATCAGTAAGAATCAGTCTTCATTAACTAAGCTGTGTGATTTCCTTCCCAGGTATTTATTATATACTTCAATGCTGAGTATAACAACATATTCGGTATTGAAGATATTAGATTTTGTATGCAAAGATGATATCCTTTTCTGTATTTGGTGTTTTCAAATTTATAATGATAGAATTCAGGAGATAAAATAAATGCCAACTTTTCAGAAAGAAAGTCAGTTACTTGATTCTATATACCATCTGAGTTATACATAATACTGGAGTAACACTGGCTTGAATTAATTATTTTAATATACACAGATCAGGGGAAAACAGGCATATAATTCTGCCAATAATTGTTGTAATATTTGTACTGTTTCTTATAGTATTCAATATAATTTATACTGTATTAGCTGTTGATTCAATTGTGTACCCTTCCAATTTTGGGTGATCCAAGAATAATACCATTGTTTCAATATGGTTTACCACTGGCGGTTAGTCATTAGCATTATAGTTAAATAATTATGATAACTATACTGCTGTTCACTGTCTGCTTTATCTAAAAGTTGCATTTGACAGTACTTTGCACTTCTGTATATATTTACAGAAATCTCAGTATCAAGAAACAGTCTGATTTGATTGAAAATGGTAGACTTGAGAGTTGCTACTACCCTATTATGCCATACACAGTTTCAATTAAAATAGTTAGTTTATTCTCACTTTATAAATATGTAATTCAATAGTTATAATACTCTGAAATGTATATACACATGTAGGTGGTAAGATACACTAGTATATAGAGTAGAAATAATGGATGCTATAATGCCGCAGAGTATAATGGATGTATCGACAAGAGATTGGTGGGATTGATTGTTTGTTAGATCCTGATAGAAAGTAAACCAGCAGTTAGTATAATTGAAAATGTCTTAGTAGGTTCAGAAAAAGGCTACTGTAAGGCTTTAGTCGATCAAGAGATTCATTTCACTGACCTGACTTAAGGAGATGACTATATACATAGTGCTATACTTGCAATACTTGACACTATAGCCATTGGTCACTTTCTACTTGGATTGTTATTTCACAAATCTTGTTTATATATTTTACCTCTAGCTATATGAGTCTTTAGAATGACAATACTTAAAATATTTAGATATCATATTTGGAGTAGAAGATGCAGATTGCTAGAATCGTCTACTTTGTTAAATTATATCAAAATGGGAATATCAAAGGCAACAGAATGACAGAAAGTTAGACAAGATTGCAAAGTAGAACAGTAAATGCAGAACCACAGTGTAATATTGGTGGGAACATAGTATATAACTGTGAGATTACAGTGAAACATAAAATGTATAATGAATATAAAAGGTAAGATTTATTCTATTATTGGCAAAAGTGCAAATCTAATATAGGCCATACTACATGGACAAGTATACAAGGACAGCTCATTTCAAGCTTTGTGTGGACCCCTGCACATCACACAGTATGTTGTTCCCTATAGTTAATTCATACAGGTGTTTTGATGGACAAATAAGCCTAATTACTATTTCTAGCTGGGGATGGGCATATACCTATCATGACAGACTAGAGACTTCACTGTTATTCTGGTCACACTATCACTGCAAGTCCACTTGACAGCCTGCTGACACTCCAGAGGCGGCTTAGGAGGCTACTTTAAAGCTTGCTTGATAGTCTGCTTGAGAGCTCACTTAAGAGAGCAGGAATTGGGAAAGCCATGCATTAGAAGAAGTAGAGATTGCCATAGGAAGCTTGGTGGCAATGGAAAGCTGTGAGTATGTAGAATCTTTGGGTAATGGAAGGCTCTAAGTCAGTAAAAGCTTTGACATTAACATTCACATAGCCAATCTATTTGACTAAGTACTATTGGTACCATTACCATTACCATTACCATTACCATTACCATTACCATTACCATTACCATTATCATTACCATCATCACCATCACCATTACCATTATCACCATCACCATCATCACTATCAACATTACCACTATCAACTCTAAACCTCAATGCATCCACATAGACCCAAAATCAATCTGGAATAGACTGCAGACTCTACTGTGCAAACCGAGTGGGAGATCAGCTCACCTCACAATTCAATTGCCTATCTGTTTTTCAGAAGATTAGGCTGCAATTGTGAACATGTTGATCTTGAAGCATGGCAAGATCTTGTGATGGTGGCTACACTCCAAATTTGGCTCACATTACCATATTGACCAATACTATAATTTCAGCCACCATCTGCCACCTGCGTCGGGAAAACCTTTGGTGCAACCATAACCGACATATATTATCCCTGTTACCGCTATGTTACGGTTTCTTCGCATACATTATGACTACCTACCATGTACTTAGGCTATTGGAGAGCAGTTATGAGAATGTTATGTGAGTGTTACCATATGTAATATTGAATTACAGAATAAAGCAAATTTCTCATACTGCATGCATTGCATCAACCCCCTTTTTTCAATCGTCATCTCCAACACCACCATCCCCATCACCACCATCACAATCACCAGCATCGGGTATTTTAATCTTTGATTATTCTTCCATGAACTTTATGTAACACCCCCCTATAAGCGATGCTCAATCCACCGCAACCAGCTTGCTCCCGGTGAAACCACTTTCGCCACAACCAGCGTAGCCTGATCAACCACTACCAGCGAAGCTAGTTTTACTGCCCCCAGTGAAGCCAGATCCACTGCTCTCAGCGAAGCCACATCCACTACTCCCAGCGAAGCCAGATCAACCAGTACCAGCGAAGTCAGATCCACCGCTAACAGCTTGCTCCCAGCGAAGCCTGATCCAATGCCACCACCAAAGCCAGTTTCACCCCTACCAGCGAAGCCAGATCCACCACTACCAGCATGCTCCCAGCGAAGCCAGATCCAATGCCACCAGCGAAGCAAGTTTCACCCCTACCAGTGAAGCCAGATACACTGCTAACAGCTTGCTCCCAGCGAAGCCAGATTGTCAGAGAGGTGAGAGTTAGTATTGCACCACTACCAGCTTGCTCCCAGTGAAGCCAGATCCACTGCTTCCAGCGAAGCCAGACCTACTGCTACCAGCGAAGCCAAATCCACCACTAACAGCTTGCTCCTAGCGAAGCCAGATCCAATGGCACCAGCAAAGTCAGTTTCACCCCTACCAGCAAAGCCAGATCCACCACTACCAGCTTGCTCCAAGCAAAGTCAGTTTCACCCCTACCAGCAAAGCCAGATCCAACGCTACCAGCTTGCTCCCAACAGAGCCAATTTCACCCCTACCATCGAAACCAGATCCACTGCTACCAGCGAAGCCAGATTTACCGCTACCAGCTTGCCCCCAGCGAAGCCAGATTGACTAAGAGGTAAGAGTAATCATTCCACTGCAACCAGCTTCCTCCCAGTGAAGCCAGAACCACTGCTGCCAAAGAAGCTTGTTTCACCCCTACCAGTGAAGCCAGATCCAATGCTACCAGCTTGCTCCCAGCAAAGCCAGATTGTTAGAGAGGTGAGAGTGACCATGTCAGAGCAGTGAGACAAAGCATATGAGAGGTGGGAAAGTGAATATGTCAGAGTTGTGTGATCAAGCAGATCAGTGGTGAAAGTGAGCATGTCAAAGTTGGAGTGGAAGTGAGTATGTCAGAGTTGGAGTGGAAGCGAGTATGTCAGAGTTGGACTGGAAGCGAGTATGTCAGAGTTGTTACAGTGAGCATGTCAGAGGTGTGGGAGTGCGCTTTTTGGATTCATGAGAGTCCGAGTGTATGCTTGTCAGAGTATTAAATAAAGAAGTAACTTTTGAATATATAGTATAATCCATAAATTGCAGTATATAATACATGCGCTACAGTTGCATTACAGTATTAATTCAGTTATGCTGTTGGTAAATTACAGGTGTATTATCATCGGTTACCAAAAACAGCTGTGGGTGTTTTGCATTATTTGGTGTTATCAGTGTTATGGGAGGTTACGGTAGGCCATATAGCCTATGGTAGATTACACGTAACAGAATATGTTTTTCCTAACATGCCATATGCAATACACCACATGCTATTTACCACCCACCATCAGTGCAACACTGACCACCATAGGCAACCTGTCTCAGAACTCCGAGTGCCTGGTGTCTGCAACTGGGTAAGTCTCTAGAAAGACAGCTTGGATGGGAGCTTATACTCATGTAGCCGAAAAGTGAGTAAATCATGTGCCATTACTTGTGGTATCGTAAGAGTACCATATGTGGCAGCACGTGACATAATCACTTTTTGGCCACAGGAGTAGTCAAGTGATATTCGATGTGTTATCCCTCATGAGAGTGTACTTGGGAGCATTGAGCTAACTTGGCTGGGATTATGCTATCTGGTGCAATTGAGAGTGTACTTGAGAACATTATGATAGTGTAACAGGGAGCACACGGTAGGGAAGGCTGGAAGTGTATCATCGAGTACAGTTGAAAGTGTAATTGAGTGCATGGTTGGGAGTGTGCTTGAGAGCAGCTTGTGTGTGTACTTGGAAGAATATAGTCAAGTAGACTGGGAGTGAACCATCAGGTGGAACTGAGAGATATCTTCACAGCAGGTTTAGAAGTAAAGTTGAGAATGTACATGGAAGTGTACTAGGAAGAGTATTTGCTGAGGACTTGGAAGCATCCGGCGAGTGAATTTGGAAGGGTATTGATAAGCAGACTGGAAGTGTATTATTGAGTGCAATTGGGAGTGGATTGGAGAGTCTGCTCAGGACTATATTTGGGAGCATCATGATAGCTGACTTGGAAGTGGATAATCAACCAGGCTGGGAGTATGGCATTGAGTGTAATTGGGGGTATTCTTCAAAGTATGCCAGGGAGTGTACTTGGAAGCATTGAAAGAGCTTACTTCAGAGTATAACTCAAGTAGGCTGGGTGTGTGCAATAGTGAACAATACTGAGAGTACAGTCAAGCAAAATGGGAGTGTGTAACCAAGTGCAAACTGAAGTGTACTTCAGAATATACTTGGAAGCATATAATGAAATGCATCTGGCAGCTTGATTTGAAGTTTATTGTATGCAGCATGATGTATAATTAGCAGTGTGATGAATAGTATCTACTTCTTAAAAATCACATGAGAATTATAGTTATCAAGTCAATATGGAAAATATCATAGAGCCATCCATCAAACATCCAATGAATTACAGTCCCATTAACTGCTTCTCTATATTTTACAAATCCGATGTATTCATCTCTTCTGATGTGGATTTTGCAAATGTAAAGGTCTACTGAATAGAAGTTATATTCAATATAATGTTTTTGTAATTGTGCATCAAATATATACAATTTGGAATATACGGCTATAAATACAATAAAAACATCTTCAATACTGTAAAGAAGATCAAAACTATTACTACAAAGAATACTGATAGGATACTAATAGTATCAACCTTTAAAATGATGAGAATAGAGTTGTTAACTTAGTGAATAATCGAAGGAAAGTATCAAAAAACATTAATTGAACTTCAGTTATGTTACGTTGAATCAACCTTTGGCAAATGAGTCTATTTCCCCATTAATACATATCCATTACTAAATATCATATAGACACAATACCTGAAGGTGTCATACCCACTCAATTAAAACAAAAGGGTATACTTTATTTAGTAATTAAAAAAATTCATCATCAGTAGATTTCCCAGCGGTGGACAATCGGACATCCAGATGAGATAATTTAATTCATGTTCCAGTTATGGAGATGTCAACTGTGACTGTGATATTGTCAAACTATCTATGACTGTATACTCCTGTATACAATTATTTCTGTATAATACCTGTTGCAATTCAGCAATAGTATATTAGGAAGAGCTATCTATATATGATACCCAGTGAATAGACATACTGTTTTTGGAGTGATAATGTGTAACATATCTGTTGTATGGGGATATGTAACCCTATGGAGCTGAATATGAACTTGAATACTACGATAAGTATGCAATTATATGCACAGAATAATATTCATCATGCTATGTTGAACAAAATTGAAACCTTGTAGCCCAATATATGGAATTGTACACTTCTATGTACTTTATAAATCACTCTCATTATTACACTGACATACATACTCCCAGCCTGCTGGATTCATGTGATCATGAAACCTCTCAAGAGACTCTGAAGTATATTTTGAGTATAGTTACAACTACTCCTTTCAGTACACTATTAAGTATTCATCCAGTCGCATGCAATTGTACAATTCCAGTCTATTGAACTCTGCATGAGCAAAATGTATTTTTGTCACTGGATGCCTCCGGGAGTGTATGGGAATTAACAGACAAGAATTCCCGGGTGGTTTAACTACAGAATTTGCTGGACAGATGCAGTGGCCTCCAGGTGCACCTGGGAGTGCTGGTACCAAATTTGCAAGAATATAGATAATCTGGGGACATCCTGCGGAGTATCTGAACACACAGGCGAGAAGCCTACCAGCACCTCAAATTGTTGTTGAGCAGTATAGGAAAAATAATTTCTTTTTGGGAATGCTGCTGGTGCTTTTGGCAATTGTAGTTAGTACTTATTGTTAAACACTTTGTAAAACTCAAGTATTCAGCTTATGTTTTCAGTGATGCATCTGTGTCTCTATGAATCAATGCAGCTATCCATCAACAGATGGCATAATTGGACTGACTGCAGGCAGTGCATGTAATCAATTTGTGGTGTGGCTTCAGATGGCAAATTTGTGAATTTAGAGATGCACTTGGAGACAGTGATTAAGTAAATTTGAAAATGCACTTAGATCTACTTTTGAGTAAACATAGAGATATACTAGAAGGCCAGCTTGATGTTATCATAGAGATGCACATCGAGGCCATGATTAAGCATACTGGGAACTGCACTCAGATCTTGATTTATAAGGATCAGAGAGATACACTTCAAGGCTGTCATTATGTGAACTTACAGATTGCACTTGCAGGCTGTGATTGACTGTGATTGGAGATGCACTTGCAGGCCATGAAGGTGCGAAATCAGAGGCTGTTATCAAGTGTATTTGAAGCTGAATGTTGAGGCCATGCTGGTGTGATCTAGGAGATTGTGATCAAGTGAGGTCGGAGATACCCCTTGTAGCCTGTTGTGGTCGAATGAGCTTAGATATATGGCTGTAAGCTGGCAGTGTACAAATATAGAGATACACTTGTGGGATATAATCAAGTGAACCATGAGGAAGAGGAATGGGAGGTGGTAAATCTGTTGGCAGCAAATATGTTGGCAGTTAATCTGTTGGCAGTCAATCTGTTGGCAGTCTATCCGTCGGCATTGAATTTGTTAGGGGGAAATATATCAGCTGTTAATTGGTCAGCAGCTGACCCATTGGCAGTGGATCTGTTGGTGGTTGATCTGTTGGCGGTTGATCTGTTGGTGGTTGATCTGTTGGTGGTTGATGTGTTAGGGGTTGATCTGTTGGTGGTTGATCTGTTGGTGGTTGATCTGTTGGTGGTTGATCTGTTGGTGGTTGATCTGTTGGCGGTTCTTCTGTTGGGGCTTAATCTGTTGGGTATTGATCTTCTAACAGTTGATCTGTTGGCAGTTGATTGGTTGGCAGTTAATCTGTTGGCAGTGGCTATGGTCATGGTCTATTGGCAGGAAGTCAATGTGCAGGGGATCAATCTGAAGGCTGTTGTTCTGGAGGCAGTTGATCAGGAGGAGGTTCATTTTGAGCAGGTTGATCAGGAGGTAGTTGATCTGGAGGAGATTGACCTGGTAGCGGTTGACCAGCAGATGGTTGATTTGGAGGTGGTTGATCTGGAGTAGGATGATCTGGAGGAAGTTAATTTGGAGACAGGTGATTTGGAGGGGGTTGATCTGGAGGCAGTTGATTTGAAGGTGGTTGATCTGGCGGGGGCTGATCTGAAGGGGGTTGATCTGGAGGTGGTTAATCTGGAGACAGTTGATCTGGAGGCAGTTGATCTGGAGAAGGTTGATCTGGAGGCAGTTGGTATTGAGGAAGTTTATCTGGAGGCAGTTGATCTGAAGGTAGTTGATTTGAAGGCAGCTGATTTCCAGACACTTAATTGGCAAGCAATTCATCTGCAGCAGATAAATCTGCCAGTGTGTGATCTGTTAGTAGTTGATCAGCAAGGGATTGATCCAACCACAGCTGATTGGCACAATGTTGATCTGCTGGTGTATAATCTGCAGGCAGTTGATCTGCAAGTGGTTGATCTGCAGGGAGTCGAGTGGTAGGTGGTCAAGCAGACGGCAGTTACTCAGGAGGTGCAAGTGGTATTAGGACTCTACTGATTGGGTATTTAATTATTTAACTCACAGACACAGCAATGTGCTATAATTGTTTTGCCACTGAACTCTGAGAAAAGCTGGTGGGTATCAGTTGATTTGTATGTAGCCACCCCTGGTTGGAATGCTACATTAAGAAGTGAACTTTTCATGTTCAGAATGATTGCCCAATGGTGGTGAGCCAGTCAATCATGGGTTGATACTGTGCTTAGTATATGCTACACTTAGTGTATACTGTCCTTAGTGTGTGCAGTGCTTGGTATATGCTGTACTTGGTGTTAACACATAATGATAACATCGAGATAGAGAGAAAAATAACTGAATTTTGTACTCTGCAATGATGATTCAGTTGTGGGCAAGAATGACGGATGGAGAATTAACATGGAAGCAATTTGGAGATTACACTGGAATTTGGGAAACTAGAGTTATGTCATGACTGATCAGATATAGAAGATCTAGTGTTAGTGTTCTTATCTCCTAGATCAGGGAATATATCTACCATATGGAGAATTGTAAATTGACTTGCATATGAAATTCTCTCAAGTTACAGTATCTTATGATTATTTTCCATTCTACTCTTATCTGTCTCTTTCTCATCCTCAGCTCCACTATAACCGAAATATGCCGAGTGAAATTATTCCTCCATACGTTTATGTCATGAGTATCCATTAATACCTTGCAGATCATTAAACAAGAAATGACTGTCTCCCACTCCGATGCAGTCTGACATTTCTCTTTGCTCATACATTACCTCATTAGCTAAACAGAAATCAGTACGAAAGCCTTATGTAAACCTACCAGACACTCTGTTCCATCCCATCGGTGCTTATATGTACTTCCAGATGCTTCCAAGTACCCCTGGAGCTGACTGAGGTACTCTCAAACTCTGCAGGAGCATTCCAAAGAAATCCTGAATACACCTTCAGCTATGGTGGTGAATTCGAAATGCTATGAGATTTGACTTATTTGATAGCCAAATTTTGAAGCAGCTGAAACCTCTGCACAGGTCTCCAGGAGACTTCACAAGCAGCTGAGAACTCTGTGTAGCTCTGCAGGTGACTTGGTGCCATATTCTCACACAGGTTGTTCTTAGGACTCTATAACAACCAGGTATTTTATCTATCATATTCGTCTTTGTTACAGTCACAAGACTCGCATACTTATACTATAACATGTAATATCTGTCTTAGTCTCACTCTATATATACATACCATCATTCTGGCAGCAGATAGTAAACAAGTGTAATTGGAAAAGCAGCTGTAGACCGCAATTGAGAGAACATGGAGATGTACTTGGATAACATTGTAGTGGAAATATCCATTTCTAACCAACATCACTGCCATTCAGTGTGGGAGAGGAATGCTGTCCGTGGGGATATGGAGATACAGGTATGACAGAGACAGACTGCAGCATTTGAAGAACAAGCAATAACCGACGTGAACTGAGCAATAGGGAGTATATGCTTCGGAAACTCTGGGGTTGATGGACATCTTTTCGAGATTAGAACTACACGCTCCACCTTTCTTAGCTCCTGGTCCCATGGACTGTTGTGGAGTTTTCATAGAGTCATGCACTCTGTGTAGTTTGTCATCCTCTCTTGCTGAGCATATATAGATCCATGCAATCAGTGTGGTTTCTCACTACCACGTAGCTCTTCACATTTTTTCACCCTCTTCCAATTGTCTTTGAGTCTGAACAGCAATTCGCCCAAATTCCCTGCAAATGCCATGAGAGGTACGGCAGAGTGTTGCTGATGGGCTCTATGATTTCCAAGTCTGCCTTTTCACCACACTGTGATCATATGCATTTAGAGATCTACTTCAATGCCTGAATTCAGCGAGGTCGGTAATGCACTTGGTGGCTATCATTGAGTAAATTACCAGATGCACTTGGAGGAAGTGCCGGACAGAGTTTGTACCTGGACATGGAGGTGAGATCGAACAAACTGAGAGATGCACTTTGACACCATAGTGGGGTGAGCATCCAGATGTGGTTGGAATCCCAAGGCTGTGCCGACTTCGAGGCTGTAATTGAGCTAGTGTTGAGATGTTCCAGAAGGGCATTATCCCGGGACTTGGAGGCAATGACGAACCAAGGTTCCAATGGTACTTACAGGCCATGGTCGACTGAGATTACAGGAGTACTTGGAGGAGGTTGACAAGGAAGTGGCATCTAGGGCGGGAGGCAAGACAGAAGCACAAACTCTGATCTTTGATTAATTGTAACTGGGGATGTAGGCAGTTGAATACAACAAGCTCCGCTAATAGCTGAGATATTAGAGACTGGCTTGGAGCAGGAGACAGTCGACCTTGGGATCATGCAGTCCGTGGTATGTGCATTACTCGGTGTTAATTGATTTCAGTGGCATTGTGGAATATATAGGGATAATCCAACTTCAGGTTATTAGATAATGGTATAGTTGGAGACAAGAAAGAGAGTAATGAGAGGAGAGGAGGGAAATCATCATCAGAAACTGAGACTTAACAGAATGTTTTGTGCAAGGTAATTGACCATTCCTGAGATGACTGGTATGACTCCAGATCTGGTGGGTGCGATCACCAATACAATGTCTCCCAAACCCAAACAGGCAAGTTGTACCGCTGATTTTTCCTAACAACTCATTTTCTCCATATCATTCCCATTTTCTTCCCCCATCTATTGCTCTCCTGCAGAGCACTTCTATTATCACAGAACACGAATTTTAGTTATCCTTGTCGATTTCGCCATGTATCAATCATGAGCCAATTCTGACCACAGCATATACTGAGTACAGCATGTTCCAAGTACAGTATATACCAAGTACACCATATACCGAGTACAGCATATATCGTGAACAGCATACACTGAGTACAGTATTTACCGAGTACAGCATATACTGAGTACATTATATACTGAATATAGCATATAACGAGTACAGCATATACTGAGTATAACCTATACCAAGAGCAGCACATACCGAGTACAGCATCTACCCAAGGGTGTCTGTCTTCCCTTCATTCCCATGCTCATGTGTTGACACCTGAATGTAGCTCCAGCTTGTGGTGTGCCTCCTAATAAATCAAGTTCCTCCTCCCAGTGCTCCATGAACGCTCAATGGTAAAGTCATCACATTCGAATGGTTGCAAGTTAATTAACTAATGAGTAGAGTCTCTGCACTTGGCATGCCTCCCAATCGACTACCTTTAAGTTTGGCCACCTCCAAGTATGTTACCCCTTTAGGATTGGTCACAGTTCCAGGGTCACTAAATTTCACTGAATGATGATGTCAGGTGGCAATGGAATAAGGTTTATCATTCAAACGCCAGCACTATTGCCACCCCAATAACCGGTAGTTACATGTCCTTGGACCACATCATCACCATGTACCCTCGGGTGTTGTCTTGATTGCAATGGTGTGATAATACAATCCAAACACACATTGCTATATTCTCTATGAATACAGATAAAGCATAATGCCAGTTATTGTCAGTTCTATATGAGGTAACTCCCGATTGGCATTAGCTATGGCAAGTAGCATAAGAACACCTGAGCATGATCGAAGAAAGGGTGTTGAATGGTATAAAGAGGTAGATAGTCCGGAAGACAACAGTTTGATGGATACCAATCAGTCTGGCGAGATAGTTCAGTAGGATACTGGTGGTTGAGAAAGAGAGGAGAATTGCAGGGAAACCATTTGTTTGGAGTAAGTACAGGCTGACTGATAATCAGAGCAACGGAATAGGGGGATGAGAAGATTGTCAGCAGTTATCTAGAGAAGTGGGTATATTGAATTAGCAGTTAGAGTGCAGAGGGAATAGGTATAAAGATCCCCTGATTCACCGCTCAGATAGAGGGCAACCTTCCCACGACGGAGAACAAACAGTAACAATATATTCAAACTAGAAAGCTACTCTACATTTATTAAATGTCAATTACTTTCTGCACCTGAGTGGAGCTTGGAAGTGAACCAGCTATTAGGCCTTGAATAAGTCCAATATTAACTCCGATTGCGAGACAATATCAAGGGATACTTGGAACGGATTCTTCTTGTTAAGTGTATCCACGAGTTGATCCCTCCCGCATTACAAAGTACTTCTACAACTGTGCTTAATGTTGTCCTCTGACAGTATCTTCACTCCCACTCAATCATGGCCTGCTAGTTCAACCTATCATGGCCTCCAGGTGTGTTTGACCGACTCGTTGTAAAGAACAACATCACGTGGCTGTGGGTTAGGGCTGCCGGCTACTATATAGGCTACATGTCTTCTCAGACTTGGACTAAATCAATCAATCGTCTCGACAGGTTTGTCACAACAGGTTCTGAGCCCGGGCATCACCACGATCTGGACACCATTTTCAACAACTATTAAGCGGAGATAATAGTCGTATGAAGAACCTTCTTAAGAGCGAGGGAGCAGAGTTCTGGATGTGTTGCGAACGCATTCGGGATCAGGACACCTATGGACTCAGGACGACGATTCCACGATGCAAAGGACTCAGATGCCTCTTCTCAACGAAATCTTACACTCATCCACTTAGAAGCCTGCGATGGCTGCGATGGCCGTGCTGTTGAGTTTTACCAGTGTACGAGATATTGGCAACCGAATGACATGTCGACAGAACATGTTCCGGACGAGTACAGGGAGCCGGTTGGCAGCTGTTTGGGTCAGCATCATGTCAACACCCTCTGAGGAGCTCAGATCAACCCCCTCGGAAGAGTTTGGGTCAACATCAGCATCATCAGGATGAGTTCGGGTCAACATCATCATCATTAGGATGTGTTTGAATCGATTTTGTAACTGGTCAACAGATGGCCAGCCAACCAGATCGACGTACAGTATGGTATTTGGATTGTCTATAAGAAATGGGCAGGTAATGGACCGTGGATACTTGGGAGATGTTGGCAAACACACACGAAACCCCTGGGGAGCACGGCGGTTGGTCCGCTACAGTGCACTGGGTAGGTGATTCGTGGCAGACTCATGAGACCAGTGGTGGCAATTGTGGCTATGAATCTAAGAACTCTGTGGACTCCTCTACACTGAGGACGAGGACGCTTTGTTAGCTGTACAGTGTGTACCTTCACCCCAGACCTTCAATGACAACAACCTCTTCTGCACCCAGGGGGCCGTGTACAGGGATCCACGATCTAAGGGAATCAGTATCCTAGGGCTAGCTGAGAGAGAGCGAGCTTCGAAGAAGCATCTCTGATTTGAATTGCAGCTATGGAGAAGAGTCTCCAATGCCACAACGCACACCGACAACAACAGATACCGTCACATACTCGACTACGCGAGCATCCACCACCGTATGACTGGACATGAGCCCTTGCGTTGAAAAGGGAAACAACGATCAATGCTTCCACTTCGTTTTTCGAGGGGAAGTCCACATCACCATGGAGAAGCGTTTCCAATTTCAACATCGAGCATCCGCTACCGTCCAACAGCTTATGAGCACTTGGGTTGACAAAGCAATAACAATCAACACTTCCACATCATTTGTCAAGTGGAAGTTAACATCACCACGGAGAAGTGTCTCCTATTTCGACACGCCACCGTATGATCGGTTATGCCAATTTCGACATAACACTGACACTGACAGCACAACCCATGATTAAGACTGAGAGGCTGCGTACGAGAATCAAGGACGCTCTAGCTGGTTTGAGCAGTACCTTCGATACAGTTTATCAATGCAGTACCAATCACAATACAACAGGACTGTGTGTCACCTTCGGAAGAGCAGTTGACTCGAAATCAAGACATTTGAAGCCAACATCACAATCGAATACCGAGCATAGGAAGCATGAGCGGGATAATGGTTGTTTGGGCGGAGTGCAGGGCATGGCATGGTTTGGCTTTTGGCTTCTGTCTTCTGTCTTCTGTTTTCTGTCTTCTGTCTTCTGTCTTCTGTCTTCTGTCTTCTGTCTTCTGTCTTCTGTGTGTTTTCTGTCTGTTTGTCAGTGGCTTAGTGTTTGACAGATGTGATAATGCCCTGGAGAGGTGTTAGACCAAGTCTTTGTAAAGTATGTCATCACGTGGTTTTGGGTTAGGGCTGGCGGCTACTATATAGGCTACATGTCATTTTAGACTTAGACTCAATCAATCAATCATTTCAATAGGTTCGTCATAACAAGGTGCAACTTTGAGTTCACTCAATGTCATCCTAGAAGTGTGTCTCCAAAGTCAATCGATCACAGTCTCCAAGTTCACAAGATTATGGCCTCCAGGTGCATCTCTGAGTTCACTAGATCTCAGCGTCTAAGAGAATATTCAAACTCACTTGATCACAGCCTCCACGGGCATCTGCAAACTCGATTGATCATAAAGTCCAAGTTCACGCAATTATGGCCTCGCAGTGCATCTCCAAACTCCCTTGATCACAACTTCGAGGTTGGTAAAATTATGATATGCAAGTGCATCTCTGAACTCCCTTGATTATGGCTTCCACAAGTGCATCTTTCAGTTGAAGTGGATCGCAATCATCAGCCGCACATTGAATTACTTTCAAATACCGCCGCCTGCCACTCCAGATATATACAATATGTAGATTGATTGGTTTACAGATACATAGATACTCAGATAAATAGATGAGAGTACACACTGCATACTGGGTTTGAAAAATCATGGAAGGATAAGTAGTTGCTACAATTTCCAGGCACACCAGCAGCATTCCAAAAGAAGTTTTTCCCAGACTGCTCCACAGTGATTTGAGGTGCTCCCAGACTTGTCACCTGCATTCCCAGGTGCTCCCAGGCTTGTCACTGGCACTTCCAATTGCATTCTGGGTTGTTACCAGACCTTCTATGTCCACCCACATCGTTTGCAAATACACACTTGTCCACCAGAAGGCTTCTACATCTGTCAAGTGAACTGTGTGATTTGACCACCCTGGGATTCTGGTCGAACAACTTCGAAACACTCCCAGAGGTTCACAGAGACACAAATGTATTTTCCTGATGTTTTCTCTCATTTCTTATTAGTTTACGGATCTAGTTGTACTCTGCTTTCCATATCTAGTGTAAGCAACAGGTCGGGGTAACCCAGCAGTGGTCCGGTTTTTGGCCGGCTGTTCGGTTCGGTTCGGTTCCAAACCTGGAAAAAAACACGAACCGCTTTGTCTTGGCGGGGTTGTTCCCCGGACCAGACCAAAACCCGCGGTTATTTGGCCGTGTTGTACCAGGAACGCGGTTCTATTTTACGGTTCCTGCAACTTTCGCTCCAATTAAGCATTTGAGTTCTGATCATATCATGATATGATCAGTATGTAGATTGTACAGTACTAGTCGCTCTTTCACCTCCCGCTTTCAGATTTGCGATCCGATTGATATTCGTTGAGTGGTTGTGAAACGAAGGCACATTGTACGCGAAATTAGTGGGTTTTCGATAGTGACTCAACCAATATTGGTCGGATCACAAATCTGAAAGCGGGAGGTGAACGAGCGGCTAGAACTGCACAATCTATGTATTGATCATGTCACACTATGATCAGATCTCAAATACTTAATTGGAGCGAGTTATCTGGGCTTCCAATGGCCGGATTTTGATGTGGAAACCGGCCCAAATGCCAACGGTCTGGGTTTTTCAAGTTGTAAAACCGTTGCCACGGTTCGGGTCCGGTTCAAACCCTAACCCGGAACCGTTGTTGTGGGTTGAAACCGTTGCTAATACTATCCATATCCTTATGATTACAAGATATTGAAGAAATGCAGTCTCAGCTGCCATGTCGCCTCTCACTTAGTCTACCACCTTCAGATCAATCAACTTCTGATCAACCACCACCAGATCAACATCCCCTCAGTACACCTCTTTTTCACTGGATAGCTACCTTCATGTAAATCGCAGAGTCCACTCTATCTCAGCATCTGAGTTAATCTTCACACTGGCCAAGTTACAGCTTCCAAGTTGGCATAATAGATAGGTCCAACTGAATCTCCAAAGAGGGGCAATGAGGGCCTCCAAGTTCACTAAATATGGCTTCAAAGTATATTACCACTTTCAAAAAATTATCGCCTCGCACTTGACATGATCATGGCCACCAAGTGTCTCTCCAAACTTGCTTCATCATAGCCTTCCAAGTTTGCAGAACGATGGCCTCTATGTGTATCTGCACTTACGCAATCATTGCCTGGAAGTTCGCATAATCATGGCATTGCAGTGTATCTGTGAGTTCACTCCATATTGGGTTCTATGTGCATCTGTGAGTCCACTTGATTACTGACTCAATTGAGATACACTACTTGAGTTGCTTAATTATCACCTCAAAGTCGATTACAAAGTTGACTTCATCGACATTGCCACTGACATTTGTGAATCACCTTGAGTATCACTGGCCGCTAGATTGGCTGTGTGTATATATATATGTATACTTGGATAGATAGTACGTGCCATATCAAGATATAGTGAATTGTCTTGTAAGTGTAACAAAGACAAATAGGATGAACCAAATGGCTTGTAGTAATGGAATAGTAAAAATCACCACTGGAAGAATTCAACACCAAGGTTAAACTCTCCTGCAGATCTATGGAGAGGTTTCCGCTGCTCTGAAATTTCACTATTCTGTAAGTCAAATATTCCTGTATCTTAAATGCTCCTTCATAACAGCAAGCACTATCAGGAGCATCTAAGAATGCTTTTGCTGCATCAGAAACAACTTTACATAACTGGAAGGTGTCCTTGAAGTGTCTTGGAAAACATTGCAGCACTGGTGAGATTGATTGAGAATCTGTGTGGTTTGAATGTGGCTTCCAGACCATTTTACATTCTGGTAATATAAACCTCTCAGTATACTTTCAAGTGTGCTCTGTATTTCAATTCATTATTTTTCCCTGCCTGTATAGCTGAATACTTTTCAGTATACTGTCAACTAGAAGTTAAGTCACATGATATAGCTGACCTCCAGCCTGATTGACTTCATACTTCCAAGTCTGCTCACAAATCTGCTCCCAATTGCACTTGATGATCAACTCCCAGCCAGGTTGACTGAATACTCCAATATACACTCAAAGCACGCTTCCAAGTACATCTCCATAAGTACACCCAACTACGCCTCCAATTATGTTTTCAACTACATTTTGAACTACTGTTCTATATACTCCACTCAGTATTGCTCCGTGTATTTTCCCAAGTACTAATGAGTACTCCTCTGAGTCCACCTCTGAGTACCCTTTCCAGCGTGCTCCCAAGTAAGATGTACAGTATACTCCCAATTGCACTTGATCACACACTCCCAGCCTACTTGGGTTTGCACTACCAGCTACATTCTTAAGAGGCAAGCCACTTCTGATCTGACTTGAGTATATGCTTCTACATATACTTCAGCATTCTCGATTCCATATCATGCTGAGTGGCAGCCACCAGGAACTGGGAGGTATGGGATACAGGGCACATGGCAGAGAGTCTTTGGCAGGCAGTTTGTGGGGTGTAGCACAATAGAAGTAATGCATAGTGGTGGAATTCATAATATTGGTATACATGGCAGTTTCAACTATTTGTTGAGTGTGGCTACTGTGATGAGACGTCTCCATGCCTATTGGTTCTAATGTTTGCAATTACCGCATGGCATTATGCTGGAAAGATAGAAAATTTGATTATATGGAGCACAGATCTTCAAATGTGATTGTCACCTGGTTTCTGCTGACCTATTGTAACGGCGACACGCAACTGGGGCCAGGTAACAGCCATTGTATATAGTCAGCGTGCCACTAGACTTCGATTTCTAGCGATAACTTTAAGAATACACCTATATTTATTTTAACACGAGTGCATGTTTTCAACTGTATACGTTGAATTACGATACATATGCCGACAAGGCTGAATGCTGGCTTAAGTGCCCTTACAGTAATATCAATTTTGCAGTAAACAGATATATTTCACTCACAGGATTTTAAAAGTTTACACCTTTACTGACATGCTACATCATAAAGTCAACAATTGGGATTACTACCTTAATAATGACATATCGAAGCATAATTACTGAAAGAATGGATATCGATCGTTTTATGATTCAATTGAGCGCCACGATGGTGGCGGAGAAGAGTTCCGAAACCAATGGTTGCATGAGACTTGTCACCGGGGAGGACAACAATTCTCGCAAACACAGGCCCCGGCTATTTGATCCGGCTCATGGCAGAAACTGAATTTGGTAGAGATGTTGAGCCGAACACCATTCCCACGAGTCAATTCAATGCAGTCATCATCCAGCGAAGCTACAATGGACAAAATGCATCGCTGGCAATGATGAGAATGATCATGAGTAAACGATTCGACCCTATCAATGAGGAAAGTCGAATGCCATTTCTACAAGTCAATTAAGTGCGATCATCAGTCAGAGAACGAACAATCAATGGCGCAATCTTACTCCTGTATCACTAATACTGTGAACCGAAGGCGAAGTACAGAGATGATTGAGAGTCAGCACATTGTTTATACATACAACTCTAGTAATCGCGAAGAAGCCGAGATGGCCATAATAACAACAAAGGCAATTGGGAGAGTGCAGAATAGCGGCGATAAGAAATGCAACTTCTGAGTATTCATCTCTGACCCTGTGCAAAACACTCCCGGCAATTCGAATGATTGCAACATGTGCAATCCCGGAAATTCAAAATCCGTCAAATTGAATTAGCCCGGTGGAGGCAGTCATGCCAACTGATCACCAGTGCCGTGGGTTTCAAAGAAAGTCTACAAAAGCCGGAAGGCAATCTGGTAATACAGTTGCTGCAGCAGTGGAGACCATGCGATCTACCGTGTACTAAATATACATGGCAACATGCAGCAAGTCAAATCACTAATTGACAGCGGTGCAATTAGCATCTTTATATTGTCGAGCCTATTTAGGAAACTGAAGCTACCATACACACAAGCATTCACCTTCACCCTGGTCCGGTGATGATGTCTGTATTAGAGATCTGAAAGGCAAGTATCAACATGCAGTATGGTGACTACCTTTAACCAGTTGACAAATCGGAGGATGTAGTCATCCCAATGAAGGCATACAATGTAGGTGTGGGCTTGCCATGCAAGGAACCCGGAAATCGACTGGAGCAAAGGTTGATTGACAGCCCTATGAACGCCAAATGGATCGCAACAGGCGATAGTTCCAGAAGCAGAGCGCACAAGTCCACCACCGGAACATGGTCACGATACCACACATAATGAAGCACCGCCAGATATACAACTACTCTGGGCAACTGCATTCGATCATCTCTTAGCTAGTAGGTGGTCAAGGCATTCACCATATGAATTGGTCAATCTCAAGGGTTACTGGGAGCATCACTGGAAACCATGATTGAATGTGAGAGAGACCCCAGGATACTGAATGCGCGAGCAGGAGCAGCAGTGGTAGTTGTGGCAGAGGCGTGACACAGTGACTGTGCTTGACTGACCGCAACTGGCTCCCCAAGACATGCAGTGAGAAACTGGACAATGGGGGTGGTCTGTTGCAACCAACCGTCTGATCTAGCCAACACGGGACCTCTGCGCATCTCCACTCTGCCAAAGCACACTACAATGTACACAAGGCAAACGAGAATAGAAACAGACATAGTTAACATGAAGATGGTAACAGATGATGTAGGTCGCATCCCAGCACAATATCAAGATTTGTTGTATCCTCATGAGATATAAGGACTATGTGGACATCTACAGCAAAAATTTGGCAAACCCTCACCCTGTACCTTTCACGGCATGCACAGGGAATTTGTGAGACAGAGCGGCTCTGGCTATAGGAGCATAGGAAAAGAGTGAGTGGAAAGAACAGTGTACCTGGCCGTAAGGAACCGCACAGAGTGCATGGATCTAGAACATCTCAGAGACGCTCAAATGATTACCCGGAGCTCAGAACTTCACGAACCTGGATATCGGGAAGACCTATTACCCCATTCAAATCAAGGAAGGTGAATAGTACAAAATCGCGTTTCTCACCTGGCATGCAGTTCGAGTACAGAGTCATACCATTCAAGTTGACAATAACACCAGCTACCATACAGACAAGCTACGATACCAAGTTGAAGAGATGAGTCGTCGGCAGAGGAATGCTCTTTACAGAAAGGGAATATCCGACGGGAAACAATATCCCCATATACAATAACCCTACCGGAGGTGCGGGATTGAAGGACCCGAGTGCACTGAACAACACAGAAGTCCAGCGGCACACAGAGAGCAGGGATAAGCATACCTAGGGAATTCATGGCCAAAGCCCAAAGTTGGAGACAACCAGAAAAGACCAAGTGAATTCCGAAAAGGCGAACAGCAAGTTGAAACACACAGCTAGTTAAAGCACAAAGCAAGTCCAAATACCAAGCATGTCAATTACCAAGTGAGTCAACAAGCAAGGACAAAGTGAGTGGCAAAATGAGACGAGAGCAAGTGCAAAAATGAGACAAAGCAAATGGTAAAATTAGTCAAAGCAAGATGACAAAGTTTACTGAAAAGATAAGTGAAGTCAATGACCTCTGAAGTCCAGAGATGAAGGATGCCGAGAGATGTGTTGGTCAACCAAGATCACCAAAAGTCTACCAAAGTTCAGAAGTTTACCGAACCACAATGGAAATCAACAGCTGATTTGAGTCTAAGTTGGTGAAGGAGCTTCAAACTTCACAAGAGGGGATGACCATGTCAAAATAATGCGTCCTGCCGATGAGCCAAAAGCCCACCGGGAGGCAGTATATTGAAACACACTGAGAAGTTGACCGAGAAGTCAACTGAGAAGTGGAGCAGTCATGTCCTACTGACAAGCCAGAAGCCCACTGGGATGCAGTCTGCTGAGAACTGCACTGAGAGGTCGACCGAGGATTCTACCGAGAAATCCAACAAGATTTGACTGAAGCCGCCTATTAAGAGGAACTATGAGGTCAACCAGATGATCACCAAAACGGACTTTGAAAGAAGATTGCTAAATAATGATGAATCTACGAGACAATGCGGAGTACGAAGAATACCAGGCTGCAAGATGTACTCTACGGAGTATGCAGAAGCACTGGAGGAAGGCTCAAGAGAGCGCAGGTACAGTCGAACTTCGTATGTATAACCTTTCTAGAGATGGTTACCTGTTAGATGTCGACAGTTGAACTTCTCCCGACTACCACGACACTACTGACTAATATGATCGATGATCGCAGAAGGCCACTACTGATACCGGCAGCGGAAGCTCCCATTAATGCGAAAACATTCGTGGAAGCTCAACCACCCTCACGATTTCAACAAGGAGCATCGCCAAGATATACCAGCTACGGGAATGATGCTCATTGGAGAATGGGTTGGGAAGTCGAGATATGGAGACGGGATCACTTTTTGATGTTTTCTTGTTTCTCTCTGCTGTTCTTCTCTTCTTTTGACATTGGCCCGGTACAAATGGCATCAGCAAGGGTTGTTACCACGTGGTAATGGAGGTGGAGTTTTCCCATGCGCCAGATCCGCCCCAATGCCACCATTGAGCATTACCAATTGGTCGCAGGACTTATGATTTCATACAAGTACGTACACAGCAGGAATGTATAATGCTTTCTTTTGTTTCCTTTCCTCTTCTCTTGCACGGTTTATGCAGCCCAAGAGGTCTGCACCTAAAGAGACGAATAATGTAACGGTGACATATGACTGTGGCCGGATAATGGCCATTCTATATAGTTGGCTTGCCATGAGACTTAGACTGGTAACGATAAACTCACCTGTACACCGATATATAGTGTCACTCGAGTCCATGTTTGAAACCGTATACCCATAATGACCATATGTATGCCTCCAAGGCCAAATGCTGGCGTATGTGCCCTTACACCTATTTGCAACAATTGTGGGCATATATGCAATGCAGTAGTTTATCGTCCAATCATGAAGACGGTGATGGCAATTGTAATAACTAGGTTAATAGTACTGGCAACGCGAACATTGTACCCGAAGTACACAGACAAGTATTTTGGTGATATCAAAGTCACCATTAAAGCCTCCACTGACTTAGAGTCTTCTATTACACAATGATTTCTCAAGCTCAGAGTTATCCATTAGCTATCAGCTTTCAGTGGAATACTCAACTCCTGAAGTGGTGCAGCTCTCTAATATGCAGCTGCTGAAGTGGATTTTCAAGTAGACAATCATGGGGGTTAGCAATCAGTCTAATAACCAGGAATTCCTGCTAATCATTATCCACCCTTTGGAGTGCACAGTCATGTGCCAGGTGACTCTAAAGTATAGGTACATTGGTTGTGAATAGAGTTTCAGTATAATGGCAATGTTAGGAAATAGTAAAGATTGATATCCATTTATCTCAAGGGACCAGCTATATATTGTTCAATGACTCAATCCTCCATCTCCTTGAATTTACTATCAATCTTATTGGACGGTATATTATCCTGTGGTTTACAGAAAGCTTCTTTAGAGCAACATATGTGTATTTGTGTACATAGTGTAGTGTGTAGTCAACTTACACTTTTGCCAATAAATCACTAACTTCATTGTCTCCAGTTTCACCATTCTACACTGGATTACCTCCCACTTCATCATTTTAAATTATATCACCATCAATGTAACTATTTCTATAGCGGTTAATTGCTTCACATGTTCCCATCTCAGCTTATCTTTATCAAACAACAGTTCTCCACCAATTGGACTATTTTGTTTAGTATGTACACCCAGCTAGGTAGTATTTACCTCTACATTAACAACCCCAGCAATAATAGTACTATGTAGCCTTGGTGTGTAATATGTAATGGCAATGATTTTTGTGAGTATGAATAAAGAGATAAATGTCTGGATGGGAAAAATGGGTAATGAAGAATGCGATGGAAACTTAGTTTCAATATGTTCAAAAATGGTGAGTATTCCAAGACAATTGTGTAAATTTACAATAGCAATAGTGGTAATAGAGGGCTATAAATCACCTTAGTAGTATTGTAAGAATGATTGTTATATATATCTAGGAATTTTAATAGATGCCATTTGATAATTTCAAAACAATTGGTACTGCATTCAGTGTTTAATTCAGTAATGAGTATTGGAAGAAATATATTCAATAGTTATGAAGTGCTACTAATGTGAGAAGTGATAAAAGGGAAGATGTAAATTAGAAAATTTCAAAACCACTTAGAAGCTACTGACACAGCTTGCTGGTATTCTGTTCAATCTCACCAGTACTTTTATATAGAGTGAAGCACTGCTAACCCTTGCTGAAGCCATTCAATATTGTCTCTAATACTGTATCCCGTTGCAAGTAACTGGGTTTGGGTCCATAGATGGATCTGCTTTTAAAATATTCATACCCAACTCCAATCCAGCCAAACACCCCCAGAATACATAAAAGTACTCTATATACAGTGAAATTCATAAAAACAGTTTCATTTGGGTGTGAAATACAAAGTCTCATTGCTGTCCTCACAGTTTATGCTGCTTTTCATGCTATCTCCACTCCCACTGTAATGTTTCTCCACCTATACAGGAGACTATCCGCTCTACCCTCCATCCAATGTGAGGAATACATTCCAGGTACCTTTTGGCGGAGGAGAATAGGAGTGTTCATGGAAACTAACATGGTAGATAGTAGGGGCAAAGCGGAGTGTGTACATCAGCAAAATGTAAAATGGTTTGGAAATCATAACTTAAAGACTCAGCAATTCTAAACAGCCACGGTGATGCTTCCTGAAGCTCCCAGAAGCTCCCAAACAGGTTGAATGCGTAACCATGTGCTTCTCAGCTGCTCTGAGAGTATTTACAGGTGGTCCTCAATGCTTCTGAGGTAGCAGAACAGAATACAAGATTGTTCTAAAGAGTATGGAGTCGTCTTCAGAATACTATAAAATCCTACCTTTAAGTCGATAAAATTGTTGAGGTGCTGGGACTACGACATTAGTATGCAGGATGATTCCGGTGCACCTGGGGCCAGACACTCCAGGAGTAATGATATGTAATATCTATATCGAATAGTACAATTCAATATACTATCTCACAGCTACACACCTCGATCAGAGATTCTATGCTAATTAGTAATCAGTCCAGTCGGTATCGATATCAACATCAGTATTTACAAGCCATATGTTATCAGTGCTACCCAATGTAGGATTCTCCCAAACCAGATTTGCTGGTCCACCCATTGCTGCAACTGGTAGAATACGCATCTAATTGGTTTGTTTGACAACCTGGATGAACCCGTCTACACATTCTGGCCAAGTCTGAAAATTGCTGTACATTGTTGAAATTGCCTCTGCGTATTTATAAGCTTGAAGACATAATACCCATGGTTGGGTATTCTTCAACCTCTTAGAAATGGTCGATAATCGTTTCCCAGCTGGCAGATGGTTCTGATATTGGTGGACCTGATTCGGTGGAGTCCAGCTGAAGTAAAACAAGGCAAAATTAGGTATTCTTCCTTCGAAGGTGTTATCGAGGTTCTTCTCTTCACTTTGGACATACTGGACCCAGATGTTATAAGCTTCAGGCATGATCCCTTGATTGGCATTGGTAAATTCTACCTTCCAACCAAGTCCCATATGCTCAATAGAAGTACGGTTGTGAAATGGTTAATGGTAATACAACAGCCCGTTCAGGATTTTATTAAATAAACTGCTTATGAGTACATTCTGATCATAGTAGAGCACAAGTCCACTAACATCGTGTCCCCTGTCCTCTTCAATTTGGGTGTGGAACAGCTGTCGAAAGTTGGGAATTCCGAAATCTTCTGATGTATCTCCGAGTGAGGTTAATTTGTTACTTCTGCATACTTCGCGATCATCTGTTTCTCTCAAATGATATACCTGCTGTGGTGCAGGGCCCATACAGGGCTCGTCCTCAATTGTTTGGACAAGAAATAGATGGGCTCTGCATGTACATTGCTGTTTATCAGTAGCAGACAGTAGGTTGAAAACTTTTGCAGAATCAATATCATACCAGCCTTGGAGTGCAAGATATGACAGTGTCTCCTCCTTGTAGTCAAGACTGGTACACTGGTTACTGTGCTTAAGCATCTGTCCAATCAAATTTATTCTGTTGCTAGATCAATATCCCTTTTTCACATTAGCGATATGTAGCCATACAGAAATATTAGTGCTGAAATTGTCACTGGAACCAATTCATTGAATTGAGTCTGCTATCTGGCTCCGAAGATACATCTTTGGATATCCAAGCTGTATTACACTTCGTTCAATGTTTTCTGGAGCAACTGAATGCCAATTGTCTCCCAACAAACTTCAAACTCGATCAAGGGGATGGATAATTCCTTCTTAACCACTTCTGTTCATTTGAGATGAAGCTAAAAATCTCTCTCTCCAGCTGGTGAATAATCTGCTTCGTATCAACGAAGCTCAGGGTACTGGCCTCTGTCTCAGCATTGGATAGGTTGATCTGAACATGCAGTTGCTTGCTGCTGGTCATGTTTGCCACCCCATAAGCCTTGTCTTTGCCAGCAGTTTTCATCAGGGTATGTTCTTTCATGAATTTGCTTTTGGGACTGATTGCCATAGTCCAGAATTCCTGCAATGGTTGTTGCTCATGATGTTAGAATAATTTGTCGAAAATCTTGCTTTAGCAGGTGTCACCTGATGTGTGTCGCACTGCAAACGGGCAATTGCCTTGTAACAATCAGCGTTGAACCAAGTGTTGCCGGATGTGAGGCGCTGTACAGGTGCACCTGAAGTTAGCTACGTTTTGTTGTGAAAACATTTTCAGCCTATTGCCCAAGGGCCTCTATTGCAGCACAAATCTTCTAAATCTTTTGCTTGCATAACTGATGGGATTCACTTCCCAACAGGTCATCCACTTTGGCCTTTGCCGACATTGAAATTTTCTGTTCTCGAAAAATACCGTTCATCAGATACATTTGCTTGAGTGCATCGTCTAGCGCATTGAAAGACAGATTCGAGTGATTTTGTTGGATTACAAGTATATTGAATTGACATAATACCCGCTTTGCTTCCAGTACCATATCATTTGAGATAATCTCCACTGCCATTTTCCTGTCATGCATTGACCCGACAAAAATAGGAGTGGATTTCACTGCCAGTGTTTGGATCATTCCACGGATCTCTTTATATAGCCAGGTGCCGCTATTCAATAAATTGAATGGTTTAGAGAAGTGCTGGAGGCCAGGATATCATGGCACCAATGTGAATTAATTGTCACATTGATCCTTGACATTTCCAGGTTTCAAGTATTTGAGCAGTCAGTTCAATCAGTCTTTAACTGAACTCAGGAGCAGCTGATGCAATTCATCAGGATGCCAAAACCGATAGCCATTGCAGAGACCATATTGCCAGAACTGTTTGCGCATTGGATGGACACCGAGAGTGTGCAGAGCATTCATATCATTCTTCTGCCACAGCTCTGACTAAATATGCTAGTTTGCTTAGTTATCGAGTGCTCGAAAAGTTGAATACCCCATCGGTGCACCGTAATGAATTTCAGACATCAGGTGTGAGCGATATGAGACTTTAGTAACCATGACTCGATCCGGATAATCCCCAACCCAGGCAGCCAACAGTGGGTAACATTGTCGCTGGAATCCATCTACACAATTCCATTTTAAGCCAGGGCCAGTAATGTCAAGATGCCTAAGTTGAGACAGTACATTATTAACCGCGGAAGGCCATGCTTCATCAATGATTTTCGCACCTTTCTGGGGACACGGGATCAGCCCAACATGTTTCCAGGTGCACTTTGTAGGTGTCCGGCAGAAATCTTCTGAATACTACCAAGCGTGAGACACAGCGGCCAGGCATGCCAATCGTCTGAATAATTGGTCAAGTGAGTCATGTCGGATGCACATATGACTGCCACAATCGTCGCACCGGCAGGCAGTTGATTATGTGTATTTCACTGCCAATTACCTGTGGTTATTTCGCTGTACATTTGACTACCCTTAGAGTCAGGGCAGCGCACCGGTTGAAAATGAAGGTGTGCCTGACATATGAAATGTGCCAAACGGAACTGGATACATTTGAAAATATCCCTGTTGTATAATGTTCTGAAGATATGTGAGTCAACTTCGATCCAATAATCCTCCCCTAGACTGCAATCATGTTCCGAAAGATGCCTTCGTTGGGCATCTGGTCATTGGAATGATTAGATTTTCTTATTGTCCAGTCCACGCCTGAGATGTTCATTCATTGAGGGTTTCATTTGCTGGCTAACCGACTGAGCCTGCCGAGATTCCTGTGCAGTCCGCAATGGATGTCATGGATTCTATTATTCTGAGTACTTGTGATGCTTGTTACACAATCCAGTTGCTTTGCCATATGCTTTCCGCCCCGCAATTTGCACTCCAACTGCCTGTCTTTGAGCCAGTGTCTTGGTTGGATTAGCGGTACAGGTATGATGAGGCTGATCTCGGTTTATAGGTTCTCCGTTGGGAGTATCTTCAGGTGGTGGTGTACCCGGTACATTGTCTATGAGTACATCATTGATTCATAGCTTGTCGATGGCCATTCACGTGTACCTACTGTAGTCACACCACGATGGCTCAGGGTGATTCTAGCCAGCAGGTGGTAGAATCCATTGAGTAATATCTCTTCATTCATCGATATTGGCTGTTATTGCTGATTGTGAGCTTCTGGTTGGTTCTGATTGAATGATTGTATGCTTCAGATGAACCAGTTATTATGTTTCCAGACAGTGTTGAACATGTTTGATAAACACTCATTGTTCCGATTAATCTCAATGATCCTTTAGGGGGTATCGTTTGGTGCTGGATTTGGGCCTGAGGGATATTTGTTTCAAAGCGAGCTAACTCAGGCTCGCATATCACATTCAAAGCCGCATCACACCACACCACATCTGGAGGTGGGGTAAAACAAAGTCACCTCACAATCAGTTTTCTTCACAAACTATGATAATCTGAAACAAAGTCTGCAAAATTACACTGCGAGTGAATCCCTGAGTTCACTAGATCGTAATTTTCAGCTTCTCCTCGGATTGCTCTCAAGCACCGCCTGCAGCCAATCCAGATATACCGTGTGTAGATGAGTAGCTATATACAGACACACATAGATGAGAATACAAACTGAATACATGAATTTTAAAAATCGTTCAACAATAAGTAGTAGCTATGATTTCCAAGCGCACCAGCAGCATGTCCACTGGAGATGTTGTTTCTCCCAGACTGCTCTACAGTGATTCGAGATGCTCCCAGACCTGGTGCCGGTGCTCCCAGGAATGTCTTTGACACTCCCAGGCATATCGTCTGCGCTCCCAGGCATGTCGTTGGCGCTCCCAGGATTGTCGCCGGCGCTAACAGGTGCTGCCAGGTGCACCAAAACTTCACTCCGGCGCTCTGAGGTGTTCCCAAACTTATTACAATCTGTCCCATGGTACTGCTGTACCAGTCATCAGAGATCCGAGTCACTCCAAAGGCCGGCCGGAATGCCCTCCTTGGGTCTGATACTCTCCTGAAATTGACCCATCTACATCAGCAAAATGTAAAATGGTTCGGAAGTCATAACTCAACGACTCAGCTTTTCTGAACAGCCACACTGATCCTTCCAGAAGCACCCAGACACTCCTGAACAGGCTGAATGCAAAACAATGAGCTTCTGAGGTACTCTGAGATGACTTCAAGTGCTCCTCAACGCTTCTGAAGTAGCGGAACAGAATCCAAGAATATTCTAAAGAGTATGAAGTCGTCTTCAGAATGCTATAAAATCATACCTTTAAGCTGGTAAAATTTCGGAGCTGCTGGGACTATGACATTCGTCTCCACGATGATTCCGATGCACCCAGAGCCATACTCTCCAGGAGTGATAAATATCTAATGTCTATATTGAATAGTAAAATTCGATAAACTATCTCACAGCTGTACACTTGAATCAGGCATTTCAATGTAAATTAATATATAGTCCAGTAGGTATCTAAATCAACATGATGATTTGCAAGCCATATGCTATCCATGCCGCCCGATGCAGCATTCTCCTGCACCAAATGCGCCAGTCCAACTATTGCTCCAACAGGTACAATATGCATCTTATTCGTTTGTTTGACAACCTGGATGAACCCGTCAACACAATCAGCCCAACCATGAAGATCTTTGTACTTTGTTGGAATCACCACCGTGTATTCTTGAGCTTGAGGACGTGATACCCATCGTTGGGTTGTCTGGGTCCTCTTAGAAATGGTGGATAGTGCTTTCCCGGCTGGCAGGCACTCCTGAAATTGGAGGATCTGATTCTGTGGAGTCCAGCTGATGTATAACACAGCAAAAGATGGGATTCATCCTTGGAAGGTACTATCGAGGTCATTCTCTTCACTTTGCGTATACTGGACCCAGATGTTATGAGCTTCAGCCATGATCCCTTGGTTGGCATTGGTATATTTTACCTTGCAATCAAGTCCAAGACGCTCAACAGAAGTAGGGTTGTGAAATGGTTGATGGTAATACAACAGCCCATTCTGGAGTTTAATAAATTTACTGTCAAGGAGTACATTCTGATGGTATCCAAGCACCAGTCCACTAACTTCGTGTCCCCAGTCCTCTTCAATTTGTGCACGGAATAGCTGTCCAAAGTTGGGAATTCTGAAATCTTCTGATGCATCTCAGAGTGGGACTAATTTGATACTTCTGCACACTCCACGGACATGCGTTTCTCTCAAATGATAAACCTGCTGTGATAAAGGGTGGATAATGGGCGCGTCCTCAATTGTTTAGAGATGTAACAGATGATCTCTGTGTGTACTTCTCTGTTTATCGGTAGCGGACAGTGGGTTGAACACTTTTGCAGAGTCAATATCGTACCAGCCTTGGAGTGCAAGATATGACAGTGTTTCCTCCATGAAGTCAAGACCGGTACACCAGTCATTGTGCATCAGCATCTGTCGAAAATAATTGACTTTGTTGCTGAATCGATATGCCTCTTTCACGTTGGCGATATGTAGCCATTCAGTAATATCTGTGGTAAAATTCTCACCAGAACCCAGTCGCCCAATTGACTCCGATATATGACTCACAAGATGCATCATTGGATATTCGAAATAGATTACGCGCTGTTCAATGGTTTTCCGGAGT